>Ga0316224_1000048_pt1 | contig 191986 bp, 154 predicted proteins | sample TBH18013metaG_FD_206254 | JGI IMG/M metagenome (GOLD analysis project Ga0316224, IMG submission 206254) | Freshwater microbial communities from Trout Bog Lake, Wisconsin, USA - TBH18013 | ecosystem: Environmental > Aquatic > Freshwater > Lake > Hypolimnion/Profundal zone | place: USA...
CCATCGTTGCGTGAGGGCGTATCCTGATTCAAACAACCCGCTCCCAAGGCCGGCAACATTGGCTAAGGGGTCCTTCAAAGGCTCGAATCCTCACTTAGTGCCTGCGACAGAAAACCGGGGCGGATCAAAACCTAAGGACATGATTCCGAATTCTGGAGTATTCAGTGAGAGAACAATTCCTTTCTTTTTCCCCCCCAAGCATTGGCGATGCTGAGAGAAATGAAGTTCTGAATACACTGAATTCTGACTGGATTACTACAGGCCCAAAGACAAAGGCCTTCGAGACAAAGCTTGAACAATATCTCGATGCTCCAAGTATTGTGGCATTAAATTCCTGCACGGCGGGGTTGCATGTGGGGTTGGTGGCTTTGGGCATTGGGCCAGGGGACGAGGTACTTGTGCCCGCCATGACCTTTTGTGCCACGGCCAATGTCGTGGAACATGTGGGTGCCCGCCCTGTGCTTGTAGATGTCTGCGACGATACGCTCAACATGGATCCGGATGCTGCCGCCCGGGCCATCACCCTGCGAACTAAGGCCATTATTCCCGTCCACTATGCCGGCCACCCGGTTGACCTTGATCCCATCTTTGAACTAGCCCGCAAGCATGGTTTGGCGGTCATGGAGGATGCTGCCCACGCATTACCCGCGAAGTATAAGGGGGTGATGGTTGGATCAAGGGAGAACCTTGCTGCTTTTAGTTTCTATGCCACCAAGAACCTGACTACCATCGAAGGGGGTTGCCTGACAGGTGATCCGGTTTTGGTCGACAAAGCCCGGATCATCGGTCATCACGGCATGAATCGGGACGCCTGGAAGCGCTTCGACAAGTCCGGTTCCTGGTACTACGAGGTAGTGCTCCCCGGGTTCAAGTACAACATGACCGACGTGCAGGCAGCCATCGGACTCCATCAGTTAGACCGTCTCGCTGGATTCCAGACTCGTCGCCGCGAAGTGGTGGCCGCATATGAGAAGGGACTCGGAGACCTGGCAGAACTGCAACTCCCAGTCGAGCGCCCTGAAGTCGAGTCTGCCTGGCACCTCTATGTGATCCGCCTGAATTTGGGTGCCCTTAGCATTGACCGGAATGCCTTCATTGAAGCCCTAAAAGTAAGAAATATCGGGACTTCGGTCCACTATCTGCCGGTCCATATGCACCCCTACTATCGGGACAAGTATGGCTACAAGCCAGAGGATTGTCCGGTGGCAGCAGACGCCTTCACACGAATGCTCACCCTACCGCTTCATCCTGGCCTCAGTGATGAGGATGTTCAGGATGTGGTTGATGCGGTGAAAGACATCATTTCAGCCCATAGGGCTTGAGCCTTGGTGAAGCGCACGTTTGACCTATTTTGGGCCACGGTTGGGCTGTTGTTGCTCTGGCCCGTGTTTCTGATGGTTGGGTTGCTGATCAAGTTAGAGGATCGAGGTCCAATCTTCTTCCGCCAGCGGCGAATTGGCTGGCATGGACATCCCTTCCGCATGTGGAAATTCCGTACGATGGTCATCGATGCTGAGCTCAAGGGTTCCACTCTGACCGTGGGGCGGGATCCAAGGATCACACGCGTTGGCCACTGGCTACGGGCCACCAAGATCGATGAACTCCCACAGCTCCTGAATGTGTGGTCAGGGGAGATGAGCCTTGTCGGCCCTAGGCCCGAGGTTCAGAAATACGTGGACCTCTACTCGGTGGACCAGCGCCAAGTGCTGGGCCTGAGGCCCGGCATCACTGATCTGGCTTCCGTAAAATATCGTAGAGAAAGCGAGCTGTTGGCGACTTCCAGTGATCCTGACCGAACATATATTGAAGAGATCATGCCCGAAAAGATCAGGATCAATTTGGAATACGCAGCCCAGGCAAGTGCCTGGAACGATCTTCGGGTGATTCTCCTTACATTGGGGCTTTGGCCCGGCCGGAACGCTTGAGAGGTGGTTTGCCCGCACAAAAAGAAGAGGCCCAGTGAGGGCCTCTTCTCTTTGTGGAGAATGATTTAGGATCGACGGGGAGGCCGGGGCCGACGGGGCCGATCGTCGTGGCTGGGAGCCTCGCCCTCCGGTTCGGCATCCGCACCCTCAGGCTTAGGAATGAGCGCCTTGCGGCTGAGCTTGATTTTGCCGCTCTTCTCGTCGATGCCGATGCATTTGACCATGACTTCCTGGCCCTCACTGACTTCATCGGCGGGGTTGGCAACGCGGTGGTGGGCCAACTCGCTGACGTGCAGGAGGCCGTCGAGACCGGGGAGGATGGTCACGAAGGCGCCGAACTCGACCACTTTGGCCACGCGGCCGAGGTAGGTCTTGCCGACTTCAGCGGTCTGGATGAGGTCGCCGATCATCTTGAGGGCCACCTGCAGCTTTTCCTGAGTGGGGCCGGCGACCTGGCAGAGGCCGTCGTCGTCGATGTTCACTTCGCAGCCGCTCACCTCGATGATGTTGCGGATGGTGGCGCCGCCCTTGCCGATGACGTCGCGGATCTTCTCCTTGGGGAGCTGGATGCTGTGCATCTGGGGGGCATTGCTGGCGAACTCGGTGCGGGGGGCGGCGAGCACCTGACCCATGAGGTCCAGCAGGTGCAGTCGGCCGGCCTTGGCCTGGTCGAGGGCCTTGGTGAGGATCTCGGTGGTGATGCCACCGATCTTGATGTCCATCTGCAGGGCGGTGATGCCCTTTTCGGTGCCGGCGACCTTGAAGTCCATGTCGCCGTAGTGATCTTCCTGGCCGGCGATGTCGGACAGGACGACGAATTTGTCGCCGTCGCTCACGAGACCCATGGCCACGCCCGCCACCGGGGACTGGAGCTTGATGCCGGCGTCCATGAGGGCGAGGGTGCCGCCGCAGATGGTGGCCATCGACGAGGAACCATTGCTCTCGGTGATGTCGGAGACGACACGCACCGTGTAGGGGTTCTCTTCGGGCTTGGGGAACACGGCGAAGATGGAGCGCTCCGCCAGCATGCCGTGGCCGATCTCGCGGCGGCCGGGCCCGCGGTTGGGTTTGCACTCGCCCACGCTGTAGCCGGGGAAGTTGTAGTGGAGGTAGAACTTCTTCTTGTACTCCTCTTCCAGGCCGTCGATGATCTGGGTGTTCTGGATGGTGCCGAGGGTGGCGGTGACCAGGGCCTGAGTCTCGCCGCGGGTGAAGAGGCAGCTGCCGTGGGCCGCGGGCAGGACGCCGATCTCGATGTTCAGGGGGCGGATCTGGTCGAATTTGCGACCGTCCAGACGCACACCCTGCTTGAGGATGGCGTTGCGGAAGAGGGTCTCCTTCAGCTCGTCGAAGCAGGCCACCAGCTCCTTCTTCAGTTCAGGCTTCTCAGCGCAGAACTGGGCGACGGCCTCTTTCTTGAGGAGGTCGATGGTCTTGTAGCTCTCGATCTTCACCTTCATGGTCAGGGCGGCGAAGAGCTTCTCGGCGAAGCTGGCGGCGACCTGCTTGTAGAGCTCCTCGTTGCGAACAGCCTTGACGGCCTGGACCTTGGTCTTGCCGACCTTGGCCTGCAGGTCCTGCTGCAGCTTCACGAGAACCTTGATCTGCTCGTGGCCGAAGGCCAGGGCCTTGACCATGTCGGCTTCCAGCACTTCCTTAGCGCCGCACTCCACCATCACCAGGGCGTCGGAGGTGCCGGCCACCAGGAGGTCAATGTCGCTGTCGGCCCGCTGCTCGACGGTGGGGTTCACCACGAGTTCGCCGTTGACGCGGCCCACACGGACACCGCCAATGGGGTTCACGAAGGGGATTTCGCTGATGATCAGGGCCGCAGACGCACCCACCATGGCGAGCACTTCGGGGGCGTGCTGGCCGTCGTAGCTCAGCACCTGGGCAGTGACCATGGTGTCGCCGTTGTAGCCTTCCTCGAAGAGGGGGCGCAGGGGACGGTCGATGAGGCGGCTGGTGAGGGTTTCCTTGGTGGTGGGACGGCCCTCGCGCTTGAACCAGCCACCGGGGATCTTGCCGGCGGCCAGCACGGGCTCGCGGTAGTCCACGGTGAGGGGGAAGAAGTCGATGCCTTCCCGGGGGGTGCCGTAGCAGACGGCCACGAGGACCATCGTGTCGCCCTGGCGGACGATCACGGCGCCGTGGGCCTGCTTGGCGATGCGGCCGGTCTCAATGGAGATGGGCGCGTCGCCCAGGTCCACCGAAACGGTGGTGGGGTGGAATTTCAATGCATTCATGAACGCTCCGGGGCCCTCAGGCCCTCGTGGCTCCCCCAGATCCCGGGCACGGCCCGGATCTCCCGCGATCGCTCCATGAAACCCTTCCGCCGAGTCCTGGATCAGGAGGGGGAGGTGGGCTTCCTGCAGAGGTCGCCGCCGAAGGGAAGCAGGTAAAATCGGCAGGATTCAGAATAACACGATGAAGAAGGTCTCAGGCCTATTGGGTAGGAGACACATAGATTGGGTGCGCACCGGAGACACGGCGATCTTTTGGTTCCGCTGAATGCCGGCCGAGGCCCGTCTGGGAAGGAGCATAGGAGGGCACCAGCTTTTGAAGCCAATGGAGGATCTGGGTCTGGCGGACCCCTTCCCGCTGTATGGCAGCCAGGCACAGGGCGCCAACCCCTTCTTTGATCAAATCTTCGTCTATGTCTTCGGGGTCGGCATTGAACACCTTAGGATGCACCTCTGAGGACTGATCTTCATTCATGGAGAACAGTTCCTCGAAGAGCTTTTCTCCTGGGCGTATGCCCGTGAACACCAGGTCGATGTCCCGGCCAATCACGAGACCATTGAGTCGAGCCATGTCGGTGGCGAGGTCTACGATTCGGACTGGATTACCCATGTCCAGGACATACACCTTGGCTGTATCTCCCAGAATGCCCGCCTGAAGCACGAGTTGGCTGGCCTCGGGGATGGTCATGAAATAGCGGGTCATGTCGGGGTGGGTGACGGTGAGCGGTCCTCCCGTGCGGATCTGCTCCTGGAAGATCGGGATGACGCTGCCCCGGCTGCCAAGGACGTTTCCGAACCTTACGCTGACGAACCTGCTGCCTTCAGGGGCTTGGCGGGCGGTCTGCAGCACCAGGTATTCCGCGATTCGCTTCGTGGCCCCTAGCACGTTGGTGGGATTGACCGCCTTGTCTGTGGAAATGTTCACGAAGGAGTGCGTATCCACCGCCCGGGCGGCTCGGAGTACATTCATGGTGCCCACAATGTTGTTTTCCACCGCTTCTTCGGGATGGGCCTCGAGGTAAGGCACATGTTTGTGTGCGGCGGCATGCAGGACCACCTGGGGGCGCCACCGGTCGAACACCTGCTGGAGCCGCGAGGTGTTGCGGATATCGCATAGTTCCAGGGAGAGTCCCTGATTGGGGAATTCGGATCTCAGGTTGCGCTCGACGGTCCAGAGGCTGTTTTCTCCGCGCCCCAGCAGCACGATCCTTGCGGGGCGGAACGCTGCCACCTGGCGAGCCAACTCGCCGCCGATGGAACCACCAGCGCCTGTGATCAGGACCACGGAATCCTCGAGGACCAGGCTGAGAGAAGTCTGATCAAGGTGCACGGGCTCGCGGCGCAGCAGATCGTCGATGGAGATGTCTTTCAATTCCGGTTTCCACGCCCGACTACCGAGCAGGTTGAACAGGCCCGGTACGGTCTTTACCTCGGCCTCGGCAGAACGGGCCACATCCGCCAACTGGCGGATCACGGAGCCCGGGGCGCTGGGGATGGCCAGCACTACCTGGGTGACCGCCTGGTCCTTGATGATGTCCCGAAGCATCCTGGACGGGCCCAGCACTCGGATGCCCTGGAGGCGGATGCCTTGCTTATCGAGGGCATCATCAATGAACCCGACGATGCGGATGCCCAGTTCCGGATGCCGTCTCAGTTCCTGGGCGATCATCAGGCCTGCCCGCCCCGCCCCGACGATGAGGGTCCGGTGGAAGACGGTGCCATCAGGGGGATCTCGAGTGTCTAGGAGGCTGAAACCAAGGATCTGTTCGTGGCGGGCTCTGAGGACGGCCCGAAGGGACAGCCACAGGCCCCCGGTGGTTAGCGCCGAGGCGGCAGCCAAGCCCAGGTCGGGAAGCAGGTGAAGCTCATGGATGACGACATGTAGGAAGATGCTCAGACACAACAGCGTGACGGTCGCCATGGCGATGCGAAGGGCGTCCCGGAAGCCGATGAGGCGGTAGTGCTGGAATGTGAGCTGGAATGCCAGATTCACGCCCAGGGCCAGGAATGTCCACTTCAGGGCACCCAGGGGTGTGGCCTGCGTGCCCCTGAAGAAAAATTGGCACGCAACCCATGCCCCCGTCGCCAGACACCCATCCAGGACGAGCTTCACGCCCTGCCGAAGCCAAGGCTGGTCTAGCGCAGTTGGTGGTGGAAGTGCAGGGCGGTAGGAAGACAGGGGGCTCATGGGGAATGGCTTTCACGCTTAGGGGTAATTCGACAATGAAAAGCTACAACTGAGGGAAGATCTCATTGGGTAGCTGAAATGGCAATGACGACCATGTTACTCTTATTCTTTGTTTATATTGTTTTATCCCTGAATTAATTGGAGATGTCATGCGATTATACCCCGCAGGCGCTGCTTTCTTGATGACCGCGGCCCTGTTCGCCCAACTCCCCCAGGGCCTGGATCTGCAGGCACTGAAGCAGGCCGCCACCCAGGGTGGGACGGGGACGACGGATGTGATCCCCACGCGCGGCGCGATGCTCCCTGCCACGGTGGCGGAGGATACGGCGCACCAGCGCACTGAGGAAGAGAAGCTGGACGAGGAGATCCGGGCGTTGAAGCGCCGGGAAAAGGGGCCCCGGCGATTCGCGGCGGACCTGTTCCTAGTGCGGCAGCGGGGCTCGGCGGCCACCGAGGGGGGCATTGCCGAGGATTATGTGTTGGGCACCGGCGACCGGCTGAACCTCAATGTGTTCGGCAGCGCCACCTTCGACCTGCCCGTGCAGGTGGATGGCCGCGGCGAGATCGTCATTCCCAAGGTGGGCACGGCCAAGGTGGGCGGCCTGACCCTGGGCACGGCCAAGGCGGCGGTGCAGGGTCTGGTGAACCGCAACTTCTCCCACTCCACTGTGGATCTGCAGGTGATCAAGCTCCGGGAGGTGCGGGTCTTCGTCCTGGGCGAGGTCTACAAGCCTGGCAGCTACCTGGTGTCGAGCCTCAGCTCCCTTGTGAACGTTCTGGGCCTGGCGGGCGGCCCCACGGCCGTGGGCAGCTACCGAGACATCCGTGTGATGCGCGGCGGCCAGAAGGTTGCTGGCCTGGATCTCTACCCCCTGCGGGCCGAGGGCCTGGGCAATCCTAATGTGGCGCTCCAAAACGGAGACACGGTCTTCGTGCCCCTGGCCCAGAACCAAGTGATCCTCGAGGGCGCGTTCCAGCGGGTGGTGAACCAGCTGCCTCCGCCGCCCAAGGCGGGCGAGGCTGCGGAGGCCGAAGACCTAGATCTGGACCCTCTGAAGGGTCAGCGAGAGCGCGTCCAGCGGGAGGTCAAGGCCATCGAAGCCCAGCTGACACCACCCACGGCGCCCGCCACAGCTGGCACAGCGGCATTGGCAACGGGCCGGGACGAGACGGTTAATTCACCTGTTCCTGTTCCAGCCCTGGCTCCGCTGACACCCACCGAACGGACCGCCCTGGAAGACCGCCTCGCCTTCCTCAAGCACCAACTGCTGGCCTTCAAGGAGGCTCCCTCGGGCGATCACCGGGTGCGGATCAACCCAGAAACCAAGGAACCGGTGGTCTTTACCGAATCCGAAGCGCATAAGCCCGAATGGCTACGGCGCTGGGATCTGATGGGTATCTCCCCCTCTATGCAGTTCGAGCTGCGAGTTGGTGAGACTGCCGCCGATGCCCTGCACTTCGCGGGGGGGTTCGCGCCGGAGGCGGGGCCGGGTTCCCTGGAACTGCGCCGCCGCGAGGCCTCGGGCGTCCTGGTGGGCCAGGACGTGCCCCTGGCTGCGGCGGAACGAACGCCCCTGCAACGGGGCGACACCCTGTCCAGCCTGCCCCAGCGGGAGCGGACGGGACCGGTGGTCCAGATATCCGGCTGGGCCCGGGTGCCGGGGTTCTTCGCCCGGACTGAGGGGCTACGCATTGGCGACCTCCTGAAACGGGATGCCCAGGTGCTGCCCGATACCTACCACGCCCGAGGCGAGGTGGTGCGCACTGCATTGGACGGCACCACCCGCTTCTTGGCCTTCGACCCGGACCGGGCCCTGGCTGGGGATGCCACCCAGAACCTGCTGCTGGAGGACCGGGATCGCATCGAGCTCTTCCGGACCGAAGACCTGCGCCTGCCGGAATTCGTGACCGTGCTGGGCCCCGTGGCCCGCCCGGGGACCTATGCCTTCCACAAGGGCATGCGGGCCTCGGACCTGCTCTTCCGCGCCGGGCTGCCCGAGAAGTCCGCCGACCGCATGGTGGCCGAGTTGGCGCGCAGCCGCCAGGGCAAGCCCAGCGAGATCATCCGGCTCGACCTCCTCAAGCTGCTGTCCACCCAGGCGGAAAGCCCCGTGGCCCTGCTGGACGACCAGGTGAACCCCCTCATTCTTGCCGACGACCAGCTTTCTCTTTTCGAAAAACCCGATTTTAAGGTGCATCGCACGGTCAAGATCATGGGCTACGTGGCAAGGCCCGGTTCCTACACGTTGGATTCGGATCAGCCCCGCCTTTCCGACCTGATCAAGCGGGCTGGGGGGCTCGTTCCTGAGGCCATGCCGAAGGCCGGCATCTTCCTCCGGCAGACGAGTACCCTGGATGCCTCCATCGCCCGGGCCTCAGAGGAATCCGGCCTGACCGGCAAGGACCCCACTGCCAAGGGCATCAACGAGATCCTGGAACGGCTCAGCGAGACCCGGCGCCAGCCGACAACAGGCCTGCTGCAGAAGAATCCACTCATGCACGGGCTGCTCACCGGCAGCCTGAACCGCATGGTCGTGGACTTCCACGGCGCCCTGAAGGGTGATGCCCAGGCCGATGTGGAACTGCAGGATGGGGACCAGATCATCATCCCCAGGGCCATGGGCTCGGCCTACGTGGTGGGTGAGACCGCCAGCCCCTTCGCCACCTACAAGGTCCGGAACGGCATGAAGGTGTCGGACCTGCTCAAGCTGGCCGGCGGTCCCACTCGGAATGCCGATACATGGAACATCCGCCTGCTGAAGGCCGATGGCCACATCGTGGACAGCTGGGTGAACAGCAAGGTCGTGGAACCCGGCGACACACTGCTGGTGCCCCAGCGCTTCAAGCGCGACACCAGCTGGCAGGAGAACCTGGTGGCTCTGACGCCCGTGGCCCTGGTGATCAGCTCCCTGGCCGCCGCAGGTCACCTGTAGGGGGCCTTTCCCTCCTTGGGTTAAACTGAAGGGCCCCGTCCATGCGGGGCCATTCGTTTGTGAGTGCCATGATCCTGCGCAAAGAGTACTGGTTCGAAGCGGCCCATTTCATATACAACCACCCGGGCAAGTGCCGGAACCTGCACGGCCACAGTTACAAGCTCTTCGTGCTGCTGGAGGGGGCTGTGAACCCTGAGACCGGCATGATCATCGACTTCGACGACCTGTCCAATGTGGTGGTGGAGCAGGTCATCTCGAAGCTGGATCACCGGTTCCTCAACGATCTGATCCCCCTCTCCACGGCCGAGAACATCGCGGTGTGGATCTGGGAGCAGCTAAAGCCCGCGTTGCCGCAGCTCTGCCAGATCGAGGTCTACGAGACCACCGACAACTGCGTGATCTACCGGGGCGCCTGATGCGCCGAGCCTGGACCCTGCCGCTGCTGGTGCCTCTGGTGGGATGCCAGTCCTTCAATCCGGCCCTGCGCTACCAGGAGGCGGCCCGCCAGTTGCGCTTCACGCTGGACCGGGTGGATGCCAAGCTGGACCTGGCCTTTCCGCCGGAGCGGTCCCATCTGCGCCTTCTGCTTGATGTGGGCGTGGACAACCCCTCGGACCAGCGGTTGCAGACGCGGCGTGTGAGCGGGGACCTGCACCTGAGGGTCCAAGGAGGCGACTACCCGCTTGGGACCGTGAGCTTTCCCGAAGGCGCCGACATTGCGCCGGGGGCCCGCAGCGCCCTCAGGGTCGAAGTGGCCCTGGGCTACCGCGAGCTACTGGCCGCCTGGGGCCCGCTGTCGGGCGCCGTGCAGCGCCACGAACCCGCCACCTGGACCCTGGCCGGCGAGGCCCGTTTCTCGGTGCTTGGCATCGAATTCGGCGTGCCCTTCCATACGCAGAAAGAGAGCGAGCGATGAGCGGCGCCTCCTGATGATCCGCGCGGTCGTCTTCGACCTCTGGAACACGCTGGTCTTCAGCCCGGCGGGCAGTCCGTTCCAGCGGCTGAAGGATCTCCTCGGTCCAGAGCAGGCGCACCTGTTTCCGGCGCTGGTACGAGACGGTATGGAGCGGCCCTACGCCTCCGTGCACGCCTTTCTCGGGGCCTGGAAGGATTCCGCTCAGCTGGACGAGGCCCAAGTGGAGGCCATGGCCCGGGCCTTTCTGGAGGCCGGCGAGCAGGCGGAATGCTTCCCCGGCACACCCGAGGCCGTGGGCGCCGTGAGGGACCTGGCCCGGGTGGCCCTGCTCTCCAACACCCAGACCTTCGGACTGGAGTTGCTGGAACGGCTGGGCATCAGCAGGCGCATCCGAACACGGATCCTGAGCGCCGAGATCGGGGCACTGAAGCCCGAGCCCGCGGCCTTCGAGGCGGTGCAGCGCAGGCTCGGCCTCTTCCCCGGAAATCTCGCCATGGTGGGGGACAGCTGGACCGACGACGTGCTGGGCGCCCTGGAGGCGGGCTGGACTGCCATCTGGGTGAACCGGGACGCGAAACCCCGCCCTGCCCTTCCGGCCGAAGCCATGGTCTACGAAGTGCGCAGTCTCAAACACGTGCCTGAGCTCATCCAGGGCCTGCAGGAGGGGCTGCGCTGCCCGACCTGCCTAGGCTGACCGATTGGACCGCACACTCTTCCAAATTAATGGGTTGAGCCACATGTTTCTCGATTCCGTTTACAGGTGTGGGCTCACCCTTTCTTCCCATTGTCATTCGCAATTTGTTATTTAATTTTACTTAAAATTTGAATTTATTGTAAGTTTTATAGACAGTTTGACCCAAAATTATTAATTATTTTATAATCAGCATTATCGCTATAGGTGTCGATTTTATTGTCGTTAATTAAATTACCAAGTGATATTAAAATTTGATCATATATACAATGTTTAAAGTCACGCTTTTTTCTGGTCCTAATTCGATGACCCCTTTTTATTATGCTTATTGGTTTTTCGTGAAGATGGGTAGGGATTAAAAAATTTCCATCAGAAATTTGATTTCCCCCTGAAGCAAGCCATAATTCATCATAATTGCCTAGATGATCATGACTATTATTATTTCGACCAATGGAGACTTGATTGTTTGCACTAATACCTATAATTTTTATTATCCCCATGCTTGTTGCGATTGCTTTAAGACATGTGATAAGGATGGTTTGAGGAGATATATCAAAATTTTCTTTTGTAGTACATCGAATCAAATGAAAACAATTTTTCGAACCTTGGTTTCCTCCAATAAAAACAATATTTTCATCGTTAAATCCAAACATATGTCCTGGAATAATTGAAAAAGTAAGGAAATAAAGATGTTGATTGTTATAAGTATAATAAAGAACCAATTCTCCTTCATACATGGTTGTGGTTGCAATTCTTAGTTGAATGGCAACCTGTTGTTTTGGGGGGCCCCATGTACATAATACCAGACTATTATGAATAATGGTTGGCGCCATTTTATTTTTGAAACATGAACCCACAAATTCATAGTGATGTCTTAATGCAGTATATCTAGAACTAAGCCCCATGGAGTATGACAGATGTTTTCCGAGGTATTTGTATGGTATTTTAGAAAAATCCTTGTTTATGAATGTAAATCCACTAGCATTGATTGCATTATAAAGTTTAAAATGGTGCGGGATGTAAGGAATTAATTTAAGAATCCGCCACCCCCACACCGGAAGTTGGCTTAACGGAAAATGATTCCATGCCCATTTTGTGATTAAATGGATGTACATGCCCAGTCTTTCTTGAAATAAACAGCAGTTATGAACTGCACTGCAATCTGATGTAGCCTTGGGTTGTGGATCAAAATCCCTTCCAGGGTGATTGGCAAATGTTTTCACCCTTGGGAGGGGATTATGCTTAGGAGTATATACCCTAATGTAAGATTATTGAATTTTACACCAGATCGCTCCTCTGGGGCTGGCCTTCTGATGTGGGCGATTAACTGTACGCCACCAGATTGGGGTGGCGTCTTTTCGCGAACCGTGGATTCGCTTCCAAGGGTTCTAGACAGAATTCAGATGCCGTTTCCTAAATAATATTCGGGCTGTTTCCAAAATCAGAGCCATGTACGCAGGCAGGGAATGGCGACCATGACACTGTAAGTTCGCATGGTTTTGTCAGACCGGGTCGCTAGACTGCGGCATTGCTTGAGATTTGCGAAGAGGGTTTCGATGGCGTCTTTGGCCTTTTAGAGACGGCGGCTGTAGCTCGCCGGATTCCACGGCGTGGATGTGGAGGAATCGCGGCCTCCGCCCCCATCTCGGTAATAGTCCCCCGGAGTTGAGAACTGGCATAGACACGTTTTCCAAGCACGCATCCGGCCTCCACTCCCATCAGGAGACCGATAGCGAAAAAACACTCGTGGGATTGCCCGGGGGGTGACCAGGAAGTCCACTGGGTTGCCATGGGCATCGGCGATCAGGTGGATTTTCATCGAAAACCCGCCTCGCGAGCTTCCAAGTACCTGCGTGTGGGTCCCACTTTTGCCCCTGCAGCATCCTGGTGGGTGAGGATGACGATTCCATCGAAAATCACTCATTCGGAATCGGCCTCGCCGCTGAGAACTTCCAGAACGGCCTGCCATACTCCGGCGCGGCTCCAACGTTTGAACCGCGTGAATACCGATATCCAAGGACCGAAGGATTCCGGCAGATCCCGCCAGGGTGCTCCAGCCCGATGCTTCCAGAGAATGGCTTCGACGAAGGGACGATTGGGAAGGCTTGGCCTGCCGTGCGCCCTTCCTCTGGAGGCAGCAGGGGCGCGAGTATTATCCACAATCGATCGCTGATCTGGCTTCGCGGCATTCAGTCCCCACGGATATTTATCCTGGGAACAACACTTCAAACAAAAGTACAAGCCCTACCATTAATTACCATCGCGAATTTGAGAACACGCCCTAACGCATAATCAATTGGGAACGTCCATTACTTTTGGCGGGGAACTTCTGGTCAACCAAAGCAGCTAGTGGAGTATGGATCGGTAAAGTTCACGCGCTGGCGCTATCCTGGCCCGGGAACTGGAGGTCCATGACCACTGCGTGGCGCGGCGTGTCGGCGCGCTCGATCCAGACGACCCGCGCGCCCAGGAGTCGGGCCAGCTGCATGAGGCCCTCCCGGGATTCCTGGTTGAGCGAGGCGGCCAGCTCCGGGTGCAGGGTCAGGCGCACGTCCGCGCCCCGCAACCGCTCGCCCAGCCGCACCAGCTCGCGGTAGGCCCGGAGCAGGCAGGTCTCGGGGCTCTGGGTGCGGCCCGCGCCGTTGCAGGTGGGGCAGGGCTGGGTGAGCAGCCGCTCCAGGGAGGGGCCCGTGCGCTTCCGGGTGAGTTCCACCAGGCCGAACTCGGAGATGCCCCCGGCCCGGGCGTGGTTGCGGTCCCGCCTCAGCTCCTCCTGGAAGCGCGCCAGGACTTCGTCGCGGTGGGCCGCATCCACCATGTCGATGAAGTCGATGACCACGATGCCGCCAAGGTTGCGGAGCCGCAGTTGCCGCACGATCTCTGGGATGGCCTCGAGGTTGGTGAGGTAGACGGTCTCCTCCAGATCCTTCTTGCCCACGAACTTGCCGGTGTTCACGTCCACGCTGACCAGGGCCTCGGTCTGGTTCAGCACAATGGAGCCGCCGTGCTTGAGGAAGACCTTGGGTTGGCGGGCGGAATCGATCTCGGCCTCGATGCCGAAGGCCTCGAAGATGGGCAGGTCCGAGGTGAAGCGCTTCACGCGGTTCGCCCACTCCGGGTGGAGGTTCTCCACGAAGGACATGACCTCCCGGTGGGCGGCGTCGTTGTCCACCCAGAAGCTCGAGACCTCCTCCCGGAAGATGTCCCGCATGATCTTCTGGAGGAGACGCAGGTCCTGCCAGACCATCCCGGGCGCGGGCACAGTGTCGGCCTTGGCCTGGATGCCCTCCCAGAGCCGGCGTAGGAAGACCACGTCCCCCACCAGATCCTCGTCCTTCTCGCCGATGGCGGCGGTGCGGACAATGTAGCCCTCGCCGGGCTGGGCGTGGCTGCGGATCAGCTCGCGCAGCCGGTCCCGCTCGGCCGGATCGGTGATCTTGCGGGAGATGCCGACGTGCTCGATGCCTGGCATGAAGACCAGGAAGCGTCCGGGGAAGCTGAGGTGCCGCGACAGCCTGGGCCCCTTGGAACCGATGGGATCCTTGACTACCTGCACCAGTGTTTCCTCGCCCTCTTTCAGGGGCGGAAGGGGCGGGGGTGGGGGCGGCAGATCCTCGATGACGGCCTCTTCGCCCTCATCCTCGGAGCTCAGTTCCGAGCCCAGGCGCGGCGCGGCGGGGTCGTCCAGGTAGAGGAACCCGTCCTTGATGCCGCCGATGTTCACGAAGGCACTCTGCATGCCCGGCAGCAGCTTGGCCACCCGGCCCTTGTAGACATCCCCCACTTGGCTCTTGTTCAGCGTCCGCTCGAGGAACAGCTCGCAGAGCTGACCGTTCTCAAGCAGGGCGATGCGCGTCTCCAGGGGGGTCGCATTGACCACCAGGGACTTGCGGACTTCCATGGAACCAACCTTTCAGAACTTTGCGGCCGGGCGCCATGCCCCCACCGCGGGCCCCAGGGTCGTGCCGGACCGAAGGGTGACTCTTTTCTACCATGACCCTTGGATGCCGCGTCAACGGACTAAGGTTCCGCGATTGAGAATTGATCTTTACTTGGCGTGAAGTCGAGGGTCCGGCAGCCTCCTTTCCTCCACTGATGCGTCCCTGGGGCCCACTCAGGCTGGCTTCCGGAAGATGAAAATCAACGCATGGAACGACTTGGAATTTTGGTCACAGCCCAACAGTCAGGGAGCAGGCACCGCCCCACCGCCCCTAGGGGGGCTCACAGCCGAGCAGCGTTTCTTCAGTCCGTGAAGGCCGCTACGCAGAGCGGGGTCCGCTCCTGGGTCCGGCGTTCGGTGATCCGGTTGCGCCCATCCACGAAGACGACCTTAGGGGCCAGGGCCTCAGCCTCCTCGGCGGTCATCCACCCGTAGGCGGCGATGATGACCAGGTCGCCCTGCCGGACCAGGTGGGCGGCAGCGCCGTTGATACCGACTTCGCCGGAACCGGGCACCCCCGGGATCACGTAGGTGGCGAGGCGGGAGCCGCTGGTCACATCGTAGATGTCGACCTTCTCGTTCTCCATGAACCCCGCCGCCTCCATGAGCAGCGGATCCAGGGTGATGGACCCCACGTAGTCCAGGTCTGCTCTCGTGACGGTGGCGCGGTGAATCTTTCCGAGCAGGAAATGGCGCAGCATGCATCCTCCGGTCCAGGCTCCTGTCGGGAGTCCCGGCCAACGCCTAAGAATGAACCCGGGGCCCGCCGGGGTCCAGCCTCGTTTTTTTCTGCACAGGGGACCGTTTGCCGGTTCAGGCGATCGGGTGGTTCCCGTTCAGGACCATCCCCGCATCCGCGGCCGAGGGGGCCAGCAGGACGTTGTCGATGAGCCGGGTGCTGCCCACGTAGGCGGCGGCACAGAGGGCGGCGGAGCGGTCCACCTGGCCCTGGATGGGCTCCAGATTCTGGGTGTCCACCAGCTCCAGGTACTGGATCGAATCGACCCCGGCCAGGAGGTCACGGGCGATCTCGAGGAGCCGGGCGGCCCCGTGCTCGCCGCCGTCGAAGGCGGCCTTGGCGGCCAGCAGGCCCTGGCTGATGCAGAGGGCCCGCCGTCGGGCCCCCTCGTCGAGGTAGGCGTTGCGGCTGCTGAGGGCCAGGCCGTCAGCTTCGCGGATCGTGGGCACCACCACGATGTCGACCGGCATGTTCAGGTCCCGGGCCATGCGCCGGACCACCACGGTCTGCTGGAAGTCCTTCTGGCCGAAGAAGGCCAGGTCCGGCTGCACCATGTTGAAGAGCTTGGCCACCACGGTGACCACCCCCCGGAAGTGGCCGGGCCGGAAGCGCCCGCAGAGGGGCTCGGCCAAGCGGCCCGGCTCCACGTGGGTCTGGAAGCCCGTCGGGTAGATCTCGGCGGCCTCGGGAAGGAAGAGCACCCCGGCCCCGGCCTCCAGGCACAGGCTCTGGTCCTTCTCCAGGTCGCGGGGGTAGCTGGCCAGGTCCTCGCCGGGCCCGAACTGGGTGGGGTTCACGAAGATCGAGACGACGGTGGCATCACAGCGCGCGGCGCTCTGGCGGATCAGGGTGCCGTGGCCTTCGTGCAGGAAACCCATGGTGGGGACGAAGCCGATCCGTTTGCCTTCGGCCCTCAAGGGCCGGAGGAGGGCGCGCAGATCAGCGATGGTACGGACGATTCGCATGGACAAAAACGGGATCCTTCAAGAGTTGCCTGCCAGCTTACCAAGGGTGGCTTCAGGGATGCCACTGGGTCAGAGCCGGACGGACGGCTTCTGGAAGGGTATAGGATTCCCGCTCATCGGGGAACCCTCCCCCCCGGACATCCTCGGCCCAGGCGGCCAGAGCCTTGCGCAGATCCTCGAATCCTTCGGCATAGCGCCGCACGAATTTGGGCGGGGTGCCGAGCAGCAGGCCCAGCACATCGTGGAAGACCAGCACCTGGCCCGCACAGTGGGGCCCGGCACCGATGCCGATGGTGGGGATCTCGACGGTCTCCGTCACCTTGGCGGCCAGGTCGGCGGGAATGCCCTCCAGGAGCAGGCCGAAACACCCGGCATCCTGAAGCTTCTGGGCGTCCTCCAGCAGGCGCAGGGCATCCCCCTTCTGCTTGCCCTGGACCTTGAAGCCGCCCATGGGATTGACGCTCTGCGGGGTGAGGCCCAGGTGCCCCATCACGGGGATCTCCGCATCGATGAGCGCATGGATCACGGGCAGGCGCTTGGCCCCCCCCTCGAGCTTGATGGCCTGGGCGCCGCGCTGGAGGAAGCCGCCGGCGTTGCGCACGGTGTCCTCCAGGCCAAGGTGGAAGCTCAGGTAGGGCATGTCGGCCATGAGGAAGGCCCTGGGGTGGGTGCGGGCCACGGCCTCCAGGTGGTGGTTCATCATGGCCATGCTGACGGGCAGGGTGTTCTCGAAGCCCAGGCAGACATTCCCCACGCTGTCGCCCACCAGGATCATGTCGACCCCGGCGGCATCGGCGATGCGGGCGGAGACGGCATCGTAGGCCGTGGTCATCACCAGCTTCCGTCCCGCGCGGTGCCAGGCATGGAGCTGGGGCAGGGCGACGCGGGCGTGAATTTCGATGGGCAGGTGGCTCATGAGGTCTCCGCTGGAAGGTCGAAGCCGTGGCCCTCCATGAAACCACCGAACGCCGGACCCGTCATTCGGGATCGGAATAGGCGGGCAGGTCCACCTGGGTGGGGGACCAGTCCATGAGGGGATCGGTCGGCTCGGGCTCGACATACTGAAGCCCAACGGCCTCGACCGTCTGACGGAAATGGTCCATGTCCTCGCGCCCCAGGAAGCCGCCCTGCTTGGCATCCGGAAGCCGTGTCCACAGTTGCCGGAAACTCGGGAAGGCATCCAGCATCCGGGCCCTGGCCCCCAGTTTCTCCCCCCGCTGCAGCAGAAGCTGGGCGCCCTCGGCGCTGGCTTCCAGGATCTGGGCATGGAACTGCATCTCCCGGGCCGCCGCCTGGGCCTTGCTCCAGGCCTCCAGGCTTTCCTGGACCACCACCTCCGTGGCGGGCACCGTGGACAGCAGCAGCGCATGGGCCCGGTGCCACTCCAGATCCAGCCAACGGGAATCGGACCCATCCACGGGCCCCTTCAGGCTCTCCAGGAGGGCCCAGCCGTCTTCGGGCGCCTCGAGGCGCGCCTGGCGGGCCTCCCGGGCCAGGGCCTGGCAGCAGCGGAGCTGGGCCAGATGCTGGCGCCAGACCAGACCGAGGGCTCCATAGCAGTCGGCGGCGGCCTGGCAGAGCCGGGCGGAATCCCGCCAGGCAACCCGGAAACGGGCCACCTCACCCTGAAGCAGGAGTTGGTCCCCCTGCTCTTCGGGGGACAGGACCGGCGGCCGGGAGGCCAGGGCCTCGAACTGGGCGTGGTCCGCGGCCACCGTGTGGCCCAGGGCGGCGTAGGTGCGCGCCAACCAGCCCTGGATGGAGGAGACCAGGGCGGCATCCCCCAGCCGCTCGGCCCGGCTGAGGGCCCGGTCCAGGTGGGAGAGGGCCGGGCCCAGGAACTGCTGGAGGCTGCGCACCATGCCCAGGGCCAGGTGGGCCTGGGCCTGGAGGGCCGGGTCGCCCTGCATCCGGGCCGTCTGCAGGGCCTCCCTGAGGAGGAGGATGCAGGGCTCAGACTGGCCCTGGGCGAGGCGCACCTGGGCCAGGGCGATCTGCACCGGGACCAGGTGGCGGAAGGCCTGGGCGGGTTCGAGCAGGCGCTGGGCTGACTGGAGGCTGGAGGCGGCCTGCTGGAAGTGTGATTGTCCGGCCAGGGCCTTGCCCAGTTCCAGCAGGAGGGCCGCCTGGTCCTGGGGCAGGGGCCTGGCGCCGCCCTGGAGTTGCAGCCCCTCTTCCAGGGCGCGCAGGCCCCTGGGGAGGTGTCCCTGGAGCAGGTGGAGCTGGCCCAGGACCAGTCGCAGGCGGGGTTGTTCGGGATGCAGGGGGTGGTCCGCCAGCCGCTCCGCGGCGGCCTGGAGCGCCTTCTGGGCCTCGGCGGGTTGTCGAAGCTGCAGGTGCAGGCTGGCGCGCTTGCGGAAGAGGCGGGCCTCCCTGAGTCGGATTTCCTCCCCCGGAGGCACCCGGGACAGGGCCTCCTGAGCCCGCTCCAGGGAGAGCATGGCCTGTTCGCTGGGCGGTGGCTCCCCCTCGACCTGGGCCTGGGTGCCTGCGGTCCAGGCGTCGGCGAGATGTTCCTGGAGCCTTGCTTCATCCAGGGGGGAGGGCTTCAACTGGAGGGCCTGGCCCACGATCCGGCGCGTGTCCCTGGGCAAGTCCTGGGACCCCTGGTCGAGGGCGGTCAGGGCCGCCGCCAGCGCCGTGGCATCGCCCAGCGCCAGGGCCTGGAGGGGCAGGGGGCTTTCCCAACCCTGTTCCCGGAAGGCCACGGCCAGGGCCAGAGCCAGGTGTTTGAGCTCCAGCCGAGGCGTCATGGCGAGAACCAGCTCTCGCCAGCGGGCCTCGGGAATGAGGGTCTCTTCGCGCTGAGTCTGGGCCAGGCAGGAGCCCACCGCCTCCTGGAGGGCGTCGCCGAAGGCGTCGGCCTCCAGGCCGAGCAGCCGCCCCAGGAGGCTGGAGGGCAGGGGCCGCTCGGCCAGGGCCAGCAGCCGCACCAGGGTGGCCGAAGGGGCCCCGAGCCGTTGCAGCCGCCCGAGGAAGATCTGGCGCACCAGGTCCTCCTCGGCTTTCAATACAGCGGGCCGCCCCGGCGAGAGGAGCCAACGGTTCTCTTCCCAGTGAAGGGCGCCGGACTGTAGGGCTAGTTCCAGGAAATTCCGCAGCAGACCGGGGTTGCCCAGGCTCCGGGCGATCAGGTCCGCACAGAAGGATTCGGGCAGTTCGTGGGGACCCAGCAGGTCCCCCAGGACCAGCCGGAGATCCCCGTCTTCCAGGCGGTTCAGGCCCACGACCGCCGCGGCGGGTTCCCCGCGCAGCTTGCCGATCAGGGACTTGAGTCCGGCCCCCTGGGCGCCTGTGGTGAGGGACAGGAGCCACGGGATGGACGATGCGTGCACCAGCTCGCGGATCAAGGACAGCACGCCCGGGGTGGCGCGGTCCAGTCCGGACAGATGGATGAGGCGCGGGTGGAGCGATCCGGCGAATTCCAGGGCTTCCAGGCTCGCCTTGACCTCCTCGGGCTCAGGTCCGGTTTCCTGGCCATTTAGGTGGCGTCCCCCGGTGAGGAAGGCGAAGGCCTGAATGCGGAGGGAGAGGCTCTTGGCGGCCCAGGGGCGCTCCGCGTAGAAATCCACTTCGTTCCCCAGGAGCATCATTTCGAGCAGCCGGCTGAGGAACCGCCCCGGGGACTCATCCGCGGAGGTCCCGAGATGATGGACCCAGATGCCTTCGCCCTCGGCGACGGCGCAGGCCCAGGCGGCCAGATGCTCCTTGCCGACCCCTTCCTCGCCCTGGAGCAGCACGATCCGCTCCATGGGGGACGGGGCGTTGAAGCCCAGCATCAGGGATTTGAGGTAGGGGATCTCCATGCTCCGCCCGCGCAGGGGGCGGGAGATGGGCTCGGACAGTCCCCGGGCCTGGTGCCAGGGCAGGTCTCCACTCGGGGCTGGGGCCGGGGCCGTCTTCGGGAGCAACTCGGACAGTGTGTCCGGGCCCCAGGGATACCTGCCGATCACCCGGGGGAGCTGGGTGAGGCCCGGCCTGAAGGTGATGACCTCGGGGTGCAGGAGCCGGGGGTGGAGGTTTGTCTGGAGTTGATCGGAGAGGTGCTTGAGGACGGCCTCCCGCTGCCCCGCGTCCCATCCGCCCCACAGGCGAGCCAGGGGAATGCCCTGGATGGCCTGCAGGTACCAGGCCTGGTCCGCGTCGAAACCGATGTGGCTGATGACGGGGTCGAGGGGCGAGGCGTCCAGGAAGCGGGAGAGAAAGGTGTCCCGAATCTGGTCCAGGTCCCGGTCACCGGGGCGGGGGGACCAGATCTGGGCCAGAAACCGGGTGCCGTCCTGCTCCCGGCGCAGGATCTGCCACTCGCAACCCCTGACCCGCCCCAGTGCCATGAGGCTGGCATAGCGATGGGTCCCGAGCAGGCGGGTCTCGTCCACGGGGGGATCCTCGGGAATGCCTGGATCGGCATGACCGGAAGTTTAGCGCCGCTGGCGGGGATTTTGCTCTTTCTCCATTCCCAGCAAGGTTTGCCCAGGAGTTCCCGTGAGCCTCACCCCCGTCCCTTCGAACCAGGCCCAGGCCATCGGCAGCGCGCTCCTTCAGCAGCTGGCGGCGGGCCTCTCCACGTCCCAGAGTTCCAGTGGTGAGTCCGGCCTTCTCGGGGACCTGCTAACCCTGTCCCCCACGGCCCAGAAGCTTACGCAGGCACCGGCTGCCGTGACCCAGGCCATGGGCGACCTGCTGTCGGGCCACAAGGATGTCCAGGGGGATCTCGCCCAGTTGCAAAGTTATTTCCAGCAGAACCCCCAGAACCTGACCAGCCTGCTGAGCGACCTCCAGGGAGGCGCAGGCACCTACGGTGCTTCGAGTTCCAAGGACTCCGCCAGCACCCTGCTGACGGCACTCCTGAATGGCCAGAGCAATGCCTCGGATCCCAGCGCCCTCCTGGGGCTCCTCTCGGGAACCCAGGGACAGAACACGCTGTTCGACTACCTGGGGAACTCCGGCGCTGGCTCGGCCAGCAACTCCGTCTCGCTCTTCGGCTGATCGACCCACCGCCCACCGAAAGCCCACCCCCGGTGCGAGCACCGGGCTCATTTGGAGAACACCGATGATCAGCGTCAATCAGCTGCAGAGCCCTTCGGCCCTGTCCCAGCTTCTGGGACTCCAGCCGTCCATGCAGAGTTCCACGTCCGCTACCACCCAGGCGAATGCCTCCCAGGCCGCTGGGCTGGACAGCCTGTCCATCTCCAGCGCGGCCCTGCAGGCCCTGCAGGGCCTTGGGCTGGATGCCTCCCAGACGCAACCCGACCCGGCCAGCGCCACCTACACGGCCCATGGCCATCACCACCACCACCACGGTAGCGCCCTGGCTCAGCAGGGAACCACTGCCCAGGTGGGGAGCAGCAGTACGTCCACCCAGGTGCCCCTGGTCGGTCAGACCGACGGGACCACCGCAGGGAGTTAACTGCTGAGTCTGCCGGGTTCCTAAAGCTGCTTCAAAATCTTCGCGAATTTCTTTCATCCAGCGCTCATGAATAACCCCGACCTGCCGATATCAGGGCCAGATCAGAAGATGCAGGGACGGAGCCCTGTTGCCCGGTTCTCAAGGAGGAGAAATGTCAGACCTTAGTGTCTCTTCTGCCACCAGTTCGGTAGGTTCGACCCCGCAGGCCCAGTGGGCCCAGACGAAGAATCTCTGGGACCAGCTTGGCCAGGCCCTGCAAAGCGGCGACCTCGCGGGCGCCCAGAAGGCCTTTGCCGCCCTCCAGGCCAATGCACCCCAGGGCCCCGCCTCCCAGGTCCAGGGAGCCGCCACCTCCAACGGGCAGGGGAGTGCCACCCAAAACCCCATGAGTGCCCTCGCCTCCGCCCTGCAGAGCGGCAACCTCGCGGCTGCCCAGCAGGCCTTCTCCCAGATCCAGCAGACCCAGGGGCACCATCATCACCACCATCACCACCATCACCATCACGGCTCCCAGTCGAGCAGCAGCACGCCTGCGACGGCTTCGACGACCTCGACAAGCTCGACGACCCCGACCAGCTCGACGCCTCCGGCCGATGCGACGACCTCCGGCGCCAGCTCGACCAACATCACCATCAACATCAGCGGCGGCAACAACCTCATCGTCTGATCCGAGACCCCTCTCCGCCGGGCCCAGGCTGACGCCTGGGCCCGGCTTTTGTTACCGGGAGCAGACGGTAAATCCGGCCGAGGGGCTTATGGATTCCAGCCGTCCTGCCGATGCAAGGATCAGAGGTGGTTTCCGTGGACATTGGATCGGCCAGCGCCTTGGCCCTCTACAATTACCAGACGGTCCTGAACAGCTACAACCAGGGGGCCTCCTCCTCCGTCAGCACGAGCACTGCGGCGACCAGTTCGGGCAGCACGGCCTCCAGTTCGAGCAGTTCCACGTCCAGCGCGAGCGATGCCCAGGATTCAGCGGTCCTGCAGACCCTTGCCAGCACCTATACCAGTCTGACCTCCAATTCCTACGGGATCCTGCCCGCACCGGACACCCTCTCCGCCCTGGCTGGCAGCGGTAGCGCCCTCGGCGCCCTCGTGAGCGGGATGGTTTCGGAAGCCGCCGCCAGCGGCCAGACCTCCCTGAACCTGTCGAGTCTCTCGTCCTCGGCGGCCTCGATGGGGGGAGTGAATGCCAGCACCGCCTCCATCCTGTTCTCCGCGAGCGCCAGCAACGGGTCGGACAACATCTCCTCCTCCGCCATCAACCTGAACGCCACCCTGGCCCTGGCGTCCTATTCCAACCACCTGAACAACGTCCCGAACACCACGGCCACGGCCGCCGCGGTGACGGCGGGAACCGGAACGGTTTCAACGCAACCTTCGGATGCCCTGAGTGCCGTCCAGTCCGCCCAGTCGGCCTCCCTCAGCAGCACCCTGAACCTGCTCGGCTAGCGGCCAGGTCAGGGACCTCCTGCGGACCAGGCCAGGGCCGGTCCGCCTGGAGCGTCGGCAACGGGAAACTCCCCTCCGGCGATGCCAGTCAGGGTTCCGCAGTTGACGCGGGCCTTCCGGGTCTCGATATTGGAGCAGAAGCCGAAACTGGTGTGCCATGTCCGTTGGTCTGAGTCCCCTCCTCCCCATGAACCAGGTTCAACCGAACCCCGAGGCCCGGTTCCAGCGGTTTGGCAAGAATGATTCCCAGCTCTACGGCAGTCCGATGGTGGATCTGACCGCCCCCAAGGCTCAGGCGCCGAAGGCGGTCCTTGCCCACGCGGCCACCGCCCAGGTCGCCGGGCAGCAGAGCCTGAGCGGGAACGGGGCCCCTGAGGCCGCCAAGCTGGCGGTGTCCTCGGAACCGTCCCCGACCTACTCCGCGAGGGCGGGAAGCGCGTCGTCGGGACGGGTTCCCCAGCCCAGCTCCCACCTGGACACCCAAGCCTGAGACCACCGAAGTGGTGACAACCCACCGGGGATGGCCGCCCTGGGTAAAGGTGCTGCTTCGCCAGGTTCCTGCCACCCCCGGCCGCCCGCTAGCCCCGGGCGAGCGCCACCAGGTAGACCCGGTCGTCCACGCGGTGTTCTTGAACCTCGATGGTCCAACCCTGGGCGAGGCCTTCGCTGCCGCAAAGACGCCGCAGGGCAAGGCCCTCCTGGCCATCCGGCCTCAGTTCGACCTGGTCCAGGCCATGGCTGAAGCCCTGGCCCAGGGCCTTGAGCACCGCCTCCTTGGCGGTCCAGAGCGCGAGGAACCTCCTCCAGCGGAGCCCGGGGGCTGCGCTTCGGGCCCAGTCCCGCTCGGTCGGGAGAAACAGGTCCGAGGCCGCCTCCAGGGCCCTGGAGGGCCGCATGGGTTCCAGGTCCACACCGATCCTCCCCTCCCGGGCGACGGCCAGGACCCGGGCCCCGGGGGTCCGGGCCCGGCTGATGGCCAGGCAGTGGCCCTGGGCGTCAAGGGCCCGGGGGCGGCCCTGGATGTCCGGTTCCAGAAACACCAGTCCCGGATCCGTCGCGGCGGGAACGGCCAGGGGCCCCGTGTCCGGTTCCAGGATCAGGTGCACCTCACCCAGGTGGAGGCGTCGAGGCAGCCCGGGCTCGAGGCCTGGCAGGGGTAGCGGCTGCGAGGGACGGGCCGGGGAGCCTTCCCACCGGGTGCCTGCCGGAAGCATCTCCCCCTTCATGAGCAGCGACAGGTCCCCCAGGACGGATCCGGGTTCCATGCGCGATCCGTAGAGCACCACCGAATCCGTGCCCACCGCGCAGCCCGGGCCGATGTTGATGCGGTCCATCTTCATTACCCGGTCCTCGAAGAGGTGGGTCTGGAGGGTGCAGTCGGCGTTCAGGCAGACCTCGTCCCCGAGCTCCACCAGGTCGAACTCCGTCAGCCAGGTGCTCTCCATGCAGACCCGCCGGCCGATCCGGGCGCCCAGCAGCCGGAAGTAGACCGGGACGAAGGGGGTGCCCAGCAGCAGCCGCAGCAGCCAGGAATCGGCGAGGTTCTCATGGAGTCCGCTCACCAGTTCGGTCCGCCACACGAAATCGCACCAGAGCGGCCTTTCTCCGGGGCGGTAGATTCCCATCACCAGCAACTTGACGGCGACCACGAAGAGGCAGGCCAGGATGCCGGCGAGGAGGTAGAGGAACGGCAGGGAGAGCGCCGCCGCCGCGAGGGAGTGGGCATCCTCGATCTCAGTCAGGCCCGTGAGCAGGAGGCTGGTCAGCACCACGAAGCCCGTGACCGGGGCCAGCACCCGGAACTGCTCGATGAAGGCCCGCAGGAGGAGCACCCGCCTCGGGGGTCGGAAGGTGGCCTCCTCGCTGAATGTGGAACTCGTTTGGCGCCGGGGGAGATGGATGGCCGGGGAGCCCAGCCAGGCGCTGTCCACCCGGGCCGCCTCGGCCGGATCCCCGGGGGGCACCGAAAGCACTCCGACCAGAACGCTCTCGCCAAGGACGGTGCCTGCCGGGACCAGGGCGCTGTTGCCCACGAAAGCCCGGCGTCCCACCCGGGTTTCGGCGAGCCTCACCCGGCCCAGGTCCACCCGGGCCGGCCCGAAGGAGACGCAATCGGCGATGAAGCTCTCCTCGCCGATGTCCAGCAGGTCCGGACAGCCGGATCCGGCGGTGGACACTTCCGCCCAGGCCCCCAGGCGCGCCCCCAGCAGGCGGAACCAGGGCGCCAGGTAGACCGTTGCGTAGAGCGGCGCCAGCAGGTCCAGGCCCATGCTCATGAGGCGGTCCACGTACCATTTCCGCAGGATGAAGCCGCTGTGCAGGTCGTAGTCCCCCGGGCGCACCCGGCCCAGGAGGAGCCACTTGGCGGCGGCGATCTCCAGGGCCAGGAGCACCACGAAGGAAAATCCCACGAAGGGCGCCACCACCAGGTAGGCGAAGTAGCCGTTGGTGTTGGCGTAGAGCTCGTTGATGAGGATCAGGCCCGGGAAGATGGCCGCGAGGAAGGCCACAGGGACCATGAGCGCCCCCAAGGCCTGGGCCGTGCCGAGCCAGAACCGCCGGCTCGGCGAGGGCCGCGGCAGGTCCACGTACGGGCGCTGCCGGTCCGCCTCTGTGGGGGGCAGGGGCCGGGCGGGGGAGCCGGTCCAGTGCTGGCCCGTGGCGATCCGCGCCCCGGCCGGCAGCAGGCTCAGGTCCTCCAGCATGGCGCCATCCTCCAGGGTCGTTCCGGGGGAGAGGATGGCGCGGTTACCCACATAGCAGCGGGCGCCAACGCGGATGGGGCCGATCTCCAGGAACCCACCTTCCAGCGAGTAGCCGCTCAGTCGCGCATCCTGGCCGATGCTGGCGTCGTCGCCGAGGTCCAGGAGGTCGAAGGCCGCGATGGAGGTGGTGGCCAGGTGCACGTTCCGCCCGATGCGGGCGCCCATGAGGCGGCAGTACCGCGGCAGCCAGGGGGTCTCCACGAGGTAGTCCAGGGGGGTGGCGGCGATGAGGCGCTGGGTGAGCCACCAGCGCCAGTAGTAGAAGCCCCAGATGGGATGGCGTCCGGGCCTGATCCGCCCCAGCAGGATCCATTTCGCGGCGATGGAGAGGAGGTACATCGCGGGATAGATCAGGGCCAGGGAGGCCAGGGCCCCGGCGATGCCCAGCAGCCGGGGGAAGTCGTGGTCCTGGCTCCAGCTGTAGACCAGGTAGGGGCTGAGCCACTGGAGGGCGTAGAAGCCCAGCAGCGGATACAGGGAGAGGCCCTGGGCCGCGGCACAGAGCCGGTGGCGCCACGGGGGAACCGGGCGGGCGGCCGGGGCCTGCGGATCCGGCTGGGTTGCCCGGTGGGCCCTCCGCGCGTCCAGCTCGGCGGCGAGGGCACCGATGGTCGGAAAGGCGTAGATGTCGGGGACTGAGAGTCCTTCGAACGGCGGTTCCTTCCGCAGTCCCGAGACCAGGGCCGCGGCCAGGAGGGAATGCCCCCCCAGGTCCAGGAAGAAGTTCTCGTCCAGCCGCGGGACCCGGCCCGGGAACCACCGGGCCCAGTGGTCCACCAGACTCTGCTGCAGGTCGGTCAGGGGCCCTTCCGGATCCGGTGCAGGGGCCCGTTTCCGGGGCGGCGGGAGCCGCTTCCGGTCCAGCTTGCCGCTGGGGAGGGTGGGCAGGTGGTCCAGGGTCTCGATGCTGGCCGGCACCATGTACGCCGGCAGGCATTCCCTCAGCCCCCGCAGCAGGCTGGCCTCGTCCGGTTCGGAACCCGGCCTCGGGACCACATGGGCCACGAGGCGTTCGAGGCCATCCCCCTTCCAAAGGGTCACGGCGGCGGCCAGCACCGCTGGATCCCGCTGTAGGGAGGCCTCGATCTCTTCGAGTTCGATGCGGTATCCCCGCAGCTTCACCTGGGCGTCCAGGCGCCCAAGGAATTCCAGGTCGCCGGCCGCGTTGAAGCGGACCCGGTCCCCGGTGCGGTAGAGCCGGGCCGTGGAGGGACCCTCCGCATGGGGGTTCGGGATGAAGCGCTCCGCCGTGAGGTCCGGCCGGCCCAGGTAGCCCGCGGAAAGGCCCAGGCCCCCAAGATGGAGTTCGCCGGGCACGCCGATGGGGCAGATCCGGCCCTGGGCATCCAACACGTAGGTTCGGACATGGGGCAGGGCCCTGCCGATGGTGACCGGACGGCCCGGGAGCAGGTCGGTCCAGGTGGCGATGACCGTGGCTTCCGTCGGTCCGTAGGTGTTGACCAGGCGCAGGTCGGGCCGCCACCAGCGGTCCACCAGACTCGCGGGACAGGCCTCCCCGCCCAGGATCAGCAGGCGCAGCGACGGGATGGGATCGTCAACAATGCCCAGGAGCGTGGGAACCGTGGACAGCACGGTCACCCTCGCCTCCGCCAGGCGCTTGCCCAGGTCCGGCCCGGACTGCATGAAGGCTTTGGTGCCGGCCACCAGGCAGGCCCCGCTGGCCCAGGCCAGCCACAGCTCCTCCACGGAGGCGTCGAAGGCCAGCGAGAAGCCCTGGAACACGCGGTCTTCCGCGCCGACCCGGAACAGCTGCTGTTCTGCGCGCACCAGGGCGCAGGCCGAGCGGTGGGTGATGGGCACGCCCTTGGGCGTGCCCGTGGACCCCGACGTGAAGATGACGTAGGCGACGTCATCCGGTTCGGGCCCGGTGGCCAGGGCGGCCTCAGGCGGGGGGTCCTGGGCCGGGGTCTGCGGATCCAGCACGGGGCAGGGCAGCCCGGGCTCGGTGCCGGCCAAGGCCGGCGCCAGCAGCAAGTCCATGCGGCATTCCGTTGCCACCTGATGCACCCGGGCCGGGGGCAGATCCGGGTCCAGGGGCACGTAGGCCGCCCCGGCCCTCAGGATGCCCAGCAGGGCGGCATAGGCCGAGGCTCCGCGGGGAAACCAGAGGCCCACCAGGGCTCCCCGGCCCAGGCCCCGGGACCGGAGCAGGTGGGCAACACGGTCTGCCACGGCATCCAGCTCGGCATAGGTCTGGCGGAGGCCACCCTCCTCCACGGCGGGCCGGCTCCCGAAGCACCGGGCCGAAGCCGCGAAGATCTGGGCCAGGGTTTCTTCCCGGTCCAGCCCGGCCTCGAGGGGGGGCCCGGAGAAGGGCCCCAGGAGCAGGGCGGCCTCTTCAGGCGCCAGCATGAGGTGGTCTCCCAGGGGTAGGAGAGGGTCCCGGAGGATGGAATCGAGCAACTGCCTGAAGTGGACGGCGGGCCAGGGGCCTGCGCTCGACTGCCCCTGGCCCGCCTCCAGCTCCAGTCCGCAGGATCCCGGTCCGAGGCGCAGGCAGCCTGCGATCCGGGCCCCTCCCGGGGCTGACCTGGCCTCGATCAGGAATTCTGTCGCGCCAGGATCGAGGGATTCCCCCAGGCGGTCTGCAAACCCGAGGCTGGCCTCGGAATCCAGGACTTGGGTGTCCAGCTGCCGCCGCTGGCCCTCGGACACCGTGGCCAGACAGAGGTCCTCCTCGCCGAGATGCCCCCTCGCCAGCAGGGCGAAGGCGGCCAGGGCGGCCCTGCGGGGATCGAGCTCATGGGTCGGCAGTGGGGGCATGGGGTTACCAAAGAACAGCATGAAGGGGAGGAGGGGCATTCCGGTCCCCGCGAGGGAAGGCTTCATGCCCGATCCTGCTCAGCCCCAGCACCTTAAGGACACTCTGTCCCCCCGCGAGGTTGAAGGGTTCCCTTTGAGGACCCACCTAGGATAAGCACGCCTAGCTAGCTCGTCGTCGGCCTTGGCTGGGCCCGGGCGTCTCCAACGGCTGCAATCCTTCACCGGATTCAATGACAGCCCCCGGGGGACCGATGCATCCTGTGGCCCTTGTGATGGACGAACCATGCCCGCAGCCCAATGGAACAGCCGATTCGAGACCGGGATCAGCCTCATCGACGCTCAGCACCAGTCCCTGTTCGAGGCCGTGAACCGCCTCGCGACCGCCCTGGGCTCGGATTCCGTGGGAGAGGGCGTCAAGGAGAGCCTGGACTTCCTGGCCCAGTACACCCTCGACCATTTCCGGACCGAAGAGCACTTCATGCGCGAGATGGCCTACCCCGGGCTGGTCCCCCACGTGGCGGAGCATGCCAGGCTGATCAATCGGGTCCAGGTCCTGCAAGCCAGGCTTGCGGAGGGCCAGCCCATCACCAGGGACGTCACCAACTTCTATGCCAGCTGGCTGAAGCACCACATCTGCGGGACCGACATGGCCTACGTGCGGTTCATGCAGGGGAGCCAGCAGCAGCCCTGATTTGATCCAGGCGGTTCGGGGCAGATCCCCAGGTGCCTAGCGCGTGAAGAAGGGGTCCAGGATCACCGCGGCCGTGAGGACCAGGGCGAACAGGTTGATGTTCATGAAGACCCGGCGGTAGAGGGGCGCGTCCTGGGCGGGGCGCAGCAGGGGCAGGGAGCCCATGAGGAGCCAGAGGGCGCCCAGGCCCAGCATGATCTCCGCGGGCCAGGAGCCCAGCACCCGGAAGAGGGGCAGCAGGCCACAGGCCGCGGCGGTGGCACAGGTCCAGGTGAAGGTGAGGCGGGACAACCTGGGCCGGCCCAGGAGCCCCACCAGCGTGGGATAGCCGGCCCCCTCGTAGCCCTCGGCATGCAGGCCCACCAGCAGCCAGAAATGGGGCACCTGCCAGATGAAGAAGACGAAGGCGAGGGCCAGCACCGAGGGATCCGCGGCGCTGCCTCCGGCGGCGGTCCAACCGATGGCGGGCGGCAGGGCACCGATGAGCGAGCCCGGCACCACGGCAAAAGCGCTGATCCGCTTGAGGGGCGTGTAGAACCCGTTGTACCAGGCCAGGGCCAGGGCCCCCAGCAGGGCCGAGGCGAGGTTGTGGGCCAGGAGCAGGACCAGGAAGCCCGCCAGGGCCAGCACTGCGGCGATGAGGGCGCCCCGGGCCGGGGAAAGGTCCCCCCGGGGAATGGGCCGGTTCGCCGTGCGCGGCATGAGGGCGTCATACCTGTGCTCCTGCACCTCGTTCAGGGCGCTGCTGCCCATGGCCAGGAGCAGGATGCCGAGGAGGGTCGTCACCAGGCCTGCGTCAGCGCCGCGGCGGAAGGCCACGTAGCCCGCCGCCGCCGTGAAGGTCGAGGCCCCGGAAATCCGGAGCTTGGTCAGCTCGAGGAAGGTCGAGACCGGATGGGTCTTGGGCGCTGAAAGGGCGGCGACGCTCAAGCTGGCTCCCCTAGTTCAAGGTCTTGATGTAGCGCACGACGTCGTCCAGTTCCTGGTCCGTGAGCGGGATCCGGGGCATGGCGGGCGGGTAGCCCCGCACCACCTGGTCCGCCGGGTTCGTGATGGTCCGCCGCAGGAAGGCGTCGTCCACGGTGACGGTCCGGGTGTTCCCCGCCACCAGGACCTCCTGCTCCCGGCCGTAGAGGGCGTGCAGGGTGGGGCCGACCTTGGGCTTGCCGTCCACGGAGTGGCAGGTGAGACAACCCTTGGCGGTGAGCACGGCCAGCCCCGGTGGCAGGCTGCCCAGGTCCGGGTGGGCCTCGGCGGCGCGGAGGGCCTTGCCGGGCTCCGGGGCGTCCTCCCCACCGAAGTACCAGGCCTTGAACTCGTCCTCGGGCACCACGATGACCTTGCTCAGCATGAGGCTGTGGTCCACGCCGCAGATGACGGTGCACTCGATGTCGAAGGACCCGACCTTGGTGGCCTGGAACCAGGTGGTGTTGGTCCGCGAGGGCACGGCGTCGATCTTGAGGCGGAAGGCGGGCACGAAGAAGCCATGCACCATGTCGGCGCTGCGGACCTCCATCTTCATGGGCCTGCCGATGGGGGCGAAGAGCACCTTGCTCTGCTTGCCGTTGGGGTATTCGAAGGACCAGCTCCACTGGCGGGCCGTCACCTTGACGGCCATGGCGTCCCGGGGAGCCAGGCGCATGTACTCGTAGTTGGTCCAGCCGTAGTAGAAGATCGAGAGGAACATTACGAGGGGGATGGTGGTCCACAGGATCTCGAGGCCCACGTGGCCCTCGATCTGCTCGGCCTTCGGGTGGCGCTTCTTGCTGTAGCGCACCACGAAATAGATCATCAGCGTCGTGATGAAGACGAGGAACACCACCGAGAGCCCGAACACGTAGAAGAAGACCGCGTCGGACTTCTGGGCCGATAGGGCGGCTTGGTTCATCCAGTCCATGGGAGCCTCAGCGGAAAGCGACGTCGGAGAAGAGCAGGGCGAAGAAGATCAGGAGGGTACCGAGGGTCACCAGGACCACGACCTTGAACAGCGGCCCCTCGTATCGGAGGTGCATGAAGAAGTAGAAGACCAGGCCGGCCTTGAGGGGGGTCAGGGTGAGCAGGCCCCAGACGGCGTAGGTCTGGCTGACGAGGCTCATGCCCACCAGGCAGCCGGTGAGGACCACCAGGGCCACCCAGACCTTGATGAAGGTGCCGTAGCCGGGGTGCTCGGCGGCGTGTTCGGAGGCTTGCTCGACGTGTTCGCTCATGGAATGTCCCTACGCGGCCAAGTAGAACAGGGGGAGGAGGAAGATCCAGATCACGTCCACCAGGTGCCAGTAGAGGCCGCCGTTCTCCAGGTGGATGTAGCGGTCCTGGCGGATCCGGTCCGTGGCCACCCACCAGAGCATGACGCCCAGCACCGAAAGCCCCGCGACCACGTGCAGGCCGTGGAGGCCGGTCATGGTGAAGTAGAGACCGAAGAAGACCTGCTCGCCCGGGGGCAGCGTAGCCAGGTGGGGGGAGTTCGGGTAGAGGCCATGGTGGAACTTGGCCCCCCACTCGAAGGACTTGATGACCAGGAAGGTGAGGCCCAGGACCAGGGTGGTGCCCAGGAAGGCCATGGCCCGCCGCTTCTCGGCCCGCTGGACCGCCACGATGGCGAGGACCACCGTGAGGCTGCTGGTGAGGAGCACCACGGTGTTGATTACGCCGAGGGTGACGTTCAGCTCGGAACCGCCGTGGTGGAACTCGCCGGGATAGCGGTAGCGCATGTAGGAGTAGGCGATGAAGAGTCCGCCGAAGAGCACCATCTCCGTGACCAGGAACAGCCACATGCCCAGGCGGGAGCCGAAGTCGTCCCTGTGAAGGTGGCCGCTCATGCCGCACCTCCCGACCGCCGGGTGGCGGAGCAAACCCCAGTGGAGCCTGCAAAGCCGGGTCCCGGCGAGGGGGGATTCGTCCTGGACTCTGATCTCGAGTTCATGATTTCCCCTCCTGCTGCACGAAGTGGTAGGGACCCTGGGTGATGGTGGGGATCTCCTCGAAGTTCTCCTGCGGGGGCGGGCTGGGGATGGTCCACTCCAGGGTCACGCCGCCCCAGGGGTTGTCCTCGGCCTTCTCGCCCTTGAACATGGCGTAGATCAGGGTCCCGAAGAACATCAGGAGGCCCAGTACCAGGAACCAGCTGCCCACGGTGGCCACCACGTGCATGAAGTGGAACTGGGGCAGGTGGACGTAGTAGCGGCGGGGCATGCCCATCATGCCGAGGATCATCATGCCGAAGTAGAGCATGTTGAACCCGATGAACATGGGGAACCAGGAGGCGTAGATGGCCTTCCTGGAATACATCCGGCCCCACATCTTCGGGAACCAGTAGAGCAGCCCTGCGAAGAGGGCCATGCCGGTGCCGCCGAACATGACGTAGTGGAAGTGGCCCACGATGAAGTAGGTGTCATGGATGTGCACGTTGATGGCCAGGGCCCCCTGCATGACGCCCGTGAGGCCGCCGATGCAGAACAGGAAGATGAAGGTCAGGGCGAAGAGCAGGGGTGGCTGGAAGTCGATGCTGCCCTTGTAGAGGGTGCTCACCCAGTTGAAGACCTTGATGGCGCTGGGCACGGCCACGATCATCGTCAGCAGCGAGAAGAGCATGACGGACAGGCTGCTGAGGCCGGAGGTGAACATGTGGTGGGCCCAGACCAGGCTGCCCACGCCCGCGATGGACATGGAGCTGAAGGCGATGGCCTTGTAGCCGAAGATGGGGCGCTTGGCGAAGGTGGGGATGATCTCGGTGATCACGCCCATGGCCGGCAGGATCATGATGTAGACCGCCGGGTGGGAGTAGATCCAGAAGAGGTGCTGGTAGAGCAGGGGATCGCCACCCTTGGCGGGGTCGAAGATGCCGATGCCGAAGAAGCGCTCGAGGATCACCAGCACCAGGGTGATGGCCACGATGGGCGTGGCCAGGAGCTGGATCCAGGCGGTGGAGTAGAGCGCCCAGCACATGAGGGGCATGCGGAACCACTTCATCCCCGGGGCCCGCAGGCGGTGGATGGTGGTGATGAAGTTGATGCCCGTGAGCATCGAGGAAAAGCCCAGCACGAAGGCCGCGAACACCGCCAGGCTGACGTTCGTGCCGGTCTTCAGGCTGAAGGGGGCGTAGAAGGTCCAGCCCGTGTCCGGCGCGCCGCCGCCGGTGAAGAGGGACAGCACTGCAAAGATGGCACCGGCCATGAAGACGTACCAGGAGAGCAGGTTCAGCCGGGGGAAGGACACGTCCTTGGCCCCGATGAGGATGGGCAGGAAGAAATTCCCGAAGACCGCCGGGATGCCCGGGACCACGAAAAGGAAGATCATGATCACGCCGTGGACCGTGAACAGGGCGTTGTAGGTCCTGGCGGTGATCAGGTGCTGGAAGGTGGTCAGCTGCACCAGGCGCATGACGAAGCCGATGCCCACGGCCACGAAGAAGAAGGTGAGCATGGCATAGAGGTAGAGCAGGCCGATGCGCTTGTGGTCCGTGGTGGTGAGCCAGGCCATCAGGCCCTTGCGCGTGCCCGTGTCCACCAGGTAGCTGGGCTGCGCCGTGGAAGCTTGCGTGCTCATTCGGTCTCCTCTGACTTGGTCTTGCGTCCCCGGCGGGTCAGAGCGAACACGAAGACCAGGGCCGCCAGGATGATGACGGTGGCACCGATGGTCGTGGTGTTCAGGACGTACCTGCGCCCGGCGGGATCATAGCTGAAACAGAACTTCAGGAACTTGTTGATGGTGGGCTGGGCCTCGCCCCGGGCCGCCTCCTGGGCTGCCATCTGCAGGTCGGCGGGCAGGTAGGTGACGCCGTACATGTAGCGGGTGATCTGGCCCTTGGGGCTGATGAAGATGATGGCGGCGGCATGCACGAAGTCGTCGCCCGCGCGCTTGAACTTGAACCCCACGGCGTCCGCCAGGGCCTTGGTGGTGGCGCCGGGGCCCGTGAGGAACCGCCAGGCCCCGGGGGGGAAGGGGCGCGTGATCTCGCCCAGGTAGTTGGTGCGTTTCTGGGCCGCGATCTCCGGCTCGTCCCGCTCGTCGAAGCTGACGGTGAGGACCTGGAAGTCCTTGCCGGGAAGGGCTTCCGTCCGGTTCAGCACTTCGGCCACGCCGTTCAGCTGGGGCGTGCAGATGCCCGCGCAGCGGAAGTAGTTGAGGGTCAGGATGGTGGGCTTGTCGATGAGCTGGCGCAGGGTGACGGGCCTGCCGTCCTCGCCCCTCAGTTCGAGATCCAGGGGAATGGTGGCCCCCAGGTGCTCGTCGATGCCGACTTCCTGGGGGCTGAAGGCGGGAGGGGGCGCTGGGGCCTGCGCGCGCAGGGGCAGGGGCACGCCGGCCAGGACCGCGAGGGTGAAGGGGAGGATGAGGCGCCGGAGCGAGGGACGAATCATGGGGCCTCAGCGGGTCGTGGACACGGGGGACGGGTGGGCTTCCGCGTACTCGCGGCAGAGGACGGTCACGGCCCGGCTCACGGGGATGCGGTTGGGAATGACCTCCCCGGCCGAGGCGAAGAGCTTCTCCAGGCCGGCGATGGCCTTGGGGTCGCTGGCGCCGTGGTCGAAGGCGCCCAACGACTGAACCACGTGGACCAGGGCCATGCGATCCCGTTTGGATAGATAGTTGTAGGAGACCATGGCGCTGCCCTTGACCCCTTCGTCCAGAGTCCTGTAGATATCCTCCAGGCGCGTCCCGTTCTTCCAGCCCGCCGGGGCAGTGAAGTTGCGGGGCTTGGGGTTGAGGCCCGCGCCGCCGGGGCCGTCGCCCCGGCCCTCGGGCCCATGGCAGGTGGCGCAGGTCTGGGCGAAGATGGCCTTGCCCCGGGTCATCAGGGCCGGGTTGGGCGTCATTACGGTCTTCGGGTCGATGGGCGGGATGACTTCCCGGGGCATGGCCGGATAGTTCGTGGGGTCCAGCCAGCCGGTCTCGCCCTGGACGGCCTTGACCTGGACTTCTCCCGCATCATAGGCCTGGTAGCGCAGCCCCGGCACCACAGTGAAGCCGAAGAAGGCGGCGATGGCAATGAATCCGAGCACCACCAGGAGGGCCGAGGCCAGCCGCTTGAGCTCTTCCGGGGAGAGGTAGTCGTGGATTTTCATAGCCGGAACTCCAGACCCTCGCGGAGGAAGGGATCGCCGACCGGCATGTCCTCGCCCTTCTGCATCGCGCCGCGGAGCCAGAGGAGGATGCCGCCCAGGAAGAAGAGGGCGAAGCTGAGTTCGGGCCAGGAGAAGCGGGGCTCAAGCCCGAGCACGGGGAAGATGAGCCAGTACATGTCGAGCGCGTGGGCGAAGAGCATCAGGTAGGCCACCCGGCGCAGCCGCTTCGGGTCCTTCTTGGCATCCCGGGTCACCAGGGCGAAGAAGGGGATGACGAAGTGCAGGGTCGCCAGGGAGATGGTGATGGCCCGCCAGGATCCCGCGAGCCGCACCTTGTAGTAGATGACCTCGTCGGGCAGGTTGGCGTACCACATCAGCATGTACTGGGCGAAGCCGATGTAGGACCAGAACACGGTGAACGCGAAGAGGAAACCACCCAGGTTGTAGAGGTGGTCGCTGCGCACCCCCTCCAGGCGGTCCTGGTCCTGGAGGTGGAGGACGCACAGCGCCGTGGCGGCGAGGCCGCTGAGGAAGGCGCCGGCGAAGACGTAGACGCCGAAGATGTCGCTGTACCACTCGGGGGTCAGTCCCGAGAGCCAGTCGAAGGCCACCAAGGTGATCACCAGGGCGAAGGAGGCCATGAAAGCCGGGGCGAACTTGCGGGCCCGGAGGTTGAAGGCCGGATCCCTGGTGGTGTCCTGCCTGAGCGAACCTCCCACGAGCACCCACAGGCCGAGGGTGCAGAGGCCAAAGGAAAGCAGGGTGCGGACGGAGAAGAAAGGAACGCCCAGCCAGAAGGCCTTGCCCGCAAGAATGGGGTTGTGGGCCGCCTCGGGCCTGGTGCCGGGGTAGAGCACCGGAAGGGCACAGAGGGCGATGAGGCCCACGGGGATGGCGGGCAGCAGGAGGGTGGCGACGCGCTCGGGAATGCGGCGCACGGGCACGCTCCACTTGGCATTCACGAGGTGTTCGAGGGCCACGATGAAGAGGGCGCCGAGGCCCAGCGTGAACATCAGGACGAACCAGAACACCCAGTTGGCCCAGAAGCGCTCATGGCCGGCGGTGACATAGCTGCCGAGGACGCCGAGGGCACCCAGGGCCATGGCGCCCCGAAGCAAGGTTGGAGAAGTCTGCTTGCTCTGGCTCATGGCGCGACCACCTTCAGGTCTTCATCCTTGGCATTCTGGGCGCGCTGGAGGGCGCGCACGTAGTGCACGACCGCCCAGCGCTCCGTCTCGCTGAGGTAGGGGGCATGCGAGGGCATGGCGTTCTTGCCGTTCACGATGGCCCAGTAGATCTTGCCGTCCGGGTAGTCCCGGAACTGCTGGGCCTGCAGATTCGCAGGCTTGGCTCCGTAGGCGGCGGTGAGGCTGCCCACGCCGTTGGCCAGGGCGCCGTGGCAGACCTGGCAGCGCGTGGTGAAGACCTTCCGGCCGATGGCGAAGACCTCCGGAGTGCGGGGGAGGGGATTCACCAGGGAGGCCGCCTGCTCCTGGGTTCCGGTGGCCGCGGGCAGGTAGCCCCGGGCTACCGCGCCGGCCACGGGGAGCTGCATGCCATGCCCATCCTTGAAGAAGGCCGAGGGCCTCTGGGCATCGAGGCGGGGCTGGTCCTGCATGTGCTTCATGGGCGCCAGCAGGGGGAACCACTTGGTGATGAAAAACATCGCGAGGCCCGCCACCACGCAGGCCGCGAAGATGCCGCCCAGGGTGCGCAGGATGTAGTCGCTGGTGAGGAAGGGACTGCGATCCGGGGCCGGGAGGACCTCTACCTCCAGGGCACCCGCTTCCAATAGCGCCCGGGCGGCGGCCGTGCTGTCGAAGGACTCGTCCTCTGCTTCTATGGCCAGGGCGAAGCGATCACGGGTGATCCCGGTGATGGATTTCGAGGACAGCACCGGGTGCCCGAAGAAGGGCAGCTTGTTCAGGAGCAGCAGCATCCCGAGGCCCGCCGTGAAGGTGGCGAAGAGCACCGTCACCTCGAACATGATGGGGATGAAGGCTTCCCAGGAATTGGGGGCCTTGCCGCCGGTGATGATGGGATAGTCGATGGCGCTGATCCAGTACTCGAACCCGAACGCGGTGATGGCGCCCAGGACGCCCATGACCAGCACCATGCCGCCCAGGGGCGAGCGGCGCAGCCCGAGGGCCTCCTCGATGCCGTGGATGGCGTAGGGCGTGTAGGCCTCCACCGTCCCCAGCTTGGCGGCGCGGGCCTTGGGGATGGCTTTCATGAGGGCATCGGGATTATCGAAGATGCCGAGGACGGCGTACGAGGTCTCAGACATGGCGTTCATCTCCATGGTGAGAAGGTTGCGCGTCCGGCAGGATCGCCTTCACCTCGGTGGTGGCGATCACCGGCAGCACCCGCGCGAAGAGCAGGACCAGGGTGAAGAAGAGGCCGAAGGAGCCGAGCAGGATGCCGTAGTCCACCATGGTGGGCCGGTAGAGGCGCCAGGCCGAGGGCAGGTAGTCCTGGTGCAGCGAGATCACGATGATGCTGAACCGCTCGAACCACATGCCGATGGTCACGGCGATAGACACGAGGATCATCCAGAAGTAGCTGGTCCGGCACTTGCGGAACCAGAGCAGCTGCGGCACGACGATGTTGCAGCTGATGGTCAGCCAGCCCGCCCAGGCGTAGGTCCCCGAGACGAAGTTCAGGAAGGTGTGCTGGATCGTGGGGTTCATGGAGTACCAGCCGGTGAAGCCCTCCATCATGTAGGAATACCCCATGAGGCAGGACATGCCGAGGATCACCTTGTTCATCACCTCCAAGTGCCGCATGGTGATGAGGTTCTTGAGCTGCATGGACTCGCGGACCACCACCAGCACCATCACCACCATGGCGAAGCCGGCGAAGATGGCGCCCGCCACGAAGTAGGGCGGGAAGATGGTCATGTGCCAGGCCGGCACCACGGAGGTGGCGAAGTCGAAGGACACCACGGAGTGCACAGACAGCACCAGGCCCGTGGCCAGGCCCGCGAGCAGCAGGTAGGCCTTCTCGTAGTGCTGCCAGTGGGAGGCGGCCCCGCGCCAGCCGACGCTGAGCACCGTGTAGATGACCTTGCGGAGCTTGCTGGTGGTCCGGTCGCGCATGGAGGCGATGTCGGGGATCAGCCCCAGGAACCAGAACATCAGCGACACGGAGAAGTAGGTGCTGACCGCGAAGACGTCCCAGACCAGGGGGGAGCGGAAGTTCACCCAGAGGGCGCGCTGGTTCGGGTAGGGGAAGAGCCAGTAGGCCAGCCAGGGCCGCCCCACGTGGAGCAGGGGGAAGAGGCCCGCGCACATGACGGCGAAGATGGTCATGGCCTCGGCGAAGCGGGCGATGGCATTGCGCCACCGCTTCCTGAAGATGAACAGGATGGCGGAGATCAGGGTGCCCGCGTGGCCGATGCCCACCCAGAACACGAAGTTGATGATCCCGAAGCCCCAGAAGACGGGGCTGTTGTTGCCCCAGGAACCGATGCCCGTGTAGACGGTCACGCCCATGAAGAAGAGCCCGATCAGGAGCATGGTCGAGGTGAAGGCCAGGGCCAGGTACCACTGCTTCGGGGGCCGCTGGTCGGGGAAGGCGAGAACCTGGTCATCCAGGCTGCCGGCCGTGACCTTGCCCACGGTGAGTCCCGGTTCCACCAGGCCCGCCGGGAGGTCGCCGGCCGGGAGAGCGGCATCAGAGCGCATGGGGACCTCCCTGGACGGCGGGGTTCTTCAGATCGGCCAGGTAGGCGATGGCGGGCTTGGCACCCACCTCCTCCAGCACGCGGTAGGCACGGGAGGCGGCCGCCAGCTGGGACACCTTGCTCTTGGGGTCCTTCAGGTCGCCGAACACGATGGCATCCGAGGGGCAGCCGGCCATGCAGGCGGTGGTGATCTCGCCGTCGCGGAGGGTCCTGCCTTCGCCCTTGGCCCGGATCTTTCCGTCGTTGATCCGCTGTACACAGAAGGTGCACTTCTCCATGACGCCGCGGGGGCGGACCGTGACCTCGGGGTTGTAGACCAGGGTCTCGGGCTCGGCCTTGTAGGCGGTGTATTCCAGGAAGTTGAAGCGGCGGACCTTGTAGGGGCAGTTGTTGGCGCAGTAGCGGGTGCCCACGCAGCGGTTGTAGGCCATCTGGTTGAGCCCTTCCGGGCTGTGGTTGGTGGCGTTCACGGGGCAGACATTCTCGCAGGGGGCGCTGTCGCAGTGCTGGCAGAGCATGGGCTGGTGGACCACCTTCGGGTTCTCCAGCTCGCCCTCGTAGTAGCGGTCGATGCGGATCCAGTGCATCTCACGGCCAAGGGTCACCTGTTCGGGGCCCACCACGGACACGTTGTTCTCCGACTGGCAGGCGACCACACAGGCCGAACAGCCCGTGCAGGCCGCCAGATCGATGACCATGCCCCACTTGTGGTCCGGGAAGCGCTGCTCCTCATACAGGGTGATCGGCTCGGGCGCGTGGTGGTGGCCCTGGGGATCCTGGGCGAACTCCGCCATGGTGAGGGAGCGGACCAGGTCGCGGCCCTCCATGCGGTGGTGGCGCTGGGTGCGCGAGAGCTCCTTGCGGCCGCCGGCCTTGGTGAGGCGGGCGCCGGAGCGGACATTGGGGCTCGCCGGATCCAGGCCCATGAAGGGGAAGGCGTTGACGCCCACTCCCTTGGCCACGCCGCCCGTGGTGCGGCCGTAACCCAGGGCCAGGGCGAGGACCCCCTTGGCCTGGCCGGGCTGGATGACGGCAGGGAGCTTCAGCGTGATCCCATCCAGGGACAGGGAGACGAAATCCCCCTCCTGGAGGCCCAGGGCCGTCGCGTCCTGCACGGACAGGGACACCGGGTTGTCCCAGGTCATCTTGGTGACGGGATCCGGGGTCTCCTGGAGCCAGGCGTTGTTGCCGTGGCGGCCGTCCAGGGTGGCGAAGCCCGGGAAGAGCACCAGTTCCAGGTCCTGGGCCCTGGATTCCGCGGCCTTGCGGGCCGCCGCGGCCACCGAGGATCCCTTGAAGGCGGGCGCAGCCGCCTTGTCCCCCACCTTCACGAGGCCATCGTGGAGGGCCTGTTCGAAGGAGGTGCCGGCGGGCAGGGCCTTCTGCCAGCGGTCCCGGAGGTAGGCGTGGTAGCTCTCGGAGGCCGGGGCGCCCAGGGCCCTGATGGCGCCCAGCAGCACGTCCTCTCCCTGCCGTGTGTCATAGAGGGTGCCGATGGTGGGCTGCTGGAGGACCTCGGCGCCCTCGGTGCTGAAATCCCCCCAGCTCTCCAGCCAGTGGTTTTCGGGCAGCTGCAGTTGGCACTGGGCGGAGGTCTCGTCCTCCACCTGGCCGATCCAGGTGCGGGAAGGCACCTTGGCCACGGCCTCCTTCCAGGCGGCGGTCCTGGGGTAGCTGTAGGCGGGGTTCACGTCCCAGAAGAGCACGGCGGCATAGCGGCCCTCGGCCATGCCCCTGGTCGCGGCCTCCAGATCCCTGATCGAGGCCAGGGGCTCGGCGGGGCGCACGGCGACGGCCTCCGACCCGAGCAGGGCATTGAGCAGATGCGCGGCCTGATGGGCCTCGGCGGGCATCTGGGCGCCGCAGAGGACGACGGCGTTACGGCCAGCCTGATGGAGGTCCTTGACCAGGCTCGACCAGGTCTTGGGGGAGATGTCCACCCCGGCGGGAACGCCGGTGGAACTGGCGGACAGGTCCGTGCCCGCCGGCAGGGGGAGGCCCTTGGCCGCCAGTTCCCGGGCCAGGGCGAAGGCCACGGCCCCGAGGCGCGAGGGGGACACCGGCAGGCGCTGGTCTGCGTTGGTGCCCGTGAGGGTGAGGGGCCCCTCCAGCACCCAGAGGCGGTTGATGGCCTCGCGCGCATGATTCAGGCGGCGCTTGGCCCCCCAGGCCGCGAGGGCCTCGGGGTCTTCCCCGTTCAAGAAGTCCGCGCCCAGGGATAGGATGACCTGGGCCTTGGCCAGCCGGGGCCGGAGCTCCACCGTCTGGCCGTAGCTGGCCCTGGCGGCCTCCTCGGCGGCATCGCCCGCGGCGGGCTCCAGGGCCAGGTGCTCCAGGGTGGGAAGGGCCGCCCTGAGGTCCGCCAGCAGGGCCTTCCGGCTGGGGGAGACCAGGGCGCCCGAGAGCAGGAGCACGGGCTTGGCGGCGTCCTTGGCGGCCCGAAGGGCCTGGTGGAGGCTGGTCTCGGCCTCGGCCCAGCCCAGGACCCGTCCATTCAATTTGGGGGCGCGGAGGCGGTCGGGATCGTAGAGGCGCAGCACGTCAGCCATGGCCCGGGGGCTGGTCTTGCCCTTCACGCCCGGATGCTCATCGTTGCCCGTGACCAGGATGGGACGGCCCTCCCGGGTCTTCACCAGCACGGGATAGACCCGGCGGCCCTCCTGGAAGGCGCTGGCGTAGTAGTTGGCCACCCCGGGCGTGACTTCCACCGGGCGCTTCGTGTAGGGCACCACGGTCCCCTGGCCCTTCCGGTCACAGGCCACGGTGGCGGCCAGGGCAGCGGCGGCCCCCACGAGACCGAAGAAATCGCGGCGAGAGAAGCCGTCCTGGGGCGGCAGGCCATGGACGTCGTCATGGATGGTGGGCAGAGCGCCCGGCAGGAACTCGTCCTGGGCGGCCCGCTGGGCCTCGGGCGTCTCGATGCGTTCTTCGAGGGTCCGCCAGAAGCGGGGCGTCTCAAGGGGGCCATGTTCGGGGAGTCGGGTCTTCATCGGGTCATCCACGGCGCTTGATGGCGTGTTCGGGGGGCGTGATGGAGATGCGGAGGGCGGCATCTCGGGGGGAGGATTCCGGCGAAGGCCCCTTCCCCGCGATGAAGGGGAGGGCCAGGGCGCGTTGACCCAGGAGGAAGGGCCCCGCCAGGAGGGCCGCGGCCCGGGCAAGAAGCGGATGTCGGATATCGGCCATCGTCGGTGCTCCTAGCGGTGGCAGGCGCTGCAGTGCTCGGCGCCACGGGTGATCTTCGACCCCGGCGGCAGGACCGCGTGGGGATCGCGGTGACAGCCCAAGCAGTTGCCCATGCGCAGGCCCATCTCCCGCGTGAGCACCTTCATGGTCTGCACCTCGCCATGGCAGCTCTGGCAGGCGATGCCTGCATTCACATGGGGACGGTGATCGAAGAAGACGTGGTCGGGCAGGGTGTGGACCCGCTGCCAGGGCATGGGCTCGCCGGAGTTGGCAATGCGGGTGAGCTTCTGGATGGCGGGGCGGTCCGTGCGGGTCACCTTGTGGCAGCCCATGCAGAGGTCCACGCTGGGGATGCCCGCATGCCTGGACCTGTCGACTCCCGAATGGCAGTACTGGCACGGCATGCGGAGGGTGCCTGCGTGCAGCTCGTGGGAGAAGGGGATGGGCTGTTCGGGGGCATAGCCCTTGGCAAAGCGGTCCGGCTGGGTGAACCATCCCACGCTCAGGACGGTGGCCAGGACCGCCACGGCCGCGGCCGGCAGGACGAAGCGGAACGCTCGGTCAAATCGGTGCATGCACAACCCCTTGGAAAACGCTGGCCCGCGGACCATGCCGGGAGGCCATCGGGGAACGGTGAATCGGTGCTCAGTGATGCGGATCGATCGACCAGGATTCTGGCAGGCCCCGGAGAGAGAAGGGCCGTCCCTTTTTAGGCGTGGATCCGCGGGCCTGAAAAAGAAAGGGGGTTTGGGCCGAGGCCAGACCCGGTCCCGCCCAGCGCCAACAGGCTTTGGAGCGAGTGTTTAGAAAATGTGCCGCAGATCACGATGATAGAGTATCGGCGAGCAGATGTTTACCTATTTTTTCTGAGATATTTCCATGCAGGTAAGAGGATTTTTGGGTGGTTTATATTTGGAGACCCCTGGAGGGCGATTTCCTCCAGGACCAGGTCCCGGATCTCCAATGTTTTTCAGACCTCTTTGGGAAATCCGATCCAGGGTTTCAGCAGGCCCAGGTGTCCGAAGAGCGCGCCCATCCGCTCGACCGGCAGCCCCATCACGGTGGAGAAACTGCCTTGGACTGTCTCGATGAAGAGGGCCCCGATGCCCTGGATGGCGTAGGCGCCGGCCTTGTCCATGGGCTCCCGGGTGCTGATGTACCAGCGGATTTGCGCCTCGGTCAGCGGTCGGAAGAAGACCTGGGCCGTGTCCACGAAGCTGTGGATGGTGCTGTTCCACTGGAGGCAGAAGCCCGTGTGCACCTGGTGGGCCCGTCCCTGGATCAGGGTGAGCATCCGCACCGCGTCCTCCACGTCCTTGGGCTTGTTCAAGGTGTGGTGGTCCACGGCCACCGTCGTGTCCGCGGCCATGACCCAGCGGCCCGGGTTGCGATGGGCGATGACCTCGGCTTTCAGTTCCGCCAGCCGAAGCACCAGGTCCCCGGGGTCCTCGTCCAGCAGGGGGGTTTCATCCACCTGGGGCACCTGCAGTTCGAAGGGGATGCGCATGGCCTCCAGCCAATGGCGCCGCCTGGGGCTGCCGCTGGCCAGGATGAGGGGCTGGAGGGCGGTGGTGGGATGCGCTCCGGTCATCGGAGGCCCCGGGCCTTGAGCTCGGCGGTCTTCACGCGCAGGTGGATGCCATCCAGTTCCTGACCGGGCCGGAAGCCGAAGCGGGGGTAGAAATCGGCCGCGTCCCGGGTTTCCAGCACGAAGCGGTTCACGTCCCCCACCCAGGGATGGCGCAGCGCCCACTTCACCAGCTCGGTGGCGATGCCGAAGCGGGTGAGATCCTTCGCCACCACCACATCGTAGAGTTTGGCCTCGTGGGCATGGTCGGACCAGAGCCGCGTGGCCGCCACCAGCCGCCCCCCCATGTGGCCCTCCGGCACCAGGCGGGCCGTGAGCATGCGGGAGCAGGCCAGCAGCTTCCGCCACTGTTCGATGGTGCGGTCGGCGGTCCAGTGGACCTGCTCGGCCTGGAAGAAGATCTGGAGCTCGCGGGGGTCCACGCTCCAGGTCTCGTCGAAAAAGGCCACGGTGCCAATGGGTGTCGCGAGGGGCGAGGGGGCGAGAAGATCACAGATCATCGGGGTTTTCCGAGAGGGGCCTTCCATCCTAGCAGGACGCAAGCGGCCAGCAGGGCGGACATCAGGCACGGGATGAGCCAGGCCGAACGTGCGGGGGTGTGGACCCCATGCCAGCGCAGGTCGACGGCGTAGGCGCCCTCGCTGAGGGGTTCGCCCCAGAGCTGGAAGCTTCCGTCCTCGCGGAAGACCCCGGATTTCCCGGTGAGGGTGGCGCGGAGGAGCGGCACGCCCAGTTCCGTGGCCCGCAGGCGGATCTGGGCCGCATGCAGGTCCGTGGCGATGCTCCGGTCGAACCAGCCGTCGTTGGTGTGATTGGTGAGCAGGTCGGCCCGGCCCAGAGCCAGGCCGCGACGGGCCCGCTCCGGCATCAGGGCCTCGCTGCAGATGAGGGGGTGGACCCGCACCTCGCCCCCGGGCGAGGGCACCACGAAGGCGCAGGCCTGGCTGAAATCACCCGCCTCCTGGGAGGTGATGCCCATCTGCCGGTCCATCCATTTCCGGAAGGGCGCCGGACCCGGGTTGCGCTCTCCGAAGGCCATGGGATCGATTTTCGCGAAGATGAAGGGGGGCCCGCCGGCCACTTCACCACGCACCAGGTTGAACGGGCCCCCCTCCGTGCCGAAGAGCCAGGCCACGCCGCGGGAAGCCGCTTCGGCACTGAGGCGGGCATCGGGCTGGCGGTCGTCCCGGCCCAGCACGGAACTCTCGGGCCAGAGCAGCAGGGTGGCGCGTCCCGGGCGGGGCCAGCCTCGGGCCTTCAGCAGGGCGTCGCTGCGCCGCCACATCTCGGATTCCATCCCCGCCCATTGGTGGCCCGCCGGGAAGTTGGGCTGGACCATGGCCACGTCCAGGGCGCGCTCCGGTCCTCGGGGGAGCAGGTACCAGGCGCCGCCCGCCAGGAGGAAGCACCCGAGGGCGAGACCGGGCCCGGCCAGGGCCCGGCGGGGGGTCCCCCCCCCGGCCAGGGTGGCCGCCATCCAGGCCCCCGTTCCCCAGGCCAGGGCGGACAGGCCCGAGGTGCCCACGAAGGCCGCGGCCCGCGCGGTCCAGGGAAGGGACCCGAAGGCCGCGCCCCAGGTCCAGGGATAGACGTGGAAACCCCAGCTCTCCCAGACGAGGAGGAGGAGCGCCGCGGCGCAGGCCGCGGCCAGGGCCCCGGAGCGGCGGAAGGCCCAGCGCGATCCCAGGGCCACCAGCCAGAGGCCCGTGGCTTCCCACAGGCTCATGAGCAGCATGCCGAGCAGGGCCACGCCATAGGGCAGGCCACCCTTGCTGGCGAGGGTCTGGGGCACCCACAGGTAGAGGAGAACGAGTCCCGCCAACAGGCTCAGCCAGGTCCAGAAGGCAGGGCGCCCCTTGAACAGCCCGTCCAGCAGCAGCAGGGGGAACAGCAGGGCCATGGCGGGTTCCAGCCAGCCTCCCAGCGCCCCCGGGAACCGGAAGGCCAGCATGAAGAGCCCGGCCAGGACCAGGGAACTGAAGACGCAAAGGAGCCAGCCGGATTTCAACGCAGGGACCTCCGGGCCGTTTCATAGCAGGCGATGCCCGCGGCCACCGAAGCGTTCAGGCTCTCGAGGCTCTGGATGGGAATGGCCAGGCGCCGGACCCCATCGGGCAGGTCCACGCCCTGCCAGCCGTGGCCTTCGTTGCCGACCCAGAGGCGGAGAGGTTCGGACAGGTCCGCTTCCGCCAGGGGGAGGGCGCCGGCGGCGCCATCCAGGACGAACCAGCGCCCGGAGTCGGGAGCCAGGGCCTCCACCCGCCGGAGGGGCAGGAGGAAGGCGGCGCCCATGCTGCCCCTCAGGGACCTGGGGTGGAAGGGATCGGCGCAGCCGGGACCCAGCAGGGCCTCCTGGAAGCCGAAGGCCGCGGCGCTCCGGAGGATGGCCCCCAGGTTCCCGGGATCCTGGATGCCCCAGGCCCCGATCACGCGGGAGGCCAGCGGGCCGGCGGGCTCCGGGCCCAGGTCCATGAGCAGCGCATGGCGGGGGGGGCTGCCCGCCTCGGCCAGCTCCCGCATGAGGGCCTCGCCCAGCACCAGGGTCTCCACGCCGAGGCCGGCCTCCAGCGGGTGGGCATCGGTCTGCTCCAGGCGCAGCCAGAGGGCCGGGGACAGGCGGCGGCCGGCGGGGTTCTGTCGCGTCTCAGCCCAGGCCTGGATGAGCTTTTCTCCCAGCAGCAGGGTGGCCTCCCGCCTGGCCCCTCCCTGCCGGAGTCGGGACTGCAGGTCCTTGAAGCGCGGGTTGGCCTTGCTGGTGAGAAGGGGCATGGGGCGCAGCGATCAGGGGGCCGGGACCGCGGGTCGCGCGTGGGCCGCGACCCAGGCATCGATGACCTTGTGGACGTCGGGCATGGCCTGCTTGGTGGCATCGATGCCAGCCAGCATGCAGCGCTTCTTCTGGGTGAAGTCGAGCATTCCGACATCCCCGATGCCCGCGGGCGTGATGAGGATGTCGGCGTTCTTCTTGGCCTGCTCCACGTTGCGGGCGAACATGATGTTCGTGGCCTGGAGGGTGACGTCCAGCAGGTTGCTGATGTTGGTATTCCCCACGTTCGCGCTGATATCCACCGCGATCACGATGTCCGCCCCCCTGGCCCTGGCCACCGCGATGGGGATGTTGTCCACCACGCCCCCGTCCACCAGGATCTTGCCCTGGTGCTGGACCGGCGGAAAGACGCCCGGGATGGCGGCGCTGGCCCTGACGGCCCGGGCCAGGGAACCCTTGTCGAGCACCACTTCGTAGCCCCAGTTCAGGTCGCTGGCCACCGCGGCGAAGGGAATCTTCAAGTTCTCGATGTTGGCGGTCCTGACGTGGCCCTTCACCCAGGCCTCCAGCTTGTCGCCCTTTGCGAGCCCCATGCCCACGAAGGCGTTGAGCACCCCGAAATCGAAGAGGTCCTCCTTCTCCAACTGGAAGGCGGTCCATTCCAGATCGAAGCTGCTGAGGTCGGCGGCGTAGATCGCGCCGATGAGGCTGCCGACGCTGGTGCCCACCACCATGTCGATGGGGATCTTCTCCTGCTCCAGGGCCCGAATGACCCCCACGTGGGCGAAGCCCCGGGCCGCACCACCCCCCAGCACCAGCGCGATCCTGGGCTTGGGCGGCGGCCCCTGGGGCACCTGGGCGATGGCGGTCTGCGGAACCGTGATGGGGGGCACGGACTGGCATCCAAGGAGCAGGGTCAGACCGGCGGTCGCAAGGGCGTTCACCAGGCGCATGACGGATCCTCCGTGGACAGGAACAGCCCATTGTGGCCGGATCCCTGCCACTGGCGCGGCCTGGGAGGTACCAACCGGATCGGGTTCGGTATTAGACTATCCGCTACATTCTGTATTTTCTTACCTCTCAGTGCCTTTTCAGGAGCACCGATGCAACCCTTTGTCCCCTCCGACCAGAACCTGCGGGAATTCTCGCTGCGGGCGGTGCTCATCGGCCTCGTCATGGCCGTGGTGCTCGGCTCAGCCAACGCCTACCTGGGGTTGAAGGCCGGCATGACCATCGCCGCCACCTATCCGGCGGCGGTCATCGGCATGGCCCTCATCAAGCTTATGAAGGGCACCATCCTGGAAGAGAACATGGCCAGGACCGTGGGCAGCATTGGCGAGTCGGTCGCCGCCGGCGCCATCTTCACCATTCCGGCCTTCGTCATCAGCGGGGTCTGGCCCCGCTTCTTCACCGCCGGGAACTACGTGACCAGTTCGCTGATCATGTTCGCCGGGGGCGTGCTGGGCATCATGTTCGTGGCGCTGCTCCGCCGGGTGATGGTGGAGGATGCCGAACTGCCCTACCCCGAGAGCGTGGCAGCCGCCGAAATCCACAAGGCCGGCGCCCGGGGTGGCAGCGGCACCAAATTCCTCTTCGGCGCCATGGGCATCGGCGCGACCATCCAGGCCCTGGTGCAGGTCTCGCTCTTCGCCAGCGCCTGGGAGCGGTTCATCGCCTTCAAGACCACCAGCATCGGCCTCGTCCAGGGCTGGAAGGCCAAGGTCATGGGGGGCATGCTGCTCAGCTCGCCGGGGATCAGCCCCGCGTACATGGGCGTGGGCTACATCATCGGGCCCCGGCTCGGCGCCCTGAACTTCTCCGGCGGCATCCTCGCCTGGGGCCTGCTGGTGCCCATCATCACCTACTTCCTGGCCCCCGGCGTGCTGCCCGAGGGCGCCCCCCAGGGGGACTGGATCGCCCTGTCCTACTCCGTGTGGAAGTTCATCGTCCGCCCCATCGCCATCGGCGGCATGCTCATGGGGGCCAGCTTCACCCTCTTCAAGATGCGCAAGAGCCTGGCCACAGGCCTCACCCGCTCCGTCTCCGACATGAAGAAGGCCGCCGCCGGCGAGCACGTGGTGGAGCGGGTCAACAAGGACCTGCCCTTCACCTACGTCCTCTTTGGACTCGGCTTCGCCGCCCTGGTGACCTTCCTCATCACCTGGCGCATCTTCCAGGTGAGCCCCCTGGTCTCCTTCGTGGCGGCCCTGGTGGTGGTGATCCTGGGCTTCTTCTTCTCCGCCATCAGCGGCTACCTGGTGGGCATCATGGGCTCGAGCAACAACCCCATCTCCGGCCTCACCCTCACGGCCCTGGTCATCACCGCCCTCGTGATGGTGCTGCTGGGCGTGAAGGGCCGGGAGGGCGTCGCCGCCGTGCTGGGCGTGGCCGCCGTGGTCTGCGTGAGCGCCGCCGTGGCCGGCGAGATGCTCCAGGACCTCAAGGCTGGCCACATCCTGGGTGGCACCCCCTGGCGCATGGAAATGGGCGACCTTCTGGGGGTGGCCCTGGCCTCGGTGGTGCTCTTCATCCCCCTCATGGTGCTCCACGAGGGCGACATCTCCGCCCAGGGCACCAAGCGCATCGCCCAGCTGGCGGCCCAGCAGGTGCAGGTCGTCACGGCCCCTGACGGCCAGACCTACACCCTGGACCAGGTCCGGCAGCTGCCTGCGGACCAGAAGAAGGCCGTGCTCTCCCTGGACGCCGGCTTCGGCTCCAAGCAGCTGGCCGCGCCCCAGGCGGGCCTCATGGCCCTGCTCAGCCGGGGCATCGTGGAGGGCAAGATGGCCTGGCCCCTCATCATCGTCGGCATGATGATGGGTCTGGCCTTCATCCTCATGCAGGTGAAGAGCCCCATGCTGGTCTCGGTGGGCATGTACCTGCCCCTGGAGACCACCTTCGCCATCTTCCTGGGGGGCCTCATCAAGGGCGCCGTGGAGATGGTCGCGGAGAAGCGCGGGCTGAATGAGGCCCAGAAGGTGCGGGTCGAGAACAACGGCGTGCTGCTGGCTGCGGGCCTGATCGCGGGCGAGGCCCTGGTGGGCCTGCTCTTCGCGTCCTTCGCCTTCTTCGAGGTGAAGTACAAGGTCTTCGCCGACCCCGGCATGTTCTGGATCAGCCTGCTGATCCTGGCGGGCATCGCCGTCTACCTGATCCGCGTGCCGCTGGCCAACGCCGGCGAGGCCGACGAACCCGCGCCGCCCAGCGCCAACTTCTAGGGCGCAGCCCTCCGAACACGGGGCGCGGGCAACCGCGCCCCGCTTGTGTTGGCTTGACCGCAGACGACGCAGATTACGCAGATGCATCACTTTAGTCCTCGGTTTTATCTGCGCCCATCTGCGGCATCCGCGGTTTCATATCCCTCCAGCCCTTCCAGAATGCCTTCCAGGTGATCGATGACCTCCTTTCCCGATGAAGCCTTCCTTGCAGCGGTACCCGTCCGGGTCCTTGCTTACGAACCCGCCGAGGGGGGCACCGTCGTGCTGATCCGCCCCAAGATCCTGTCCCCGCGCTGGGCCTGGCTGCTCCGCCTCATGCGGAAACGCGCCTACCGCGTGAAGCTGGATGCCCGGGGCAGCGCCGTCTGGCTGGCCTGCGACGGGGCCAGGACCGTGGCGGAGGTGGCAGCGTCGGTCGCCGGGGCCTTTCCTGGGGAGCCAGACACCCTGCTGCGAACGGCCCTGTTCATCCGGGAGCTGGCCCGGGGGAAGTTCATCGACCTCTTCCGCAGGTCCGACCCGGTATCCTGATGCCCCGGAGGCATCAGTCATGACCAGGCAGGTGAAGAAGGGGAGCCAGGTTCTCACCCGCCAGCGCTCGAAGCTCCACGAGCCTGGGATGTGGAAAGTGCTGCTGCACAACGACGACTACACCACCCAGGAGTTCGTGGTCTTCCTCTTGAAGACCGTCTTCCGCAAGGCGGAGCCCGAGGCCACGGCCATCATGCTGGCGGTGCACCGGGCCGGGGTGGGCGTGGCGGGCGTCTATACCCGCGACGTGGCGGAAACCCGGGCCGAACGGGGCCGCCAGCTGGCGGAGCGCGAGGGTTTCCCTCTGCTGCTCTCCGTGGAGGCCGACGATGCCTGAAATCAGTCCCGAGCTGAACCAGGGGTTCCAGCGGGCCTTCGAGTTGGCCAAGGCCCGCCGTCATGAGGACGTGGCCCTGGAGCACCTGCTGCTGGCCCTGGTGGACGATGCCCACGCGGCCAGCGTCCTGAAGGGCTGCGGCGTGAAGCTGGATGCCCTGCGCACCGACCTGGAGGCCGTGCTTGCCGAGGTCTTCGAGACCGTGCCCGCAGGCGAGGCCTTCCAGCCCCACAGCACCCTGGCCTTCGTCCGGGTGGTGGAGCGGGCCCTGGTCCACGCCTTCAGCTCCGGCAGGCGCAGCGTGGCGGGGGGCGAGCTGCTCCCGGCCTTCCTGGAGGAGGAGTCCAGCCATGCCCGCATGCTCCTCGAGCGGCACGGGGTCCGGCGGCTGGCACTGCTGAAGGTGCTGAGCCACGGCCCGGGTGCGTCCAAGGCGGCAGCCAAGAAACCCGTCGAGGCCGAGGAGGAGGAAGCCGGCACGGTGGCTGAGAATCCTCTGGAGGCCTACGCCACGGACCTGGTGGCCCGGGCGGCCTCGGGCCGGCTGGATCCCCTGGTGGGCCGCGAGGCCGAGATCACCCGCATGGCCCAGGTGCTCTGCCGCCGCCGCAAGAACAACCCCCTGCTGGTGGGCGAGCCGGGCGTGGGCAAGACCGCCATCGTGGAGGGGCTGGCCCGCCGCATCCACGAGGGCACCGTGCCAGAGCCCCTCCAGGGCACCCGCATCTTCGCCCTGGACCTGGGAGCGCTGCTGGCCGGCAGCCGCTACCGCGGCGACTTCGAGGAGCGGCTCAAGGCCGTCCTCAAGGCCCTGGGCGACCAGCCCGGGGCCATCCTCTTCATGGACGAGCTGCACACCCTGGTGGGCGCGGGCGCCACCGGCGGCGGAGCCATGGACGCGGCGAACCTGCTGAAGCCGGCCCTGGCCTCCGGGGAGCTGCGCTGCATCGGCGCCACTACCTTCCAGGACCTGAAGGGCTCCCTGGACCGGGACCGGGCCCTCTCCCGCCGTTTCCAGGTGGTGGAGGTGAGCGAGCCCTCCGTAGAGGATGCCCTCGGTGTGCTCCAGGGCCTGAAGGGGGCCTACGAGGCGCATCACGGCGTGAAATACACCAATGCGGCCCTGGAGGCGGCCGTGCGGCTGGCCTCCAAGCACCTCCCGGACCGCCGGCTGCCGGACAGCGCCCTGGACGTGGTGGACGAGGCCGGGGCCGCCCAGAAGCTCCTGCCGAAGAAGGCCCGAGCCAGGCGGGTCGGCCCGGCGGAGATCGAGGCCATGGTGGCCCGCATGGCGCGCGTCCCGGTGGCCTCCGTCAGCGCCGATGACCGGGAGGCCCTGGCCGGTCTCGAGACCGCCCTCAGGGCCCAGATCTTCGGCCAGGACCCGGCCTGCGAAGCCGTGGCCAGTGCCATCAAGCTGGCCCGGTCCGGCCTGCGTGATCCGCTCAAGCCCATGGGCTGCTTCCTTTTCGCCGGTCCCACGGGGGTGGGCAAGACGGAACTCTCCAAGCAGCTGGCCAAGGCCCTGGGCATCGCCTTCCTGCGCTTCGACATGAGCGAGTACCAGGAGAAGCACGCCGTGGCCCGGCTCATCGGCGCCCCCCCCGGCTATGTGGGCTACGAGGAGGGCGGCCTGCTCACGGACGCCGTGCGCAAGCAGCCCCACGCGGTCCTGCTCCTGGATGAACTGGAGAAGGCCCACCCGGACCTCTTCGGCGTCCTGCTGCAGGTCATGGATCACGCTTCGCTCACGGACAGCCACGGTCGCAGCGCAGACTTCCGGCACACGGTCCTCGTGATGACGACCAATGTGGGGGCGCGGGAGCTGTCCGCGCGCCAGGTGGGCTTTGCCGAGGCCGGGGCCCGGCGCTCGGCCACCGGGACCCTCGAGAAGGCCTTCAGCCCCGAGTTCAGGAACCGGCTCGACGCCATTCTCCAGTTCGCGCCCCTGGGCCGTCCGGAGATGGAGAAGGTGGCGGACAAGCACCTGCGGGAGCTGGAAGCCCAGCTGGCCGAAAAGGGCGTCACTTTGAAATGCAGCCTCCAGGCCCGGGCCTGGCTCGCCGACAAGGGCTACGACCCGGCCTTCGGGGCCCGGCCCATGGCCCGGCTCATCGAGCGCGAGCTGCGCCGCCCCCTCGCGGAAGCCCTGCTCTTCGGGCCCCTGGCCAAGGGGGGCAGGGCCCGGGTGGACCTCAAGGACGGCCGCCTGTGCCTGTCTTTCGGCTGAGGGACGAACTGGTCTTTCCGGATCCGGAGCTGGCCGAGGACGGGCTGCTGGCCATTGGCGGCGACCTCGGGACCCCCCGGCTCCTGCTGGCCTATCGCAAGGGCATCTTCCCCTGGTACGGGGAGGGCGATCCCCTGCTGTGGTGGTCCCCGCCGCAGCGGGCCCTCCTGAGACCGGGGCACCTGCACCTGTCGACCCGGACCCGCCGGCAGCTCCGGCAGCACCCCTTCGAGATCCGCTGCGACTCGGCCTTCGAGGCCGTCATCGGCCACTGTTCCCGGGTGCCCCGGCCCGGCCAGGACGGCACCTGGATCACCCGGGAGATGCGCCGCGCCTATGTCGCCCTCCACCACGCGGGCCACGCCCACAGCGTGGAGGCCTGGCGCGACGGGGAGCTGCGGGGCGGCCTCTACGGCGTCTCCATGGGCGGGGCTTTCTTCGGCGAGAGCATGTTCAGCCTCGAGGCCGAGGCCAGCCGCGCCGCCCTGGCGGCCCTGGACGCGCGGCTTGCTGCCTGGGGGTTCACGATGCTGGATGGCCAGCTCCCCCACGAAGGCCTGGCGGCCTACGGCTTCAAGACCCTCCCGAGAGCCCTGTTCCTGGAGGAACTGGCGGAGGCCCTCCAACTCGCGGGACAGCCGGGCAGCTGGGCAGAACGATAGGAGGCCCGGGCCCCGGCGTGGCTATCATGCCCTTAGGCATTTCCCGAGGGTTCCCATGCAGACGATCTCGGAATCGCGACTTTCCCCGCGGCACACCATCACCCTTGTCATGGCCGGGGGCCGCGGCCGGCGCCTGATGGACCTCACGGACTACTACTCCAAGCCGGGCCTGGATTTCGGCGGCAAGTACCGCATCATCGATTTCACCCTGTCGAACTGCGTGAACTCCGGCTTCCGCCGGATCATGGTCCTCACCCAGTACAACTCCCACAAGCTCCTGGAGCACCTCCAGTTCGGCTGGACCTTCCTGCCGGGAAAGCTGAACGAGTTCGTCCACGTCCTCCCGGCCCAGCAGAGCTTCGACAAGAACGCCTGGTACAGCGGCACGGCGGACGCGGTCTACCAGAACCTCAGCAGCATCCAATCCCTGGATCCCAAGACCGTGCTGATCCTGGCCGGCGACCATATCTACCGCATGGACTACAAGATATTCCTGCAGGACCACCTCAACCGCCGGGCGGACATGACCGTCGGGTGCCTCGAGGTTCCCCGGGAGGCCGCACGGGGATTCGGCATCGCCCATGTGGATGCCGAGGACCGCATCGTGGAGTGGGTGGAGAAGCCCGAGGACCCTCCGGCGATCCCGGGGAAGCCCGACCGGTCCTTCGCCTCCATGGGCATCTACATGTTCAATGCGGAAGCCCTCTACAAGGCCCTCATCCTGGATGCCGAGGACCCGACTTCCGGGCACGACTTCGGCAACGACATCATCCCCAAGCTGGTGCAGGAAGGCAGGGTCTTCGCCCACCGCTTCGACAACAGCTGCATCCCCAACCCGGGCCATCCGGAACCCTACTGGCGGGACGTGGGCACCGTGGACTCCTACTGGGAAGCCAACATGGACCTCACCAGCGTGCTGCCCGCCCTGAACCTCTACGACCAGAACTGGCCCATCACCACCCACCAGGAGCAGCTTCCGCCCGCGAAATTCGTCCACGCGGGCGAGATGCGCAACGGGGTCGCCCTCTCCAGCCTGGTGTCCGGCGCCTGTGTCATCTCCGGCGCCCACGTGCATCATTCCCTGCTCTCCAGCCGGGTCTTCGTGCATTCCCATGCCCGCCTGGACGGCGTCATGGTGCTGCCCGACTGCGACATCGGGCGCCACGCCCGGCTCCGGCGCTGCATCCTGGGCCGGGACTGCCACGTACCCGAGGGCCTCGTCGTGGGCGAGGATCCCGAGGAGGACGCCCGCCGCTTCCACCGCACCGCCGGAGGCGTCACGCTCATCACCCAGCGCATGCTGAACCAGCTGGAGTCCTAGATTTTGCGCATTCTGTTCGTGGCGTCCGAACTGTTCCCCTATGTCAAGACTGGTGGCCTGGGTGATGTGATGGCGGCTCTGCCCAGGGCCATGCGCGCCCTGGGCGCCGACGTGCGGTTCCTCCTGCCGGTCTACCCTGCCATCCGTTCCGAGTTCAAGATCCTGGGCGAGGCCGCCGCCCTGCCGGAACTCATGGGGGGCGGGCCCGCGCGGATCCTCCGGGCCGAGGCCCCCGGGCTGCCCCTCTACCTGCTGGACCAGCCAGCCTTCTTCGACCGCCCCGGTGGTCCCTACGAGCATCCGGGGGATCTGGCCCGGCGTTTCGCCGCCCTGGCCTGGGCGGCCGCGCACCTGGGCCGCGCGGGCGACGCCGATGGCTGGCGGCCCGAGGTGCTGCACGGCCATGACTGGCCCACCGGGCTCATGCCGGCCTACGTCGCCTACGGCGAGGGCCCCCGGCCCGCCACGGTGATGACCATCCACAACATCGCCTACCAGGGACGGTTCCCCCCCTCGCTCCTGAGCGACCTCTGGCTCCCGCGGCATGCCTTCACCCCCGAGGGCGTCGAGTTCCACGGCGACATCTGCTTCCTCAAGGCCGGCCTGAAGCTCGCGGACCGGCTCAGCACCGTGAGCCCCACCTATGCCCGGGAGATCCAGCAGGCCGGAGGGCACGGTCTCGAAGGCCTGCTGGCCCACCGGAATGGGAACCTGCGGGGGATCATCAACGGGGTGGACCGGGACGTGTGGAATCCGGCCCGGGACCCCCATCTCCTCAGCCGCTACGACCTGAAGCATCCGGCCCGCCGGATGCCGAACCGCCCGGATTTCCAGCGCAGGATGGGCCTGCAGGAGGACCCGGACGCACCGCTCTTCGCGGCGGTGAGCCGCCTGGATCCCCTCAAGGGGCTCGACCTGGTCCTGGACAACGTGGACCATCTGGTCTCCAGGGGCGCCCAGCTGGCCGTGCTGGGCACCGGGGATCCCCACGCCGAGGGCGCCTTCCGCCAGGCGGCCCAGCGCCACCCGGGGCGGGTGGCCGTGTTCATCGGGTATGACGAGGGCCTGGCCCATCGGGCCTTCTCGGCGGCGGATGTGTTCCTGGTGCCCTCGCGCCAGGAGCCCTGCGGACTCACGCAACTCTACGCCCAGGTCTACGGGGCCCTCCCCCTGGTGCGGCGCACGGGCGGCCTGGCCGACACGGTGGTGGGGGCCTCCCCCGCGACTCTTGCGGACGGCACCGCCACCGGTTTCACCTTCGACACGGCCAACGGGTGGGCCCTGGGAGAGGCCATCAACCAGGCCCTCGCCCTCTTCCGCGATCCCGCCGCCTGGCGGCAGGTCCAACGGCGGGGGATGACGACGGATTTCGGCTGGGAGGGGCCCGCCCGGGCCTACCTCGACTTGTATGCCAGCATTCCTCGGAAGGGCCCCTGATCCAGGCCCGCTTCCACCCCCTCAGAAATCGCTGACAAGGGTCCGGTCCCGTTCCAGGGCTTCCAGGGCGCCGACCCGGTGCTCCTGGTAGGCGCCCTCATCCAGCCCCAGGATCTCCATGGCCCCCCGGGTGGCCCCGGCGAGGGCGTCCGGGCTGCCGATGCCGATCTGGAGGTCGATGGCCACCTGGTTCCCCAGCGCGACGAGGGCCACGGACCGGCGGCGGGTCGGGGGTGCCTGGAGGGGGTCATGGTGCCAGCGCACCGCCGCCTCGATGCCCTCCGCCAGATTCCAGGAGCGCACCAGGGCCTCGCCCACCATGGCATGGTCGAACCCGAAGGCGTCGACCTCCAGGGCCAGCCCATCCTCACCCTGGTCGTGGATGCGGCGGAGCAGGGGGACATAGGATTCCGGGAACTTCAGGACCATGGCGCTCTTGCCGATGTCGTGCATCAGCCCGGCGAGGAAGACCTCCTCGGTCACGGGGAACCGCAGGGCCTTGCTGATGGCGGTTCCCGTGATGGCGGTCGTCAGGGCGTGCTCCCAGAGGATGCGCTCCTTCTGGCTGGCCGGTCCGCGGCTGTAGAGGTTCTTCAGGCTGGAGGCGATCACCACGCTGCGGGCCGTGGAGAATCCCAGGGTCAGAATGGCCTCGGTCAGGGTGGCGACCTCCCGCATCCTGCCGAACATGGCCGAGTTCGCGATCCTCAGCAGCTGACCGGAGAGCGCCTGGTCGGTGCGGATCAAGTTCTGGAGCTGCTTCGAGGAAGAGTCCGAATCCGCCGAAATCCGGATGGCCCGGGTGGCCACCTGGGGCAGGGGGGGCAGATCACCGAGGTTCTGGATCACTTCCTGCGGTGTCATGGACATGGGGGCGCCTCTGGACAGGGCTTCGATGGAGAACTCATCCTCCCCGGGCCGGCGGCGCATGAGTTTCGGTGCCCGGTGGTGCTCGGGGATCAGGCCATGGCCAGCTGGAACAGGTGGGCCGCGCTGACGGCCAGGTTCTCCATCAAGTCCACGGATTCAGCCGTGAACCTGCCGGGCCTGGAGTCGTTGCACTGGATCAGCCCGTACGTCACATCGTCCCGTCGGATGGGGAAGAGCCCGACAGTTTCATAACCTGCTATATGGCACTGATTGCGTGTCGGCCCCAGGCACTCGGGTGCGGGGGGCGAGGCCATGAGCTGGCTGGTGGAAGGGGTGATGAAGCTGCCCCGGTCCGTGAAGAATGGCTGAAGTCGATCCACCCGGCCCGTCAGGACCCGGCCGCACAGGCAGGACAGGAGCGGCTGCCGATGCTCCCCCCGCATCAGGCGGCCCTCCTCGTCCGTGGCGCAGAGGTCGCTCTCCATATGAATGAATTGCTCAGGAAAGCCCAGGCTGGCCGCGTAGGGATAACCCGGGCCATTCTTCAGCCGGACGGCCACGGCCTCGCAGCCGGACAGGTGCTGGGCGATGACCACCAGCTGGCGCGCGATCTCCTTTGGATTCGCCATGGTGTTGGCCATCCGGAGCAGGTCGAGGAAGGCCCGCCGTTCCAGGTCCAGGCGGTGGGGGTTCTCTGCGCTGTGAGCCGGTCCGGGCATCGCTGGGGCTCCTTGCCCTGAATATCGGTCCCTGGTCCGGGCCGGGTAAGAATTCACTCGGAATTTTCTGGTCTCCGACGAACCGGGCCAAGCTCCCCCGTCACGGCGGGGGCATCTGGCAGCTGCTGCCGACGGCTGCCGGGAGGTAGAGCTGGTCGACGTAGTTCTGCACCATGCGATCCGCGTTGAAGCGCCAAGCCAGGGTGCGGATGGACTGCTTCATGCGGTCCACCCAGCAGCGGGGGATGCCCACGGAGTTGCGGTTCTCGTAGTACATCGGCACGACCTCTTCCTCCAGCAGGCGGAAGAGGTCCTCCGCGTCGCGCTGGTCCTGGATGGCCTGGTTCGCGTGGGTCTCGCCTGTCCCGATGGCGAAGCCGTTGTGCCCATTGTAGGCTTCGGCCCACCAGCCATCCCGGATCGAGATGTGCAGGCCGCCGTTCAGCACGACCTTCATGCCACTGGTGCCGCAGGCTTCGAGGGGGCGCTGGGGGTTGTTGAGCCAGGCATCGATGCCCTGGTAGAGGAGGCGGCCCACGCGGATGTTGTAGTTCTCGAGGAAGACGATCCGGTGCCGGAAGCGGGGGTCCTCCAGGAGCCTGGCCACCTTCTGGATCAGGGCCTTGCCGGTGTTGTCCGCCGGGTGGGCCCGGCCGGAGAACACCAGGTTGACGGGCCGGTCCGGGTGGTTGACCAGGCGGTCCAGGCGGTCCAGGTCCGTGAACAGCAGGTCCGGCCGCTTGTAGGGCACGAAGCGGCGGGCGAAGCCGATGGTGAGGGCATCCGGATCCAGGGGCGCCGGGTCGATCTCGGGGAGGCCGAGCCGGGCCCGCGTCTGGGCCTGGCGCTCGCGGATGAAGCGGATGGTGCGGGCCTTCAGCACCTGCTTGGTCTCCCAGAGCTCGGCCGAGGAGACGTCCATGATCTTGGCCCAGGTGTCCGGCCGGGTGAGGGCCCCCTGGTAGGCCACGCCCAGGTGCGCCTCGTAGAGGTGGTTCATCTCCGTGGACAGCCAGGTGGGCAGGTGGACCCCGTTGGTGACATGGCCGATGGGGACCGCCTCCTCCCGGAGGCCGGGGAAGAGGTGGTTCCACATCTTGCGGGAGACCACGCCGTGCAGGGCTGAGACCGCGTTGGCGCGCCGGGAGAGCTTGAGGGCCAGCACGGTCGGCAGGAAGGCGGAACCATGATCGTGGGGGTTCACCCGGCCCAGCCCCAGGACCTCGTCGAGCGGCAGCTTCAGCCCCTCGGCCAGGGGCCCCAGATGCTCGGCGGCCAGGTCGGCGGGGAAGCGGTCGTGGCCGGCCTCCACCGGCGTGTGCGTGGTGAAGACCGCGGCCGCGGCCACTTCCTGGAGGGCCAGGCGGGGCTCCATCCCGTCGGCCTGGATGCGGTGGCGGGCCCGTTCGAGCAGGGCGAAGGCGGAGTGGCCCTCGTTGAGGTGGAACACGCTGGCGTTGATGCCGAGGGCCCGGAGGGCCCGGGCGCCACCGACGCCCAGGAGCAGCTCCTGCTCGATGCGCATGCGCTGGTCCCCGCCGTAGAGCCGGGCCGTGAGGGAGACATCCTTGGGATCGTTCTGCTTGACGCGGGTGTCCAGGAGGATGAGCCGGATGCGACCGACCTGCACCTCCAGGACGGCGGCATGGACGAGCCTGCCCGGCAGCTCGACGGAAACCTGCACCGGGGCCCCGAAGCGATCGACCGCGTGCACCATGGGCAGGTCCGCGATGTCGAAGGGCTCCACCACGTCCTGCTGCCAGAGGTCGGCGTTGAGCACCTGGGACGTGTAGCCCTCGTGATAGAGCAGGCCCACCCCGACCAGCGGGACACCCAGGTCGGAGGCGGCCTTCAGGTGGTCGCCCGCCAGGATGCCCAGTCCCCCGGAGTAGATGGGCAGGGACTCGTGGATGCCGAATTCCATGCAGAAGTAGGCGATGGGCCGGGAGCCCAGGGCGCCGGCATGGGTGAGTCCCCAGGTGGTGACGGGCGTGAGGTACTCGTTCAGCTGGCGGAGGGCCCGGTCCACCCGGGCCGGGATGTCCACGTCCGCGGCCCGCTGCTCGAGCTGGTCGGGCTGGATCAGCTTCAGCACGGACATGGGGTTCTGGTGGGCCTTGTGGTACAGCTCCAGGTCCAGGTCGCGGAAGATCGTGCGCACCTCGGGTTTCCAGGTCCACCAGAGGTTCTGGGTGAGCTTCTGCAGTTTGGGAATGAGCTTGTTCATGGAGGTTCCTGGGCGCTACGGGAGGGGGTTTGGTTCGGGTTTCAGGAAGAGGGCCGCCAGGGGCGGAAGCACGAGGTTCAGGGACTGGGGAAAGCCGTGGGCGGGAACGGGCTCGGTTTTCACCCGGCCTGTGTTGCCCTGGTTCCGGCCCCCGTAGTAGGCGGAATCGGTGTTCAGCAGCTCGACATAGGTGCCGGGTGCCGGTACGCCGATGCGGTAGCTCCGCTGGGTCAGGGCCGTGAAGTTGAAGGCGATGGCCGTGAAATCCGCGGGGTCCGAGGCCCTCCGCAGCAGCGTGAGGACGCTGTTGAAGCGGTCCCCGCAGTCGAGCCAGGTGAATCCCCCGGCCTGGCAGTCGCCTTCGTGCAGGGACGGCTGCTGGCGATAGAGGTTGTTCAAATCGCGGATCAGGTCATGGATGCCCTTGTGGTCGGGGAGCTTGAGCAGGTCCCAGTCCAGGGCGGTGTCGTGGTTCCATTCCCGCCCCTGGGCGAACTCGCCGCCCATGAAGAGCAGCTTCTTGCCCCCGTGGGCGAAGAGCCAGGCGTAGAGCAGGCGCAGGTTCGCCATGCGCTCCCAGGGATCGCCGGGCATGCGGCCGTAGAGGCTGCGCTTCCCGTGGACCACCTCGTCGTGGGAGAGGGGCAGCACGTAGTTCTCGGCCCCGTGGTACACCATGGAGAAGGTGATCTCGTTGTGGTGGTGGGGCCGGGCCATCATGCCCTCGCCCAGGTAGCGCAGGGTGTCGTGCATCCAGCCCATGTCCCACTTGAAGCCGAAGCCGAGCCCGCCCTTGTCCGTGGGGCGGGAGACGCCGGGCCAGGCCGTGGATTCCTCGGCCACGGTGAAGGCGTCCGGGTGCTGGGCGTAGACCACCTCGTTCAGGCGGCGGAGGAAGGCCACCGCCTCGAGGTTCTCCCGGCCCCCATGCCGGTTGGGGATCCATTGCCCCGCCTCGCGGCTGTAGTCCAGGTAGAGCATGGAGGCCACCGCATCCACCCGCAGGCCGTCCACGTGGAACTGGTCGAGCCAGAACAGGGCGTTCGAGATGAGGTAGTTCTGCACCTCCACCCGGCCGTAGTTGTAGATCAGGGTGCCCCAGTCCATGTGGCGTCCCTGGCGGGGGTCGGCGTGCTCGTAGAGGTGGGTGCCGTCGAAGCTGGCCAGGCCGTGGGCGTCCTCGGGGAAATGGGCGGGCACCCAGTCGAGGATGACCCCCAGGCCCGCCTGGTGCAGGGTGTCCACGAAGGCCTTGAAGTCCTCGGGTCCGCCGAAGCGGCTGGTGGGGGCGAAGAGGCCCAGGGGCTGGTAGCCCCAGGAGGGGTCGAAGGGGTGCTCGGTCACCGGAAGCAGCTGCACATGGGTGAAGCCCAGCCAGCTGGCATAGGGGGCCAGGTCCGCGGCGATCTCCTGGTAGCTCATGAAGGAGCCGTCGGGCCGGCGCCGCCAGGATCCCAGGTGGAGCTCATAGATGCTGAGGGGCTCCGCGTGGACCTTTCCCCCGCGACGCGCGGCCATCCAGGCCCCATCGCCCCAGTCATGGGCGGGCAGGCCGTGGATGATGGAGGCCGTGCCGGGGGCCCGCTCGCAGCGGAAGGCAAAGGGGTCCGCCTTGAGGGGCAGCAGGTTGCCGGCCGGGCCGTGGATCTCGAATTTGTAGAGCATGCCGGGGACCAGGCCCGGGATGAAGGACTCCCAGAAGCCGTTGGGGCCCGCCTGGACCATGGGGTGGGCCCGGCCGTCCCAGCCGTTGAAGTCCCCCACCACGCTCACGGACCGGGCATTGGGGGCCCAGACCGCGAAGGTCACGCCCATCACGCCATCCGTGGTCCTGGGGTGGGCGCCGAGTTTTTCGTAGGCCCGCAAATGGGTCCCCTCTCCGAGCAGGTGCAGATCAAGGTCGCCTAGGGTCGAGGCGGAGCGGGGCCGTTCCATGGGTCATTCTAGGGTGGGGCGGGTCGGCGGTGCGGCTTGATTTGGAAGGGGAGCCCCGGCGAGTCCCCCGGCGGACGCCTGCTCGGCTCCTAGTCGGGCACCTTCAGCAGCTCCCAGACCCGAAGGGCCTCGCTCACGCTCCAGGCCTGGGCATCGCAGCCCCTGGGCGTGTGCGGGGCGTCGCCATCGAGGAGTTCCGGCAACTGGCCCAGGCAGCCCGAGTCCAGCAGGGGCACCACGGAGCCGAGCCAGGCCCGGGCGGTGGCGCGCGCGGCGGGTTCTCCGTCCCAGGCCAGGTCCAGGGCCTCGCAGAGCAGGGGCAGCTGCCAGACCCAGGCGGTGCCGTTGTGGTAGGCGGGCTTGCGGCGGGTATCCTCGTCGCCCTCGTAGCGGCCCTGGTAGGGACGCTCTGGATCGTTGAGCAGGCCTCCCGAAGGGGATCGGATGGGCAGCGGGACCGAGACGGGCAGGGGGGCCAGGCTGCGCAGGCCCCCGGGCACCAGCAGGTGGCGGGCACAGGCGGCCACGGCCCGGCGGGCGCGGTCTCCGGCCACGAGGCCAAGGGAGACCAGGAACAGCTGGTTGGGGCGCAGGTGGTCCGCGGGCAGGGCCTCCCGCGCCGCCACGCCGGCCCCGGCCAGCAGGACATCGGCGAACCAGCCCCGGTCCTCGAGCCAGAAGGCCTCCAGGGAGGCCTCGGCCCGGCCCGCGGTCGCGGCCCAGGGCTCCCCGTCGCTGGGCGCGCAGAGCCGGGCCAGCAACCGCAGCAGGCGGATCCAGAGGGCCTGAATCTCCACGGGGTAACCCTCCCGGGGCGTGCCCATGGGATACCGCGTATCCATCCAGGTGAAGTGGGCCGGGCTCCAGAGCAGGCCCGAGGCTGGATCCATTCGCACGCCGTTGCGGGCCCCGAGGCGCAGGTGCTCGCCCAGGGAGGTCAGCACCTCCAGCACGGTGCGATCCCCCGCCCCCGCCTGGAAGAAGGTCGGACCCAGGCATTCCGCGGCCTCCTCGCAGGCCACGGCCAGCCAGAGGGGGGCGTCCGAGGTGTCCCGGTCGCGCGTGTGGTCGGCGCCGAGCATGTTCGGCAGGGTGCCGCCGTCCTCCAGGGCCGCGAAGGTCCGGAGGATGAGCCCGGTTTCCTCCGCCTGCCCGGAGGTCAACAGGCCCCGGCAGGCGATGAGGGTGTCCCGGCCCCAGTCCAGGAACCACGGGTAGCCGGCGATGACCGTGAGCCCCTCGTCGCGGCGGGCCAGGAAGGCCCGCAGGGCCTGGCGGAGACGTCCTGGCACCTCCGGGACCGTGGCCGGCGCAGGGGATGGGAGCTCGGGCGGGGCCTCGGCCTCGGCGCTGAGCCGCATCTGGACTTCGGAGCCCGGCGGCAGGGGCAGGTCGAACCAGCCCGGACTCCAGGCGTCTCCGGAATCCGCCAGGCCCCGGGAGCCCTCGATGGGGTGGGGGATGCCCCGGCAGGCCTCGGGCTGCGCATGGTAGGCGCCCGCATCGGCCCAGGCCACCAGCTGGCGGCCCGCCGCCGGGGCGAACCGGAAGCCGGTCCGGTCCTCCAGGACCGTGGTGACGGCCTGGAAATGGGCTTCCAGGCCCGCATCCAGGCGAGTCTCCCCATGGAAGGACCGGTCTTCCAGATCGAGCCGCACCGTGATCCGGACCGTGTGCCGCGAGGGCAGGTCCGTATCCTCGCCTGCATTGGCGGGGCGGGACCAGCGCAGGGCCACGGCATTCTGATCCGCCGGCATGTGCGCCTCGAGGCAGAGTTCCACCCGCCGCCCATCCCCAGCGCTGGCCAGGAAGGTCCAGCGGGCCGGGGGACCCGCCTCCAGGCGGACGAGGTTGCGACCATCCAGGGCCGTGATGAACCCGTCGGCGTTCACCCAGGCCCGCAGCCGCTTGGCCAGCACGTGGCGGTCCGAGGGCGCCGTGGGGTGGAGGTTCGCGGCCAGCAGGCAGTCGTACTTGGACGCGATGCCGCCAAGGTCCCCGTGCAGCCTCGCCATGCCGCCCCGGCCGTTGGTGAGCAGGGCCAGGCCCCCGGGCCCGGGCTGCGAGAGGTTCGGTCCATCGGGCAGGTACTGGAGATCCGCCCGGAGCGGCTTGGCCCCCGCACAGTGTCGACGCAGGAGGAGGGTGGCGGGGCCTTGGCGGGAGGGGAGCGGCGGGACGGCCGCGACGTACCCGGCATCCACCGCCACCCCCCGCAGGTGCAGATCGGCCTGGCCCACCATGCGCAGGGTGGCCTCGAAGGGGGAGGGGTCCTTCAGGAGCAGCCAGTGACCCGGGGCCACCAGGCTCACGCGACGGGTGTCCCCGGCCTCCCAGGCCGTCACCCGGGGGAAGGTCCGGTGGGCCAGGGCCGCATCCAGGGCCGCCAGCAGGTCCCGGCGGAGGGGGCCGGCCTCCACCCGGGGCAGGGCGGCGAGGAAGGCCCCGGGATCCCGGGCGGCGCGGGCGGCCAGGCCTCGCCAGTCGCCGGGGCCGAGGGCTTCCACCGGATGGACCGCGGCCAGCGATTGAAGGGCCCAGGCGGCCTGGGCGCGGACCCGGCGGTAGGCCTCCCCGGCCAGGCCCAGGGGGAGGGGATGGGCCGAGAGGCAGCAGCTACCCCCGGGTGGGAGGAGCAGTTCCCGCCCGCCGCCGGCGAGGAGCCTGGCCTCCGGAACGGGCTGGCCCAGGAGGTCCACCGGTGTGTCGCCCAGCAGCGCCCATTCGGCGGCCGTCAGGGTGCAGGTCCGCGCCTTCTCCGCATCGAGGTTCACCAGCACGAGGACCTGATCCAGCCCTTCCGCAGAGGTCCGGTGGAGGGCCAGCACCGAGGCGTCCTCGCCGCTGACGCGCCGCACCGCGGCGCCGTCGAAGAAGCAGGGGTGGTCCGAGAGCAGGCGGTTCAGGGCCGCCAGGTCCTCGATGAGGTTCGGCTCCGCTCCCCAGGCGAGGTCCCGGGCCTCGTGGACATCCACCCGCTCCGTGGCCAGCCACTCCGCCCCGGCCGTGAAGCCGAACCCGCCGTGCTGGCTCGTGAGGGCACAGAGTCGGTTGCGCAGGCGGGACCAGGCCGGGCCGCGGGCCGCCAGGCGCGGGTTGTCGTGGGTTTCGCTGTAGTGGACCAGGAGGCCCGTCCGTTCCCCCTGGCGCAGACAGTGGTCCAGGTAGTGGGCGACTTCGATGGGGTGGTAGTTCTGGAACAGCTCGGAGTAGGCCCACTGCATGCCCCCCTCGGTGAGCAGGGCCTCGGTGGCCTCCCAGGAGCCGCCGAGACCCTCCAGCAGGAAGACGGTTTCCGGGTAGGCCCGGTGGACTTTGGCCGTGATGTACTGCCAAGCGGGGACCGGTACCATGTAGCCCGCATCGCAGCGGAAGCCGTCCACCCCCCGCCGGCACCAGACGAGCAGGGCCCGGGCCACCGTATCCCAGAGGGCGGTGCTGCCCTGGTCCAGCTCCACCAGGTCCGCCCAGGTGTTACCCCAGGCGCCGGGGCTGTGGAAGGTCCCGTCGGGGTTCCGGCGGAACCATTCCGGGCGGTGCTCCAGCAGCCGGGAGCCCCAGCCCGTGTGGTTCACGAGGATGTCCAGGAAGACCTGCCCCTGCCGCTGGTGGACCGCCTCGGTCAGCTCCTCGAACTGCTCCTCGGCCGTGGTGCGCCGGTCGAAGTCCACCAGGGCCGGATCGATGGCCGTGAGGTCCAGCTGGGCGTAGGGGCTGCCGAAGCGGCCCATGCGCGCGAAGGTGGTGGGCACCGGGCCCACCGGGAGCAGGTGCAGGATGCGGCAGCCGAGGCGGTCCAGGATGTGCGGCACCGCCGCCGTGAGGTCCCGCAGGCGGCCCGAGGGGGGGATCACCGCATAGCCCGCGGTGTCCAAGGCGCGGATGGCCTCGGCGAGGTCCGGCTTCTGGCGGGTGGCGGCTCCGCCGAACATGCGGGGAAAGGCGCAGTAGATCGTGTTGGCGGTGCGCAGGCGGTCCGGGTGGATGGAGAGGCTGAGGTCCTCCCCTTCGGGCCAGTGCTGGAAGCCCTCCGGGTCCACGCAGTAGGCCTTGGCGCGGAAGTAGCCCGGTTCCGTGAGGGCCAGGTCCAGCGCCCACCCATCCGCTGTCGCCTGAAGGGGAATGTCGCGCCAGGAGGAGCCCGCCGGATCGCCCGCCTGTGCCCCCAGAAGGGACAGGGTCTCCTCCCGCATCCGCGTGCCGCGGGTGAGGTTCGTGCGCAGGAAGGCCTGCCAGCCGGTCGCCTGTGGCTGCGGGTGCGCCAAGGCGAAGGCCACCCGGTCCCCCACGAAACGGAGCAGCCGGGTGCCCGGAGGCGGGGTCATTACTGGAGGGATCATCCGACCTACTGAGATTGAGTAGAACAAATAGCCTGGCAGGATGACTAGGAAGGATCCTATTGAGTGGTCTCAGCCTTCTTCATAAACCTTCAAGCGCACCCAATCATCCTGTACCTTGATGCGCCAAAACCATCGACCATTTGTTGGGTGTCCTGTGACGTGGCTAGCCGCAGCAGATGGTGAACTGAATTCAAGTTTGCCAATTTTGACCGTGTAGTCCTTCTTCAAAAGGGCTTTGATCTCCTCCCCTTTGTGGAATCCACGAAGAGCAAATGGCCCACTTCGCTTGATGAATCTCACAGTAGCTTTCTCTACTAATTTTGGTTTCGCCTGGATTGCAAAATCCTCCCTACGTTTTTCGGCGTAACGCGCCCTGTCTTCTCGAAGGAGGTCTGGCTTTCTGTTAATTGCGTCTTGAAATTTCCCGTTCTGTTTGTTGCCATTCGGCTTCTTGGTTACTCTCAACAACAGTGATTCCAGGTCCTTTAAGTGCTCATCGTTACTGGTGATGTAGACACTAAAACGATCCCAGATCCCTTGGTGACGATCCTTCTGGTGTTGTCTTAGCCGGGCTCGGAGATTTGTGGCGAGGCCAACATAATAGAGGACCCCTTTGCGGTAGAGAGCATAGATCCCAGGGCGCTTGGCTACAAAGTTCTCTACGACACCAGGTTCATCGAGGATCGCACCCGTCAAATCTTCGAGGTATTCCAAAACAAGCCTTCGTGCTTTAGGCATGATTGGTCTCCGGAACCTACTCGATGGGCAGCCGCCCCTGGCCCATGCGGATGATGGCGGGCACATGCAGGTCATCGGCGGCGCCGGGCAGTTCGCCGCTGGGCGTGGGGGCCTGGGGCAGCAGCCGCGTGGGGGTGGGCCCCTGCTCTCCGGCGGGCATTTCGCCGTAGACGCGTCCACTCACCACGTTGGCGGGCAGGGGCTGGGACTGGATGGCCATGGCCGAAGCATAGGTCAGGGGAACTCCATCGGTGGGAGCCCCGAGGTGCAGGCTGATGCGGCGCTCTTCCTCCAGGCGCTCCTGCTGGTCGAAGCCGCTGGCGAGCACGGTGACCAGCACCCGGTCCTCCATGCCCTCCCCTTCCACGGTGCAGGCCTTGATGTCGGGCCGCCCGCTGTAGTGGTCCTGCAGGTAGTTCATGGCCGTTTCGATGGCGGAGGCCTCCATGACCTCCCAGTCGGCGGTGATGGAGACCATGACATTGGCGGCGGCGCCGGACTGGGCCCGTTCCAGCAGGGGGCAGGCCAGGGCCTTGCGGAGGGCGTCCATGACGGCCTCCTCGCCGCGGCCGGCGCCGGTGCCGATGAGGGCCTCGCCCCCGTTGCGCAGCACGGCTTCCACGTCGGCGAAGTCGCCGTTGATGATGCCCGGTTTCAGGATCAGGTCCGCGATGCCGCGCACGCCCTGGATGAGCACGCCGTCGGCCACCCGGAAGGCCTCCTTCATGGTGACGCGGGCGTCGCAGACGTTCTTCAGGCGCTCATTGCTCACCACGATGACCGTATCCGCCGTGTCCCGGAGGTTGGACAGCCCGGACAGGGCCAGGTCGCCCTTCTTGCGGCCCTCCCAGGCGAAGGGCGTGATGACCACGGCCACGGTGAGGGCCCCCAGCTCCCGGGCGTAGCTGGCGAGCACCGGGGCTGCGCCGGTGCCGGTGCCGCCGCCCATGCCGGCGGTGATGAAGATCATGTCGGCGCCTTGGAGGGCCGCCAGGACTTCCTCGCGGCTTTCCTCGGCGGCCACGGCGCCGCGCTCGGCGCTGCCGCCGGCGCCCAGGCCCCGGCTGCTCTCGGGCCCCAGGGGCAGCTTCAGGTGGGCCTTGCTCTGGGCGAGGCTCTGCTGATCGGTGTTCATGGCGATGAACTGCACGCCCGTGACCCCGCTGTCGATCATGCGGTTGATGGCATTGCAGCCGGCGCCGCCCACGCCCAGCACCTTGATGTTGGCGCCGGGATGGCTGTGCGGGCAGGGGAGGAAGGGGGTCTCGGACATCGGGGCTCCCGAATGGTGCTGGGCCTGGGGGTTCATGGCTAGAACAGCTTCTTGAATCGACCGAGGAAACCATCTCCCCGGTCCTGCTTGCCGCGGGTCTCGTTCATGTCGCGGGACAGCGCCTTGACTGCGCCCAGCGCGTTCACGAAGAAGGGGTTGCCGGTGGCCTGGGGCAGCCCGACCACGCCCTGGATGCGGCCCAGCACCACGCGGGGCCGGCCCAGCAGGGTCTGGGCGAGGATGGGCAGGTGGGTGAGCAGGGCCCCGCCGCCCACCAGGTGCACGCCGCCGTGGATCTCGTGCATGACCCCCGTGCGGCCCATCTCCGCCAGCACCAGGTTCAGCAGCTCCGCGGCCCGGGCCTGGAGGACCTCGGCGATCTCCCGGCGGGAGACCAGGCGCCCCTCCTCCTCGAGCTCGATGGACTCCTCCGCGGGCACGTGGCTGGGGAGCACTGTGCCGAAGCGCATCTTGATGCGCTCTGAAGCGGCGATGCCCCCGAGGTGCTTGGTGATCTCCAGGTCGCGGGTGAAGTGCGCGCCGCCGATGGGGATGACCGCCGAATGGAAGAGGGTGCCGTGCAGGAAGATGCCCAGGTGGGTGAGCTGCTCGCCGATGTCGGCCACCACGGCACCGTTCTCCCGGTCCTCGCGGCTGAGGATGGCCTCGGCGCTGGCCAGCGGCGAGTACATCAACTCGGAGCCATGCAGCCCGGCATTCTTCAGGGCCAGCTGGATGTTCATGATCACCGGGCTGGGCGCCACGATGAGCCGCACTTCCGCCTCCAGGGTCTCGCCGAACATGCCCACGGGGTTGCGGATGTCGCGCTGGCCCTTGATGTGGAAGATCTGGGGGATGCGGTGGAGGACCAGCTCCTCCTTGGCGAGCTTGCAGCTGTTGGTGGCCTGCTCCAGCACCCGGTCCCGGTCGGCGGCGGTGATGATCTTGTCGCCGCTGGAGATGGTGATGGAGTCGCGGAGGTTCTCGCCCTTGAACTGGATGCCGTCCACGGCCACGCGAATGCCGTCCACCTTGGCCTGGCCGGCGGTGTTCATGGCCTCCTCCACCGCCTTCACGATGGCGCGGGTGCTGAGGTCCATGTCCGTGATCTGGCCCTGGGTGATGCCGCCCTGGGGGGAGGCCTGGCCCGTTCCGGTCACGTTGAGTGTCCCGTCTTCCTCCTGGACAGCGACCACTGCCACCACTTTGCTTGCACCAAGGTCGAGGCCTAGAAGAACGGCACGCTGAGGCATGAAGATCCTTTTCCTTGCTCTAGGTATATACCAGTTTCCGTCGGGAAATCGAGGATTCCTGGACCAGAAAAACGCCGCGCCCTTCTCTGCGCCTCAGGGCCGCTGCTTTGCCGGGGCGGGGGCGTCCTCGGGTTCTCCCACGGCGACCTCGTCGTCCCACCTCAGGTCCACATAGCGAAGGCGCGCCAGATCCGGCCGCTGGGACAGGCGATCCACGAAGAGCCCTTGGAAATTGGGCACGTTTTTCGTCACATCCTGGCGAGAAAGATAAATGGGTGCGGAAAGCCCCTCGATATAGGCAATCGGGCCCTTTGGATCATCGCGCAACTCGGTGATCCGGTCGTAAAAACCCTGTTGTTTCTCCCGGAGGGTCCGGGCAGCACTCACCAGATGAGCAAGTCCATGATCTGTCTGGCTGGAGGGATCAACCACCACAGGAATGGGATTTAAATTGGCCTGGTTGACTCGATCCAGCAGGATGCCGTCGTCCGAGACCAGGAAGACGCCGTTGGGGCGGACCAGCCAGAGCACCGGGCGCCGCTCCTCCACGGCCAGGCTGAGGCGGTCCGGGGGATCCTTGCGGATCTGCAGCCCCCGCACCCAGCGCTTGGCCTCGATGCGTGCCCGGAGGTCTTCGGCATCCACCCAGAAGAGCGGTTTGCCCAGCACCAGCTGCTCGGCCAGTTTCTGGATCTCCGCCTGCCGTTCCCCCCGGCAGCCGCTGACGTTCACCTGCTCGATGACCAGCTTCTGGAGCCCGAGGTACCGAGTGCCCAATTCCATCAGGCCCCAGCCCGCGAAGCCCAGGACCGCGAGCGTGATGCCCGCCCGGGCCCAGGGGAGCCAGGGCCGCCTGGGGCGGGTGCGGGGGAGCATGGACACAGGGTCAGTCTACTCCCGCCAGATCTCCACCTCGGGTTCCAGGGTCACGCCATGGACCTCCAGGACGCGGCTGCGGACCTGGTCCATCAGGTCCGCGAACTCCTGCGCCGTGGCCCGCCCATGGTTCACGAGGAAGTTGGCGTGCTCGGGGCTCACTTCGGCATCGCCGAGGCGCAGTCCCTTGAGACCCGCCGAGTCGATCAGCCGCCCGGCGCTCTGGCCCGGCGGGTTCTTGAAGATGCAGCCGGCATTGCGCTTCGACAGGGGCTGGCTGGTGCCGCGCTTCTCCCGGTACTCGGCCACCTGGGCGCGGATCCGGGCGGGGTCCCCCTCCACCAGGTCCGCCGTGGCCGAGAGGACCACGTGGCCGCCGCTGAGGAAGCTCCAGCGGTAGCTGAACTCGCCGGGCTGCGGGGCCTTTTCCACCAGGTCGCCCTCGGGGCTGAGGAAGCGGTACCGGACCAGCACGTCGACCCACTCCCGGCCGTAGGCGCCTGCATTCATGCGGATGGCCCCACCCAGGGAGCCAGGGATGCCGCTGGCGAATTCCAGGCCCGACAGGCCGGCCGCCGCGGCCGCTTCGGCCAGGGCGATGTGGCCGTGGCTGGCTGGGGCCGCGAGCTGGCGGCCCTCCAGCCGGATTTCCTTCGGGAAGGCCAGCCGGAGCACCGGGACCTGCAGATCACCCAGCACCACCAGGTTGGAGCCGCCGCCCAGGACCCGCCAGGGCAGGCCCTCCCGGGCGCAGGCGCGGACGAAGGCCTGGGCCTCGAGTTCCGTCCGGGGCTCGAAGAGCCAGCGGCAGACTCCCCCCACGCCCAGGGTGGTGAGGCGCGAGAAGGGCACGTCCCGGCGGTGCGGGACCTGCAGCAGGTCATCGGGCAGGGGGCGCGGCATCGGGTCCATTATGAAGCGTCTCCAGCTCCAGCAGCCGGGCCTTGCGCTCCGGCGAGCCAAAGGCGCTCCAGCCGCCGGGCCCCTTGGCACCCACGACCCGGTGGCAGGGCACCAGGATGAGCACCGGGTTCGCCTTCACGGCCTGGCCCACGGCCCGGGCCGCGCCGGGCCGGCCGGCCAGGAGGGCCACCTCACCGTAGCTGATCGTAGAACCGGGTAGGGTGCCCCGCAGCACCTCGGCCACCCGGCGTTGGAAGGGCGACAGCTCCGAGAGGTCCAGAGGGATGTCCGCCAGTTCCTGGCGCTGCCCGGCGAGGTGGGCCAGCAGTCGCCGCATGGCTTCCAGGACCCAGATGGGGGCGGCCTTGTCCTCGCGCTCCGGGAGGCCCTCCTGGAACCGGAGGCCGCAGATGCCCGCCCCTGTCCAGGCCAGGTGGATCCGGCCCAGGGCGGTGGCGAAGGAACAGGTGCGGCGCACAGGGGACCCGGTCGGCTCAGGCGGACAGCTGTTCTGCCCCACCCTTGGGTGGAATGAAGGTCATGGCCCGTTCGGCCAGGGCCGTGATGGTGAGGGAGGGGTTCACGCCGATGTTGGCGGAGATGGCGGAGCCGTCGATGACATAGAGGCCCTCGTAGCCGAAGAGCCGGTGCCTGTGGTCGATGGCCCCTGTCTCGGCGGAGTCGCCCATGGGCGCGCCCCCCAGGATGTGGGCCGTGGTGGGGATGCCCAGGAGTGTTTCCGTGAGCAGGCTGGTGGGATAGCCGTCCAGGTGGCGGGCCACCCGCTCCGCCAGATCCGTGGCCTCCGGCGTCCAGGCCTTGGCCGGGGGGCCGTCCCCGGGGGCCGTGACCGTCCAGCGGGTGAAGGCCGTGCGCCAGCTGCGGCCCAGGCGCATGCGGATGTGCCCCTCCACGGTCTGCATGTAGAGCAGGATCATGGTGTACTTGGCCCAGTCCGGCACCAGGAAGGTCCGCAGCGTCCGGAGGGGCTGGCGCACGAGCATCCCTAGGGCGTTGGCGAAGCGCAGGCCGATGGTGTCTCCGGGGGCCGCGGGCATCATGAGGGGGCGGAAGACCCCGGCCCCCGCCGGATAGCGCACCGGCTCGAGGTGGGAGTGCTCGTCCGTGTGGAGGATGGAGCCGATGGCGATGCCCTGGGACAGGTCCCGGTCCCGCCGCTGGGTGACGACCCCCAGCAGCACTTCCGAGTTGGTGCGGACGAAATCGCCGAGGCGGTCCGAGAGGAGGGGCAGGCCGTCCGGGCGCTCCTTGAGCTGGAGCAGCAGGGGCACGGTGCCCAGCACGCCGCCGGCGAAGATGATCTGCCTGGCCCGGTAGGTCTTTTTGGTGTTGAGGGCGGGGATGGGCCAGGTCCCCTGGCGGGCCTCGACCTCGAAGCCCCCCTCCGGCAGGGGGCGAACACCGGTCACTTCCGTGTCGGCCTCGATCTGCAGCCCGCGCTTCTCCGCCAGGTACAGGTAGTTCTTGTCCAGGGTGTTCTTGGCCCCGTGGTTGCAGCCCAGCATACAGCCGCCGCAGAGGGTGCAGCCGGTGCGCTCCGGACCCTCACCCCCGAAGAAGGGGTCCGGCACGGTCTCCCCGGACTTGCCGAAGTAGACGGCCACGGTGGTCTGCTCGAAGGTGTCCTCGCGGCCCAGCTCGCGGCCCACCTCCCGGAGTACCTCGTCGGGGTAGGTGAGGCTCGGGTTCCGGGTGGCCCCGAGCATCCGCAGGGCCGTCTGGTAGTGGGGTGCCAGCTCCGCCTTCCAGTCGGCCAGCCGGCTCCAGGAGGGCGCGGCGAAGAAGGGGTCCTTGGGGACGGGCAGGGTGTTGGCGTAGACCAGGGAGCCGCCGCCCACCCCCACGCCGGAGAGGGCCGTCACGTGGTTGAGGAAGGTCATCTTGAAGAGGCCGCGGAAGCCCACCTGGGGCAGCCAGAAGAAGCGCTTGAGGTTCCAGTTGGTCTTGGGGAAGTCGCCGGCGCGCAGGCGCCGTCCCTTCTCCAGCACCAGCACTTTGTAGCCCTTCTCTGTAAGGCGCAGGGCGCTCACGCTGCCGCCGAAGCCGGATCCGACGATGATGAAATCCCAATCCATGGCGAGTCTCCTCCAGGAGGGCGGTTCCCGTTAGGCTGGTGGCATGCGCTGGCTCGCGATCGATCATGGCACGAAGAAGATCGGCCTCGCCTTCTCGGACGAGCTGGAGATCCTGGCATCCCCCTTCGAAGTCTGGCCCCAGGAGGAGGAACGCACCCTCGACCGGCTGGCGCGGCTCTGCCGGGAGGAGGGCGTGCAGGCCCTGGCCGTGGGCCTGCCCCGCCACAAGGATGGGGCGGAAAGCGCCACGGCGCCGGCGGCCCGGGCCTTCGGCGAGGCGCTGGCCGCCCTTACCGGCCTGCCCCTGCGCCTCGTGAACGAGCACCTCAGCAGCGCCGAGGCGGAGCGCCTCCTGCGGGAACGGGGCGTCAAGCCCGAGAGGCGGAAACTCCTCCTGGACGCCGCGGCGGCGGCCGTGATCCTCTCGGAACTGCTCGAGGACCGCCGGGCCCGGGGCATCCCGGTGGCCTCGCCGGACTGAGCCTTCAAGCGGAAGGGCGAGCTTCCATGGCCTTTCTGATCCGTTCAGGCGTCATGGGCAGCTGGAGCAGCAGCACGCCGACGGCATCGTGGATGGCGTTGGCGAGGAGTGCGCCCATGACCACGATGGCCGGTTCGCCCCCGCCCTGGGCTGGGAGCGACGGATTATCGATGAGGATGGTCTGGATCTCCGGGACCTGGGAGAACCGGGGAATCTTGTAGGTGTCGAAGTTCTCGTCCAGGACCTTCCCGTCCTTGAAGCGGAGCTCCTCCGAGAGGGCGTAACCCAGGCCCATGGTGATGCAGCCCTCCATCTGCTGGCGGGCCCCGTCGGGGTTCACCACCACGCCCATGTCCTGGGCCACCACCACGCGCTTGACCTGCACCTCCCCGGTCTTCGCGTCCACGGCCACTTCGGCCATGGCCGCCACCAGGGTGTCGCGGTGGTCGGCGCAGGCCACCCCGAAGCCCCGGCCGCTGGGCCCGGGCCTGGGTGTCCAGCCGAAGACCTTCTCTGCCGCGTGGAGCACGGCGATCATCCGGGGGTTCTTAAGGTGCTTGAGCCGGAATTCCAGCGGATCCAGGTGGGCCCGGGCGGCCAGGGCGTCCATGTGGGACTCCCGGGCGTAGACGTTGGTGTTGGCCGCAGGCGCCCGCCAGGGCCCGATGCCGAAGGGGTGCAGCCCGGGCGGGTTGCCCCCCATCCAGCCGCCGGAGGCCAGGATCCGCTGGTGGGGGATGTCGTAGACCGTCTCGGCCTCGGCCTCGCCGGCGCAGTAGACGTGGTGCTCCCAGAAGGCGATGCGCCCGTCCTTGTCCAGACCCGAGCGGATCTTGACGAGGGCCGCGGGCCGGAAGGTGTCCAGGAAGAACTCCTCCTTGCGGCTCCAGGCCACCTGGACCGGAGCCCCGGCCAGGCGGGCCAGGCGGGCGGCCTCCAGGGCCTGGGGGGCGATGCCCTTGCCGCCGAAGCCGCCTCCCAGGAAGGGGGTGATGACGCGGACTTCCTGGGGCCTCAGCCCCAGGGCCTGGGCCAGCTGGCCCTTCAGCGGGAAGGGGGCCTGGGTGGAGGCCCAGACGGTCAGCCGGCCCTTGTCCCACTGGGCCACCGCCGTGTGGGGCTCCAGGGGGGCGTGAGCCACGTAGCTGTTGAGGTAGGTGGCCTCCAGCCGCTGCTCCGCGCGGGCCTCTCCGGCGGGGATGGAGCCCCTGGCCGCCAGTTCCTTGGCGGGGGGTGCGGCCTTCAGCAGGTGGTCGAAGATGTTCCGGTCGTCCAGGGTGGAGGGCGAGGGCTGGAACTGGGCCCTGACGAGGCCCAGGGCCTTCCGGGCCACGTCGGGCCGGGCGTGCAGCACGGCCACCAGGTCTCCGTTCTGGATGACCTTGATCCCGGCCATCTGTTCCGCCGCCGAGACGTCCACGGACAGCAGCCTCGCCCCGTGGGCGGGAGGACGCAGGAGACAGGCGTGGAGGGTGCCGGGCGGGAGGAGGTCCGCCGCGTAGCGGGCGGCGCCCGTCACCTTCGGTCGCCCGTCCTTGCGGGGCGCGTTCTTGCCGACCAGGGAGAACTGGGCGACGGGCTTCGGTTTCACGTCCTGGAGGTGCCGCTCGATGCGCCGACCCTCCACCAGCTGGCCGTAGGACACGTGCCGGGCGGGATCCCCCGCCACGGAGACCAGTCCCTCCCTCACCTGCAGGCGAGCCACGGGAACACGGAGCTGTTCGGAGGCCAGCTGGATCAGGACCGCCCGGGCCTCGGCCGCCGCGCCCCGCAGGACCGGGCCGAACTGCCAGACGCTCAGGGAGCCCCAGGTTCCGCCGTCCCAGGGACAGAGGTCCGTGTCGCCCATGAGCATGTCCACCCGCTCCAGGGGGACATCCAGTTCCTCCGCCGCCAGCACGGCCAGGGCGGTCATGGTGCCCTGGCCCATCTCGATCTTGCCCACGAAGCAGCCCACCCGGCCGTCCGGGCCGATCTTCAGGTAGGCGTTGAAGTCCTTGGGATAACTGGGCCGCTGGGGCACCTTCTCGGGCTCCTGGAAGGCGGACAGCGGGAAGCTGACGAAGAGGCCCACCGCCCCGGTGGCCTTGAGGAAGTCCCGGCGGTTGATCATCGGACACCTCCCTTCGCCGCAGCGGCTTCGACGGCGGCCAGGATCCGCACATGGGCCCCGCAGCGGCAGAGGTTGCCGTCCAGGGCCTCGGCCACGCGCTGGCGGTCCGGTCGCGGTGTCTTCTGCAGCAGGGCCACGGTGCTGAGGATCATGCCCGGCGTGCAGAACCCGCACTGGTAGGCGCCGTGTGACAGGAAGGCCTCCTGCACGGGATGGAGCACTCCGTCCCGCTCGAGGCCTTCGATGGTGAGCACCGACTTGCCCGCGACGCCCTCCAGGGGCGTGGAGCAGGAGCGCACCGCCTCCCCGTCCAGCAGCACGGTGCAGGCTCCGCAGAGGCCCTCGCCGCAGCCGATCTTGGTGCCCGTGAGCCCCAGGTCGCTCCGCAGGACGTAGGCCAGCATCCGGGATCCGTCGGCCTCCACCGAAACCAGGTTGCCGTTGAGCGTGAAGGTGATTGTCTTGGCCATGACGGTCTCCCCCATGTCCGGGCCCGCGGGCGGGGCTGGCTGCCACCCGCCCCCCGGGTGAATCGCAGGGCAGCCCGGGAGTGCAGAACATTGTGCACCCGCCCGCAAGGCCTGCCCCCGGGGGACCGGCACGGCGCCTCCGCGCCGAGCCAGAGGCGTGCCAGAATGGGCGGCCATGACCGAGCTCCGCACCCTCAGCACCGCCATCACCGGCCGCTACCTGGTGGAACCCGCCGCAGGGACCTCCGGGGTCCAGGCGCCCCTGCTGGTGGGCTTCCACGGCTACGCCCAGCGTGCGGAGCACCTGCTTGAGGAACTCCGCCGCATCCCCGGAGCCGAGAACTGGACCCTGGTCGCCGTCCAGGCCCTCCACCGGTTCTACAGCCCGAAGACCAAGGAAGTGGTGGGTTCCTGGATGACGAGCCAGGACCGGGAGCAGGCCATCCAGGACAACCTGGTTTACGTGGCCCGGGTGGTCGCCGAACTGCGAGTTGACCGGGGTCCCGGCAAGCTCGTGTTCGCGGGCTTCTCCCAGGGCGCCGCCATGGCCTGGCGCGCCGCTGCCCACTGCAAACCCTGCCACGGCCTCATCGTGCTGGGCGGCGACCTGCCCTTGGACGTGGCCGAGGCCTCCGCCCTCAGCCTGCCCCCCATCCTCATCGGGCGCGGTGAACGGGACACCTTATACCCGGCTGCCCAGCTTGGGAAGGACCTCGCCGCCCTCGAGGACCTGGGCCTCCAGGCCGAGGTCATCCGTTTCGACGGTGGCCATGAGTGGGCCCCCGGCTTCCTGGGTGCCGCCGGCCACTTCCTGGAAGGCATCCAGGGTTAGACGCCCACGCAAACGGTGGGTGTCCCCACCTCTTCACTGGGCCCCGTTCCTGACGGTAAAGGGGCCTACCCCAGCCGCACGGTGCGCATGCAGCGCTCGGCCAGGTCGGGGTTGTGGGTGACGAGCAGGGTGGTGGGCCGCAGCTCCGCGTGGAGGTCCAGGAGGAAGCCGAAGACCTCCTCCGCCGTGGCCGGATCCAGGTTGCCCGTGGGCTCGTCCAGGAGCCAGAGGGCGGGCCTCCGCACCAGGGCCCGGGCCAGTCCGGCCCGGGCGGCCTCGCCCCCGGACAGCTGGCCCGGCAGCCGTTCGCCGAGCTCCCCGAGGCCCACGGTGGAGAGCAACTCGGCGATCCAGTCCTCGGCCTGGGCTGACACCTCGCCCTGGATGAGCAGCGGCATCCGCAGGTTCTCCCGCACGGTGAACTCGGGCAGGAGGTGGGGCTGCTGGAAGGCCAGGCCCACGAAGCGCCGGCGGTAGAGGGCCCGGGCCTCGGCGCCCGCGGGCACGGGTTCTCCGCCCACGGTGATGTCGCCGCCCTCCCAGTGGTCCAGGCCCGCCACGCAGTTCAGCAGGGTGGTCTTCCCGACGCCGGAGACGCCCACGATGGCGCAGAGGCAACCCGCCTCCACCTGGAGGTCGAAGCCGTCGAAGACGGGATGGGTGTTGCCGGCATAGGTCTTATGCAGGCCCTGGATGGAGAGGGGCTGGCCGATCATTCCGCCCTCAGTGCGTCGACGGGATCCAGGGCGGCGGCCTTCCGGGCCGGGTAGCGCGCGGCCAGCCAGGACACCAGGAGGGGGAAGGCGCCCACCAGCACGACGTCCAGGATCTTGAGCCGGAAGGGCATGTAGGTGATGAAGTCGTAGACGGCAGCGGGCAGCTTCAGGAGCTTGAAGTGGTCAAGTACCAGGCAGAGCGGCACGCTGGTGCCCAGGCCCCAGGCCGTGCCCACGGCCCCGATGCGCAGGCCCTGCAGCTCGAAGAGGCGCTGGATCTGCCCCGGCGTGGCCCCCAGGGCCAGCAGCACGCCGAGGTCCCGGCGCTTCTCGGTCACCAGCAGCACGAGGGAGGCCACGATGTTGAAGGCGGCCACCAGCACGATGAGACTGAGGATGGCCGCGAAGGCCCACTTCTCCACCGTGAGGGCCGCGAAGAGGGCCTTGTTGGAGTCCCGCAGGTCCGTGGCCTGGTAGGCGGGACCCAGGGCGGCCAGGACCCGGGGCTTCACCTCGGCGATGGCATCGATGCTCGCGGCGCGGACCTCGATCATCTCGGCCCGCCCTTCGGAGTGGGCCATGCGCATGGCGTCGGCCAGGGAGATGAAGGCCCAGGCCTTGTCGTACTCGGAGCTGTGGCTGTGGAAGGTGCCGGCCACCCGGAAGGCGGCCACCTTGGGCTGCTGGCCGCCCAGGCCCAGTTCCAGGCGGAAGAAGGCCAGGGCCACCGTGTCCCCCACGCGCAGGCCCAGGTGCTGGGCCAGTTCCTGGCCCAGGACGATCTCGCCCTCCTTCAGCCGCTCCACCGGGATGGGCACCATGGAATCGAAGATGCTGGAGGTGCCGTGGGCCGTCGCCGGGTCCACGGCCTTCACCACCACGGCCTCCGGCGGCATCTCGCTGTCGGGGCGGCGCAGGAGGCCCTTCTCCAGGCGGATGGGCGAGGCGGCCCGCACCCCTGGCACGGCTCGAATGGTCCTCAGGACCCCCGCCGTGTCCGGGATGTCGCCGGCCAAGTTGAAGACGGTGAAGTGGGCGGTGGCGCTGAACAGGGTGGCCTGGATCTCCTCCCGGAAGCCGTTCATGACCGCCAGGGTCACCACCATGGCGAAGACCCCCAGGGCCGTGCCGCCCCGGGCGAAGCGCACCATGGTCCGCACGAAGGCCCCCTTGCGGTGGGTCTTCAGGTAGCGGTCGGCGATGGTGCGTTCAAACAAGGGCATGGATTCAGATTAGCCGGACGTGGACTATCCGATGCCCAGGTGCTCCTCGAGCATGCGCAGGAAGTCGGCATCCAGGCTGTAGGGCTTCACGAGGATCTGGGCCACGCCGGTCTCCTTGGCGCCCAGCACCAGTTCCGAGTCCACCGTGTCCTCCGCCAGGATCACGGGCGGCATGTCGTCCTGGAGCTTGCGGCGGAGGAGGGATGCCAGGGCCAGCCCCTGGATCTCGGCGACGCCCCCGTCCACGAACACGAGCTGGGCGCGGTCGAGGACGTCCAGCAGCTCGGTCAGGGCGGCCACCGCCAGGACCTGGCCGTAGCCATCCGCCGCCAGGAAGGCGGCGAGGGCCTCGCGCTCCGGGCCTTCCGGCATGGCCAGGAGCAGGTTCCGGGTGCGCTTCTTCACGCGCAGCAGCGCCCCTCCGCGGTGGTGGGCTTCCGGGGCCGCCTCGGCGCTCTCGCTGGGGTGGACCGGCTCAGGCAGTGGCGCCGCGACCGGAGCTGGAGCCGTGACGGGTTCCGGGGCCGCCGGGGGGTCCTTCCTGGCCGGGGGGTGGGCCGCCGCCAGCTCGATGGCGGGCTCTTCCTCCCTGGGGGCCTCCTGGGACCGGCGCGCCTTGGGGGGCACGGAGGTGGGAATGCTGTTGGATCGGCTCGACACCAGGGACCTGATCGGGGCCAGCAGGGAATCCTTGCCGGGCTCGAAGGCGATGCCGACGGAGAGCAGCCCTCCTTCGGAGGCCACGTGGGTGGCGGTGCCGGCGAGTTCGATGAGGGGGCACTTGGGCAGCTTGCTGAGCTTCATCAGCAGGAAGACCTGACCCACACTGAGCAGGTTGGTGCCCAGGTGCATGGGGCCCTGGGTCTTCACGTTCATGGCCCGCCCGACCTTGAGGCACATTCCGCTTCCGGAGATGTTGTCGATGCTGCCGGTGAGGCCGATGCCGTCGAACAGGCCCGTGAGGGCGATGGCTGTCGCCCCCTCCCGCTGGTTCAACCGGGCCCGGGGGTTCTTCCGGCGTTCGGCCAGGTCGATGGCGGCGGGCAGATCCAGGGTGAGGGTGCCGGCCTTGGATTCCTGGGTGCGGCTCGAGGTCTTGAAGCGGAGGCCATCCAGGTGGAAGAGGAGGGTGACCGAGTCCCCCTTGTCAGCCAGGACCCGTTCCTGGACGGAAAGGGTGACGCGCTCCTCCGTGACGGCGACCAGGGAGGCCGGGGTTTCGCGCCCCTTGGCATCGAAGACGACCAGGGCGGCCCGCACCCGCTGGGCGTCCTCCAGGTAGGCCAGAACCAGGTCGGATCCCTCCGATGGCTTGGTCTTCTTCGTCCCGAACATGGCCATGATGTCGCGGCTCCTCATGCATCCCATCGTCCTGCACGACCGGGGCTTGATTATTGCCCCACGGGCAGGCAGCTTTGCCATATGGATGAAACCACACCCCCCCGCTGCCTGCTCATCGCCCGCCAGGGCCCCGAGGACCGGGAGGACTCCGTCCAGGACCACCTGCTGGAACTGGCCGAACTGGCCCGGAGCTGCGGCTTCGAGGTCCTGACCCGGCGGATCCTGAAGCGATCCGAGATCGCCTCCAAGACCTTCTACGGGTCTGGCCAGCTCGAGGCCCTGGCCGGCGAGGTCACTCGCCAGGGCGTGAGGCACCTCATCTGCGACGACGAGCTGAGGGGCAGCCAGGTGAACGCCATCGAGAAGCTCACGGGCCTCATCTGCCTGGACCGCACGGGGCTGATCCTCAGCATCTTCGAACAGCGGGCCCAGAGCCGGGAGGCCAAGGCCCAGGTGGAACTGGCCCGCTGCGAGTACGAACTGCCCCGGCTGAAGGGGGCCTGGACCCACCTGGAGCGGCAGGGGGGCGGCGTGGGCCTGCGCGGGGGCCCCGGCGAGACCCAGATCGAGGTGGACCGCCGGATGATCCGGACGCGGATCAGCCAGCTCAAGCGGGAACTCGGCCACCTGGAGCGGGTGCGGGAGACCCAGCGCCAGGGCCGGCCAAAGGGCCTCCCCCGGGTGGCCCTGGTGGGCTACACCAATGCCGGGAAGACCAGCCTGCTGAAGGCCCTCACCGGCGAGGGCGAGCCCCGGGACCTGCTCTTCGCCACCCTCGACACCACCACCCGCAAGGTCTGGCTGGGCCAGGACTTCGACCCGGAGACCGGAGAGGGGGCGAGGGAACCCATGCACTGCCTGCTGGCCGATACGGTGGGGTTCATCCGCAAGCTGCCCCACCAGCTGGTGGCGGCCTTCCGCAGCACCCTGGGGGAGGTCCGGACGGCGGATGCCCTGCTCGTGGTGGCCGACGCGGCCCACCCGGACCTGGAGGACCACCTCCGGGTCGTGGGCGCCACCCTGCGTGAGATCGGCTGCGAGCCCGAGGGTGTCGATGCCCAGCCCCGCCTCCTGGTCATGAATCAGGTGGATCGGCTCCACCGGCCCCAGAGGCTGGATCTCAAGAAGCGCCACCCCGGGGCCGTCCAGACCAGCGCCACCCAGGGCGCCGGCCTGGAAGAGCTGCGCCTCTGGATGCGGGAGCTGGTCCCGGGGCCGCCCAAGCCAAGGGTGCTGGAGGACTGGGAGCTGCCGGAGCCGGCACCGGTCCCCTGAGCACCCCTTGATCCGAGGGGCCCCGCGGTGCGAAGGGCGGGGGGCTAGTTCGCCCCGACCTTCGGACTCCCAGCCGTTTCCGCGAGGCCGGGATCCCGGAGGTTCCACCCCCCGCCCAGGGACTTGTAGAGCTGGACCAGGGTCAGGAGGCGGGAGAGCCGCACCTGGGAGAGGGCGTTCTGGGCCGGGAAGAGCTGCTGCTGGGCGTCCAGCACTTCCAGATAGTTCGAGAGGCCGGCGTAGTAGCGCAGGTTGGCCAGGGCAACGGCCTCCTGGAGGGATCGGACAGATTGGGCCAGTTCCTGCTCCTCCTCGGCGTACTTCTGGAAGGCCACCAGGGCGGAGGACACCTCGCCAAAGGCGCCCGACACCGTGGCCTGGTAGCGCAGGCGGGCCTGCTCCCACTGGGCCACGGCGACCTCCTTCTGGTCCTTGAGCCGCGGCCCCTGGAAGACCGGGAACGTGAGCGCGGGGCTCACCAGCCATTCCTTTCCGGCGCCTGAGTACTGGTCCACCTTGGGGGCCACGACCCCCAGGAGGCCCGTGAGGCTGAGGGCGGGAAAGTAGTTGGCCTGGGCCACCCCCACGGCGGCGTTGGCGGCCACCAGCACTTCCTCGGCCTCGCGGATGTCGGGGCGGCGCTCCAGGAGGGTGGAGGGCAGGCCGGCCGGGATCGCCGGGGGCAGGGGCTGGTCGGCCAGGTCGGTCCCGCGGCGCAGGGGGCCGGGATCCCGGCCCACCAGGAAGCAGAGGAGGTTCTCCCGGGCCTGGATCTGCCGTTCCAGGCTGGGCACCGTGGCCTTGGCCGAGGCCAGGGCCGCCCGGGCCCGGGCCGTCTCCAGGGCCGAGGCGGCGCCCCCGGCCAGGCGGCGGTTGAAGAGGTCGTGGGTCTCCTGGTAGGCCGCCACCGTGGAGCGGGCGATCTCCAGCCGGTGATCCAGCTCCCGCAGCTCGAAGTAGGCCGCGGCCACCTGGGAGAGGGTGCTCAGGTACACGCCGCGCCGGGCCTCCTGGGCGCCCAGGTAGCCCGCCAGGGCCGCTTCGTTCAGGCGGCGCACCCGGCCCCAGAGGTCCACCTCCCAGGAGGCGGAGGCCTGCAGCTCGTAGGCGTTCCCGACCCCGCCTCCCCCCGGCTGGAAGGCGGAGTACCGGCCCCGCTCCCACAGGGCCACGGAGGAGATGGCGGGATACCAGGCGGACTTGGCCACGCCGGCCCGGGCGCGGTACTCGTCCACCCTCCAGGTGGCGACCCGCACGTCGAAGTTGTGCCGGAGGGCCTCGGCGATGAGGTCCTTGAGGGCGGGGTCGCCGAAGACATCCCACCAGGGCTGGTCCGCCAGGGAGGCGGCCTCCGCCGGGGACTGGCCGCGGAAGGCGCCGGGCGGCTCCACCTTGGGCCGCAGGTAGTTGGGCCCCAGGGCGCAGGCCGTGAGCAGCAGGGGGAGGAAGCAGGCGAGGCGCTTCAAGAGGACACCTCCTCGGGGCCGACATTCTCCGGGGGGTCTTCGATCTTGCCGGGGCCGGCCAGCCGCTCCACCACCACGAAGAGCACGGGGATGACGAAGATGGCGAGGACGGTGGCCGCCAGCATGCCGGTGATGACCACGGTGCCCAGGATCCGGCGGGAGACGGCGCCCGAGCCCGTGGCCACCCAGAGGGGCACGCAGCCCAGGATGAAGGCGAAACTGGTCATGAGGATGGGCCGGAAGCGCAGGCGGGCCCCTTCCAGGGCCGCGTCCACCAGGCTCTTGCCCTTCTCCAGCTCGTCCTTGGCGAATTCCACGATGAGGATGGCGTTCTTGGCGGAGAGGCCGATGAGCATGACCAGGCCGATCTGGGCGAACACTCCGAAATCGTACTTCCGGATCCACAGGCCGAAGAAGGCCCCGAAGATGGCGATGGGCACGCTCAGCAGCACCGAGAAGGGCAGGGACCAGCTTTCATAAAGGGCGGCCAGGATGAGGAACACGCCCACGAGGGAGAGGGCGAAGAGCATGCCCGTCGTGCCCTCGGCCTTCTTCTCCTGGTAGGAGAGGTCGGCCCAGTCGTAGCTCATGTCCCGGGGGAGCACCTCCTTGGCCACCTGCTCCAGGGCGGCCAGGGCCTGGCCCGAGGAGTAGCCAGGGGCGGCCGCGCCCAGCACCTGGGCGCTGCGCATGAGGTTGAAGCGGTTCGTGTACTCGGGTCCCTGCATCTTCCTGGGCGTCACCAGGGAGGCCAGGGGGACCATGGTGCCGTCGGCGCTGCGTACCGCGAACCGGCCGATGTCATCCACCGAATGGCGTTCCTCTCCTTCGGCCTGGAGGTAGACCCGCCACTGCCTGCCGAAGCGGTTGAACTGGTTCACGTAGAGGCCGCCCAGGTAGGCCTGGAGGGTCTGGTAGACGTCGCCCACGGCCACCCCCTGCTTCAGGGCCTTGTCCCGGTCCACGTCCGCGAAGATCTGCGGCGTGCCGGTGTTGAACAGCGAGGTCACGCCGGCCAGCTCCGGCCGCTTGCGGGCCGCGGCCAGAAAGACCTTGAGGTTCCGGTCCAGGTACTCCGGCGGGCCGCCGCTGCGGTCCTGGAGCCACAGTGAGAAGCCGCTGGAGGTGCCCAGGCCCGGGATGGCTGAGGGCAGGAAGCCCCGGATGTTGGCCTCGGGGATCTCCCGGGCCAGGCGCTCGTTGAGGCGCTGGAGGATCTCCCCGGCCTCCAGCCCCTTGCCCTTCCGGTCGTCCCAGGGCTTGAGGGCCACGTAGTCGAACCCGTTGTAGGAGGCCGAGACCCGGTTCAGCAGGCTGAAGCCCTCGATGGTCAGGGCGTCCCGCACACCCTCGGTCTCGAAGAGGATCTTCTCGATCTTGCGGCCCACCTCATCGGTGCGCTGGATGCTGGCCGCCGGCGGCAGCTGGATGTTGATGAAGAAGTAGCCGTAGTCCTCGTTGGGCACGAAGCTGGTCGGCAAGGTCCGGGCCATGACCCCGTCCACCAGGAAGAAGGCCGCCAGGAGGGCCAGGGCGATGGCCGCCTTGCGGATGAGGCGGTCGGACAGGTTCACGTAGCCGTCGGTGGTCCTGTGGAACCAGCGGTTGAAGCCGTGGAAGTAGGGGGCCGCCCAGCCTTCCATCTTCTCCCGGGGCTTGAGGATCAGGGCGCAGAGGGCCGGGGAGAGGCTGAGGGCGTTGAAGGCCGAGATCAGCACGGAGATGGCGATGGTCACGGCGAACTGCTTGTTGAGCCGGCCCTGGATGCCCCCCAGGAAGGCCACGGGGATGAACACGGCCGACAGCACCAGGGCGATGCCCACCACCGGACCGGCCACCTCCTTCATGGCCTGGAGGGTGGCCTCGCGGGGCTTCATGCCCTGCTCGATGTGATGTTCCACGGCCTCCACCACCACGATGGCGTCGTCGACCACCAGGCCGATGGCCAGCACCAGCCCGAACAGGGAGAGGGTGTTGATGGAAAAGCCCAGGGCGGGGAAGAACGCGAAGGTGCCCAGGAGGGAGACCGGGACGGCGATCATGGGGATGATGGTGGCGCGCCAGTTCTGGAGGAATACGAAGACCACCAGGGTGACCAGGGCCATGGCCTCCAGCAGCGTCCAGACCATCTCCTTGATGCCCTCCGTGACGGGCAGGGTGGTATCCACGGCCACCTTGCAGTCCAGGTCGGCCGGGAAGCGGCCCTTGAGTTCGGCGAGGACCTTCTTGACCCCATCGGCCACTTCCAGGGCGTTGCTGCCAGGGGTCTGGGAGATGGAGATCACACAGGTGGGTTGGCGGTCGAAACGGGCGATCTGGTTGTAGACCATCGCGCCCATCTCCACCCGGGCCACATCCCCCAGGCGCACCACGGAGCCGTCAGGATTGGTGCGCACGATGATTCGCCTGAACTCCTCCGGGGTCTCTAGCCGGCCCTGGGAGCGCACGGTGTAGGTCATCTCGTTGCCCGGGGCGATGGGCTCCGCACCGATCTTGCCGGAGGGGTTCACGGTGTTCTGCTGCAGCACCGCCCGGTTGACGTCGGGCACCGTGAGGCCGAGCTTGGCCATCAGGTCGGGCTTGAGCCAGATGCGAAGGGCGTAGTCGCCCGCGCCGAAGATGATCACCTGGCCCACGCCGGGCACCCGGTACAGGGGGTCCACCAGGTTGATGGTCGCGTAGTTGCTGAGAAACAGCGAATCGTAGGTGCTCTTCGGCGAGTACACCGCCACCAGGAGGAGGGAGGTTCCCACCGTCTTGCGGATGGTCATGCCGTTCTGGTTCACTTCCACGGGCAGGAAGGGCTGGGCCTGGGCGATGCGGTTCTGGGTGTTGACCTGGTCCTGGTTGACGTCCGTCTTCACGTCGAAGGTCACCGTCTCGGTCATGGTGCCGTCGTTGGCGTTGGTGGACTGCATGTAGAGCATGTTGTCCACGCCGTTCATCTGCTGCTCCAGCGGCGCCGCCGTGGACTGCTCGATGGCCACGGAATCAGCGCCCGTGTAGGTGGTCGACACCTGGATCTGGGGCGGGACGATCTCGGGGAACTGGGCCACGGGCAGTCCGCGCATGGTCACCACGCCCGCCAGGAGCGTGATGATGGCGATGACCATGGCGACGATGGGCCGGTTGATGAAGAATTTCGGCATGGCGCTACTTCCCCGGGGTTCCAAGGGGTGTGGCCGCCACGGGGGCCACGAGGAGCCCTTCCGAAACCTTCTGGGTGCCCTCCACCACCACGCGGTCCTCGGGCTTGAGTCCGGCTTCGACCACCACCAGGCCCCCCACGTGGGAGCCGGTCCGGATGGGGTGGATGTTGATGTGGTTTCCCTCCCCCAGCACCGCCACCTGGGCGTTGCCCTGGATCTCCCAGAGGGCGCGTTCCGGGATCAGGAGCGCCCCCTTGGCGACACCGATTTCGGCCCGGACCTTGGCGTACTGGCCCGGGCGGAGCAGCCGCCCGGGGTTGGGGAAGGTGCCCGCCAGGAGGATGGTGCCTGTCTTCAGGTCCACGTTGCGGTCGGCCATGAAGGGGTCGCCCCGGTGGGGGTAAACGGTGCCGTCCGAGAGCACCAGCTGGAGGCTGCCCTTGGGGGCGCTCCCCGCGGACCAGGCCTTGGCCCAGCCCATGTACTCCTGTTCGTTGATACTGAAGAAGACCTTGATGGGCTCCACGGTGGAGACCGTGGTCATGATCCGCTGCCCGTTGACGAGGTCACCCACCTGCACCTTGGCTACGCCCGCGATGCCATCGATGGGGGAGACCACCCGGGTCCAGTCCAGGTTCAGCCGCGCCTTGTCCCAGGCGGCCTGGGAGGCGTCCACCATGGCCTGGGCCTGACGCAGGGCCGACTGGGCGTTGTCCAGCTCCTGCTGGGAGATGGCCCTCTGGGCCGCCAGGGGTGTGTAGCGGTCCACGTCCAGCTTGGCCTTGTCCCGCATGGCCCGGTCCCGCTCCAGGGCGGCCCTGGCCTGGTCCGCGGCGGCCTGGAACTGCCGGGCATCGATCTGGAAGAGGAGGTCCCCCTTCCGCACCGCGGTGCCGTCCCGGTAGGCCTGCCGGAGGAGGTAGCCCTCCACTTCGGGCCGGATCTCCGCATTGACGAAACCGTCCAGGGTGCCCACCCACTCATGGGTGACCGGGACGTCCTGGCGGGTGACGGGGGCCACCCCAACTTGCGGCAGGGCCTTGGTGGGGCCTGGGCGCCCGCAGCCCAGGGCCAGGAGGCCCAGCAGGGCCGCAAGCTTCAGGTTCAGGGGGGGGTTGACCATGCGTGCCATCCGAAAAGTTCAGGGGGGTCGGTCGATGCCTGTGAGGGAAGGACCATGAAAGCAGGTTCTCTGCGGGGCGTGGGGCGGACGGAACGGTTGGAGGAGGGAGAGGAAACCCATTCCCGCTCCGGGGTCCTGGACCGGTCCCGGCTCGCGATCCGGACCCCTGTCCAGGGGATGGACAAGTAGAAACATGTCAGATAGGTTATTGCTTATGCAACAATTAATATCCTGGCAGACGGCCAGCCTGCCTCACATCGTCACCGCCGTGAAGAGCCGCATGCGGCAGGTGGCCTGGCGGCGGCTGGGGCCCTTCGGCCTCTCGCCCCAGCAATACCAGCTGATCATGGCCGTGGCCGAGAAGGACGGCCGCTGCCAGGGAGACCTGGCGACCTGCACCTGGATGGACAAGCCCACCGCCAGCCGGATCCTCCGGACCCTCCAGGACCGGGGCCTGGTGCGGGCGGAACCGGACCCGTCCCACGGGAAGCGGGTCCTGTTCCACCTAGAGCCGGAGGCGAAGGCCCTGCTGGAGTCCCTCCATGGCTTCCGGCAGTACATGCGGGACGGGATGGAGCAGGGGCTGAACCTGGGAGAGCGGGACCAGCTGCGCCAGCTCCTGGCTTCGGTCATGGACAACCTCGACCGGATGGAGGCGGAGCTGAGCCAGCCCTCTCCCAGGACCAAGAAGTAGGAAGGGACCGCCATGTGGATCGTCCGACTCGCCCTGCGCCGCCCCTATACCGTGGCCGTCATGTGCCTCCTGGTCATGCTGATGGGCTTCCTGTCCATCCGGCGCATGGCGGTGGACATCTTCCCGGCCATCGACATCCCGGTGGTGACCGTGGTCTGGAACTACACCGGGCTGGCCCCAGAGGAGATGGAACGCCGGGTGGTGTCCCTGAGCGAGAGGGCCCTGTCCACGACCGTCAATGGCATCCAGCGCATCGAGTCCCAGAGCATCCAGGGCGTGGGCATCATGCGGATCTACTTCCAGCCGGGCACGGACATCGGGGCGGCCATCGCCCAGGTCTCGGCTGTGTCGGGCACCATCCTCCGCTTCATGCCTCCCGGCATGACACCGCCCAACGTCATCCAGTTCAACGCCAGCAACGTGCCCGTGGTGCAGCTCACGGCCCGGAGCGACACCCTGTCCGAGCAGCAGATCTACGATCACGCCACCAACTTCATCCGCATGAAGCTGTTCACCATCCCTGGCCTCTCCACGCCGGCCCCCTTCGGCGGGCGCTCCCGCATGATCGCCGTGGACATCGATCCCACCAGGCTGGACTCCCTGGGCCTCAGCCCCGCCGACGTGATGAATGCGGTCTCCAGCCAGAACGTCATCACCCCCGCGGGCATCGCCCGCATGGACACGCGCGAAGTGCCGATCCTCACCAACTCCAGTCCTTCCCGGGTGGAGGACCTCAAGTGGCTGCCGGTGAAGGTCGTCAACGGCGCTCCGGTCTACCTGTCCGATGTGGCCGACGTCTACGACGGCTTCGCGGACCAGACCAACATCGTGCGCATCGATGGGCGGCGGGCCGTGTACATGGCCATCCTCAAGAAGGCCGACGCCTCCACCCTCGCAGTGGTGGATGCCGCCAAGGAGGCCCTTCCCGGCATCCAGGCCGCCGCGCCCAAGGGCCTGGAGCTCAAGTTCGATGTGGACCAGAGCGATTTTGTGCGGGACGCCATCAAATCGGTGGCCAAGGAGGCCCTGGTCGCCAGCATCCTCGTGTCCCTGATGATCTTCGTGTTCGTGGGCTCCTGGCGCTCCATGATCCTGGTCTGCACCAGCATCCCCCTGGCCATCCTGTTCGGCATCATCGGCATGAAGATCTCGGGCCAGACCCTCAACCTCATGACCCTGGGGGGCCTCAGCCTGGCCATCGGCATGCTGGTGGACGACGCCACGGTGGAGGTGGAGAACATCAACCGGAACCAGGCCATGGGCAAGAAGCTGACCGTGGCCATCCTGGACGGCGCCAGCCAGATCGCCGTGCCCGCCATCGTGGCCACCCTCTCCATCTGCATCGTCTTCTTCCCGGTGGTGCTCCTGGAGGGTCCGGCCAAGTACCTCTTCACGCCCCTGGCCATGGCGGTGGTCTATTCCATGCTGGCCTCCTACCTCCTGTCCCGGACCCTGGTGCCCACCCTGGCCCGCATGCTCCTGGAACACGGCGAGCCGGAACCCGAGACCTGGATGGGGCGCTTCAACCACTGGCGGGAGGGCTGGTTCGGCGACTTCCAGAACGCCTACGGCCGGGTCCTGGATCGGGTGCTGCACCACCGCCAGTTCGCCCTCCTCCTGTCCGCGGTGATCTTCGTGATCAGCGCCGGGCTGCTCCTGGTCATCGGCCGGGATTTCTTCCCGCCGGTGGACGCCGGCATCATGAAACTCCACGTGCGGGCCCCCGGTGGCCTCCGGCTGGAGGAAACGGAAAAGCGGGTGGGGGAGGTGGAGCAGGCGGTGAGGGAAATGGTGCCCTCCACGGATCTCAGCACCATCAGCTCCACCATCGGGGTCCCCGTAAGCTTCAACATGGCCTTCATCCCCACCGACAACGTCACCAGCCAGGATGCGGACCTGATCATCACGCTCCACAAGGAGCACCGCCCCACGTCCACCTACATGAACGTCATGAGAAGGGAGTTGCCGCGGCGCTTTCCTGGATTCAGTTTCTACTTCCAGCCCGCGGATCTGGTGAGCCAGGTGCTGAATTTCGGCATTCCGGCGCCCATCGACATCCAGGTGGAGGGCTACAACCTCGTGAACGGGGCCGAGGTGGCCAAGCGGCTCCAGGACGCCGTGCGCATGGTGCCGGGGGCCGTGGACGTGCGCCTCAAGCAGACCCTGAACGCCCCCGCCTACCAGGTGGAAGTGGACCGCTACCGGGCCGCGCGGCTGGGCCTGTCCCAGGCCGCCGTGGCCAACGGCCTGCTGGTCTCCCTCTCCGGGAACGGGCAGCTGGCCCCCTCCTTCTTCCTGGACCCCAACAACGGCGTCAACTACACCGTCCAGGTGAAGGCCCCCCTGAAGAAGTTCGAATCGCCTGAACAGCTGATGGGAACGCCCTTCAACCCCACCGGGAATGTGGGCATGCTCCAGGCCCCGGCCTTCGCAGCGGCGACGCCGGATGCCGTCGCCCCCTCGGTGCCCCTGTCGACCTTCGCCTCCCTGCACCATGTGGGCGTGCCCAACGAGCTCACCCACTACACGGTGATGCGGGTCCTGGACGTCATGGCCGGCGTGGATGGCCGCGACCTGGGCAGCGTGGTCAAGGACATCCAGGCCAAGATCAAGGGCCTGGGGCCCCTGCCCAAGGGGACCACCATCCGGATCCGGGGCCAGTTCGACGTGATGCTGGACGCCTTCCGGGACATGGGCGGCGGCCTCGTCATCGCCATCGCCCTGGTCTACCTGCTCATGGCCGTGCTCTACCAGAGCTGGCTGGACCCCTTCATCATCATCTTCGCCGTGCCCGGCGCCATGGTGGGCATTCTCTGGATGCTGGCCCTCACGGGCACCACCCTGAATGTGGAATCCCTCATGGGCGCCATCATGGCCGTGGGCATCGCCACCTCCAACTCCATTCTGCTGGTGAGCTTCGCCAACGACGTCCGGGTGACGGAACCGGACCTCTCGGCGCTGGAGGCGGCGAGCCGGGCCGGGCAGGTGCGGCTCCGCCCGGTGATCATGACCGCCCTGGCCATGATCCTCGGCATGGTGCCCATGGCCCTGGGCCTCGGCGAGGCCGGCAGCCAGAACGCACCCCTGGGAAGGGCCGTCATCGGCGGCCTCCTGGTGGCCACCGCCGTCACCCTCTTCATCGTCCCCGTCATCTACAGCCTCTTCCGGACCAAGCCCCCCACGGCACACCTCCTGGATGAGCAGTTCCACCTCGAACAGCAAGGAAGTGAAGCATGACCGAGACTGCCTCCTCCCGTTTCCGCATCGTGGGGATCGCCCTGGCCCTGTTCGTCCTGGCCACCGTGGGCATCCTGCTGTTCGCCCAGCAGCATTCCCTCGGCAAGGAGGGCGCCTCCAGGAAGGCCGAGGTCGAAGCAGGCCCCAGGGTCCACACCCTCGTGGCGGGGGCGGGAACCGGGGCAACCACCCTCTCCTTCCAGGGGGAGGCCCTGCCCATGGCCTCGGCCACCCTCTACGCGAAGATCGGCGGCTTCCTCAAGGAGATCCGGGTGGACAAGGGCAGCCGGGTGCTGAAGGGGGAGGTCCTGGCCACCATCCAGTCTCCGGAGACCGAAAAGCAGACCCTCGCCCTGAAGTCCAACTACGAGAACCTCCAGCGCATCGCCGACAAGTACGTCGAATTGGGTCAGCAAAGGATCGCCAGCGTCCAGGATGTGGACAATGCCCAGGCGGCGGCCCAAGTTGCGAAGCAGAACTGGCTGTCCCAGGCAGAACTGGAGGGCTACGAGAAACTGGTGGCCCCCTTTGCCGGCGTGGTCACCGCCCGCTTCGTGGATCCGGGAGCCTTCATCCAGAATGCCAGCAACTCGCTGTCCTCCCAGCCGATCGTCACGGTGTCTGACCTGAGCCGTCTCCGCGTGACCTTCTTCCTTGACCAGACGGCGTCCTCCCTGGCCCGGGCGGGCCAGGACGTGGCCGTGAGTCCCGCGGAGCACCCGGACGTGGTGCGCCAGGCCAAGATCAGTCGGATGGCCGGAGCCCTGGATGTCCGGACCCGCACCATGCTGGTGGAGGCGGACCTGGACAACCAGGACGGGAAGTTCCTGGGCGGGGGCTATGTGCGGGTGGTCCTGCGGCTCCCCGTGGGCAATGGCCGCCTGGAGATCCCCTCAGAGGCCCTCCTCATGAAGGCGGACAAGCCCTTTGCCGCAGCCCTCGAAGGGGGGCAGGTCCGCCTGCTGCCCCTGGTCCTGGGGGACGACGTGGGCAGCCGGGTGCGCGTGCTGCAGGGCCTCCCGGTCGGCACCCGGATTATCCTCAACCCCAGCCCCGGCCTCCGGGACGGTGATAAGGTCCAGGCCTTGGACTAGCTTTCCTCGGTCCCCCGGGGCAGGAGCCCCACTGTGGCCGCCAGCCCCAGGGCCACCAGGATGCGCAGGAAGAACAGGTTGCGGCTGAGGCCGTGCGCCTTGGCATAGGCCACCCGGTCCGCCTGGTCCGGGGCCAGGCTCTCGAGGGGGACCGGGACCCGGGCCCGGATCTCCTGGAGCTTGGGCGTCGCGATGAAGCTGCTGGCCAGGCAGGCGAGCAGGGCCACCAGCAGGGCGGCGCTCCAGAGGCGGGTGGGGCCGATGAGGTCCTCCTGGACCTCGGCGACCCAGCGGCCGCCCCAACTCAGCCCCGCGAGGGCGAAGGCGGCCCAGGCCGCCCAGTCCAGACGCTGGACGATGAGGCCCGCGAGGTGCCCGGCCAAGTCCCGGCTGGGCAGCGCCCCGAAGAGGACGGGGGCGGTGAAGACGCCGAAGCCCAGGGCCGCCCCGGCCCACAGGAGCAGGATGGCCGAGCTGGCCTGATCGAGGTGACGGATGGATTTCGGGCTCATGGGGACTCGGGGCGGGGCTGAGGACCGGAGAAGGTCCTCACCATTCGTTGTAGGGAATGCCGTTCTCTCCCTTTTCCGTGGAGCCGCTGCGCACCCGGTAGACGCCCAGTTCGGCATCGGGGTTGTCGGGGTCGGGGGGCTCCAGTTCCGTCTGCCAGGTCTCGCGGGATTGGGTCATGGGGTCCCAGGGGATGTCCCGCAGGTAGCCCAACTCCCGCAGGGGGCCGAGGCTGGAGGGGTACTTGCCCCGGTCGGCCCGGTACTGCTCCAGCGAGTGGTTGATCTGGAACAGGTTCTCCTTGAGCACCGCTTCCCGGGCCACCTTGGTCTTGTGGCGGTAGCCCGCCAGGCCCACGGTGGCGAGCAGGGCCAGGATGGTCATGACCACGACCAGTTCGATGAGGGTGAAGCCGCGCTGGCGGGAGAGCTTGTGGCGCATGCAACCACCTTAACGCAGACTGGAGGCCGGAGGCCCCTTCGCCGGGGACCCTTCACGGGTGTCTCCGCCAGCGCGGAGCCCTGAACCCCTTCTCGTGGAGCGTCGGATGCAGAGCGGACTGGTCTTCAACGTCCAGCGCTTCTCGCTCCAGGATGGTCCGGGCCTGAGAAGCACGGTCTTCATGAAGGGGTGTCCCCTGGCCTGCACCTGGTGCCACAACCCCGAAAGCCAGTCTCCGGGGACCCAGTTCATCCGGATGCGGCACCGCTGCATGGCCTGCGGGATCTGCAGCGAGGAGGAGCTTGCCGTGCCCCTGGTGGGGGACCGGGGCGCGGCGGACGTGGAGGCCTGTCCCACCGGAGCCCTCCAGGCCGTGGGGGAGGAGGTGGAGTCCCGGGCCCTGGTGAAGACCCTGCTGCGGGACCGCATCTTCTTCGACGAGTCCGGGGGGGGCGTGACCTTCTCCGGCGGCGAGCCGCTGCTGCAGGCCCCCTTCGTCATCGAGGCCCTGGGCCTGCTCCGGGCCGAAGGGGTGCACACGGCCCTGGACACCTGCGGCTACGCGGACTGGCCCGTCCTCGCCGAAGCCGCCTCCCTTGCCGACCTCGTCCTCTACGACCTGAAGCTCATGGACGAAGGGCGCCACCGGGCGGCCACCGGGGTGTCCAACCGCCTCATCCTTGAGAACCTCAAAGCCCTGTCAGGGGTTCATTCCGCCATCTGGGTCCGCGTACCCATCATCCCCGGCCTCAACGATGACCGGGCCAACCTCGAGGCCACGGCGGCCTTCCTGGCACCCCTGGCAGGCATCCGGCAGGTGGACCTGCTCCCCTACCACCCGCTGGGCGAGGCAAAATCCGTCCGCGTGGGCGTGACCCAAAGCCTGCACACTATAGGGACCCCCAACGTCGAGGACCTGGAGGGCCGGGCCGCTCCCTTTCGCGCCCGGGGCCTGAACACGACCATCGGAGGCCGCCCATGAATGAACGCACCGAGCGACTGCGCAAGGAGAGCCTGGCCGCGGTCCCCTCCATCAGTTCCGAGCGGGCTGAGATCACCACGGCCTTCTACAGGGAACACCAGGGGCGGCACAGCATTCCCGTGCTCCGGGCCCTGAACTTCCTGGCCATCTGCGAGCAGAAGCAGCTCTGGATGGGCGAGGGCGAACTCATCGTGGGCGAGCGCGGCCCCGGGCCCAAGGCCGTGCCCACCTATCCGGAGCTGACCTGCCACAGCGCCGAGGACCTGCGGATCCTGGACTCCCGGGAGAAGACCCAGTACAAGGTCGCGCCGGAGGTGATCGAGACCTACGAGCGGGAGATCATCCCCTTCTGGAAGGGCCGGTCCATGCGGGACCAGATGTTCCAGGAGCTGCCCCGGGCCTGGCATGACGCCTATGAGGCAGGCTGCTACACGGAGTTCATGGAGCAGCGTGCCCCGGGCCACACGGTGGCCGACGGCAAGCTCTACCGGAAGGGCCTGCTGGACTTCAAGGCCGACATCGCCTGTGCCGAGTCCATGCTCGATTTCGAGCAGGACCCCGAGGCGCTGGACAAGCGGGAGCAGCTCCGGGCCATGGCCATCGCCTGCGACGCGGTCATGCGCTTCGCAGAACGTCATGCGGAGCTGGCCGAGGCGGAAGCCGCCGGGGCCGCGGATCCCTCCCGCCGGCAGGAACTCCTGGGAATCGCCAGGGTGTGTCGCCACGTGCCCGCCCATGCCCCCAGGGACTTCCATGAGGCCCTCCAGGCCTACTGGTTCTGCCACCTGGCGGTGATCACCGAGCTGAACGGCTGGGACGCCTACAGTCCCGGCCACCTGGACCAGCACCTCTGGCCCTTCTACCAGAAGGGGCTCGCCGAGGGCACCCTCACCCGGGACCGGGCGAAGGAACTGCTGGAATGCTTCTTCGTGAAGTTCAACAACCACACGGCCCCCCCCAAGGTGGGCGTGACCGCCGCCGAGAGCGGCACCTACACGGACTTCGCCAACCTTAACCTGGCCGGGCTCCTTCCCGACGGGAGCGACGGCTCAAACGAACTCACCCACCTCCTCCTGGACATCATCGACGAGATGCACATGCTGCAGCCCAGCAGCAACCTGCAGGTCTCCCGCCGGACCCCGGACACGGTGCTGAAGCACGCCCTCAAAGTCATTCGCAACGGCTATGGCTTCCCCTCGCTCTTCAACGCCGATGCGGTGGTGGAGGAGCAGCTCCGCCAGGGCAAGACCCTGGAGGACGCCCGGGAAGGGGGCTGTTCGGGCTGCGTGGAGGTGGGTGCCTTCGGCAAGGAGGCCTACATCCTCACGGGCTACTTCAACCTGATGAAGATGCTGGAACTGGCGCTGCACGACGGCTTCGACCCCGGGACCGGGAAGCAGATCGGCCCGAGGACCGGCGACCCGGCCGGTTTCAGCTCCTACGAGGACCTCTTCGCGGCCTTCGAGGCCCAGGCGCGGCACTTCCTGGACGTGAAGATCCGGGGCAACCAGATCATCGAACGCCTGTACGCCCGGCGCATGCCGCACACCTTCCTCTCCGTCCTCACCGACGACTGCATCGCCAGCGGCCGGGACTACAACGCCGGCGGGGCCCGCTACAACAACAGCTTCATCCAGGCCGTGGGGATCGGCAGCATCGCGGACAGCCTCTCGGCCCTCAAGGAGCTGGCCTTCGACAAGGGGGACCTGCCCCTGCCGGAATTCATCCGGGTCCTGGATGCGGACTTTGCCGGCCAGGAGGCCCTGCGCCAGCGGCTGGTGAACAAGACCTCCAAGTACGGCAACGACGACGACTACGCCGACGACCAGATGACGCGCACCTTCAGGATGCTCTTCCAGGCCATCGACGGGCGCCCCAACACCAAGGGCGGCGCCTACCGCCTGGAGATGCTGCCCACCACCTGCCATGTCTACTTCGGCCAGGTCTGCCTGGCCTCCGCCGATGGCCGCCGGCAGGGGGAGCCCCTCTCCGAAGGCATCAGCCCCGTGCAGGGCGCCGACCGCCAGGGCCCCACCGCCGTGCTCAGGTCCGCCGCGAAGATGGATCACGTGAAGACCGGCGGCACCCTGCTGAACATGAAGTTCGCCCCCAGCCTGCTGGAAGGGGAGGGGGGCATCGACCACCTGCACAGCCTCGTGCGGACCTACTTCAAGCTGGATGGCCACCACATGCAGTTCAACGTGGTCACGGCCTCGAAGCTGCGGAAAGCCCAGGCCACGCCGGACCAGTACCGGGACCTCATCGTCCGGGTGGCGGGGTACAGCGACTACTTCTGCGACCTTTCAGAAGCTCTGCAGGACGAGATCATCCGACGCACGGAGCATGCGAACTTCTAGGCGGAATTGGTGAAGGCGCCGCGGGTCAGCCCAGCCTGAAGGTCAGGTCGCCCAGCTTCTCGATGGAGCTGACGATCTCGTCGCCGGCCTTGAGCCAGACCTGCTTCTCCTTCGGATAGCCCAGGATGACCCCGTGGGGGGTGCCGGTGAAGATGATGTCGCCCGGTTCCAGCGTCCAGTGCCTGGAGATGTAGGCGATCATCTGCTGCGTGTTGAAGATGAAGTCGCTGGTGCTCCAGGACTGGCGCAGCTCCCCGTTGACGCGGGTCTCGAGCTTCAGGTTGTTGGGGTCGCCCACCAGGTCCGCCGATACGAAGTAGGGCCCGATGGGGGCGAACTTGTCGAGGGTCTTGCCGATCATCCACTGGACGCTCGGCGTCTCCAGCTGCAGGTCCCGGGCGGAAAAATCGTTGGCCGTGCAGTAGCCCGCGATGTAGTTCAGGGCGTCGGCCTCCGACACATTCCGGGCCGCCCTGCCCATGACGATGAGCAGTTCGGTTTCATAGTCGAACTTGTAGGCGACCTCTTTGGGAGGCAGGGGGATGGTGCACTGGTGGGCTGCCAGGGCGTTGTTGTACTTGTTGAACAGCGGGGGAACCCGGGGTTCCTTCATGCCGATTTCCTTGGCATGGCGCTTGTAGTTGAGGCCGACGCACACGATCTTTCCCGGGTGGGTGAAGAGTCGGCCGTACTTGAGCTTCGATTCGTCCAGGAAGGCGGATTTGGCCTTGGTTGAGCCAGTCGCGGAGGCGATCAGGTGATTCAGTCCGGCCGCGTTGCCTTCCCGGAGCAGTTCCTCGAGGGTCGTGGGCGCCGCGAGGCCCAGGAGCCGGGCGGCCTTCCGGACGTCAAGGATGCCCCTGGCCGTCTTGACGCCGAGGGTCTCGGTCCCGTCCCCGTGGTCAATGGAAAGGAGGGTCACGTTCTTGGGCAGTTCGTGCGGACCGCTGTACTTCTTGGCGAGCTGCGGGTCCTTGGCGGAGAGGGCCGTCGAGGTCCCCGCGAGGACACCGGCGGTCACCAGGCCGGTCGTGGCCAGAAAATCCCTGCGGGTCGTCATGGCTCCTCCTCTGTTGGGGGTCGGTTGGGAGGACATGCTACTCCGATCCCTTGGTTTTGTTGGGAACTCCGGGGCCTTGGTATGATCCCCTCACCCAATCCACGTCGAGGAGGCACCTGATGGAGTGCAGAACGGTTCGCGAAGCTCTGGCAGGGATCGGGGATGGGGCCACCTTGATGGTGGGGGGCTTCGGTCTGGTGGGGATCCCGGAAAACCTGATCCTGGGGCTGCGGGACCTGGGCACCAGGAACCTGACCGTCATCTCCAACAACTGCGGCGTGGATGACTGGGGCCTGGGGCTGCTGCTGCAGAACCGCCAGATCAAGAAGATGATTTCGTCCTACGTGGGGGAGAACAAGGAATTCGAGCGCCAGTACCTCTCGGGCGAGCTGGAGGTGGAGCTGGTGCCCCAGGGAACCCTGGCGGAACGCTGCCGCGCCGGCGGGGCAGGCATCCCGGCCTTCTACACCCCCGCCGGCGTCGGCACGCCCATCGCCGAAGGGCGGGAGACCCGCATGTTCGATGGGCGGGAGTACCTCCTGGAGCGGGCCCTCAGGGCGGACTTCTCCCTGGTCAAGGCCTGGCGCAGCGACCGCCTCGGCAACCTGCAGTACCGCATGACCGCGCGCAACTTCAACCCGATGATGGCGGCGGCGGGCCGGGTGACCATCGCCGAGGTGGAAGAGGTGGTGGAAGCCGGCGGCATGGATCCCCACCACGTGCACACCCCCAGCATCTACGTGCAGCGCTTCATCGCCTGTCCCCACCAGGAAAAACGGGTCGAACGCCGCACCGTGCGGATCGGGGAGGGAGCATGAGCTGGTCGCGCGAGCAGATCGCCCGGAGGGCCGCCCAGGAGGTGGAGGATGGCTTCTACGTCAACCTGGGGATCGGCATGCCGACCCTCGTGGCCAACTTCATCCCCGAGGGCAAGCGGGTGGTCTTCCAGTCCGAGAACGGGCTGCTGGGGATCGGGCCCTATCCCACCGAAGCGGAGCTGGATCCCGACCTGATCAATGCCGGCAAGGAGACGGTCACCATGATTCCCGGCGCGGCCCTGTTCAGCAGCGCCGAGTCCTTCGCCATGATCCGGGGCGGGCACATCGACCTGGCCATCCTGGGGGCCATGGAGGTCTCGGCCGGGGGCGACCTGGCGAACTGGGTCATCCCCGGCAAGATGGTGAAGGGCATGGGCGGGGCCATGGACCTGGTGAACGGCGCCCGCCGGATCGTGGTGATCATGGACCACGTCAACAAGCAGGGCGAGCCGAAGATCCTCAAGTGCTGCTCCCTGCCCCTCACCGGCCGGGGAGTCGTGAACCGGATCATCTCCGACAAGGCCGTGCTGGACGTGACGGAGCAGGGGCTGCTGCTGGTGGAACTGGCCCCGGGGGAAACCGTGGACGGCCTCCGGGCCTGCACCGAACCGCCGCTCCTGGTCGCGCCGGCCCTGGCGGGACACCCCTGAATGGGGGCGTGAACGGCCCCGCTTCCTGATGCGAACGTTGCCCATGTGGACCATCCCCCATCGTTTTTCCTTGTTCGTGGGCCTCGCGGGCCTGTTTCTGGCCCTCGGGCTGGCCTGCAAGCGCCCGGAGACCGCCCTCCGGGAACGCCCGGTGCAGCGCGTGGAACTCGTCCTGACGGCCAAAGGCGCGACGCCCGAGGAGGAGCGGACCCTCCTGGCACAGCTCTCCGAGGGGTTCGGCCTTCCACCTGCTCCTCCGGAGGAGGTGGCCGGTCCCAACAGGGTTTTCCGCCTGACTCTGAGCGGCGCACCCGACCTCATGGCGGGGCGGGGACTTGGCAGCACCTGTGCGATCTCAGCTGGTGTCGGAGCCCTGTTGGGTGCCGTAATCCCCTCAGCAGGGTTTGCGATTTGGACCACCTGGAGGTCCGCGGCCCTTGCCGCGGGCACCGGGGGCCTCCTGGGCCTGGGCTACGGCCCCACCTGGTACAAGCACAACGAGGCCCTCCAGCAGGAGCTGGGCTACCTGCCCTGGGGCTTCTCCGCCGAGTGGGAGGTGTTGGAGCGCAGTCCGCGTTTCGGCGAGGAGGTGGTGGCCTGCAGCAGGAACCCACCGTTCTTCTTCGGCCGTCAAACGCCCTACCTGAACCTGAGACCCTACCTGAAACCCCTGCCCCCGGAGTCCCGGAGCGAGGAGGCCATCCGGCAGGCCAGCCTGAGGGCTTACGGGGAGGCCTTCCTGGAGCACTTCCGGAAGAAGGATTGACCCGCCCCTCTTCCTGCAGCTCACACCCTGCTTCTTCTGATCCAGCTCGATGGTCACGACCGTCGGCAGGTAAAGCCGGCTCCGAGGGAGCCTGCGGGTCCGGGACCCGGCAAGGAGCAGATCAGGACAGGAGCACTACAGAACGCCCCGCTGCTTCTGGTCCAACTCGATGGAATCGTACAGGGCCTGGAAGTTCCCCTCGCCGAAGCCCAGGTTCCCCCGCCGCTGGATGATCTCGAAGAACAGGGGGCCGATCTGGTCCTCGGTGAAGATCTGGAGCAGGTAGCCGCTTCCGTCGCCGTCGATCTGGACGCCCAGTTCCTTCACGGTGGCGAGGTCCTCGCGCACCGCATAGCCGCTGCGGGCGATGCGGCCCGGCAGCAGCTCGTAGTAGGTGTCCGGGACGCGGAGGAACCTGAAGCCCTGGGCCTGCAGGGTGCGCAGGGCATGGAAGATGTCATTGGTGGACAGGGCGATGTGCTGCACGCCCTGGCCGCGGTGCCGGGTCACGTACTCCTGTACCTGGCTCTTATCGTCCGTGGGCTGGTTGATGGGGATGATCACCTGGTTGTTGGCGCTTTGCACCACCTTGGAATCCAGCCCCGTGCCCAGGGCGCCGCGGATGTGGAACTCCCGGGTGACGCCGAAGCCGTAGACCCGCCCGTAGAAGTCCACCAGGGCGTCCATCTCGGCGGGGCCCACGTTGTTGGTGAGGTGGTCCACCCGGACCAGGCCCGGATCGCAGAGGGCCGGGGCCGGGTCGGGGGCGAGGCCCGGCCAGAAGGCGCCCGGCTCGCCCTTCCTTTCGACGAGGAAGTTCCACACATCCCCCACGCCCTGGATGGCCGCGAAGCGGAGGCTGCCGTCGCCCAGGGCGTGGTCCTGGGGCCCGAGCATGACCCTGGCCCCCTGGGACAGGGCTTGCACCAGGGCCGCCTCCAGGTTCTCCACGGCGAAGTTGAGGGCGCAGACGCCCTCGCCGTGCGCCTCGAAGTAGCGTCCGGCCGGGTGGCTCGCGTCGGCCTCGAAGACCAGGACATCCATGCGCTGCTGGCGCAGGTGGACGAGGCGGCCCCAGGGATGGCTCCCGCTGGCGATGCGGGCGAAGCCCAGGCGCCGGTACAGGGGCTCCAGGCGCTCGAGGGAACCCGTCAGCTGGAAGTGGTCGATGCGGCTGAGGCCCATCGGATTGGTGGCGGACTTCCCGTCCGTGGGGGCGCTGAGGGCGAAGCTGGGCGTGGCCATGGCGGATCCCGAGGAAGAACCGGCTGACAGTGTGGCACCGAAGGCATTGACATGGATCACAGAAAGAATGGTTAATCCAATACATGCAATATTTGAATACCATTGAGTCAAATATGAGTGAAAATGAAATGGGCCCGCGTGGCGGGCCCATTTCCGGTCATAGAAGCCTGGGTCCTCCTCAGCTGAGGCTGGTGGCGACCACCTTCTCCTTGCTGAAGAACTCGAGGACGTCCCCTTCCTTCAACTCGTCGAAACCGTCCAGGGAGATGCCGCAGTCGAGGCCATTCTTCACCTCGGTGACGTCCTCCTTGAACCGCTTGAGGTTCTTCAGGCCGCCCTCGAAGAGGACTTCCTCGCCCCGCTTCACGCGCACCTTGAAGGCCTTCTGGACCTTGCCTTCGGTGACGAAGGAGCCGGCGATGACCGTGCGGCCGATCTTGAAGAGCTGGCGCACCTCGGCCTGGCCGTGGATGGTCTCCTTCTCGGTGGCGTCCAGCATGCCGACCATGGCCTGCTCGATCTCCTCGGTCACCTTGTAGATGATGTCGTGGAAGCGCAGGTCCACGCCCTCTTCCCGGGCCAGTTCCTCGGTCTTCTTCTCGGCCTTGGTGTGGAACCCGATGATGGTGGCCTTGGAGGCCTCGGCGAGCAGCACGTCGTTCTCGGTGACGGTGCCTGCGGCGCTGTGGATGATGCGCACCCGGACCTTGTCGGTGCTGAGCCGTTCCAGCTGGCCCACCAGCGACTCCACGGAGCCCTGGGTATCGGCCTTGATGATGAGGGCCAGCTCCTTGACCTGTCCGTCCTTGATGGTGCTGAACAGGGTCTCGAGCGTGGCGCGCTGCTTGAGGTGGGCCGCCTGCTTGGCCTTCTCCTGGCGGAACGTCACGATGGTGCGGGCCTTGCCCTCATCCTCGACCACCTGGAAGTTGTCGCCGGCGCTCGGGACTTCCTCGAAGCCGAGAATCTGCACGGCGCTTGAGGGACCCACTTCCGTGACCTTCCGGCCCAGGTCGTCGAACATGGCGCGGACCCGGCCCATGGTGGCACCGGCCACGAAGATATCCCCGGCCTTCAGGGAGCCGCGCTGGACGAGCACCGTGGCCACCGGGCCGCGGCCGCGGTCGAGGCGGCCCTCGATGATGGACCCGGCGGCGGGGCAGTCATAGACGGCCTTCAGTTCCTTCATGTCCGCCACGAGGAGGATGGTCTCCAGCAGCTCGTCGAGGCCCTGCTGGGTCTTGGCGCTCACGAGGACGGCGGGCACATCGCCGCCGTAGGCCTCGGTCTGGACGCTGTACTGGAGGAGGCCCTGCTGGACCTTGTCCGCATTGGCGCCGGGCTTGTCGATCTTGTTGATCGCCACCACCAGGGGCACATCCGCGGCCTTGGCGTGGTTGATGGATTCCACGGTCTGGGGCATGACGCCGTCGTCCGCGGCCACCACCAGGATGGCGATGTCCGTGACCTTGGCGCCGCGGGCGCGCATCTTGGTGAAGGCCTCGTGGCCGGGCGTGTCGAGGAAGACCACCGAGCGCATCTCGCCTGTGTTCGGGTCCTTCACGTCCACGTGGTAGGCGCCCACGTGCTGGGTGATGCCGCCAGCCTCGCCGGCGGCCACCTTGGTCTTGCGGATGGCGTCCAGCAGGGAGGTCTTGCCGTGGTCGACGTGGCCCATGATGGTGACGACCGGGGGTCGGGGCAGCTTCTCGCCCTGCACCTCGCCGGACTCGTCCGCCATGATCTGGACGTCCTCCTCGAAGGTGACGATGTCGGCCAGGAAGCCGAATTCCCGGGCGATCTCCTTGGCCATCTCGGTGTCGAGGGGCTGGTTGATGGTGGCGAAGATGCCGCGGTGGAGCAGCTTGGCGACCACGTCCTTGGCGGGGCGGTTGCACTTCTCGGCGAGTTCCTTGACGGTCACGCCCTCGGAGAGCATGACGATGCCGATCTCGTCCTCGATGTATTCGGTTGCCACCTGCTGGGCGCGGGACCGGGGCTGGCGGAGCTTCAGGTCGAGCTCTTCTTCCTTGCTCCGGACATAGCCGCCCTTCTTCTTCTTGCCGCCCACGTGGATGCCACGGCCGGGGCCCTTTTGGCTGTTGGGATCGATGGGACCCGTGGCGGGAATGGAGGGGCCGCGGCCGGGACCGCCGGGGCGGGAACCCATGCCGGGACGGCCGCCGGGGCCGCCGGGGCGTCCTCCGGGACCACTGGGGCGGCTGCCGGGGCCGCTGGGACCGCGACTGCCGCCGGGACCGCCGGGACGTCCCGCTGGGCCGCTGCTGGGGCGACTGCCGGGGGCAGGGCGCGCCTGGGGTAGCTGGATGTAGCGGGCGGGTTCCTGGGTGCGGGGGGCCGGAGCGGGCGTGTCCGAGGTCTTGATGCGGCTGAAGCCCTGGTCAGTGCGCATTTCGGTGATGGCGGGGGGAATGTAGGGCCGGCGACCCGGCGTGGAGGGCGCGATGGGTTCGTGCCTCACTTCGCCGCGCCCGGTGTTGGTCGCCATCTGGAGGACGGCCTTCTCCTTCTGGGGCATGCCGGAACGCTGGACCTGGCCCGTCGTCTGGCCGGGGCGCTGGACGATGGGGCGAGCGCCCGCCTCGGGCCGGGGGCCCGAGGGCTGCGCCGGGTTCGCACCAGGGCCGGAAGGCTGGGGCTGCCGCTGGGGTGCCGGTCCCGAGGGACGGGTCGGAGGCAGCTGGATGTAGCGGGCGGGCTTGTCCTCGCGGGGGGCGGAGACAGGCGAAGCCGCCGAGACCTTGAGCCGGGAGAAGGCCTCCTGGGGGGGCTCAGGCAGGGCCGGGGACTCCGCCTTGGCGGGGGCCGGGGCGGCGGCGGGTTCGGCCTTGGGGGCCTCCGGCGCTGCGGACACGGAGGCCACCGGCGGAGCCGCGGGGGAGGGCTCGACAGCCGGCTCGGATTCAGGCTTGGGTTCGGCCTTCTTCACCAGCATGGCGGGCGCGGGCCTGGGAGCCTCCGGCTGGGGCTCGGGTCTCGCCTCGGCTTTGGCCTCGCCGGGGGAACCCTTGACCACCCGCACGGCAGTGGATGGCTTGTGCAGGGCCAGGGGGGGAGCCTCATGCTCTCCCTTGGTCTTGCCCTGGAAGCCCCGGCGCAGTTGATCCGCCTGGTCATCGGTGAGGTTAGAGCTGTGGCTCTTCCCTTGGAGGCCCAGACGCTTCTCGCAGGCCTCAATGACCTCCTGATTGGCGACTCCGAGCTCTTTGGCGAGTTGGTTGATGCGCAGCATGTAAGGGGACTACCTCGGCCTGGGTGTGGGAAACGGGAAGGGCTGCAGGACTACAGCCTACTCTCCGAAGTGAGCCTGCACGGCATCGATGAGACGGAAAGCCAGATCCTGGTCCATGCCTTCCACCTGCATGAGCTGCTCGGCAGTGACATTGTAGAGGGATTTGGCGTCTGGATAACCCGCATCGACCAGATGGCCGACGAGGGTGGGGTTGAGGCCCTCGATCTTGAGCTCATCGAGGAGGGTGGAAGTGGGCGGGACCGGCGCTTCGGACGGGACGGCCTCGACATCGGCCTGGGGCAGGGCCAGGCCCATGGCGACCTCGGCTTCGCGGCGCTTGTCGGCCTCGCTGCGGACATCGATGTTCCAGCCCGTGAGCTTGGCGGCGAGGCGCACGTTCTGGCCCCGCTTGCCGATGGCGACGCTGAGCTGTTCGTCATCCACGATGACCTCGACCCGGCGGCTCTCCGGGTCACCCAGGTTCACGCGGATGGCCTTGGCGGGGTTCAGCGCGTTGGCGATGAACTGGGCGGCGTCGTCGGAATAGCGGACGATGTCGATCTTCTCGTTCTTCAGCTCGCGGATGATGGCCTGCACGCGGCTGCCCTTGAGGCCCACGCAGGCGCCCACCGGATCCACGTCCGGATCGAGGCTGTGGACGGCCACCTTGGCCCGGTCGCCGGCTTCCCGGACGCAGTTGCGGATGACCACGGTGCCGTCATGGATCTCGGGCACTTCGTTCTCGAAGAGCTTGATGAGCAGCCGCGGATCCGTGCGGCTCACCTGGACCTGGGGGTCCTTGGCGCTGCGGTCCACGCTCACGATCACGACCTTGATGCGCTGGCCCTTGTCGAACCGGTCACCCCGGAGCGCCTCGCTCCGGCGCAGCATGGACTCGACGCGGTCGATCTCGAGGATGATCGCGCTCTTCTCGAAGCGCTTGACCTCGGCCACGACCACTTCGCCGATGCGTCCGGCGAATTCGGTGAAGATGCGCTCGCGCTCGGCTTCGCGCACCTTCTGCACCAGGACCTGCTTGGCGGCCTGGGCCGCGATGCGGCCGAGCTGGCTCGTGTCCTGGGGCAGCCAGAGGGTATCCCCTTCGGCGGCGTCGGGGTTCAGCTGCTGGGCCTCCGCCAGGCTGATCTCCAGGTCCTCCTCCTCGACCTCGGCCACGACCTGCTTCAGGGCGTAGACGTGGAACTCGCCGGTCTCCCGGTCCATCTGGGCCTGGAAATTGCCGTAGAAGTCCTGGGCGTTGAAATACTTGTCTGCAGCCTTGGCCAGGGCCTCTTCCACCGCGGCGAAGACGTCTTCCTCGTTGATCCCCTTTTCAGCGGCGATCATCTTCACGCTGTCGAAAAAGGTGTTTGCAACCGTTGCCATGTCAGGCCTCCTCTTCCTCGACGACGCTTGTCTCTACGCCATCGGTATCAGGTAATTCAGTCAAACGAGCGGCCAGGTGCTTGGGCCGCGGAGTTTTCTCCTCGTCGAAGGGCGCCAGCCGCGCCTTCTGGATGGCTTCGAGGGGAATGGTCTTGAGGACGCCGTCTTCCTCCAGGGTGATGCTGCCATCGGCGACGGGGCCGATCCAGCCCTTGAAGCGCTTCTGGCCGTTGAGGGGCGCGGCGGTCTGGACCCGGCAGAGCCGTCCCGCGAAGCGGCGGAAGTGGTCGGCCTTGACCAGGGGGCGCTCCATGCCGGGGCTGCTCACTTCCACGCCCAGCTTTTCCCGGAGGTCGGGGAATTCCACGTCCATCCAGAGCAGGAGCCCTTCATGGGCCGCGGTGCAGTCGTCGAGGGTGACGGGGCGGCGGCTGGTTTCGGCATCGAGGTGGTCGATGTAGAGACGCAGCACCTCGTCCTTGCCCTCGCGGGCGGTCTCCAGGTGCACCAGCTCGTAGCCCAGCAGGGCCAGCTGGCGCTCGAGGGGAGGCTGCACTTTCTTCAGGTCCACTGAGACTCCGACAGAACAATAAAAAAGGTGGGTCGAACCCACCCAGTCTTGGCACCCGAGTCGGGAAGCCATGGCCGAATTGACCTTGGAGTCTATCGCCTTTCTCCCAGAACCTCAAGACCGCAGAATTGTTGATCCGGTCCACAGGCCCCTGGGGATTCAATGGATCCAGGGGGATTCCATGGCCACGATCCTGGATGGCAAGGCCCACGCGGACCGCATGCTGGAATCGGTGCGCCTGGGGGTTGAGGACCGCAGGGCCAGGGGGCTGCGGGCCCCGGGGCTGGCGGTGGTGCTGGTGGGCGACGATCCGGCCAGCCAGGTCTACGTGCGGAACAAGTCCGCCGCCTGCGCCAAGGTGGGCATCACCTCCATCGAGCACCGGCTGGCGGCGGAGACGCCCCAGGCCGAACTGGACGCCCTCATCGACCAGCTGAATGCGGACCCCGACGTGGATGGCATCCTGGTGCAGCTGCCCCTGCCCAAGGGCCTGGACTCCAAGGAGGCGCTGCACCGCATCAGCCCGGCCAAGGACGTGGACGGCTTCCACCCCATGAACCAGGGCCTCCTCCTGGAGGGCCTGCCCGGCCTGCGACCCTGCACGCCCACGGCCTGCATGTCCCTGCTGGCGCACCATGGCGTGAACCTCAAGGGCCTGCGGGCCGTGGTCCTGGGGCGCAGCGAGATCGTGGGCAAGCCCATGGCCCTCATGCTGCTGGAGCAGCACGCCACCGTGACCATCGCCCACAGCCGGACCAAGGACCTGCCCGCCGTCTGCCGCGAGGCGGACCTGCTGGTGGCCGCCGTGGGCCGCCCTGGCCTGGTGGAGGGCTCCTGGATCAAGCCGGGCGCGGTGGTGGTGGACGTGGGCATCAACCGGATCGAGGATCCGGCCCTCGGGGAGCGGCTCTTCGCGGCCGAACCCAAGAAGCTGGAAACGCTGAAGACCAAGGGCGCCGTGCTCTGCGGCGATGTCCGCTTCGGCGAGGCCATGCAGGTGGCGTCCGCCGTGACGCCGGTGCCGGGCGGCGTGGGGCCCCTCACCATCGCGGGTCTGCTGACCAATGCCCTCATGGCGGCGAACAACCACGGGGCATAATTCCCGGGACCGTTGTTAGATTCGAGATACGCGAAGGTGGTCGGGTTGAGGCCAACCTGGTTGTTATGTTCAGCCCGACGGGTGGGCTCGGAACGCTGCCCCGCAGCGTCTCTCGCCACCCGTCTGGGCTTCACGGGCAGAGCCCCCCGTCCACATTGACGATCTGGCCGCTCATGTAGCTGGCCCAGTCGGAGCAGAGGAAGGCCACCACGCCCGCCACTTCCCGGGGCTCGCCCTCGCGCTTGAGGATGGTGGGCGCGAGCATCTCCCGGCGCAGCTCCTCGGAGACGTCCTGGGTGAGCTCCGTGTGGATGAGGCCGGGGTTCACGGCGTTCACCAGGACGCCGAAGGGCGCCATCTCCCGGGCCAGGCTGCGGGTGAGGGCGATCACCGCTCCCTTGCTGGCCCCGTAGTTGGTCTGCCCGGCCTTCCCGATGATGCCGGTGGGGCTCACGATGTTGACGATGCGGCCCCACTTGCGGGCCATCATGCCCCGCACGAAGGCCTTGGTGGCGTAGACCGTGCCGCGGAGGTTCACGTTCATGACCTCCTCCCACTTCTCGTCGCCCATGAGGATGAAGGGACCGTCCTGGCGGGTGCCGGCGTTGTTGACGAGAATGTCCACGGGACCCAGCTCGGCCTTCACCCGATCCGCCGCGGCTTCCAGGTCGGCCTTCACGCGCACATCCGCCAGGACGGCCAGGGAGCGGCGGCCCAGGGCCCGGATCTCGGACGCCACCTCCTCGGCCAGGTCCAGGTTCTTCTGCGCGTGGACCACCACGTCGGCGCCCCAGCGGGCGAACTCCACGGCGATGGCGCGTCCGATGCCGCGGGAGGAGCCCGTGACGAAGGCGATGCGGCCGAGCAGGGGTGGGGTGGCGAAGGGCATGGCAAGATCCAGGTGCAACGGACTAGGATGCACCAGGGGGGAAAGCATGTCCAAGGATCTGGTCAGCCCCGAAACCATGGAGACCTTCCTGCGGACGCATCCCGATTGGGTGGCGCAGGGGGATTCCCACGGCTTGACGTTACGGCGCCGCTTTGCCTTCTCGGCCTATCCCCGGGGCCTCGGCTTCGTGGTGGCCGCCGCGGAACATGCGGAGAAGGTGGATCACCACCCGGACCTCACCCTGGGCTACCGCTGGGTCGTGGCCGTCCTCACCACCCACGTGAGCCACGGCGTCACTCAGCGGGACCTGGACCTGGCCGACAGGCTGGACAGCCTGTACCAGGAGCACATCTAGGTCCCCGCCTAAGGTTTCCGCGGCTTGGGCTTTCCGGTGCGGGGGGCGGGTTTGCGCGAGGGTCGGCTTGAGGCGGCCCCGGGGCGGGGCCCGGTAGGACGATCCGAGCCGAAGGAGCGGCGGGGTCGTTCGTCACCCTCTTCACGGCGGGGCCTGGCTGGGCGGCCGCCGGGACCCGCGGCGGGCCGGGGCCTCGCTTCACCGTCCTCGCGGCGGGGCCGGCTGGGACGCTCGGCGGAGCCGAAGGTGCGGCGGGGCCGTTCATCGCCCTCCGCAGGGCGGGGCCTGGCTGGGCGGCCGCCGGGACCTGCGGCGGGCCGGGGCCTCGCCTCACCATCCTCGCGGCGGGGCCGGCTGGGACGCTCGGCGGAGCCGAAAGTGCGGCGGGGCCGTTCATCGCCCTCCTCACGGCGGGGCCTGGCGGGGCGATCACTGGGGCCCGCGGCGGGCCGGGGCCTCGCTTCACCGTCCTCGCGGCGGGGCCGGCTGGGACGCTCGGCGGAGCCGAAGGTGCGGCGGGGCCTTTCATCGCCGTCGTCACGGCGGGGCCTGGCGGGGCGATCATTGGGGCCCGCGGCGGGCCGGGGCCTCGCTTCACCCTCGTCGCGGCGGGGCCGGACGGGGCGGTCACTGGAAGCGAAGGTGCGGCGGGGGCGCTCAGTGGAGCCCAGGGTGTGTCGGGGCCGCTCGTCGCCTTCCCGGCGCGGGCGCGGGGCCCTCCCGGGCGCCTCTTCACGCGTGTCGAAGCGCTTGGCCCGGGCCACACGCTTGAGCTTGTGGTCGTGGCTTTCGGCGGGCTGGAAGATCCCCTCCTCGCCCTTCACCCCGGTGGCGGCCCGGACGATGCGGGCCTGGTTGCGCAGGGCCTTCAGGGCGGCCTCCATGTCCGCGGGCATGGGGGCCGTGACGGTGACCTGCTCCTCGGTGACGGGGTGCTTGAAGCCCAGCAGCTCGGCATGCAGGGCCTGGCGGTCCAGCAGGGGGCTTTCCGTGCCGTAGACCTGGTCGCCCAGCAGGGGAAAGCCCCGGTCCGCGAACTGCACGCGGATCTGGTTGCGGCGGCCGGTCTCCAGCTTCACTTCCACCACCGTGTGGCCCGGCAGTCGCTCGATCACGCGGTAGTGGGTTACGGCCTCCTTGGCGCCGGCAGGCATGCGCTTGCCGCCGCCGGGCCCCTTGCGGGCCGTGGCCACGGACATCTTCAGGGACTTGGCATGCTCGATGAGATGCCCGGCCAGGGTGCCGCTGTTCTCGGGCAGCTCGCCCACCAGGATGGCGAAGTAGACCCGCTGGAGGCGATGCAGCTCGAAATGCTTCTTGAGGCCGTGGAGGGCCTCGGGAGTCTTGGCGAAGACCAGCACGCCGCTGGTGAAGCGGTCCAGGCGGTGCACGATGTAGAGCTCGAAACGCTTGAAGCCGCGGCGGCGGTAGGACTCGGTGATGGCCTCGGCCAGGCTGGGCTCGCCGGCCTTTTCCGTGGGCACTGTGAGCAGGCCCGCGGGCTTGTAGACGAAGAGCAGGTGGGTGTCTTCCCACAGGTTCTCGAAGGGGCCGGCCTGGAGCTTGCGCGCCGGGGGCATCACCTCGTAGGTCTGCTCGGGATCGAAGGCCACCTTCACGGTGTCGCCGGCCTTGAGGCGATGGCCGTGCTTGTCGACGGACTCGCCGTTGACGGTCACACAGTGGCAGTCGATGAAGCCCTTGGCCTGCCGGTGGCTGATGACCATGATCCGGTGCAGCTCCGAGGCCAGTGCCGAGCCCTCGTGTTCCGCCTGCCACTCCCGTTCGATGCGTGCCATGGCGCCGCCCTCCGTCATCGCCCCGCGTCCTGATCAACGCCAAGCGGACATCCAGCAGACCATGCGGAAGGCGATTCTCCAAAGCTTCTTTTACACTCATCGACTCCTGCGACCCGGTCGATGAGGACTCGAGGGGCGAGGTCCGCCCGGACCTTCGGGGGACGCAAATGCAGGTTCTCAGGCAGTTCGCACTGACGTGTGTGGTCCTGCTCGGCGCCTGCGGCGGTGGGGGCCACAGCAACGGCAACACCAACCCGGGCCAGCCGCCGCCCACCGATACGGTGACGGGCACCGTGCGCTACAACGGCACACCGGTGGCGGGGGCCCGGGTGCTCCTGTTCAGCACCAACGGGAATGTCTTCCAGCAGACGGCGATCACCGACGCCACCGGCACCTACAGCTTCTCCGGGCTCAGCACCATGGGCAATGTCCCGGCGGACTGGCTCATCTGGACCATGAAACCGGGCCTCGGATTCTATCCCTCGGTGGGCAGCGGCGCAGCGGTGATGCGATGCGGACAGAACGAGTTTCTGCAGGGCTACAACACCGGCGGGGTGGGCCTGGATGTCACGGCCATCCACTTCATCTCCCAGCCCAACGCGTCCCTGGCCGGGGCCGACTTCAACGCCTTCGACCAGGGCAACGCGCCAGTCACCCTCGCCAGGACGGGCCAGGTGGCCAGCTATGCCACCGGCGACGACGGCGACCTGCACCCGGGTCTCGCCTGGCCGGCGAGCCGGTTCACGGACAACCAGGACGGCACCGTCACCGACCACCTCACCGGGCTGATCTGGCTGAAGAACGCCGCCACCTTCAGTCCCACCACCTTCCCCCTGGCCCTCGCCGAGGTCCACCAGCTGGCCAGCGGCGCCAGCGGCCTGACCGACGGATCCAAGGCCGGGGACTGGCGGCTGCCCAACCTCCACGAGCTGGAGAGCCTGGTGGATGTCTCGGCCAGCAATCCCGCCCTCCCGGCGGGCCACCCCTTCACGAACGTCTCCGGCGGCGTCTACTGGTCTTCCACGGGCTATACCGGCATCACCTGGGGGAACGTGACCGCCTGGGCCATCCGCCTCAGCGACGGCCGCTACATCAATGACGGCCTCACCAATGTCGAGGCCACCAGCACCAACGGCGTCTGGGCCGTGAAGGGCGCCGGCGGCGGAACGATCAAACTGCAGGCCACCGGGCTCTGGTCCACCTACGCCGCCGGCGATGACGGGCAGGTCCAGAGCGGGATCCACCTCACCTACCCGCGCTGGGTCGACAACGGCAATGGAACGACCACGGACACCCTCACGGGCCTGATCTGGATGCAGCAGGCTGACGCCATCAACCTGCCCTGGGCGGAGGCCCTCGCCGCGGTCCGGGCCCTGCACAGCGGGCAGTACGGGCTCAGTGACGGGTCCACGGCGGGCAGCTGGCGGATGCCCACCCGGAACGAGATGCAGAGCCTGGCCGACCGGCAGCAGCCCAATCACGCCGACTACTTCAACAACACCTTCAATTTTGCCGCTCCCTACACCGCCACCCTCGGCACGCTGTACCAGGCGGCACCCTTCACGGGCTTCGCGACCTACCAGTACTACTGGACCTCCACCACGGACGCGGCGGATCCGACCAGGGCCTGGACGGTCTTCAGCTGCGATTTCGGGGTGTACGACACCCTGAAGACAGACAGCGGGTACACCCTGGCCGTTCGATAACCAAGCGGCCAGGGACCCGCCTTGAGGACTACTTCTGAGCGGCCTTGGTGAAGTCGCCGGCCTTGACCACCACCAGCCTGGCGGGGTCGAGGTACCTCCGCAGCGCGGCGTTGACCGCACCTAGCCCGAGGGCCCTGACCTTGGCTTCCAGGTCAGCCTGGAAGCGCACGGATCGACCCAGGTACAGGGAGCTGTTCAGCCAGCCAGCGATCTCCCGGTCTTCCTGGCGCTGGGTCTCCTCGCCCTGGAGCCAGGTCTTCCGGGCGAAGTCCAGCTCCTCCTGGGTGAAGCCCTCCTTCAGGGCCCTCTGGAACTCCTCCTGGAAGGCGGCCTCCAGTTTGGCCCCGTTCTGGGGGGCGTAGATGGCATAGGCCTGCCAGGAGGTGACGGGGTCCTGGCTGCTGGTGTTCAGGAAGGATCCGGCGCCGTAGCTGAAACCCTCCTTCTGGCGCAGCCGGTCGGCGATGCGGTTCTTGAGGGCGCCGCCGCCGAGGATCTGGTTCGCCATGAGGAAGGCGGGGTAGTCCGCGTCGGTGTCCTGCATGGCCCAGCGCTCTCCCGCCAGGAAGAAGGCCATCTGCTTGTCCGGGGTCTGGATGACCTTGATCTGGCCGGCCACCTCCTTCAGCCGCGCGGGGATGCGCTCGTAGGCGGCCGGGGACTTCCAGTCACCGAACAGGTCAACCACCAGGGCCTGGAGCTCCTTGGCGTCGAAGTCGCCGGAGGCGGCAAAGGTGGCGTGATCCGCGCCGTAGAAGGCCGCGTGGAAGGCCTTCAGGTCCTCGACCCTGGCCGCCCTCAGGTCGCCAACCCGGGTATCGACGGAGCGGTAGGCCGAGGGATGGCCCGCGGGGAACGCATCGAAGGTGCGGCCCATGAAGTCCATGACCAGGGCCTGGGGTTCCTGGCGCTGGGATTCGATACCCGTGATCTGCTGCTTCACGAGGGTGTCGAGCTCGGCCGCCGGAAAGGCCGGTTCGCGCAGCACCTCGGCCACCAGCCTCAGGGCTGCGGGGAGATGCTCCCGGGGGACCATGATCGTGGCACTGGCCGAAGTGGCGCCCCCGTTGACCATCACTTCGGCCTTCAGTTTGTCGAAGGCATCCGCGAGTTCCTGGCGGGTGTGCTTGAGGGTGCCCCGCAGGAGCATGGCGCCTGCGAGGCCGGGGATGGCCCCCTTATCCTGCAGGGTTGCCGCCTGTCCGAAGTGGAGGGTGAGCTGCACCGAAGCCATGCCGCCCTTGGTCCTCTTCGAGAGCAGGGCTCCCTTCAGTCCGTCGGGGGCTGTGAAGCGCAGGGTGCGCTCGTCCACATGGGCGGGACTGGCGTCAAAGGCCTCCCCCTGGCTGATGGTCTGCTTGCCAACGTAGGATCTGGCGTCGGCTGCGACGTCGGGCACGGCAGGCACGAGGGTGCGGTCCGGCTTCTCCGTGGGGAGGTAGCAGGCGAGGGTGCGGTTGCTTGGCTTGAAATAGGCTTCGGCAGCCGCCTGCACCTGGGCGAGGGTCGCCGCCATGGTGCGGTCCCGATCCAGGAACCATTCGCGCCAGTCGCCCGTGGCCATGGCTTCGGAGAGGCTGATGGCCATGCTCTTGGTGTCGGCCAGGGCCTGATCGACCCCCTTCTGGGCCTGGACCTTCGCCCGGTCCAGTTCCGCTTGCGTCAGGGGGTGCTCCCTCAGCCCCTCCAGTACCTGGAGGAGCGCATCCTTGGCCCGCTCCACCTGGCCATCCTTCGCCAGCACCGCGCCGAACATCTGGAGACCCGGGTCGTAGGTGCTGTAGGAGTCCTGGAAGACCTCCGCCGCGAGCTTGGTTTCCACGAGGGCCTTGTAGAGTCGCCCGCTGGGCACGTCCGCCAGGATCGAGGCCGCCAGGTCCGTGGCGCTGCGGTCAGGATGCGCGCCGGGGGCGATGTGGTAGCCGACCATCACGAGGGGGACGCCGCCCACCCGGCGCACGGTGACCTCGCGCTCGCCATCCTGGGTGGGCTCCACGGTGTAGGTGGGCTCCAGGATGCGGGTCGGCTTGGGGATGCGGCCGAAGGTGGCGTTGATGTGCGCCAGGGTCCTGGGCGCGTCGAACTTGCCCGCCACCACCAGCACGGCGTTGTCCGGCTGGTAGTACTTCTGGTAGAAGGCCCGGAGGTGGTCGACGTTCACATGTTCGATGTCGCTGCGGGCGCCGATGGTGGGCTTGCCGTAGTTGTGCCAGTCGAAGGCCACGGCCTGCAGGCGTTCCATGGTCACCCGGAAGGGGCTGTTCTCGCCGGATTCGAACTCGTTGCGCACGACGGTCATCTCGCCGCCCTTGCCGTCCTTGCCCCACAGGGTCTGGGCCGTGAAGGTGCAGTGCAGCATCCGGTCCGCTTCCAGTTCCAGGGCCTTCTTCAGGTTCTCCGGAGAGGATGGGAACGTGATGTGGTAGTTCGTGCGGTCGAAGCTCGTGGTGCCGTTGAAGTCCCCGCCCAGCTCGTTGAGGATCTTCACCGTGTCCGGCCGGGCCTTGGTGCCCTTGAAGAGCATGTGTTCCAGCAGGTGGGCCATGCCCGTCTCGCCGTAGTGCTCCATGCGGCTGCCCACCAGGTAGGTGATGTTGGTGGTGACCGTGGGCTTGCTGGCATCGGGATAGAGCAGTACCCGGAGGCCATTGGCCAGGCGGTATTCGGTGATGCCCTCGACCGAGGCCACCTTCAGGGGGGCGGGCAGGGCCGTTGCATTGGCCACCTTCGCCCTGGCAGGGGAGGTGGGGGCTTCGCCCGCCACTCCCCCCAGGGCCAGGAGTGCACAGAGGGGCAGCAGGAAGCGACGGGTCAAGGACATGGTGTCTCCAAATTCTGAGCGGTTCCCCTTGGGGGAGGTCCGAAAAGCGCCGATCAGGCTGATCATGGCTCCGACAGAAGAGTTATGAGGCGGACCTGCCATTCGTTTCGAAGATCTTCCAGGCGGAGCCCCTTGCCCCGGTTGGGTGCCCCCTGCAGCAGCCCCTGGGCGCTGGGATGGGGCAGCGTATGGAGCAGGATGGGAGGGGGGGGCGCCAGCCGGCCAAGCACCCAGGCGGCCCGCTTGCCGAAGGCGATGACGCGCAGGGGCGAAGTCCGGTCCAGCGCCGCCTGCGCGAGTTCTGCGGACAGCCGCACCAGGTTGGCGGGGGCCAGCAGGTCCCGGTTGGAGGGGGCGTGGAAGTGGTCCCCGTCCTTCGTGGGGCAGGCAGGGTAGGCGTTGCTGAGGGCCGTCCCGGACAGGATCGGCCGGAGGCCGAGGGTCTTGAACCGAGCGCCATTCCAGTCCGCCCAGGCGGCCTCGGGGACCAGGGCCCGACCGGTGGCGGCCAGGGCGCGGTAGACCGTGATGCCCGCCCCGTCACCCCAGAAGGGAATTTCCGACTGGTCCGCCCCCCGGGGACCCGGGGCCTCGCCGAAGAGCATCACGGACACGGGACCCGAGTCCGGGAACAGGGCGGGGACGGGTCGGCCGTGGATGCGGGGCATGCCCCCAGCCTGCGGGGGAAGGAAGCCCCTTGTCCAGGGGGTGGCCTCAGGTCAGTTTGAAGGGGCAGGGAACAGCAGAGGGGGGATCCCATGACCGACTTCGTTCTCGTCCACGGTGCCTGGCACGGTGCCTGGTGCTGGCGCCGGGTGCTGCCCGCCCTCTGGCAGCGGGGCCATCGGGCCTTCACCGTGAGCCTCACGGGCGTGGGCGAGCGGGCCCACCTGCGATCGCCCGCCATCACCCTCGACACCCACATCGAGGACGTGGTGTCCGTGCTGGTGGCGGAGGAACTGGAGCACTGCGTCCTGGTGGGCCACAGCTACGCGGGGATGGTGATCACCGGGGCCGCGGCCCGGGAGCCGCGGCGCATCGGAAGACTGGTCTACCTGGACGCGGTCGTGCCCCGCCCCGGCGAGGCCTGGTCTTCGGGTCATCCGGAAGCCACCAAAGTGGAACGCCGGCGCCTCATCGGCGAACTGGGCCTGCTGCCCCCGCCGGACCCGGCCATCTTCGGGCTGGAGGGGGCCGACCGGGACTGGGTGGCCCGGCGTCTCAACCCCCAGCCCGGCGGGGTCTACGACGCGCCCCTCGCCTTCGACGAGGCCGCCTGGCGCGCCCTGCCGCGGACCTTCATCGACTGCCACGCGCCCGCCCTGGCCTCCATGGCCGCCATGCGGGAGCGGGTGCGGGCCCAGCCTGACTGGACCCTCCTGGAGATCCCCACGGGCCACGACGCCATGATCAGCGCGCCCGAGAAGCTGGTGGAGGCGCTCCTCGCCCAGGCCTGAATCAGCCCTCGGGCTGCCCCTCCTTCATGAGGGCCGACAGGGCCTTGAACTGGGGGTGGTTCTTGTCCCGGGCCCACTCGAAGGCCACGGACTCGTGGTTGGTGAGCGTGGCGCCGGCGGCGGCCATGCGGTCCAGGGCGTGGCGGCGGTACTCCTCGCCCCGGCCGCTGACCGCGTCCCAGCAGAGGTGGACCCCGTGCCCCGAGGCCAGCAGTTCCAGCACGGTCTGCATGACGCAGACATGGGCCTCGATGCCCGCCACCACGATCTGCCGTTTCTGGGTGGGCAGGCCTGGCCGGGCTTTGTGGAGCAGGGCTTCAAAGCCCGAATCGCCGCAGCAGCCGAAGGCGGTCTTCTCCAGGAAGAAGGTCGGCGTGGAGAGGCCGTCGAAGGTGGCGCGGATGCTCTCCTCCGTGGGGCCGAGGCCCTTGGGGTACTGCTCCGTCAGCACCACCGGCACCGCAAAGAGGTCCGCCAGCCGCATCAGGCGCCGGGTGGCCTCCAGCACCATGCCGGGGCGGTGCACCATCTGCACGAGCTTGCCCTGGAAGTCGATGACCACCAGGATGCTGCGGTTGGAATCGAGGAGGGGCATGGGAGACTCCCGGGACGCTTAAAGCATAGCCTGTAGGGTATCGGCGGCTGACCTGAAGGCTCGGAGGTGCTTCCCGAGGCCTACCAGATCCTGACGCGCTCGGCGGGGGGCAGGTACAGGGCCTGGCCGGGTTTCACCTGGAAGGCCGGGTACCAGGCGTCGAGGTTGCGGACCGTGGCGGGCCGATAGGCGGCGGGGGCATGGCCGTCCGTGAGGATCTGCCGGCGGAGCAGGGGCTCGCGGGACTTCTCCCGCCAGCTCTGGGCGTAGCTGATGAAGAACTGCTGGTCGCCGGTGAAACCCTGCACCACCGGGGCCGGCCGGCCCTGGAGGGACAGGCGGTAGGCGTCATAGGCGGCTGCCAGGCCGGCCACGTCGGCGATGTTCTCGCCGAGCGTCTGCCGGCCGTTGAGATGCAGGCCCGGAAGCGGCTCATAGGCGTCGTACTGTTTCACCAGCTGGGTGGCGGAGGCTTCGAAATGTTTCAGGTCCTCCGGGGTCCACCAGTTGTTGAGCTTGCCGCTGGCATCGAAGAGCGACCCCGAGTCATCGAAGCTGTGGCTGATCTCGTGGCCGATCACGGCCCCGATGGCCCCGTAGTCCATGACCATGGGCCGCTTCGGATCGAAGTAGGGGGGCTGCAGGATGGCCGCCGGGAAGTTGAGGGCGTTCATGACGGGCAGGTTCACGGCGTTCACGGTCTGGGGCGTCATCACCCATTCCGAGCGGTCGATGGGTTGGCCGAGCTTCTTCAGGTTCCGGGCGTATTCGAAGCGCTCGGCGCGCTCGGCATTGCCGAAGGCATCGCCCGCCACGATCCTTAGGCCCCGGTAGTCCCGCCAGCGGTCCGGATAGCCCACGCCCACCTTGAGGGTGTTGAGCTTGGCCAGGGCCTTGGCCTTGGTCCCGGGCGACATCCAGTCCAGGCGCTCGATGCGCGTGCGGAAGGCGTCGAGGAGGTGGGCCACCATCGCCTGGGCCCGGGCCTTCTCGGCCGCGGGGAAGTGGCGCGCGACATAGGCCCTGCCCACCACCTCGCCGAGGGCTTGGTTGGTCTGGTCCACGCCGTACTGCCAGCGCTCCCGGGGCTTCGAGGCGCCGCTCAGCACCCTGCCGTAGAAGGAGAAGGACTGGTCCCGCACGGCCCTGGGGAGCACCCCGGTCCGGTGCTGGATGGCATGGAAGGCCAGGTAGTCCTTCCAGGTCTGGAGCGGAACCTCCGCGGTCAAGGCCGAGAGGCCCGTGAAGGCCGCGGGCTGCCACACCACGAAGACTCCGGGCTGCTTCAGTCCCGCCGCGGCGAAGAAGGCCTCCCAGTCGAGCCCCGGGGCCTTGGTGCCGAAGTCGGCGCGGGTCCAGTGGTTGTTGCCCTTGAGGACATCGCCTGACTCCTCGCGGCCGGCATGGGCCCGGGCCATGCGGGTCTCGAGGTCCAGCACGCCCGCGGCGCGGGTGGCCGCGTCGGGAAGACCCGCGAGCCTGAGCATGGCCGCCACGTGGGCCAGATACTGGGCCCGCACCGCGGCCATGCTCTCCGAGGGATCCAGGTAGTAGCTGCGCTCGGGCAGTCCGAGGCCCCCCTGCAGCAGGAAGGGGGCGTAGCGGCTGGGCTCATCCAGATCCTGCGCCACCCACAGGCCGAAGAGGTTCGCGGTGTAGAGGTTGGTGGCGTTCAGCACGTCCACGTCGGCCCGCAGGGTGGTCCCGAGGTACTGGGCCAGGGCCCGGCGGTCCGAAATGGCTTCGATGGCCTGCAGGGTGGGATTCAGGGGGCGCAGTGCCCGGGCTTCAATGGCCTTTTCATCCACAAAGCTGGTGTAGCAGTCGCCGATCTTGCGGAGGTCCGAACCCTCGGGAGCCCGGGAGGCCGCGGCTGCCTGGATGAGGGCGGCCGTCCGTCGGTCCGTGAGGTCGGCCACCTGGTGGCCCACCCCGTAGGAGCCGCGGTCCGCCGGGATCTCGGTCCGCCGGAGCCAGGCCCCGTTCGCATAGGCGAAGAAATCGTTGCCGGGGGCCACCGAGCGGTCCATCCCCGCGAGGTCCAGGCCTGCCGAAAGCGGCGCCGGGAGGCCGACCCTGGGGGCGGCCGCCGCCAGGGCGGGAAGGATCAGACAAAGGGCCAGGGGAGACCGGACTCGGCGCATGAGAACCTCGGAGCCCTCCAGGGTGGACCAGCCGGCCCGTTCCGGGAAGGCGGAAGCTCAGAGCAGGGGGTCCGGCGCTCCCGCCGCCCCCGATTCAGTCCGGCCCGGGAAGGACCCAGGCAGGGAGGCAGGGATCAGAGCCGCAGGGAGGTTTCCGCCACCACCGGGTTCTTTTCCCGCATCTGATCGAAGAGCATCAGATACCAGCCGAAGGCCGCGAGCAGGGCGCTCCGCGGGTGGGTGGAGGCGGCCGGCGCCAGATCCACCTGGCACTGCTCCAGTTCGGCTGAGGACCTGGGCTCCCATCCGGCGGAAGCACGAAGGTGGACCAGGGTCCTGCCGTCGGGATCCAGGAAGGCTCCGCCGAACTCCCCCCTGTGGAGCCACTTCCAGTCGAAGGTGGCCCCGTCGAGGAATTCCAGTTGCCCGTGCCGCAGGGCGTGGGGGTGGAAGGTGGCCACGTTGGTCGTGCCCCCCGCCTCCCGCAGGGTCACGGCCGGGGCCAGGACGCCCAGGTGCTTCAGGGTCCAGAGCCCCTCGGCGGTCCGGACGCGGGCCAGGGTGTGTTCATCGTCCAGAAAGGCCAAGGTGGCGAAGACCCCACCGGCTCCGAGCAGCTCGAAGTCGGGGGGGGTGGCCCCACAGCGGCGCCACGTCAACGAGGCTGCCGGGTGTTCAACGAGGGATTTCATGGCATTCCCCTTTCTCGCGGGGATGCGTCCGCGCAGGGAAATGTACGCCCCAAGGAGCCGTCGCGTCAGGCGCGTGGGGTCGAAATAATCACACCTGGACCACGCCGCCATCGAGATTGAGACACTGGCCTACTTGCATCGTGTTCGCCGGGTCCAGCAGCCAGGCGACGCCGTGGGCGATCTCCTCGGGCTGGAAGAACCGTTTCACGGGCACCGCCGCTTCGGCCCGGGCCCGGAATTGGGCCTCGGTCTGACCCGTGGCGGCGGCGATCTGCCCGATGCCGGTCTTTGCCATGTCGGTGTCCACCCAGCCCGGCGCCACGGCATTCACCACGATGCCGCGGTCGATCAGTTCCAGGGCCAGGGCCTTGGCGAGGCCCAGCAGGCCATGCTTGGCCGCACAGTATGCTCCGTAGCCCGGCACGCCGAACCGGCCCAGCACGCTGGAAACCAGCACGATGCGGCCGCCGGAAGTCATCCGCGGGAGAAAGGCCCGCACGGTGTTCCAGGGCCCCGTGAGGTCGGCGGCCAGGATTTCATCGAAGAAGGCATCCGAGGCGCCATCCACTGGCGTCATGCCGGAGATGCCCGCGGCGGCCACCAGTCCGTCCAGGGGCCCCAGGACCCGGGCCACCTCCGCCAACCGGGTGCGCTCGGTCACATTGGCCACGAAGACATCGGCGGTGCCTCCATGCTCGCGGACGGCTGTGGCGGTATCTGCCAGGGCCCCGGCATCCCGGCCCAGGAGGACCAGATGGGCCGCCTCGGCCCGGGCCAAGTGCAGCGCACAGGCCCGGCCGATGCCACGGGATCCGCCGGTGATGAGAATGCGTCGGGTCATGGGAGCCTTCCTCCCCAAGAGGGTCGCAGGTGGCGCGGGTCGCCGGGAGGCCTATCTTTTAGATTCCACAGGAGAAAGATGATGATTCGCGAACTACAGGGGGAGCGGCGCCAGACCTCAGAGGCCCGGGAAGCCGACACCCGGGGGGGCCTCTGGTCGCTGCCGGACGGCCGGCGGCTGCCCAATCTGCTGGCCGCCAGCCCCCTGGTGGTGGGGGATCCGGCCCATCCGGCCCGCCTCCTGCCCTCGGACCTGGAGGATCCCCAGGAGTTCCACTTGCGCCTCACCGCCTGGCTGCTTCGTCAGGGCTGAAGCCGGAGGCCGAGTCCCGCCGAACCGTCGGAGGGGTCCCGGCAGTCCACGCAGCGGTCGTGGAGGCGGGGTATCAATTCCCCCAGCCTGGATTCGGGTACCAGGAAGGCGATGGAGACCGTGCTGCTGCCCGTGAGCAGGCCACCCACGGGCTCGTGGCCCAGGGCGGCGAGGTGGCGCAGGGCCGCCACGGGGTCGGCCCGCAGCCCCTCGCCCACCAGGGCGACCACGGCCCATCCCGCTTCGCAGATGACCCCCGAGGCGGCCAGGGTGCCCAGCACCTCCGCCGCCGGGTGGGTCTCGGGCCGGACCGCCAGCAGGGTCCCCGCCGGGCTGGCGATCAGTCCGAAGCGCAGGGCCCCGGCCTCCTCCAGGCTCCGGGCGGCCTCCATGGGCGGTTCGAGCCCGGCCGAGGCGGGGAAGCGCAGCAGGTAGATGCCCTCCTTGTAGGCCACGGAGGTGACGGCGCCGGCCGCTCGGGTGGGGGGGACCGGCAGGATCTCCGTCCGGGAGGCGCCAGGACGCAGCGTATTGGCCACCACGAGCCGGAAGCCCGCCCGCCCTCCCGGGGCGAGGGAGTCGGCGTGCAGCACCTTGGCGCCGAAGGCACTGAGGGCCTCCGCTTCGCTGAGGCTCATCTGGGGAATGGGCCGGGCCCCGCGAACCAGGCTCGGATCCGCCGTGAGCACCCCGTCCACGTCCGTCCAGATCTGCACCTCCTCCGCATCCAGGGCTTCCCCCAGCAGGGTGGCGGTGGTGTCCGAGCCCCCCCGGCCCAGGGTGGTGGTGACGCCGTCCGGGGTGGATCCCAGGAAGCCCTGGGTCACCCAGAGGGGGCCCTTGGCAAGGGCCGCAAGCCAGGGGGCCGCCGCATGGCGGATGGCGCCCAGCTGGGGCCGGGCCTTGCCGAAGCGGGAGTCGGTCTTCATGACGTCGCGCACTTCGTGGAATTCACCACCGAAGCACCGGGCCGCCAGGTGGGCCGAGAGGGTTTCGCCGATCGCCAGGGCGCCGTCCCGGCCCCGGGGCGTGGACTCCCCCAGCATGGCCATGCCCGTGAGGACCTGTTCGAGCCGCCCGAAGAGGGGCTCCCATTCAGGCTGCACCTCCTGGAGATGTCCCAGCTCCGCGGCCAGGTCCTGGTGCCGGGACCGGATGGCCTCAAGCACCGCCTGGGCCGAGGCGAGGTCCCCCTGGCCCGCGGCCGTGCAGGCCCCGAGGATGCTGTCCGTGGTCCCTCGCAGGGCCGAGACGACCACCAGGCCCCCTGCCGGTAGCTCGGTCTGGACGATGGCGGCGGCGCGCCGGAGCGCCTCCGCGTCGCCGATGGAACTGCCCCCGAACTTGAGGACCTTCAGGCTCATCTCGGCGCTCCTTCCGGCGGGATGGGGACGAACTCGTAGGGCGTCTCCTGGTAGACGAAGTAGTTCAGCCAGTTGGCGAAGAGGAGGTTGGCATGGCTGCGCCAGCGGACCTGGGGATCCCGGGCGGGGTCGTCCCCCGGGAAGTAGTTCTGGGGTATGCCGATGGGCAGCCCCTTCCCGATGTCCCGGGTGTACTCGCCCTGGAGGGTGCAGGGGTCGTATTCGGAATGACCCGTCACGAAGACCTGCCGGTGGTCCGCGGACTGGGCCATGTAGACGCCGGCCTCCTCCGACTCGGCCAGGAGCATGAGCCGCGGATCCGCCAGGATGTCCTCCCGGCGGTTCTCCGTATACCGCGAGTGGGGGGCATAGAACACGTCATCGAAGCCCTGGACGATCCGCTCATGGCGCGTATTCAGGCGATGGGGGAAGACGCCGAACATCTTCTTCGACAGGGGGTACTTGGGGATGCCGTAGTAGTGGAAGAGGGCGGCCTGGGCCCCCCAGCAGATGAAGAGGCTGGAGAAGACGTTCGTGCGGGCCCAGTCCAGCAGTTCCGCCAACTCGGGCCAGTAGTCCACCGCCTCGAAGGGCAGCGTCTCCACCGGCGCGCCCGTGACGATGAGGCCGTCGAAGGACTGGTCGCGGACTTCCGCGAAGGACACGTAGTGCTCCAGCAGGTGCTCCGCGGAGGTGTTCTTGGCGCTGTGCGAGGCGGTGTGGAGCAGCGTGACCTCCACCTGCAGGGGCGTGTTCCCGAGCAGGCGCAGGAGCTGGGTCTCCGTGGCCACCTTGGTGGGCATGAGGTTCAGGATCGCGATGCGGAGCGGGCGGATGTCCTGGTGGAGGGCGCGGCGTTCCTCCATGAGGAACACATTCTCGGCCTCGAGGATGCTGCGGGCGGGCAGGGTGTCGGGAATCTTGACGGGCATGGGGGTCAGGCTTTCGAAAGCGCGGCTTCGAGATCCTCGATCAGGTCCTCGATGTGCTCGAGGCCCACGGAGAGGCGGATTAGGTCGTCGGTAACGCCCGTGGCCTCGCGCTCGGCGGAGGACAGCTGCGCGTGGGTGGTGCTGGTGGGGTGGATGATGAGGCTCTTGGCGTCGCCCACGTTGGCCAGCCTGGAGAAAAGATTGACACCGTCGATGACGGCCTTCCCCGCGGCCAGGCCGCCCTTCACGCCGAAGGTGAGGATGCCGCCGAAGCCCGCGCCCCTGCGGAAGTGGCGGGCCGCCGTGCCGTGGTTCGGGCTGCCCGGCAGGCCGGGATAGTTCACCCAGGCCACCTTGGGGTGCCGCTCGAGCCACTGGGCCAGGGCCAGGGCGTTCTCGCCGTGGCGCTCCATGCGCAGGTGCAGGGTCTCGATGCCCTGCAGGATGAGGAAGGCGTTGAAGGGGCTGAGGGCGGCGCCGGTGTCCCGCAGTCCCTCGATGCGGGCCTTCGTGATGAAGGCCGCGGGGCCCGCGAGGTCCGCCAGCACCGCGCCGTGGTAGGCGGCGAAAGGCTCCGTGAACTCGGGGAACTTCCCGCTCTTCCAGTCGAACTTGCCGCCGTCCACAATGACTCCCGCCACGGAGGTGCCGTGGCCGCCCAGGAACTTGGTGGCGCTGTGGACCACGATGTCCGCGCCGTGCGCGATGGGGTTCAGCAGGTAGGGGCTGGGCAGGGTGTTGTCCACGATGAGCGGAATCCGGGCCTCGTGGGCGATGGCGGCGATGAGGGCGAATTCCGGCACGTCCAGCTTGGGGTTGCCCAGGGCCTCGAGGTAGATGGCGCGGGTGGCCGGCGTGATGGCCGCACGGAAGGCCTCGGGGGTCTTGGAGTCGACGAAGGTGGTGGTGATGCCCGTGCGGGGCAGGGTGTGGTGCAGCAGGTTGTAGGTGCCACCGTAGAGGTTGTTGCCCGCCACCACGTGATCTCCGCTCCGCAGCAGGGTGGTCAGCGTCAGGGTGATGGCCGCCTGGCCCGAGGCCACAGCCAGCCCCGCGATGCCGCCCTCCAGCTGGGCCACACGGGTCTCCAGCACGGCGGTCGTGGGGTTCATGATCCGGGTGTAGATGTTCCCGGGCACCTCCAGGTTGAAGAGCTTGGCGCCGTGCTCGGTGGAGTCGAACACGTAGCTCGTGGTCTGGTAGATGGGGACGGCCCGGCTCTTGGTGTCTGAATCCGGGCTGTGGCCGCCGTGGAGGGCGAGGGTTTCGAAGCGGGGGGTGGTGGCGCTCACGGCGTCTCCTGTGTGAAGGGTTGAAAAGGCCGAGGCCTTGTCGTCCAAGCAAGTCCAGGAAAAGAAAAAACGACGAAGGGGCCCGATCGCTCGGGCCCCTTCGTCGCTGTCGTCAGTTCGACACAGCTCGACATCTCTCCGCAGTTCGCGGCAGGAATTGGCACCTTGCTTTCGCAGGTTGCCAAGGTTTCACAGGGCCCGTCCCTCCACCTTTCTGGATAACTCGCTATGGAACTGGCAAGGATCTCGTGGGAAAACGACCCCGCAGGGCCTGAGGAAGAAAGGTAGCGCCCCGGAACCCGGATTTCAACCCCTGTTGTGAAAGGAATCGCAAATACCTGGTTCCAGGGGCTGCGACTCGTGACCCGGAGAAAGACCCCGCCTGGGGGTGTGGCACACTGGCCGGAATCCACGGGGACCCACGACGATGAACGACATGACCGCCCGCCCGCGCCTCACCAGCATCGACTGGCTCCGCGGCCTGGTCATGGTGCTCATGCTCATCGACCACACACGGGATTTCGTGCATGCCGAGTCCTTCTGGCATTCCCCGACGAACCTGGCCGTCATCAGCTCGGCGACCTTCCTGACGCGCTGGATCACGCACTTCTGCGCCCCGGTCTTCGTCTTCCTCGCCGGACTGAGTGTGTCCCTGCAGCTGCAGGCCGGGCATCCCATGGCATCCGTGCGGCGCCTGCTCTTCACCCGGGGGCTCTGGCTGGTGCTGGTGGAGTTCACCCTGGTGCATCTGGGCTGGAATTTCTCCTGGAAGCCCTGGCTGAGCCTGGGTATCGCGCAGGTCATCTGGGCCATCGGGCTCAGCATGGTCCTCCTGTCGGGGGTGCTCCACCTGCCCTGGCGGTGGATCCTTGGACTCGGCCTCGTCCTCGTTCTCGGGCACAACCTGGTGGACCCCGTCACGGCCCCCGCCTGGGCCGGAGCGGGCCATCCACTTCCGGGTTGGTGGAGCGGCCTCTGGACCATCCTCCACCAGCCCGGACTGGTCGCCCCCTTCGGGGCCTCGGGGCCCGAACTGCGCATCGTCTATCCGCTGATCCCCTGGCCGGGTGTGATGATGCTGGGCTACTGCCTGGGCCGGGCCTACGGCCTTCCTGCGGGAAGGCGGAAGCGGATCCTCGCCTGGCTCGGCCTGTCCTGCCTTGTGGTTTTCGTGCTGCTGAGGGCCGGGAACCTGTACGGGGATGCCCGTCCCTGGAGCCTCCAGACCACGGGCTTCCGGACGGCGCTCTCCTTCCTGAACACCACCAAGTACCCGCCCAGCCTGCTCTACCTGCTCATGACCCTCGGCCCGGGACTGCTGCTCCTCGCCTGGCGGGAGGGGCGGACGGATTCACGGCTGGACCAGGCCCTCGTGACCCTGGGCCGGGTGCCCCTCTTCTTCTACCTGCTCCAGTGGCCCACGGCCCACCTCATGGGCGTCCTTTTCGCCGCGCTCGGCGGTAGGGACTGGCACTTCGTCCTGCAGTTCCGGGGTGCCGAGCCCTCCGTGTTCGGCTTCCGCCTCTGGGCGGTGTACCTGGCCTGGGCCCTGGGGCTGGTCCTCCTCTATCCGCTCTGCCGCTGGTTCGCCGGCCTGAAGCGGCGGCGGCGGGACTGGTGGCTGTCCTACCTCTAGGGACGGGACCGGTGCCGCGCCACTGTGGCGCGAAACTGCGGGCGGAGGGCCCGCAGGCTCCGGTCAGACCGAGAAGTAGCGTGCCTGGGGATGCCAGGCCACGAGGGCGCTGGTGGTGTACTCGGGATCCATCTGGTGGGACTCGCTCAGGTGGACGCCGATCTCGGCACCCCGCAGCAGGTCCAGGAGGGGCCCGTTGCCCTCCAGATCGGGGCAGGCCGGGTAGCCGTAGGAGTAGCGGGAGCCCTGGTAGCCCTGGGCGAAGAGCGCGCGGCCCGACAGGTCCTTGCCGTGGATGCCCAGCTCCCGGCGGATGCGGGCGTGGAGGCGCTCCGCGTAGGCCTCCGTGAGCTCCGTCGCGAGGCCGTGGAAGGCGAAGTAGTCGGCGTAGCCATCCGCGCGGTAGAGCCTGGCGGCATGATCGGCCGCGGCCTGGCCGAGGGTGACCAGCTGCAGGGCCAGCACGTCCGTCTGATCGGCGCGGAAGTAGTCCGCGATGCACAGGCGGCGGCCGCCCGCCTGACGCGGGAAGGTGAGCCGGGCCAGGGTGCGATCGGGATCCAGGGGGTCGCACACGCGCAGGGCATCACCCTCGGCGCGCACCGGGAAGTAGCCATAGCGGGCCCTGGGCTGGAAGAGGAGATCGGCGGCCAGGCGCTCGCGCCACCGGTCCAGCTGGGGCTCGGCCTTCTCCCGCAGCACGGACGCGAAGGCCTCATCGCTGAGGCTCCCCTGGCTGAAGCCCCAGCGGTTGCGCAGGAGGGCGAAGGCGTCCAGGTGCTCGAAGAGATCCACCGGCCTGTCCTCCAGCTCGCGCACGCCCCAGAAGGGCGGGGTGGGCGGGGGCATCTCGTGGCGAACCCAGCTGCTCTGGCCCTGCGCAGTCAGCGGGACGGAAGCCGTACCGCGGTGAAGCACCTTGATTTCGCCGGCCGCGGATGCGGCTGGCGTCGGGCTCGGAACAGCGGTCTCGCCCGAAACCAGCGCTTGCATGTGCCTAAGTCCCTCGAAGGCGTCTTCGGCGTAGAAGACGGAACCCGAGTAGGTCCGCCGACAGTCCCCTTCCACGTAGTCCCGGGTGAGGGCCGCGCCCCCGAGGATGACGGGCACCTTGAGGCCCAGCTCCTCCATGAAGTGCAGGTTCTCCTTCATGATCACCGTGGACTTTACCAGCAGGCCCGAGAGGCCGATGGCCTCGGCGGGCCAGGCCTCCAGTTCCTTCAGGATGGCCTCTATGGGCTGCTTGATGCCCAGGTTCTTCACTTCGAAACCGTTGTTGCTGAGGATGATGTCTACCAGGTTCTTGCCGATGTCGTGGACATCGCCCTTGACCGTGGCCAGCAGGAGGCGGCCCTTCTGGTAGCTGGATTCCCGTGGCAAGTGGGGCTCGATGCGCTTGATGGCCGCCTTCATGGCCTCGGCGCTCTCCAGCACGAAGGGCAGCTGCATCTCGCCCGCGCCGAAGCGCTCGCCCACGACCTTCATGGCGCCCAGCAGCACTTCGTTGATGAGCTTCAGGGGGTCGTGGTCCCGCAGGGCCTCGTCCACGTCCGCGAGGAGGGCCTGCTTCTCGCCGTCCAGGATGCCCCGGTGGAGGCGCTCCAGCACCGGCAGGTCGGCGCGGTGCCCCTCGACCACGGCGGTCTTGCGGCTGCTGAAGCGGGCCATGAGGGCCTTGAGGGGATCGTAGTCGCCCGTGCGGCGATCGTAGATCAGGTCCTCCACGATCCGCCGGTCCTCGGGGTCGATCTTGGCCACGGGGATGACCTTCGAGGCGTTGAAGATGGCCATGTCCAGGCCGTGCTTCACCGCGTGGTAGAGCATGAGGGCGTTGAGCACATGCCGGCTGGCGGGGTTGAGGCCGAAGCTCACGTTGCTCACGCCCAGGATGGTCATCACGCCCGGCAGTTCGGCCTTGATGAGCCCCAGGGCCTCCAGCGTTTCGACTGCCGAGCCCCGGAATTCCTCGTCGCCGCTGCCCAGGGTGAAGGTCAGGGGGTCGATGATGAGGTCGCCCGGGTCCAGGCCGTACTCGCCCACGGCCAGGGCGTGGAGGCGCCTGGCCACCTCCAGCTTCTGCGCCCGGGTCTTGGCCATGCCCCGCTCGTCGATGGTGAGGGCGACCACGGCGGCGCCGTAGGTCCGGCACAGTTGCAGGATCGCCCGGGCCTTGGCGTCCCCGTCCTCGAAGTTGATGGAGTTGATGACGCACTTGCCCGGGGAGCGCTGCAGGGCCCGTTCGATGACCGGGAACTCAGTGCTGTCGATCATGAGGGGCAGGGTGATCTGGGTGACGAGGCGGCTCAGCAGCTCGTCGGCGTCCCGCACCTCGTCCCGGCCCACGTAGGCCACGCAGAGGTCCAGCAGGTGCGCGCCCTCCCGCTGCTGCTCCTTGGCCAGACTGATCATGCCGTCCCAGTCCTCCGTGGCCAGCAGGTCGCGGAATTTCTTGGAGCCGTTGGCATTCGTCCGCTCGCCCACGATGAGGGGGGCCGGTTCCTGCCGGAGGGCCACGCTCTGGTAGAGGCTGGCGGCGCCCCGTTCGAGTCTGGGTGTCCGCCGGGGCGGGTTCAGCTTCTCCACGCCCGGGGCCAGGGCCCCGATGTGGTCCGGCGTGGTGCCGCAGCAGCCGCCGAGGATGGCGAGGCCGAACTCCGAGGCGGCGTGGAGCACCTTCTGCACGAAGGCCTCCGGCGCCAGAGGGTAGACCACCTGGCCCTCCCGGTTCTCCGGCAGGCCCGCATTGGGCAGGCAGCTGATGCGGAAGGGGCTCGACTCGGAGAGCGTCTGCAGGTGCGCGTGCATCTCGTCGGGTCCCGTGCCGCAGTTGAGGCCCAGCACGTCGATGCCCAGGGGCTCCAGGCTGGTCAGCACCGCGGCGATGTCCGAGCCCACCAGCAGGGTGCCCGTGGTCTCGACGGTGGCTTGAACCCAGAGGGGCACCTTGCGCCGCCTGGCGGCCATGGCCTCCCGGGCGGCCCGCACGGCCACCTTGATCTGGCCCAGGTCCTGGCAGGTCTCGATGAGGATGGCGTCGGCGCCGCCGTCCAGCAGGCCGTCCATCTGCACCCGGTAGGAGGCCAGCAAGTCCGCGTAGCTGACGTGGCCCAGGGTGATGAGCTTGGTGCCGGGGCCCACGGAGCCGATGACGAAGCGGGGACGGTCGAAGCTGCGGGCCACGTCCCTGGCGATGGAGGCGGCCTGCACATTCAGGTCATAGGCCTTGGCCGACAGCTTGAACTCCCCCAGCACCAGGGGGTTGGCCCCGAAGGTGTTGGTCTCCACCGCATCGGCGCCGGCGCGGAAGTAGCTTTCGTGGATCTCCCGGATCCACTGGGGCCGCCGTTCCGTGAGCAGGTCCACGCAGCCTTCCAGCGCCGCGCCGCCGTAGTCCTCGGGGGTGGGCTTCCGCGCGAAGATCTGGGTCCCCATGCCGCCGTCCAGGAGCAGCACTTTTTCGCGGAGGAGGGTCTCGAGAGTGGTCATGGAAGAGCCTTTGGTTCGCCACAGATGAACACGGATGGACACAGATGAAAGGGCCGTGAAGCGACTGCTGTGGGATGGACTGTCCTGGTGATTCCTTATCCGTGTTTAGTTGTGTTCATCCGTGGCTAGAGTCCCAGGTACTCGACGTTGACGTCCCCGTGGACGCAGACCTGGCAGGCGAGGCGCTGGTCCGGCGGGGCCTCCAGGCCCTTCAGGAAGTCGCGCTCCTCCGGGCCGGGATCGCTGCAATGCTCCAAGCCGCCCGCCACCCGCACGCGGCAGGTGCCACAGGAACCCGTGCGGCAGCCGAAGGTGATGTCGGCCCCCGCCGCGTCCGCGATGCGCTGCAGCGGGGTCCCGGCGGGGGCTTCCACCAGGAGGTCTTCCAGGAGGAAGTGGACCTTCACCATGGCGCCGCCGGCTTGGGCAGCAGGGGCGCGACCAGCTCGACCTGGCCGAAGGGGGCCGAGAGCTGGAGCCCGCGGATGCGGGGCCGGATGGCCTCGATGACCTCCCGGGCGATGTCCTGGCCTTCCTTCAGCTGATCCTCGGCGCTGGCCCACTTGGCCATGCGGACCAGCACGGCGGGCGGCACGTAGGCCCCGGGCACCTCGTTGGCCATGAATTCGGCATTGCGCAGGCTCTTGAGGGGCCAGATGCCCGCGATGATGGGCAGCCCGCCCTTGCCGTCGAGGGCCTCGGTGAAGTCGAGGAAGCGGAAGAGCCCCTCGGGCTCGAAGACGGGCTGGGTGATGGCCCACTGGGCCCCGGCCTCCACCTTGTAGCGGAAGCGGGTCTTCTCCCGCTCCAGGTCCTCGGCCACCGGATTGGCGCCCACGCCCACGCTGAAGGAGGTGGGCTTGCCGATGCCCGCGCCGCCTAGGTCAAGACCGGTGTTCAGGCGCTTGATCATGTTCACGAGGCCGATGGCATCCACGTCGAAGACGGCGGTGGCCTGGGGGTAGGGCCCCAGCTTCGGCGGGTCGCCGGTGACGGCCAGGATGTTCCGCAGGCCCAGGCCCGCGGCCCCCAGCAGGTCGCTCTGCATGCCCAGCAGGTTCCGGTCCCGGCAGGCGTAGTGGAGGATGGTCTCCAGCCCCACCTGCTGCTCGATGATGAGGGCCGTGGCCAGGGCGGACATGCGGGCCATGGCACGGGGGCCGTCGGGCACGTTGATGGCATCCACGCCCAGGGCCCGGCACTGGCGGGTCTTGGCCACCAGCTTGTCGTATTCCATGCCCTTGGGGGGCACCAGTTCCACGGTGTGGGTGAACTCGCCCTGGGCCAGCTTGAGGCTGAAGCGGCTGCGGAAGGCGAAAGGGACCTCGGGCTGGGGCTGCTCGTGGGGCTTGAGCTCGAAGCCTCCGCCGGCCTGCACGAAGGCCCGCTCCTGCTTGAAGGCGCCGCGCATGGCGCGGATGTGGGCGGCGGTGGTGCCGCTGCAGCCGCCCACCGCCCGGGCCCCCGCCGCCAGGGCGCGGGCGGCGAAGCCGCCCAGGTACTCGGGGCTCGCGCCGTAGATCAGTCGGCCATCGACCATGTGGGGCAGGCCGGGATTGGGCTGGAGCACGATGGGTTTGGCGGTGACGGCCTTCAGGTGTTCGAGCAGGCGCAGCTGGGGGGCGGGCCCGTTGCCGCCGATGAGGCCCACCAGGTGGGCCCCCCAGGTGTCGAGCTGCTTGATGAACCACTCGGGCTCGGCGCCGAAGAGGGCCTGCCCGTCTTCGTTGGTGGTCATGAGGGCGGCGATGGGGAGGTCACCCAGCTCCTGCACGGCCAGGAGCGCCTGGTGGATCTCGTTGAGGTCCTCGAAGGCCTCGAGGACGATCAGGTCGGCGCCGGCCTCGATCAGTGGGGTCGCCTGTTCGCGGAATAGGGCCCGGGCCTCGTCGAAGGAGGTGGGCCCCCAGGGTTCGATGCGCACGCCCAAAGGGCCGATGCAGCCCGCCACCCAGGCGCGGGCGCCCTGCTGCTTGATGGCCCGCTTGGCCAGGGCCACCCCTTCGCGGTTGATGGCGCCCAGCTGCCCTTCGAGGCCCCGGGTGGCCAGCTTCAGCCGGCCGGCGCCCCAGGTGTTGGTGGTGAGCACCTGGGCGCCCGCAGCCAGGAACTCCCCGTGGATGGCCAGCAGCAGGTCGGGGGACTTGAGGTTGCATTCCTCGAAACTGCGCTGGAGGGTGATCCCACGGTCGTACAGGGCCGTGGCGGTGCTCCCGTCGAAGAGGAAACACTCGCCCGCGTCGAGGGCCTGCTGGAAGGAGGGATGGGTCATGGCGGCGCCTGAAGGCGGCAGTCCGGTGATGGGCATCCAGGTCGGCTCGGGTCAGTCTGTGGGTTCGGTATCTTCCCCTCGGATGCTCCGTGGGCAGGAATTGGCACCTTGCATTCGCAGGTTGCCAAGGTTTCACAGGGCCTTTCCCTCCACCTTTCTGGATAGCGCTCTTGGACTGCCAAAGATCGAGCATCCAGATTGAATGGGGGCGTCCGATCCGTCAAGGCGCGGAAGGCGGTGGCGGGTTCGGCGTGGGTCCGATGCCCTTCCGCTTCATGTGGCCCCAGCCCTCCTTGCCGCGGATCCAGTCGAAGGTGCCTCGCAACCGCCACCACACGGTCATCTGGCGGTAGCCGAAGTTCTCGGCCACGGCGGTGAAGAGGAGAATGGACCAGGCCCGGAAGCCCTGGTACCGGTGGCCGCTGATCTCCTGGAGCACCACGGACACCACGGAATTCAGCACCCCGAGCAGCAGGGCCACGTAGATGAACAGGATGGCGAAGGCGCTGTTGACGGAGTGCTCCCAGAGGTACCACACGAACACCACATAGCCGGAGGCCTCGATCAGGGGGGCGAGGGCCTCGAAGAGGATGAAATAGGGCATGGAAAAGAGGCCGACGCGTCCGTACTTCGGGTTGAACCACATGCGGCGGTGCTTCCAGAGGGTCTCCAGGAGGCCGCGCTGCCAGCGGTTCCGCTGTCGCCCCAACACGCCGGCGTCCTCCGGGACCTCGGTCCAGCAGACCGGGTCCGGCACCAGCGTGATGTGGTAGGGGCGCTTCGCCTCGCGGAGATGGCGGTGCAGCCGCACGACGAGTTCGAAGTCCTCGCCGATGGTGGCGGTCTCGAACCCGCCCGCCTCCACGACCAGATCCTTCCGGAACACTCCGAATGCGCCGCTCACGATGAACATGGTGTCCAGGGAGGCGAGGCCCACCCGGCCGAAGAGGAAGGCCCGCAGGTATTCCACGATCTGGAAGCGGGCCAGCCAGGAGGCCGGCAGGTGGATGCCCCGGATGCCCATGGTTGTGACCTTGCATCCGTTGAGCGGGCGGATGACGCCGCCGGAGGCCACGAGGTCGGGCCGGTCCAGGAAGGGCCTGGCGATGCGCAGGAGCGAGTCGTTTTCCAGGAGGCTGTCCCCGTCCATGCAGCAGACCAGGGGGTAGCGGGCGAGGTTGATGCCGCAGTTGAGGGCGTCGGCCTTGCCCCCGTTGGCCTTGTCTACCACCACCAGGTTCGGCACGTAGGCGCTTTCGTAGATGCCGCGCACCTCCTTGGTGGACAGCAGCTGGCGGAGGACCCGGTGGCTGGGCCTGAGCCTGAAGGCGGCGATGAGTTTTTCCAGGGTGGCGTCCTTGCTGCCGTCGTTCACGACGACGACCTGGAATTCCGGGTAGCGGAGACTGATGAGGCTGTTCACGCTGGGCACCACCCCCGCCTCCTCGTTGTAGGCGGGGCAGATGAGGGTCATGGGCTTGTAGTGGCTGGTCTCGAAGGCGGAATCGAGGCGATCGGTATCCACCTCGTCCAGGTAGCCCCGGATGGAGAAGAAGGCCCGGAGGATCAGGGACAGGTGGGTGAGGTGCAGGGCCAGGAAGTAGGCCAGGATTCCCCAGGCGAAAAAGCCGGTGGCCAGCGCGCGGAAGCTCACTGGTGCCCCCGCTCATCGGTCCATTCCAGACGCTCCCGGGCGATGTCCCGGGCGAAGCGGTCGGCGGTACTGTCGTCGGCCGTCCAGGTCAGCGCGGAGATCCCTGCGTGGCCCAGATCGGCCAGCCCCTGGGCCGCGTTGCGGCGGACTTCGTAGACCGGGTCGGCCATCAGGGCCAAGAGCGTGGGGATGGCGGAGGGGCCGCCGAGCACACCCAGGGCCCGGGACGCCTGGGCGCGGATCTCCCAGGCCGGGCTGGAGGCGAAGGGAAGCACCCAGGCGTAGGCCACGGGGTCCGCGAGCACGCTGAGCGCCTTCAGGACGGAGGCCTGAAGGTCCAGGTGGGGGATCTGCAGGAGCCAGCCCAGCGAGGGCTGGGACGCCGCGTGCCGGTGCGCGGCCACCAGCAGCACATAGAGGATCCAGGGCTCCGGGTCCTGGTCCGGGGGCGGCAGGTGGCCCTTCATCCAGGGCAGCAACTCTGGTCCAAATCCCTCCAGCACCCGCAGGAGACGATCCCGCTGGTACTGTTCCTCCCGCAGGACCCAGTCGAGCACTGGCTTTGCATATTGGAGATCACCGCTCCGGGTGAGGGCCTGGGCGGCGAGATGGGTTACATAGGGCACGGGGTCGTTCAGGAGGGGGACCACCGCCTCCAGCTGATCCGTCAGGCGGAAAATGCGGACCTCCTGGGCCGCCTGGGCCCGGGTGGTGGCCTTCCGGTGCCTGAGCCGCTCCGGAAGGCTGTGGTGCAGACCCAGCCCGAGGTAGAGCTCACGGAGGGCCTCCGCCTCCTGGCCTGCCAGGGTGGCGTAGTACCGGGCCAGGAACTTCTCGAAGAGGAAGCGGTCCCCTTGGGGGATTGCGGGGAAGGGACGGGACGTACCCGAGGGGCTGAAGAGGAAGGCGTCCAGATCCTTCTCCCAGGCCTGGTACAGGACGATGCGGCGGCGGTTCTGGCGGTCGCGCCGGTATTGGATCCCCGCCCCCAGCAGCACTAGGCCGAAAATCAGCGCCCCCAGGACCAGTGTTCCCCAGACCAGCATCCGGAACACCAGGTCCACGGGCAGATGCATGGGGGCTCAGCCCGCGGCGGAGGCGCGCTGGAGCATGCGCCAGAGGCGTTCCACCAGCACCTGGGCCGAGATGGGCTTGGTGATGTAGTCATCGGCGCCGGCCGCCAGGCAGCGCACCATGTCCTGCTCGTTCTGGTTGCTGGAGATGAGCAGGATGGGAACCCGTCCCTTGGGCGGGGGCAGGTCACGGATCTCCTGGACCAGGCGGAACCCGTTCATGGCCGGCATCATGAGGTCCGTGGTGACCAGGTCGATATCCTGCTGCTGCAGGGTCTCCAGGCCATCGACCCCATTCGAAGCCGTGAAGACGCTCAGCCCCTCCATCTCCAGGCGGGCCTGGATGATTCGGGCGGTGGCCGCGTCGTCTTCGACCACCAGCACCTTCGTGTCTTCAGGCCAAATTCGACTCATAACCCAAGTCTAGCAAGGGTTTCACCAGATCCAGCCATTGCCGCGGATCTTCATGCCAAATCGCAGGGTGTGATCGCGATAGCTGGAGGGATCAGTGGTATTGGAAATGGGCAGGCCCGCCACGCTCTGGCCCCAGGAGGCGAAGAGGAGGAGGGGCGAGGCCGGCTTCGGCCGCCAGTTCCCGGCCAGGGTGTAGCCCCAGCTGAACTGGCTGGAGTCCTGGTTCACGGTCTGGCTTCCTGCCCAGGCATCGAGGGCGAGTTCCCAGCGCTCCTCGTGGGTCAGGGACAGCCCGCCGGTCGCGCCGTAGTACCGGTAGTGCTGGGGGTCAAAGAACCCCAGGTTCAGGACCTGGTTCTGCTCCTGGAGGCGGCTGGAGAATCCCAGCCGCCACTCCCCATGTTCGAAGGGGAACCGGTGTCCGGCGTCCAGCCGGAGGGCATTCTGGGTGGCTCCGGCGGACAGGAAGGCCCGGTTGAGCGAAAGGTTCAGGTGGTCCAGGGTCTGGTTGAAGACCCAGTTCTCATCGAGCCCCCAGGTCCGGATGGTCGTGCGGAGATCGACGGCCAGGGGCGTGGCCAGGTCCGGTCCGAAGGTCTGGGAAAGGGCGACCGTAAGGCCAGGGGCGGCGCGCAGCCCCAGCGACAGGCTGTGCGAGCTGGAGGGGGCCCCCCCGACGTCGTCCACGCGACCCACCTGGGCCGCGAAGCCGAGCCTGGACCCCAGGGGCTGGTTCAGGCCGAGGAACCACTCCTGGGGGCGCTGCACGGGCTGCCCGGCCTGGTCCACGAGGTTGAGGGTGCCGCCCAGCCGGAGACTCCCGTCCAGGAAGGGGAGCGCCGCCTCCAGGTGCTGGGCCTGGGCCCTGAGGCCGTCATTGGAGTCGGTCCGGGTCTGGGACAGCTCGGCCCAGGGGCCCTGGGCATCGGCGAGATCGCGGAGCCTGGACTGGACGTCATCCCGGACCTCAGGGTTCTCCGCCAGGGCCTCGGCCCGGGTCTTCGCGCTGCGGAGGTGACCCTGCCGCTGGTCGATCTGGCTGCGCAGGAGCTCGGTCTCGGGGTTCTTGGTGTCCTCCGGTTTGAGCAGGACCAGGCGACGTTCGGCAGCCTCCGGGTCCCCGGCCCAGAGGTCCAGCTGGGCGAGGCCGAGCAGGGCCTCGCGGTCCCCATTGGACTGCGTGAGAACCGCTTCATAGGCCTGGCGGGCCTGGCCGTGCAGGCCCCGCCAGCCGAGCACCCGGGCCCGGAGGATGAGGAACTCCCGGTCCCCGGGGTGGCTCCCCAGCCAGGTTCCAGTCATGGCCAGGCTTCGGTTCAGCTGCCCGTCCCAGCTGAGGAAGGTGGCCGTATCCAGGGTGGCCTGGCGGTCTCCACGGGCGGCATAGGGCTCCAGGATGTGCACGGCCTCCTTGAACCGCCTGGACCAGGCGGTGACCCGGGCCAGGGCCGGTTCGGATTCCGCCGCCAGTTCCGGGTACACCGCCAGGTGGCGCTTGAAGTCCCGGATCGATTCATCGAACCGCTTCATCCAGCTCAGGGTCTGGGCCCGCTCGAACAGGGCAAGCTGGTGGTCCTGCCAGAGGGCCAGCATCCTGGAATAGACCGCCACTGCCTCGGGCCACTTCTTCTGTCCCCGGAGTTCCCGGGCCTGTTCGAGCAGGACCTCGGCCTCGGGAGCCTGGGCCGGTTCCTGCAGGGCGGGCGGGGCGAATGGGATCATCGGATGGTCCTCGGCACGTCGGGGGTGTCCGCCAGGGCCTTCTGATAGATGGCGAAGGACTGCTTGCGGAACCGGTGAAAAGTGGGCTGCTCCCAGGTGGGCCAGGTGAACAGGGGAGGTAATGGGATGCGGCCGTCCACGGCGGCGGGGAGTGTCAGGCGCAGGGTGCCGCCCCCTTCCCACAGGGGCCTGTCCGCCCCGAAGGCGGCGAACACGAACCTGAAGCCCGGCGTGATCCCTGTCCCCACCGGCCCCGGGACCTTCCTCTCGGGATCGTCGATCACCCGGCGGGCGCTGGGATCGGTGACATTCAGCAAGCCCCAGGGGATGCGCGCCTCGAGGAAGCCCCGCCCATCCGCAAGCTGTCCGGCCTGCCACTCGGCCCGGGCATCATAGGCCGGGTCCGCGCGGTCCTGGGTGCCCCGTTTCAGCCACCCGATGTCTGTGCTGTGGCCAGGGAACTGGGTTCCGTCCCGGCCGATTCGGGGATTGTTGCTTCGGGCCGTGCCCATGAGGAACTGCCCATCCTCGTTGCTGAGGCTGCGGTAGCTGTGCGCGGGGTCGAGCCGGTGGTCCGGCAGGGCATAGGGTGCGTCCACGAAGACCCCGGTCCGGTTATCTCCCTGGAGCAGGACCACGAACTCGAGGCCGGCGCTGCTGGCCATGGGTGCACCCCAGGGCAGCCGGTGGTCGCCCCGCCGGGGGTCCACGGTGTCGATGCCCACCAGGAAGGCCTCCCGGGACAGGTCCAGGGGCCCCGGGGTGACCAGGCCCAGGTGGACCCAGCCCTCGTCGGCCAGCACCTTGAGAGTGTAGCCCTGGCCCTCCAGGTAGGCAGGGACCTTGTCCCAGTCGCCGGCCTTCCCGTCGATGAGGATGTTCGGGCCCCTGGCCCCGGGGCGGTAGGCGATGAGGCCGTAGTTTTCCTCGGCATCCAGTTCGTTGTACCAGAGGGGCTTCCGGTCCAGGGGATGCTCGAAGGGCATGGTCAGCCAGTTCTTCTTGAACCACTCGTCGATCCAGGCGAACAGCACCCCTCCGGCACAGCCGGCCTCGTAGATGTCCCGCTGGAGCCGGGCGTCATGCTCCCCCTGCTCTCGCTCGTCCTGGCCCCCGTGGGTCATCCCCTGGGGCTGCCAATGGGCCACCAGCCGGGAGGAGGGCACGCCGAACTCTGCGACGAGGACGGGGTGGTTCCTGTGGTGGCTCACCAGGTCCAGGAGGTAGCCCTCGTAGTTGCTTGGCCCCTGCTCGTCCCGGGCCTTGGAGTACCCGGGGTCCAGGTTCATGAAGTCCGGATAGTAGGGGTAGACGTGGTAGCTGGCGAAGAGGCCTGCCTGGAGCAGCGGCGTGCTCCCGAACTTCTCCATGTCGAGGCCGACCGCGTCCTCGTCGTTGGGCTCTTCGCTGAGGGGGCCGACGGCTTCCCCGAGCTTCCGGCGGAGTTCGGCCTCCTCACGCTCCGAGGATTCCGTGACGTGGTAGAGCGGATCCAGGGTGGGCCAGTTGGTGAAGGCGATGGGGCGCTGGGCATGAAAGCCGTCCCATTCGAGGGCGAGGAAGTGGTCCATGCTCTCGGCCAGGAACCGCTCCATGGCCTGCCCGTTCGCCACGGTGACGAAGCGCCCCGACCAGTCCGCCGTGCCTGGATGGAGGCGGTTGAACCCCACCACGCTCGAGGACTCCCACTCGCGGCCCAGGATGGTGGCCAGGACCCAGGGGCTCACGTCCGCCGTGTAGAGCCCCCCGGAGCGGCCCGGGCGGCGGCTGAGCCGGGCTTCGCCGTGGAGCACCTCGACCACGTCTTTCATATCCTGGTACCAGGCTTCCTTCCAGGACGGGTCCTGGAAGTCGTGGCGAGGCGGGAGCTCGGCCCAGACGCCATGGATGAGCCAGATGGGATGTCCGGCCTTGAGGTTGTGGGCGCGCAGGGCCTCGTAGAACTGGGGCGCATGGATCGTGTAGACCCGGATGGTGTTGATGCCCAGCTCGGCCATCTCGCGGATCCAGCCATCGTAGGTGGCGCGATCCGGGAATTCGCTGGGGTACCGGCCGGGGAGGGCGGCCCCCAGGTTCATCCCCTTCACATAGAAGGGCTGCCAGCGGCCCTGGCCGAGGGAGATCTCCAGGCGCCGGGCCTGGGCCCGGGCGGGGATCCGGGCCTCGGCGGGGCGCAGGTGCGGGCGGACTTCGGATTCCGGCGGCAGCCCGGTGAGGGACAGGAGCTCCTCCCGGATGTCGGCGCGTTCCGGATGGGCGGTGGCCAGCCGCTCAAAGGCGGCGATGGCCTCGGGGGACCGGCCCTCCTTCAGCAGGCAGCGGGCGAGACCCACGCCGGCGTCCGCATAGCCCGGAGCGAGTTCCAGGGACCGGGAGAAGAAGGCCCGGGCATCGGCGAGGCGGTCCTGGCGCAGGGCCACGAGGCCGGCCCCCAGCCAGGCATCGGCATCCTTCTCGTTGGATCTCAGCTGGGCCTGGAAGGCTGCGTGGGCCTCGACGACCTTTCCGGCCCGCAACAGCGCAAAGCCGTCCGGGGCCTGAAGCGACAGGAGCAGGGTGAGGAGGAGGGGTGCCAGGGTCGACGCGAGCATCATCAGCATCCATTAGACTGGATGCCCCCGGCTTTGCGGGAGGAATTCGAGGGCGCACATGGCTAGGTGGCGATGGATCGGGGGACTGCTGTTGGCGGCCTCTTCGCTTTGGGCACAGACCCCGACCCTCGCGGAACGGCTCGGGTACAACCGCCGGGACAAGCTGCTGATCATCAATGCCGATGACGCGGGCCTGATCCACGCCGAGAACCTGGCCACCCTGGATGCCCTGCGGCGGGGGCTGGTGTGCAGCTCGACCCTCATGGTCCCCTGTCCCTGGTTCCCGGAGATCGCTTCGGCGGCGACGGCCGATCCGAAACTGGACTTCGGCGTGCATCTCGTGGTCAACAGCGAATGGAGCACCATGCGCTGGGGCCCGGTGCTCGGCCGCACGGCCGTGCCCTCCCTGGTGGACACCCAGGGGTACCTGCTCGGGTCGGTGCGGGAGGTCCACGCCAGGGCCAAGCCTGCCGAAGTGGAGGCCGAGTGCCGGGCCCAGATCCAGAAGGCCCTGGACGCCGGTGTCGACGTGAGCCACCTGGACATGCACATGCACACCCTGGCCCTGGACGCCCGGCTCTTCGAGGTTTACGTGAAGCTGGCCCGGGAATTCGACCTTCCGGCGCGGTTCCTGCCCACCCGGGAGGAGCTCTACGGGGCCCAACTCGCTCGCTTCAAGCAGGAGGGCATCCTCACGCCAGACCGCCTCTACCTCGGGGCTGTCCAGCCGGGAGAGACCGTGGCCGACGTGTGGCGGCGGGTGCTGCGCGGGCTGAAACCGGGCGTGAGCGAACTCTACATCCACGTCTCACTGGACGACCCTGAGCTGCGGGCCCTCACCGGCGACGATCCCATGCGAACCGGGTGGCGGGACCGGGTGGAGGAGTACCGCCTCTTCGTCACGGACCCGGAGCTCCGCCGGCTGCTGGAGATCCAGGGCATCAAGCTGATCCACTGGCGGGACCTGCGGGACCTCCAGCGCCGGGAGCGCCGGGGGAAGTGAGCTACCAGGCCAGGAGCCGCTGAACCTCTGATCTCACGGCCACGGCCGAGGGCAGGCAGGCGGCCTCCAGGGGCGGGCTGGCGGGGGTGGGGGTGTCCGCCGCGCCCAACCGCAGGACCGGCGCGTCCAGCCAGGGAAAACAGGTCTCACCGATCAGGGCTGCCAGCTCCGCCCCGGGGCCGTAGGTGCGGGGGGCCTCGGTGAGCACCAGCACCCGGTGGGTGCGCCGGGCCAGGGCCGCGATGGCCTCGTCGTCCAGGGGCCACAGGGTGCGGAGATCCAACACGGCCACGTCGAGGTCCGCCACCGCCTCCAGGGCCACCTGCTGGGCCGCGCCGTAGGTGAGGATGCAGGCGGAGTCGCCGTCCTTCCGCAGGGCGGCCTCGCCTAGGCGCGCGGTGGGGGCCTCGTCCCACTGGTCCTTCAGGCGCCGGTAGAGGTGCTTGGGCTCGAGGACCAGGACCGGATCCGGATCCTCGATGGCGGCCCGGAGGAGGGCGTAGGCGTCCCGCACCGTGCCGGGGACCACCACCTTCAGGCCGGGGCTGCCCAGGAAATGACCCTCGGGATTCTGGCTGTGGAAGGGGCCGCCCCCGTTACCGCCGCCGCTGGGACCGCGGAACACGGCGGGCACGGAGGCGCCCCAGCGCCAGTGGGCCTTGGCGGCGAAATTCACCATGAGGTCCGAGGCCAGCAGGGCGAAGTCCATGAACTGGAATTCCGCCACGGGCCGCTGTCCCATGAGGGCCGCGCCGATGGCCGCGCCCGCGATGGCCTGCTCGGCAATGGGCGTGTCGATGACCCGGTCGGGGCCGAAGCGATCCAGCAGGCCCTCGGTGGCCCGGAAGGCGCCGCCGTAGGCCCCAATGTCCTCGCCCAGGCAGCAGACACGGGGGTCGGCCTCCATGGCGTCATGGAGGGCCCGGCGCACCGCCTCGACGTAGGTGCCCGAAAAGGGCGTCATGCTTCCGGTTCCAGGAGGCCGCGCTCGGCCAGCCACGCATCATTGAAGATGCTGCTGAGGTAGCGGCCCGCGCCGTCCGGAAACACGGTGACGATCCGGGCCGGGCGATCCATGGGCGGCAGCTTGCTTGCCACCTGCAGGACGGCCCAGAGGGCGGCGCCGCTGGAACCGCCCCCCAGGATGCCCTCCTCCTTCACGAGCCTGCGCGCGTGGTGGAAGGCCTGCCGGTCGGTCACTTGGAGCATGTCGTCCAGGACGCTGAAGTCCATGGTGGAGATCAGGAATTCGTCCCCCAGGCCCTCGAGGCAGTAGGGCCCCGCTTTCAGGTCCTTCTTGCCGTGAAAGTGGTCGGAGAAGACGGACCCCACCGGGTCCACGGCCACGACCCGGATCTTCGGATCCTTCTCTTTCAGGTAGCGGCCCACGCCGCCGATGGTGCCGCCGGTGCCCGCCCCGGCCACGAGGTAGTCGATGCGGCCCTCCATCTGCTCCCAGATCTCGGGGCCCGTGCCGTGGTAGTGCGCGGCGTTGTTTTCTGGATTCCCATGCTGGTCCGGGAAGTAGCAGTTCGGCGTCTCCCGGGCCAGGCGCGGGGTGATGTTGTTGTAGCTGTCCGGATGCTCCGGGGGCAGGCTGGTGTCCGCCTTGTGCACCTCCGCGCCCAGGGCCAGCAGCTGGTTCAGCTTCTCCTGGGAGATGGTGTCCCGCACCACCACCTTGAGCCGGTAGCCCTTCTGGATGGCCATGAGGGCGAGGCCCATGGCGGTGTTGCCCGAGGAGTTCTCGATGATGAGGTCGCCGGGCTTCAGGCGGCCGTCCCGTTCCGCCGCCTCGATCATGTACTTCGAGATGCGATCCTTGCTGCTGCCCATGGGGTTCATGAATTCCAGCTTGGCAAAGGCCTCCACCGGCAGGTTCTCGACGACGCGACGGAGCCGCACCAGGGGCGTGTTGCCGATGGCCTCTACGACGCTGCCACAGGGCTTCCGGTACGACATGGGGCCTCCTCCAGGGGCCAGTATGACCTGGGCAGGGCTCCCTTCCGTTACCCTGAAGCCATGCTCTCCTCGCTCCGCATCCAGAACCTGGCCCTCGTCGAGGACCTGTCCCTGGACTGGGGGCCGGGCTTCACGGTGCTCACGGGCGAGACCGGGGCGGGCAAGTCCCTGCTGGTGGACGCGCTCTCGCTGCTGGTGGGAGCCCGGGGAGACTCGGAGCTGGTGCGGCACGGGGCCGAGCGCGCCACGGTCGAGGCCGTGGTGGAGGGCCGCTTCGAGGCCTGGCGGGCCTTCCTGCTGGAGCGGGGCCTGCCCGACGAGCAGCCCGTGGTCCTGCGCCGCGAAGTCGGCCCCGGCCGCAGCCGGGCCTGGATCAACGGCGCCAGCTGCGCCCTGGCAGACCTGCGGGAGGCGGGCCGCCTGTGGATGCGCCTCACCAGCCAGCACGACCACCAGTCACTCCTGGGCGAGGAGCGCCATCTGGCCCTCATCGATGAGGTGCTCGGGCTCGAGCCCCGCCTGGAGGCGGAAGCACAGGCCGTGCGGGAGGCGGCTGATGCCTTGAAGGCCCGGCGCCGCGGCGAGGCCGAGCGGGCGCAGCGTCTGGAACAGCTCGCCGAGGCCCTGGCGGACCTGGACAAGCTGGCGCCGCGCCCCGGCGAGTGGGCCCAGCTCAAGGCCGACCGAGAGCCCCTCCGCCACGCCGTGCACCTGGAGCAGGCCTTCCGCGAGGCCGCCGAGGCCCTGGGCGAGGGGCTGCCCAAGGTCGAGCTGGCCCACCGGGCCGTGATGCGGGCCGTGGCCCACTGGCCGGACGCCGTGGCCGACCAGGACCGCCTGCGCTCCGCCGCCCTGGAACTGGAGGATCTGCTGGCCCTGGCCCAGGACCAGGCCCTCCGCTGGGGGGCCGCCGGGGCGGACCGCATCGAGGTCATGGAAGCCCGCCTGGCCCTCTACGAGAGGTTGGCCCGGCGCCACCGCTGCGAGCCCGAGGAGCTGCCCGGCCGGGCGCAGGCCCTGAAGGAGGAACAGCGCTCCCTGTTGGCGGGGGATGCCCCCGTCAAGGAGCTGGAGGCCGCCCTGGCGAAGGCGGCGGAAGGCTACCGGGCGGCGGCGGAGGCGCTCCACGGGCGGCGCGCCGCGGCCATCCCGAAGCTGGAGTCCGAGGTACAGAAGCGCCTGGGCCGCCTGGGCATGAAGGGGGCCCGGCTCCAGCTGCGGCTCTCCCTTGCCGAGGAACCCGGCAGCCCGGTCCAGCAGAGCGGCCGCCCCGTGAAGGTGGCCGCGGCGGGCTTCTCGGCCCTGGCCATCTGGATCGAGCCCAACCCAGGCGAGGGCTTCCGGCCCCTGGCCAAGATCGCCTCCGGCGGTGAGCTGAGCCGCCTCATGCTGGCCCTGGTGGGCGCCGGCCTGACCCTGGGTTCCGGCGTTCGCGACGGCCTGACCCTGGTGCTGGACGAGGTGGACGCGGGCCTGGGGGGGGAGGCGGCCCTGGCCGTGGGGCGGGCGGTGGCCGAGCTCGGGCAGGCCCACCAGGTGCTCGCGGTGACCCACCTGGCCCAGGTGGCGGCCCGGGCTGACCGGCACGGCACCCTGCAGAAGGAGACCGAGGGCGGCCGCACGCGGAGCGCGCTCCGGTGGGTGGGAGGCGAGGCCCGCAACCGCGAGCTGGCCCGGCTGCTGTCCGGGCAGCCGGACCGGGCCGAGGCCCTGGAGCACGCCAAGGTTCTGCTGGAGGGCTAGAGTTTCTTGGTGGACTTCTGCCGGACCCGCTTGGGGGGCGCGGACGGGCCCTTGCGGGGGGCCTGCTTGGCGGCGGGCTTGGGGCCTTCCTTCTTCTTGGGGCGGGGGCGCGCCTTGACCTTGTCGACCCGCTGGGCCTGGAGGGACTCGTTGCTTCGGGAGGGCTTGAGCCCTTCGCCGGGGTCCAGGATGCGGCGCACGGCTGCGACCTCGGCCTCCTCGCCTTCGCCCTTCTGCTTCTTCTGGATGCTGAGGCGCAGGGGCACGCCGGCGAGGCCGAATTTCTCCCGCAGGCGGTTCTCCATGTAGCGCACGTAGCTGAAGTGGAGCCCGCGGTCCGTGTTGGCCTTCACGACGAAGCTGGGGGGCCGTACGCCCACCTGGGTCATGAAGTAGAGCTTGGGCAGCTTGCCGTCGATGGCGTGGGGGCTCATGGTGTCCACGGTCTCGCGCAGGAACCGGTTCAGCTCTCCCGTCGAGATGCGGCGCTTGTGGGCCTCCGCCAGCTCGTCGATCATGGCGAAGAGCTTGGACACACGCTGGCCTGTCAAAGCGGACACAAAAATCATCGGTGCGTGGTGCAGGAAGCCCAGGCTGCGGCGCAGGTCCTCTTCGGCTCCGTAGATGGTGTGGGTGTCCTTCTCGACGAGATCCCACTTGTTCACCACGAGGATGACCGCGGCGCCGGCCTCCTGGGCGTAGCCGGCGATGACCGCATCCTGGTGGGTGGCGCCCTCCACGGCGTCCAGCAGCAGGAGACTGACGTCGGCCCGGGCCATGGCCTGCTTGGCCTTCAGGATGCTGAGCTTCTCGGCGCCCTCGTGGGTCTTGCCCTTCTTGCGGATGCCGGCCGTGTCGATCATCCGGTAGACCTTGTCCTGCACGTGGAAGACCGTGTCCACGGTGTCCCGGGTGGTGCCGGCGACCTCGCTGACCAGGCTGCGCTCGTATCCCAGGAGGCGGTTCGTGAGAGAGGACTTGCCCACGTTGGGTCGGCCGATGAGGGCGAAGCGGAGCTCGTCGGAAAGCGAATGGACCTCGGCCTCCTCGGGCGTGCGGTGGAAGGGCAGGCGGGCCCGGATGGCGGTGATGAGCTCGGGCACACCGGCCCCGTGGGCGGCGGAAATGGAGAGCACCTGGTCGAAGCCCAAGGTGTAGAACCCGGCGTCCGGGGCCCCCCCCTTCATGCCGTCCAGCTTGTTCATGACCAGCAGGAGCGGCTTGCCCATCCGGCGCAGGCGGGCGGCGATCTCCTCGTCCCCGGCGGTGAGGCCGTCGTGCCCGTCCACCAGGAGGATGGCCACGTGGGCCTCGCCGAGGGCGGCCTCGGCCATGCGGGTGATGCCCTGGGTGATGACGTCATCGCCTTCGAAGTCGAGGCCACCGGTGTCCACCAACTCGAAGAGTTCCTCGGCCTCGCCCTCCTCGCCCAGGCAGGTGACGCGGCCGTAGCTCCGGTCCCGGGTCATGCCCGGCAGGTCGTGGACCAGGGCCGCACGGCTGCGGGTGAGCCGGTTGAAGAGGGTGGACTTGCCCACGTTGGGGCGTCCGCAGAGGGCGACGAGGGGCAGTTTCATAGGTGTTCCAAGCCCTCCAGTGTATCGGGCACCGGTCGAAAGGGCACGGACGGATTTTGCTGGGGCCGCTACAGTGGGGCTCTCATCCTCGGAGCACCCATGAGTCGTGTTGCTTCACTCCTGCTGCTGCCCGCCCTCCTGGCCGCGGCCACGCCCAAGGTCCTCAGCCCGGGGGCCACGGTGCAGCGGCAGGTCGAACGGTTCAACGCCCATGACCTGGAGGGGTACCTGGCCCTCTTTGCGGACGACCTCGAAGTGGCCGACCTGCCCGCCTCGCCCTGGGGCACTCGGAACAAGGCCTGGCTGCGGGAGGTCTATGCGGAGCGCTTCAAGGCCGAGCCCGACCTCCGGGCCTCCACGGAGGCGCAGATGGTCTCGGGGACCTTCGTCATCGAAACGGAGCGCATCCGGGGACGGGCCGGGCAAGCCGGGCCGCTGGACGTGGTGGTGGTCTACCAGGTGAAAGAGGGGAAGATCGTGCGGATGTGGGAGTTGAGGGACTAGGGTCCCTTTCAACCCTCCACGAAGGTCCTTAGATGGTCCAGGGCCTCATCCCACTGCCGGGAGGGGTACAGACGCGCCAGCCGCCGCGCCCTGAGGGCTTGCGTCTGCCTGTCTTGCCCCGACAGGACATCAAGTCCTGTCTCCGCAATCCCACTCGCGGGTTCGAGCCCCGTCAGCCCCGTCAGCCCCGTCGTTCTCCGCCCTTCGTGTCGACCCATGCGATCGAGGGCTCGATCGGGTCCGCAGCGCCCTGCGGGCTTGCGTCCCCCGGTCTTGCTCCGACAGGACATCAAGTCCTGTCTCCGCAATCCCACTCGCGGGGTCGAGCCCCGCCGCTCCCCGCCTTTCGTACCGGCACACCCAACCGGGGGCTCGAACGCGTCTCCGTCGCCCTTCGGGCTAGGATCCGCCGGTCTCGTTCGGCGCCACATCTAGTGGCGCCTCTGCGAGCCCATTCGCGGGTTCGAGCCCCTCTTTTCTTCGCCAATAAAAAGGCCCCCATGCGGGGGCGTTTTTATTGGCGGGGCTGACGGGGCTCGAACCCGCGACTTCCAGCGTGACAGGCTGGCACTCTAACCGACTGAGCTACAACCCCATGTTTTGTTGCATTTCACCAGGTGGCTGGTGGGCGATGACGGGCTCGAACCGCCGACATGCTGCGTGTAAGGCAGCCGCTCTACCGACTGAGCTAATCGCCCGAATCGCCGAACACTGATCCTCCCACAGGGGTCGGGAGGGGTCAAGGCCAAAGCTCGGCATTGAGGGATCCGCATGGCTCTGGTATGGTTTCTAGACTTCCGTGCCAGGGGTTCCCGCGGACCCACGCTGGTGTCGGTGTGACCCTGGCTGAACCTGTCGGCCTAGGCCTTGGGATGTTTCTGGAGGGTGGCCTGTGGCGCTGCTGGAACTGGCAAACTTGACGCTCCGATCACCCGAAGGGGACGGTCCCATCGCGCGCATCCTGGCCCAGATGCCGGATCCCATGCGCCCGGACCTGCCGGCCCTCCTGTTCGTGATCGTGCTGCTGGTGGTGCTGTACATCTACCTCCGGGTGGTGTTCTTCGGGCCCATCACGAAGGTCATGGAGGACCGGGACCGCGACCTCGACGCCGGCGGTGATGCCAAGGCCCAGGCCGCCGCGGCCCTGGAGGCCCGGCAGAAGGACTACCAGGCCCGACTGAAGGAACTCCGCGCCCAGGCCTTCGAGGCCCGCAAGGTCCTGGCCGAGGCGGCGGGCAAGGAGAAGCACCGTCTGCTGGACGAGGCCCGCGCCAAGGCCCAGGCCGAGCAGCGGGCGGCGCTGGAATCCCTGAAAGCGCAGCAGGCCACGGCCAAGCAGACCCTGCTGGTGCAGGTGGATGCCCTGGCCGAATCCATGGCCCAGACCCTTTTGAAGCAGGCCTGAGCATGACCAAGCTGACCCGACTCTCACTGTCCCTCCTGCTGTCCTTCAGCCCCCTGGCGCTGCTGGCGCAGAGTCACGGAACCACCCAGGCCGTCGAGAAGCACGAGGCGCCTGCTGCCGCTCATGAGGCCCAGCCCGCGGGGCACGAAGGGCAGGCCCCCGAAGGCCACCCGGCAGCCGAGGCACCGGAAGGCGAAGCAGCCCACGAAGGCGGCCATGGCGCAGGCCACCACGGGCCGGCCATGAAGCTCTTCGGCAAGGAATACGGCAACGGGGGCGCCTTCCTGGTCCAGCTCCTGAACTTCGCCATCTACGGTGCGGCCCTCTTCTTCCTGCTGAAGGGCGCCCTGTCCGCCATGTTCAAGTCCCGCAAGGAAGAGCTGGAAACCCTCCTCTCCCAGGCCGAGACGGACCGGGCCGAGGGCGAAGCCCAGATGAAGGCCATGGAGGCCAAGATGTCCGGGCTCGAGCTTGAGATGGCCGGCATCCTCGACAAGGCCAAGGCCGACGCCGAGGTCGAGAAACAGCACGTGCTGGAGGCCGCCAGGACCGAGGCGACCCAGATTCTGGCCCAGGCCCAGGCCGAGATCGGCTTCCAGAAGCGCCAGGCGGAACTCGAGCTGCGCGCCCTGGTGGCGGAATTGGCCGTCGAAGGCGCCGCCAAGCGCCTGGAGGCCAAGCTGCAGGGACCTGAGGCCGGCAAGGCCGTCGACCGTGCCATTCAGCAGATTGGAGGCGCCCAGTGAGCAGCCGCCTGACCGCCCGGCGCTACGCCAAGGCCCTTCTCCAGATCGGCGAGAAGCAGGGGAACGTGCCCATGCTCCAGCAGGAGCTGAACACCGTGGCCGCCGCCGTGGCCGCCAATGCCGACCTGTCCCGCCTGGTGGCCTCGCCGCTGGTGCTCCCCGCCAAGAAGGCCGAGGTCTTCGAGACCATCCTCGCCGCCGCCAAGGTGAGTGAGCCCCTGCGCCACTTCTTTCGTGTGGTGGCCGGGGCCGGCCGCCTGAACCTGCTCCCGGACCTGCGCCGCACCTTCGACGACCTGGTGGATGAACGCGAGGGCATCGTGGAGGCCAAGGTGGCCAGCGCCCAGCCGCTCACGGAGGGCCAGGCGAAAGCGCTCACGGCCTCCCTGGCCACGCGCACGGGCAAGACCATCCGCCTCTCCTGGCACCAGGACACGACGCTGCTGGGCGGCGTCAAGGTGCAGGTGGGCTCCACGGTCCTGGATGCCTCACTCCAGGGCCAGCTCCGCCAGCTCAAAACCCAGCTGCTTTCGGCCTGATCCCCTTACATCACCTTTCGCTATTCAACCGCAGGTTTGGAGGAATTCATGGACATTCGCGCGGAAGAGATCTCCCGCATCATCCGCAGCCAGATCGAAGGCTTCGACGCCCAGTTGGACGTGGCCGAAGTGGGCACCGTCATCAGCGTGGGTGACGGCATCGCCCGGGCCTACGGGCTGGAGAAGGCCATGTCCGGTGAGCTGCTCGAGCTGCCCCATGGCGTGATGGGCCTCGCCTTCAACCTGGAAGAGGACAACGTCGGCATCATCCTGCTGGGCGACGCCGCCGCCATCAAGGAAGGCGACATCGTCAAGCGCACCGGGAAGATCATGTCCGTGCCGGTGGGTCCCGCCTTCGTGGGCCGCGTGGTGGACGCCCTGGGCGAGCCCATCGACGGCAAGGGCCCCATCCAGGCCGCCCGGACCAACCCCATCGAGCAGATCGCCCCCGGCATCGTGGACCGCAAGAGCGTGCACGAGCCCATGCAGACGGGCCTCAAGGCCATCGACAGCCTGATCCCCATCGGCCGCGGCCAGCGCGAGCTGATCATCGGCGATCGCCAGACGGGCAAGACCGCCGTGGCGGTGGACACCATCATCAACCAGCGCGAGACCGGCGTGATCTGCATCTACGTCGCCATCGGCCAGAAGCGTTCCACCATCGCCCAGGTGGTGAAGACCCTGGAAGAGTACGACGCCATGAAGCACACCATCGTGGTGGCGGCGTCGGCTTCCGAGGCCGCACCCCTGCTCTTCCTGGCGCCCATGACCGGGGCCGCCATGGGCGAGTACTTCATGTGGCACGGCAAGGACGGCCAGCCCGCCGGCAAGGACAATCCTGGCGGCCACGTCCTCTGCATCTACGACGATCTTTCCAAGCAGGCCGTCGCCTACCGCGAAATCTCCCTGCTGGTGCGGCGCCCTCCCGGACGCGAGGCCTATCCTGGCGACGTGTTCTACCTCCACAGCCGCCTCCTGGAACGGGCCTGCAAGCTCAGCGACGAGCGCGGCGCCGGTTCCATGACCGCCCTGCCCATCATCGAGACCCAGGCCGGTGACGTGTCCGCCTACATTCCGACCAACGTCATCTCCATCACCGATGGCCAGATCTTCCTCGAGAGTGACCTGTTCAACGCCGGCGTCCGTCCCGCCGTGAACGTGGGCATCTCCGTGAGCCGCGTCGGCGGTTCCGCCCAGGTGAAGGCCATGAAGTCCGTGGCCGGCACCATCAAGCTGGACCTCGCCCAGTACCGCGAACTGGCGGCCTTCGCCCAGTTCGGCTCGGACCTGGACAAGGCCACCCTGGCCCAGCTGAACCGCGGCCAGCGCCTCGTGGAGATCCTGAAGCAGGGCCAGTACAGCCCGATGCCGGTCGAGAAGCAGGTGATCAGCATCTGGGCGGCCACCAACGGCTACGTGGATGATCTGCCGGTTCCCCAGGTCCGCCGCTTCGAGGCCGAATTCATGGCCTTCCTGGACGTGAATGCCCCCGAGGTGCTGCGCGGCATTCGTGACACCAAGGTGCTTTCGGATGAGGCCAAGGCGCAGCTCAAGAATCAGGTGGCGGCCTTCAAGGAGACCTTCGTGGCCGCCCTGAACCAGACTGCGGGAGCCTAGTCCGATGGCCGGTCTCCTGACCCTTTCGGATTGGAGGAACTAGCCATGGCCGGTCTCCAAGACATCCGAAGACGCATCCGTTCAGTCAAGAACACCCAGCAGGTCACCAAGGCGATGAAGATGATCTCCGCGGTCAAGCTGCGGAAGGCCCAGGAGCGCCTGGTGGCCCTGCGCCCCTACGCCAGCAAGATGGTGGAGGTGGTGGGCCGTGTCGTGGGCCGGATCAAGGGTGATGCCGAGATCCAGCCGGGTCCAGCGGCCCAGATCTTCCTCTCCCCCCGCGAAGAAAAGCGCGTCCGCCTGATTCTCGTGGCCTCGGACAAGGGCCTCTGCGGCGGTTTCAACGCCAACGTGCTCAAGGCCGCCACGGTGTTCGTGTCCGAGTGTCCCGCCGAGATCGTCCACCTGGACGTGGTCGGCAAACGGGCGGCCGAATGGGCGAGGAAGCGCCAACTGCCCGCTGCCGGGGAGTACCTCAACGTACCCCTCACGGGCCTCCAGAAGGTGGTGACTGAGATCTCCGCCGCCGCCGCCGCCCAGTACACCGCCGGCGAGATCGACGCGCTCTACATCGTCTACAACTACTTCAACAGCCCCATGTCCCAGACACCCACGGTGCTCCGCGTATTCCCCCTGGAACTGGAACCTCAGGTGGCAGGGCGGGAAGCCTCCGAGGTCTCTCACCTGCTCGAGCCCGATCCCAATTCGGTGCTGGAGACCCTGCTGCCCCGCTTCGTGGAGACGGAACTGCTCCGCAACCTGCTGGAGAGCAGCGCCTCCGAGCACGGTGCCCGCATGGCGGCCATGGACAAGGCAAGCAACAATGCCGGTGACATGATCGCCAAGCTGACCCTGACCATGAACAAGATCCGCCAGGCCAGCATCACCAACCAGATCATCGAGATCGTCTCGGGCGCCAACGCCTGATCCCCAACACTTGTATTCCGCGCCCATTCCTTCGTCGAGGTTCCCCATGTCAAACAACCTTCAAGGCCGCGTGATCGCCATCGTCGGTCCCGCAGTGGATGTCGAGTTCGGCAGCCACCTGCCCTCGATCATGAACGCGCTGCTCACGGACATCACCAATGCCCAGGGCGTCACCGCGTCGGTCACGCTGGAGGTGCAGCAGCACCTCGGCGAGAACCGCGTCCGCTGCGTGTCCATGCAGCCCACCGAGGGCATGGTCCGCGGCCAGATCGTGACCGACACCGGCAAGCCCATCAACGTGCCCGTGGGGCCCGAGACCCTGGGACGCATCATCAACGTCGTCGGCGAGCCCGTGGACGAGCGCGGTCCGCTGAACCACAAGATGACCTTGCCCATCCACCGCGAGGCCCCCAAGTACGAGGACCTGAACACCTCCTCCGAGATGTTCGAGACGGGCATCAAGGTCATCGACCTCCTGGAACCCTACGCCAAGGGCGGCAAGACGGGCCTCTTCGGCGGCGCCGGCGTGGGCAAGACCGTGCTGATCATGGAACTGATCAACAACATTGCCAAGGGCCACGGCGGCTACTCCGTGTTCGCCGGGGTCGGCGAGCGCACCCGCGAGGGCAACGACCTCTGGCACGAGATGATGGACAGCGGCGTCATCGACAAGAAGGACCTCTCGAAGAGCAAGGTGGCCCTGATCTACGGCCAGATGACCGAACCCCCCGGAGCCCGCGCCCGCGTGGCCCTCACCGGCCTCACCGTCGCCGAGTACTTCCGCGACGTGGAAGGCAAGGACGTGCTGCTCTTCGTGGACAACATCTTCCGTTTCACCCAGGCCGGCGCCGAAGTGTCCGCCCTGCTGGGCCGCATGCCCTCGGCCGTGGGCTACCAGCCCACCCTGGCCACGGAAATGGGCGAGTTGCAGGAGCGCATCACCTCCACCAAGAAGGGCTCCATCACCTCCGTGCAGGCCGTGTACGTGCCCGCCGATGACTACACGGATCCCGCGCCCGCCACCACCTTCGCCCACCTGGACGCCACCACCAACCTGAGCCGCGAGATCGCCGCCCTGGGCATCTATCCCGCCGTGGATCCCCTGGCCTCCACCAGCCGCCTGCTGGATCCCCGGATCCTGGGCGACCTGCACTACAACACCGCCATGCGCGTCAAGGCGATCCTGCAGAAGTACAAGGAGCTGCAGGACATCATCGCCATCCTGGGCATGGATGAGCTGAGCGACGACGACAAGCTCATCGTGGCCCGCGCCCGCAAGATCCAGCGTTTCCTCAGCCAGCCTTTCTTCGTGGCCGAGCAGTTCACGGGCATGTCCGGCAAGTACGTGAAGCTGGAGGACAGCATCAAGGGCTTCAGTGAGATCTGCGACGGCAAGTGGGACCACCTGCCGGAACAGGCGTTCTACCTCGTCGGCACCATCGAGGAAGCCGCCGAGAAGGCCGAAAAGTTGGCGGCAGTGTAATTTTGCTTTTCCCATGCTCGGAATCCGCTTCGCGGATTCCGAGTCTTTAAAAGAGATTGCCATGGCTCAATCAATCAAACTGGAAGTGGTGACCCCCGAGCGGCCGGTCTTCTCGGCCGAGGTCGCCGAGGTGCAGTTCCCGACGGCTTCGCGCGGCTACTACGGCATCCTTCCGGGCCATACGCCGCTCATGACTGAAGTGGGGGATGGGCTTCTCTACTACGTCCAGGACGGCCAGAAGCACTGGCTCACGGTCTTCGGCGGCTTTGCGGAAGTCGGCCCCGACCGCGTGACCGTTCTCGCCCGGGAGAGCGAGACCATGGACATGATCGACCTGGAGCGGGCCGAGGCCTCCCGCCAGCGGGCCCTGAAGCTCCTGAAGGAGGCCCAGACCGAACACGACATGGCCTCCGCCCAGGCCAAGCTGGATGCCAGTCTCATCCGCCTCCAGGCCGCAGGGCACCCCGCAGGGCACGGCTTCTGATCGCGCGGTGCCGGCCTTGAATGACCTCCCCATCCTGGATCCCCGGCCCCTGAACGACCTCGTCCAGCTTGGGGGTTCGTCAGAACTGGTCCAGGAGTTGATCGCCTTGTTCGAGGAGGACGTCCCGGTGCGTCTGGCGATCCTGAAGACGTCCCTCGCCGCTTCGGACCTCTCCCAGACCCTGATGGAGGCCCACCAGCTGAAGGGGGCCCTGAGCAACATGGGACTGGTGCGGTTCACGGAACTGGCGTCCCAGATCGAGTCCCAGGCCCGGGAAGGCAAGCTGGACCGGGAGGCCGGGATGACCGACGAGGCCCTGTCGGCCGCCTTTGAGGAGGCCCTCCGCGCCCTGAAGACGGCCTACCCCAAGGTCTGAGCTGTCACCAGCGCAGGCGCTCATCCTGGTCGAGCAGGCTCACCCGGGAGTCCTGGAGGGCCAGCAGCTGGGGCAGCATGGTCGCCCTGTCCCCAGGCGTCAGGTGGTAGATCCGCACCGGGACATCCCGCCGCAGCTTCTTCAGCTCAGCACCGAGCCTGGCCGGCGTGAGGTGCTTGGAGGCCTCGGCCAGCCCGGCCTGCTCGTTCGGGAAGCTGGCTTCGGCGATCACGAGCCGCAGGTTGGGGGTGCCATTGGCGACCTCCCAGATGCGGTCCGTTTCGGCCGTGTCGCTGGTGAAGACGAAGGCATCCCGGCCATCCTCGACCTTGTAGCCCACGCAGGGGACGAGGTGATTCACGCGGATGGGCGTGATCCGCAGGCCGCAGACGTGATAGGCGCGCTCTGCCTCGACGTCCGTGTAGCGGATGGTGGGATCGTTGGGGCTCGGGATCACGCTGAAGTCCGGCCACAGCTCATCGTTGAAGAGGTGGCGCCGCAGGACATCGAGGGTTTCGGGCAGGGCGTGGATCTCCACCGCGCTGTGGGTGTGCCCGAAGATGTTCTTGGTGAAGAAGGGCAGGGTGCAGATGTGGTCCAGGTGCGAGTGGCTGATGAAGACATGCTGGATCTTTACCTGCTCCTCCACCGTGAGGGCCGCCGTAATCGACCCCGCGTCGATGGCCACGCAGCCGTTCACCAGGAGCCCTGTCAAGCGCTCCCCGTCGGCCTCGCCCCCGCTGCAGCCCAGGATCCGTAGTTCCATCGTCCCTCGGAAGTTCAGTCATCATAGCGGAACAAAAAAAAAGAGGCACCCGAGGGTGCCTCTTCCAGGCGCTTGGCCGGCTTCAGAACCGGATGCCGCCATAGACGCCGATCTGGACCTGGGGGGCCAGGGCGTCGGCGAAGTCCTTGGGGGTGCTGGTGGAGCTGTTCTTGGAGAGGGGCGCGGCCACTTCCAGGGCGAAGAAGGGGCTGACCACGGGAGTAGGGATGCTGAAGCCCAGGTTCACCCGCGCCCAGGCACGGCCCTGGGTGGTGTCATTGCTGCCGAGCCCCGGCAGGTTGGAACGCCAGGTGAGCTTCTCGGTGCGGTACTCGACGCCGGCGCCCACGTTGACGAGCAGTTTCCAGTTCACCATGGCCCCGGCGGCCCAGTACTGGTTGTCCAGCTCGCCGTACTTGGTGCCGTTGTAGCTCAGGTCGCCCGTGGTCTTGTTGTGCCAGGTGGCATTCAGCTGGAGGGCCGCCACCTTCAGGTCCACGACATCGAATCCGTACCGGACACCAAGGCCCGTGGGGCTCACGGCATCGAGCTTCTGGTTGGTGGCGAAGGCGCCGGCGGTCTGGGCCTGGCCGAACTGCTTGTCCACCAGGACGCCCAGCTCTCCGGCCATCACTGGCAGGGCGGCCATCACGGACACGAGCAGAATCCTCTTGCGCATGGCATTCCTCCAGTCCCAACCGACCCTGAATCATCCTGCTTGGTTGAGGTCCGGTCAACCACCTTCGGTGCGATATCTTTGTTAACCTCAGATTCATGCGGGCCCACTTGCGTTTCCTGCTCCTGGATGACTTCGACCCCGATACGGGGGAGCTAGCCCTGCGGGTGGCCTTCCAGCCTGGGGGAGAGGCCGGACTGGAGCTGATCCGGCTCCGGCTGCACCTGGGCCGGCCCGGGAATCCCCTGGAACCCCTCATCCGTGAACTCCGCACCCACGTGCAGATGCCCCTGCCGCTCCTTTGGGAGCATGGGCTCAAGACCATCGTGCACGCCATCGAGGAGGAACTCGGTCAGCCGGACGGCCGCAATGCCCTGCGCTACCTCTGGGTCCGCACCCAGCTGCTGCACCCCGCCGAGCCCGGCCGGTCCACCCCCAACCACCCCGTTTCCGGGCAGGTGGAGATCCTCCGGGACTGGGCCCACCGGCTGGATCAGGAGGGGCAGTCCCTGCGGGCGGCAGAGATCCTGGAACGGCTGCTGCTTCTGGCTCCCAAGGATGTGACCAGCCTTGCCTATCTGGCGGGATTCTTCCGGTCCCAGGGTATGGCGGAGGAGATGGCCGCCGTGGCCGAACGCTGGAGCAAGGCCGAACCGGAGCGGGTGGAGGCGAAACTGCATCGCGGGGAGGCCCTGCTGCGGTTGGGCCGGGCCCAGGAGGCCCGAAGCCTGTTCGAGCTCGTGTTGAAAGTCCATCCCGTCCATCTCCTGGCCCACCTGGGCATGGCCCAGGCCCTGGGGCAGCTGGGGGGCAACCCCTTCCCCCACCTGGATGCGGCCCAGGAGCTGGATCCCGCCGCCACCGCCTCGGTCCTGCGGGAGACCTTCGACTACCGGCTGCTGACGGTCCCTGCCGGGGATCGGAACCACACTCAGGGAGAGTTGCCCCCCCTCCTCGGTGTCTCCGGGGCCGAGGTCCAGGACTACCTCCAGTTCCTGGGCCTGCCGCTTTCGGGGCCCGAGGGGACGGTGCGGGAAGCCGAACTGGCCCGGTGGGTGGGCGTGATGAACCGTTACGCCCTGCTCCCCGGGGGCCTGAACTGGTCGGCCCCCACACCGAGGCGGCTCCCGGCACTGGGATGAAGGGAGCTTCTGCTGCGATGATGGACAATCCCAGGGGCGTTCCATGTCCATTCTTCTCCTTACGGATCTGCCATTTCCCATCTTCCGCCGGGGCAAGGTGCGGGACGTGTATGACCTGGGGAACAGGCTGCTCATCGTGGCCACGGACCGCATCAGCGCCTTCGATTGCGTCATGCCAGAGGGCATCCCGGACAAGGGCCGGATCCTCACCGCCGTGGCCGCCTACTGGTTTGCCGCCACCCAGGATCTGGTGCCAAACCATTTCCGTGGGGACCCCGAGTGGCCCGCAGAACTGGGGCCCTTCCACGAGGCCCTGGCGGGCCGCGCGGTGGTCGTCGAGAAGACCAGCCCCCTCCCCGTGGAGTGCGTGGTGCGCGGCTACCTGGCGGGCAGCGGGTGGAAGGAATACCAGGCGGGGGGTGCCGTCTGCGGCGTTCCGCTCCCGCCGGGGCTGCGGCTCGCGGACCGTCTGCCTGAGCCCATCTTCACCCCGGCCACCAAGGCCGAAGAGGGCCATGACGAGAACATCCCCTTCGAGCGCATGGCCGAGATCGTGGGCGGGGAACAGGCCACCCGGTTGCGGGATCTCAGCCTGGCCCTCTACCGCCGAGGCTCCGAACTGGCCGCAGGCCGCGGCATCCTCCTGGCAGACACCAAATTCGAGTTCGGCCTCAGCTCCGCCGGAGAACTGATACTCATCGACGAGGCCCTCACGCCGGACAGCAGCCGGTACTGGCTGGCGGACAGCTGGGCGCCGGGGAGGAACCCGCCCAGCCTCGACAAGCAGTTCCTCCGGGATTACCTGGAGACCCTGGACGGCTGGGACAAACAGCCCCCGGCCCCGCACCTGCCCGCCGAGGTCGTCGCAGGCGTCCGGGCCAGGTACCTGGATCTGGCAGCGCGGTTCGGCGTGACGATCTGAAGAGGCCGCCGGAGGCCGTTCCGGGGTGATCCGGATTCTCGCCTGGCCGGGGACTCACCCCCCGGGGTCCCCCGGCGCCTGCTTCCCGACCCGGCGTTCGTCCGGGCGCGGCAGCCTGTCCAGGTCCCCGGGATCGCCCGCGGCCCCCAGTCGCAGCTTCGCTGGGTCCAGCCAGTCCCGCAGACCCGAGTTCAACCCGTCCAGGGACAGAGCCCCCAAGCGGTCCTCGCGGACGCCGCGCCCCTGGCTCTCGGCCAGGGCCCTGTCCATCTGGGCTTCGGGTTGGAGGGACTCCAGACTGCGGCGGCCGAACCAGGCGAGCCGGGCCTGATCCAGGTCCCGCCGGTTGAATCCCCGCCGCCGGAGGCCCTCGAGCCGTTCCACAAGCTGCGACCAGGTGGCGGCGCCGGTGGAGCCTTCGAGGCTGTCCAGGGTCGCCACCAGGCCGCCCTCCCCGAGGGTCACCCGGACGGGGTCGAGGCTCGCCTCCCCGGGAACCAGGAGGCTCAGCAGGGCGCCGACCTCGGGCGCCAGGTCCCCCGGCTGGGGGGCAAGGGCCTGGACCCGCAGCCCCGCGCCCGGATCGGGGATCCTGGGCACCTCGTCCGGGACGGCCGGGACCGCCGCTGCCGCCGAAGGAGGAGCCTCTTGGGGGCCCGGCTCCTGGGCCATCCAGGTTCCCAGGCTCAGGAGCACCAGCCGCTTGGCCTGTTCCAGTCCCAGGTCACCGTGAAGAACCAGGACGGCGCGATCTGGCCGGAACACCCTGGCGCGGAAGGCGAGCAGGTCCTGCAGCGTGATGGCTCCCAGGCTGCTGCGGGTGGCCCTGGCACCGGGCTCCAGTGCCTGCCGCAGCCGCTCCCGGGGGGAGCCTTCGGGATGTTCCAACAGTTGGAGATAGGCCAACCGTTGGAGCTCCAGGAGCGCCGGGTCCAGCAGGCTGCGCAGCAGCCGATCCGCCAACAACCCCATGGCCTGGTCCTGGTCGCGGCTGCGGGCCGCCAGCTGCCAGCTGAACCCATCGGTCCCCAGGGACTGGGTCAGCCGGATGCCCGAGTCCTCCAGAAGCCGGTCAAGGTCGCCAGGTTTCAGATCGGCCGTCTCCGCATGGACCATCATGCGGTGGAACAGCGGGGCGAGCCCTGGGCGGCCCGGAGGCGTATCGCCGGGTCTGAGGCTCAGGAAGAGGCGGGCCCGCACCAGGGGGTGCTCATGATCTTCCAGGAGCAGCACCCGCAGCCCATTCTGGAGCCTCCACTCCTGGGTCCTCGGCTGGGCCTGGAGGCAGAGGGCCGAGGCCAGGCAGGCTAGGGCCAGGGCTCTCACCGCTTCTCCGGGACGAGTTGGGCCTTCAGCAGGTTCAGGGTGTGCAGGCGCTCCTCGGCGCTCAGCATGCGCAGCTGGCGGATCCCCTCGGACACGAGGTGCTCGCGCTGGGCCGGATCGGCGATGTGAGCGGTCGCCAGGGCCTTCAGGACCCGGGCCAGCTCCGCTTCGACGGGATCCTGGTTCGTGCCCGGCGTGGGCTCAAGCAGCACCGACGTGCGGTGGCTCGGCTGCAGCCAGGTCCGGGCCGCCGCCTGGACGGCCTCCGGGGTCAGCGCGCGCAGCCGGTCCAGGTCCAGTTCCCAGAGCCGCCAGTCGCCGCCCTGGACCCAGGCCATGGCGAGGGACCGGGCCAGGGCCGCGGGATCGTCCTCCACCAGGAGGTGATCGGTTTCAAGCAGGGCAAGGGCCCGGAGCCAGGCCTCCTGGGGGATGGGATCCTGCTGCAGGCGAAGGATCTCGCTTTGCAGTGCCCCTTCGACTTCGGCGAGGCTGTGGCCCGGGCTGGGCCTCAGGTTCGCCACCAGCAGGCCGGGAAACCGGCCTCCCGGTACGTCCAGGCTCAATTCCGCCTCCTGGACCAGGGCCTTCTGGCGCACCAGGTCGGTCTGGAAACGGCAGCTCTGGCCCCCGGCCAGCACCTGGGCCGCCAGGCGCAGGGCCAGGTGGTCCGGGTGCTGGCGGGGCGGCATTCGCCAGCCCGTCAGGAGCCGCGGCGCCGTCCCCAGCGCGGCCTGCACCCTCCGGTCCCCGAGACCGGCGGTGATCTCGGGCAGGATTGCGGCCTCCTCGTCGGGAGGGAGGGGCAGGGAGCCCAGCTGCCGTTCCAGGAGGGGCAGGACCCTGTCCATGCTGAAACTGCCGATGAGGATGACCGTCAGCCGATTCGGACTCAGGACCCGGTGGGCATAGGTCCTGAGGTCTGACCGGCGCAGGGCCTCCAGCGAAGGCAGGTCATCCAGGAGGTCCCGACCGTAGGGATGCCCGGGAAGGGCGGCGCCGCAGAGCAGGGACAGACCCTGGGGACCCTGGGAACGGAGCTCGGCGACCAGGGCAGTCCGGGCCTGGGAAAAACGGCTGAGCTGGAGGGTCCGGAGCCGCTGGGCCTCGGTGGCGCACCAGAACTCGAAGGATTCCAGGGGGAGCTCCGTCTGGGCGAGGAGGGCGTCGGTGGTGGCTTCCGCACGCTGGCGGCCGCCCCGGGCCAGGTAGAGATCCGCCAGGGGCGAGGCGGAGAACTGCGCCTTCAGCCGCGATTGAAGGGCCGCGAGACCGGCCTCGAGGGAGGGCACCTGCGTGGGTACTCCGCCCTCCCGCTTCAGATGGACACGCTCGAGACGGAGGGCCTCCAGGAGCCCCTCTTCCTGTTTGAGCAGGGCCTCCAGGTCCGGGGAACCCTTCGCCGGCTCCAGGTCCTCGGGCCAGGTGGCGCCGAACAGGGCGCGGGCCAGCAGGTCCGTGGCCCCTGTGGCCGAGGCGGGCTCCTCGGCCCGCCCCCCCTGGAAGACCAGCGTCGCGTTGAAGGCGGCCAGGCCCCGCCGCTCCACCAGCAACAGCCGCGCGCCGTTGGCGAGCCGCCGCTCCTGCACCTCGGTCGGGCGCGGGGCCTGGCCGCAGAGCGCGAGGGCGGTAGCGAGGATGAGAACCAGCGGACGCATGGGCCCCAGAGTACTACTTCAGGACCCTACTTCACGCGGATGCTGCCGTTGGTGGTCTCGAGGCGGATCGACTGGGTGCGACCCGGCACCTTCAAGTGGGCGCTGTGCTTGCTCAGCTCGAGCAGCTGGCTGCCGGCGACCTTGATGTCCATGGAGCCATTGCTGTTCTCGGCCACGAGGTCGCCCGTGGCCCGGCCCAGTTCGACCTCGATGCTGCCATTGGTGGACTCGAGGTGGATGCCCTCGCCCCAGCCGTCGAGGTTGTGGGCGCGGATCGTGCCGTTGGTGGTCTCCAGGCGGATCCCGCCCTCGATGTCCTCGAGCACGATGCGGCCATTGGTGGTATTGCCCTTGATGCGGGCCGCCAGGCCGCGGGCCTCGATGGAGCCGTTGGTGGTTTCGACCTGCACCTCCCCCCGGACATGGGTGACGAGGATGGAGCCGTTGGTGGTCTCACAGCGGGCGTACCCGTCCAGGTTCTCGACCGAGACCGTGCCGTTGGTGGTGCGGAAGTACCCGAGGAGTTTCTGGGGAACCTGCAGGGTCATTTCGCAGCGGGGGCTGATGTAGATGCCAAAGCTCCAGGAGGGCTGCTGGAAAACCGCCTCGATGTCGAGATCCGGGCCCTTCCGCTGGAACACCACCTCCACCCGGCGTTTTTCGCTGTCGCGGATCTGGGCCGTGAGGGCGACTTCAGCCCGGTCCCAGCCGGTCACATGGATGCCGCCGTTGCGGTTCTTCACCCAGAGTTTCGAGCCCTGGACCAGCGGCTCGGTCCGCTGCTCCGTGCGGGCGCCCGTGGGCAGGTCCACGCCGATCATGGGTCCGGGCGGCGGCGGGGGCTGGGGCGGCGGCGGCGGCGGGGGTGGCGCCTGGGCCAGCAGGAAGGTCCCGGCCAGGAACAGGGGTATCCAGCGGCTGGAAACGGTCATGGGGAACTCCCGCGGGAGAAAGAACCAGGGCAGACCTGGCATGGGGGTTCACGGCCAGGGTCGCTTGGCGTTTAGTCACGATACCCTGGAAGGCACCGGGAGTTCCCATCATGCCTGCCTACATCCTCTCCGCCACCCGCACCGCCGTCGGCACCTTCGGGGGTGCCCTCAAGCCCATGAGCGCGGTCCAGCTGGGCGCCCTGGCCATCGCCGAGGCTCTGGCCCGGGCGGGTGTCGAGGCCTCGGCCGTGGGCGACGTGGTCCTGGGCAACGTGCTCCAGGCCGGCAGCGGGCAGAACGTGGCCCGGCTGGCGGCGCTCAGGGCCGGGCTGCCCCACGCCACCCCGGCCCACACGCCCAACCAGGTCTGCGGCTCAGGCCTCAAGGCCGTGGCCCTGGGGGCCCAGTCCATCCAGATGGGGGATGCGGAGATCGTGGTGGCCGGCGGCACCGAGAGCATGTCCAACGCCCCCTACCTTCTCCCCGCCGCCCGCTGGGGCGCCCGCATGGGGAACGCCCAGCTCATCGACAGCATGATCCAGGACGGCCTCTGGTGTGGCCACGGCGACACCCACATGGGCATCACGGCGGAGAATGTCGCGGCCAAGCATGGTCTCAGCCGCGAGGCCCAGGACGCCTTCGCCCTTCAGAGCCAGCTCCGGGCCGCCGCCGCCCAGGCCGCGGGCGCCTTCGACCGCGAGGTCTTCACCGTGACCCTGGCAGGCAAGAAGGGCGACGTGGCCTTCCAGCGCGACGAGTACATCAAGACGGACGCCACCGCCGACGGCCTGGCCAAGCTCAAGCCTGCCTTCCGGAAAGACGGCACCGTGACCGCCGGCAACGCCAGCGGCATCAACGACGGCGCCGCAGCCCTGGTGCTCGCCTCCGAGGGCGCCGCGAGGGCCCACCGGCCCATCGCCCGCATCCTCGGCTTCGGCCAGGCGGGCGTGGACCCCGCCACCATGGGCCTGGGCCCAGTGCCCGCCATCCAGAAGCTGCTGGCGAAGACCGGCGTGAGGCTGCAGGACATCGACCTCTTCGAGCTAAATGAAGCCTTCGCCGCCCAGAGTCTGGGCGTGCTGGCGGAGCTGCCGGGGATCGACCCATCGAAGGTCAACCTGCGCGGGGGCGCCATTGCCATCGGCCACCCCATCGGGGCCAGCGGTACCCGCATCCTGGTCACCCTCCTGCACCTGCTCCAGGACCAGGACAAGAAGCTCGGCCTGGCAGCCCTCTGTGTGGGCGGCGGACAGGGCGTGGCCATGTTAGTGGAAAGACTGTAGTCCACAGATTCCACAGATTCACACCGGGAACTGCTTCCAATAATCTGTGAAAATCTGTGCAATCTGCGGATCAAAGGAATTTCGTGATCACCCTCACCCACGTCGGCAAGCAGTACGACCGCATCCACACGGCCCTGGCGGACGTGAGCTTCGGCATCGACGCCGGGGAGTTCGTCTTCCTGACGGGACCCAGCGGGGCGGGCAAGTCCACGCTGCTGAAACTGCTCTTCCGGGAACAGATCCCCAGCAGCGGCGAGATCCAGATGGCCGGGCACCGGCTCGCCTCCATGCCCGAGACGGAGATCCCCCTGCTGCGCCGCAAGCTGGGGGTGGTGTTCCAGGACTTCAAGCTGATCCGCAGCCGCACCATCTTCGAGAACGTGGCCTTCGTGCTGAAGGTCCTGGGCGTGAGCGCCGCCGAGCAGAAGCAGCGCACCTTCCGGGCCCTGAAGATGGTGGGCCTCCAGCACAAGCTGAGCAGCTACCCCCTGCAGCTGTCCGGCGGGGAGCAGCAGCGCGTGGCCATCGCCCGGGCCCTGGTGAACGACCCTCTGGTGCTGCTGGCTGACGAGCCCACGGGCAATCTGGATCCGGACCTGGCCCAGGAGATCATGACCCTCTTCGAGCGCATCAACGGCCAGGGCACCACCGTGATCGTGGCCACCCACGACCGCAGCCTCATCCAGCGCATGAAGAAGCGCGTCATCGGCCTGGACCACGGCCGCATCGCCTTCGACCAGCCGGCGCCCACCAGCCTCGTGACAGTCTGAGGGGCCGCAGGCGGTAGGCTGAAGACTGCAGACTGGATTCCCATGGCCCAACCTCTCACCGATGCCCGGTTCGTCACCTCCGCCGCCGACGCGAGAAAGCTCGGCGTCTGCCACGCGGAAGTGGCCTTCGTGGGCCGCAGCAACGTGGGGAAGTCCTCGCTGCTGAACGCGCTGGCCAACCAGAAGCAGCTGGCGCGGGTCTCCAAGACGCCGGGCCGGACCCGCCTCATCAACGTGTTCCTCACGGGGCCTGACCGCTGGATCGTGGACCTGCCCGGCTACGGCTTCGCCACGGGCCCCGCGGCGGAGCGGGCCACCTGGCAGGCCATGGTGGAGGGCTACCTGCGGGGCCGCGCCACCCTGCGGATGGTCTTCGTGCTGGTGGACGCCGAGGTGGGTCCCACGAAACTGGACCACGCCATGATCGACTGGCTGCGGGCCGAGGGCCTGCCTCACCGCATCGTGGCCACCAAGATCGACCAGGTGAAGCCCAGCCGGGCCCTCAAGCAGCGCAAGGACGTGGCCGCGGACCTGGGCCTACAGTCCGGCGACATCGCCTGGGTGAGCGCCGCGAAGGGCACCGGCATCCCGGAGCTGCGGCGGGAAGTGGCGGATCTGCTGGCGCTCTAGAGCGCCTGCACTTTCCCGTTCCGCCACACCATGAATCGCCCCTCGTGGGCCCAGGGCAGGGCGATGCCGTTGGCCTCCACCTCGTGGGTGTGGAAGTGGCCCGTGAGGAAGGTGCTGCCCTGGTGCGACTCCGCGGCTGCCCGGAAGGCCGTCCGGGGGAAGCTGAGCTTGTAGCTGGCGTTGGTGGTGCGCAGCTTCCGTTCCATCCAGGCCGACACCTTTCGCGCGGCGCCGCTGGGCATGAGCCGGAAAACCAGCCAGAGCGGCCCGGACCGCGAGACGAGGTTCCACAGGCGGTACTGGCGGTCCCGGGGATTGATCAAGTCGCCGTGTTCCCAGCGCAGGGCCTCGCCTTCGAGCCCGCCGCCGAGGCCTTCGCCCAGGAGGTCGAAGTGTCCGGCATGGCGGTCCAGGAAGTATTCGCGGTTGCCCATCCAGAGCCCCACCCAGCGGCCGGCCGCGCGGCGCCGGTCCACCCAGTCCAGGAAGGCCCGCTGGGGCTCCGTCTCCAGGCCCGGCAGGCCCACCCACACGTCGAACACGTCGCCCAGGAAGAGCCAGTCGGCCCGGGGGAAGCTGGTCGTGGCTGCCTCGAGACCGGTCAGCTCCGCGCACCAGTGCGGATCTGCCACCAGGATCAGGTCCTTGGCCGTGTCGAAGCGCCGGGCAGCGCCCCGGCTCCAGGAGAGGGCCCCCAGGCGCCGGGTGAAGAGCAGGTGGGCGCTGCCGGCCAGGAGGCCCAGGCCCCCGCCCACCGAATCCGCCACCCAGTCGCCGAACTCGCAGGACCGCCCCGGGACGAAGAGCTGGTGCCACTCGTCCGTGGCCCCGAAGCAGGACACCACCACGAAGACCAGCAGGTGCCGCCGGTACATCGGAAGGTCCGGCCGGTCGAGCCGCAGGGCCAGGTCCAGCACCAGGGCCAGGGCCCCGAACACCGAGGCATGGGCCACCTTGTCCAGGGGTGGCGGGAGCTGGAGGCCCAAGGGGTACTGGGACTGGGCGCTGAGCCAGACGATGGCTGCGGCCACGGCCAAGGGGAGGGTCCAGATCCAATGCCTGTGCATGTCCCATCCAAGCACAGGCCGGGTGTGGATGTCTGCCCTATTTCAGGGCAGCCGCCCCCGCCGTGGCGCACTGGTTGTCGTGCTCACTGCTGTCTCCGGAGACGCCGATGGCTCCGATGATCTTGCCGTCCAGGAGGAGGGGCTGGCCGCCCTCAACGGGCATCGCGCCCTGGAGCCGGAGGATGCGGAGCCCGGGGCCGCCGGCCGCCAGCCCGTCCTGCAGGGCCTTGGTGGGGCGCTTGTAGAGCACCGCGGACCGGGCCTTGTCGATGGCCACGCTGGCGCTGGCGATCTGGGTATTGTCCATTTTCTCGTAGTAGACGAGGTTGCCGCTGGTGTCCACGATGGCGATCGCCATGGTCCAGTGGTTTTTCTCCGCCTCGGCCCGGGCCGCGGCGAGGGGTTTCCGGGCTACCTCCAGGCCGATGGGGGCCCCGTAGGGATTGGGCATCTGGGCCCACAGGCTCGCGCCGCCGAGGGCGAGCAGGGCTGCGAACAGGGTGATTCGGTGGGAACCTGATGACATAGGCTGGCCTCCGGTGGAGTGGTAGCCCACGGTGGTTCGCCCTTCCACCCTTGTCAAGCATCTTCCAAAGGGCCCCGGCCCTGAAACGGCGCTGTGGACCTCCGGGGGAGGGAAAGGACCGCCCCACCGTGCTAGCGTGGCTGGGTCAGGTGCCGACATGATCCGAACCCTCCTTGTGATGGTGGTCCTTCTCACTGGCCTCCCGGCGCGGAGCCAGGCCTCCCTGGCCCCGCCGCCGGCCCCCCGGCCCAGCCTTGAGGAGGTGCGCAGGGGCATGGGCATCCCGTCCACGGACGAGGTCCGCGGCCAGCAGGACGCCATCGGGTTCGCCTCCCGGGCCGACCAGATGGCCAGGGTCTGGGAGTGGTCGGCCCGGCCGCCCCTGCCCGAGGCCCTCGGGCCCAGGCCGGTCCCGGGCGTGCTGGGCGCCATCTGTCCCCATGACGACTACCTCTATGCGGGGCGGGTCTACCGCCAGGTGCTGCCCCTGGTCACGGCCAGGACCGTCGTGCTGGTGGGGGTCTTCCACAAGTACCGCCGCTTCGGGGCCAGGGAGGCCCTGGTCTTCGACCCCTACCGCGCCTGGCGCTCGCCCGAGGGCGAGATCCGGGTCTCCGGGCTGCGGGAGGACCTGCTGGGGCAGCTGCCGGCGGCGGACGTCATCCGGGACGCCGCCATGCAGGACAGCGAACATTCCGTGGAGGCCATCGCCTACTGGCTGAAGCACCAGGACCCCCGGGTGGAAATCGTGTCCATCCTCGTGCCTTCGGCCTCCTTCTCCCGTTTCCAGGAACTGGCCGCCCATCTGGGGAGGGCCCTGGCCACCTCCATGCGGAAGCGCGGGTGGACCCTCGGCAGGGACGTGGCCATCGTGGTCTCCTCGGACGGCATTCACTACGGGACCGACTTCGCCTACGCCCCCTACGGGGAGGGCGGGGTGGACGCCTATCAGAAGGCCCTGGCCCGGGACCGGGACCTGCTGAGGGGACCCCTGGCCGGGCCCCTCTCCCCGGAAAAGGCCGAGGCCTTCTATTCCGCCGTGGTGGACCCCCTGCACCCCGACACCTACCGCATGCCCTGGTGCGGACGGTTCTCGGTCCCTTTCGGACTGCTGCTGCTGGGCGAGACCGCGCGGGCCTTCGGGCTGCCGCCCCCGGTGGGCTCCCCCGTCGCCTTCGGCACGTCCATCGGCTTTCCCGAACTGCCCGTGAGACCCCTAGGCATGGGCGCCACGGCCCCCGCGAACCTCTACCACTTCGTGAGTTATCCGGGCGTGGTGTTCTCGGCCGAAAAGTGAACCGACCGGAACCGGTGGGGGCGGCCTTCGCGAGGCCGGGTCATCGCTGCTGCGCCAGGGGCCCGAGGCACTGCTGAAGTTTCACGGAACTGAAGGGCTTGGGCAGTAGGATGACGTGGGCGTGGGCCTCCGCCAGGTTCAGGGCGGTCTGGTCCGCCCGGCCCGTGGACAGCAGCACGGGCACCTCCGGCAGCAGGGCCCGCAGGCGGGGAAGGGTGCCCGCCCCGCCCAGGCCGGGCATGTTCATGTCGAGGATCACCACATCCGGCTCAAAGCCGGCCTCGATGGCCTCCAGGGCCGCCTCACCGCTCGGGGTCGAGACGACCGCGTGCCCCAGGGACTGCAGCACGCTTTCCATGGCGTTCTGGATCAAGTCATCATCGTCCACCAGGAGCACGTTCAGCGCCCTGCCAGGGGTCTCGGGTCCGGGGCCTTCCCCCCCTTCCGCGACCGGGTTCACCGGTTCGCAGGCGGGAAACAGCAGCCTCACGACCGTCCCCAGGCCGGGCTCGCTCAGGATCTCCAGGCTCCCCTGGTGGGCCTTCACGGTGGTGTGGACCATGGAGAGCCCCAGCCCCGTGCCCTTGCCCGTCTCCTTCGTTGTGAAGAAGGGTTCCAGGGCCCTTTCCCTGACCTCCCTCGGCATCCCGGTGCCCGTGTCCCCGACCCTGACCTCGACCGTGTCAGCGTCGAGGTTGCGGGTCTGGAGGCTGAGGGTCCCCCCACCGGGCATGGCATCCACGGCATTCACGCACAGGTTCATGAAGGCGTGGGTCAGGGCACTGGCATCCCCGCGGATGGGTCTCAGATCGGGTTCCAGATCCATCTCCAGGCGCACCCTGGAGAGGGTGGTGTGTTCCAGGAGGCGGACCTGCTCCTGGAGGAGGCTGTTCAGGTTCAGGTCCCGGGCCTCGACCCGGCTCTGGCGGGCAAAACTGAGCAGGCTCCGGACCATCTCCCCGCCCCGGGTGGCTGCCCTGGAGATGGTGTCGAAGGCGCGGTAGGCGGGACTTCCCGGGGCATGGACTTCGAGGTTGGCCGAAGCCAGACCCAGGATGGCTCCCAGCACGTTGTTCATGTCGTGAGCGACCCCTCCGGCGAGGCTGCCCAGGCTTTCCAGTTTCTGGGACTGCAGGAGCTCGGCTTCCAGTTTCCTCCGCAGACCCTCGGCCTGATGGAGCTCGGTGATGTCCGCGATCATGGCCAGCAGCAGGCGCTCTTCGCCGAAGGTGACGACCTCCCCGGAAATGAGGCAGATCACGGGGTGCCCGTCCTTGGCGTAGAGCGTGGCTTCGAAGTTCCTGACACTCCCCTGGGCCTCGAGCACCTTGACGAAGCGGCGGCGGTCCTCGGCCAGCATCACCCCGAGCTCCCCCGAGGTCTGGCCGATGATTTCATCGCGGCTGAAGCCCAGCTCATGGCAGTACCGCTCGTTCACATCGAGCAGCCGGCCGTCGGCCAGGCGGCTGAGGCTCACCAGCAGCGGGGCGTGCTGGAAGACCTTGTTGAATTTCTCCTCGCTGCTCCGGACCCGTTCGTTCTCCTCCTTCCGCTGCGTGATGTCCCGGACCGACACGACCAGCTGCTCCTGGCCATCGACCATCGCCTTGCGCATGATCACTTCGACCCAGAAGAGTTGGCCGGATTTCGTCCGCGCATGCCACTCGAAGGACTGGGGGACGCCCTGGGCCGCCGCATGGATCCAGCGGAGGGCGGTCTCCTGGGTGTAGGGATGGATCCCGCTGCTGAGATCGGCCACTTCCCGGGCCAGAAGCTCTGCCTTTGTGTAGCCGTACAGGTCCTCGGCCCGCTGGTTCACGTCCAGGATGGCGCCCGTCTCCAGGTCGTGGAAGAAGATGGCATCGTTCGTGGTCTCGAAGACCGCCTGGAACCTCGCATTGCTGGCCCGGGCGGCCTCCTCGCTCTTCCGAAGGGCCTTGGTCCGCTGGTAGACCTGCCTCCTCAGGGACCAGGACCAGGCCAGGGCCAGGGCCACCAGCCCCAGGGCGGTCAGGCCGCTCCAGGCCAGGAGTCGCGCCAGGCGGGGGGAGATCCCGCCCTCGGGCTCCAGGGAGCCCAGCCACTTGTCGTAGATCGCCCGGTACTTCCCGGACCGGTTGAGGATGGCCATCCCCGAATCCAGCTTGGCCCTCAGGTCGCCTCGGCCCTTGGCCACGGCGAAGCAGAGTTCCTCTGACATGACAGATCCGGGCAGTGGCTGGATGTTGGTGAGCTTGAGGTCGTGGATCATCTCCAGCCCCTCGAGCCTGGGCAGGAGGGCCGCGTCAAACCCTCTCCCGGAGGAGAGCACGCGCAGGGCCTCCGGCTCCGAGGCCACCGGGTCTAGGTCGGCTCCGAAGCCCTGGGAGATCAGCAGCTCGTGCATCCGGCTGTTGCGCTCCACCAGAATCCGCTTGCCCCGCAGATCCTTCAGGGAGGCCACACCCTGGGTGCCCTTCCGGATGAAGATGCAGTAGTGCACCAGCAGGTGGGGAGCCGAAAAATCCACCCGGGTGGCCCGCTGTTCCGAGTAGAGCATCCCGGGCACCACATCGAGGCGCCCGGCCTCGACTCCGGCCTTGATGCGGTCCCAGGTGTCGGCCTGGAAGGCCAGGGGAAGTTCCACCTCCGCCGCGGCGGCCCGGATGAGGTCGATGTCGTAGCCGGCGGGCTGGCCTTTTGAATCCAGGAATTCGAAGGGAGGGAAGTCCCGGCTGAAGCCCACCAGGACGGGCTTCTGCTTGGGTGGTTCCTGGCCCGCGGCGCGCACCGGGGGCCCGAGGCAGGATCCCAGGAGAAGCGCAAAGGCCAGGGCCCTTGGCGTTCTCATGGGACCCCCGTCCGGTTGTCTCCCGGGTCCGCCTGTAACCTCCGGGGGGCCACTTCGAGCGCCTCGGCGGGCCGGATGGTCAGGAGGACCATGAACCCATTCCCGGGTCCTGCCTGGCCGGCCCGACGGCGGCTGGGCCGATGGGAAGCGACTGGATGTGCTGCTTGAGCTCCTCCAGGCTGAAGGGCTTGGCCAGGAGCGTGACATGGTCGTGCGCGTTCACCAGGTCCAGGGCGGACTGGTCCGCGCGGCCCGTGGCCACCAGGACCGGAAGGGTGGGGCAGAGGGCCCGGAGGCGCGGCAGGGTACCGGCTCCTCCCAACCCCGGCATGTTCAGGTCCAGGATCACCAGGTCGGGCCGGGCCCCCGATTGGAGTTTTGCCAGGGCCTCCTCGCCACTGCGCACCGGAATCACCAGGTGGCCCACGGCCTCCAGCAGGGTCTCCGTGGTGGTCCGCACGAGTTCGTCGTCGTCCACCAGGAGCACGCAAAGACCCTTCCTGATCGGCCCCGACGGGTCCTGTCTGTCCCGGCCGGGACGGGCGAGGCCAGACCTGGAGACGGGGAACCGCATCCTGGCGGTGGTCCCCAGGCCGGGCCTGCTCTCCAGGTCCATCTGGCCCCGGTGGGCCTTCACGGTGCTGTAGACCATGGATAGGCCCAGCCCCGTCCCTTTTCCGGGCTCCTTGGTGGTGAAAAAGGGAATGACCGCCTTTTCCAGGATGTCTTCGGTCATGCCGGATCCCGAGTCCTCGACTTCGAGCTCGACCCAATCCAGTCCCACATTTCGGGTCTGGACCTTGAGGGTCCCGGAGTCAGCCATGGCATCCACGGCATTGATGCAGAGGTTCATGAAGGCATTGCCCAGGGCGCTGGCATCGCCGCGCACGGGGCGGAGCTCGCCTTCGAGGTCCAGCACCAGGCGAACCCTGGTGAGGGCCGATTGCTCCAGGAACTGGATGGTTTCATGGACGATCTCATTGAGGTTCAGTTCCCGTTCCTCGGCAGGGCTGCTTCGGGCGAGGCTCAGAAGGCTCTTCACCATCTTTCCCCCCCGCTCGGCAGCCTTGATGATGGTGCCCAGGGCCCGGTGCGAGGCACTGTCCGCCGGGTGGTGGTCGATGCTGGCGCTGGCCAGTCCGAGAATGGCGGCGAGCACATTGTTCATGTCGTGGGCCACCCCTCCGGCCAGGCTGCCGAGGTCTTCAAGATGCTGGACCTGCTGGAGCTTCGCCTGGAGGTTCGCGTTCTCCTCCTCCTTCTCCCGGCGCTCGGTGATGTCGGTGATCACCCCCACCAGCGCGTTCAGGCTGCCGTCCGCGTTGTAGAGCCGTTTCCCCGAGAAGTGCCCCCAGAAGTCCGTGCCGTCCTCTCGGATGTAACGCCGTTCCGAGGTGATGGTGTTCTCCCCGCCGTAGAGGGCCAGGTGGAGCCGTTCCCTGCCGGCCTGTTTTTCGGAGGCGTGGACGTGGCCGGTGTACTCGCTGCCGACCACCTTCGGCAGCGTGGTCCCGAACATCTCGGCCATCCGGTGGTTGGCATAGCGGATGGTGCCATCGGGGGACACCAGGATGATGCCCGCCTCCGAGGCGTCGAAGATGGTCCTCAGCTGCTCCTCGCTCTCCCGCAGCGCCATCTCGGCCAGCCCGCGCTCCTTCAGCTGATTCAGGTTCGATCTGCCGGCCAGGAGGATCGCCAGCAGGCCCAGCACCCAAATGAGGCCGACCCCGAGGGTCGTGGTCACGTTGTGAAGGCCGCTGCTGAGGAAGGAATCCTCGTTCAAGGGGACTGCGAAGCTGATCCCGCCCCGGATGTCCCCGACCTTGAAGCCCTGGTCCGCGTGGCAGCGCAGACAGCTCTCCAGGGTCACCAGTGCCCCCATGAAGCGGAGCCGGGGATGCCCGTCCACGGAGCTTACTTCCCAGAACTCGCGGGGCCCGCCCTCGAGCCTGTGCAGCGCCTTCTGCTCCCAGGCATCGGCCGCATTCTTCGGGTGCAGGGGTCTCAGGCTGGTCATGTGCCCGTGTAGTTCCGGGACGGGAATGCCCATCTCTTGCATGAACTGGGTCATGTGGGCCGGGTTGCCCATGGCGAAGGGCATGGTTCCGACGGCAGAGCCTGCCTGCTCCGGCCTCTGGATTTTGTGGGGATCGGGCCGATCCAGGTCATCCGGCAGGGCGTAGCCGCCCCCCGGCTGATTGACCAGCATGCGGACCATGACGTCCTTCTGGAAGTTCTCCCGGGCCCGGCTCAGGGCGTTGTCCCGGGCCTCGCGGTAGGAGTAGTAGGAGCCGAGTGCGATAAAGGCACACATGCCCGCCGTCCAGAAGATCGCCCGGGACACCACCTGCCTTCGCAGGTGGCGATCGCGCAGCAACTCCTGGAACCAGTGAGCCATGCTGTGATGCCTTGAGTGGGGTTTCTTGGGGCTGCGGGTGAAAAATCAGGCAGGGAGGCTTTAGAGTCAGCCTGCCGGGGTGGGCGTCCCATGGACGGCTGGCTGAAGGTCAACCTCGAACTCATCGGGGGGCCGGGAGCTTCGCGTAAAAACTGTCACGGGCCGGAGGCCGGGGCTGGGATTCCGCGGTCCGGGTCCCGCTACCGGCCCACCAGCCGTCCGAGCCGCTCCCAGCAGGCCAGTTGGGTTTTCTGGAAACCCTCCTCCTGGGGGACGAGGTGCCAAAGCTGGAAGCGGGGGATGCGCCCCTGCGCATCGCTGGGGATGGGCAGGACCTCCAGGCCCGCCTTCCTGGCCAGGGCCATGGCCCGGGGGAGGTGCCAGGCGGAGCTGAGCAGTCCGACCCGCTGCCAACCCTCCTGGGCCTGCAGGCGCCGGTAGGCCTGGATCTCATCCCGGGTGATGAAGCAGGGCCCTTCAAGTTTTCGGACGGCCGAACTCGGGACCCCCAGGCTCCGCCAGATCGCGCAGGTCTCGGCCCCGAGGTCCCGGCGGCCGGTCCGGGCATCCTCGGAAGTCCCGCTCGCCACCAGGCACTTCGCCCTTCCCGCATGCCACAGGCGCGCAGCCTCGAGGATGCGATCCCCGCTTGCATTGAGGAAGGGCCGACCTCGATCATCCACCTGGCTGCCACCCCCCAGGACGAACACGGCCTCCAGGGGGGCCGCGTCCTTCGGCAGGGGCGGGATGGCCGACTCGAGGCGCGCCATCAGGAGGGCCCCCACCTGCGGATTGCCGGCCAGGCCGAAGCCCAGGAAGAGGAAGGCCAGGAATAGACCGAGGCCGCGCTGGCGCCGCCGGAAGGCCCACAGCATGGCCAGGAACAGGCCGAGCCAGAGCAGGCCCGTGGGCATGCAGAGCATTCCGATGAGCTTGGAGAGGGCGAGCATGGCTCCATTCTGACCCAGGGATGGCCCCGGAACGGCCAGGGAACCTCTGGGCACCGGGTGCATTCGCTGGTTCTAGCGCCGGGGCCGGCCCTCAGGTCCAGCCCAGCCCCATTGCCCCGAGGGTCACCAGTGCTACGCCGAGCCACTGGCGTCGCCCGGGACGCTCACCCAGGGCCAGGGAGAAGACCACCGTGAAGGCCACGGAGGAATTCCGGATCGTGGTGACCGCCGCAGCTCCGGTCATGGAGAGGGCCACGAGGAACAGGCTGAACCCCAGGGCGCACAGGCAGCCCGCCAGCAGCACCAGCCCAGGCTCTTCGGGGAGGATGCGGAAGGCCTGGAACCCCCGTCGGCGGATGCGTACGAGGGTCTGGATCGGCAGCCCCACCGCCATCGAGAGGCTGTAGAGCGCCAGCGGATGGGCCCCGTGGGCCAGCGACAGTTTGTAGAACAGGATGTAGCCCGCGATGAAGGACCCGGTGAGCAGTGCCCAGGGCAGGGCGCCCCGGCTCCTCCCGCCCCGGAAAGAGGACCCCAGGAGACCCAGCCCGGTGCAGACCGTGAAGACGCACACCAGGGAGGTCCAGTGGAAGGCCTCCGCCATGAACAGCATGGAGACCGGCCACAGGAGGGCGATGGAGCTGCCCCGCATCCAGCTGTAGCTCCAGCCCAGGGGGGCCCTCTCCAGGGTCCGCACCAGCCCCACGAAGTAGCAGCCCTCGCAGCCCCCCGCGGCCAGCCCCCAGAGGACCGCCTGATGGCTGGGAAAGGCCTTGCCTGGAATGAACGGGATGGCGGCCGCGGTGAGGAGCATGGACACCGCGAACACTCCGGCCGCAGCCGAATCCAGGTCCCTGTTCCGCTTCAGCAGCACGTTCCACAGGGCGTGGATGATGGCTGAGGCGAAGGCGAGAAGAAGCGCCGTCTGCGGCACGAGAACTCCAGGTTGCCCGCGGGACATGCCGGCGATTCATGGTAGCGAGGCGGGGGGAGCCATCCCAGAAGGGCCGCTGGGACCCCGGGGAACACCGGTGGGCTGAGCCGCCCGGGTTCCGGCACCGAAGCCTTAACAGATCGCGCGCGGTCCTCGGTTACGATGTCCGGATCGCGCCTCAGGAAGACCCCCTGTTCAGGTGCAAGGCTACTCACCTCCTCTCGGCCATCCACGGTGGTTCCCTCTATGCCTTCCGAGTCGGTCTCCCTGGATTCCCGACGCGCGGAATACGCGACGCGGTTCAACCGGGTTGTGGACTACATCCAGTCCCATCTCTCCGAACCCATGGATCTGGAGACCCTGGCCGACGTGGCCTGCTTCTCCCCCTATCATTTCCACCGCCTATTCCATGGATGGATGGGGGAGACCATTCGGGATTTCGTCTTCCGCCTGCGGGTAGAACGGGCCGCGGCCCAGCTGCTGTACAACCCTTCCAAGAGCATCACCCAGATCGCCCTCGACTGCGGTTTCTCCTCCTCCGCCACCTTTGCCCGGGGTTTCAGGGCCTTCCACGGCATCTCCGCCAGCGAGTTTCGCAAGAATCGCAACAAGGATCGCAAGAACGGCAAAGCGGAACCCTCGCCAGGGATCCCATGCTCAGGGGTACCTCCTGAGCGGGCCTTCCACATGACCCTGAACGTCCAAGTGAAGCAGCTCGCCCCCATGCACGTGGCCTACATCCGCCACGTAGGGCCCTTCCAGGAGGACGCGGCCCTCTTCGAGCGGCTCCTGGGCCGCATCCGGGCCTGGGCCGGGAACCGGGGGCTGCTGGGGCCTCGCTCGAGGCTGCTTAGCGCCAGCCATGACGACCCGGAGATCACGGATGCCCGCAAGCTGAGGCTGGACGTCGCCATCACCGTGCCCGAAGGCACCGCCGTGGGGGCGGAGGTCGTCTGCCGGGAACTGGAGGGTGGCCCCTACGCCGTGGCCCGGGTGCGCATCCTGCCCAACCAGTTCATGGAAGCCTGGGACGCCCTCATGGGCGGCTGGCTGCCGGGCAGCGGGTACCAGCCCGATGACCGCCCCCGCTTCGAGATCTATCTGGACAACCCTCTCACCGATGCCCAAGGCAGGCTCCACGTGGAACTCTGCCTCGCCGTGAGGCCGCTCTGGTGCTGACCGTCCGCAGGGTCTCCAAGCGCTACGGATCGGTGCTGGCGAACGACGGCATCGACCTCACCCTGAACGCGGGCGAGGTACACGCCCTCCTGGGGGAGAACGGCGCCGGCAAGAGTACCCTGTCGAAAATCATCTACGGCTACACCCGCCCAGATGCCGGGGAGATCCTCCTGGGCGGCGAGCCCGCGCGCCTGCGCTCCCCCCGGGATGCCCGGGCCCTGGGCATCGGCATGGTGTTCCAGAACTTCATGCTGATCCCCGCCCTCAGCGTCCTGGAGAACGTCGCCCTCTTCCTCAAGGACCTGCCCCTGGTGCTGGACCAGGAAGGGATCGCCGGGCGGATCCGGGCCATCGGGGGGCGTTTCGGGCTCCAGGTGGATCCCCATGCCCTGGTGCGGCAGCTTTCCGTGGGCGATCGCCAGAAAGTGGAGATCCTCAAGCTGCTTCTGGCCGAGGCCCGCATCCTGATCTTCGACGAACCCACCAAGGTTCTCGCGCCCCACGAGGTGGAAGGGCTGTTCCAGGTGTTCGCGGCCCTGAAGGCCGAAGGCTACGCGATCCTGTTCATTACGCACAAGCTCCGGGAAGTCGTGGCCTGCGCCGACCGCATCACGGTGCTGCGCCAGGGACGGGTGGCTGGGGGGTTCGGGCCCGGCGAGGCGCAGGTGGGGACCCTGGTGAAGATGATGTTTGGGGAGTCCGGCGGGGAAGCTCCTGCCGCCACGGCCCCCGTGGGGGGGGGCACCCGGCCCATCCTGGAGTTGCGGGGGGCTTCGGCCCGGGGCGCGGGCAGCGAGACCACCCTGCAGGGCCTGAACCTGACCATCCACGAGGGGGAGGTGCTCGGCCTGGCCGGGGTTTCCGGCAGCGGCCAAAAGGAGCTGGGCGATCTGATCCTGGGCCTGCGGCCCCTGACAGGGGGCAGCCGCTGGTTCCGGGGCGAGGACGCCTCCTCCTGGTCCATTGCGCGCCTGCGGGAACGCGGCGTTGCCTTCGTGCCCGAGGATGCCCTGGCCATGGCTGCCGTTCCCGGCATGTCCGTTCGGGAGAACCTCTCGCTGGGCACCGGCGCCGTCTACCGCAGGGGCCTGGCCGTGGATTGGCGGGCCCTTGAGGCGGCCATGGGCGCATCTTTCGAGGCCCTCGCCTTCCCGATGCCACCCCTCGATTCCCCCATCGCGGCCTTGTCCGGGGGCAATCTCCAGCGGGTGGTCATTGCCCGGGAGATGGCCCACGGCCCCAGCCTCATCATCGCCCTGTACCCCACCCGCGGCCTGGATGCGCGTTCCGCGGCGTCCGTGCGGGACCTGCTGCGACGGGCCCGGGACGGGGGCGCCGGGGTGCTGTTCATCTCCGAGGATCTGGAAGAGCTGGCGGAGATGTCGGACCGGCTCCTGGTGTTGTTCCAGGGGGCCCTGGTGGGCGAATTCCCCCGGGGTTCCTGGCGACTCGAGGACGTGGGCCGCCTCATGACGGGTTCCGAAGAGGTGGCCGGTGTCTGAGACTGCCCTTCGCCCGATCCTTCGGCCGATCCTTCGCCACACCCTGGTGGCTGGCGCCGCCCTGGCCCTTTTCTCGGCGATCCTGCTGGTGGCCGGCAAGAATCCCCTCCAGGCCGCCGCCGACTCGTTCCGATCCATGGCCAGCGTGTACGGGTTCTCGGAACTCCTGGTGCGAATGACGCCCCTGATCCTCACGGCGGTGGCGGTCGCCCTGCCGAGCCGTCTGGGCCTCATCAACGTGGGGGGCGAAGGCCAGCTTTACATGGGGGCCTGGATGGCCACCGCGGGGGCGCTCTGGTTTCCGCCCCTGCCCCGGTGGGCGATGCTGCCCCTGGTGGCGGCCATGGGCTTCCTGGGAGGGGCCCTGTGGGCGGCCATCCCGGGGATCCTGCGGGCCGCGAAGCTGGTGAACGAAACCATCGCCACCCTGCTGCTCAACTACGTGGCCCCCCTCATCGTGAGCTACTCCATCTTCGGGCCCTGGAAGGCGCTGGGCAGTTCGGCCTACCCCGAGTCCCCGGCCTACCCGGACGCGGCCCTGCTGCCGACCTTCTTTGAAACCCGGGTGCATGGGGGCCTCATCCTCGCCCTGTTGGCCCTCCTGGCCTATTGGCTCCTGGTGGACAAGACTCGCTGGGGGCTCCAGATGCGGGCCATCGGCGGCAACGCCGAAGCCGCCCAGCGTCTGGGGATCCCGGTGGCCATGTTCCTCGTGGCGGCGCTGGCCCTGGGTGGGGGCATGGCAGGCCTGGCCGGCATGGGAGAGGCCATGGGCGTTCACGGGCGGCTGCGGCAGGGGCTGTCCCCGGGCTTTGGTTTCACCGGGTTCCTCATCGCCTGGCTTGCGGGGGGCAGGCCCCTGGGAATCCTCTTCATGGCCTTCCTCTTCGCCATCATCACGGCCGCCGGGGATACCCTGCAGATCACCCAGGGACTGCCGTTCTCGGTGGTGAACATCCTGCTGGCCATGATCCTCTTCATCGTGCTGGCGCGCCGGCCTGGAGCGTCCCGATGATGACCCCGCTGGCTCTTGGCGTTCTCGCCGGCGCGGTGCTCTCGGGCACCTCCCTCCTCTACGCGACCCTGGGCGAGACTCTGGTGGAGCGTTCGGGCATCGTCAATCTGGGCCTGGAAGGCGTCCTGCTCATGGGCGCCTCCGTGGGCTTCTCCGTCACCGCCGTCACGGGGAACCCCTGGATCGGACTGGCCGCGGCGGCCCTCACGGGCGGGCTCGCGAATGCCCTCTTCGGCTGGCTGGTGGTCCTCCGCAAGGCCAATCAGCTGGCCAGCGGCCTGGCCATGATGTTCTTCGGGTTCGGTCTGAGCGCCCTGGTGGGCGCCCCCCACGTGGGGGCGGTCATCGTCGGGCTGCCCAAATGGCGACCCGCATGGCTGGCGGCGCTGCCCTGGGTGAGCGCCTCGACGCTCTTCAACTACGACCTGCTCACCTGGCTGGCCTTGCCGGTGGCCCTCCTGGTGTGGTGGGTGCTGTTCAAGACGCGATGGGGACTGGGGGTGCGGGCGGTGGGCGAAAGCCCAGGCGCCGCCTACGCCTCAGGGCGGAACCCCGCCGTGCTGCAGTTCCAGGCCCTGGGCTTCGGGGGCGTGCTGGCGGGGCTGGCCGGGGCGCACCTCTCCCTGTCCCTGACCCTCACATGGGCCGAGTACATGACCGCGGGACGTGGCTTCATTGCCATTGCCCTGGTGATCTTCTCCAAGTGGAACCCCCTGCGGGCGGTGGCCGGCGCGCTCCTGTTCGGCGGCGCGGAGGCCCTGCAGCTGCAGCTCCAGGCCCGGGGTTCGCTGATCTCCCCGTTCATTTTGGACATGATGCCCTACGTCCTCACCCTGCTTGTCCTATTGGCCTGGGGCGGGTCCCGCCGCCTCGCGGCGCCCGCGGGATTGGGCAGGACCTTCTTCGGTTCGGAGTGACCTTTTCTGGAGGAACCCATGAAGAAATCCGGTTTCATCACCCTGATCCTGGCCCTGGCCTGCTTCACAGCCCAGGCCGATCCGCCCAGGCTCGTGATCGGCGCGGTGTATGTGGGCAGCGTCAACGACTACGGCTACAACCGCTCCTTCCACGACGCCCTGGCCCAGGTGGCCAGGGACCTTCCCGGCGTCAAGGTCCTGGAGGCGGAGAACGTGCCTGAGAGTGCCACCGCCGAGGGAATCATGGAGGGCATGATCCAGCAGGGTGCCAGGCTCATCTTCCCCACCAGCTTCGGGTACGCCGCTTCCGCCCGGAAGGTGGCCAAGCGCCACAAGGATGTGGCCTTCGAGTACGCCGGAGACGGCGACGCCTCCAGGAACTTTGGGGTGTTCTTCGGCTCCACGCAGATTGCCTGGTACCCCATGGGCGTCGCGGCAGGCCGCATGACGAAAACGAATAAGCTGGGCTTCGTGGTGGGAATGCCCATCGGCTACGCCCTGGGGAATGTGAACGCCTTCCAGATGGGGGCCCGCTCGGTGAACAAGAAGGTGCAGACCGTGGTGGTGGTCACCGGCGGTTGGGCCGACAAGGCGAAGGAGGCCGGCGCGGCCAATGCCCTCATGGATCAGGGCTGCGATGTCGTGGGCATGCACGTGGATTCCCCCGCCACCATCATCCAGACCGTGGAGGCCCGCGGGGGGATGTCCATCGGGTTCCAGTCCACGGAGGCCCGGGCCCTGGCACCCAAGGGGTGGATCACGGGCTTGGGCTTCACCTGGGCCCCCTTCTTCACCAAGGTCGCCAGGGATGTGATGGCCGGCAAGTTCCGCGGAGAGGCCGTGTACCAGGGCCTGGGGGGCATGGTGGCCATCGCCCCCTTTGGGCCCTCGGTGTCTGCGGATGTGCAGAGGCAGGTGAACGAGGCGGCCCAGAAGATCATCAAAGGCTTCAATCCCTTCACCGGCCCCATCAAGGACAACCGCGGCAACCTGGTGCTGCCCCCCGGGGCCAGCATCGGCAGCGATCAGATGGGCAGCTTCGACTGGTACGCTGAAGGCATCATCGGAAAGGTCCGGTGACCCATGACCCTCAAGGAACGCATCAACGCCGCCAATGAGGAGGCCTTCCGCCGCATGGCGGCCGCCGACCCCGTGCTCGTGGACGTGGCCCCCGCCTCCCAGGTGATCCCCGGCATGCGTGACCGCCTGATCCTGCATTCCGGCCCTCCGGTCACCTGGGAGCGCATGTGCGGCGCCCAGCGGGGCGCGGCCATCGGGATGTGCCTCTTCGAAGGCTGGGCCAGGGATGCCGCCGAGGCCGAAGGGATGCTGGCCCGCGCCGAGATCGAGCTGGAGCCCAATCACCACCACGCCACCGTGGGCCCCATGGCGGGCACCATCACCTCCAACATGTGGGTCTGGGTGGTGGAGAACAAGTCCTTCGGCAACCGCGCCTACTGCCGACAGGTGGAGAGCTTTCAACAGTTCGGGGACCATTCCGAGGCGGCGCTGGCCGCTCTGTTCTCCTGGCGGGACACCTGGGGGCCCGCCCTGGGGCAGGCCGTGCGATCCCTGGGCGGCATTCCCCTGAAACCCCTGATCGCCCGGGCCCTGCAGATGGGCGACGAGATGCACAATCGCGTCGTCGCCAGTTCCAGCCTCTTCGCAAATGTCGTGGCCCCGGCGCTGGCTGCCAGCGGGCTGCCCGCTGAGCAGGTCCAATCCACGCTGCACTACGCGGGCAATCACCCATTCCTGTTCCTGGGACTCTCCATGGCGGCATCCAAGGCCACCATGGACCCGGTGCGCGGCATCGAGTCGAGTACCGTCGTGACTGCCATGGCCCGCAACGGCACGGATTTCGGCATCCAGGTGAGCGGCCTGGACGGGGAATGGTTCTCCGCTCCGTCCCCCCGCGTCCAGGGTCTGCTCCTTCCCGGGTGGAAGGAGGAGGACGCCGGCCTCGACATGGGCGATTCCGCCATCACCGAAACCGCCGGACTGGGCGGCTTCGCGCTAGGCGGCGCACCGGGCATCCTGGCCTTCACCGGCGGCACCGCCGCCCAGGCCCTGGCCTTCAGCCGTGACATGCGGGCCATCGCTGTGGGGCTGAGTCCCAACTACCTCATTCCCGCCTTGGATTTCGAGGGCACAGCCATGGGAATCGATATCCGCAAGGTGGTGCAGGCCAGCCTGGTGCCCGTCATCGACACCGCCATCGCCCACCGGGAGATGGGCCATGGCATCATCGGCGGCGGCCTCGTGCGGCCACCCCTGGAATGCTTCACCAGGGCCCTCACCCGGTTCTCCGAGGTGTATTCCGTCGGACGGGAGGCCTGATTGATCCGGAAGACCGTGGTCCGTCGGAACCGCTACCTGGATTCAGTGTTCCTCATGCAGGTGGCACGGCGCATGTCAGAGCGTCCCGGCATAGAGGACGCGTCCGCGCTCCTGGGCACAGACGCCAACAAGGCGGTGCTGGCGGGCCTGGGATTCGAGGTGCTGGACGCGGGCCCCAACGACCTGGTGGTGGCCCTGGCCGGTGAGGCCGCCGCGGTGGATGCCGTGGCGACGGATCTGGAGGTGTGGCTGGCCCCCGGGGTTCCAGGGGCCGCGCCCGATCCCCGCTCCCTTGAGGAGGCCTTGCGAACGCGGGATGCCGACCTCGCGGTGATCTCCGTCCCCGGCGCTCACGCGGCCCGTGAGGCCCGGGCCGCCCTACATGCTGGACTCCACGTGTTCCTCTTCTCCAGCAATGTCTCCCTCGAGGATGAAGTTTCCCTCAAGCTGGAAGCCCGGGACCGGGGCCTCATCGTCATGGGCCCCGATTGCGGGACCGCCTACCTGGCGGGAGCGGGTCTGGGCTTCACCAATGCGATCCGCCGGGGCCCCATCGGCCTGGTGGGATCCACGGGCACCGGCATGCAGGAGTTCGCCTGTCTCGTGCACCTGGCGGGCTCCGGGATCTCCAACGGCATCGGCACCGGCGGCCGGGATCTTTCCGACGCGGTGGCCGGCATCTCCACCCTGGCCGGCATCGACGCCCTGGAGGCGGATCCAGCCACCAGGGTCATTGCCGTGCTCTCCAAGCCGCCGGGTGCGGCTGCCACCCGGAAGCTTGCGGAGCGCCTTGAGCGTTGTGCCAAGCCCGTGGTGCAGTGCCTGCTCGGAGGGGAGGACACCCTCGATGACGCTGTGATCCGCGCCCTCCGGGAAGTGGGGGTCGAGGCGCCGGCCTTCCTGCTGCCCCGTACCGATCCTCCCTTCCTCGGCCTGCGTCCGGAGCAGCGGCATGTGCGTGGGCTCTTCGCAGGTGGGACCCTGTGCTACCAGGCCCAGGCCATCTTCCGCCAGGCGGGCCTGACCGTTCATTCCAACGCGCCTTTGCATGGAATGGAGACCCTGGAGGATCCCGACCGGAGCCTCGGAAACACTTTCCTGGATATGGGCGCGGAATACTTCGTCGAGGGGCGGCCCCATCCCATGATCGACGGCACCCAGCGGAGACGCCGCCTGGAAAAGGAGTTGAGGGATCCCTCCGTGGGAGTACTGCTCCTGGATTTCATCCTGGGGACGCTGTCCTCGCCGGATCCCGTGGGGGAGGTACTGGATCTCCTTCCAGGAGGACTGTGTGTCGCGGCCTCGGTGTGCGGCACCGAAGGGGATACCCAGGGGCTGGAGAGCCAGGTGCGCGCCCTGAAGGAAGCCGGAGTGCGCGTCTTCCCCACCGCGGCCCAGGCCGCGCGCTTCTGCCGCGATGTGGCGCTGACCCTGCAGGAGGGCCTATGAAGGCTGTGCTGGGGGAACTGCTGCAGGGCAGGCCCGTCTTCGTCAACATCGGCGTGCGGGCCTTTGGCGACACCCTGCGACAGGCGGGCTTCGAGGTGGTGCAGGTGGACTGGGCTCCGCCCGCAGGGGGGGATCCCCGACTGGCGGCCCTCCTGGATGAACTCCTTTGAGGGAGACCGCCGGGCGCCGGGCCCTTTCCCTGGGCCCGGGGGCGTGGATGGAACTCGCCCGGCCGGGCGCCGAGTTCAGCGTGCACAGCGCCTTCCCCGGAACCGTGAACCTCCGGCGCCGGGGGGGCCCCCTGCTGCTGGTGGCCCTTTGCGGGCCCGAGGGCCAGGTCCTCCCCCACGCGGTCTCCCTGGACCGCCCCCTGGGTCTCCTGGCGCCGGGCAGCCCTGCCCGGATGGAAGGGGAACGGATGACGCTGGGGGGGATCACCGTGGACCTGGCCACCGCGTGCCGCAGGCCCCTGCGCGTCCTGCCCCACCTGGGCGCCTTCCCGGTCAACCTGGGCCCCTGTGCCACCCTGCTCCGGGAGATTCAGATCGCCCACGGCCATGACCTGAGGTGGGGGGCCCCGGCGGCCGGGGACCCGCCCCTCAGTTCCATGGGCGTGCGTCTCCGGATGGCAGTGGTGGCCTTCCTCGAGCGAGGGTCGAATGTGCATGGACTGGTGGGCCTGGGGGCGGGGTTGACGCCTGCCGGGGATGATTTCCTCTGCGGCTTCCTGGCGGCCCTGCGGTGCCGGGGCCGGGCTCTGGGCGCGGACCTGGAAGGCGGCCTGGGGGCCACTGGGGACATCAGTGCCTCCCTCATCCACTGGGCGGTCCTTGGCCATTGGCCTGAACCCCTGGTTGACCTGGCCCAGGCCCTGGCCGAGGATCGGGCCCCCCATTCCGTGCTGGCCCTGGAGGCGCTGTGCACCCTGGGCCACACTTCCGGGGCTGACATGGCTACGGGATTTCTCGCGGGGCTGGAACTCCCGCCGGACAGGCTCGCTGCTGCCTTTCCCCCCTAGGGCCTGTTTCCACGCTGTCCCCAGCCAGTCCGGTTCCGCAGCTCCTTGGAATCCTCCGTGGGCCCGACCCCCCTGCCGGGTTGATCGAGACTGGAATCGCCAGCTTCTAGACGAGAATGAAAAACACCGCACCTGTACAGGCCTTCCGCCTCGAGAATTGAAAGGCTCGGCCTTCCCTTCACTTCGCCCCCTCGCACGCTCATTTTCCGCAAAGGCGGTGCCATATCCCAGGAGCCCCCTTGTCCATCCTGTTCCGCCGCCCGCGAACCCTGATGCTGGTCGCCACCATCCTCCTGGTGCCCGGCACCCTCCTGGTGGCCAACATGCGAGCGGCCTTCTTCCGCGATCAGGGGCCCAGTGGCGCGCTTCGCCCGGTGCCGGGCCTCAAGGTGGAAGGCGAGCGGCTCACCTTCACCTTCGAAGACGTGGTCCTGGGCGTCCAGACAGATGGCCTGCCCCCCACGAAACTGGGCAGGGTGGAAGCCGTCTATCGCCTGAGGTCCGAAGGGGAACACGCCGCCATGTTCGAGTTCGTGGCCGCCTCCGATGCATCCGTCACCGCCAGCATCAACGGGACCCCGGCCGAGGTCCGGGTGACCCCCTCCGACATCCAGCTCCAGTTCGACCGCTCCCGCCAGGTCCCCGGCAGGCGGTTCACCCTCGCCTTCCTGGGCAGCCTGCGACCGGGCGCCAACGAGGTGGCCGTCACCTACACCCAGCCCCTGAGCTGCGAGGAGATGGGCCTGCGCTACTTCCACCGGTCCCGCTGGCGCACCTTCGCGGAGTATGACTTCTGGCCCATCAAGGAGTGGGTGAGGGATCCGGCGTTCCGGGCCGAGGTCACCCTGTCCATTCCACGCACCCGCAAGGTGCACGACTTCTTCTTCGGCCCTTCCCTGCTCCTCGCCGGGGAGACCTTCGCCCGCAAGGAGCTGCAGGGCGCCAGGCAGCCCCCGGAGGCCAGGAACTCCGCGGAACCTGCGCCGTCCCGGAAGCTCCCCTTCACGCTGGAAAAGACGCCGGATCGCCTGCTGGCCCATTTCACGCTCACGGGCGAGGATCTGCCGGACCTCCTGCGGGTCTCCGCCACGGAAAAGGACTGAGGGCAGGCGTCCAGTCTGTACCCCAAGCTGAGGAGTAGCCATGAAGCGAGGTCCCGCCTGTTCTGCATTCCTGGCCGCGGTGGGGTTGCTCGGCTGGGCGACGGCCAAGGCCGCGAACCCTGGGCCGACGGCCGCCGTCCAGAGCCCACGGACCCTTCGGTTCACGGATCGTGTGGGCCAGATCAAGGAAACCCCGGACCGTTTCCGGGTGTTCTTCCGGGTCCATGCGGCCGTCTATCGGCTGCCAAAGGAAAGCCGGAACTGTCCGGAAGTGCTCGAGGCCCTGAGGCAGAGCCTGGTGGCAAAAATCCCAGTGGAGGTCGAGGTGGACCCCTTCGCCCTTACCATCCTGGGGGCTGGCCCCGCGGGCATGGCGCCATCTCCGCCCACCCGGCCATGAGCCTCAGAGCTGGCCGAACAGGAACTCACCAAAGTGATTCATGAGCTGCGGGGAAGGCCGCAAGCCAGTGATTCGGTGGGCAGGGACCTGTGCCGTAGAGGGCATCCACGGCAGGGGTCATGGTGGTGCCCTAAGGCGCCGATGATGAAGGCCACTTGACTCGCTTGGGGTGGTCCTCATGGGGAACATGAAAACTGGATTTTTCACCAGTCTGCCACTGGCGCTCGTGCTGTTTGCCTGCGGCGGTAGCGGCGCCAATGGCAACGGTCGCCCGACCGTTGGTCCTGCGGAGGTCCCCTGGACGGCGGGTGCCTGGACGCAACCAGTTCCAACCTGGGGTTCGACAACCCGAGTCACCATCCCCTACCCGCTGAGCACGATAAGCCTGCCTGACCTGGGGGCCTTTGGTGCGCACGAGGGTGGTCACCCAGAGGGGCTTGACCATGTCTGGCTCTACAACAGCACTGACAACCAGGTGAAAAGCTGGGCGGATGGAACCGTGACAGAAATTGACGTCTACAGTGACCAGACCATGCTCACCATCGATTATGGGAACGGCCTGATCGGCAAGCATATGTCAGTCCAAACTGCCTCGGTGTCCGTCGGCCAGAAAGTGAAGGCCGGGGACGTGGTGGCCGTGGGGATTCCCGGTTCGCTCAACAACGAGTTTCAACTGATGGATGAGAACCGCGGCGATGGCATCAAAACGGACGTCAACGGCTTCTCCTATGTCTCGCCGATCGACTATCTGCAGAAGGACCAGCAGGCCGAGTTGATTGCGCTGTATGAGGCGCAGGTGGTCGCGCCCTTCTTCACCCTCGGAGAACAGGTCAACGCCGGCAAACCCTGGGAGCCCTACCTTACGAATCAGACCCTGATCCACCACCAGAACCGGGGGATGCTCGTCGGCGAGTGGGTCCTTGGCAACCGGCAGTGGAGCACGCCTGACCCCCTGTATTTCGACATCCTGACGATCAACGCGGTGACGAATGCCTTTGGCCAGTTCTCGAAGTTCAACTGCTCGGATTACAACCTAAGCGACCCCAAGAGCAAGGGGATCGTTTCAGGCAACTTCGCCTCAGGTCCTCAGGAGGGGCAGGTGACCTTCACCTACGATGGATCGGCCACACCCAATTGGTATGGTCTGTTCAGCATCGACGAGAGCGGGGCGCGGGCGATCATGAAGTTGGAATGGAGCGCCCAGGGCTTTCCTGTGGCGATATCGTCCAGTGCGGCCGTTTATTACGAGCGGTTGCCAGTCTATGTAGGGCGAGATGCAGAACTGCTCGGAGTGCTGCCCTGATCCGCATCACCCGACTCCTTCGTGAGGTCGGGGAAGTCTGAAGGTCCGTTTCGAGCACGGCCCATGTCAGTGGCATACCCTTGCAGGTCCTCCGCGACTGATCATGATCCGTGCGCGAAGGCCTGACCTGAGGTCACACTCTGCCCACCCACCGCACCCAAACCAGGTAATCTCACGCTCTCTGCACCCATCTAAGGTGGTGAGAAAGACATGATTCAAGCGGTTGGAGCGTCTCCGGTGCTTGGACAGTCGCCCTCGACTGGTACTGGGGCTTTGCAGGCCCAACTGGTCCAAGCCCAGACAAAACTGTCTGCTTGTATCAATTGCCCCACGGCAAAAACCCTCCAGGGGAAGGCCCAGATTGAGGCCCTCTCCATCCAGGTCGAGACGCTAAGGGCTCAGATTCAAGCCGTACAGGCAAAGCAGGGGCCGAGCAACCCCGCGCCGACTCCCCTCAATCCACCCGACTTTTCAGCTGGTGCAGTGGATCTGCAGGCTTGATTCGATCCACCAGCAACTCCATGAATACACCCTGCAGACGATCTCCAAGGAGCCAGCCCATGGGATGCGCCGGGAGGTATTGCGTGGTCCTTTCTGAGGTCGTAGATGGCCATCCAAGCGTCCGAGAGTGGCCATCCCTGGCGGGACCCTAGAGTACGGTGCCTCGCTAGGGCCCGTGGAGACTGTCTCCGCGCGGGACCGGAGGCCCCAGCAGCGGGGGGTGGTTCCGCCAGTGGCTCCAGGCCGAGAAGGACCGCCTGCATCTGAAGCGTCTGGTTTCGAAGCGGGTGTAAACACGGCACGCCGCATTCATACCGGTGGGGCAGATCCTGCAATTGGTCGAAGACCACCTCCGGCAAGGGGGCATTTGTCCTGTGGACCTCGCCCGCTTCGCCAGGGCCGCGCGGATCAGTCAGGAGATTTCGGAGGTTGCCATCGAGGGTGCTTTAGGTAAAGCCGCTGGGCGTCCCGGGGCTTCTTCCATTTGGCTTTGGGATCAGTCCTGCAGTGGAAACCCATGTGTATAAAGTTGGAGGAGAAAACTACCGATAGGACACCTAAGGCATTCGGAGCGTTCCCTGGCCGAACTTGCCTGGCCTTTTGGAACGCCTGGGTCCTTTCATAACGGCGAGCCACGACCTCCTCTCCGGGAGCGAGTCCCTTGACCATCCGGTTCGGTTGGCTTCGCGAAACGGTGCTCATGTGGGTGTCCGGGACCGGGGTCTGCCTTGTTTTGCTCGCCTGCGGTGGTGGTGGAGGGGGAACGGGCGTTGGAAACACTTCCCCGAGCCCGTTTCCTCCCAGCATTGTCAGTTTCCTACCTGGCAAGGGGGCACTTACCGCTGGGCAAGGGACCACCCTGACGGCGGTCTACACGAACGCCACTTCTGCCACCGTTGACCAGGGCGTGGGCGCCGTCCAATCCGGGGTCCCCGTTAAAGTCTCACCCGAAGCCTCCACAAACTACACCCTTACGGCCTTGGGACAGGGTGCCTCGGCCACCGCAACCCTGACTCTGACCGTGGTCCCCCCCCCCGCAATCTCAAGCTTTTCGGCTTCCACTCAGGATGTCCTGGCCGGGGGCACCACGCAGCTGACTCCCCAGTTCTCCGGGGGAGCGGGGACCATCGACCAGGGCATCGGGGCAGTCATCAGCGGCGTACCGGTGACCACGAGCGCCCTCAATGGCGCCACCACCTTCACCTTGACGGTAACCAACGCTGCCGGGGATTCGGTTCAGCTGGCCCTTCCCGTGGCCATCCATGATCGGGTGACCTTCCTCGCTGGCTCCGGGGGCACCCTGGTCGGCTCGACGCTGCAGGATCTCACCCCAGGGACCTCCTGCACGGCCGTCACTGCAGTACCCGCCACGGGATACGCCTTCAGCCTCTGGACGGGAACGAACGGCTTCGCATCCACCTCATCCAACCCCCTCATTGTCGCTTCCGTGAACAGTAGCCAGGCAATCACAGCCAAGTTCACTACAGCCATCTGTGTTCTGACCTATGTTGCCGGTGCCAACGGCAGCCTCACGGGGTCCACGGTCCAGTCTGTGGCCTACGGTGGCAGTGGCACGGCCGTCACAGCCGTCCCCAGCCCGGGCTATCACTTCGTCCAATGGAGCGACGGTTCGACCGTCAACCCCAGGACAGACACCAGCGTCACGGCCAACGTCAGCGTCACGGCCACCTTCGCCATCAACACCCTCACCCTCGCCTACGCGGCAGGGGCCAACGGCACCCTGACCGGGACCTCCTCCCAGATCGTGAGCTACCTGGCCAGTGGCACGGCCGTCACTGCCGTCCCCAACCCGGGCTACCACTTCGTCCAATGGAGCGACGGCTCGACCGTCAACCCCAGGACAGACACCAGCGTCACGGCCAACGTCAGCGTCACGGCCACCTTCGCCATCAACACCCTCACCCTCGCCTACGCGGCAGGGGCCAACGGCACCCTGACCGGGACCTCCTCCCAGATCGTGAGCTACCTGGCCAGTGGCACGGCCGTCACTGCCGTCCCCAACCCGGGCTACCACTTCGTCCAATGGAGCGACGGCTCGACCGTCAACCCCAGGACAGACACCAGCGTCACGGCCAACGTCAGCGTCACGGCCACCTTCGCCATCAACACCCTCACCCTCGCCTACGCGGCAGGGGCCAACGGCACCCTGACCGGGACCTCCTCCCAGATCGTGAGCTACCTGGCCAGTGGCACGGCCGTCACTGCCGTCCCCAGCCAGGGCTACCACTTCGTCCAATGGAGCGACGGCTCGACCGTCAACCCCAGGACAGACACCAGCGTCACGGCCAACGTCAGCGTCACGGCCACCTTCGCCATCAACGCCCTCACCCTCGCCTACGCGGCAGGGGCCAACGGCACCCTGACCGGGACCTCCTCCCAGATCGTGAACTACCTGGCCAGTGGCACGGCCGTCACTGCCGTCCCCAGCCCGGGCTACCACTTCGTCCAATGGAGCGACGGCTCGACCGTCAACCCCAGGACAGACACCAGCGTCACGGCCAACGTCAGCGTCACGGCCACCTTCGCCATCAACACCTTCACCATCTCATTCCAGGCCGGACCCAACGGGACCGTCGGCGCCCCCACCTCCCAAGTGGTGAACTACGGGGGGAACACCACCCTCATAGCCGCCCTCCCCAGCAGCGGCTATACCTTCCTGAACTGGACGGGCACTAACGGATTCGTAATGACCACCACCAACCCGGTGAACGTCACAAACGTCACCAGCGACATGACGGTCACCGCCAACTTCACCAACCTCAATGTTGTTAATTTCATGGCGGGTTCGGGCGGCACTCTCACTGGCACGGCCAGCCAATCCGTGGCCAACGGGGGGAGCGCCACCTCGGTGACGGCCGTTCCCAACGCCAACTACGGCTTCCTGAACTGGACCGGCACAGGGGGGTTCATAACCACCGCCAGCAACCCTCTTACGGTTTTCAATGTGACGGGGAACATGACCCTCACGGCAAATTTCCTGCATGTTCCCATCATCAACTATTTCGCCACCTCCTCCACCACCATTGGCAAGGGGCAGACCGGGGTCTTGAACTGGAGCCCCATCAGCTTCGCCACCAGCGCCTCCATCGACCAGGGAGTGGGCAGCGTGAGCACGGGATCCAGCTATGCCCTCGTCACGCCCACGGTCACCACCACATACACCCTCACGGCCACGAACTCGGCGGGTTCTAGTTCGAGCCAGACAACCATCACCGTGGTTCCGGCCCCCGTCATCACCTCGTTCACCGCGACGCCCTCTGCGGTGGTGCCGGGCCAGCCCACAACCTTGGCCTGGACCGTGACGGGGACAGGACCCTTTACCTACAGTCTCAACCAAGGGATCGGCACGGTCACCGGCAATTCCGTCAATGTCACGCCCCCCACCGGTGCCATCGTCTATACCCTCACGGTCAGCGCCTACGGCGTTGTCCAGGCCAATGTCACGGTGCTTTCGGGCGCCCCCGCCACCCTCAGTTACACCCCCAGCACCCTGGTTTACTCGAAAAACGTCGCCATCACTCCGGTCAGTCCCGCCAGCACCGGGGGGACCATCACCTCGTACTGGTCCTCCCCGAGCCTGCCCTCGGGTCTGAGCGTGGACCCCAACACTGGCATCATCAGCGGAACTCCCACGGGTATCGCGGCCCTGGCCAGCTACACCATCACCGGGGACAACGTCTACGGTTCGGTCCATACGACCGTCAATGTCACCGTGAACGATACCCCCCCTTCCGTCACCTATGGCTCCGGCCCTTTCTCCTACAAGGTCGGGTCCACCGTCACACTATCGCCCACCAATACCGGAGGGGCCGTGACAGGCTGGTCCATCTCACCCAGCCTGCCCGCGGGTCTCACGTTCAACACCAGCAACGGCCAGATCACGGGCATTCCCTCCGCCATCACAGCCAGCCAGAGCTACACGGTCACGGCCACCAATTCAGGCGGATCAAGCTCCCCTGTTCTCGTGATCGCCACCAGCCAGACCCCACCCGTAATCGCCTATGGAAGCCCGTCCTACACCTCATACGTGGGCGTGTCCATCCGCACCATCGCGCCCACTAACACGGGAGATCCAGCCACCTGGGCGATCTACCCCAGTCTTCCTCAAAACCTCATTTTCGACAGCGGGTCGGGCCAGATCTCCGGGACCCCCAGCGGCCTTTCCTCCGGCACCCTCTACACCGTCGAGGCCACGAACCTGGCCGGCTCAAGCCAGGCCACCTTCACCCTTTCCGTGAGTGTGCCAGCGCCGGTGATCACCACCCAGCCCTTTGGCCAGATCCTATCCATTGGCGCCGTCCCCACTTTCGCCGTGGCCGCCACAGGGACTGGAACCTTGACCAGTAGTGTCCAGAAGTTTCTGTAAGTCCTCGATAGCAGGTGGATCGCAGTGAGTGCATGGGGTCAGCGAAGGGAGGGCGGAGCCCGACCGAAGCTGACCCCATGCGGCGTTTGGTTCATGCGCCC
>Ga0316224_1000051_pt1 | contig 185393 bp, 200 predicted proteins | sample TBH18013metaG_FD_206254 | JGI IMG/M metagenome (GOLD analysis project Ga0316224, IMG submission 206254) | Freshwater microbial communities from Trout Bog Lake, Wisconsin, USA - TBH18013 | ecosystem: Environmental > Aquatic > Freshwater > Lake > Hypolimnion/Profundal zone | place: USA...
TCACTGGGGTTGGTCAAGAGAATCGATGAAACACCACCGACGCCAGCAGCACCACCGACGCCAGGAACTGCCAGCAAGTTGGTTCCTGTGAGAGTCTCGGTAACCGAGGGGTTGCCCTGACTCACCGTTGTTGGTGACAGCGACGTAACAGTCGGCGCGGCATCCACGGTGAAGGCGTTCAATGCAGTGAACGTACCGTTGTTGTCGGTGACCGTCAGGTCGTAGCTACCCGGAGCCGTCGTCGTGCTCACGGCAAACGACGCCGTCGCCATCGTGGTAGTCGTTTCAGCACCGTTCGTGAACGAGATGCCGGAGGCAGCCGTGCTGCCATCCAACGTCGCACTCAGCGTCACGTTGAGGCCTCCGTCGTTGGCGAGAACTCCGCCGACTTCGGTGTAAACAAGCGTGCCTGAACTGCCGTCACCTACGACATGGCCCAACGAAGTGGGCAAAAGGGTCTGTGAGTAAGGCGCTCCAGCTGTGAAGGCCAGCGAACCGACAGTAACCGTCGTAACCGACGCACTGGCGGCCGAGGCCAATCCGAGCGGCAGGGCCGCTGCGGCGAGTACGGCGCCGGCTGCGAGAGCCTTCACCAAACTCTGAGGTATCCGTCTAAAAGTATTCACTGGGAATCCTTCCTTTTCTTTTGTCTTCTACATACATCATTTATCGATATTGACGGTTGTCAACATCGCACTTCGATCCTGCGGTACCGCGTGTCACTACAAAGACGGCGTCTCAAGACATGACACGGCCGTTACCTCTGGGCTTCAGTATACGTAGCCATCAGGTGTGAAAGCGAATACCCAGCCTTCGCGACTTCTCAGCATCGTCGGACCACGCGTATGCCTGGTCACATCAAAGTACCTGATGAAAGACAACTTCATGACGCATCGGCGACTCGTGTTCTCGAGCCCCCTAGGCAGGTTTCGAATTGTTACATGATCGTAATCGCGGATTTCGCTCTTTTGTATGCGCTTGCCCGGGTCGAATCGACACGAGGTTGTAATCAATCAGGGCAGATCGCGTATGGGTTTCGTCATCAGTACCACGCATCGCGACTCTCGACCAAGGAATGGGGTCGAAACCCCTCGAGTGGGCGACGACGCCGTCGCGGTCATCGCAGCGTACGTCGTGAGCACGCGCGTCGGACAACGACAGACGAGGAGGGTGATGCAATTGGACGGTCAGACGTTCACTGTCCGAGTCCCGGTACGGGTTCTTGGACGGTCAGGAGGGTGCGAGTGGATTCGGGTCGGCGATCGCACACCGATTCGGACCCAGTTCGAGCGCCGCCGCCTCGTCCCCGACGTCCTCGGTACCCATATTGACCCGGACGATCTGCTGGTAGTTCGGTGGGCGGTCCTTCACGTTCGCTATGGCCCACGCCACGAATTGCGTCTCGCTGAGCGCGAGCGCCGGAAGCGAATTGCGCAGCTCGCCCAAGGGGCGCGCCACGAAGACACCAGTCTTCACCGGAACCCCGGCGCCGTAGTGCGCGGGAAAGACCATCATCTGGTCCCCCAGGGGCAGGACCCGCTCGTGGAGGCTGTGGTAGAGGTGGTGCGCGAAGGATTCGACCTGGTCGGCGAGGTCGGGGCGCCCGACGCTCTCCAGGAACAGGGTGTCGCCAGTGAAGATCGCCTCGTCACCCAGCCGGTACATCGTCGAACCTTCGGTGTGTCCCGGGACGCTCACCGCCTGGACGGTCAGCGCGACGCCGGGCGACAGGTCGATCGAACGGCCGTCCGAGAGGGGCTCGTACGCGAAGCAGAAGGGATCGGCCGGATTGAGCCAGAGTGCGGCGCCGGTCGCGAGAGCCAGAGCGCGCGCTCCGCTCAGGTGATCGGCGTGCAGGTGCGTCTCGACGATGTGGGTGATGGTCCAGCCCTGTTCGAGCGCCACTTCCTCGTAGCGCTCGATGTCGAGTGAGGGGTCGATCACGACGGCCGAGTCACCGGCCCCGATCACGTAGGAGAGGCATCCCTTGCCCCGTCGGCGCAGCTGCACGACGACCGCTCCGGCGAATGTGCCCGTCACGTGGTCGTACGTGGACGCCCACGCCTCCATCCCGCCCTGCAGGACCGAGCTCGCGATGCCGTGTGCGGCCAGGATCTCGGCACCCTGCTGGGCGCGCGCACCCTTGGCGCAGATCACGACCACGTGGGCGCCGCGAGCAATGACGTCGAGTCGCGACGCCAGTGTGTCGAGTGGGACGTTGTTCGCTCCCGGTATCTCCCAGTCGGCGACTTCGTCGGGATTGCGCACATCGAGCAGGTAGAGGCTCGGGTCGGTGTCGAGCAGCGGGACGAGTTCGTCGGTCGTAATGGTCGAGATGAGTTCACTGGTCGTCACGAGCGAAGTCTAGGAGTAGATTGACGCAGTTCGACGATGTCGTCGTCCCCCGACGAAAGGCCCCAACGTGACCCAGATCACCAACGTGAGCGTCGACGAAGCCCGCGAGCTACTGGCCGGCGGTGCGTTGTTGCTCGACGTGCGCGAGGACAACGAATGGAGCCTCGGACACGCGCCCGAGGCCCGGCACATCGCGCTCGCCGAGGTTCCCGACCACCTCGAGGAACTCGACAGGAACCGCCGCATCGTCTGCGTGTGCCGCTCGGGGGGGCGCTCGGCGCGCGCCGGCGAGTTCCTCCTCGAACAGGGTTTTGACGTCGTGAACCTCGACGGCGGGATGACCGCGTGGGCCCAGCAAGCTGGGCCACTCGTGGCCGAGCACGGCAACCCCGTCATCGGCTGATCGCGTCATGGCCGCGACCCCTGGTCCCCTCACCCGCCTGAGCGACGCCGTTCGCGAGGGACGGCTCAGCGCCACGGCGCTCGTCAGCGAATCACTTCGTCGCCTCGAGTCGACGAGTGCGACGCTCAACGTCGCGACCGATCTCTCGCCCGACGAGGCGCTCGAGGCGGCCAGTCGTATCGACCAAGGCGGACGACGGGCCGGTGTCCTGCTCGGGGCTCCCCTGCTGATCAAGGACCTCGAGGACTGGCGGGGCCACCCGACGCGCAAGGGCTCACTCGCCCTGGGCTCGGTCGCGCCGGCGACGTCCGACGGCGTCACTCCGGGACGGCTGCGCAACGCGGGCGCGCTCGCCGTGGGCAAGTCGACCTTGCCCGAATTCGCCATCGAAGGCTTCACCGCGAACCTGACGACCGGCGTTACGAGGAATCCCTGGAACCGCGACTACTCACCCGGCGGATCGAGTGGCGGCTCGGGCGCCGCGCTCAGTGCCGGCCTCGCGCTGATTGCGACCGCCACCGACGGCGGCGGTTCGGTGCGGATCCCCGCGTCGCTGTGCGGGCTCGTCGGTCTGAAGCCGACCAACGGCATGATCGGACGATGGCCGGCTCCCGACTGGATCGACTACTCGACCGATGGACCGCTCGCCACCTCGAGCGACGACCTTCGTCTGTTGTACGACGTGATGATCGGTCCGGTCGCGGGCGACCCCACGACCCCGACCGCGTCGATGGTGCGAGCCATGGGCCGGCGCGATGATCTGCCGCTCATCGTCTTCGCGGCCGAGCGCACGTCCCCACTCGGGCCGCTCCCGGCGGGCGTCGCGTCGGCGTTCCACGAAGCGGTGAGCGCGTTCAGCGAATTGTTCTCGATGCGCGTGATCTGGAAGGAGCCCGACAGCTTCTTCGACGGTGGCGAACCCGACCTTGATTGGTTCACCGTGTGCGCGGCCGAGCACGTGGCGTCGCTCGGACGCGAGTGGGTGGTTCGCCACATGCACGAGTTCCACGTCGCCACCCAGGAGTTCCTCGGGCTCGGGCTCGAGATCGAGATCGACGCCTACCTCGAGGCGAGGCGTCGTCGCTACCTCTACGTGCGCCAGATGGACGAGCTGCTCGGCCAGAACGGACTCCTGCTCACGCCGAGCGTGGCCAGTGAGGGCTGGCTCGCCGACGGTCGACTCACGTCCAGCGACGTCGTCGCGGGGCTCCCGCCCCACGTCTACTCGACCGCGATGCAGAACGTCACGGGCAATCCCGCGATCAGTGTGCCCATGGGTTCGGTGTCGACCGGTCTCCCCTTCGGGATGCAGATCACGGCACCGCACTACCGCGACCACCGCCTGCTCGACATCGCTGAAAGGCTGGAGTCGGCGTACCCGTGGCCGCGTTACGCCCCGGGTTACGAATCGCTGGAGTCGGTCCTGCTCGACTGACGGTGCGTGGCACAGGTGTGGTCCACGACGAGGGTGTGGCGTGCCAGTCGACTACAGCAAGAATTGGCCTGAACCCCGGTACGGGGTTCAGGCCAACACGCAGTCCCAACGGGATTCGAACCCGTGCCTCCACCTTGAGAGGGTGATGTCCTAGGCCACTAGACGATGGGACCATGAAGCGACTAGATCGTTACATCTACTCATTTCGCTCGGGGGCAAGGACTCGAACCCTGAATAACTGGACCAGAACCAGTTGTGTTGCCAATTACACCACCCCCGAAGGGCTTGGCAATCTTATAGGAGCGAGCGTTCAACCGCCAGACGGCATCGAAACCTTCAGTGAACTGGTGGTCCAGGAGCTCAATCGACCGTAGCCAATGATGCGTCCCACCCCAACATCCATGGTCTCCTTGAGGTAGTAGCGCCAGAGCGAATGCTTCACCGTCGGCGAATTCGCCACGGGCGACGCAACGGGCTTCAGGCCCTGGGACGAGGAAATGGCCATGGCCCGGTACTCGTGGAACGGGTCGGTCACCGTGATCACGGTGACGAGATGGTGCGCCTTCATCGCCGGCATCACCGAGACGACGTTCTGCCAGGTGTCGCCGCCCGAGCCCACCAGGATGTGCGACTGCGCCACGCCATGCTGCTCCAGGTACACGGCCGACACCCCGGCCTCGGTGTAGACGTCGCCCGGTCGCTTGCCACCGGTGACGACGATCCAGGGGGCTCGACGTTCGCGGTAGAGCACGAGTGCGTGGTCCAGTCGGGCCTGGAGCTCCTGGGAGGGGACGCCATTGTTCTCGGTCGTGCCGAAGACCACGATGGCCTGAGCGTGACGGCTCGAGTGCTCGTGCCCGGTCATCCAGATCTGGACGAACGTGACCCCGAAGTAGAGGATCGCGAGACTGAGCAGCGTCGAGACGATCCGCAGCACCAACTTGAACGGACCGAAGATCACTGCGAACTGCGCGCCAGTGCGTCACCGAGCCGGGCCAGGGTCTCGTCGCGACCGAGCAACTCGAGCGACTCGAACAACGGGGGCCCGACCAGGGTGCCGGTCACCGCGCAGCGAATCGGCGCCTGCGCCTTGCGCAGGGCCAGCCCGAGCGCCTCGCCGATCTCGATGGTCGCCTCGTGCAGCGCCGCGCTGTTCCACTCGACCTCCTCGAATCGTTCGATGGCGACCGCCAACAACGCCTGACCGAGCGGGTCGTTGCCGATCGACTTCGCGAACGCCGCGTCGTCGAAGGTCACGCGGTCACAGAAGAAGAACCCGACCATGGGGACGATCTCGGCGAAGGTGGTGACCCGTTCCTGGACCAGGGGCGCGATCTTCTCGAAGAGGGTCTCGTCGAAGTCGGCCTCGCCCCAACTGGGGCCGCGGTCGGTGGGCTGCCAGTCGCACGACCAGGGGCGCACCCACGGGGCGCAGCGCTCGACGAACTGCTCGAGGGAGAGCGCGCGGATGTACTCCCCGTTCATGTGGTTGAGCTTCTTCACGTCGAAGAAGGCCGGCGAGTGCGAGACGTCCTCGAGTCGGAACTGCTCGATCAGGGTGGAGCGCGGCACGATCTCCTCGTCGCCGCGCGGGCTCCACCCGAGCAGCGCCAGGTAGTTGACGAACGCCTCGGGCAGGTAGCCCTGATCGCGGTAGGACTCGGTCGCGACCGGGTCCTTGCGCTTGGACAGCTTCTTGCGCTGCTCGTTCACGAGCAGCGGCAGGTGTGCGTAGACCGGCAGCGCGACGTTGTCGTCGGTCGCGGCGTTGAGCGCCTCCCAGAGCATCATCTGCTTGGGCGCGTTCGAGAGGTGCTCCTCGCCGCGGATGACGTGGCTGATGGCGTCGTTGCGGTCGTCGGTGACGTTCGCGAGCGCGTAGAGCACCGCGCCCGAGGACTTGGCGATGACGAAGTCGTCGATGGTGGTGTTGGCGAATTCCACGTCGCCGCGGATGACGTCGTGCACCGTGGTGACGCCGTCGTGGGGGGTCTTGAAACGGATCGCGGTCGTCGCGCCGCGGCGCAGCCCCCGGTCGCGACAGAACCCGTCGTAGCCGGGGGTCTTGTTGTCACCCTTGCGCGCCGCGACGTCCTCGCCGGTGCAGTCGCAGTAGTAGAGGCGACCCGCGGCGTCGAGCAGTTCGACGCTCGTGGCGTACTGGGCGTGATTGTCGCTCTGGCGAAAGGGGCCCGCGTCGAGGTCGAGGCCCAACCAGTCCATCGCCGAGATGATGCCGTCGACCCACTCCTCGCGGTTGCGCTCGGTGTCGGTGTCCTCGATGCGCAGGATGAAGACCCCGTCGTCGTGCTGGCGCGCCACCAACCAGTTGAAGAGCGCGGACCTCGCCGAACCTACGTGGAAGTAGCCGGTGGGCGACGGGGCGAAACGTACCCGGGGTCCCGACACCGCCTAGTCCTCGATGGAGATGGCGCCGTTGGGACAACTCGCCACCGCGTCGCGGACCTTCTCCTCGAGCTCGGGACCGGGGTTCTCGTTGAGCACGTAGAGGTAGCCGTCGTCGCGAACCTCGAAGACCTCGGGCGCGATGCTCATGCAGACGGCGTTGCTGGTGCACAGATCGAAATTGACGTTGATCTTCATGACGGCTCCTTCACGTAGTGGGTCCATCGTAGTGGCCGGTCCCGCGCGCCGGGGCTGGCGCCGTGGTGCGTATGCTTCGTGACGACACAAAGGACGGCCATGGAACAGCGCTCACTCGGCTCATTGCGGGTCTCGGTCGTGGGGATTGGTTGCAACAACTTCGGGGCCCGGCTCGACCTCGCGGGCACCACCGACGTGGTGAGCGCGGCGATCGACGCGGGCATCAACTTCTTCGACACCGCCGACATCTACGGGGCCACCCGCTCCGAGGTGCTGCTCGGTCAGGCGCTCGGCGCGCGTCGCGCCGACGTGATCGTCGCCACCAAGTTCGGCATGCCCATCGATGACCAGCACTTCGGCGCCGAACCCGCGTACGTGCGCCAGGCCTGCGAGGACTCGCTTCGTCGCCTCGGCACCGAGTACATCGACCTCTACCAACTGCACTACCCCGACGACACCGTGCCCATCGCCGACACGCTCGCAGCGCTGCACGAGCTCGTCGAGGCGGGCAAGGTCCGCGAGATCGGTTGCTCGAATCTGAGCGCGGACCAATTGCGCGCCGCCAAGGTGGCGGCCGGTGACGGCGCCTCCTTCGTCTCGGTCCAGAACCAGTACTCGCTGCTCGCGCGCGAACCCGAGCGTGACGGCGTCCTCGCGGCGTGCGACGAACTGGGTATGGGCTTCCTGCCCTTCTACCCGCTCGCCAACGGTCTGCTCACCGGCAAGGTCCGCCCCGGCGAACCGCTGCCCGAGGGCAGCCGGCTGGCGGCGATGCCCGCCGAGCGCAGCGTGCACTGGCTGAGCGACGAGTTCCAGGACCGGGTCGCCGCGCTGCTCGCCTACGCGCAGGAGATCGAGATACCGATCCTGAGCCTCGCCTTCTCGTGGCTGGCGAGCCATCGCCAGGTCAGCTCGGTCATCGCCGGCGCGTCGAGTGCCCAGCAGGTCCACGCCAACGCGCAGAGCGTTCGCACGCTGGACGAGACCGTGATCGCGAGACTCAACGAACTGACGGCGTGATCCGTCGCGAGTGAAGGGCAGGACGAATGCCGGCAACGATTGATCCGCGCGTCCTGGACGGGTTCGAGAAGAGCACGTTCAGCACACACGACGGCACCCACGACGTGTACCGCATCGGTTCGGGTCCCGCCGTGATCGTGATCCACGAGATCCCCGGCATCACGCCGCTCGTCGCCGCGTTCGCGCGCACCGTCGCGAAGCGTGGCATGACCGCGGTGGTCCCGAACCTCTTCGGCACCCCCGGTCGCGAGATGACGATGCCCTACGCGCTGAGAGAGATCGCCCGGGCCTGCGTGAGCCGCGAGTTCGTCACGTTCGCCACGGGAAAGACCAGTCCCGTCACCCGCTACCTTCGCGCCCTCGCCGCTCACGAACTCGCCACCTGTGGCGGCGAGGGCGTGGGTGCGGTCGGGATGTGCCTGACTGGAGGCTTCGCGCTCGCGATGAGCGTCGATCCGATCATGGTCGCGCCCGTGCTCAGCCAGCCGTCGCTGCCGCTCGGATTCAACGCCGCGCACCGCCGCGCACTCGGCATCGCCGACGAGGACCTGGAGGTGGTGAAGGACCGGGTGAAGGACGGACTGTGCGTGCTGGGACTGCGCTTCACCGGCGACACCGCGGCGCCCGCGGCGCGCTTCGAGCGACTACGCGAGGAGCTCGGCGAGAACTTCATCGGCGTCGAGATCGACTCGTCCGAGGGCAATCCCTGGGGTTACCGCAAGGCCGCGCACTCGGTGCTCACCGAGGACTACTCGGACGCGCCCGGATCGCCGACCCGAGCAGCACTCGATCAAGTGCTGCTCTTCCTCGCCAGCAGGCTCGGGGTCGACTGAATCCGTGCAACCGTTGGAGCGTGCGACTAGCCGTTCTTCACCGTCGCGAGGATCTTGGTGAGCGTGTCCTTGGCGTCACCGAAGATCAGCATCGTCTTGGGGTTGTAGAGCAACTCGTTCTCGATGCCCGCGAATCCCGGGCGCATGGAGCGCTTGAGGAACAGCACGTTCTCCGCGAGGTCCGCGTTGATGATCGGCATGCCGTAGATGGGCGAGTTCTTGTCGTCCTTGGCCGCCGGGTTGACGGTGTCGTTCGCCCCGACCACCAGCGCCACGTCGGCTGTCTGCAACTCGGAGTTGGCCTCGTCGAGCTCCTGGAGCTGCTCGTAGGGCACGTTCGCCTCGGCGAGCAGCACGTTCATGTGACCGGGCATGCGTCCCGCCACCGGGTGGATCGCGAAGAAGACCTCGATGCCCTTGGCCTCGAGCTCCTCGGCGAGTTCACGCAGGACGTGCTGGGCCTGGGCGACGGCGAGACCGTAGCCGGGGATGATCACGACGCGACTCGCGAAGCTCATCAGCACGCCGGCGTCCTCGGGTGAACCCGAACGCACGGTGCGGCCGTCCTCACGCACACCGTCGCCGGTGGCGGTGATGTTCGAGCCGAAGGCCGAGAAGAGCACGTTCGACAGGCTGCGGCCCATGGCCTTGCTCATCATGCGCGTCAGCAAGATACCCGACGCGCCGACCAATGTACCGGCGACGATCAGGAGGTTCGAGCCGAGCGTGAAGCCCGAGGCCGCGACCGCGAGACCGGTGAACGCGTTCAGCAGCGAGATCAGGACGGGCACGTCCGCGCCACCGATCGGCAGCACGAAGGCGATGCCGAGGACGAAGGCCAACGCCAACAGCACCCACAGCAGCGCCGACGAGTTCGTCGAGAGGATCGTGACGATCAGGACCAGAGCACCGAGACCGAAGACCCCGTTCAGGATCTGCTGGCCCGGGTAGGTGATGGGGCGCCCCGTCATCAACTCCTGCAGCTTCGCGAACGCGATCGCCGAACCGGAGAACGACACCGTACCGATCAGCACCCCGAGCAGGACCTCGAGCGTGACGTAGGTCGCGGGGTGCGTCGACTTGATGTGGACGAACTCGGTGATCGACACCAGCGCCGCGGCGCCACCGCCCACACCGTTGAAGATCGCCACCAGCTGGGGCATGGCGGTCATCTTCACGAAGCGCGCCGTCGGCACGGCGATGAGCACGCCGATCGCCATGGCGAGCACGATCAGCCACACGTGGTGCAGCGGGTGTCCGTCGGCGGTGTACTTGAAGAACGTCGCGACGATGGCGACGAGCATGCCGACCGCGGCGACGCCGTTGCCCATTCGTGCTCGCTTGGGACTCCCGAGGCCCTTGAGCGCGAGGATGAACGTCGTCGCGCTGAACAGGTAGAGGAGATCAATCAGTGTTTCGCGACTCATTGAGCCACCTCGTCAGTCTTCTTCACAGCCGCCTTGGGCTTGGCTTTAAACATCTCCAACATTCGGTCGGTGACCACGAAGCCACCCACCACGTTCAGCGTCGCGAACAGGACCGCGAGGAATCCGAGGATCTCCTCGAGGTTGGTGTTCGCCGAACCGAGGACCAGCATCGAGCCGACCAGGATCACACCGTGGATCGCGTTCGACCCACTCATCAGCGGCGTGTGCAGAATACTCGGCACCTTCGCGATGATCTCGATACCGACGAAGATGGTCAGCATCAACACGGTGGCGTACTGCAGTAAGACGTTGCCCATTAGGCGTTCTCCTTCACTTCAGGGGTGATTGCGACGTGGGCCACACCGAGGGCTTGCGCGGTGGGCGCGTGATTGACTTCACCGTTCCTCGCCACCGTGACGCCGATGACGACCTCGTCATTCCAGTCCGGCGCGAGTTGTCCCTTGGTGCCGAAGAGCGCGAGCAGTTTCAGGACGTTGTTCGCGTACATGAAACTCGCGTGGGCGCCCATCTCGGCGGGCGGATTGGCGAGTCCGACGACGCGCACCCCGTGGTGATCGACGACCTGGCCGACCTGGGTGAGTTCGCAGTTACCGCCCCCGTCGGCGGCCATGTCGATGACCAGTGATCCCTCGCCCATCGCCTCGACCATGGCGGCCGTCATGAGGATCGGTGCCTTGCGCCCCGGAACGGCGGCGGTGGTGATCACGATGTCGGCGTTGGCGACCTCGCTCAGGAGAGCCGCTTGCTGCTGGGTACGCTCCTCGTCGGTGAGCTCGCGGGCGTAGCCGCCCGCGGCGTCGGCGGTGACGCCGAGCTTCACGAAGACGGCGCCCGCCGACTCCGCTTCCTCTTTCGCGGCCGATCGGACGTCGTAGGCGCGAACCTTGGCCCCGAGGCGCTTCGCGGTGGCGATGGCCTGCAGGCCCGCCACACCGACGCCCATGATGAGCACCTTGGCGGGACGGATCGTGCCCGCGGCGGTCGTGAGCAGCGGGAAGAAGCGGTCGAAGTGCGAGGCGCCGGCGAGTGCCGCCCGGTAGCCCGAGACGGTCGCCTGGCTGGAGAGGGCGTCCATGTACTGCGCGCGAGAGATCCGTGGCAGCAGGTCAAAGGACAGCACCGTCACCCGGCGGTCGTTCAGGATCTTGACGATGTCCTGTGCGAGCAGCGGCGAGAGGAACGATAGATGCAGCGACCCCTCGGGGAGCGCGGCGGCCTCCTCGGCCGAAGGCGGGTTCACCCGAAGGTTGACCTCACCCGTAGGCGCGTCAGCGATCGTGGCACCGACAGCCGTGTAGGCGTCGTCGGAGAAGTGAGCGCGTTGACCGGCACCGCGCTGCACCACAACATCCCAGCCGTCGCTCACAAGGGTTTTCACGGCGTCGGGCGTCAACGCGACTCGTGTCTCTCCGGTGCGCGACTCTTTAAAGAGCGCAATTTTCATAACCTAATTTCTAGCAGTTTAAAAATTGCTCCCTATCAATTCTGGGCGCGGTCACTAGATGCAAAGGTCACAATCTCGCGCGCGAGTCGCCCCGGCGCCTCGATGGGGAGCCAGTGGCCGTGGTCCTCGAGGCGCACGAACTCGAACGAAGTCGCGCAATGCTCAGCCGAGTTCTTCATCTGTCCTTCACTCAACGCCGCGTCACCGCTCGACCAGATGCCGAGCGTGGGCGCGAGGATCGGTGGCAGCACGGGTGGAGGAGCAACGAAGGCCTGGGGCGGTATGTTCGCCCGATACCAGAGCAGGTGCGAGGTCATCTGTCCGTCGCGTTCGAGCTCGTCGATGATCTGCTCGACCCGGGGGTGGCGCATCCAGACGCGCATCGCCTCGTAGTCGTTCTTTCGAAGGAACGCCTCGCCGACGCCCTCGTGGAAGAACAGCAGCGTGTACCAACTCTTGACCTGCTGCTCGAGTCCGGCGGAGCGGAACGAGGTGGGGTGACCCACCGAGATCGCGACGAGGTGGTCGACGCGCTCGGGCAGGTACGCGGCCGTCGCCCACGCCAGGTTGGACCCCCAGTCGTGACCCACCAGGGTCACCGTGGTCTCGTCGACGGCGTCGATGATGCAGCGCACGTCGTCGATCAGGTGGTGCATGGCGTAACTCGAGGTCGTGGCGGGTTTGGAACTCTGGCCGCACCCGCGAAGGTCCGGCACTATCACCCGAAAACCCGCCTCGAGCAGGTCGGGGACCATGTCGTCCCACAAGGCCGAGGTGTCGGGCCAGCCGTGCAGCAGCAGCATCGCCGGCCCCGCACCGCCCACCTGCACCGACAGCGTGACGTCGCCGTTACTGACCGAGAGCCGTTCCACAGTCACGACCGTACTTCGGATAGAAATGCTTCGTGCAGAACTTCCGAGTGAACGTGACCTCGCCCGTCGGGACCTGGGGCGTCGAGGGCCACGACGCCGGCGTGGCGCGCATCCTGATGCCCACTGAGCGGGGCCGGGCTTCGAGCGGCCGCGCGCCGTCGTGCGTGGCCGAGGCCGCCGCCCAGCTCGAGGAGTACTTCGGGGGTTCGCGTCGCGATTTTGACGTCCAGTTCGCCGAGGTGGAGTCCACGTCGTTCCAACGCGACATCTGGTCGACGTTGATCGCAATCCCCTACGGTGAGGTCCGCACCTACGCGCAGGTCGCCGCCAGCGTGCGACGACCCCGCGCCGCGCGCGCCGTCGGCAACGCCAATCACGCGAACCCGTGGCCCATCATCGTCCCCTGTCATCGCGTCGTCGCCGCGACCGGACTCGGGGGCTACGGCGGCGGCGTGGACGTCAAGCGCTACCTTCTCGATCTCGAAGGCGTCCGCGAACCCTAGAGATCCTCGGATGATTCTTCAATACGTATCGGCACGGTGATCTTCCAGATCGGCAGGCCACCGAAGATCTCGCGTGACAACTCCTTGATGGTGCGCCGCGCCACCCAGAACAGGATCAACGACCAGGGGACCTCGAGCACCAGCGCCATCACGAGACTCTGCGCGAAGTCACCGCGACGCGCGGTCGTGACGTCGAACCACGCGTCGATGAGCAGCAGCGTGGCGGCCGAACTGGCGAAGAGGATCAGCAGTGCGCGTCGCTGCCACGCGGCCCACGCGGCGCACAGGAGCATCACCACCTGGGCGACGTCGAGACCCACCCACGCCAGATACCAGTGGTCGGCCACGTAGTGGCGCGGAAGTCGCCAGCCGATGTAGATGGTCCACGCCGTTTCGGCCAACGCGGCCACCGTGAGAAGCGTCAATAGGCTCGAACGCCGCAGCCTCACCACGAGCGGCGCGGTCATGTCCCTACGGCGCGACCGGTACCGGGTTCTTGAGGGCCGCCTCCATAGCCAGTGCCCCCTCGCGAACCGCCGCGCGCTCGTCGTCGCTCAGGACCTCGAAGTACCGCGCCATCGTGGTCGAGGTGATCTCCTCGGCGCGCTTCTTCTTCGCCTCCAATTCGGGGGTGACCGTCGGCACGTCCTCGTCGGTGTAGCCGTGGAGTTTGAAGATGCCGGCGTCCTGGAGGTACGCGGCCTGCGCCGCGGTGATGCCGGCTTCAGCGATCGCGTCGATGTGCACGCAGCCGCGCAGCTCACGCAGCAAGATGGCGCCGAGGTAGGCCGAGTGGACCGGATTGGCGGGCGTGTCGAACTGCTTGTAGCCGTCGAAGAGCGCGTGGTGACCCGACGGCACCGCCGCGGCGAGTTTGTGGACCGCGAGCGCGAAGTTCGCCAGCACGTCGGTGGGGATCGCACCGAAGGTGTCGTCGGCGAACGCGTACGCCGCCGCCACGTGCGCCGCGGCGCTGACGACGGGATCACCCTTGGCGCGCGCGTCGGTCCAGAGCATGCCCATCGCCGAATGTGAGAAGAACGTGAACGCCTCGAAGACGGTCTCGTAGTCCGCGTCGCCAAGGACGCCCCCTCGCCCGAGTCCGTAGAACTGGAAGACGTTCAAGCCCAGGTCCGTGGCGCGCTGCGCGGTCGACGGCGCGAAGTAGTAACTCATCCCCACCAGTTGGATTGGCTCGGATGTCGTGTTCGAAAGGTCTGTCGTGTCCATCACGCCGACTCTAATGGGACCAGAAGGTACCCGGGGTGACGCCGAATTCACTCGAGCGGCGAGTCGCGCCGTACGCGAAGCTCGATGGAGGTGCCCTTCTCGACGACGACGAATCGCGAACTGCCCCCGTGGCGCGCCACGATCTCCGACACGATGGCGAGTCCTAGGCCGGTACCCCCCGAATTGCGACTTCGCGCGGGGTCGGCGCGAACGAAACGCTCGAAGAGGCGCGCGCTGTCGGCGACGTCGAGCCCCTCGCCGTCGTCGGTGACGGTCACCACCGCGTCATCACCTTCGTAGTGTGACTCGAAACGCAATTCGCGGGTGGCGTAGCGCGCGGCGTTGTCAACGACGTTGCGGATCATGCGCTTGAGCATCGCCAGGTCGCCCACCACCCTCGTCGGGTGCACGGCGGTGGTATCGACGGTGAGGTCGCTGATGGACCGGATCCGATGCGACTCCTCGAACAGTAGATCGTCCAGGTCGACGTCGTGACGCGGGGTGTCGACCTGCTGCTCGTCGTTGCGCGCGAGCCAGAAGAGATCGTCGATGAGGACGTCGAGGCGTCGACCCTCACGAATGATGGTCGCGGTGACCTCGGACCAATTCGCGTGTTCCTGGTCGCTCGCCGCCCGGTCAACGGTCGCGAGCAGCGTCGTGAGGGGACTGCGCAGTTCGTGGCTGACGTTCGACACGAACTCCTGCTGGAAGCGCGAGGACGATTCCAAACGGTCGAGCATCTCATTGACGGTGCGTGCGAGACGCGCGATCTCGTCGTCGCCCCCGGTCACCGGGACCCGCTCGGACAGATCCTCACCGGCGATCGCGTCGACGCGGCGACGGATGGACTCCACGGGCGCCAACGCCAGGCCGATGCCGAACCATATGAGCCCCCCCGACATCAGGAGCAGCAGCGGAAACGAGATCGCAACGCTCGCCAACAGGATCGTGACGCTGTGGTTGATGGGTCCGCCGTACACGAAGCCGAAGACGAGACCCGGACCGCGAGGGGTCGTGATGGTCTGGACCTGCGCGAAACTCAACTCACTGGTGAAGGGTGACGTCCGCAGGTCACTGACGAGGCGAACGTTCAGACCATTGCTCGACGTGAAGTCGGTGGTGGGGTGGGCCAACACCGGCGCGTTCACGATCGCCGAACTGGCGGCCCACACCTGGTTCCCGGCCACGTTGGTCACCTGCACCACGACGTCGCCGTGCATGGGCAGCGCGATCACCCGAGATCCCGGCATGGGTCCGGTGGCGAACCGTTCCTGGGTGAGGCTCATCGCCTCGGCGACCTGGTTCGAAGCGCTCGTCACGAGCGAGCGGTGCACCAGACTCACGAGCGCCACCCCGGTGAAGGCCAGCACGAAGGCGATGGCCAGCACGAAGAACAACGTCAGGCGGGCTCGAATGGACAGTTGATCCCGCGACGCCATCAGCCGGCGGACACGGTATAGCCGACCCCACGCACCGTTCGGATTATCGAGGGTTGACCTTCGACGTCGATCTTGCGGCGCAGGTAGCCGATGTAGACCTCGACGATGTTGGGATCGCCGTCGAAATCACTACCCCACACCGCACTCAGGATCTCGCTCTTCGCAATCGAACTCTCCGAGTGGGTCATGAGGAATTCGAGCAGCGCGAACTCGCGTGGCGTCAACATCGCCTCGCGGTCGTGCGAGCTGACCCGACGCCGGAGGGGATCGAGCGTCACCCCTCCCACCGAAAGCCGCTGGGGTCGCTCCCGGTCGTGACGGCGCAGAAGTGCGTTGACGCGCGCGAGCAGGATCGACCGCTCGAAGGGCTTGCGCAGATAGTCGTCGGCGCCGACCTCGAGGCCCTCGACCTCGTCCATCTCGCCATCCTTCGCGGTCAGCATCAGGAGCGGCGTGTTGACGCCCGCGCGGCGAAGGTCCTGGCACACGCTGAAGCCGTTGCGCTTGGGCAACATGATGTCGAGCACGATCACGTCGTAGGCGCCGTCACGCGCGGCGGCGAACCCGCTCTCACCGTCGTGGCGTTGCTCGACGATGAACCCTTCGTCGCCCAACAGTCCCGCCACGGCACTCGCCAGGTCGTGATCATCCTCGATTAGGAGAACCCGGCGTTGGTCATCACTCATTTGAGGTAGAGGTTACCGTCCGAACCTTCGACGATGGTGAGCTTGGTCAGTCCGTGGGGTGCGGGGCCGGAAATGACGTCACCCGTGGAGACTTTGAACTCCGAGCCGTGGCAAGGGCACGCGATGATGTCGTTGGACGCCATAAACGCGACGGTGCACCCCATGTGGGGACAGACGGCGTCGTACCCGAGGAAGGTGCCGGCGCTCGGCTGCACGATGATGCCGGGGTCGCCCGAGGTCGGGATGGTGAACGCTGCCGATTGGCCCACCGGGACCTTGCTGGCCGCGCCGATCAACGTACCCTCACCGGCCACGGTCGTGCCGGTCGTGCCGGTCGTGCCGGTCGTGCCGGTCGTGCCACCGGCGTTGAGTGGACCGGTCGTGGGGTTCAGTTTCGCGCCGCCGATCAACTTGCCGACGTCGGCCGTGGCCGCACCGAAGATGACGGCCGTCGTGCCGACGATGGCGGCGGCCGTGCCGCCGAGCACCAGTGCCCGACGGTCGATGTGATCGATCGCGACGCGCGTCGCGATGGGCGCGTGATCGCCCATCAGCACCGGACAGACCCCCGCATCACAGGCCAGACCGGCGCGCGCGGCGCAGGTGTTCGTGGTCGTCGAGTACTTGCCGCAGAGTTTCTGCACCGCGGTGAAGGCGATCGGGACCAGCTCGGGTGAGGTCACACCCTCCTTCTTCGCCGCCCGGTTGGCGATCCACGCGTCGAGCGACAGTCGGGTACCGGCGCCGGCGACGACGAAGGGGATCCACGCGAAGAAGAAGACGATGTCGGCGCCAGTGAAGTACGGCGAGGAGTGGAAACTCACCGTCAAGAAGAGGTTGAACGAGAGCAGGGCTCCACCGATCGCAGCCACCCGGGTCCAGAGGCCGATGAGCACGCCCACGCCGATCGCGACCTCGCCGAACGCGATGACCATGCCGAGTGGGTTCGCGATGCCGACCAGGTGGCTCAGCAGCGCGTGGATGGGGCTGGTCCGGATCGAACCGAGCAACTGCGCGTGCATCGAATTAGGGGCCTTGTTATTGAAGAAGGTCGGGTTCGAGAGCTTCTGAAGGCCAGCGAAGAGGAATGTGACGCCGAGGAATAGCCGCAACGGCAACAGCGCCCACTCCGCGAGGGCCCATGCTCGAACGGGCGCGTTGAAAGGGAGCCGCCGTTCCTTCGTCGCGCGCTGGTGCTGTGGGGTGTTTGTAGGCATACCTGTATGTTGCCACAGCAAAAATCAGCGAAACCAAGCCAAAGTCAATGGTTTAGCGAATCCTTATCCGCCGCCGACATCCACGTCGACGAGGATCGCGAAGGTCGTGAACGTGCGCGGTGTCGCCATCAACGACAATGGTCAGGTGCTGAACGCCACCGTGGTCACCTTCATCTTGGACAAACTCCAGAGCCTGCCCACCGGCCTCGTCTACGGACTGGTCGCCCTCTTGGTCTTCGGCGAGGCGGCACTCTTCATTGGCTTCGTGCTCCCGGGTGAGACGGCGGTCATCGTCGCGGGCGTGGTCGCGAGCCAGGGTCACGTCAACATCGTGGCGCTCTGCGCGCTGGTCGTCGCCGCCGCGATCGTCGGCGACTCGGTCGGGTACGCGGTGGGCAAGCGCTTTGGCGACCGACTGCTCGAATTGTCGATGCTGCAGCGGCGACGAGCGCAACTCGATCAAGCCCTCGACGGGCTCCGCCGACGGGGACCCGCATACGTGTTCGTGGGACGCTTCACCGCCTTCCTGCGAGCGGTGATGCCCGGCCTCGCCGGGATGAGCAAGATGCACTACCGACGTTTTCTGATCGCGAACGCGCTCGGCGCGGTGATCTGGGGGGTCGGCTTCACCTTGCTCGGTTACTTCGCGGGCGGCGCGTTGACCAGGATCGAGCATTACGCCAGCTGGTTCGGCGTGTCGTTGCTGGTGCTGGTGCTCGGTGCGGTGGTGGGTTTTCACTTCTACCGCAAACGACACGACGCACAGCACGCGAACGACGACTGACGTCGTCGGCCTAGCTGTAGTACCTAGCGCGCGTCGAGAACCGCCGCCGCGGGGCCGATCGCCCACTGGCCGTGGTGCTTGACCAGGAGTCCGCTGGCGGCGCTCGTGGGGCCCGCGCCCTTGACGAGCGAACGCAGGTGGACCTCATCGAGTCGCGCGTCGGCGCGCGCGACTCGAAGCGCATCGCTCTCGAGATCAAGGGTCATCGCGTGACGAACCATCAGCGGACCGACGACGTGGTCGTCGACCAAGAGTCGGGTGATCTGCTCGATCTGTGCCTCGGCCGACCTCGCATCGGCGAGCGCCCCACGACGCCACGGCGGCATCGTCGCCTCCAGGTAGCCGCGCTCGACGAGCTCGTTCGCCCGCGCGAAGGCGATCACGCCCTGCACGTCGGCGCCGAGGTGCTCGACGACACGCTGAGCGTGACGAAGGACGTGTGGCACGACCCAGGGCAACAACCACGCTTCGAGCCCCAGCCACGCCGGCCACGCCGCGTCGACGAGGGCCAGGGTCACGTGAAGTCCCTGGCTGCGCGCGTGACGCACCACACCGGCGTACCGGTCGAGCGCGGCGACGTCGACCTCGCCCCGGTGCGGTTCGACGCGCGCCCACTCGACGCCGAGTCGAACGCCGTCGAGCCCGAGTTGCGCCGCCAGGTCGAGCACGACCTCGTAGTCCGACCAGAGTCCGTCGGCGAGACCCGGTCCGGCGTGACGGCCCAGGGCGACGGTGGGCGAGAAGCACGTCGCCGGCTGAAAGGGATGATCGAATCCACCCTCCACGGCGTAGCCCTCGAGGGTCGCGAGTAGGAGCGGGCGGTTGGTCATCGCGACAGTTTCGCACGCTCGCGCGGCGCGAACTCAACTAGCGTCGTCGTTGGTGCCCTCAGGGCCGTGACAAGGAGAACCCATGGCGAACGAAGTACTACGCGAACGACGCGGACACGTTGAGATACTCACCATCAATCGGCCCGAGGCCCGCAACGCGATCAACCGCGCGACCGCGGTCGCGCTGAGCGAGGCGCTCGACGACTGTGAGACCAACGACGACGTCTGGGTCGTGGTGCTCACGGCCGCCGACAACAAGGCGTTCTCGGCCGGCATGGACCTCAAGGCGTTCGCCACCGGCGAGTTCCCCATCACGGACAAGGGCTTTGGTGGAATCACCAAGCGCGACTTCCCGAAGCCCCTCATCGCCGCGGTCAACGGTTCGGCCCTCGCGGGCGGATTCGAGATCATGATCAGTTGCGACATGGTGATCGCCGCCGATCACGCGAAGTTCGGCATCCCCGAGGCCTCGCGTGGCCTCATCGCCGGAGGTGGCGGCCTCATTCGACTGCCCAAGCTGATTCCACTGGCCGTCGCGTACGAGATGGCGCTCACCGCCGACCCCATCGACGCGCAACGCGCCTACGAGCTGGGACTGGTCAATCGCGTCGTACCGGGCGAGCAGGTGCTCGAGACCGCGGTCGCCCTCGCCGAGCGCATCGCCCAGAACGCCCCCCTCGCCGTTCGCACGTCCAAGAGCGTCATGAAGCAGGCGACCGAGATCACCGAGGCCGAAGCCTGGACCGTGAACGACCGCGCCTTCGGGGTCATCGGGGCCAGCGGCGACGCCCTCGAGGGCGCCGTCGCCTTCGCCGAGAAGCGCACGCCCAACTGGCAGGGTAAGTAATGAGCGTGATCGCGGCCTCGCAGCTGCAGCTGGCCGACACCACCTCGGTGATACGCCTCAGTCTCCACGTGCTCGCGGCCTCGGTCTGGGTCGGGGGGCAGTTCGCGTTGGCGGGCCTGGTCCCCACCATCCGTGGGCTGGGCGACGGTGCCGCGCAGAAGGTCGCGCGCGCGTTCGGGCGGCTCAGTTGGCCCGCGTACTGGCTACTGATCGTCACCGGATTCTGGAATTACGCCTCGGTGGACCACCAGCACGCGTCGAGCGGTTGGAATGCGGTCTTCGGGATCAAGATGCTCTGCGTCGTCGTGGCCGGTGTCGGCTCGTACATGCACACCAAGGCGTCGTCGGCCAAGTTGCGCGGGATCTACGCGGGTGTCGGCATGCTCGCCTCCATCGCGGCGCTCGTGCTCGGCATCGCGATCGCGGGTTAATGCAGGTGGTACACCAGCGCTGAACTGAGCGCCGCAGCGGCGACGACGACCGGGAAGGGCGCCTTGGCGAACAACGCCGCGAGCGCGACGGCGAGGCCCGCGAGCCGGTGGTCGATCACGACGTGGGTCTTGACGGCGAGGCCCTGGGCGACGACGAGCGCGCTCAGCAGCGAGATCGGGATGAGCGCGTTGATGCGTTGCAATCTCGGGTGCCCGAGCCAGCGCTCGGGCACCGAATGACCCGCCAACTTGATGGCGAAACTGCACGCACTCGTGGCGATCACGACAGTCCACATCGCCGAGGAACTCACCGGGGGCTCCACCCCACCACGATGGCGACCGCGACGGTGGCGACGATGGGCAGCCCCGCGGGCAGCCACGGCGTGGCGAGGAGGGCGAAGACCATCGACGCGACGGCGACGAGGCGCAAGAAGCCACTGTCGAGCCGGGGCCACAGGAGTCCGAGGAAGGCCGCCGGCACCGCCGCGTCCAGTCCCCACGACGCGGGATTGCCCAACTCCTTGGCGCCCACGGCCCCCAACAGGGTGAAGATGTTCCAGAAGAGGAAGACACCAAAGCCGGTCAGCCAGAACCCGGCGCGCATCGCGTCGCTCCCGCGTGGAGCCTGTGAGAGCGCCACCCCGGTCGACTCGTCGATGGTGACGTGCGCCGCGGCGGCGCGGCGAGCACCCGTGACCCGCAGCAGCGGCGCCATCTGAATGCCGTAGAGCGCGTTTCGCGTCCCGAGCATCGAGGCGGCGGCGACTGCGCTCAGCGCCGCGCCGCCCGAGCCGACGACGCCGACCGCGGCGAACTGGCTGGCTCCGGTGAACGTCAGCAACGAGAAGAGGCAGCTCTGCAGAACCGAGAAACCCGCGGCGATGCTGGCGGCGCCAAAGGCGACGCCGTAGACCCCCACGGTCAACGACACACTGAACGCGTCGCGCAAAGTGGCTCGTGGTGGCTTCGGCATGGAATCCTTCCTGTTGAGTGACCACATTTGATGATGCGGTTACCGGCTCCGCCTAGGAGCACTACTGTGGCTTCAGGAACGTCAAAGGAGAAGACAGTGTTCTTAGGCGAAATTTTTGGGCCCGATCTCTTGATCGTGGTCATCGTAGTTGCGGTGCTGATCTTTGGCGGCTCGGCCATCCCGAAGTTGGCGCGTAACCTCGGCTCGGCCAAGACCGAGTTCGAAAAGGGCCTGAAGACCGCCAAGTCCACTGACGCTGCGGCCACCAAGACCCCCGAGGCCGGAGAAACCAAGGCTCCCGAGACCGACAAGTAGCGCTCCGGCGGTTGCTGGCGACGCCGACCCTCCAAACGGGGCGAGGACGGCCGGTTCGTTTCCCCGCCGGTGTCTTCTGCGTGCCGGGCGGTGCTGCACCGGTTTCGTGCGGCTCACTCGCGCTTGCCCCGGTCGCGCGTCGCGACCCGTCGCGACTGGTCGCCCTTGGCCGCGGTCGACAATCCGAGCGTCGAATACGCTCAGTCGCGCGTCGCGCGACCACCCGTTGGTCTGAACCGGGCGCGCTATTGAGACGCGACACGGCTCGCACCCGACAATCGTGCCGCTCGCGACATCAGTTCCTAGCAGCGATAAGGGTTTTCAAATAATTACGAAGTCGCCGCCTCCCCAGGAGTGAGTAAGGTCTAATCGTGCAAACACCCGCCCTGCCCCCTCAGGGTGCGACGGTTCGTGCGCGCCGTTGGCGCCAATTACGACGTGCCGTTGCGCTCCCCCTAGCCGCCCTCGCCCTCTCGGGCTGCACTCTGCCGTCCTTCGGCGCGAGTCCGGGCGTCACGTCGAGTTCGAAGTCCGTCTACCACCTGTGGCAGGGTTTCTCACTGGGCGCAGTGGTCATCGGTGCACTGGTCGTGGCGTTGATCCTCTACGCGGTGCTGCGGTACCGACGCAAGGGCGACAACATCCCCGCGCAGTCCCAGTACCACCTCCCCCTCGAAGTGATCTACACCGTCGTGCCGATCCTGATCGTCTTCGGTCTCTTCGCCGCCACGCTGGTCGTCGAGAACAAGGAAGTCGCCAACCCGAAGACCAACGTCATCGTTGACGTCAACGCCTTCCAATGGGGTTGGAAGTTCACGTACCCGGGCACCAACGCGCTGGTCTACGGTCAGACCACCCAGGACCCCGTCATGGTCATTCCGGTGAACACGAACGTTCACTTCAATCTGACCTCGTCGGACGTGCTGCACGGCTTCTACGTGAAGGCGTTCAACTTCTCGCGTTACGCCCTGCCGGGTGTCGACAACAACTTCACCATCCGCGCCCAGAGCACCGGCACCTACTTCGGTCAGTGCACCCAGCTCTGCGGGCTCTACCACTCGCTGATGTGGTTCCGCGTCAAGGTCGTATCCCAGAGCGACTACGCCGCGTGGATCGCGACGTTCAACAACCCCACGGCCGAAGCTGCCCTGAAGGCAGCCAACAAGACGACCGCCCAGCAGACCTCCAGCATCGTTCCATCGAAGTCCTCGTCCACGAAGTTCGGGAGATAACTGAATGACTGACGTCCTCAATCCGCCAGTTCACGTCGCCAGCGATGACCACGGTCACGACCACGACGAGCACCACGGTCCCACCGGCATCCTCAAGTGGCTGACCACGACCGACCACAAGGTCATCGGCCTTTCGTACACGATCACCGCCGTCGTCATGCTCGTCATCGGTGGTGTCTTCGCCGAGATCATCCGCGCGCAACTGGCCACCCCCAACGGCAACCTCGTGTCACTCGCCCAGTACAACGAGTTGTTCACGATGCACGGTTCGGTCATGATCTACCTCTTCGCGGGGCCCTTCGCCTTCGGCGCGCTCGCGAACTTCATCGTGCCGATCCAGATCGGGGCGCCCGACATGGCGTTCCCTCGTCTGAACGCCCTTTCGTACTGGCTGTACCTCACGGGCGCGATCACGATGCTCGCGGGCTTCTTCGTCTCGGGTGGCGCGGCCAACTTCGGATGGGTCGCGTACGCGCCACTGTCGAACTCGATCAACACCCCGGGTGCCGGCGCGGACCTGTGGATCGGCGGGCTCCTGCTCACCGGTTTCTCCGCGATCTTCACCGGCGTGAATCTGAGTGCGACGATCTTCTACCTGCGCGCGCCCGGCATGACGATGTTTCGCATGCCGATCTTCACGTGGAACATGCTGGTCACGTCGATCCTCATCCTGCTGGCGTTCCCCGTGCTCACCGCCGGTCTCGTGATGCTCTACGCCGACCGTCACTTCGGTACGCACATCTTCTCGGTCGCCGGAGGCGGTGTACCGGTCCTCTGGCAGCACCTGTTCTGGTTCTGGGGTCACCCGGAGGTCTACATCCTGGCCCTTCCGTTCTTCGGAATGGTCACCGAGATCATCGCCGTCTTCTCGCGCAAGCCCGTCTTTGGCTACAAGGGCATGATCTTCGCGACCCTGTCGATTGCGGCCCTGTCACTCGGCGTCTGGGCGCACCACATGTTCACCACCGGGGTGGTCCTGCTGCCGTTCTTCTCGATCATGAGCCTCTTGATCGCGGTACCGACGGGAATCAAGATCTTCAACTGGATCGGCACGATGTGGCGAGGCGAGGTCTGGTTCTCGACCGCCATGTTGATGGCGCTCGGATTCCTCGTCACCTTCCTCATCGGTGGACTGACCGGCATCTACCTCGCGAGTCCGCCGCTCGACTTCTTCACGCACGACACGTACTTCGTCGTCGCCCACTTCCACTCCGTCGTGATGGCGCTGGTACTCGCCGGTATGGCCGGCCTCTACTACTGGGGTCCGAAGATGACCGGCTACCTGCTCAACGAGCGGATCGGCAAGCTGCAGTTCTGGTTCCTGTTCATTGGTTCCCAGGTCTTCACGTTCCCGCTGTACATCCTGGGTCTCGAGGGAATGCCACGACGCATGGCCGTCTATCCCCACGACCCGCAATGGAAGGCGATGAACGAGCTCAGCACGCTCGGCGCCATCATCATCGGCGTCTCGACGCTGCTCTTCGTCGTCAACGTCATCGTGAGCTGGAAGAAGTACCCGGCGGGTGACAACCCGTGGGACGGCCACACGCTCGAGTGGTTCACCACTTCCCCGCCCCCGCACCACAACTTCTACCGCCTGCCCCAGATCCGCTCCGAGCGTCCGACGTGGGACTACAACCACCCCGGCCACCAGGCACTCGCCCACGGCAAGCATGACGAGCCCGCTCAGCACGAGGAGGCGCCAGTCGCATGAAGGTAGAAGCAAAGATCCTCTTGGGCCTCGGACTCTTCTTCGGTCTGATGTGCGCCGTCTACTGGAACTGGAGTCTCGAGAACGCTGGTGGCGTGATGATGTTCGCCGCGATGCTGCTCTGCTTCCTTCCGGGTGGCTACTACTACTGGTGGAGTCGACGCATGAAGTCGCGTCCCGAGGACGACCCCAACGCGACCCAGGCGGGTGGCGCGGGTGTTGTCGGAGCATTCCCCGGGACCTCCATCTGGCCCTTCACGCTCGGCATGGGCGCGTTCTTCGTCGTCCTGGCGATGGTCTTCGGACTTTGGTTCCTCGTGCCCGGCCTCGGCCTGGTCATCTGGGCCATGCTCGGCGGAACTGCTGAAGGTCGCCGAGGCGGCAAGGTCTGATCACGCAGAGTTGAGAACGCCCCTCGGGATTTCCCGGGGGGCGTTTCTTCTTTGGGCGACTCTCGAAACACCCCCCGCCGCCGCAAAGCACCGGGTCGTCGGGCGCCGCCGCGGGGGCCTCAGGCGCCCGCGGCGCTCTGGGCGTCCAATATCTCTAGGGTGCCCTCGTCGCCGACACCGCCGAAGAAGAGGTTCAACGCGTCGCGAAACACCGGGTCGTCGGGAGCCGCCCGCGAGAAGAGCGTGACGCACGAGTGGAACTTGATGTCGTCAGGTCCGAAGATGGCGCGCGCGGGGGTCGGCGCGTGCTCATTGGCGAGCGTCGTGATCTCGTGCAGCCGACCTGCCAGCAATGGATCGCGCAGGTACGCCCTGGCTTCCTCGATCGACGAGATGGCGAACTCGCGCGACATTTGGCTCTGGCCCAGTCCCACAATCTGGGGAAAGACGTACCAGATCCAGTGCGAGCACTTGCAGCCCTCGCGAATCTCCTCCTTGGCCACTTCGTAGCTGTTCGCGGCGTTCTGCGCACGGACGAACCGCTGCAGGTCATGAAGCTCCGTCACGGTCCTCCTCCATTGGCCACCGCCAGCCCATGTCTAGTCCGTCGACGCTCTGGCGAGGCCGCCGAGAACGACGACACGGCGACGAACAGCACCCGCTCGCGCGACTCGCGAAGGCTACCGACGGGTTCGTGACGCGAGCCATTCATGCGCGACGCAAGATGGACGCTCATCGGTCCGAATCAATAGGACCGTCCCTCATACTTGCCTAGTATGTATGTCGTTGCAATTTCGTGAGACGTCCAACGACTCGCGCCCGAATTGACTGACAAGGAGAAGCTGTGGCTGTCACCGAAAGTTCGACGAAGGTTGTCCTAGGGGGAACGCGCGGAGGTCCCGATGTCGCGACCCTTCGTCAAGACCGCTGGTGGTTACAGCCCGTCATCACCGTCTCGGTACTGACGGCATTCGTCATCTACTCCACGTGGGCGGCGTTCCAGAACAAGTACTACTACGTGGGCGCCAACGTCAACCGCGACCTGATCAGCCCCTTCTACTCGCCTTGTCTCGCGAGTGACTGCGTGCCCGGGTCCAAGGCCGGCTTCGCCTTCAACGGGTGGGCCCTGTCACCGGCGCTGTTGATCCTCATCTTCCCCCTGGGCTTTCGACTCACCTGCTACTACTACCGCCGCAGCTACTACCGCGCGTTCTGGTGGTCGCCACCCGCGTGCGCCGTGGCCGACTCGCACGCCTCCTACACCGGTGAGACCCGGTTCCCGCTCATCATGCAGAACCTGCACCGCTACTTCTTCTTCGCCGGTCTGGTCTTCAACGCCCTCTTGACCTACGACGCGCTTCGCGCGTTCCGTCAGCCAGGCCTCGGCTGGGGCGTCACGGTCGGCACCGTGGTGCTGTGCGTGAACGCCACGCTGCTCTGGGCCTACTCGCTCAGCTGTCACGCCTGTCGCCACTTGTGCGGCGGCCAGGTGAAGAGCTTCTCGCAGCACCCGATCCGCTACCGCTTCTGGAAGCTGCTCACGCCGCTCAACGCCAAGCACATGAACTTCGCGTGGGCGTCACTCGTCTTCGTGGCACTCACCGACGTCTACGTGCGACTGGTCGCATCGGGCGCGATCACCGACTTCAAACTCTTCTAGATCTAAGGACACCTTGTGACGAGTACTTACGAACACCACGACTACGACGTACTGATCATCGGCGCCGGTGGCGCGGGACTGCGCGCCGCCATCGAAGCCAAGCAGCGCGGCCTGAAGGTCGGCATCATCACCAAGTCGTTGCTGGGCAAGGCGCACACCGTGATGGCCGAGGGCGGCATGGCCGCGGCCATGGGTAACGTCTACGCCGACGACAACTGGAAGGTCCACTTTCGCGACACCATGCGCGGCGGCAAGTACCTCAACAACTACCGCATGGCCGAGTTGCACGCGAAGGAATCCCCCGACCGCGTCCACGAGCTCGAGCAGTGGGGCGCGCTCTTCGACCGCACCAAGGAGGGGAAGATCCTCCAGCGCGACTTCGGCGGTCACCGCTACGCGCGTCTCGCCCACGTGGGCGACCGCACCGGCCTCGAACTCATCCGCACCCTCCAGCAGAAGGTCGTGTCGATGGACACCGACGTCTTCATGGAGTGCAAGGTCCTCAAGCTCGTCCACGACGGCGAGGGCCGCATCGCCGGTTGCGTCGCCTACTGGCGCCCCACCGGTGAATTCGTGACCTTCTCGGCGAAGGCCGTCATCCTCGCCACCGGCGGGGCCGGCAAGTCCTGGAAGTTCACCTCGAACTCGTGGGAAGGCACCGGCGACGGCCACGCCATGGCCCTGTGGGCCGGCGCGCAGCTGATCGACATGGAATGCATCCAGTTCCACCCGACCGGCATGGTCTGGCCGCTCAGCGTGCGCGGGCTCCTCGTGACCGAGGGCGTGCGCGGCGACGGCGGTGTCCTGCGTAACTCGGAGGGCAAGCGCTTCATGTTCGACTACGTCGCCCCGATGTTCCGCGACGAGACCGCCGAGACCGAGGAGGAGGGTGACAAGTGGTACGACGACCACACCGCTGGTCGTCGCCCGCCAGAGCTCCTGCCGCGCGACGAGGTCGCGCGGGCCATCAACGCCGAGGTGAAGGCCGGACGAGGCAGCCCCCACGGCGGCGTCTTCCTCGACATCGCCTCGCGTCGCACGCCGGAGTTCATCCGCCGCCGGCTGCCCTCGATGTACCACCAGTTCATGGAACTCGCGGGCGTCGACATCACGAGCGAGTCCATGGAGATCGGACCGACCTGCCACTACATCATGGGCGGCGTCAAGGTTGACGCCGAGACGGCCGCCACGCTGGTGCCCGGCCTGTTCGCGGCGGGCGAAGTCGCCGGCGGCATGCACGGCGCCAACCGCCTCGGCGGGAACTCGCTGAGCGACCTGGTCGTCTTCGGACGACGCGCCGGCATCGGCGCCGCCGAGTACATCGCGTCCGGTGAGGCCGCGACGTCCTTCGACATGGCCGAGGCCGAGGAGGCGATCCGCGAGGCGACCGCCCCCTTCGACCGCACCGAGGGCGAGAACCCCTACGACATCCAGCGCGACCTGCAGGAGATGATGCAGCTCAACGTCGGCATCATCCGCACCGCGAGCGAGGTCGAGGACGCCATCGCCCAACTCGAGGTCTTCACCGAGCGGGTGAAGAACATCGCCGTGAAGGGTGGTCGGGCCTACAACCCCGGCTGGAACCTGACGACCGACCTGCCAGCGATGCTCACGGTCTGCAAGACCGTCGCGCGTGGCGCGTCACTGCGAAAGGAATCGCGCGGCGGTCACACCCGCGAGGACTTCCCACTCGCGGACCCCGAGTTCGCGAAGTTCAACTTCGCCCACACCACCGACGGCGGCAACTGGGACAGTCCGATCGTCACGGTCGAGTCGCCGTTGCTCGCGATGCCCGAAGAACTGAAAGCCCTACTTGAGGAGGCGAAGTAATGACTGACGTCACATTGCGGATCTGGCGCGGCGACGCCAGCGGCGGCGACTTCGAGAACTACAGCGTCGAGAAGAACGAGGGTGAGGTCGTCCTCGACGTCATCCACCGCATTCAAGCGACCGAGGCACCCGACCTGGCGTGCCGATGGAACTGCAAGGCCGGTAAGTGCGGCTCGTGCGCCGCGGAGATCAACGGCAAGCCCGGCCTCTTGTGCATGACGCGCATCGACCAGTTGCCCGAGGGGCCCGTGACGGTGACGCCGATGAAGACGTTCCCGATCATCCGAGACCTCGTCACCGACGTCTCGTTCAACTTCGAGATGGCCAAGAAGGTCCCCGCGCTGCTTCCTCCCCCGATGCCCGAGGGCGGCTACGTCATGTTCCAGGAGGACGTCGAGCGTGGTCAGGAGTTCCGCAAGTGCATCGAGTGCTTCATGTGCCAGGACGTGTGCCACGTCATCCGTGACCACGAGGAGAACAAGCAGCACTACGCCGGACCGCGGTTCTTCATCCGCTACGCCGAGCTCGAGATGCATCCCCTCGACACCAACGACCGTCGCGACCTCGTGCGCGAGGAGATGGGACTCGGCTACTGCAATATCACCAAGTGCTGCACCGAGGTCTGCCCCGAGCACATCAAGATCACGGACAACGCGATCATCCCGCTGAAGGAACGCGTCGTCGACGCGCACTACGACCCCGTCGCGTGGCTGGGTCGCAAGATCCTTCGTCGCACCACGAGGTCCAGTTCGGACGCCGCGGTGCAGCCCGCACCGTGATTCGTGGCTGAGTTCCTCTCCGACGACTGGTTTGAGAGCCTCAACGACACACTGCGCGCCGCGGGACCGGTGCCGGACGTGGACGGAGTATCGGTCCTCAGGATCGTCTTCGAGTTCCCCGACGCCCCCTCCACCGGGCCGCACGCCATCACCTTCACGGTGAGCGGCGACGGTGCGACCGTCACACCAGGCGACCACCTCGCCGCCGACGCGCTCGTCAGCCTCAGCTTCGCCGATGCGGCCGCGCTCGCCAACGGAGCGTTCGACAGCGCCACCGCGCTGCGTGAAGGTCGCATCAAGGTCCGTGGTGACATCAACGCGATCGTTCCACTCGTCGGATGGCTCCAGCACGCCCATCCCAACGCCACCGACTAAGAAGGAACCGTGGAGCCACTGCCCCTGTTCGAGAACGACCTCACCGAGCCCGGGGTACTCCAGGCGCACATGCTGCACGACGAGGACGTCACGATCCCCCACGTGGCCGTGCTGTGCTTCTTCAACGAGCTCCTCGAGCAACTCGCCGCCGAGAACGTCCTCACGCCGATCTACACCCTGCGCAGCGAGATCGGCAAGAACCACGTCTACGAGTTGTCGACCGATTTCGGGACCGTCGCCGTCGTGCACCCCGGCGTCGGTGCGCCACTCGCCGCGGGCTTCGTCGAGGAGATGGCCGCGCTCGGCGTGACCACGTTCGTCGCGTGCGGCGGCGCCGGCGCCCTGGTCGAGGACCTGGCCCTCGGGCACGTCATGATCGTCCCCTCGGCGCTACGCGACGAGGGGACGAGTCTGCACTACGCCGCGCCGAGCCGCATCATCGAGGCCGACCAGATGGGCGTGCGCGTCCTGGAACGGATTCTGGGCGAGCTCGACGTCGCGTACTACGTGGGACGCACCTGGACCACCGACGCCTTCTTTCGCGAGACCCGCAGCCGGGTCACCCGTCGCATCGACGAGGGCTGCACCATGGTCGATATGGAGTCCTCGGCGTTCATCGCCGTCGCCCGGTACCGGGACCTGCGCTTCGCGCAGATCCTCTACGCCGGCGATTCGCTCGCGGGGGCCGAGTGGGATTCACGTCACTGGGAGCACGCTCGAGCGATTCGCGAGCACCTCTTCTACGTGGCGGCTCGCGCGGCACTCGAACTGCACAAGGCCCCCGGCCATCACGACACCGCCACCGGCTGAGGACCTCTCCGGCGGCCACAACCCGACAAGAGAGAACGGGCCGCCGAAAGTGGAATCTTTCGACGGCCCGAACCTCTGATTATAGTCTGAGTCCTAGATCAGCCCCAACGCCCGGACTTCATCGCGCTCGGCGATCAATTCGTCAGTCGTGACCTTGATCCGCTCCGCGGCGAACTCGTCGATGGCGAAGCCTTCCTTGACCTTCCAGTCACCCTGACCGTCCGAGGTGATCGGGAAGCCGAAGGTGAGGCCTTCGGGGACGCCGTACTCGCCGTGACTGGTGACGCCGATCGAGGCGCAGTCGTCACCGGCGGTCGAGGTCACGAGACTCACCACGGTGTCGATCGCCGCGTTCGCGGCCGAGGCCGCCGAACTCGCGCCACGGGCTTCGATGATCGCCGCGCCGCGCTTCTGCACGGTCGTGATGAAGTCGCCGCGCAGCCAGTCGTGATCACTGATGGCGTCGAGGGTCTTGGCCCCGGCGAGGGTGGCGTTCGCGAAGTCCGGGAACTGGGTCGCCGAGTGGTTGCCCCAGATGGCCAGGTTCTTGACATCCTTGACCGGCACACCGGCCTTCTTCGCCAACTGGGTCTCGGCACGGTTCTGGTCGAGACGCGTCATCGCGAACCAGCGGTCCGCGGGGACCTCGGGCGCGTTCGAGCGGGCGATGAGGCAGTTCGTGTTGCAGGGGTTGCCCACGACCAGCACGCGCACGTCGCTCGAGGCGTTGGCGGCGATGGCCTGGCCCTGCGGCCTGAAGATGCCCCCGTTGATGTTCAAGAGGTCGCCGCGCTCCATGCCGGCCTTGCGCGGGATCGAACCCACGAGCAGCGCCCACGAGGTGTTGGTGAAGGCGTGCTGCAGGTCACTCGTGGCCTCAATGCCCGCCAGTAGCGGGAACGCGCAGTCGTCGAGTTCCATGACGACGCCCTCGAGTGCCTTCATCGCGGGCTCGATCTCGAGCAAGCGCAGCACGACCGGGGTGTCGGGACCGAGCAACTGGCCCGACGCGATACGGAACAACAACTGGTAACCGATCTGACCGGCGGCGCCGGTCACGGTGACGTGGACGGGGGTAGTCATCATGCTCCTTCGGGTGTGGGTTGAATTACAGACGGTCGACGATGGCCGAGGCGAACTCCGAGCACTTGACCTCGGTCGCGCCCTGCATCTGACGGGCGAAGTCGTAGGTCACGACCTTGTCGGCGATGGTCGCCTCGAGGGCTCGAACGATGTCGTCCGCGGCGCCCTGCCAGCCCAGGTGCTCGAACATCAAGACGCCCGACAACAGGACCGAACCGGGGTTCACCTTGTCCTGGCCCGCGTACTTCGGTGCGGTGCCGTGCGTGGCCTCGAAGATGCCGTGGCCGGTGACGTAGTTGATGTTCGCCCCGGGGGCGATGCCGATGCCGCCCACCTGGGCCGCCAGAGCGTCCGACAGGTAGTCACCGTTCAGGTTCATCGTGGCGATGACGTCGAACTCGGCGGGGCGCGTAAGGACCTGCTGGAGCGTGATGTCGGCGATCGAGTCCTTGACGAGCAACTTGGAACCGGGGTTGCCACCACAGTCGTCCCAACCAACGGCGACGTCGGCGAACTCGTTGCGCACGAGGTCGTAACCCCACTTCATGAAGGCGCCTTCGGTGAACTTCATGATGTTGCCCTTGTGCACGAGGTTGACCGACGGACGGTTGTGCTCGAGCGCGTACTTGATCGCCGCGCGGATGAGTCGCTCGGAACCCTCCTTCGAGATGGGCTTGATGCCGATCCCGCTCATCTCACGGATGTCCCAGCCGTAGCTGTCCTTCAAGAAGGAGCGCAACTTCTCGACCTCGGGCGTGCCCGCTTCGAGCTCGAGGCCCGAGTAGACGTCCTCGGTGTTCTCGCGAAAGATCACCATGTCGACCAACTCGGGGTGCTTCACGGGCGACGGCACGCCCTGGAACCAGCGCACGGGGCGCAGGCACACGTAGAGGTCCAGAATCTGACGCAGCGCGACGTTGAGCGAACGGAAGCCGCCGCCGATGGGGGTGGTGAGGGGACCCTTGATCCCAATCAGGTGGCTGCGGAAGTCCGTGATCGTGTCGTCGGGGAGCCAGTTGCCGGTCTCGTTGAAGGCCTTCTCGCCCGCGAGGACCTCTTTCCACTCGATCGTCTTGCCGTGCTTCTTGGACGCGGCGTCAAGGACCAGCTTCGCGGCGGGCCATATGTCCACGCCGGTGCCGTCACCCTCGATGAAGGGGATGATTGGATTGTCAGGAACGGTAAGTACGCCAGAGGCGCTCATTGTGATTTTCTCAGCCATACCAATATCCTACGACGATTCGCCGGGGTCTCCCCTAGGGTCAGAGGGCCTGTTCTGTCCCACCAGACTCACCCGAACAGGACGCGGTGGATCTCGCGGGTCGCCGTCGACTGGTTCAACGTGTAGAAGTGCAGGCCGGGCGCGCGGGCCTCGAGCAACTGTTCGCAGAGCTCGATGGCAGCCTTGATCCCCTCGGCTCGCACCTCGGCCGGACCGCCGCGAGCGGACGCTCCCACGAGTCGCTCCTGGAGCGCCACGGGCACACGCGCACCCATGGCGGCCATGCGTTCGATGCCCGACAACGTGGTCACGGGCATGATGCCGGGCAGTACCGGCTTGGTGACGCCGAGCGCGCCGAGCTCGTCGACGAGCCTCGTCCATTCCTCGAACTCGAAGAAGAACTGGGTGACCGCGAAATCGGCCCGTGCCAACTTCTCGGCGAGGTAGCGACGGTCCGTCGCGAGGTCGGTCGATCGCGGGTGACCCTGCGGATGGGCGGCGACGCCGATCGAGAAGTCGCCGACCTCGCGCGCCAACTCGACCAGATCGATGGCGTGGGAGAACTCGGAGGTGACGCGCGACCCGTCGTCGGGGATGTCGCCGCCCAGGGCCATGACGTTGACGACGCCCTGGTCGAGGTAGTTCTTCAGGATGTCGCGCATCTCAGCGCGGCTGTGACCGACGCAGATGAGGTGGGCCATCGCGGTGATGTGCCCGCTGCGTTGGATCTGCGTGACGAGGTCGAAGGTTCGCTGGCGCGACTCGCGACCGCCCCGGTACGTGACTGACACGAATGACGGTTCGAGCGGTTCGAGCTCGGCGAGCGTCGTGCGCAGCTTCAGCCCTTCCTCGTCGGATTTCGGCGGGAAGAACTCGAATGAACGAGTGGTCCCTGCAGCGAACATCGTGTCGATACGCACGAAACTAGTGGGCCCGTCCGAAGTCGTCCTCGAGGCGCACAATGTCGTCCTCGCCGAAGTATGTACCGTGCTGGACCTCGATGAGCACGACCGGCGAGGTGCCGCGGTTCTCACAGCGGTGCGCCTGACCGATCGCGATATCGATGCTGCCGCCCGGGGCGATGACGTGCTCGACGCCGTCCACCACGACGGTGGCGTTGCCGTTCACCACGAACCAGTGCTCGGCGCGCTTGGCGTGCAGCTGGTAACTCAGCCGCTTGCCCGGCGCGACGACGATGCGCTTGACCTTGTGGTCGAACATCTCATCGTCGAGAACTGTGAAACTTCCCCACGGGCGTTCATCGAACTCCCGGCCCAATGCATCTCTTGTCGTCATCGCACCTTCTCGGCCGCTAGCACTGCGTTGCGCAACAGCATGGCACGGGTCATCGGTCCCACGCCACCAATACGCGGCGTGATCCAACCGGCGACGTCGGCCACCTCGGGCGCCACGTCGCTCATGAGCTTGGTGCCCGACCAGCTGGTACCCGCGCCGACGACCGCGGCCCCGGGCTTCACCATGTCGGGCGTCACCAGTCCCGCCACCCCGGCGGCGGCGACGATGACGTCGCCCAGCCGGGTGAGCGCCCCCATGTCCTCGACACCCGTGTGCACGACCGTCACGGCGGCGTTGCAGCCCGGTCGACGCATCGCGAGCAGGAGCGAGAGCGGGCGACCAATGGTGAGCCCGCGCCCGATGATGACGACGTGCTTGCCCTCGACGGGGACGTGGTGGGCGCTCAGCAACTCGACGATGCCCGCCGGCGTGCACGGCAGTGGGCCCGGGGCGCCCATGACCAGGCGACCGAGGTTCGTCGGATGCAGACCGTCCACGTCCTTGGCGGGGTCGACGCGCAGGAGGACCTGCGTCTCGTTGATGCCGGCGGGTAGTGGCAGCTGGACGAGGATCGAATGGACCGCGGGGTCGGCGTTCAGACGGTCGATGACCGCCTCGACCTCCGCCTGCGTCGCGCTCGACGCCAGGTGCTCGTGGAACGACGTGATGCCGATCTCCTCGCAGTCAGCGCGTTTCATGGCGACGTACTTGGCGCTCGGACCGTCGTCGCCCACCAGCACGGTGCCGAGTCCCACGGGTCGCCCGGCCGCGGCCAGACGCCGGGCCCGGTCCGCGAGTTCCATCTTGATACGACCGCTCAGGCGCTCGCCGTCGAGTAGTTCTGCTGGCATGGTTCTCCTAGTGCCTGAAGTGTCGCTCACCGGTGAGCATCATGACGATACCCGCGGCGTTGGCGGCGTCGATGACTTCCTGGTCGCGCACCGAGCCGCCCGGCTGGACGACCGCGCTCACCCCGGCGCTGGTGAGTGATTCCAGTCCGTCGGCGAAGGGGAAGAAGGCGTCGGACGCCGCCGCGGCCCCGTGGGCGAAGTCCCCGGCCTTGGTCGTGGCGATACCGGCCGCGACGACTCGCGACTGTTGACCCGCACCGACGCCCACCGCGACGCCGTCGCGGGCGATGACGATGGCGTTGGAGGTCGTGCGCGCGCACACCCGCCAGGCGATGCTGAGATCCTGGAGCTGTTGCGCGGATGGCGTGGCGTCGGTGACGCAGCGCCACTGCGAGACTGGCACGAGCAACTCGTCGGCGTTCTGCACCAGGGCGGTGTCACCGAAGGTTCGCACCGACAGACCCAAGGGCTCGGGCGCGGGGGCGCTCAGGAGACGCGTGGCCTTGCGCCGACTCACGAGGATCGCAATGGCGTCCTCGTCGAACGACGAGGCGATGATCACGTCCGCCTGCGGGCCCGCGGCGATCAAGCCCGCGAGCTCGACGTCCACGACGCCGTCGATCGCGACCACCCCGCCAAAGGCGCTCTGGAGGTCCGCGTCGAGTGACTTCTGGAACGCGTCGGCGAGCGTGGCGCCGAGGGCCGCACCCGAGGCGTTGGCGTGCTTCATGATCGCCACCGCCGAGAAGCCTGGCCAGTCGCTGCGCAACTCGTGCACCAGCCGCCAGGCCGCGTCGGCGTCGAAGAGGTTCAGGTACGACAGAGCCGTGCCGGCGTGCTGTTCGACACCGTCCCACCACGGGGTCGTGCCGGCCATGCGGTAGCGGCCGCCGATCTGGTGGGGGTTCTCGCCGTAGCGCGTCACCGTCGCGCGCTCGAGGGTCAGGTGCAGCGTCTCGGGCAAGACCTGGTCGGTCGCGCTGGGCGGTTCGCCGATCTCGCCACCCCCGTCGAGCCAGCGCACTATCTGCGCGTCGTAGGCGGCGGTGTGCGCGAACGCCGCGCGCGCCAGGTGGTGACGGGTCGAATGTGACAGCTCCCCGTTCGCGCGCAGCTCGGACAACACCTCGTCGTACTGGTCGGGGCTCGTCAGGACCCCGACGTGCTGATGGTTCTTCGCCGCGGCGCGCACCATCGAAGGCCCGCCGATGTCGATGAGCTCGATCGACGGGTCCGACGTGAACGGGTAGAGGTTGCACACCACGAGGTCGATCGCCGCGATGTCGTGCTCCGAGAGCGCCGCGAGGTGCTCGGGCTTGGAGCGGTCCGCGAGGATGCCACCGTGGATGCGCGGGTGCAGGGTCTTCACACGGCCGTTCAACATCTCGGGGAAGCCGGTCACCTCGGCGACGTCGAGGTGGGCCACGCCCGCCTCACTGAGCGCCGACGCGGTGCCACCGGACGCGACGATCTCGACGCCGAGGGCCTCGAGACCCTTCGCGAACTCGATGAGTCCGGCCTTGTCGTACACACTGATCAACGCGCGCATTTAACTCTCCTCTAGTGTGCCGGCGACTGAAACTGGCTCCGAGCCCTCGCTGAGCGACGCCATCACCCTACCGAGGACCAACGGATAGAGCGAACGCTCGACGATCTTGATCCGCTCGTGCAACGAGTTCTCGTCGTCGTCGTCGAGCACCGCGACGCGGCGCTGGGCGAGGATCGGACCGGCGTCGAGCTCCTCGGTCGCGACGTGCACGGTGCAGCCCGATTCCTTGGCGCCCGCCGCAATGGCCGCCCCGACCGCGTGCCAACCCTTGAACTGCGGCAGCAGGCTCGGGTGCGTGTTGAGAATCCGTCCCGGGAAGGCATCGTGGAACGACGCGGTCACGACCGTGCCGAAGCCCGCCATCGCGACCAGATCGACGTTGCGGGCTCGCAACTCCTTCGCCAGGGTGGCGCTGTAGGACTCGCGGTCGAAGGACGCGGAGAACCCTCCGAACGCGCCGCGATCGAGGAGCAGGGCTTCGACGCCGGCGTCGCGCGCGACGTCGAGTCCGCGACACGGCCGGTCCGACGCCACGAGGGTCACTTCGATGCCCGCGCCCAGTATGGCTTCGAGGATCGTTCCCGATCCCGACACCAGCACACAGAGGCGAACGGAGTTCAACGCGTTACAGCGCCTTGACGATTTCAACCATCTTCTGACCGGCCTCGGTGGGGTTGAGGCACACGTGGACACCGGCTTCGCGCAGTGCGTCCATCTTGGCCTGCGCGGTTCCCTTGGAACCCGAGATGATCGCGCCGGCGTGACCCATCTTGCGTCCCGCCGGGGCGGTGACCCCCGCGATGTAGGAGACGACGGGCTTGGTCATGTTGAGCTTGATCCACTCGGCGGCGCGCTCCTCCTCGGAACCGCCGATCTCGCCGATCATCATCACGGCCTTGGTCTCGGGGTCGGCCTCGAACGCGGCGAGGCAGTCGATGAAATTGGTGCCGGGGACCGGGTCTCCGCCGATGCCGACGCACGTCGTCTGACCGATGCCCTGCTGGCTCAGTTCGTGCAGCGCCTGATACGTGAGTGTTCCCGAACGAGAGACGATGCCCACCGGGCCGCCGGCGAGCGCGATGTCACCTGACGTGATGCCGATGTTGCACTTGCCGGGGCTGATGATGCCCGGGCAGTTCGGTCCCAGAAGTCGCACGCCCGGGTATTCCTCGACCAAACGGTTGAAGACGATCGCCTCGTCGTGCGCGGGGATGCCCTCGGTGATGCAGACGATGAAGGTGATGCCGCCCGCGGCCGCCTCCATGATCGCGTCAGCCGCGAACCTCGGTGGCACGGAAACGAACGACGCGGTGGCGCCGGTCGCGGCGACCGCTTCTTTGACGCTGTTGAAGACGGGAATGCCCTCGACGTCGGTGCCGCCCTTGCCGGGAGTCACGCCCCCGACAATCTTGGTCCCGTAGTCGCGGTTGCGCAGCCCGTGGAACTTGCCCTGTCCGCCGGTGAGGCCCTGGACAATGACTTTGGTGTTTTCGTCTACAAAGATGCTCATGGTTCGTCCTTAGGCGTTCGCGATGTCCACGGCCCGGCGGGCGGCGTCCAACATGGTGGGTTCGGTGATCAGGTTGTCATTGAGGTGAGGCGCGAGAATCGCTCGCCCCTCGATTGCGTTGGTGCCGTCGAGGCGAAGCACGATCGGTGAGGTGATGCTCACGCGCTTCAACGCCTCCAGGACGCCCTTGGCGACCTCGTCGACGCGGGTGATACCACCGAAGATGTTCACGAAGATGACGCGCACCTTGGGGTCCGAGTTGATGACCTCCATGGCTGACGCCATCACGTCGGCGTTCGCGCCGCCACCGATGTCGAGGAAGTTCGCCGCGGTGCCACCGACCTGGTTGACGACATCGAGCGTCGACATGGCCAGCCCGGCGCCGTTGGCGATGATGCCGACGGTCCCCTCGAGGCCGATGTAGTTGAGCCCCTTCTCCTTCGCCATCTTCTCGCGGGGGTCTTCGGTCTCGGTCGCGCGGAATTCCTCCCACTCGGGGTGGCGGAACGAGGCGTTCTCGTCCAGGGTCACCTTGGCGTCGAGCGCGTGCACCTTGTTGTCGGGCGTCAGGATCAACGGGTTGATCTCGGCGAGGTCGCAGTCACCCGTCGTGTAGCAGTCGTAGAGCTTGACGAGCATCTCGGCGGCCTGCTCGCGTGCCACCTCGTCGAGTTCGGCCTCGGCGACCCAACGGCGCGCGGTCGCCAGGTCGAGTCCGCGAACTGGGTCGATCTGCAGGAACGCGATGGCGTCGGGGTTCTCCTCGGCCACGACTTCGATCTCGACGCCGCCCTGGGCACTCAGCATGCCGAGGTGGGTCTTGTTCTGGCGGTCCAGCGTGAACGACGCGTAGTACTCCTTGGCGATGTCACTCGATCGCTCGACCCAGACCCGGTGCACCACGTGGCCCTTGATGTCGAGCCCGAGGATGTTGCCGGCGTGCAAGCGCACGTCGTCGATGTTGTCGGCGAGCTTCACGCCTCCGGCCTTGCCGCGACCGCCGACCTTCACCTGCGCCTTGATGACCACGGGATAACCCACGCGCTCGGCCACCGCCACGGCCTGCTCAACCGTGTCGGCGACGTCACCAGGTGAGACCGCGATACCAAAACGCGAGAAGTACTGCTTGCCTTGGTACTCGAAGAGATCCATTGACTTCCACTTTCATTTGATTGGCTGTCGAGCGACACCCAGCTACGGACTACTGCACTGCCTCTCGAGCGTCGAGCGCCCCTTCGAGCCAGTTCCCGATGTCGGCCAACGAGGCACCGGGCGTGAACACCTGGGCGACGCCTCCCGCTTCGAGCGGTGCGATGTCGTCGTCGGGGATGATGCCACCCACGATGAGCAGCACATCCTCGCGGCCGGCATCCTTCAGAAGATTGACGATTCGCGGGACCAGCACCAGATGAGCGCCCGAGAGCAGCGAGAGTCCCAGCGCGTCGGCGTCCTCTTGGATGACGGCCTGCACGATCTGCTCGGGGGTCTGATGCAGACCGGTGTAGACCACCTCGAACCCCGCGTCACGAAGAGCCCGGGCGATGACCTTCGCTCCTCGGTCGTGACCATCAAGACCCGGCTTGGCGACTACAACTCGATAGGTGCGATTCATCAATAGACAATCATAGAGCCCACGAGAAGGGCCATAATCCACGTCGTGAACCCGTCAAACGCCGCGAGTAGCGTTGGCCTCGTGACGATGACGACTCGAGCCCCGCGGGGAAAGGCACACGCGCTGCTCTCAGCGATGCGTCCTCGCCAGTGGGTGAAGAACGGGCTCATCACGGTGGCGCCGGGGGCCGCGGGGATGCTGAGCCACGACAACGTGATCGGTCACGTCCTGGTCGCGTTTCTGGCGTTCTGCGCCGTGTCCTCAGCGATGTACCTGCTGAACGACATCCGCGACGTCGAAGCGGACCGCACCCATCCGAAGAAGCAGTTGCGCGCCATCGCCGCCGGGGAGCTCTCGGTGCGCCGGGCCGTGATCGCGTCGTTGGTCCTGCTCGCGGCCGGCTTCCTACTGCCCCTGACGCTCGTGAAGCCCGAAGGGTTGTTGTTGATCCTCGGCCTCTACGTCGTGAGCACCACCCTCTACATCCTCTGGCTGAAGACCGTCGCGGTGATCGAACTCGCCTTCGTGGCCGCGGGATTCTTCCTGCGCTCCTACGCGGGTGCCGTGGCGTGCCATATCTACGTCTCGTCCTGGTTCCTCGTGGTGGTGTCCTTCGGGGCCTTCTTCCTCGTCGTCGGCAAGCGCTCGAGTGAACTTTCCCAGGAAGGCGCCGGCACCACCCGTAAGGTCCTCGTCGAGTACACGCCGGAGTTCCTGCACTCCGCGCTCACCATGAGCGCCACCGTCGCCGTCACCGGCTACTGCCTGTGGGCCTTTGACACCTCATCGACCGGTCTTTCGTCGATCCACCACCACATCGTGCCGATCCGACTGACCGTCGTACCGGTCGTGCTCGCCATTCTCTTCGTCATGCGCACGTCCGAGGCGACCGACGGCCAGTCCCCCGAGGACCTGATCCTGAAGGACCACACCGTCCAGTCGCTGCTGGTCCTGTGGGCGGCGCTGCTCACGATCGGCATCTACGCATGAACCGCGAGACCCTCCACGGTTGGGGCCGCACGATGCCGGGCGTCGCCACGGTCCTGAGCCCGTCGGACGAGACCGACGTCGCGGCCCAACTCGCGGCCCACCACGGCGTCATCGCCCGGGGTCTCGGACGCAGTTACGGTGACGCTGCGCAGTTGAGCGGTGGTTTCGTGATGAGCAATCTCGATCTCGGTGGCGTGAGCGCCATCAGCGAGCAAGGGGTCGTCACGGTCGGGGCGGGCGTGTCGATCGACGAGTTGCTCGCGCTGTCGATCCCCCAGGGCTGGTTCGTACCGGTCACGCCCGGAACCCGTCAAGTCACCATCGGCGGGGCTATCGCCGCCGACGTCCACGGAAAGAATCACCACGTGGACGGTTCCTTCGGCGCGCACGTGCTGGCGATGCGCATCGTCACACCGGTCGGTACGTTCTCGATCACGCCCGAGCGCGACGCCGAGCTCTTCTGGGCAACCATCGGCGGCATGGGCCTCACGGGTGTCGTCACCTCGGCCACCCTGAGGATGTCCCCGATCGAGACCAACCAGGTCCTCGTCGACACCGAACGCTTCGCCAACGTCGAGGACGTCATGGCCTCGATGCTCGAGCGCGACGCGCAGTACCGGTACTCGGTCGCCTGGGTCGACTGCATGACCAAGGGCGCGCGTATGGGACGCGCCATCCTCACGCGCGGACGCCACGCATCACGCGACGAGGTCGACTCGCCCAACCTGAAGGCTCCGGGCACGCCACGCCTGTTCATCCCGTTCAACGCCCCGAGCGGCCTCTTGAACACCGCGTCGGTGAAGGTCTTCAACGAGCTCTGGTTCCGCTCGGCCCCGAAGCGCCGCGAGAACGAACCCCAGCCGCTCGCGACGTTCTTTCACCCACTGGACGGTGTGCGCGACTGGAACCGTCTCTACGGCCGGCGAGGTTTCGTCCAGTACCAGTTCAGCGTGCCCGACACGGCGTCGGACACCGTCGTCGCCGCCATTGAACGCCTCTCCTCTTCGGGCGTCCCGAGCTTTCTCGCCGTCCTCAAGCGTTTCGGTCCCGCGAACCCCGGGCTCCTGTCGTTTCCGATGCCCGGCTGGACGCTCGCACTGGACCTGCCCGTGGGGCCTGCCCCGTTGCCCCAGGTGCTCGACGATCTCGACGAGTTGGTGCTGTCGGCCGGAGGACGGATCTACTTCGCCAAGGACGCCCGGCTCAGCCCCGACAAGGTGCGCGCCATGTACCCCCAACTCGACGCGTTCCTCGACGTCAAGCGACGCGTCGACCCCGAACATCGAATCAGCAGCGACCTCGCCCGTCGCCTCGACCTCACAGGGAGATAATCATGGAAAACGCATTTGGACAGCCCCAGAACGTCGTCGTACTCGGTGGGAGTTCGGACATCGCGCGAGCGATAACGAAGAAGCTCGCCGCCGCGAGGGCCCACACGATCGTCCTCGCCGGACGCAACCAGGACCTGCTCGACGCCGCGGCGTCAGACGCACGCGACTACGGTGCGACCACGACCGACACCGTGATCTTCGACGCCGAGGATCCCTCGAACGCCCGACGCACGGTCAGTGAGTCGTTCGACAAGGTGGGTGAGCAGGTCGACCTCGTGATCATCGCCATTGGCCTGCTCGACGACCAGGCACTGATCGAGGACGACGCCGAGGCGGCGGCGCGTATGGCGATGGTGAACTTCACGTGGCCGGTCGCCGCGCTCGCCGAGATCCGCCGACGACTCGTCGCCCAGGGCAGCGGCCGGATCCTCGTGATCTCCTCGGTCGCGGCGGTGCGCGTGCGACGCAGCATGTACCTCTACGGGGGTGCCAAGGCCGGTCTCGACCGACTCTGTGACGGTCTCGCTGATTCGCTCGAAGGAACCGGCGTGACGCTGCAGCTGCTGCGCCCGGGCGTCGTGCGCTCGAGGATGACCGAGGGCCAGAAGCCGGTCCCCTTCACCACCGGCGTCAACGAAGTCGCCGAGAACGTCATGAAGGGCTTGGCGAGTGGCGAGCGGATCATCTGGAGTCCGCCGTTGCTCCGCTACGTCTTCGCCGTACTTCGCCATCTGCCCGCGCCACTGTGGCGCAAGGTGATGGACCGCTAACCGTTCGAGGTCGCCTTCGCGGTGGATTTCGAGAGTTCATTCGCTCGCAGGCTCATGGTGAAGAAGTCGCGGTTCCACCAGTTCGCGAAGTAGCGCGACGGCGACTGCATGCCCGTGAGCAGCACGCTGGCGTTGCTGCCGTTGAGCGTCGTGCCGATCGCCCCGCTGAACACCGAGTACTGCACCCAACCGGTGTTGATGTCGAGCTCCATGCCCCGCACCGCCCCCGCGCGCACGAGCACGTTGGCGAGGTCACTGATCGAGAGGGCCGGACCACCGACGTAGACGAGAGCACCGTTCTTGGTCACGCCCATGCCCGAACGCCACACGTTGAACGTTCCGCCCAGTGTGATGCCCCACTTCTTGGTGTTCTGTGCCAGAAGTCCGGGCACCGCTTTGCCGTTGTCGACGATGAGGTCGAGGTTCTGGCGCACTGATTCGATCTGGTTCGACATCGTGAAGTCACGACCCCACTTGCCCACCGACATCGTGCCGTCCTTGAAGATCACGACCGAGGCGGCGCCATCGCGCAGTGGCTTCACCATTTTGGCGTTGGTGAAATAGCCCCCGTTCGCGTCCTGAATCCGGAACCCGGCGTTGAACGCGGCGACGAGCGACTGGGACGCGATCGCCTTGATAGGAGCGGTGAACTCGTAGGGGCCACCACCGGGGATGTACGACCCCGAGTAGAGCTGGGCCTTCAGGACCGTGGGATCCATCCAGGCCACCCCGACGACGTAGCTGGTGTGCACCGCGTCAGGACGCACGAACGCCTCGTAGACGCCCGGGACCCCGTTGGCGCTCTCGCGCCCCGCGACGTGCCAGACACCTTCACCGGGCAAGGGCGTGCCCGCGGGCGACGCGATGCGCGTCGGTGCCGGCAGGTGACCAGAGAGTGGGATTGTGACCTTGGTCGGTCCGGAGCCGAAGGATCCCTTCGGGGGCGCGCCACCCTTCTTCGGTGGATTGAGTCGGTAGGCCTCGGCCTCGGCCCAGTTGACGATGAGACCGAGCCCGTGGGACCGGCCCCACTCTGCGGCGCGCGCGGAGAGCGAGTTCCCGTAGCTCTGATTGGTGAGCGCGACCCCGAGGGTGACGGCGTAGTAACCGAACAGGGTGATCGTGACCAACGCGAGAGCGACGACGGCCCGGCGCAGCCAGTAGACCGAAGCGGGCTGGCGAGATGCCTTCGGGGCCGCGGGGGGTCGATACACGGGCCGCGAGGAATTCATGGATTTCCATTCTGGCACCTCATCGAGCCTCGACTCCCGTTAGGCCGTAATTCTCAAGTAAATATGCCCTAAGAAGCTCAGGCCCGGCGAAGTGGGGTCATCGCGAGCACCAATTGCTTGGTGCCGTGCTCCTGGAAGTTCACCGCGGCCCGCGAATGCGCGCCCTGTCCCTCGACCTTGACGACGACGCCCGCGCCGTAGCGGTCGTGCACGACGCGCTCACCGACCTGGAGCCCCAGGTTCTCCGCGCCCGTCGACCTCGCCGCCGGTGCCGCCCCCGTGCCAAAGGCCCGACCCTCGGTGAATTCGGTGCCGCGACCGATGAAACCGTCGTTGTCGCGCGCGAAACTCGAGCGACGCGCGGGCAGCGATGCCGAGATGTCGTGCACCAGTTCGGAGGGGATCTCCATGAGAAAACGACTCGCGATCGCGTCGACGTGGTTGCCCCACATCGTGCGACTCCACGCGTGGGTCAGGACGAGGTGACGCATGGCGCGCGTGATCCCGACGTAGCAAAGCCGTCGTTCCTCTTCGAGTTCCGCCTCGTCAGAGAGTGCGCGCCGATGCGGGAAGATCGTCTCTTCGAGACCCGTGATCACCACGGCCGGGAACTCGAGGCCCTTGGCCACGTGCAGGGTCATCAACGAGATCGCACCAGCGCCTCCGTCGAGTTGATCCGAGTCAGCCACGAGGGCCATACGCTCGACGAACTCCAGGAGCGTGTCGTACTGCGCCGCGGCCGACGCCAACTCGCCCAGGTTCTCGAGGCGCGAGTAGGACTCGTCGGAATTCTCCGCACGAAGCGCGTCGCCCATGCCCGACTCGCGCACGATGCCGTCGATCATCTCGCGCGGGCTCAAGTCGTTCGCCATCGCCCGGAGTTCATCGAGCATGAAGGAGAACTTCTCGGCGCCGGCGAGCGCCTTGGACGTCAGCCCGGCGTCTTTCGCGTAGTGCGACGCCTCGGCGAAGGAGAGCCCGTGCTCGGCCGCGAACGCGCCCAGTTTCGCCTGGGCCGCTTCGCCGATGCCGCGCTTGGGCTCGTTGATCACCCGTCGAGCCGAGGCTTCATCGCGAGGGTTGACGATGAGGCGCGCGTACGCCAGCGCGTTCTTGATTTCCTTGCGATCGTAGAAGCGCGTGCCCGATATCACCCGGTAGGGGATGGTGGCGCGCAGCATCTCCTCCTCGAGCACCCGGCTCTGGGCGTTGGTGCGGTAGAAGACCGCCATCTCGTTCCAGCCGAGCCCCGATTCGCTGCGCAACCGGCGCAGTTCGCTCGCGACCCAACGGCCCTCGTCGTACTCATCGCCCGCTCGGTAGAGCCGGATCTTCTCGCCCTCGGCACCCTCGGTGAAGAGATTCTTCGCGTGACGGCTCGCGTTCTTCTCGATGACCGCGTTGGCCGCGTCGAGGATCGTCTGGGTCGATCGGAAGTTCTGCTCGAGCAGGACGACGTCGGCGTCGGGGAAGCGCTGCTCGAACTGCAGGATGTTGCGCACGTCGGCGGCACGGAACCGGTAGATGGACTGGTCCGAATCACCCACCACGCAGAGATTGCGGTGCTCGGCGGCCAGCATCATGACGAGCTCGTTCTGCACGCCGTTGGTGTCCTGGAATTCGTCGACGAGCAGGTACTTGAAGCGGTGCTGGTACGAGGCGAGCACGTCGGGATCACGTTTCATCATCTCGACCGCGTTGAGGAGCAGGTCGTCGAAATCCATGGCGTTCGCGAGCTTCAACCGGTCGGCGTAGAGACGGTAGATCTCGGCGACCCGGCGATGGTGCGGATCGTCGCCGTGCAAGTTCGCCTCGTAGGCGGCCGGGCTCAGCATCTCGTTCTTCGCCGCCGAGATGGCGCCCGCCACGCTTCGCGGTGAGAGCCGCTTGGTGTCGAGGTTGAGCTCCTTCATGATCCGGTCGACGGCGCTCTCCGCGTCGCCGGCGTCGTAGATGGTGAAGCCCCGCTCGAAACCGAGGACGTCGGCGTTGGTGCGCAACATCCGAAGGCACGCCGAGTGGAAGGTCGAGACCCACATGCGGCTGGCTTCGTCGCCCACGAGATCGATCACCCGTCGGCGCATCTCGTCGGCGGCCTTGTTGGTGAAGGTGATCGCCATGATCTCCCACGGCCGTGCGTCACCGGTCGCCAGGATGTGCGCGATACGCCGCGTCAGGACACGCGTCTTGCCCGATCCGGCTCCGGCGATGACGAGCAGGGGACCGCCACGCTGCAGCACGGCGTGGCGCTGGGGCTCGGTCAGTCCCTCGAGCAGCGCCGAAGGGTCCGGGCGTGCGGGTGAGTCCGCGGGACCGTTACCCCACAGTGACTCGTCGGAGAACGACGATCTCTTCACTCCCACTCAATGGTGCCCGGCGGCTTGCTCGTCACGTCGAGCGCCACACGATTCACGCCCTCGACCTCACGGATCAAGCGGTTGGCGATCGACTCGATGACGTCGTAGGGCAGACGCGCCCAGTCGGCGGTCATCGCGTCGTCACTCGTCACGGCCCGGATGATGATCGGGTACGCGTAGGTTCGTCCATCGCCCATGACCCCCACGGTACGCACGGCCGGTAACACTGCGAAACTCTGCCAGAGTTCACGGTACAGGCCGGCCCTCTTGATCTCGTCGAGCACGACGTGGTCGGCGTTGCGCAGGATCTCCGCACGTTCGCGGGTGACCTCGCCAATGATTCGCACGCCGAGTCCGGGTCCCGGGAACGGTTGGCGCCAGACGATCTCGGCGGGCAGTCCGAGTTCCTCACCGACGTGACGGACCTCATCCTTGAAGAGACTCCGCAGCGGCTCGATCAGGTCGAAGGAGAGGTCGTCGGGGAGCCCACCGACGTTGTGGTGGCTCTTGATGTTCGCCGCGTGGCCCGATCCTGATTCAATGACGTCGGGATACAAGGTCCCCTGCACGAGGAACCGGGGTCCGTCGCCGTCCTTCTCGAGGTCGCGCGCCACAGCCTCGAACTCGCGGATGAACAGCTCGCCGATGATCTTGCGCTTGCGCTCGGGATCGGTGACCCCGGCGAGCGCGTCGAAGAAGCGGTCCTGGGCCTTCACGTGGATGAGTTCCACCCCGAACTGGCGAGTGAACGTCTCTTCGATCTGCTCGCCTTCGTTCTTGCGCATCAGCCCGGTGTCGACGAACACGCACGTCAGTTGCGTTCCGATGGCCTTGGTCACGAGCGCGGCGGCGACGGCCGAGTCGACACCACCCGACAGCGCGCACAGCACCTTCTCGTCACCGACCTGGGCGCGGATGAGGGCCACCTGGTCCTCGATGATCGACGTATTGGTCCAGGTCGCGGGGATACGCGCCACGTGGTGCAAGAAGTCGGCGATGAGTTCCTGTCCGCGCTCGGAATGCGCGACCTCGGGGTGGAACTGCACCGCGTACAGGCGACGCGTGGCGTCCTCCATCGCGGCGACGGGCGCCTCGGGCGACGAGGCGGTCACGACGAAACCGTTCGGTGACGTCGCGATGGCGTCCCCGTGGCTCATCCACACCGCGCTGGTCGTCGGCCACTCGTCCATCAGCTGTGACGGTCCCTCACGGGTCAACTCGGTGCGACCGTATTCGCCCGCACCGGTCTTGGCGACGTCGCCACCGAGTTGCAGCGCCATCAACTGTGCGCCGTAGCAAATCCCGAGGATCGGGATACCGAGTTCGTAGATGGCTGGGTCCAACGCTGGCGCCGGCACCTCGTAGACGGACTTCGGTCCGCCCGACAAGATGATCGCCGAGGGGGCCTTGGCGCGAACCTCGTCGGCACTGATCGAGCTCTGGACGATCTCGGAGAAGACGTGCGCCTCGCGCACGCGACGGGCTATGAGCTGGGCGTACTGGGCGCCGAAGTCAACGACGAGGACGGTCGAGCTCAATGGCCCATGCCTACGCCCTGGGAGCGCTGCAACTGCTTTCCTTCAGTCTGGAGTGACGGTGCCAGCATGATCTCGGCCTTCTGGAATTCCTTGAGTGTCTCGTACCCGCAGGTGGCCATGGACGTGCGCAACGCACCGAAGAGGTTGAGTCGGCCGTCGTTCTCGTGTGCGGGCCCGAGCAACACTTCCTTCAAGGTCCCACGTACCTGGGTGCGCACACGCGTACCGCGCGGCAGGGTCGGGTGGAACGTCGCCATCCCCCAGTGGAAACCCCGGGCGGGAGCCTCGACGGCGCTCGTCAGTGGCGAACCGATCATGACGGCGTCAGCCCCGCAGGCGATGGCCTTGGCGATGTCGCCACCCTTGCTCATGCCGCCGTCGGCGATGACGTGCACGTAGACACCGGTCTCGTCGAGGTGGCGCATCCGTGCTCCGGCCACGTCCGCGATCGCGGTCGCCTGCGGCACCCCGATGCCGAGAACGGCGCGCGACGTGCACGCGTTGCCGGGACCGACCCCGACGAGCACGCCGGCCGCGCCGGTGCGCATGAGGTGCAGCGCAGCCTGGTAGCTCGCGCAACCACCCACGATGACGGGAAGTTCGAATTCGCGGATGAACTTCTTGAGATTCAACGGTTCGACAGTCTTCGAGACGTGCTCGGCCGAGACGACGGTTCCCTGGATGACCAGGATGTCGAGGCCGGCGTCGAGGATGGTCTTGGTCATCCACTCCGTGCGTGCCGGGGTCACCGAGGCCGAGGTCGTGATGCCCGCGGCCTTCATCTGCTTGATCCGCTCGGCGACGAGTTCGAGATTCACCGGCTCGAGGTACATCTGCTGCATGCGCGCGGTCGCCTTGTCGTCCTCGAGTTCGCAGATCTCCTCGAACAGCGACGTCGGGTCCTCGTAACGGGTCCAAAGGCCTTCGAGGTTCAAGACGCCGAGTCCGCCGAGGCGGCCGAGCTCAATAGCGGTGGTCGGCGAGATTGCGCCGTCCATCGCAGAGCCCAACAATGGCAACTCGAACTTGTACGCGTCGATCTGCCACGAGATGTCCACGTCCTCGGGGTCACGGGTCCGGCGTGAGGGCACAATCGCGATGTCGTCAAAGCCGTACGCCTGTCGCGCCGACTTATAGATTCCGATTTCCACTTCCGCCATGGTGACCTCCGTCTAAGAAAACGCACCCCAAATCGAGTGTGCTTTCGTTCCAATCTACTGGACTTCGTTACGCCCACACTCGGCTGGCGTCGGGCCACACCACACCAACCGCCGCGCACAGCAATTCGGTCAGGACCCGGGCGGTGGCACCCCACACGACGTCACCGGGAACCTGGAAGAAGTAGATCGGGAAGAATCCGTCGGTATCCGAACCGGGCCGCTGGAGCTCGCGACGCCACCGCTCCTCGACGAACGCCCCCTCCTTCAGTAGATCCGCCAATGCCACGGTGAAGACCCGCTCCACCTCGTCGGGGTCCGCGACCATCGTCGGGCGCCCCTCGAGCACGCCGACGACCGGCCACATCGCCGATCCGGAGGCAAAAGTGACGATCGGGTTGAGCCAGGCGACCGGATCGACGAGCGATGGTTCGAGCCCGACTTCCTCCTGCGCTTCACGAAGCGCGGCCTCGATGAAGGTTTCCGCGCCATCCACGCGACCCCCCGGGAAGGCGATCTCGCCACGGTGCGATCGAAGCTGGAACGAACGGCGCGTCAGGATGACGTGGGTCTCGCCCTCCTCTTCGAAAAGCCCGACGAGCACCGCCGATCGACGGCTGATGAGTGTGGACACGCTCTCAGCCACGCCGGCCATCTCGCGCGGCTCGGCGGGTATGGACGCGACGTCGAACGTGCGGCCTTGCTCTCTCAAGCGTCCCAGCACCAGCGACAGCGACAGATTCGAACGCTCGGACTCGCTCAGATCCGCCCACGGGGCGGGGCCGCCACGTCGAATCTCGTCCGGCACGGGGATCACCTGAGGATACTGATGACCCCCAAAACGCGACGGCCGATCGGCGTTGCACGACATGAAAACTCCCCTAGGCTTAGAAGGCGACTCGTGCCTCCGAGCATTTTACTCGCCCCCACCGCAACTCGAAAAGGCCCCCATGAAAGCTCTCGCCCAATTCTGCGTACGTCACCGCTGGTATGTCCTCGTCGGCTGGATCGCGCTCTTCGTCGGTATCAACGTGGCATCCTCGGTCGCCGGTTCGGCGTTCGCCAACAACTTCACCTTCCCGGGCACCAACTCGACGCACGCCGAGCTGCTGCTCGCCAAGGGGTTCGCGCAGAAGTCCGGTGATGCGGACCAGATCGTCTTTCACGTGACGTCGGGCACGGTCGCGGACCACGCGAAGGCCATCCAGTCCGAGCTCGCCACGATCGCGACGCTTCCCGAAGTCGGTGGCGTGACCTCACCCTTCTGTCCGAGTGGCACCCCGACCTGCCTGGGTTCGACCCAGGTGAGCCACGACGGCACCATTGCCTACGCCACCGTCAACTTCAAGAAGCAGGGCTTCGCCCTCACGTTGCCCCAGATCCAGTCCGTGGAGACCGCCGGCGCGACGCTGCGCTCGAGTTCACTCGAGGTCGAGTTCGGCGGCAACGCCTTCGGTCAACTCGCGGCGCCCAAGGGCAGCCCCGGTGAGATCTTCGGCTTGCTCGCCACGGCCGTGGTCCTCGTGCTCGCCTTCGGATCGTTCTTCGCCATGCTGCTGCCCCTCGGCATCGCGCTCTTCGCCCTCGGCATCGCCTCGGCCGCAACGACGTTGCTGAGCCACGGCCTCGCCATTGCGAACTTCGCACCGATCCTCGGATCGCTGATCGGCCTCGGTGTCGGTATTGACTACGCCCTGTTCATCGTGACGCGAAGTCGCCAAGGCTTGAAGCGCGGTCTCAGCGTCGAGGATTCGGTCGTGACCGCGGTCAACACGTCAGGACGCGCCGTCCTGTTCGCCGGCTCCACGGTGTGCATCGCGCTGCTCGGCATGCTCGTGCTGCGCCTCTCGTTCCTCAACGGCGTCGCCATCGCGGCGTCGGTGACGGTGCTCATCACCATGTTCGCCTCGCTCACCCTGCTGCCGTCGCTGCTGGCCTTCCAGAAGCGCCGGGTACTCAGCCGCCGGGAGCGCCGCTCGCTCGACGCCGACGGCCCCGAGGCCATCGTCGTCGAGGGTGGGTGGCAGCGCTGGGCGCTCTTCGTCGGGCGCCACCCCCGCATCCTTTCGGTCGCCGCGTTGGCCCTGATCCTCACCGCGACCGTCCCCTACTTCTCCCTACACCTCGGCAATGCCGACCAGGGTTCGGACCCGTCGGGCTCGACCACCCGCAACGCCTACAACCTCCTCGCGCAGGGCTTCGGTCCCGGCTTCAACGGCCCGCTGGTCGTGGTCGGTGCGCTGCACTCGCCCGCCGACATCACCACCATGCAGAAGCTCGACGCGAGTCTCTCGGGCAAGCCCGACATCGCCGCGGTGCTCCCGCTGCGCGTCAGCCCCAGCGGAACCGTCGGCGTCATCACGGTGATCGCGAAGTCGAGTCCCCAGGCGACCACCACGTCGAATCTCATCGACTCGATCCGTAACGTCTACGTTCCGGCCGCGGCCACGACCACGCACACCGCCATCTTCGTCGGCGGCAGTACCGCGATCTTCTACGACTTCGCCTCGGTCCTGTCGAGCAAGATTCCGCTCTTCGTCGGCGTCATAGTCCTGCTCGGGTGCCTGCTCCTCATGGTCGCCTTTCGAAGCGTCCTCATTCCGCTCGTCGCCGCCGTCATGAACCTGCTGGCCGCCGCCGCCTCGTTCGGGCTCGTCGTCGCCGTCTTCCAGTGGGGTTGGGGTAGCAACCTCATCGGTGCCGGGAGCGGACCCATCGAGTCGTTCCTTCCCGTCATCATGATCGCCATCCTGTTCGGGCTCTCGATGGACTACCAGGTCTTCCTGGTGTCGAGAATGCACGAGGAGTGGCTCAACACCGGTGACAACGAGGAAGCCATCGTCCGCGGTCAGGCGAACACCGGGCGCGTCATCACCGCCGCCGCGCTCATCATGATCTGCGTGTTCTTCTCCTTCGCGTTCGGTGGCCAACGCATCATCGCCGAGTTCGGTATCGGTCTTGGTGGTGCGGTCCTGATGGATGCCTTCATCCTGCGTACCGTGCTCGTGCCGGCGTTGATGCACTTCTTCGGAAAAGCCAACTGGTGGATGCCGGCGTGGCTCGACCGGATCGTCCCCCACGTCGCCGTCGAGGCGACCGAGGACGCGGCCTGATTCGCGAGGTGCTTCGCGGGCGCCTCAGCCCACGTGCAGGTCGCGAAGCACCTGGAACGCGGCCCGGCGTCCACTCACGAGGGCACCCTGGATCGAAGGCGTCTGCAGGTGATCACCCGCGATCACCACACCGTTGACCTTTTGGGACCGAGCGAGTTTGAGCGGAGTGGTGACCACCGGTAGCGCCCGTCGCACCACGCTTCGTTCGATGATTGACACGTCATTCGTGCTGAGCCCGTAGAGACGGCTCGCCCGCTCGATGACGGTGCGGTCGAGCGACGTCGTGTCCACCTCACCCACGGCCGGCACCCCGATCAACGACGACCCTGCGGGTGACCGCTCCGGCGCCACCGACGAGATATCGAGCATGCTCGCGGTGCTGCGGTCGTCGAGGTCGAGCAGCAGCCGGGCGGGACCGGTGCGCCGGGGCATTGCGAGCCACCAGGTCGTCTGACTTCGCCACGCGACGTCCGACGAGCCGGTGAGGTCGTGCGCTACGGTCCCGTCGGTCGCGACCACCACCGCGCGCGCATCGTAGGCGCCACGGTCCGTCACGACCCGGCCCGGGTTGAGCGACAGCGCCGCCTCATTCAACTGCACGCACGTCGAATCGAACTGTGCGGCCAGCGCTCGGGGCAGCGCCGCGACACCCTCGGGGTGCGTACCCGGTCGCCCGCGGACGAAGCTGCGCAACAGCAACTGCACGTAGCGCCACGACGTGACGAGTTCGTCGTCGAGCAAGGTACCGCGAAGGAACGGCTGGAGGAGATCGTCGATGATGTGCGCTGACAATCCCGCGGCCTCGAGTCCCTCGCGCGTGGACACGTCGCGGCGAGCAAGGAGTGCCCGCGTCGAAAGGACGCCGCAGCGCGCGAAGAGCAGCGCCACCTTCTCGAGGTCGCGCAACGAATAGTCGCCCCTGGTCAGAACGCCGAGTGCCTTGACGGGCGACGCCCGCGGATCAACGATGTCAACGACGTTTCCATCACGCACCAGCCGCAGTGCCGACTCGAACGAGCGGAGGTCGAAGTTCGACAGGACCCCCGTTGCGCGCAGCTCCGGGTACGAGGGATTGATGAGCTGGAAACCCTCATCGACGGTGAACCCGTTCACCACGTGCGACGCCAGCCGCCCGCCGACGACCCCCGACTTCTCCAGCACCAACACCGAGAGGCCGCGTTGCTCGAGGACTCGGGCGCAACGAAGACCCGCGAGCCCGGCCCCCACCACGATCACGTCATAGGAAGACACCATTCTCGTCACGACCCGCTTTCGATGAACGTCAGATTAGCGACCTGACGCGAACCGGTGCCGACAGTACTGTTGATCCGTGCGCCGATTCCTCGTCACCCTCGTCGGCCTGGGCGCCATGGGCGCGGGCGCGCGCCTGTTGATCGAACAGACCACGCACGAGGCCGCCTGCAACAGCGCCGCGAGTCACAGCGCACGCCTGTCGCCACTCTGCCAACACGCCGTCAACTCGTACCTCGGCGGCTTTGGCATCATCGGCGCGGGATTCATCACGTTGGTCTTCAGCGCGACGATCATGAAGAAGAAGAACATGCGCCGGCACGGCCCCAAGCAGCCGATCAAGTTGAAATCGATGCCGGCGGCCTTCGAACACCCGATTCGCCGACACCCGAACAAGTAGACATCGAGACCTGTGCCGGAGACGGCCCGGCGACTCGCGTCCGACGCAGATCCGCGCGACGGCAAGTGACTTTTTTCCCTAGCGCATCGTACGACCGACTCTGATACTGAGGGTGGCGGCGCGTCAAGGAGGTGGCCGTGTCGATGGATCGGGTTCGAAGGCTTCTCGTGGTGGGTGTCGCGTCACTCTCGCTGCTCTCCACGCTCGCGCTGACGGGCCCGGCGGCGGCGGCCAAGCACAGGGTGGTGGTGGCGACCGGAAGTATCACGTGCACGAAGGTCACGGGCTCGATCACCTTCAGCCCACCGGTCCACCATGTGGCGACGGGACCTGAGACCCAGACCTTCTCGTTCCACGCCAGCGGATGTACCACCAGGAAATCGAACGTCAGGTCCGTGACGAGCGGTTACCTCTCCTACAGCGTGCACCGTCCCAACAACAGTTGCCTCGGTCTCTTGGCGGCCGAGCCCTCCACGGGGTCTGGCACGTGGACGCCGCGTTGGATTCATGCGACGACCGCCTCGTTCTCGGGCTTCACGTTCGTCGATAACACCACGGGCGACGTGGGCTTCACCGTCCCCAATACCAACGGAACGGCCAGGACCACCGGGTCGTTCACCGGGGGTGACCACGGAGCGCGCTCAACCGCCACGATCTACATCAACATGACCGCCCTGCAGTTCCGCGATGCCTGTCTTTCCCCGGCGGGGGTCGCCAGGCAGATCGTCACGGGGGGTACGGCGCACTTCGGGTAAACGGGTCCGCGTGGACGACGTCGCGAGCGCTACAGGTCGAGGTTCACCAGGTCGGCGACCGAATCAAGGGTCACGTCGGCGCCATTGGCCCTCAGGCGCGTCGCGTCGTCCGTGCCCGTGAGGACGCCGACGCAAAGCCCCGCGCCGGCGCGCGTGCCCGCCATCATGTCCGACGCCGTGTCGCCCACGGCGACCATCGAACCGACCGAGCTCGCCCGCAACTTGAGTACGCACCAGAGCAGCATGTCGGGCGCCGGGCGCCCTCGGCCCGCGTCGGCGGGTGAGACGCGCAGGTCGAACAGGTCCGACCAGTCGAGCGTGTCGATCAGCGCCTCTCGCGTCGCCGCCGAGAACCCTGTGGTCAAGGCCACCTTGATGCCGCGGGCTCGCAAGACTTCAACGACGTCCCTGGCCCCGGGGACCTCGCTGACGCCGAGTTCTCGAGCCGCGTCCACGAAGTGTCCCTCGAAAGCGCTGTTCGCTCGTTGCGCGCCGTCATCGAAGATGTGGGTGAAGACCTCGATCTTGGACTGACCCATCGTCTCGATCACGTACTCGCGCGCCACGTGGGCCGCGTCACCCTTCACGCCCATCTCGTCGATGGTGCGAGCGAACGCCTCGAGCACGAGACCGCCGTCGATCATCGTGGTCCCGGCCATGTCGAAACAGACAAGTTCAAATTCATTCATTGCTTCATCTCTCGAACGGTGGGCGCGACCGATTGCCGCGTGAGCCAATGTACGTCGCGCAGGTATGACGTCGGTGACCGATGGGTGTCAACGTCACGAAATCTCCCCCACCGGGTCCCGATCCGCTGGACCCACGCGCAATGAGCGCCGATCAGCGCGGCGGTTGCGATCGTGCCTACGGGTCTCGCCCCGCGCGAGCATGGCGCCTCACGGCGAACTCGTCACGCGCCGTTCACCCGGCCGTTGCCCGCGCGAAAGTCGCGCGTTCTAGGCTCGGCCCCGCGGCGTCACCACGGTGGAGTCAGCGAGACCGAACGAGAGCGTACTGCCATGACGATTCCCCTTCTCCTCACCCCCGGACCCCTGACCACATCGGACACGGTGAAGGGGGCGATGCAACGTGACTGGGGGTCTCGCGACGAGGAATTCATCGCGATGAACCAGAAGGTTCGCGACCGCCTCGTGGATGTGGTCCACGGCGAGGACACGCTCGTGTGCGTGCCCATCCAGGGATCGGGAACATTCGCGATCGAGGCGACCATCGGCACCCTGGTGGCGCGCGACGCCAAGCTCCTGGTGCTGGTCAACGGCGCCTACGGCACCCGGATGGCGACCATCTGCGCGACCATCGGGCGCGAGGTGACGACGCTGAAGTGGGCGGAGGACGAGGCCGTCGACCCCGCCGCCGTCGACCGCTACCTCGCCGATGACCCCGACGTCACCCACGTGGCGCTCGTGCACTGCGAGACCACGACGGGCATCCTCAACCCGCTCGACGCGGTCGCCGAGGTGGTAGCCCGTCGCAATCGCCTGCTCATCGTCGACGCGATGAGCACGTTCGGTGCGCTCGAGATCGACGCGCGCGTCACCCCCTTCGCGGCCGTGGTCGCTTCCTCGAACAAGTGCCTCGAGGGTGCCCCGGGTGTGGGTTTCGCCCTCATCAACCGTGCGCTGCTCGCCGACTGTGCGGGTAACGCCCACTCGCTCAGTCTGGACCTCTACGACCAGTGGCTGGGATTCGAGAAGAACGCCCAGTGGCGCTTCACACCGCCCACCCACGTCATTGCGGCGTTCAGTCAGGCGCTGAAGGAGCACGCTGGTGAAGGCGGGGTGCTCGCGCGTGGCCAGCGTTATCGTGAGAATCACCGGATCCTCGTCGACGGCATGGAGGCCATGGGATTTCGTTGCCTCCTGGAACGGACGCTCCAAGCCCCGATCATCGTCACCTTCCTCATGCCGGGCGACCCGCAATTCGTTTTCGGCGACTTCTACGACCACCTGGCCCGCAAGGGATTCCTGATCTACCCGGGCAAACTCACCACGGCCGATTCCTTTCGCGTTGGCTGCATCGGCCACCTCGGACCCGCCCAGATGCACGACGCGCTCGGAGCCATTCGCGAGTCGCTCGACCAGATGGGCGTCACGAACGGCGCACCGACACCCGTCAGCGGCGACGTCGTCACGGCGAGCGACTAAGCGCCCGCGCCCGCTCGCGCGGGCTCTCCCTATCGTCCGTGACCGACGTGCCACTTGTCGCACGTGGAGCACCGGTAGACGTTCATCGCCACCCCGTCGCGCTCCATGAGGCGTCGCGCCTGCTGGTCGGCGTCGGCCCGTTTCGCGTAGCCCACCTTCGCTCGGCCCCTGGACGTGGTGTGCGAGCTCGGACCGCGGCGAAGCGAGGTGCCCGTGCCGCGCGACCCACCTCCGAACCGGCCCGCCCACGAGAGGACGACGCCAATGAGTGCCACGGCACCGAGCAGCACGACCAACGCGCTCATGACTGCTCGCGCGCCAGCCGACGCTCGGGACCGCTCGCCCTTGGACGACACCCAGTGCCCGTCACGTCCGTGATCCCGTGAACACGCCCTCGGCGTCGTCGGCGGCGATCTGGCCGGTACTCTCGGTTCGTTGCGTCGGGCGAACGCGTCACCGTCAGTGAACGATGCTCAACAGGTAGAGCACGCCGAGCGTCACCAGGACGAGGGTCATCACCCTTCGCCCGAGACGCCGACCGATCCCATCGATGAATCGCGACGACTGGATCCACGAGCCCGCGGGGCTGAAGGGGTCGGGTTCGAAGCCCGAGCCCGCGCGAGGCAGCCCACCCGGGGGTTCACCCGGGGCGTGTCGCGCCGCGCTGAAGTCGTAGCGCTGACGCGTGGGTTTGCTTCGTCGCGTTGATCCCACGTCCTCAGACGTCCCGCTGCGTGCTCGCGATCATGGCGTCATCATGGCACGTCGCACGCACCGGCCCGGCACCCGTGATCGGCGCGTCCCCGTGGTCCGGCTTCGAGCACCCGCTCAACACTGAAGAACCACGGAATCGTGCGGCCTTCGTGGTGTCATGATCACGACGGGTTCGAGGTCGTCGTCAGAGGTCCGCCACGATGCACGACGCCGGGCCCCTCACGGGACCCGGCGTCTTCACGTCCTGATGGACGGATGATTACATCATCCCGCCCATGCCACCCATGCCGCCGTCGCCCATCGGGGCGCCAGCAGGCTCGGGCTTGTCGGCGACGATCGCCTCGGTGGTCAGCAGGAGTGCCGCGATTGACGCCGCATTCTGCAACGCCGAGCGGGTCACCTTGGCGGGGTCGATGACGCCGGCCTTCACCAGGTCGACGATCTCACCCGTCGCGGCATTGAGTCCGAATGAACCCTTGGCGTCGGAGACTTCACGCACCTTGACGGCGCCCTCGTAACCGGCGTTGGCCGCGATGTGACGAAGCGGTGACTCGAGCGAGTTCGCGACGATACGCGCACCCGTTGCCTCGTCACCGGTCAACGTCGCGACGAGAGCGTCGACGGCGATGCGGGCGCGAACCAGTGCGGTTCCGCCTCCGGCCACGATGCCTTCGTCGATCGCCGCACGCGTGGCGCTCAAGGCGTCCTCGATACGGTGCTTCTTCTCCTTCAACTCGACCTCGGTCGCAGCGCCGACCTTGACGACGGCAACGCCACCGGCGAGCTTCGCGAGGCGCTCTTGCAACTTCTCGCGGTCCCAGTCGGAGTCGGTGTCCTCGATCTCACGCTTGATCTGGGCAACGCGTCCCGCGACGTCAGCCGCGGTTCCGGTCCCGTCCACAATCGTGGTCGCGTCCTTGGTCACGACGATGCGGCGCGCGCGACCCAAGAGGTCCACGGTCGCGGTGTCGAGCTTCAGGCCGATCTCTTCCGAGATGACCGTTCCGCCCGTCAGAATCGCCATGTCCTGGAGCATGGCCTTGCGGCGCTCTCCGAAGCCAGGCGCCTTGACGGCGACGGAGGTGAAGGTGCCACGGATCTTGTTCACGACGAGTGTCGCGAGGGCTTCGCCCTCGACGTCCTCGGCGATGATCAACAGGGGGCGTCCCGACTGCATGACCTTCTCCAGGACCGGCACGAGGTCGTGCACGGCCGAGACCTTGCCACTGGTGAAGAGGATGTACGCGTCTTCGAGCACAGCTTCTTGACGCTCGGCGTCGGTCACGAAGTACGGCGAGAGGTAGCCCTTGTCGAATTGCATACCCTCGGTGAGCTCGAGCTCGATGCCGAAGGTGTTGGACTCTTCGACGGTAACGGTACCGTCCTTGCCAACCTTGTCAATGGCGTCCGCGATGACTTCGCCGATCGACGCGTCCGCCGCCGAAATGGTGGCGACCTGCGCGATCTGGCTCTTGTCCTCGACGGGCTGGCTCTGCGCGGCGATTGACTCCACCGCGGTCTTGACCGCCTTCTCGATGCCGCGCTTCAGACCTGACGGGTTGGCACCCGCGGCAACATTGCGCAGGCCTTCCTTGATCAGCGCCTGTGCGAGCACTGTCGCGGTCGTGGTGCCGTCACCGGCGACGTCGTTCGTCTTGGTGGCGACTTCCTTCACCAACTGGGCGCCCATGTTCTCGAACGGGTCCTCGAGCTCGATCTCGCGAGCGATCGACACACCGTCGTTCGTGATGGTGGGAGCACCGAACTTCTTGCCGATGACCACGTTGCGGCCCTTGGGCCCGAGGGTCACTTTGACGGCGTCGGCCAACTTGTCCACGCCGGCCTCGAGGCCGCGACGGGCCTCTTCATCAAACTTGAGTAGCTTCGCCATGATGCTCCTCGTTACTTCGAGATGGTGGCGAGAACGTCACGGCTGGAGAGGATCAAAAGGTCCTCGCCGTCCACGGTGATCTCGGTGCCGCCGTACTTCGAGTACACGACTGTGTCACCGACGTTGACGCCGGTAGGGATGACATCGCCGGTGCTCTCGGTGCGACGACCGGGACCGGTGGCGAGGACTTCACCTTGCTGGGGCTTCTCTTTCGCAGTGTCGGGGATAACCAGACCTGAGGCCGTGGTGGCCTCTGCGACGTTCGGACGGACCACGATGCGGTCTTCTAGTGGGTGTAGCTTCATAATTTATTGCCTCCTGTGCAATTGGCACTCGAAACCTGTGACTGCCAATTTAGCAGCCTACGCGCCCGAGTGCCAAGCCCGTGCCGACGGGCGTTTTCTATGATGCACGTGAGCCGACTTCGAGGATATCCGTGCAGAAACTGAACAGGATCGCTGCGCCGAGCCGCGGTCGCGTGGGCGCCTGACGTGGACGCGGACCTCCAGCGCCGCGACATCCTGCTGATCGCGTATCTGCGAGGGGCGTCGCTCCTGGGCGACACGGTCGCCCTGGTGGCGCTCTTCTTGCGCCTCGCGCCCGTCGGCCACGCCTGGGCCATCGCGGCGCTCGCGACCGCGGGCACCCTCCCCCTGGTGCTGCTCGCCCCGCTCGCCGGACACGTGGTCGACCACGTCCCCGCCAAGCGAATGCTGAGCGCACTCGGATTGGTCGAGGCGCTGCTCTGCGTCGGCATCGGCCGCTGGCACGGCATCGCGGTGACACTGGTCCTGTTGTCGCTGCTCAGCTGCGCCGTCGCGTTCTCGCTCCCCGGGTACTCAGCGCTGATCCCTTCGATTGCGGGCGAGGAGAACATCGCGAGAGCCCAGGGCACCATCCAATCGGTCCAGGGCGTGGCCGGAGTGGCCGGACCCGCGCTCGGCGGTCTCCTCGTGGGCTGGAGCGGGCAGAGCTGGCCCCTCTACCTCGACGCCATCAGCTTCGTGCTCGGCGCTATCGGCACGACCCTGCTGCATCACGACCGTCGCCCCTCGCCGCGCTCCACGATTGAGACCATCGATTCACCGCGACTCATGACCGGCGTGGTCATGCTCTGGCGTGACCCGATCCTTCGCCCCATCACCGTCTCGATCTCGATCTTCATCTTCGCGCTCGGCATGATCAACGTCGGCGAGGTCTTCTTCGTCACCCAGACGCTTCACTCGACGGCCACCTACTACGGACTCATCGGCGCGAGTTTCGGACTCGGGTCCGTCGGCGGTGCGATGTACGCGGGACGCATGCGTCAAGAGACCGTTGCCCTGGTGGCGGCACTCCTCGGTTCGATCGTCGTCATCGGCATCATGATCGCGGGCGTCGGTCTCGTCGAGCACGTTGGCTACATCTACCCACCGATGGTTGTCGCCGGGTTCGCCGCGGGGATCGCCAACGTCTGCTCGTCCACCTTGTTGGCGTTGCGCACCCCCGAGCACCTACGAGGCCGGGTGTTCGCCGCCTTCGGGGCCATCTTCAACGCCGGAGAGATCGGTTCGTACGCCGCGGGTGGATTGATCCTCATGGTCATCGCGCCCCGTACGGTGTTCCAGGTGGCGGGTATCGCGGCGACGATGACGGCCCTCGCGATTGGACCCTTCGCCTTCACGGCGAGTCGGCGTGCCCACCGACGCGAGACGGACCTCTGAGCGACGCTCACGATGGGCGCGAATCCACATCCATGGATCGTGTCCCGATCCGCACGCTGCCGACCAGCGTCTCGGCCGAGGTCGGACCGTGCGAACCCCGCGAGCGTCGAGCAATGGCGCGCTGGCTGAAGTCCGGTTCGGGCGACCGCGTCACGGACTGGCGGGCGAACCCGAGATTGCGACGTGACGATGTGCGCGGCGCGCAATCGGCCTCGCCGCGCTGCGTTCCTCGAAGCTACGAGCGCCTTCTACGGCGCGTGGCGCTCGCGGTGCCACGCCGCGCCCTCGGGGATGTAGAAGACCCGGTCGTGGAGCCGGTCCTCGCGGTGCTGCCAGAACTCGAAGAAGGTCGGCGTCAGCTTGTACCCGCCCCAGTGGGCGGGACGGGGGACGTCGCGATCCTGGAAGAACGTCTCGAGCTCGAGGACCCTCTCTTCGAACACTTCGCGCGACGCGAGAGGTTGGCTCTGGTGGCTCGCGTGTGCGCCGATCTGGTGACCGCGCGGACGCGAGGCGAAATACGCGTCGGATTCGGCCTCGCTCATCGTGTCCACGCGGCCCTCGATGCGGACCTGGCGACCCAGCGGTTCGCAGTACCAGAGGAGCGACGCGAACGGGTTCTCCGCGAGCTCGTGACCCTTGCGCGACAAGTAGTTCGAGTACCACCCGAAGGAGTGCTCGTCGATGTGTCGCAACAACACCATGCGCGCGCTCGGGTGACCGTCAGAGGTCGAGGTGACGAGTGCGATCGCCTCGCGTTCGCGCATCAGGTCCTTCGCCTCGTCGAACCAGAGTGCGAACTGGACGAAGGGGCTCGCGTCGCAGTCCTCGACGTGCAGCGGGGTCCAGCGCGGGCCCATCAGACGTCAGCCAACTGCCAGTTGGGACGAGCGGACAGCGTGAGCGGGCTCGGCCCGTCGTGCTGCAATCGGTAGAGTCCGGCGGCGGCGATCATTGCAGCATTATCGGTGCACATGATCAAGGTCGGCAAGTGACCAATGACCCCAAATTCCTGCGCGAGGCGAACAACGCCCTCACGAAGGGCCGAGTTGGCGGCCACCCCTCCGGCGAGCGCGACGCCCTTGACGTCGTGGCTCGCCATGGCGGCGCGCAGTTTTCGCAGCAGTTGCTCGGCGACGGCCGCCTGGAACGAGGCGGCCACGTCCGCCAGCGCGACGTCGCGGTGCTTCTCGGTGGCGCGAACGACGGCGGTCTTCAGCCCCGAGAACGAGAGGTCGTAGCCCTCGCCGGTCATCGACATCGGGAGCTTCAGCGACCCGGCCTTCCCCTCGCGGGCCAGGCGGTCGATCTCGGGTCCGCCGGGGTAGCCGAGCCCCAGCCAACGCGCCACCTTGTCGTACGCCTCGCCGGCGGCGTCGTCGATCGTCTCGCCCAGCACCTCGTGGTGCCCGGGTCCCGACTGGTAGACGATCATGCTGTGACCACCCGACACCAGCAGCGTGAGCAGTGGCCATTCGAGGTCGGACTGCTCCAGCAACGGTGCGAACAGGTGGCCCTCCAGGTGGTTGACGCCCACGAACGGAACGTCCCACGCGAGCGCGTAGGCCTTGGCCGCCGAGAGCCCGACCAGCAGCGATCCGACCAGCCCGGGCCCGCTGGTGACCGCGATACCGGCGATGTCGGGGCGGTGGGGGTCGAGACCGGCCTCGTCGAGGGCTCGTCGCACGACCGGACCGATGGTCGCGACGTGCGCGCGGCCCGCCAGTTCGGGCACCACACCGCCGAAGGCCCGGTGCTCGTCGATGGACGACTCGATGACCGACGAACGCACGTGGAAGTCCTCGTCCACCACGGACGCCGCGGTCTCGTCACAACTGGTTTCGATACCGAGCACGAGGTTCACCGGTCCAGCGTAGGTCCGACTCAGACCTCGGGGATCAGGTCGGCCCAGAGCACGAGCGCGTCCTCGTGGGTCTTCTCGTAGTAGTTCTTTCGTACGCCGACCGGCTTGAAGCCGTAGCGGTAGTAGAGGTTCTGCGCTCTCGTATTGCCCACCGCCACCTCGAGCGTGGCCCGGGTGATGGCGCGCGATCTCGCCTCGATCCAGGCCTCGTCGAGCAGGGAGCTCGCGATGCCGCGCCCCTCGAAACCCGGCCGGATTCCGATCGTGTTGATGTGCAGCTCATCGAGCACGTACATCACGCCGAGGTAACCGACGATGGTCTTGTCCGCGACGGCGACGGTGTAGCGGCGGGTCTCGGTGTTGGTGATCTCATCGAGCAGCATCCCCTTGGTCCACGGTTCGGGAAACTGCGACTGCTCGATGAAGAGCAGTTCCTTCACGTCGCGGCGCTCGGCCGGGCGGATGGACCACGGGCTGCTCACGGCTGGCGCTCACGGGTGGTGAAGTTCGCGACCGCGTCCGCCTCTCGAAGGTAGAGCGGCGTCACGGTCCCCTCGGGGCCGCGCGCCATCGCGAGCGCGAGCGCGATGTGCGGGTCCGGCACCGACTGGACGAACAGCGAGCCGTTGGGCACCGCGTTGAAGTCGGCCAGGTAGCGATCGACGCCGTCGCCCGTGAACGTGACCGCAGCCCCGTTGGTCGCCCATTCGATGACCACGTCACGCGCCGTCGCCACCGAGGGCGCGCCCAGCGGTTCGACGTCGTCCCCGAGTCGAAAGGTCTGGACGAAGACCTCGCCTCGTCGCCCATCGACCGCGCAGACGAGCGTGGCGCGCACGCCCGCCTCGTAGGCCCCGTGCGCGAGCAGTTCCAGCGAGGTGACGCCGACCAGTTCACAACCCAGGCCCTCGGCGAAACCAATGGCGGTCGCGATCCCGACGCGTAGTCCCGTGAAGAGACCGGGGCCCCGGTCGACGACGACGCGCTCGATGTCGCGCGCCACGAGCCCGCACTCGTCGAGCAGTTCGACCATGCCGAGCGCCAGCACCTCGGTGTGACGACGGTCCAGGTCGAGCACGCGCGTCACCTCGACGCCGTCGCTCGTGCGAACTCCGAGGGCGCAGGCCTGGGTCGCGGTCTCAATGGCCAGAAGGTTCACGGGTTCGCCCATCGTGTCAGTTGCTCTCGACGACGCTCGTCGATGACGCCACTCACCTCGATCGTGCGCACCTCGTCGTCGCCCGTGCGCAGACTCACCCGCAGCACGTCGGTCCCGAAGATCGACTCGGCGAGCTCGCCCCATTCGACGAGCGCCACGCCCGACTCCTCGACCAACTCGCCCAGGGCGAGATCGAGAACCTCGCCCAGGCTGGTGACGCGATAGACATCGCAGTGCTGGAGCGTCGTGATGCCGAGATCGTTGGCGCAGGCGTGCTCGCGCACCATGGTGAACGTGGGGCTCGTCACGCGCTCGCGCACACCCAGACCCTTCGCGACACCCTTGGTGAAGGTGGTCTTGCCCGCGCCGAGCGGTCCGCTCAGCAGCACGATGTCGCCGCTGCGCAGCACCCGCGCGAACTGCTCACCGGCCAGTTGGGTCTGCGCGTCGGTGACGCAGCGTCGGGTGAAGGTCACGGGGCCACCAACAGCTGGCGCACGATTCGAAGGTCGGCGCGCATCGTGTCCACCACGCGCGAGCCGCCACGCAATGCGGCGGCCGGGTGATAGGTCGCGATACCACTCGCCGCGTCGAGCGCGACGACGCGACCGTGGGTCACACCCACCCCCTCGACGTAGCCGAACACCGCGCGCGCCGCCGTGTTGCCGAGCGCGAGCACCACCTTGGCGGCGCTCTCCTCCAGCTGGGCCAGCAGCCAGGGCCGGCACGCGGCGATCTCGTCGCGCCTCGGTGGTCGGTTCGCGGGCGGGCGGCACTTGACGACGTTGGTGACGAAGCACTCGTCGCGGGTGAGTCCGGTCTCGTCGTGCACCAGATCGAAGAGGAGAGCTCCGCTCCGCCCGATGAACGGCTCGCCGCCCTCGTCCTCATTGCGTCCCGGCGCCTCGCCGATGATCATGAGCGGCGCGTGGCGTGGCCCCGAACCGACGACGACGCGTTGGCGGGTGACGCTGAGGTCACACCTGGTGCACGAGCGCAACTCGCCGAGATCGATCATGCCTAGTCCACGAGGACGCGCGGGACCCGGGCTCCGATGCCACAGAGGATCTCCCACGTGATGGTCTCGCCGTGGCGGGCCCACTCCTCGGCCGTGATCTGCTGGTCGCCCTGACGCCCCAGCAGCACGACGTCGTCGCCGGGCGCCACCTCGTCGTCACCGCAATCGACGAGCAACTGGTCCATCGTCACGTTGCCCGCGAGCGGGAATCGCTTCTGGTTGATGAGGACCTCGGCGCCCGCGTCGAAGAGGCGACGGGGATAGCCGTCGGCGTAGCCGAAGGGCACCGTCGCGATCGTCGCCGCGTGCGCCAGGACACGCCGCCTTCCGTAACTCGGTCGCTCCCCCGCCTCGACGCGACGAACCGCCACCACCTGGGCGTGAAGGCTCAACGCCGGCACCAACGTGAGCCCGAGCCGCTCGAGTTCGCCCGACAGCCAGCCCTCGGGCAGGTAGCCGTACAGCGCGAGCCCGACGCGCACCATTGACCGGCGGGCCTGCGGGTAGCCGAGCGTGCCGGCGCTGTTGGCGAGGTGGACGACCCGGGGTTTCACGCCGCGTGCCGCGAGGTGCGCGAGGACCACGTCGAACGTGTCGATCTGCGCCCGGGTGAAGGTCCGGTCCTCACCGCTCGATCCGTCCGCGACACTGAAGTGCGTGTAGATGCCCTCGAGGTCGATGGTGGGGGTGGCCGTCAGTACGTCCACTACCTCGTCGATCGACGCCGGCTCGACGCCCATGCGGTGCATGCCGGTGTCGACCTTGAGGTGTACCCGGTGCGTGCCTCCGAGTTTCTCGGCGGCGGCGACCGCGGCGCGCGCGCCCTCGAGTGACCCGATGGTCAGGGTCAGCGAGTGACTCAACGCGTCAAGGATGGTGTCCGGCGGGATCTCGGCGAGCAGGAGGATCGGGGCCGAGATTCCGCTGCCGCGAAGCTCGATCCCCTCGTCGACGATCGCGACGGCGAGCGAATCAGCCCCGCCGGCGAGCATGGCCTTGGCCGCGAGCAGGGCACCGTGACCGTAGCCGTTCGCCTTCACCACCGCGCACAGCGACGAGGCCCCGAGCAGCTCTCGCATCACGGCGACGTTGTGCGCGATCGCCGACGCGGAGATCTCGGCCCACGCGGGACGGCGAACGCCCTCAACCGGCACGGGTGACCCCTGGGGCACTGGCGACGACGAACGCCGCGGCGGTCTGATCGGTGTGCGACATCGAGAGATGGAGTTCACCGACACCGTGGCGGTCGGCGAGGTCGCGCGCCGATCCGTGCAAGCGCACCGACGGTGCGCCGCTCGGCTCACGGTGGATCTCGATGTTGCGCCACGACGTGGCACCGATGCCCGAACTCAGGGTCTTGAGCACCGCCTCCTTGGCGGCGAAACGGGCCGCGAGACGTTCGGGCGCGAGCCTGGAGTCAATACGTTCCTGATCAGTGAAGAGTCGCGTCAGGAGTGCTGGCCGCCGTTGCAACGCCCGGCTGAAACGGGCCACGTCGACGATATCGATTCCGACGCCGACCGTGGTCATTACTCCACCGTCACGGTCTTGGCGAGGTTGCGCGGGCGGTCCACGTTGCGCCCGAGATTTCGCGCCAGGCAGTAGGCGAAGAGTTGCAGCGGCACGATATCGACCATCGGCGTGAACATCGGCTCGGTGGCGGGCACTCGAAACACGTAGTCCGCAATCGAGTCGATGACGTCGTCGTCGTCGGTCGCCACGGCGACGACGGTCGCGCCTCGCGCCTTCACCTCGGCCAGGTTGGACATGATCTTGTCGTGCATCGCGGGATACGTGGCCACCGCCACGACCACGACCCCGGGTTCGATCAACGCGAGCGGACCGTGCTTCAGCTCGCCCGCGGGATAACCCTCGGCGTGCAGGTACGTGAGTTCTTTCAGCTTGAGCGCGCCCTCGAGCGCCGTGGGGAAGCCCACGTGTCGCCCGAGGAAGAAGAAGTCGTGCGCACCGACCAGTTCCTTGGCCACGAGCTCGACCTGGGCGCGACGCTCGAGCGTCGTCGCGACCTGGGCGCTCACGGCGTTCAGACCGAGGAACATCGCGTCGATGTCGGTCGCGGGCAGCGTGTTGCGCAACTGCGCCAGGCGCAGCGCCAAGAGCTCGAGCGCGGCGACCTGTGCGACGAACGCCTTGGTCGAGGCGACCGAGACCTCGAGACCAGCTCGGGTGTAGATGACCGCGTCGGCTTCGCGCGCGAGCGACGAGTCGACGATGTTCGAGATCGCCACCACGCGCGCGCCGCGGCGCTGGGCCTCACGGGTCGCCTGGATCGTGTCGATCGTCTCGCCGCTCTGGGAGACGCCGATGACCAGGGTCCCGATCTCGACGATCGGGTCACGGTAGCGGTACTCACTCGAGATGTCCACGTCCACGCTCAGACGGGCCCAGCGTTCGATGGCGTACTTCGCGACGAGCGCGGCGTGGTGCGACGTGCCCGCGGCGACGAGGACCACCCGCTTGACGTCGCGTAGTTCTTGATCGCTGATGCGCAGTTCGTCGAACACGATGTCGCCGTTTCGTCGGCGACGGTCCAGCAGGGTCGAGCGGATCGCGTCGGGCTGTTCACCGATCTCCTTGGACATGAAGTCATCGTGCCCGCCCTTCTCCGCGGTCTCGAGGTCCCAGTCGATCTGGAGCTGGCGCAGTCGCACCGGTGCGCCTTCGAGATCGACGGCTCGAAAGCCCTCGGGCCCGAGCCGCACGATCTCATCGTCGTTGACGGCGTAGAACGCGGTGGCGCGGTCGAGGATGGCGGGCACGTCACTCGCCAGATAGGTGACACCCGGAGCCGTTCCGACGACCAAGGGCGAGATGCGGCGGGCGGCGACGATCACGTCGGGCTCGAGGGCGTCCATCGCCGCGAGCGCGAACGCCCCGCGCACCGCGAGCAGACTCTGGCGCACCGCCTCCATGAGTTCCAGTCCGTCGCGGCGGAAATCCTCGATGAGGTGCGCGAGCACCTCGGAGTCGGTCACCGACGTGAAGACGTGTCCGCGCTGCTGCAGTTGCTCCTGCAGGTCGGTGTGATTCTCGATGATCCCGTTGTGGATGATGGCGATGTTGCCCGAGCAGTCGAGGTGGGGGTGGGCGTTCACGGCCTCGGGGGCGCCGTGGGTCGCCCAGCGCGTATGGCCGATACCGGAACTGAAGCCCTCCGGCGCGGTCTCGCACTGGACGCGCAGGGCGGCGACCGACTCGGTGCCGGAGGCGGCGCGCGCGCGCCACGTCTGACCTTGTCGTACGAGGGCGACCCCCGCCGAGTCGTAGCCGCGGTACTCCAGTCGCTGGAGGCCTTCAAGCAGTGTTGAAAGCGTGTCGGAGGATCCAACGACCCCGATGATGCCGCACATGATGCCAGCCTACTCGCGACCCTTTGACGTACTTCGAGCGCCTACTCGGCGAAGTGCGACGTCATGCGAGAGGCAAACTCGTCGACGAACGCGGCGTTGAGCGCCTCGATCATCACGCGAACCACCGGCTCGGTGCCCGACGGCCGCACGAGCAGACGAACGTCGTCGTCGCAGATCTCGAAGTCCGCCTTCAACGTCGTGAAGAGCGCCTGCACGGTCTCGTCGTCGAACTCGCTCACGCTCACGTTGATGAGTTCCTGCGGCACGCGTTGCCACGCGGCGCTCGCCTGCTCGCACAGCGGACCGCGGCGAACCACCAGGTCGGCCAGCATGAGCCCCGTCAGGAGTCCGTCGCCGGTTGGCGCGAGGTCACGGAAGATGAGGTGTCCCGACTGTTCGCCACCGAAGCGCCAGGCGTTCTCCTCGAGAGCCAGCAGCACGTTGCGGTCGCCCACGTCGGTCTCGACGATGGGGACGTCGTGCTCCGACAACGCCTGGCGCAGACCCAGATTGCTCATCGTGGTCACCACCAGTCCCCCGCCGAGCTGGTGTCGCTCGAGGAAGTCGAGAGTGAACAGGATCATCATGTCGTCGCCGTCGCGCACGTGACCCTGCGCGTCGACCGCGATCAAACGGTCCGCGTCCCCGTCGAAGGCGAGGCCGAGGTCCGCGCCGAGCTCGAGCACCTCGGCGACGAGCTGCTCGACGTGGGTCGATCCGCAGTTCTCGTTGATATTGCGGCCATCGGGGTGATCGTTGATGGTCGAGATCCGTGCGCCGGTGCTCTCGAACAACTCGTGCGCCACGTGCGACGCCGCACCGTTCGCGCAGTCGAGCACGATGTGCAGCGACGAGATGTCGCCCGGCACCAGTTCTCGAAGGTGCGCGGCGTAGTCGTGCTCGGCCTGGGTGTCGATGGCGAAGTCCTCGAAGGTGTCACTCGTTGGCGATGGCGCGCGGTTCAGCGCCTCGGTCACCGCGAGCTCGGTCGCGTGGTCGAGTTTCGAGCCGCCCGGGCCCAGCACCTTCAACCCGTTATCGAAGAAGGGGTTGTGCGACGCCGAAACGACCACCCCGACGCCGGCGCGTTGCTGGGCGATGACCGCAACACCGGGTGTCGTGAAGTAACCGAGATTCACCGCCGTCGCGCCCCCGTCGCGCAGCCCGCAGAGCACGGCACTGGCGAGCAGAGGTGAGCTCTCGCGGGTGTCGTAGCCCACGAAGACCGGGACCGCGAAGACGTTGGCCACTGCCCGACCCAGCCGGTACGCCAGGTCGACAGTGATCTGTTCGAACGCTCGCCCGCGAATACCGTCCGTGCCGAAACGCACGGGCACGGCCATTAACGCTTCGAGTACTGAGGAGCCTTACGCGCCTTCTTGAGACCGTACTTCTTGGTCTCCTTCTTGCGCGAGTCACGGGTCAGGAGTCCGGCCTTCTTCAGCGAGGGACGAACGTTCTCGTCGATCTCGAGCAGCGACCGCGAGATGCCGAGGCGAAGGGCGCCGGCCTGACCGGCCACGCCGCCACCTTCGATGGTGGCGTCGATGTCGTAGGTCTGCTGCGCGTCGATGAGGCGAAGCGGCTCCATCACCATCTGGCGGTGTGTCGCCGAGGTGAAGTAGTTATCGAAGGCGCGCTTGTTGATGGTGATCGTTCCGGTGCCGGGACGAAGACGGACGCGGGCGACCGCTTCCTTGCGGCGACCGGTGGTTTGGGTGAGTGGACTAGACACGGACTGTTCTCCTCTTAACCGCGGCGGATTGCCGAGGTGTCGTACTTGGTAGGCATCTGAGCGGCGTGCGGGTGCTCGGCACCGGCGTACACGAAGAGCTTGCCCATCTGCGCGCGTCCCAGACGGTTCTTGGGGACCATGCCCTTGACGGCGTCGAAGACCAGCGTCTCGGGGTCGTCCTCGAGCAACGTCGCCCACGACGTCGAACGCAGGCCGCCCGGATAGCCCGAGTGGTGGTACGCGAAGTTCTGCGCGGCCTTGTTGGCGGTCACGACGATCTTGGCCGCGTTGATGATGATGATGAAGTCGCCGGTGTCGACGTGGGGTGCGAAGAACGTGCGGTGCTTGCCGCGAAGCATCGAGGCGGCGACCGTCGCGACGCGTCCGAGCACGAGGCCCTCCGCATCGATGACGCGCCACTCGCGCGTGATCTCGTTAACCTTTGGTGTGTAGGTGCGCACAGTTCTTCCTTCAGCGATCTTTGGGACAGCCACTTCGATGAGACTCCCAAGGGACTCTCTACCTTACAAAACCTGAGGGCCCGCCGGCAAATGCATCGAATCCCACCCCGATGAGGCTTAGACCCCCGGCGGGCGCCGGCGGAGGCAAATGGTCCCGTTCTAGGCTCTCCAGGCGCTCTTTTACGGCATTTTGCTCCAACCGTCCCTGGCCGATGGCGACCATGGTCGAGGTCAGACAGCGCACCATGTTGTGGCAGAAGGACTGGGCCCTGATCGTGAGGCGCACGGCCGACGCGTGGTCCGGGCTCATCCCCCACTCGTCGTCCAACCGCTCCCATCGCGCCGACACGACGTGGCGCCGGAGTGGTTCACCCGGTTCAGAATTGGTCGGACGCCGACAGAAGGCGCGGAAATCATGCGTGCCGATGATGTCATCACACGCGGCGTTCATCGCCGCCAGGTCGAGGGGACCCTGGACCGTCCAGGACCAGGCGTCGGTCAGGGCGAGCCCGGGCGGGGTCGACTCGAGCAGGAGATAGCGGTACTCGCGCCACGTCGCCGAGAAGCGGGCGTGGAACTCGTCGCTCACCGGCTCGGCGCGCATGACACGCACGCGACCCCGGAGTTGCTTGTTGAGCGAGCGCATCAGGCGTTCGGGGTCGGGACCGCGATCCTTCGCGAAGAGCCTCGTCGGCAGATCGACGTGGACGACCTGCGCGAATGCGTGCACGCCCGTGTCAGTTCGTCCGGCTCCGACGACGACGGGTTCCGCCTCCAGGGCGAGCGTGCTCGCCAGCGTTTGGCGCAGGAGCCCGACGACCGTCGTGAATTCCGGCTGAAAGGCAAAACCATTGAAACCGTTGCCGTCGTAGGCAAGGTCAAGTCGCCACCGTTGGGTGGTGACTACTGGTTGCTCAGACGAACTCAATACGAGCCATGGGCGCGCGGTCACCCTGTCGCGGCCCGAGCTTCAAGATGCGCGTGTAGCCACCCGGACGGTCGGCGTAGCGAGGTGCGATTTCGGTGAAGAGCTTGTGCGTCATGTCCTTGTCGCGAATGAACGCCACGACACGACGGTTCGCGTGAACCGAACCCTCGGGCGAGTTCTTCGCTGCGGTCACGACTTTTTCGACGATGGGACGCAAGGCCTTCGCCTTGGCCTGGGTCGTCACGATTCCTTCGGCCGCGATCATCGAGGCGACGAGGTTTCCCATCATCGCCTTCTGGTGAGCGCTGTCGCCACCGAACCGCTTGCCTTTTGTAGGTGCTCCGCGCATGTGCTTATTCCTCTATCCGCAGTGAGAGACCGCGCTCTTCGAGGCGGTCGTTAACGTCCTTCAGCGATGTGGCGCCGAAGTTGGTGATCGATGTCAGGTCACGCTCGGTGGCGTTGACGAGCTGGGCGATGGTGTTGATGCCAGCGCGCTTCAGGCAGTTACGTGAACGCTCGGTGAGCCCCAGCTCCTCGATACGGATGTCGAGCTCGCTGGCGGCGGCCTGAGCCGTGCCGACGTCGCCCAATTCCAACGATGGAGCCTCTTCGTCGAAGTTGCCGATGAGCCCGACGAGCGAACTCAGCGTCTTGCCCGACGAGGCGAGCGCCTCGCGTGGGCTGATCGAACCGTCGGTCTCGATCGAGATCACGAGGCGGTCGAAGTCCTTGGACTGCTCGACGCGCACGGGCTCGATCTCGAAACTCACGCGACGTACGGGGGTGAAGATGGCGTCGAGGGGGATCACACCGATGGTCGATGAACCCTTGTTGCCCTCGGCACCGACGTAGCCCTTGCCACGCTCGACCGTCAACTCGAAGGTGAGCGCACTCTTGGGGCTGGTCAGGTAGGCCAGGTGCAGACCGGCGTTCAAGATCTCCACGTCGGCGGTCGTCGACAGGTCGGCGGCGGTCACGGGACCCTCACCCCTCTTGTCGAGGCGCAGGGTGACGGGCTCGTCACTGTGCACGATGAGCAGGAGGTCCTTCAGGTTCAGACAGATGTCCTGGACGTCTTCCTTGACACCTTCGATGACACCGAACTCGTGGAGCACGGCGTCGAACTTCACCCGCGTCGCCGCGGCACCAGGAATCGATGAGAGCAACGTGCGACGCAGCGAGTTGCCGAGGGTGTGACCGAAACCGGGGTCGAGCGGCCCGATGCCGAAGGACTGACGGTTGTCGACTTCTTCGCCGAGCGCTTCGATGATGGGTCGTTGGATGATCAACATGGGGACTCCTTAAAAACTTTGAAAGTTACGATTACTTCGAGTACAGCTCAACGATGAGCTGCTCGTGGATCGACTCGGCGATCTGTTCACGCTGCGGCACGACGCGCACGGTGACGTTGAAGCCGTTCTCGGTGACCTCGAGCCAGCCCGGAACCGTACGGTCCAGGACGTCGAGGTTGCGCTTGACGTTGAAGTTCTCACGCGTCACGTTCTTGAGGCCGATGACCTCGCCGGGGCGCACGCGGTACGAGGGGATCGTCACGCGCTTGCCATTGACCGTCACGTGACCGTGGCGAACGAACTGACGGGCCTGGGCGCGCGAGGCGCCCCAGCCGGCACGGTAGGCGACGTTGTCCAGGCGCAGCTCGAGGAACTGCAGCAGGTTCGTACCGGTCATGCCGGGACGACGACTGGCCTCTTCGTAGAGGTTGCGGAACTGCTTCTCCAAGAGGCCGTAGATACGACGGGCCTTCTGCTTCTCACGAAGCTGGGTCAGGTACTCCGAGCCCTGGCGCTGACGGTCGCGACCGTGCATGCCCGGGGGGAACGCACGCATCTGACGGTCCGAGTTCTCGGCGACGGGGCACTTCATGGTGAAGCAACGCTCACCCTTGAGGTACAACTTGGTGCGCTCACGACGACAAAGTCGGCACACGGGTCCTGTATAACGAGCCATAATCTTCCTTAGCCTCGACGACGCTTTTTGGGGCGGCAGCCGTTGTGGGGTAGCGGGGTGACATCCTTGATGGCCACCACTTCAATGCCGGCAGCGGCAATTGATCGGATCGCGGTTTCGCGGCCGGAGCCGGGACCGCGCACGAGAACGTCAACCTTCTTGACGCCGTGCTCCATCGCGGCACGGGCACACTTCTCAGCGGCCAGCTGTGCGGCGTAGGGAGTTGACTTACGTGAACCCTTGAAGCCAACCTGACCCGATGACGCCCACGAGATGACGTTGCCCTCGGGGTCGGTGATTGACACGATGGTGTTGTTGAACGAGCTCTTGATGTGCGCGACACCGAAAGCGATGTTCTTGCGCTCCTTGCGGCGGCCCTTACGAGCTGTAGTCGGCTTAGCCATTACTTCGATACCTTCTTCTTACCGGCGACTGTGCGCTTTGGTCCCTTGCGAGTACGAGCGTTGGTACGGGTGCGCTGTCCGCGAACGGGCAGTCCCTTGCGGTGGCGGATCCCCTGCAGGCAGTTGATCTCCATCTTGCGCTTGATGTCCTGGGCGACGTCACGACGAAGGTCACCCTCGACGGTCACGCTCTGGTCGATGTACGCACGCAGCTTGTTGACGTCGGCTTCGGTGAGGTCCTTCACGCGAATCGACTCGTCGATACCCGTCGCGGCGCAGATCTGCTGTGCGGTGGTGGGTCCAACTCCGAAAATATAAGTAAGTGAGATCACCGTTCGCTTTTCGCGTGGGATGTCTACTCCGGCAATACGGGCCATAATCTTCCTCTCCTAGCCCTGGCGCTGCTTGTGACGCGGGTTCTCGCAGATCACGCGGACGTGACCCTCCCGGCGAATGACTTTGCACTTCTCACACATCGCCTTAACGCTGGCGCGAACCTTCATGTCGTTTCTTTCTCGATCTTTGCGGAACTTGAGTTATTTGTAGCGGTAGGTGATGCGGCCGCGGGTCATGTCGTAGGGCGTGATCTCCACCTGGACTTTGTCGCCGGGGAGAATACGGATGCGGTGCATGCGCATTTTCCCGGAACTGTGAGCGAGGACGGTGTAACCGTTCTCCAGTTCGACGCGGAACATAGCATTGGGTAGAGGCTCGACGACGGTTCCCTCAACGGTAAACGCGTCTTCCTTTGGCTTGCTCAGGTTCTTTCTCCTTGTTGCGGCACTGCGACGTGGAGGAGCACCATGCTCCTTCACGAACGGACCCCTAGAGTTTCCAAGAGGTCGGCTGACCATTCTACCGAAAATCCTCCGGAACGCAAAACCCAACTTTTTGACCCGCCGAAATCGGGCTCGAAATCGGCCAGAAATCCAAATTGTGACTGGAGACCCTAGTGGCTGTTTGGGTTTTGCCACCATGCTTGGTGGATGACAGAGCCTCGTAACTCTAGGGCAACCGGCGCGATCGAGCGTGAGGCATGCCTCGACCTGCTCGAACAGGCCGCGCTGGCCAGAGTGGTCATCTCCGTCAAATGCCTTCCCGTGGCCCTGCCGGCGCGGATTTCTCTCATCGGGCGCGACCATGTACTACTCGCCAGTAAGGATCCCGCGGTCCGCCAGGCCGCGGAGCACGCCGACGTCCTGTCCATTCAGATCGACGGCCTGGACGACCAGGGGACCGTATGGTCGGTCATGGTGTCGGGTATCGGTACGGTGGCGCACGAGGGTGAGACGTTGAGTGCTCCGCTGCTCGACGCCGTCGCCAACGGTGCCTCACTGGTCTCGCTGCCGCTGTCGGTGGTGGTCGGACAACACGGTTGACATTTCTTCGGCGTTGCGATTGTGCGATGCTGGTGCATGGCGTTTCACCAGATTAGGGAGCCCGAGCGGCTGCACGCGCTCATCGACGCCATCTTGCTCATCGAAGCCGACGCCAGCCTCTCGACGCTGCTGAGTCGAATCGTCGAGACCGCCACGAAGTTGGTCGGTGCTCGCTACGGCGCCCTCGGCGTGTTGTCGAGCAGTGGCGAGAGTCTGTCGCGCTTCATCACCTACGGCATCGACGACGAGTTGCGCGAGAAGATCGGCGAGAGTCCCCACGGCGCCGGTGTACTCGGCGAGACCATCCGCAGCGCGTCCCCGATGCGGATCGAGGACCTGAGCTCGCACGCGAGTTCGGTCGGCTTCCCCGCCAACCATCCTCCCATGCACCAATTCCTCGGGGTGCCCGTCCGGACCGGTAACGGAAGGATCTACGGGAATCTGTACCTGACCGATCGGCTCGACGAGGCGCCGTTCTCCCAGGGCGACCAGGACCTCGTCGATGCCTTCGGGCGCGCCGCGGGCATCGTGATCGATCAGGCGCTGCTGCGCAACCACATGCGCGAACTCACGCTCAGCGAGGAGCGCGAGCGCATCGCGCGCGACCTGCACGACACGGTGATCCAGCGCCTGTTCGGCGTGGGCCTCTCGCTGCAGTTGTCGCTCGGTGCTGTGACCGAGGACTCGGTGCGCGAGCGCATCGACAAGTCGCTCGACGACCTCAACGAGACCATTCGCGAGATTCGAACCACGATCTTCGAGATCGATCAGGACGACGTGCAGCAGCTCTCGTTCGAGCGTCGGGTCGGCGCGCTCACCAGTGAGGTCGGATCTCGACTCGGGGTGTACGCGCACCTGGTGATGGCGCCCGGCATCGGCGACGACGTCGGCCCGTCGTCCGCACAGAACACCCTCCAGGCGCTGCGCGAGATCCTGTCCAACGTGGTACGGCACTCGCAGGCGAGTATGGTCGACGTGAACCTCGGCGTCGAGGGCAATCTGCTGGTTCTCACCGTCAAGGACAACGGCGTCGGCTTCGACCAGACGAGCGGTCGGGGTAGCGGGTTGCGCAATCTCGAATCGCGCGCGAACGACCTCGGCGGTGAATGTTCCATCAACTCTGAACTCGGTCGTGGCACACTGGTGCGATGGACCGCCAATCGATTGGACTGACGTGATTCGACTTCTCCTCGTTGACGACCACGAGATCGTTCGGCGCGGGCTGCGCGAGCTTCTCGAATCAAATGAGGACATCCGCGTGATCAGCGAGGCCGGTTCGCTGGAAGAAGCCCTGGCCCTCGAGCTCGACGACGTTGATGTGGCGGTGCTCGATGTCCGACTGCCCGACGGCAGCGGCGTCGACCTCTGTCGCCAACTCCACGAGAAGCGCGCCGATCTGGCCTGTCTCATGCTGACGTCCTTCGCCGACAATGAGGCGCTCAACGCCTCCATGCTCGCGGGAGCGCGCGGCTACGTCCTCAAGAACGTGCGCGGCGACGACCTGGTCGCCTCGATCCGCCGGGTGGCGTCGGGTGAGATGCTGATCAGTGACGAGCAGCTCGAGCGCGCCCGCGAGCGACTGCGCCGCCAGATCACCGAGGACATCCGCCTCGAGAGCCTCAGCAGCCAGGAGCACAAGATCCTCGAGTTGCTGAGCGAGGGGCTGAGCAACCGTGAGATCGCCGAGGTCATGTTCCTCGCCGAGAAGACGGTGAAGAACTACGTATCGAACCTGCTCGCCAAGCTGGGATTCCAGCGCCGCACCGAGGCCGCGCTCTTCGCGCAGCGTCAATTCGACCGCACGCACCCGATCGATTAGGCCAGGGTGAAGACCTCGGGACCATTGTCGGTGACGGCGATGGTGTGCTCGAAGTGCGCTGACAACTGACCGTCGCGGGTCATGACCGACCACCCGTCGTCCAGTTCGTAGGTCTCGTAGGAGCCGGCGTTCACCATTGGCTCGATGGCGAAGACCATCCCCTCTTTGAGGGTCGGCCCGGGTGAACCCGGCCAGTAGTTCGGCACCTGCGGGCTCTCGTGCATTGCCGTGCCGATTGCGTGACCCACGTACTCGCGCACGACCGAGAACCCCGCCGCCTCGGCGACGTTCTGGACGGCGCGCCCGACCTCGTGCAGTCGGTTGCCGATCGTCAACTGCTCGATGCCCGCCCACAGCGAACGTTCGGTGACGTCGATGAGGCGTTGCGCGAGGGCGCTGATCTGGCCGACGCCAGCGGTGTAGGCGGCGTCGCCGTGATAACCCTCGACGATCGCGCCGCAGTCGACCGAGATGATGTCGCCCTCTTTCAGCACGTACTCGCCGGGGATGCCGTGGACGATCATGTCGTTCGGACTGGTGCAGATGACCGCCGGAAACCCGTGGTAGTTCAGGAAGTTCGAGCGCGCGTTGCGCTTGGTCAGCACCTCGACGGCCACCTCGTTGAGGTGCATCGTCGTGACGCCGGGCCGGATCGCCGCGCGCGTGGCCTCATGCATCTCCGCGACGACCTTGCCGGCCTTGCGCATCTTGTTCAACTCGTCGGGCGAACGCCTCACGCCAGACCCTGCTCGCGCACCACCGCTTCAATCGCGGCCGTCACCTCATCGGGACTCTGATCACCGTTCACGGTCACCAGGAGGCCTCGCGACTCGTAGAACGAGAGCAGGGGCGCGGTGTCGCGCTCGTAGGTCTCCAAACGCTTGCGGATCGCCTCGGGCTGGTCGTCGTCGCGCTGGACGACGTCGCCACCGCAGTTCGCGCACGTCCCCGAGATTGCCTCGATATCACTGTCGCTGTAGATCGCGCCGCACTCCTGGCAGACGCGGCGCGAGGAGAGACGCTCGGTCACCAGTTCGATGGGCACGTCGAGGTTGATGCAAAGCTTGATGCCGTCGTCGCCCAGCAGCGCCTCGAGCGCCTCGGCCTGGGCCAGCGTGCGCGGGAATCCGTCGAGCAGCGCTCCTCGTTGCGCGTCGCTTTGCTTGAACCGGTCGTCGACGAGTCGGATGACCAACTCGTCGGGCACCAACGCACCCGCGCTCATCACGTCCGCGACCTCGCGACCAAGGTTGCTGCCGGCCTTGACCGCGGCGCGCAGGATGTCACCAGTCGACACGTGCGGAATGGCGTACTTCTCCGACAGGCGCTTGCACTGGGTCCCTTTGCCGGCGCCCTGTTTGCCCAAGACCACGAGATTGAGTCGTCCGGACATGACTAACGCTTCAGGAAGCCTTCGTAGTTACGCATCATGAGTTGCGAGTCGATCTGGCGCATGGTCTCGAGCGCGACACCGACGGCGATCAACAGGGTCGTTCCGTAGTAAGGGAACTTGTTGATGTTCCACAACGCCATCAGGACGCTCGGGACCACCGCCACGGAGGCGAGGAAGAAGGCGCCCACGACGGTGATGCGACTCAGCAGCTTGGCGAAGTACTTCTCGGTGGGCATGCCGGGGCGGATACCTGGCACGAAACCACCCTGCTGACGCAGCATCTCGGCCTGCTGGTGCGGCTCGAAGGCGATGTAGACGTAGAAGAACGTGAACGCGAGGATCAGGAGGAAGTCCGAGCCGATGTAGAAGAAGCTCGTGGGGTGCAGCGAGGAGTTGACGAAGTTCTGGAAACCGGTCCAGGGCACGATGTTCGACAGCAGCACCGGGATGTAGAGCACCGACGAGGCGAAGATGATCGGGATCACACCGGACTGGTTGACCTTCAAGGGAATGTACGTGGAGTTGCCACCCATCTCCTTGCGGCCGACGACGCGACGCGCGAACGTGACCGGGATGCGGCGTTGGCCGTTGTCCATGAACACGATCAGTACCAGCAGGGCGATGGAGATGATCAGGATGATGGTGAACTTCGTCGGTCCACCCTCACTCCAGACGGCCTTACCGCCCGAGGGCAGACCCGCCACGACGTTCGCGAAGATCAAGAGGCTCATGCCCTGGCCGATGCCGCGCTGGGTGATGAGCTCGGCGAGCCACATGACGAACGCGGTGCCCGCGGTCATGATGGCGACCATGAACAGGCCCAGCCAGAGGCTGAACTTGGGGATCAGGTCGATGTTGAAGCCCAGCAGGGCCTGGTCGTGACCATGGAAGGCGTAGATGAGTCCCGTCGACTGCAGCAGGGCCAGACCGATCGTCAGGTAACGGGTCGTCTGGGTGATCCGCTTCTGCCCGACCGCACCCTGGTCGCGCCATTCGGCGAGTTTGGGGATGACGGTCGTGAGGAGCTGGATGACAATCGAGCTCGTGATGTAGGGCATGACGCCGAGTCCGAAGACCGCGAGGCGCGTCAGCGCACCGCCCGAGAACAGGTTCAAGAATCCAAGCACGCCACTCGCGCCGGCCTTCGACTGGAGCAGGGAGACCTGCGACCAGCTCACGCCGGGAATCGGCAGGTTCGCCCCCAACTGGTAGAGACAGATGATCCCGATCGTGAACAGGACCTTGTTGCGAAGGTCCGGAACACGAAAGATATTCGCGAGGCGCTTGAACACGTTGAGTCCTTAGCGGTTCTGGTGCTGGTTGCCCGACGCAGGAGGACGCACGCTGAACGGCTTGTCCAGCTCGGTCGTCGTGCCGCCCGCCGCTTCGATCGCGGCCTTGGCGCTGGCGGAGAAGCCGTGCGCCGAGACGTTGAGCGCGGTGTTCAGGGTGCCGCGGCCGAGGATCTTGACCAGATCCTTCTTGCGCGCGAGTCCCCGCGAGACGAGGACGTCAGGATTGATGTCGGTCACGCCGAGCATCACGAGCGCATCCAGGTTCACCGGTGTGTACTCCACGCGGAAGGGGTTGGTGAAACCCTTCAGCTTGGGGATGCGCTGGAGGAGTGGCAACTGGCCACCCTCGAAACCGGCGGGGATCTGACGACGAGCCTTCTGACCCTTGGTACCACGGCCGGCGGTCTTACCACCGCGACCACCGATACCACGACCGACGATCTTCTTACGCTTCCACGAGCCTTCGGGTGACTTGAGATCGTGCAACTTCATTAGTTGACCTCTTCTACTTTGATCAGGTGCGGCACGCGAGCGATCATCCCGTGAATCTCGGGACGGTCGGGCAACACGTTGGACTGGCCGATGCCACGAAGACCGAGCGCGCGCAGGGTCCCGCGGTGCTTGGGCTTGGTCGCGATCGACGAGCGGATTTGGGTAACTTTCAGCTGAGCCATGACTTAGCCCTCCGTCTTAAACAGGTCGCCCTCGCGCTGGCGTTCGCGGTACGCGCGAAGGGTGCCAGACGGGATGACGTGGTCGGCCGGCTTGTCACGCGACGCGGCGATCTCTTCGGGACGGCGCAACTGCTTCAGTCCCTCGATCGTGGCGTGCGCGACGTTGATGCCGTTGGACGACCCCAACGACTTCGCGATGATGTCCTTGACGCCGGCCATCTCGAGGATGGCGCGCGCGGCCCCACCGGCGATGACGCCGGTGCCGGGAGCTGCGGGCTTCATGAGCACGCGACCGGCGCCCGAGGCGCCGAGCACGGGATAGACGATGGTCGTGCCAGCGATCGGGACCTCGAACATGTTCTTTCGAGCTTCTTCGATGCCCTTCTGCACGGCGAGACCGGCTTCTTTCGCCTTGCCGTAGCCGAGGCCGACGTTGCCGTTGCGGTCGCCGATGACCATGAGCGCGGTGAACGAGAAACGACGTCCACCCTTCACGACCTTCGACACGCGGTTCACCTTGATGGTCCGCTCTTCGTACTCCTGCTCAGCCATTAGAACTCCAGTCCGGCGGCGCGCAGCTGGTCAGCAAACGCAGCAACGCGACCGTGGTAGTCAAAGCCACCGCGGTCGAAGACCACGGTGGTGATGTTGGCGGCCTGCGCGCGCTGCGCGAGCAGCGCGGCGACGACCTTGGCGCCGTCGATGTTTCCACCGCTGGTGCCCTTCAAAGATGCCTCGACCGATGAGGCCGCGGCCAGGGTGCGCCCGGCGACGTCGTCAATGATCTGGGCCGAGATGTGCTTGTTCGTACGCGAGATCGCGACACGCGGACGCTCTGCCGTGCCCGAGAGGCGACGACGGATGCGGGCGTGACGGCGGATGCGCAGTTCACGAGTTGTACGTGCCATTACTTAGCAGCCTTTCCAGCCTTGCGCGCCACTCGTTCACCGAGATAGCGCACGCCCTTGCCCTTGTAGGGCTCGGGCTTACGAAGCTTGCGGATAGACGCGGCCACCTGGCCAACGACTTCCTTGTCAGAACCCTTGATGATCACGCGCGTGGGGGCCGGCACCTCGAAGGTGACGCCCTCGGGCGCGGTGAACTGTACGGGGTGTGAGAATCCCAGTGCGAGGTCCAAGACGCCCGGTGCACCGGCGGCGGCACGATAGCCGACGCCGATGATCTCGAGTTCCTTGGTCCAGCCGTCGGTGACGCCGACGACCATGTTCGACACCAGCGTGCGCGTCAAGCCGTGCAGCGACCGGTACATGGTCTCGTCGTTGACACGGTCAACCGTGAGCACGTCGCCCTCCTGGGCCAGTGTGATGCCGTCGGGGATGTTGCGGCTCATGGTCCCGTTAGGACCCTTGACCGTCACCACGCCGTCGGTCACCGATACGGTCACCGCGGAAGGCACCGTGATCGGATTACGTCCAATTCGTGACATCAGCGAACCTCCTGCTGAATCGTTGGCTGGTTACCAGACATAACACAGCACCTCGCCGCCCAACTTCGCCTTGCGGGCTTCGCGGTCGGTCATCAGACCGTGGCTGGTCGAAACGACCGCCACGCCGACGCCGCCCAGCACCTTGGGCATCTGGTCAGACTTCTTGTAGATACGAAGACCCGGCTTGGAGACGCGCTTGATACCGACGATCGTCTTCTTGCGGTCCACCGAGTACTTCAGTGTGATCTCGAGCTGCATGCCCGGCTTACCCTCGACCTTGGTCACGGTGAAGCCGGCGATGAAGCCTTCTCGTTCGAGAACCTTCGCGAGGTTCTCCTTCAGCTTGGAGCTGGGCATTTTGACGCTGTCGAATGAGGCGGCATTCGCGTTGCGAATGCGCGTCAGCATGTCGGCGATGGGGTCAGTCATTGTCATAGCTGTACTCCTACCAACTTGCCTTCGTCACGCCGGGGATCTCTCCGGCGTGGATCATCTGGCGTAGACAAATGCGGCACAGGCCGAACTTGCGGTACACCGAGCGCGGACGACCGCAGCGCTCGCAGCGCGTGTACGCGCGCGTCGAGAACTTGGGGGTCTTCTGCTGCTTAATTCGGAGAGCTTTCTTCGCCATGACTATCGATTCTCCTGCTTGAAGGGGAAGCCGTAGGCGCGCAGGAATGCGCGACCCTGCTCATCAGTCGCGGCCGTGGTGACAATGGTGATGTCAAAGCCACGGGGCGCGTCAATCTTGTCGTAGTCGATCTCGGGAAAGATCAACTGGTCGTTCACACCGAAGGTGTAGTTGCCGTGACCGTCGAACGACTTGGGTGACAGGCCGCGGAAGTCGCGAATACGGGGAATCGCGAGACTCAGCAGTCGGTCGAAGAACTCCCAGGCACGGTCGCCACGAAGGGTGACCTTGGTGCCGATGGGCTGCTCTTCACGGAGTTTGAAGCTCGCGATCGACTTCTTCGCGCGCGTCACGATCGGCTTCTGACCGGTGATCAATTCGAGGTCGCGCTGGGCGCCCTCGAGCAGTGATGCCTGCTGGGTGGCCTTGCCGACGCCCGAGTTCAACACGATCTTCGTGAGACGCGGGACCTGCATGATGTTCTCGAGGCCGAGTTCTTCCTTGAGAGCCAGACGGATCTCCTGGTCGTAACGGACCTTCAAACGAGGACGGGTCGTGGTGCTCATAGCGCCTCTCCACACTTACGGCAGACGCGGAACTTGGTTCCGTCTGCGACCTTGTAGCCAACCTTCGCTGGACCTTTGTGCCCGTCGCACCACAGCGCCACGTTCGACACGTGCAAGGGCATCAGTTTGTCGATGATGCCCGCCTGCATGGTCGAACCAGCCTGCTTGGTGTGACGCTTGGCGATGTTGAGACCGTCGAGGATCACCTTGTTGGAACGAGGAAGCGCCTCTTCGACCTTCGCACGCTCGCCGCGGAACTTGCCCGCGAGGACGAGGACGTCGTCACCCTTATGGATCTTCATTACAGCACCTCCGGCGCCAGCGAAATAATGCGCATGAACTTCTTGTCGCGAAGCTCACGACCGACGGGCCCGAAGATTCGGGTGCCGCGGGGCTGCAACTGATCGTTGATCAGCACTGCGGCGTTCTCGTCAAACCTGATGTAGGAACCGTCGGGACGACGCTTCTCCTTCTTGGTGCGAACGACGACGCAGCGGACTACGTCACCCTTCTTCACCGCGGCGCCCGGGATCGCTTCCTTGACCGTCGCGATGAACACGTCGCCAATGGATGCGTAGCGGCGGCGTGAACCACCGAGGACGCGGATGCAGAGGACTTCCTTGGCGCCGCTGTTGTCAGCGACCCTCAGTCGGGATTCTTGCTGAATCATCGAGCACGCTCCACAATCTCGGTCAGGCGCCAGCGCTTGAGCTTGGACAGGGGACGGGTCTCCTGGACGCGCACGCGGTCACCCACCTTCGCTTCGTTCTTTTCGTCGTGGACGTACAACTTCTTCGTGCGCTGGACCGTCTTGCCGTAACGAGGGTGACTTACCCGCTCGTTCACCGCAACGACCAGCGTCGAAGCCATCTTGTCCGAGACAACAACGCCCTCACGGACCTTGCGGGGATTCTCGCGCGTTGTGTCGTTCGTCGAGTCAGTCATGACTACTCACCTTCTCCAACGGCCTCAGCGGCCGAAATCTCACGCTCGCGCAGGAACGTCGAGAGGCGCGCGATGTCCCTGCGCACTTCACCGAGCCGTGACGAGTTGTCGAGCTGGCCGGTGGCCAGCTGGAAGCGCAGGTTGAAGAGCTCACGACGAGCCTCGCTCAAACGCTCGACCATTTCATTGTCACCGAGGAGACGCAGCTCCGCGATGTGTTCTTTAATCTTCGCCATTAGATGGTTACCTCCGGTGTGCCGTGCGTACCGGGACGCACAACGAACTTGCACTTGATGGGCATCTTCTGGATGGCTCGCTCCATGGCGGCGCGGGCCAGCGTCTCGTCAACGCCACCGAGCTCGAACATGATGCGTCCGGGCTTGACGACGGCAACCCAGAACTCAGGGTTACCCTTACCTGAACCCATGCGGGTCTCAGCGGGCTTCTGGGTCACGGGCTTGTCCGGGAAGATTCGAATCCAGACCTTGCCACCACGCTTCACGTGACGGGTCATCGCGATTCGCGCGGCCTCGATCTGGCGAGCGCTGATCCAGCCTCGCTCGAGGGCCTGGATACCGAAGTCACCGAACGACAGCTCGACGCCACCCTTGGCGTTTCCGGTCATACGACCACGCTGCTGCTTGCGGTATGCAACCTTACGGGGCATCAACATGATTACTCAGCATCCTTTCGAAAGTGAGGCGTGTCGTTGTGGTCCTGCACCGTACGGCGCTCGATCTCTTCCTCAACGCTCAAGCGACGCTCGACCTCATCGTTCGCAGCCAGCAGGTCAGCCGGCTTGACGTCGGCGACGACTGCCTCGGTGACCGCCTCGGTCTCGACCCGACGACGTCCTCCGCCGGCGCGAACAACACCCTTGGGTACTGCGGGGCTCGCACCGACCGGGACCGCATCACCAGCGGCCATGGCGGCTTCGCGAACGATCTTCTCGTCGTTGGTGAGCTGGTAGGGCAGGATGTCGCCCTTGTAGATCCAGACCTTCACACCGACGCGACCGGTCGACGTGCGAGCCTCGCGGAAGCCGTAGTCGATGTCAGCGCGCAGCGTGTGCAGGGGCACACGGCCCTCGCGGTAGGACTCGCGACGCGACATCTCTGCGCCGCCGAGACGACCCGACGCCTGAATCTTCACGCCCATGGCGCCAGCCTTCTGCACGGTCTGGATACCACGCTTCATCGCGCGACGGAAGGCCACGCGGCGAAGCAACTGGTCACAGATACCCTGAGCGATCAGCGCAGCGTCCAGTTCGGGCTGCTTGATCTCCTGGATGTTCAGCGAGATCTTGTTCTTCTGGCCGGTGATCTTCTCGAGATCCTTCTTCAGTCGCTCGGCCTCGGCGCCACGGCGTCCGATGACGATGCCCGGGCGTGCCGTGTGGATGTCAACGCGGATACGGTCCGAGTTGCGCTCGATCTCGATACGGCTGACCGCGGCGCTCTCGAGCTGCTTGGTCAGGTAATCGCGAATCTTCCAGTCCTCGATGACGAGGTCCTTGTAGCCGCGCTCCTTGAACCAGCGCGACTTCCAGTCCGTCGTAATGCCGAGTCGGAAACCGTAGGGGTTTACCTTCTGACCCATTAGTTCGTCTCCTCAGTAGTGTCGTCTGACACCGTCTCGTCCGTTGAGGTCTCCTCAACGACTGTCTCCTCGACCGTGGTGTCGACCTCGTCGTTCACCACCACATCGGTGACGACCTCGGACTCGACGACCTCGTTCTCGATCTCTTGTACCGCAGGCTCGTTCTTGTTGAGCCTGGCGGTCTGTTCAGCCGTGCGACGCGAGGTCGCGACACGACGCGTACGCGATGCGGCGGCCTGGGCGCTGCGCGCGGCGCGAAGGATCGTCAGACGGTCCTCGTCCATGCGCGACACGATCACGGTGATGTGGCAGGAACGCTTGCGGATCTTGCCGGCGCGACCACGGGCCCGGGGCGTGAAACGCTTCATCGTGATGCCTTCGTCGGCGTAGGCCGCCGACACGTACAGTTCGTCCGCATTCATACCGTCGTTGTTCACGGCGTTGGCGACGGCCGACGCCAGCACCTTGCCGATCACGTCAGCGGCCTCGCGGGTCGTGCCCGCGAGGATCTCGCGCGCGGTGTTGACATCCTCGCCGCGCACGATGTTCAACACGACACGAGCCTTGCTCGCCGACATGTGGTAGCCGCGCAACGTGGCACGGGTACCCGGACGTTCGTTGGTCTTGGGACCGGTCATTAGCGCCTACCCGTCTTTTCCTGGCCGGCGTGAAACTTGAAGGTTCGCGTTGGGGCGAACTCTCCGAGCTTGTGGCCCACCATTGACTCGTTGACAAACACAGGAACGTGACGACGTCCGTCGTGCACGGCAAAGGTGTGACCGACCATGTCGGGGATGACCGTCGAGCGACGGCTCCAGGTCTTGATGACCTTCTTCTCGTTCGCCGCGTTCATCGCGTCCACCTTCTTCAAGAGGTGGGCGTCGATGAAGGGACCCTTTTTTAAGCTACGTGACATTGTCTACCTACCTCCGCGCGCCGCGTCCACGGCGACGACGAATAATGAGCGCGTCTGATGCCTTTGGCAAACGCGTACGACCCTCTGGCTGACCCCATGGTGATACTGGGTGACGTCCACCGGACGTCTTACCTTCACCACCACCGAGTGGGTGGTCGACTGGGTTCATGGCCACACCACGCGTCTGGGGGCGAATGCCCTTCCAGCGGTTGCGTCCTGCCTTACCAATCTTGATGAGTTCATGTTCTGAGTTCCCGACGATGCCGAGCGTCGCCCGGCAGTCGATCTGCACACGGCGCATCTCGGTCGACGGCAGTCGAAGGGTGGCGTAGTCGCCATCCTTCGCCACGAGCTGCACGCTCATGCCGGCGCTGCGAGCCATCTTGCCGCCGCCGCCAGGGCGAAGCTCCACGTTGTGTACCGTCGAACCCGTAGGGATGAAGCGCATGGGCAACGAGTTACCGGTGCGGATGTCGGCCTTGGGGCCGGACTCCACGACGTCGCCGACCTTCAGGCCGTTCGGCGCGAGGATGTAGCGCTTCTCGCCGTCGACGTAGTGCAGCAGTGCGATGCGACAGGTGCGGTTCGGGTCGTACTCAATCGCGGCAACCTTCGCCGGGATCGCGTCCTTGTTGCGCTTGAAGTCGATGATGCGGTACTGCTGCTTGTGACCACCACCGCGGTGACGCGAGGTCTTGCGGCCGTAGCTGTTGCGCCCACCCGTCTTGGGCTTGGGCGCGAGCAGTGACTTCTCCGGCGTCGACTTCGTGATTTCGGCAAAGTCCGAAACCGTCTGGAAACGACGACCGGGGCTGGTTGGTTTGCGGTGACGCAGTGCCATGTCAGTCCTTAGTTCTCGAAGAGATTGATCGAGTCACCCTGCTTGAGGGTGACGATGGCCCGCTTCGTGCCGGGGCGCGAGCCCACGACACCGGTGCGACGGTTGCGCGTCGTCTTACCCTTGCGGTTGAGAGTGTTGACGTTGGTCACCTTGACGTTGAAGGCCTGCTCGACGGCATTGCGCACGTCGATCTTGGTGGCCTTCGGGTCGACGATGAACACGTAGGTGTGGTTCTCCATCAGGCCGTAGGTCTTTTCGGACACCACGGGGCGGATGAGAACGCTCATTGCATCGCGCATTACTTGATCTCCTTCGCCACGGGCAATGTGGCGTCTGTGAAGAGGACCCAGTCGGAGTCCAGAACGTCGTAGGCATTCACTTCGCCGGCGTCGATCGTCTTCACGTTCGTCAGGTTGCGAAACGAACTCATGGCGACCGAATCGTCACGGTTCATGACGACCAGGATCTTGCCTTCGAGCCCCAGCGCGCCGAGCGCACTGACGGCGTCCTTCGTGCGGGGCAGGCTCCAGGCGGCGAAGTTGTCGATCAGAGCGATGCGCTCGAGCGATGCACGGTCCGACAGCGCCGAGTAGAGAGCCAGACGGATCATCTTCTTCGGGGTCTTCTGGTCGTACTTGCGGGGCTTGGGCCCGAGCGCAATTCCACCACCCGGGTAGTGCGGCGCACGGATGGTTCCCTGACGGGCGCCACCGGTTCCCTTTTGGTTGAACGGCTTCTTGCCACCACCGCGAACTTCCTTGCGGGTCTTGGTCGACTGGGTGCCCGAGCGCTTGGCTGCGAGCTGGGCCTTGACGACCTGGTGCATTACCGCCATGTTGGGCACGATGCCGAAGATGGTCGGCTCGAGGGCGACGGTGCCGAGATCGGCGCCGGCGAGACTCTTGCGGGTCACGGAACGGTTCTCGGGAGCGGGACGATCCTTCTTGATCGGACCACGCAGCGTAAAGACATCGCTCATCGCTTACCTCCGGCCTTCATGGGGTTCTTGACCGAGGTGCGAAGCACAACGACGCCACCGCGAGGGCCAGGAACGGCACCCTTCACCAGGACGAGACTGCGCTCGACGTCGACGCCGATCACTTCGAGGTTGGTCGTGGTGACTTGTCCGCCACCCATGCGACCGGCCATCTTCGTGCCCTTGAACACGCGGCCCGGTGTGGCGCACGCGCCAATCGAACCAGGGGCACGGTGGTGCTTGTGGTTACCGTGCGACGCACCCTGACCGGAGAAGTTGTGGCGCTTCATGCCACCAGCGAAGCCCTTGCCCTTGCTGACGGCGGTCGCGTCGATCATCTCACCCTTTTCGAGCACGTCAGCCATGATTTCCTGGCCCACGCTGTAGCCCGAGACGTCGTCGAGACGAAGCTCGACGAGCTTCTTTCCCGGGGTGACGCCGGCCTTTTCGAAGTGACCGAGCTCTGGCTTGGTCAAGGTCGACGTGCGGCGGGTGCCCCACGTGACCTGGAGGGCGCTGTAGCCCTCCTTCTCGGGAGTTTTTACCTGGACGACGCGAGCTGGACTGACACGGACAACTGTCACCGGAATAGCCCGGTTCTGGTCATCCCAGACTTGGGTCATGCCCACCTTCTCGCCGACGATCGCTTTGGTCGCCACGTTTCCCTCTCTCTACTGACTATCTGGGCATCGGTTCGTCCGACACACAGACGCTCCGCCGGGCTAAATAACCCGAACGGAGCGCTCGACTGTTTCGGTTCAGCGTTCCCTTTTGAGGCAACTGAACACATCTGCTCATTCCCCACCACTAGTGACAGGGGTTATAACCGTACACCATGAGGCCCCGTCAGCGCAAAGTCACTGACGGGGCCCCCGGTGGTACTACTAAACGTTGCGAATCTTGATCTCGATGTCCACGCCCGCGGGAAGGTCGAGTCGCTGAAGCGAGTCGACCGTCTTGGCGGTGTGGTCCACGATGTCCAAAAGGCGCTTGTGAACACGCATTTCGAAGTGCTCGCGGCTGTCCTTGTGCTTGTGGGGTCCACGAACCACCGTGTAACGGTGCTTCTCGGTCGGCAGCGGCACGGGGCCCTGCACGCGAGCGTTCGTTCGCTCGACCGTTTGCACGATCTTCGCGGTGGACTGGTCCAAGACGCTGTGGTCGAAGGCCTTCAGCCGGATACGGATCATTTGGCGGTTGTCGGCCATCACCGTACTACTTCAGGATCTTTACGACGCGGCCCGAGCCCACCGTGCGGCCACCTTCGCGGATGGAGAAGGTCAAGCCCTCTTCCATGGCGATCGGCTTGCCCAAGGTCACGGTCATCTCGGTGTTGTCACCGGGCATAACCATCTCGGTACCGGCGGGCAACTCAATGGTGCCCGTGACGTCGGTGGTGCGGAAGTAGAACTGCGGACGGTAGTTGGCGAAGAACGGCTTGTGACGGCCACCCTCCTCCTTGGTCAGCACGTAGACCGAGGCCTCGAAGATGGTGTGTGGCGTGATGGTGCCCGGCTTGCACAGGACCTGTCCGCGCTCGACATCTTCCTTCTTCGTACCACGGAGCAGTGCGCCGAGGTTGTCGCCAGCCTGGCCCTGGTCCAGCAGCTTGCGGAACATCTCGATACCGGTGACGGTCGACTTGGTCGTGTCACGAAGACCCACGATCTCGACTTCGTCGCCGACCTTGACGACTCCCTGCTCAACCTTGCCGGTCACCACGGTGCCACGGCCCGTGATCGACATGACGTCTTCGATCGACATGAGGAATGGCTTGTCCGTGTCACGGGTGGGCTCTGGGATGAACGAGTCAACGGCCGCCATGAGCTCCATGATCTTGTCGCCCCAGGCCTCGTCGCCCTCGAGGGCCTTCAGCGCTGAAACGCGGACGATGGGTGTGTCGTCGCCTGGGAAGTCGTAGGCGTCCAACAGTTCGCGGACTTCCATCTCGACGAGCTCGAGGAGCTCCTCGTCCTCGACCATGTCGGCCTTGTTCAGGGCCACGACGATGTAGGGCACGCCGACCTGGCGCGCGAGCAGCACGTGCTCACGGGTCTGGGGCATGGGACCGTCGGTCGCGGAGACCACGAGGATGGCGCCGTCCACCTGTGCGGCACCGGTGATCATGTTCTTCACATAGTCAGCGTGGCCGGGCATGTCGACGTGTGCGTAGTGACGGTTTTCCGTCTCGTACTCAACGTGGGCAATAGAAATGGTGATACCGCGCTGGCGCTCTTCAGGGGCCTTGTCGATCTGGTCGAAAGGTGTGAAGGCACTTCCTGGGACGCGGGTTGAAAGGACCTTGGTGATGGCCGCGGTAAGAGTGGTCTTGCCGTGGTCAATGTGGCCCATGGTTCCGATGTTTACGTGCGGCTTAGTGCGCTCGAACTTCTGCTTTGCCATTGTCGGGGACTAACTTTCTCTCTAGTGACTGGTCCGCTTGGACCCGTCTTGTTTGTTTCGGCCCTCCCCGACGACGGTTTGGACCTTGGTATTGCCGGTTTCCCAGCTTCTTACGCGCCGGTGGCCTTCGCGACGATCTCCTTCGAGATCGACTCAGGTACTTCTGCGTACGAATGGAACTGCATGGTGTACGTCGCGCGCCCTTGGGTGCGAGAACGCAGGTCAGTAGCGTAGCCGAACATGTCAGCCAGTGGCACAAGTGCCCTAATTGCTTGACTATTGCCCTTCTGCTCCATGCCTTCTACGCGACCACGTCGCGAGGACAGGTCACCGATGACGTCGCCCATGTAGTCCTCGGGGGTCACCACTTCCACGGCCATCACGGGCTCCAGGAGCACGGGGCTGGCCAAGCGGGCGGCCTTCTTCACGGCGATGGAACCCGCGATCTTGAAGGCCATCTCCGACGAGTCGACGTCGTGGTAGCTACCGAAGGTGAGTCGAACGCGCACGTCCACCACCTGGTAACCGGCCAGCACACCTGAGGTCAACGCCTCGGTGATGCCCTGGTTGACGGGTCCGATGTATTCCTTGGGAATGACACCACCGGAGATCTCGTCGCAGAATTCGTAGCCGCCGCCGGGGCCCGTGGGCTCGAGCGTGATGACCACGTGTCCGTACTGACCCTTACCACCGGTCTGGCGCACGTACTTCTCTTCGACCTTCTCGACCTTCTTGCGAACGGTCTCGCGGTACGCCACCTGGGGCTTACCGACGTTGGCGTCCACCGCGAATTCGCGCAGCATGCGGTCGACGAGGACCTCCAGGTGAAGCTCACCCATACCCGAGATGACGGTCTGGCCGGTCTCTTCGTCGGTGCGGACACGGAACGTGGGGTCTTCTTCTGACAGGGCGTAGAGGGCCTTGGACAACTTCTCCTGGTCCGCCTTCGTCTTGGGCTCGACCGCGACGTGGATGACGGGCTCGGGGAACGTCAGGGTCTCGAGCTGGATGGGCTGGTCGACTGAACTGAGCGTGTCACCAGTGGTGACCTGCTTCAGACCGACCGCGGCGATGATGTCACCGGTGCGGATGGTGTCGATGTCCTCACGGTTGTTGGCGTGCATCAAGAGGAGGCGTCCCAGACGCTCCTTCTTCATGCCCTTGGTCGTGTTCACGACGGTGTCACCCTTTTCCAAGGTGCCCGAGTACACGCGAAGGTAGGTCAACTTACCGACGTACGGGTCGGTCATGATCTTGAACGCCAGCGCCGCGAAGGGCTCGTCGTCCGATGGCTTGCGCTCCAGGACCTCTTCCTTGCCCGGCTTGGTGCCCGGCGTCGGAGGAAGGTCGACGGGCGACGGCAGGAAGTCGACCACCGCGTCGAGCATGGGCTGGACGCCCTTGTTCTTGAACGCGGTGCCGTTGAGGATCGGCACGCAGTGTCCCTCGAGGGTTCCGCGGCGCAGCGCGCTACGGATGTCCTGGGTGGTGATCACTTCGTCGCTCAGCACCTTCTCCATCAATGCGTCGTCGAAGACGGTGAGGACGTCGATGAGCTTCGTGTGGTACTCGTCGGCCTGCGCCTTGAAGTCGTCGGGGATGTCGATGACCTCGAGCTCTTCGCCCTTGTCGTCGTGGTAGATCGTGGCGGTCATCGAGCAGATGTCGATGATGCCCTTGTAGTCGCCCTCGGCGCCGATCGGCAGCTGAATGACGGCCGCGGTGCAGTCGAGGCGGTCCTCGATCATCTCCACGCAACGAAAGAAGTCCGCACCGACGCGGTCCATCTTGTTGACGAAGCAGATACGCGGAACGTTGTACTTGTTGGCTTGGCGCCACACCGTCTCGGTCTGGGGCTCAACACCGGCGACCGCGTCGAACACCGCGACCGCGCCGTCGAGCACGCGCAGCGAGCGCTCCACCTCGACGGTGAAGTCAACGTGGCCCGGGGTGTCGATGATGTTGATGCGGTGGCCGTTCCAGTGACAGGTGGTCGCAGCCGAGGTGATGGTGATGCCACGCTCTTGCTCCTGGACCATCCAGTCCATGGTGGCGGCACCTTCGTGCACCTCACCGATCTTGTAGTTCTTGCCCGTGTAGAACAAGATGCGCTCAGTCGTCGTGGTCTTACCCGCGTCGATGTGCGCCATGATGCCAATGTTGCGAACCTTGTCGAGGGGGAATTCGCGTGCGGTCATTTCAAATACTCTCTTTAATTACCAGCGGTAGTGCGCGAACGCCTTGTTGGACTCGGCCATCTTGGCCATGTCTTCGCGGCGCTTCACTGCGGCGCCGACGCCGTTGCTGGCGTCGATGATCTCGTTTGCGAGTCGCTCGGCCATGGTCTTCTCACGGCGCTTCTTGGCGAAGTCGGTGAGCCAACGGATCGCCAACGTCGTCGAACGACGGGGGCGGACTTCCATGGGGACCTGGTAGGTGGTTCCACCAACGCGACGGCTCTTCACCTCGAGCTCGGGACGAACGTTCTCGAGGGCGCGCTTCAGCGTGGCGACGGGGTCCGTGCCGGTCTTCTGCTCGACCATCTCAAGGGCGGAGTACACGATGCGTTCGGCGATCGTACGCTTGCCGCGCTCGAGGATCTTGTTGGTCACCTGGGTGACGAGGACCGACTTGTAAATCGGGTCAGCGGGTACCTCACGACGAATGGCTGGGCCTTTACGGGGCATTAGCTCTCCTTCTTCGCACCGTAGCGGCTACGGGCTTGCTTGCGGTCACGCACACCAGAGGTGTCGAGTGCGCCGCGGATGATCTTGTAACGCACACCAGGCAGGTCCTTCACACGTCCGCCACGCACGAGCACGATGGAGTGCTCTTGCAGGTTGTGGCCGACGCCGGGGATGTAGGCCGTGACCTCGACGCCGGACGTCAGGCGCACACGTGCGACCTTTCGAAGGGCCGAGTTCGGCTTCTTGGGCGTCACCGTGTGAACACGGGTGCAGACGCCTCGACGCTGGGGAGCGCCCTTGAGCGCCGGCGTCTTGGTCTTGGATACTTTGTCCTGCCGGCCTTTTCGGACCAACTGTGCAATTGTGGGCACGCGGAACCTCTTCTAGTTGTGCTTCGATCATGGAACGTACAAATGGTGCCTGTACGCGGACTTTCTATCCTAGGACAAATACCCTTCTAACGGCAAGCCCGCTGCCGGCGCGTCGGCCGGCAGCGTCGCTTATCGTTACAGGGCTTGGTTGCCGAGCTCGTTTTCGGGCCTGACTTCATCGTCTTCGGGCAATGCCGACTCGTCGTACGTGGCAGTCCCGATGTTCTGGAACGCCGACAGATCGGCACTGAATGTGTCATCGCCGCCGATTTCGCCCAGGAGACTGGCCAAATCGAGGTCATCGTCCGACACCTGCGCCCAGGCGGGCAGCAATTCGGCGTCGGGCATGTCCAGGCGGAGTTCACGCTTGTTGTAGTACTCAAGACCAGAACCAGCCGGGATCAACTTACCGATGATGATGTTCTCCTTCAGACCAACGAGGTGGTCCCGCTTGCCCTCAATGGCGGCCTCGGTCAGGACACGAGTGGTCTCCTGGAAGGACGCGGCTGAGAGCCACGAGTCGGTCGCCAACGAAGCCTTGGTGATACCCATCAACTGGGCGCGACCGTCAGCGGCCTCTTTGGAGTTCGCCTCGAGGGCGTCGTTGGCGTCGTTGAAGACCTTGACGTCAACCATCGCACCGGGTAGCCACGAGGACTCACCGGCATCGACGATCTGGACGCGGCGGGTCATCTGACGAACGATGAGCTCGATGTGCTTGTCGTGAATGGATACACCCTGGTCACGGTAGACGTTCTGGACCTCTTCGACCAAGTACTGCTGGGTCTCACGGGTACCACGGAACTTCATCATCAGCTTGGGGTCGAGCGGACCATCGTGCAGCGGGGTACCGACTTCGACCTCTTGGCCGTCCTCGACGTGCAGGTGGCGGGCGATCGAGATCGACTCCTCCTGTACTTCTCCCTCGTTGCCGATGACCGTGACCTTGCGCTCACGGCCGATCAGCTCGACGCGCACCACACCGGAGAACTCGGCAACCTTGGCGGCACCCTTCGGGGTTCGGGCTTCGAAGAGCTCGACCACGCGGGGCAGACCATGGGTGATGTCGCTCTCGGTTACACCACCGGAGTGGAAGGTACGCATGGTGAGCTGGGTTCCCGGCTCACCAATGGACTGAGCGGCGATGACGCCGACCGCCTCACCCAACTCGACGAGCTGGTGAGTGGCCAGTGAAAGGCCGTAACAGGCTGCACAGACGCCCTGAGCCGCGTCACAGGTGAGTGTGGTGCGGACACGGACACGACTGACGGCGGCGTCATCGCGCAAGCGCTCGACGTCGTCGATCATCAACATGGTCCCCGCGGGGATGGTCGAGCCGTCCGACAAGGTGACGTCTTCTGCCGACACGCGGCCCCACAGCTTGGTTTCGAGGTGAGCGCGCTGACCACGGGTGTCCGCGGCGACGTGCTCGATCCACATGCCACGCGAGGTGGCACAGTCGAATTCCTTGACGATGAGTTCCTGGGCGACGTCGACGAGTCGACGGGTCAGGTAGCCCGAGTCAGCGGTTCGCAGAGCGGTGTCACCCAGCCCCTTACGGGTACCGTGGGTCGAGATGAAGTACTCGAGGACCGACAGGCCTTCGCGGAACGACGACTTGATGGGTCGAGGGATCATCTCACCACGGGGGTTGGACACGAGGCCCTTCATCGCGGCGATCTGGCGGATCTGCTGGCTGTTACCTCGCGCACCGGAGTCGACCATCATTCGGATCGGGTTGTCGAACAACGCGTTCATGGCGCGGTCGGTGGCGTCACCGACCTCCTTGTTGGCGTTGGTCCAGATCTCGATCTCCTGCTGGCGACGCTCGTCGTCGACGATCACGCCTCGGCGGTAGTTGGTCTCGACCTTGGCGGCCTGCTCCTCGTACTTCTCGAGGATCGCGGCCTTCTCCGAGGTCGTCACGACGTCGTCGATCGAAATCGTGAGTCCCGACTGGGTCGCGAAGCGGAAGCCCAGCGACTTGATGGCGTCGAGCGCCTCGGCGACCTCCTGACGGCCGAAGCCCCCAGAGATCTCCTCGACAATGGTCCCGATCGGCGTCGCGTTCTTACCGATGAGCTCGTTCACGTAACGGAACCCGAAGGGCAGCGCCTCGTTGAAGAAGACTCGACCCGGCGTCGTCATGATCGAACGGCTGGCGCCGACCACTTCGATACCGAGGGCGGCCAGACGCGAATCCAGCGACGATCCCTCGAGGGGACGGATCTGGATCGGCGTGCGCAGCGTCACCGTCTTGTCGCCCAACGCGTTCTCGATCTCGTACACGTGGCGGAAGACTCGAGGGTTCTCGAATTCCTCATCCGCGGGCAGGGTCAAGTAGTACGCGCCGAACACCATGTCCTGAGCGGGCTCGGTGATGGGACGACCGGTGGCGGGCGTGAAGATGTTGTTCGTCGAGAGCATCAAGATGCGCGCCTCGGCCTGTGCTTCGGCCGAAAGCGGCACGTGCACGGCCATCTGGTCACCGTCGAAGTCAGCGTTGAACGCCTTGCACACGAGGGGGTGGATCTGGATGGCCTTGCCGTCGACCAGTACGGGCTCGAAGGCCTGGATACCGAGACGGTGCAACGTCGGCGCACGGTTCAACAGCACGGGGTGCTCGCGAATGACTTCTTCGAGCACGTCCCACACCACGGCCTTGCGGCGTTCGACCATGCGCTTGGCGCTCTTGATGTTCTGCGCCATCTGCGTCTCGATGAGACGCTTCATCACGAAGGGCTTGAAGAGCTCGAGAGCCATCATCTTGGGAAGGCCGCACTGGTGCAGCTTCAGTTGGGGACCGACCACGATGACCGAACGGCCGGAGTAGTCGACACGCTTGCCGAGCAGGTTCTGACGGAACCGCCCCTGCTTGCCCTTCAACATGTCCGAGAGACTCTTGAGCGGACGACCGCTCTGTCCCGCGACGGGTCGACCACGACGGCCATTGTCGAACAACGCGTCCACTGCCTCTTGCAGCATCCGCTTCTCGTTGTTGACGATGATGTCGGGGGCGCCCAGGTCGAGCAGACGCTTCAGACGGTTGTTGCGGTTGATGACCCGACGGTAGAGGTCGTTGAGGTCACTTGTCGCGAAACGGCCACCGTCGAGCTGCACCATAGGACGCAGGTCCGGAGGGATGACCGGGACGGCCTCGAGGATCATGGCGCGCGGGTCGTTCAAACGACGTCCCTGGTCGTCACGACGGTTGAACGACTGGACGATGGCGAGACGCTTCAGGAACTTCGCGTGACGTTGCGCGCTCAACGGCTTGCGGCCGTCCTTCGCGTCGATCATCTCGCGCATCATGCGCTCTTCCTCGTCGAGGTCCATGCGGTCGATCAGTTGAAGGATCGCGAGGGCGCCCATGCCACCTTCGAAGTACTCGCCGTAGCGGAAGTCCATCTCTCGGTAGAGCACTTCATCCTCGATGATCTGACGCGAGTGCAGCCCTTCGAACGTGTCGAACGCCTGACGTGCGAGTTCACGCTCCTCGGAGAAGCGTGCACGCACCCCGTCGAGCTCCTTCTCGGTGCCACGCTGCAAGGCGCGAAGCTCTGATTCCTTCGCCCCGTCGGCTTCGAGTTTCGCCGCGCGGGTCTCGATCTCCTTCAGCTTGTTGTCGATCGCCTTCACTTCGCGCTCGGCGATCTCGGTCAGTTCCTCGGCGAGGCCCTGACGGAGCTCGGCGAGGTCCGCGTGGCGCTTGTCGATGTCGATGTACGTGACCATGTGCGCCGCGAAGTAGATGACCTTCTCCAACTGCTTGGCCTTCAGCTCTTCCTTGGGTGCGGTGCCCATGAGCAGGTAGGCCAACCACGAACGGGTGCCGCGCAGGTACCAGATGTGCACGACCGGGGCCGCGAGGGCGATGTGGCCCATGCGGTCACGGCGAACCTTGTCACTGGTGACTTCGACACCACAGCGCTCGCAGACGATGCCTTTGAACCGTACGCGCTTGTACTTGCCACACGCGCACTCCCAGGCCTTCTGAGGCCCGAAGATCTTCTCGCAGAAGAGTCCGTCCTTCTCGGGGCGCAGGGTGCGGTAGTTGATCGTCTCAGGCTTCTTCACTTCTCCTGATGACCAGCTACGGATATTCTGCGCCGTAGCGAGACCAATGCTCAGTTCATCGAACTGGTTGACGTCTAGGGGACTCATGACAACTTCCTTTCGGCGGCACGGCGGGCGTCCTCTTCGTCACTGCCCCGCTCGGGACGACTGATGTCGATACCGAGTTCGCGGGTGACGGAGAAGAAGTCCTCCTCGGTGTCAGCAAGGTCGACGTGGGCACCGACCTTGTCGCGCACCTCAACGTTCAGACAGAGTGACTGCATTTCCTTGATCAGTACCTTGAACGACTCGGGGATCCCCGGTTCGGGCAGGTTCTGACCCTTGACGATCGCCTCGTAGGCGCGCTCGCGACCCTTCATGTCGTCGGACTTCACCGTCAACAGTTCCTGAAGGGCGTAGGCGGCGCCGTAGGCCTCGAGGGCCCAGACTTCCATCTCACCGAATCGCTGACCACCGAACTGCGCCTTACCACCAAGTGGCTGGGCCGTGATCATCGAGTACGGGCCGGTCGAGCGGGCGTGGATCTTGTCGTCGACCATGTGGGCGAGCTTCAAGATGTACGCGTAGCCCACCGAGATGGGGTTGTCGTACTTCTCGCCGGTCCGACCGTTGAACAACGTCACCTTGCCGTCGTTGTCACCGGCGAGCAGGCGCTTGCCGTTGGCACCGTCGACGTTCAACGTGGCGAACGTGTGCTGGATCGTCGGCTTGTCCTTCGCGCGCTCGGTCTCGTCCCAGTGCGCACCGTCAAACGATGGCGTGGCGACGTAGACCGCTGGCTCGGTACGGGGGCGGGTCTTGCGGTAGGGACGCGACGCGGGGTCCGACTGGTCGGAGTGACCCGAGGTGCCAACCGCTGGGTTGACCTCGACGCCTTCCCAACCGAAACGAGCCGCGTAGCCGAGGTGACTCTCGAGCACCTGACCGACGTTCATTCGACTTGGCACACCGAGTGGGCTCAAGATGATGTCGACGGGCGTGCCGTCCTCCATGAAGGGCATGTCCTCTTCGGGAAGGATCTTCGAGATGACACCCTTGTTACCGTGGCGTCCGGCGAGCTTGTCGCCCTCGGAGATCTTTCGCTTCTGGGCGACGTAGACCTTGACCAACTGGTTGACGCCGGGCTGCATTTCGTGGTCTTCGTCACGGCTGTAGACCTTGACGTCGATGACCTTGCCCGACTCGCCGTGGGGAACCTTCAGCGAGGTGTCACGCACTTCGCGCGCCTTCTCACCGAAGATCGCTCGCAGCAATCGCTCCTCTGGTGACTGCTCGGTCTCGCCCTTGGGCGTGACCTTTCCGACGAGGATGTCGCCGGGCTGGACTTCGGCACCGATACGGACGATGCCGCGGTCGTCGAGGTCGGCCAGGATGTCGTCGGGCAGGTTCGGGATGTCACGAGTGATCTCCTCGGCACCAAGCTTGGTGTCGCGGGCGTCAATCTCGTATTCCTTCACGTGGATCGACGTCAGCACGTCGTCGCGAACGAGTCGCTCGTTCAAGATGATGGCGTCCTCGTAGTTGTAGCCCTCCCACGGCATGTACGCCACGAGCAGGTTCTTGCCGAGCGCGAGCTCACCGTTCGACGTACTCGTTCCGTCGGCGAGTAGATCGCCGGACTTCACGATCTCGCCACCGAAGACGAGGGGCTTCTGGTTGATCGAGGTGTCCTGGTTGGAACGGCGGAACTTGTTCAGGTTGTACTGCTTGCGTCCGAGTGCCTTTCCGTAACGGTCAGTGACTTCCTTCTCGTACTCGACCACGATGCGGTCGCCCGAGACGGACTTCACGACGCCATCGCCCTCGGCGATCAGCACGTCACCCGAGTCAAGCGCGGCGCGTGCCTCCATGCCGGTCCCGACGAACGGGGCCTCGGGCATGATCAACGGCACGGCCTGCTTCTGCATGTTGGCACCCATCAGCGCGCGCTGGGCGTCGTCGTGCTCGACGAACGGGATCAGCGACGTCGCGACCGAGATGACCTGCTTGGTCGACACGTCCATCAACTCGACCTCGTCGGGCTTGACGAAGTCAATCTCGGAGGTGGTCGATGACGACTTGTTGGACGCACCGACGCGAAGTCCGGTGCCGATGGGGCCACGGCGTACGAGCACGCGCTCGGCCTTGATGTGGCCCTTCTCGTCGAGTTCGGTGTTCGCCTGGGCGATAACGAAACGCTCTTCCTCGTCAGCGGTGAAGTACCGGATCTCGCCGGTGACCTTGCCACCGGTGACGACGCGGTACGGCGTCTCGATGAAGCCGTATTCGTTGATGCGTGCGTAGTTCGCGAGGTAGCCGATAAGGCCCACGTTCGGGCCTTCGGGCGTTTCGATCGGACACATGCGACCGTAGTGCGAGGAGTGGACGTCTCGAACTTCGAGACCGGCACGCTCACGCGACAGACCGCCCGGCCCCAGTGCCGAGAGACGACGCTTGTGCGTCAGGCCCGACAAGGGGTTGTTCTGGTCCATGAACTGACTCAGCTGGGAGGTCGCGAAGAACTCCTTGATCGCCGACATCACGGGACGGATGTTGATCAGCGTCTGGGGAGCGATCGCTTCGACGTCCTGGGTGTTCATGCGCTCGCGCACGACGCGCTCCATGCGTGAAAGACCGGTACGCAACGCGTTCTGGATCAGTTCGCCCACGCTGCGGATGCGGCGGTTGGCGAAGTGGTCCTGGTCGTCGATGTGGTAGGTGGTCTCCTTGGCCGTGCGGTCACGCGCGAGGTTGAGCAGGTACGTCGCGGTGGCGAGCACCTCAGCCTTGGAGAGCACGTGCAGCGTGGGGGTCGGACGTTCGAGGAGGTCGCCGAACAACTCGAGGTTCTTGGCGACTTCGCTCCCCAACTTGCGATCGAGCTTGTAACGGCCGACGCGGCTCAGGTCGTAACGCTTCTCGGAGAAGAAGGCACCTTCGAAGTACTGACGGGCGGCTTCGATGGTCTGCACTTCACCCGGACGGGCGCGACGGTAGATCTCGAGCCAGGCGGTCTCTTGGCTGGCCTTCAGGAAGTTCTCGGGCGAGTCCTCCATGTTGTACTTGTCCATGTGCTTGCCGATTTCGAGGTGCGCCTTCTTCCAGTCCGAGTGGAACTGGTCCTCGAGGAAGTCGAAGTGCGCCACGAACTTCTCGAAGAACGACTCGTCCATCGAGGTGTCGAGGGCGCGCAGCAGCGTGAAGATCGAGATACGGCGCTTACGGGCGATTCGAGCACCCGCGTTCGCAGCCTTGTTCTTCTTCTCTTCGAGGTCGACCTGCAGCCACTCGCCACGACTCGGGTGGATGGTGCCCTCAAAGGCGACCTTCTCATCCTTGCCGGGCTGGAACAGCACACCGGGTGAGCGGACGAGCTGGGAGACCACGACGCGCTCGGTGCCGTTGATGATGAACGTTCCCTGCTCGGTCATGATCGGGAAGTCGCCCATGAAGACCGTCTGTTCCTTGATTTCTCCGGTTTCGGAGTTCAAGAAACGTGCACGCACGAAGATGGGCTGCGAGTAGGTGGTCGCACGCTGGCGGCACTCTTCGACTGTGAACTTTGGGGGGCTCTTCAAGTCCGCGTCATCAGGGTCGAACTCAAGTTCGAGTGACAGGCGACCCGTAAAGTCAGAGATCGGCGAGAGGGCTTCAAAAGCCTCGCGCAGACCCTGCTTCATGAACAGGTCAAAGCTATCTCGCTGAATTTCGAGGAGGTTGGGCAGGGGGTGTGCTTCACCCAGTGCCGAGAAGTTAAAGCGCTCCGGGCTAGTGGACCGAGACGTCAACGGTCTATCCTCCGTGTGAGTGGGTGGCTACAACAGGTTTTTCCAAAGACCACGTGCAAAACGGTGTCAGGGGATGACAAAGTTGGGCACACGAACAAGGTCTTTCGATGCTAGTCCCTTTTCAGGGCGATGCGCAAGTGGCGCTCCCCCGACGGGATGCGCGGCCGCCAAGCGGTTGCGCTCACCCTAGGCAGAAAGCGGGCCGAGGTCAAGTATCTTCCTCGGAAAAGCAAAACCCCCGACCAGCGGACCGGTCGGGGGTTTTCGCCTACAGCGTGAACTACTTGACTTCCACCGTCGCGCCGGCGGCCTCAAGGGCAGCCTTGGCCTTGTCGGCGTCGGCCTTCGAGACCTTCTCGAGCACGGGCTTGGGAGCGCCGTCCACGAGGTCCTTGGCTTCCTTCAGACCCAGGTTGGTCAGTGCACGCACTTCCTTAATTACCTGGATCTTCTTCTCGCCTCCGGCCGTCAAGATGACGTCGTAGTCGCTCTTCTCCTCGACAGCAGCGCCGGCGTCGCCGCCGCTCGCTGCTGGTGCCGCAACGGCCGCAGGGGCCGCGGCGGTCACGCCGAACTTCTCTTCGAACTCTTTGAGCAACTCGCTCAGCTCGATGACAGAAAGCTCAGCGATGCCGTCGAGAATCTGTTCCTTGGTCAGGGATGCAGCCATGGTGATTCCTTTCTTTTCTTCGTTTCGGGTACTGCGTTGATTGGGTTATTCGGCCGGTTCGCTCGCGGCGTCCGCAATGGGAGCCTCGGTGGTTTCGGCTTCGGCGTCGGCGACGGGCGCCTCGTCCTCAACCGCGACCTCCGCGACAGTTGCCGCGGCGTCGTCGCTCGCTGCGGGTGCAGCTTCCTCGACCCCGGCCGGAGTCTCGGCGGCCTCGTCGACCTCGTCGACGGCCGGAGTCGCCACAGGGCCACCCTTGCTGTCGATGAGGGCCGAGATGCCGTAGGCGAGGTTCTGCGGGATGGCCTTCATGAGGCCAGCCATGGTGCGCAGTGGAGAAGCGATGAGTCCCGCGAGCTGCGCCAGCAGCACATCACGGCTGGGCAGGTCGGCCAGAGCGGTCAGATCGCTGAAGGACAAGGACTTCCCGTCGGTCACGCCACCCTTGACGATGAGCTTGGGCGACTGCTTCGCGAAATCGCGCAGCGCCTTGGCGACGGCCGACACGTCACCATCGACGAACGCGATGGCGGTGGGACCCTGAAGGAACTCGCCGATCGGCTCTACGGCCGTACCGGCGATGGCGCGCAGCACCAAGGTGTTCTTGAAGACCTTGTAGTCCGCACCCAACGTGCGCAACTGGCGTCGCAGCGTCGAGATCTCGGCAACGGTGAGGCCTCGGTACTCGGTGACGACAGCCGTCGAGGTACCTTGCACCTTTGACTTGAGTTCGTCGATCGTTGCGACCTTGTCGGCGTTGATCTTGGCCATTCTGACTCCTTCACCGGATGCCGCCCGGTACGGGCCTCGACATCCAAGCGAGTGAGTCACCCGAAGGCGAACTCGAAACCCTAGTCAGGCTGACCCTTCGGTCACTTAAGTGGGAAATCCCACACCGGATGTCTTCGGCGTTCTTCAAAATCTGTCGCACAAACGTCGTGCGGGTACTCCATCGTAGTGACGGGACCGTGGCCCCGTCAAAACGATGGTTACGCCGAGGCCGAGGCCGAGGCGAGAACTTCTTCTTCGTGACGGGTGCGGGTCGGGTCGATCTTGACGCCGGGGCCCATCGTGGACGAGACGGTGATGCTCACGAGGTAACGGCCCTTGGCACTCGACGGCTTGACGCGCACGATCTCGTTGACCACGGCCTGCACGTTGCGAACCAGGTCGTCACGGCTGAAACTGACCTTGCCGACGCGAAGCTGCACGTTACCGATCTTGTCGGTGCGGTACTCCACGCGGCCACCCTTGAACTCGGTGACGGCCTTGGCGACGTCCATGGTGACCGTGCCCGTCTTGGGGTTTGGCATCAGACCGCGCGGTCCGAGGACGCGTCCCAGTCCACCGACCTGGCCCATGAGGTCAGGTGTGGCGATGGCGATGTCGAAGTCGAGGAAGCCACCAGCGACCTTGGCCACCAGGTCCTCGGCTCCGACGATGTCGGCTCCGGCGTCTCGGGCGGCCTGTGCGGCCTCACCGGCGGCGAACACCGCGACTCGGTTGGTCTTGCCGGTGCCGGCGGGCAGCGAGATAGTGCCGCGAACGATCTGCTCGGCCTTGCGGGGGTCCACGCCGAGGCGGATCGCCAGCTCGACGGTCTCGTCGAACTTCGCGGTCGCCAGGTTCTTCACCTTGTCGAGCGCCTCGGTGATCGTGAGGAGTTCCTCGCGGTCAACCTGCGCCAGTGCGTTGATGTATTTCTTACCGTGCTTCATGTTCTTCTCTCCTAGCCCGCGACCGAAATGCCCATGGAGCGGGCGGTGCCGGCGACTTGCAACTTGGCCTTCTCGAGGTCATCGGTGTTGAGGTCCTTGATCTTGGTCTTCGCGATCTCTTCGACCTGTTCCATCGTGACCGACGCGACGGTCTCGCGACCGGCCGTGTGGGCACCCTTCTCGACACCGGCGGCCTGGCGCAGCAGCACCGGCGTGGGTGGGGTCTTCAGGATGAACGTGAACGAACGGTCCTCGTAGATCGAGATGTCGACGGGGATGACCGTGCCACGCATGGACTCGGTCGCCGCGTTGTACTGCTTGCAGAACTCCATGGTCTGAATACCGTGGGGCCCTAGGGCGGTACCAACCGGCGGTGCGGGGGTAGCTCCACCCGCCTGCAGCTGGATCTTTACTACTGCAACAACTCTTTTAGCCATGGCTATCTCCTTACAAGTTCTCTAGAGCTTCGTAACCTGCGTGAAGTCGAGCTCCACGGGGGTTTCGCGTCCGAATATGTCGACCAGCACCTTGACCTTGAGCTGGTCCTCGTTGATCTCGGCGACGTGGCCCGAGAACGTGGCGAAGGGGCCGGTCTTGATCTGTACGGTGTCGTTGACTTCGAATTCGTGGGTCGGCATGCGGCGCTTGGCGCTCGGCTGCTCGACGCCCTCGACGTGCGGTCGGATGATGTTGTCCACCTCGCGGCGCGTCAGCGCCGTCGGACGGGTCTTCTCGGCACCCACGAAGCCGGTCACGCCCGGCGTCGAGCCGATGACGTAGAAGATCTCGGGGTCCGGCTCACAGCGGATCAGCAGGTAACTGGGGAACATGCGCTTGGAGACGGTGACCTTCTTGCCGTTCTTGAACTCGGTCACGTCCTCTTCGGGCAGGTAGATCTCGTAGATGCTCTCGCCCAGCTCGCGGCTCTTGATGATGTTGTTCAGCGCGCCGATGACCTTCTGCTCGTGACCGGCGAACGTGTGCACGATGTACCAGCGTCCGGGACGGTCGAACGCGCTCTCGACGATGGGCTCTTCGTCGAGCCCGTCCTCCAGGATGGTGACGTCGAGGATCTCCTCGTCGTGGGCGTCGGCGGCGTTCTGGTCTTCGTTCACGGTGGTGTCGATCTCATTCATTGTCGTTGCCTTACTTCTGGAAGAGGAACGTTACGAACTTCGAGAAGCCGTAGCCCAGGCCGAAGATCAGGAGGGTCATGAAGATGAGCACGAAGAGGACGATGGTCGTGTAGTTGATGACCTCGGGACGCGTCGGCCACGCCACCTGGCGCATCTCTTCACGGATCTCTCGGAAGAATTGACGGGGCTTCGTGCGCGAGCTGCGGCGCCGCTGCACGTCCTGCGGCGAAGTACGACGCGACGAAGTCGCGCCGTCGGCGCCCACCTGTCCCTGTCGCTGCATCATTCGCTTTTGTTCGCGGTTCATTTCACGTCTCTCGTTGTCACATCGGTTACTACGTGTCGAAAAAATCTTCGAGCAGGGCAGGAGGGACTCGAACCCCCAACCCCCGGTTTTGGAGACCGGTGCTCTACCAATTGAGCCACTGCCCTCTGCGGCCACTCACCACTTCAGGTGGGTGGCCGTAGGGAAGATGAATCTTACCACCCTGCAGAGCGATGCTCCTTAGCGGGTCTCTTTGTGCAGTGTGTGCTTGCGCTCCCACTGGCAGTACTTGGACATCTCGATACGCTCGCGGTCGTTGACCTTGTTCTTCATCGTGATGTAATTACGCCGTTTGCAGACCTCACAGGCCAGGGTGACCTGTATGCGCTTCTCGTTCTTAGCCATCGTTCTCTCCTCTTCGGTACTTCGTTCACTGCATGGACCCCTCGGGTCCTGCCTGGTAGCGGCGGCGGGACTCGAACCCGCGACAACACGATTATGAGCCGTGTGCTCTGACCACCTGAGCTACGCCGCCTGGCGAGCCCTCTATCGGGATTGAACCGATGACCCCTTCCTTACCATGGAAGTGCTCTACCACTGAGCTAAGAGGGCGATCGTGTCAAAAAGACACGGAGGCAGATTGTACTCCGACTCGGGTGGTCCTTTCCAACCAGACGAAGAGTACCCTTGAGACTCATGAGAACTCGCCTGGTCGAAACAGCCGATGCGCAGGCTCTGATGAACATCTACAACCCCGAAGTCATCGAGACGACGGTGACGTTCGATCTCGTTCCTCGGAGCCTCGACGAGCAGGAGGCCTGGATCAGCACGCACCTGGCCACCCATCCCTGCATCGTCGCGGTCAACGAGGAGGACGATCTCGGCGAGATCGGCGCCCGGGGCGAGAAGATCCTTGGATTCGCCCTCGTTTCACCGTTTCGCCTGCGTCCGGCGTACGCCACGACCGTCGAGAACTCGGTCTACGTGCACCGCGGGGCCCGGGGGCGAGGCGTCGGCGAGAAGTTGTTGCGTGAACTCATCGCCACGGCGGGAGAGTCAGGGTTCCATTCGCTCATCGCGCGTATCGTGGGTGAGAACGACGGATCGATCCGCCTCCACGAGAAATGTGGGTTTAGCCTGGTCGGGACCGAAATTGAGGTCGGCCGCAAGCACGGGCACTGGCTCGACGTCGTCGAGTACCAGTACGTCGTGAGCGACCGTCACAACTAGACGGATATCTCGACGTCGCTCTCGGGCCAGGACCACTGCGTCCAGCGACCCATCGGCGCCACCAGCACCCCGCCGAGCAGCGCCAGGGCGAGCGCGATCAGCAAGGGATTGTTGTGGATGAGGCCCGCGAGGAGCTCACGGCCGCCCGGCAGGCCAATGAAGGGGCCGGTGATGGAGAGCGCCAGCAGCCAGAAGTGCTCACGGCCCTCGTAGCTCGCCGCGAGCAGCACCAGTCCCCACGCCAGATACCAGGGCTGGACCACGGGACCCAATTCCACGAAGAGCACGAGGGCCACGCCCAGAGAGCGCACCCAGCCACGTCGCTCGCCCTTCAAGAGGAGCCACAGCGTGAAGATGACCGCGACCAACAGACCGATGAACCGGGTCACCGACAGCACCGAGCTCAGGCCGATCGAATGGAGTCCGATCGCGTGCAGCGTGTTGGTGATGGCCATCCCCACGCCGGTCGCGGGGGCGGCCCAGGAACGGACCGTGCCGTTGGAAAGAAGGTTCTTCACCCATCCGAAGCCGAAACCAGCCAATTCCGTCCAGACGACCAACGTGGCGCCGGCGACCGCCGTCGCGATCAGAATCGGTTTCACGCGTTGACGCACGCTGGCCTTGGGTCCGAGCCACGTCCAGGCCACGAATGCCAGCCCGAGAGCTGCGGGAGCCTTGATCGCCGCGGCGCACGAACAGAAGAACAAGGCCCAGATCGGGCGTTTCTGCACCGCGAGCGCCACGCCCACGACGAGAAAGCCGGTCATGAGCGCATCGTTGTGGGCGCCGCCGATGAGTGTCAGCAGCACCAGTGGGTTCATCGCACTCAGCACGAAGGCCTCACCCGGGTCGCGATTCAGGCCTCGGGCGAGCAGCACGACGCCGTAGCCGATCATCGCGACGGCGAACACCTCGAGCAGGCGCAGGCCCACCACGGTGGCTAGTTGGTGGTGGCGGGTGATCTTGTCGATCGAACCGTCGAGGAACAAGAAGAACGGACCGTACGGGGCAGGCGTGTTACCCCACAACGGGTCGACGGGGTTCACGTACGGACTCGAACCGAGCGAAAAAGGGCCAAGGATGTAGGGGCTCAGGTGGTAACTGGTCATCTCGCCCTGGGCCGCGTAACTGAAGATGTCGCGCGAGAAGAGCGGTGGCGCGATGATCATGGGGCTCGCCCACAGCAACAGCATCCACCAGAGCGACTTCAGCGATGCGCCCGAGTGGAGCTTCATCACCTCGGCGAGGCGCAGCCAGACCCTCATCAGCAGGAGCAGCCCGCCGTAGACGAGCACGATCGACAGCAGGAACTTCGTCTCGCTCGTGGACGCCACCGACTGTGCGGTGACCGGTTCGCCGAAGAACCAGGTGTTGGGGAAGTCGATCTTGAACGGTGAGTTCGTGAACGACACGCCCGCGAGCAGCAAGAGCATGGCGACGAAGCCCAGAACGGCCGGTTGCCAGAGGAACGACCAGCCCTCGAAGACGCCGGGACTGAAGCGACCGAGCGGCGTGTAACGGCGTTCGAGGAGCTGGATGCCCGACTCGATACCCCCGACCACTCGCTCGTAGTTGTGGCGCACCGCGCGGGCCCACGACTTCAGTCGATTCACGCCACTCCTCTCGCCTGGTCCAGAGACACCGTACTCCGAGTCCAATTTGGGCGTGGCCAATCCAGCAAACGCTGAATTGGCCTTGGTGGGCCGGGAGGGATTTGAACCCCCGTAGGCAAAGCCGTCTGGTTTACAGCCAGATCCCATTGGCCGCTCGGGCACCGACCCGTGGAGAATCCTACTGCCAAGGAGCAACCCACTTCCAATGGAGCCGGAGCCTCTACGATTCAGCCATGCCCAGTTTTGACATCGTCTCCGAGATTGACCTCCAAGAAGTTCGCAATGCCGTCGATCAGGCCAACCGTGAAGCCACCACCCGCTTCGACTTCAAAGGCACCAACGCCACGATCGAATTCGGTGAGAAGGAGCTCTCGTTGTCCGCCTCGACCGAGGACCGCATCCGGGCCCTCTACCAGCTCCTCGAGGAGAAACTGGTCAAGCGCTCGGTGTCGTTGAAGTCGCTCGACCCGGGAAAGATCGAGGAGGCGAGCCAGGGCGCCGCCCGTCAGAAGGTCGCGCTCAAGGCCGGCATCTCCCAGGAGGTCGGCAAACAGATCAACAAGATGGTCAAGGAGATGGGCATCAAGAATCTCAGTTCGTCCATCCAGGGTGACCAGGTGCGCGTGACCGGCAAGCAACGCGACGATCTGCAGCAGGCCATGGCCAACTTCCGAGAAGCCAACATGAGCGTGCCCCTGCAGTTCACCAACTTCCGCGACTAACTCGCCACGTGCTCCTCGGCGGTGAGGTGCTCGTCGATGTCGTGCAGCCGGTCGGTGTGGAAGATCCGGTTGAAGAGCAGCATCTTCAAGATCCAGAAGATGGCGAAACTCAAGAGGTTCACGCCGGCCACCAGACCGGTGTTGATCAGGTGATTGAAGTTGTGCGAGTGCACGAGGTGCTTGACCCACGTCGCACCCACCAGTGAGAACGCGATGCCGAGAAACGACATGCTCCAGTAGGGGATGACCTCGTTACGGAAATGGCTCTTGCCGCGCTTGCCCCACGCCCACATCCGATTCAGGTAGTAGGAGGGGACGATGGCGACCACGTTGCCGAACAACGTCGCGGTGATGACCCCGTGGATGATGTGAAAACCGTAGGTGATGAGGATCGCCGAAAGCGACACGCCCGTGGTGACCACGGAACTCAACGTGAATCGAATCAACTTCTTGCCATTGTGAGTATTCGACCACGCACGAAGGCTGGCGATTCGTTTGAGCATTCCAACAATCGTAGTTCCTGCGTCGCGCTGGTGACGTTGAGTGACATAGTGGAGGCATGTCTGAATCCTTAGATTTTCTTGTGAATCTGCTCGATCTCGAGACCATCGAGGTCAATACGTACCGGGGAAAGCACCCGGTCGAGGAGCGCCAGCGGACCTTTGGCGGTCAGGTCGCGGCCCAGGCCTTGATGGCGGCGGGTCGCACGGTCGAGCGCGGCAACGTCCACTCGCTCCACTCCTACTTCCTTCGACCGGGTGACCCGAGCGTCCCGATCCTCTACGAGGTCGACCGGATTCGCGACGGGCGCAGCTTCACGACGCGTCGTGTCGTCGCCATCCAGCACGGTCGCGCGATCTACAACATGCAGGCGAGCTTCCACGCCGAGGAGGCCGGCGACCTCGAACACCAGTTCACGATGCCCGACGTACCCGGTCCCGAGACGATCAAGCCCTTCGTGGAGCGGATGAGGGACGAACTCGGGCGTGACGACGAGTGGCTGCGGCGACACCACCCCATCGACCAGCGCTTCATCGGGGAGCTCCCCTGGGGACCGCTACGCGGTCGCGAGCCCCATCAGCAGGTCTGGATCAAGGCCGATGGTGAGTTGCCCGACGACCCGCTGCTGCACGCCTGCGTGATCGCGTACGCCAGCGACATGAGCATCTTCGACACGATCCTGGCGCCCCACGGTATCCGCTGGGATGACGAGAACTTCATGGGCGCGAGCATCGACCACTGCATGTGGTTCCACCGCAAACTGCGAGCCGACGAATGGATGCTCTACGACACTGATTCACCAACCGCCCACGGGGGTCGCGGGTTCGCCAGGGGCTTCTTGTTCAATCGGGCGGGTGAACTCAAGGTATCGATGGCCCAGGAGGGACTCGCGCGGATCATCGACCCTTCCAAGGCCGCGAAACAGCGCTAGATCGAGCCGATGGACCTCGCACTCGCCGCCGACGCCTACGAAATGGGAACCCTCGAGTTCCTACGGGCGGTCGATCTCGTCAATGACGCGAACATCGACCGCCGCGTCGAGGGTGGCTGGAGCGCGCGACAGGTCGTGCACCACGTCGCCGACAGTGAAACCCAGTCCTACGCTCGACTTCGACGACTGCTGGGCGAACCTCTCGGGTCGAGCGTCCAGGGCTACGACGAGGCGGCCTGGGCCGAGTGCCAGGCCCTCGGCTACCAGGAACTACCGATCGAGAACTCCACGGCGCTCATCATCGCCGCACGCCGTTCGTCGCTCGACATCGTGCGTCGCCTGGGGCCCGAACACCTCGATCGATACGGCGAGCACACCGAGACGGGGCGCTACACGCTTCGCTCGTGGATCGACGTCTACACCCGCCACCCGCTCGAGCACGCCGCCCAGCTGATCGAGGCGATCAACGCCGCCTAGTTAGTTGCGCTGGGACAACGGAACGTAGTCACGGACCTGCGGACCGACGTAGAGCTGACGCGGGCGCGCGATCTTCATGTCCTGCTGGAGCAGCTCCTGGAAATGCGCGAGCCATCCCGACGTACGCGGGATGGCGAACAGCACCGTGAACATCTCGACGGGAAAGCCCATCGCCTGGTAGATCAGGCCCGAGTAGAAGTCCACGTTCGGGTACAGGCGGCGCGAGATGAAGTAGTCGTCCTTCAGGGCGATCTCCTCGAGCTTCAGGGCGATGTCGAGCAGCGGATTCTTGCCCGTCACCTTGAAGACATCGTCGGCCGTCTTCTTGATGATCGTCGCGCGCGGGTCGAAGTTCTTGTAGACGCGGTGGCCGAAACCCTCGAGCTTGGTCTTGCCCTGCTTGACCGTCTCGATGAACGCCGGGATGTTCTCGATACTGCCGATCTTGTTGAGCATCTTCAACACGGCCTCGTTGGCCCCACCGTGACGCGGTCCGTAGAGCGCGGCGGTCGCGGCGGCGGTCGCGACGTAGGGGTCACCATGCGAGGAACCGACCACGCGCATCGCCGTGGTGCCGCAGTTCTGCTCGTGATCGGCGTGCAGGATGAACAGCACGTCGAGCGCGCGGGCGAGAATCGGGTCGGGTTCGTAGTGGGGTTCGGCGACCTTCCACATCATCGACAGGAAGTTCTGGGTGTAGCCGAGTGAGTTGTCGGGGTAGACGAACGGCATGCCCACGGAGAACCGGTGAGCGGCGGCGGCGAGAGTCGGCATCTTCGCGATCAGACGGACCACTTGGCGGTGCAGGTTCTCGGGGTCCTCGATGACCTTGGCGTCCTTGTAGTACGTCGACAGGGCGGCGATGGCCGACACCAGCATGCCCATCGGATGGGCGTCGTAATTGAAACCTTCCAGGAAGCGTTTGCGCACGTTCTCGTGGATGAAGGTGTGATACGTGATCTCCTTCTCCCACTCGGCCGACTGCACGGCGCTCGGCAGTTCACCATGGTTCAAGAGGTACGCGACCTCGAGGTAGGTCGACTTCTCGGCGAGTTGTTCGATCGGGTAACCGCGGTAGCGCAGGATGCCGGCGTCGCCATCGAGGTAGGTCACGGATGACTCGCACGAGGCGGTCGCCATGAAGCCCGGGTCGTAGAACCACACGCCGGGCACTGCCTGAGTGAAATCCTTCGCGGCGATGCCACCGTTCTCAATCGGGATTTCACGAGTTTCACCAGTACGGTTGTCGACCACGGTAATGGACTCGGTCACGGTTCCTCAATTCAACGTAGGGGGCGGTTCCATCGTAGGCGAACCGACGAGCCGCCAAAAGTGATTATCCGTTGCCCGAGGGCGAGATCACCACGGTGTAACGGCGGAGGCGCGACATCGCGGGACCACTCGGGGCTCCCGCCACCGTGATCGTGAGGGTGGCCCGTTCATTCGCGACGGATGTGAGGGGGGGCGCCACGAACGCGTACGAACTGAGCGGGCCCAACGTCGCCGTCATGGTGCGCCGGATGCTCACGCCGAGGTGATTGATCGGGGTGAGCAGGTAGGTCAGCGACACGGGTTGCTTCACGTAACTCGCGTTCGAGACGGTGACGCCGACACGGAGCGAACTCGTTGGGGGCAGGAGCAACTCACCGATCGGGGCGGGCAGCGGTGCGGGGGTCACGGACACCGCGCTCACGCCGATACCCCTCGTCACCGCCAGCGAACTCGAGTGGGCCAGCGTGCTGAGGGCCGACGTGAAGTCGAGCAGCGCACTGAAATCGGAGAGCGCGAGCAACGAGGCCCGACCGGGTTCGTGACGGAGACCGAAGCGCGCGCGGTTCCATTGCGCCCCGGTCGCGCGTAACGCGGCCTGGGCCTGGGCCGTGCTCACGACCGTGTCCACCGGCGCGGAGGAGTGCCAAGGCAGCGCGAGCGCGAGCGCGATGGACGCCAGCAGCGACTGGTAGGCGTCCACGCGTGTCTCGCTGACCAGGCCGAGCACGTCGTTGATGTCGTGAGCCAGTCGGGGGCGCCGGATCTGATTCGCCTCGATGAGCCACTGGGGCAGTTGCTCATCGAGTTGGCTCAGTCGCGCCGCGAACACGGGACGAGTGAGGGTGGCGCCGTTGGTCAACAGGTAGGTGAGATGACCGTCGAAGGCGTCCTGTTGGCCGAGCAGCACGTTCCCCATGCTGGCGAACGTGCGGTTCTCACTTCGACGCGGGCTGAGTGAGTCGTGGGCCGAGCGGCTGATGTCGCGGGCGAAGACGAGTACCACCAGCGTGGCGGCGAGCGCCACCGTGAGCACGAGGGTATGTCGGCGCCGTTGAGCGCGGGTGCGGGCCACGACGTAAGAACTTACTCACTCGCCGAAATGACCCGCCACGGACCTCTAGTACTCCTCGTCGTCCTCAATGTCGATGATCTCCGAGATGCCTTCTGCCAGCGGGTTGTCCGGGTCCAGACCCCACTTCGAGTCGTTCAGTACCAACGCCGACTCGTGGATGCCCTCCAGTTCGGGTAGCGACTTGGCGCGCTGGGCCCCGCCCAGGCGCCGGATGTCGCGGGCCGAGACGATGAGGCGTGATTCGACCGACTTCACCATCTGGTTGTAGTTGTTCACCGTGTCGTTGAGGGACTTGCCCAGTTTGGTGATCGGCTCGGCGACCAGACGGATCCGGTCGACGATTCGTTCGGCGATGTCGAGGATCTCCTTCGCGTTGATCTTCGCCTCGTGCTGGCGAAGTACGAAGGCGACCGACCAGAGCAACGAGAGCAGATTCGTGGGGCCCACCACCAGCACTCGCTCCTTCGCGGCGAATTCGTGCAGAAGCGGATCGGCGTCGAACGCTGCCGTGATCGCGGCGTCGCTCGGGACGAAACAGACCGTGAACTCGGGCGCCGGGTTGATCACCTCCCAGTAGGACTTCTCCTTCAGCGTCTTCACGTGACCACGGAGCTTGCGGGCGAATTCCTCGAAGTGGCGGCGGCGTTCAGTGACGTCGTCGGTCGCGATGGCCCGTTCGAAGTCGTCGAAGGGGAACTTGGCGTCGATGGCGATGCTGGCGCCGCTGGGCATCTTCACGATGCAGTCGGGTCGCAAGGATCGACCGGCATCATTGACCCCGGTCACCTGGAGGTCGTAGTCGATGTTGTGGCGAAGGCCCGACGCTTCCATGACGTTGGCCAGCTGGATCTCTCCCCAGTGACCACGTTGGTCCCCCCGGCCCAGGAGCTGATTAAGGCGCCGAGTCTCGTGCTGGGTCTTCTGCTGCGCCTCGAGGAGCTCGCTCGCCTTGCTCTTGACGTCCGAGAGCGCTCCCACGTGTTCCTTGTTGAAGTCGGCCAGATTGCGCTTGTACTCGTCAAGGAGGTCCTCCAGCGGCTTCAAGGTGTGGGTCAGTTTGGAATCACGCTCCTTGAGGACCTGCTCCTGGGAGAGGTTGAACTCCTGCACGGTCTGGCTGAGCACCCGGTTGGACATGTTCTCGAACGTGACCTCCAGATTCGCCAAGGCCGTCGTGTGCTCGTCGCGCTCGCGATCGAGCATCTCGTTCGCCGCTTTCAACTGGGTGTCGCGCACCGCGAGGTCCTGGTTCACCGTGGCGAGCGCGTCACGGTCTGATTGTCGGCGTCTCTGTCCGAGACCCCAGACGATGAGTGCCCCGATGAGGGCGCCGGCGACACCGGCGATGAGTACCAACATTGAGATGCCTTTCAGTTCCAGTCACACCACCCTAGAGAAGCGCTGTCACACGCCAGTATCCTCTGCGTATGTACAAACTCTTCGGACAGAACGCCGAGCGCCCGGAGAATCCGGTGGTCGATACCGGGATATCGCCGGCGATGCGTCAGGACGTGGTTCGTGTCTTCGCCCTGGTGGGAGAGGCGATCGCCGAAGCGACCCACGCGCTGCTCGCGGGCGACAGGGAATTGGCCAAACGAGTGGTCGAACAGGACATCGTGATCGACAACCTCGTCAACGAGATGGTGGTGGCCGCCGAACAGCAACTCTTCGAGAACGAGGCCCTGTCGGCCGGTACCCGACGGGTGCTGCTCACGCTGCTACGAATCCTTCCCGAGGTCGAGCGAAACGGCGACCTCGCCGAGCACATCGCGCGGCGCGCGGCGCGCGGACTGGGAAGCGAGATGTCACCGCGCAGTCGGGGACTCGTCGAGCGCATGGGTGAGGTCGCCTCGACCATCTGGCGCGAAGCGACCGACGTGATCATTGACGGCAAACTCGAGGCCGTCGGCGCCATCGAGGACATCGACGACGAGTTGGACGATCTTCACGTTTCCTTGACCGCGGAACTCACGTCGGGCTCGATGACCCTTCCGGTCGCGGTCGAGCTGGCACTGCTGGCCAGGTTCTACGAGCGATTCGGCGACCACTGCGTCAATCTGGCGCGACGCCAGGTCGGCCGTGACGGCGCCGACTAGCGAAGTTCCAGCAGCGCTTCGGCGATCTGAATCGCGTTGAGCGCCGCACCCTTGCGAAGGTTGTCGCCGCTCAAGAAGAGCGAAAGCCCGTTGGGCACCGTTTGCGCACGCCGGATCCGACCCACGTAGGTCGGATCCTTGCCCGCCACGAGACGCGCGGTCGGCAACTCGTGCACCACGACGCCGGCGGCGTCTATCAGCAGCGTGGTCGCCTGCTCGGGCGAGATCGGACGTTCGAAACTTGCGGTGATCGCGAGCGAGTGCCCGGTGAAGACCGGTACGCGCACACACGTCGCGTCCACGAGGAGGTCGGCGATCTCGAGGATCTTGCGGCTCTCGTCACGAAGCTTTTGCTCCTCGCCCGTTTCGAGCGAACCGTCGTCGACTATCGAGCCCGCCATGGGGATCACGTTGTGCGCAATCGTCGCGGGGAACTTGATCCCCAGGTCCAAGGGAAACGCGGATCCATCGAACGTGAGTACTCGCACGTCGCGCTCGAGCGTCGACTCCAACTGGCCGGCCAGTTCGTCGACACCCTCACGACCAGCGCCACTCACGGCCTGGTACGTCGACACCGTCATCGATCGCAGCCCGGCCGCCAGGTGCAGCGGTTTCATCACGGGCATCGCGGCCATCGTCGTGCAGTTGGGATTCGCCACGATCCCCTTGGGGATCGAGCGCAGCGCGTGCGCGTTGACCTCGGGCACGACGAGCGGGACGTCGGGGTCCATCCTCCAGGCCGAGGAGTTGTCGATCACAATGGCGCCCGCGGCGGCCAGACGCGGCGCGAGGGTCTTCGATGACGTCGCACCCGACGAGGCGAGGGCGATTTCAATACCGTTGAAGTCGGCGGTGGCCGCGTCCTCGATCTCGATGGACTCGCCATTCCAGTCCAGTGTGTGACCGGCGGAGCGCGCCGATCCGAAGAATCGGATCTCGTCGACCGGGTAATTACGTTCACGCAGGATCGCGCGCATGACAGTTCCAACTTGGCCCGAAGCCCCAATAATCGCTACTCGCATGCCAAGAGTCTAGAACTGGGCGGCGTCAAGGCCGAACGCCGTGTGCAGTGCCCGTACCGCGTCGCCGACCTTCTCCGCGCGCAGCACGCACGAGATCCTGATCGAACTCGTCGAGATCATCTCGATGTTGATCCCGTTCTGGGAGAGGGTCTCGAACATCAGGGCGGTGACACCCGGATTGGACTTCATGCCCGCACCGACGATTGAAACCCGGCCGATGTTGTCATCGGTCGTCACCTCGGCCGCGCCGATCTCGTCCTTCACGGCGTTGCAGACCCCGCTCGCCGCCTGCAGGTCGGTCTTGGCCACCGTGAACGAGATGTCCGTGAGTCCGTTGGCTCCGGTGTTCTGGACGATCATGTCGAGGTTGATGCCCTGATCGGCGAGTTTGCGGAACAAGGTCGCCGCGACACCCGGTCGATCGGGCACACCGCCGACGGTGACCTTGGCCTCCGACTTGTCGTCGGTGATGGCCGTTACGACGGCTTCTTCCATAGTGGGGTCCTCCTCCACAATCCAGGTACCTGGCTCCCAGGTGAAACTCGAGCGAACGTGCAACGGAACCCCGTGGCGGCGAGCGAACTCCACGGAACGAAGCATCAGCACCCGTCCACCGGTGGCGGCCATCTCCATCATCTCGTCGAACGAAACCTTGGGTAGGCGACGAGCCCTGTCGACCACCCGAGGGTCCGCGGAGAACACACCCGTGACGTCGGTATAGATCTCGCAGACGTCAGCGTGCAGTGCTGCGGCGAGCGCAACCGCGGTGACGTCCGAGCCTCCGCGACCCAGGGTCGTGATGTCCTTCTCCGTTGACACGCCCTGGAATCCGGCGACCACCGGGACGAGACCTGCGTCGAGGGCCTCGCGGATCCGGTCAGGGTGCATCTCGAGGATCTTCGCGCGGGTGTGGTCCGTCGTGGTGATGATGCCGGCCTGCGAGCCAGTAAACGATGCGGATTCAACGCCCCGAGCGCCGAGCGCCATGCTCACGAGGGCCATGGAGATCCGCTCCCCGGCGGTGAGGAGCATGTCGAGCTCGCGCGGGGGGCGCGTCGGCGACACCTCGTCGGCCAGGCGGATCAGATCATCGGTGAACTTGCCCATGGCTGAGACCACGACCACCACGTCATTTCCCGCCTCGCGGGTACGCGCCACGTGGTCGGCGACGGCGCCGATACGCTCCGCGTCACCAACGGACGTACCGCCGAATTTCTGCACAATGAGCGCCATGGCCCTAGAGATTAGTAGAGAGAGACAGGGCCCCACTTTGCGCCTACTAAAGTCGCACCCATGGCTACTACCAAACGTGAACGTCAAAAAGCTGCTCGTCGTCAGAAGCTCGAGCAAATGCAGCGCCAGGCGAAGCGGCGCCAGACCATCCGACGCGCGGTCATCATCGCCATCGTCGCCGTCGTCGTGCTGGCTTCAGCGGCCTACTTCTTCTCGGGCACTTCGACCACGACGACCACGACCACGACGACCACGACCACGTCGGTGACCACCACCACCACGGCGGGAGCCACCGCGGCCGACGTCGCCGCCCAGGTGAAGGCCAACAAGTTGGCGGTCGCGGCCGGCTGCCCGTCCTCGACGTCGGCGACCGTGAACACGCTCAAGTGGTCCGCCGCGCCGGTCATGACGATCAACAAGGCAACGAACTACTACGCGCACTTCACCACGACGGCCGGCGACTTCGTCGTCAAGCTCGACGCGGCGACTGCACCGATCACCACGAACAACTTCGTGTTCCTCGCTGAGCACAACTTCTACCACTGCGTGATCTTCCACCGGGTGATTCCCGGCTTCATGATCCAAGGTGGCGACCCCACCGGCACCGGTACAGGCGGCCCTGGCTACACCATTGCCGACGAGTATCCGAAGGCCGCCAGTCCGACCTACCCGTTGTACTCAATCGCCATGGCCAACACCGGCTCGGCGCACACCGGCGGCAGCCAGTTCTTCATCGTGACCGGCGCCACGGGCGAGAGCCTGCCCAACACGTACTCCCTCTTCGGGCAGGTCGTCAGTGGCACCGCCGTCGTCGCGACCATCAACGGCGAGGGCAATCCCAGCGCGAGCTCGAATGGCGTGCCGCCACTCGTCGTCAACCGCATGCTCAACGTGACCATCTCCAACAGCGCGAACTAGGAAACCATGACCGACCAGATCCCCAACCCCGACGGCAGTTCCGAACAGCGACAGAAGTTCGACGCCGCGCCGCCGATGATCATCGATACCAGCAAGACCTACACCGCCACCATGGTGACCTCCAAGGGGACGCTCGAGATCGTCCTGGACGCCCTCGGTGCGCCCGCGACGGTCAACAGCTTCGTGTACCTCGCACGCTGGCACTACTACGACGGCGTCAACTTCCACCGCATCATCCCCGGTTTCGTCCTCCAGGGCGGAGACCCGACGGGGACGGGCGCGGGTGGACCGGGCTACCGATTCGATGACGAACTGCCCAAGGCCGGTCGGTACGAAGTTGGTTCGCTGGCGATGGCGAACGCGGGGCCGAACACCAATGGATCGCAGTTCTTCGTCATCTCGGGCGCGGACGGCGTGCGTCTCCCGCCGCTCTACGCGCTGTTCGGCAAGGTCGTGAAGGGACTCGACGTCGTTGCGACCATCAATGACCTCGGCTCCCCCTCGGGCACGCCACGTGAGCGCGTGGTCATCGAATCGGTGACGATTACCGAGTCCTAAAGCGTCGTGGTGGCCGACCCGCGGCTCACCTCGACGTCATCGGCCACCAACACGCGCCACTCGCCGTTCGCGTAGCGAAGCGCGCCGTGCGCACCCACCACCACCAGCGCGCACTGCGTGCCGAGGAGCTGGCGCGTGCGCACGAGTTGCTCGTGGGCGCTGGGCGGGCTGAAGGCGAGGTCGTGCACAAGCCCCATACCCGTGGTCGGCGCGCCGCCGCGCGGATCGATCATCACGTCACCGAGCACCGCCGCCACTGAACCAATCGCCACGATGGTGCGCGCGGCCTCGAGAGCGGTCGCCACCGGCGTGGCCCGCCAGACGCCTCGAGCGTGCAGCGCGGATCCGTCGCAGAGCACGACGAGGTCCGCTTGAGCGATGCGCTGGGCGAAGTACGGTTCGTTCGCCGATGCCCGGTCGGTGACCATCAGGGCTTGCACGCGAGCGTCGAAGGCATCGCACACCTCGGCGATGACCACCGACGCCTGCGCGGCGCCGGTGAACGCGGCGGCGGTGGGCAGCACCACGATGTCGATCTCGTGGTCGCGCCCCGTCAGTTCGTCGTCGGCGAGGACGTCGCGGAGCAGCTCCGGTGAGCCGATGACGAAGAGCGAGTTCTGCACCCGAGAAGTATGGCACCGCACCCAGGGCTCTACCGATGAGTAATGTTCGCAGGATGACATTCCAAAAAGTGGGCGTACTGGGTTCGGGCATCATGGGCAGCGGCATCGCCGAGGTGGCGGCGGCGGCCGGCGCGACCGTGATCGTGCGGAGCCGCTCGCAAACAACGGCCGACGCGATGCTCGCGGGCCTGGAGAAGTCCCTCGCCAAGCAGGTCGAGCGCGAGAAGCGCACTCAGGAGGACGCCGACACCCTTCGAGCGAGGGTCTCGGCGACGACGAGTCTGGCCGATCTGCACGACTGCGACTTCGTGATCGAGTCGGTGGTGGAGGACCTGGCGATCAAGAAGGCCATCTTCAACGAGCTCGACCGCGCCGTGCAACATACGGCGGTGCTCGCGACCAACACCTCGACCCTCTCGGTCATCGAGCTGGCCATGGAGACGTCGCGCCCCGAACGGGTCTGCGGCGTGCACTTCTTCAATCCGGCGCCGGCGATGTCGCTGGTCGAGATCGTGCGCCCGCTGTGCGCGAGCGACGAGACGATCGACGCGGTGACGGCGTTCGCGCTCGCGTGCGGCAAGGACCCCGTCGAGGTGAAGGACCAGGCCGGCTTCATCGTCAACGCCCTACTGTTCCCCTACCTCAACAACGCCATTCGGCTGCTCGACCAGTCCGTGGCGAGCAAGGAGGGTATCGACACCGCCATGAAGGGCGGCTGCGGTTTTCCGATGGGGCCGTTCGCCCTCCTCGACCTGGTCGGGCTCGACACCTCCCTCGCCATCCTCGACGCGCTCTACGCCGAATTCGCGGATCCCAACTTCAATGCCGTGCCGTTGCTTCGTCGCATGGTGAGCGCCGGGTTGCTCGGACGTAAATCGGGTGCCGGCTTCTACGACTACCGTCGATAGCGACACGGACGGAGGCAAGTCATGGCTGATCGGACGAAACCCTGGGTGATGAGGACGTACTCGGGACACTCCACTGCAGTGAAGTCGAACGAGCTCTACCGCAACAACCTCGCCAAGGGCCAGACCGGTCTCTCCATCGCCTTCGACCTCCCCACCCAGACCGGCTACGACCCCGACTCGACGCACGCGGCCGGCGAGGTCGGCAAGGTCGGTGTCCCCGTGGCCCACCTGGGTCACATGCGCCAACTCCTCGACACGATCCCCCTCGGTGAGATGAACACCTCGATGACGATCAACGCGACCGCGGCGTGGGTGTGGGGCCTCTATCTCGCGCTGGCCGACGAGCAGGGCGTCGACTTCACGCGGTTGCAGGGCACGACGCAGAACGACATCGTCAAGGAGTACCTGAGCCGCGGTACCTACATCTTCGCCCCCGAACCCTCAAAACGACTCATCGTCGACATGATCGCCTACGCCATCCACCACGTGCCGAAGTGGAACCCCATCAACGTCTGTAGTTATCACCTGCAAGAAGCGGGAGCCACGCCGGTCCAGGAGATCGCCTACGCGCTCGCCACCGCGATCGACGTGCTGGACGCGGTGCGCGAGTCGGGAAAGATCGACGCGTCCCAGATGCCCCACGTCGTGGGACGGATCTCGTTCTTCGTCAACGCGGGCGTCCGCTTCATCGAGGAGATCGCCAAGATGCGAACCTTCACCGCGATGTGGGACGAGATCTGTCGCACCCGCTACGGGGTCGAGGACCCCTCACTACGCCGATTCCGCTACGGGGTCCAGGTGAACTCGCTCGGGCTCACCGAGCAGCAGCCCGAGAACAATGTTCAGCGGATCGTCCTCGAGATGCTCGGCGTCGCGCTGTCCGCGGACGCGCGCGCACGCGCCATCCAACTCCCCGCGTGGAACGAAGCCCTGGGCCTCCCGCGACCCTGGGACCAGCAGTGGAGTCTGCGAATGCAGCAGGTGCTCGCCTTCGAGAGTGACCTGCTCGAATACCCCGACATCTTCGCCGGCTCCCAGGTCATGGACGCCAAGGTCCACGAGCTCACCGTCGCGGCCCAGGTCGAACTCGATGAAGTACTCGCCCTCGGCGGCGCGTTCAACGCGATCGAGGAGTTAAAGGGCCGCCTGGTCGCGAGCCAGGCCGACCGGGTCGCTCGCATCGAGTCCGGCGAACAAGTCGTCGTCGGCGTGAACCGCTTCACCGAGACGGCCGAGTCCCCACTCACCAGCGGTTCGTCACTCGAGTCGATCATGACCGTCGATCCCGACGTCGAACGCGAACTCGTCGAGGATGTGCACGCCTGGCGCGCCGCACGCGACCACGCCGCCGTCGAGATCGCGCTGAACGAACTGATCCGCGTGGCGAAGAGTCACGACGCCAAGGACAACATCATGGTCCCCACCATCGCTCTCGCCCGCGCCGGAGGCACCACCGGGGAGTGGTCGGGCGCACTGCGCGAAGTCTTCGGCGAGTACCGGGCGCCCACCGGCGTGCGCGGCGCGGCGCGCAGCCGCGGCGAGGCGTTCTCCGCCCTAGTCCAACGCTCCAGGGCGGTTCAGGCTCGACGGGGGGCTCCACCGAAGTTGTTGGTCGCCAAGCCTGGCCTTGACGGCCACTCCAACGGGGCCGAGCAGATCGCGGTCGCCGCGCGCGACGCCGGTTTCGAGGTGGTCTACCAGGGGATCAGGCTCTCCCCCGAGGAGATCGTGGCCGCGGCGCGCGACGAGGACGTGGATATCGTCGGTATCTCCATACTCTCCGGATCGCATCTGGCGCTCGTGCCGCGCGTGCTCGAAGGTCTTCGCGAGGCCCACGTCGACGCCAAGGTCGTCGTGGGTGGCATCGTGCCCATCGAAGACGCCGACATGCTTCGCCGGCTAGGGGTCGCGGCGGTCTACACGCCCAAGGACTTCTCGCTCTCGGCGATCATGGACGACCTGTTGACGATCGTCGAGACGCTCAGTTAGGACGAAGTGGCCGGCGCAGGGAGTAGCGCCCCGCGTTGAACCAACGACCGGAGAAACGCCACGCCGGCACGTTGTCCGCGATGGCCGCGGGCGCGGCGATCCGCAAGAGTTCTTGCGCGGCGACGACGACCGCGGCGATTTCCTCGGCGGTGGGTTCGCGACGCGGGGTGAGACCGTAGGTCACAACGGGACGTTTCCGTGCTTGCGCTTGGGCAGTTCCTCGCGCTTGCTGCGCAGCAGGTCCAGCGAACGGCTGAGGATCCGTCGCGTCTCCGCGGGGTCGATGACGTCGTCGACGAAGCCACGCTCGGCGGCGATGTAGGGATTCGCGTACCGCTCCTCGTACTCGTCAGTGAGTTGACGGCGGGTCGCCACGGGGTCGTCGGCTTTCGCGAGGTCGCGACGATGCACGATCTCAACGGCCCCCGACGATCCCATGACCGCCAACTCGGCGGTGGGCCACGCGTACGCCAGGTCCGCACCGATCGACTTCGAGTTCATGACGACGTAGGCGCCGCCGTAGGCCTTACGGGTGATGATCGAGATGCGCGGCACCGTCGCCTCGCAGAACGCGTAGAGCAGCTTGGCCCCGTGGCGGATGATCCCCCCGAGTTCCTGGTCGACGCCGGGCATGAATCCCGGCACATCGACAAAGGTCACGATGGGAACGTTGAACGCGTCGCAGGTGCGCACGAACCGCGCCGCCTTCTCGCTGGAGTCGATGTCGAGCACGCCGGCGAGGACCTGCGGCTGGTTCGAGATCAGGCCGATCGTGTGTCCGTCGATGCGGGCGAAGCCGCACGTGATCTGCTGGGCGAACGTGGCGTGCACCTCCATGTAGTCGCCGCCGTCGACCACCGCGGTGATGACCTTCTTCATGTCGTAGGGCTGGTTGGGCGACATCGGCAGCAGGTCACGAAGTTCCTCGCAGAGCCGGTTGGGGTCGTCGCCGGTGAGGATGCGCGGCGCCTCTTCCATGTTGTTCGACGGCAGGAAGGAGAGCAGGTAGCGGACCTCGTCGAGGGCGGCCTTCTCGTCGGGCAGGACGAAATGTGCGACACCCGACTTGGACGCGTGGGTGATGGCACCGCCGAGCTCCTCCAGCGTCACGTCCTCGCCCGTGACCGTCTTGACGACGTCGGGACCGGTGATGAACATGTGACTCGAGTCCTTCACCATGACAATGAAGTCGGTCAGGGCGGGTGAGTACACCGCGCCGCCGGCGCACGGGCCGAGGATCACGGAGATCTGCGGCACGACACCTGACGCCATGGCGTTGCGACGGAAGATGCCTCCGTAGGCGTTGAGGCCGGCAACACCTTCCTGGATTCGCGCGCCCGCACCGTCGTTGAGTCCGATGATCGGCAGGCCCATGGTCATCGCGAGGTCCATGATCTTGTGGATCTTCTCGCCGTGGGTCTCGCCCAGCGCCCCACCGAAGACCGTGAAGTCCTGGGAGTAGACGCACACCCGGCGACCGTCGATCGTTCCGAAACCGGTGATCACGCCGTCGGTGTACGGCCGCGAGTCCTCGAGACCCATGCCCGACGCCCCGTGTCGCGCCAGCATGTCAATCTCCTGGAACGACTCCTCGTCAAGCAGGTACTCCACCCGTTCGCGAGCGGTCATCCGACCCTTCTCGTGATGGCGCTCGATGGCCTTCTCACCGCCCGCAATGCGAGCCTCCGACTTTCGGGCCTGGAGTCCCGCCAAACGTTCCGCCATTGAATGTTCCATGATGGGAAGGCTATCTAAATTCTTTTGTCGCACCCGATGCTCGTACCTACTGACTGGTAGCCCTCGGCCACGACCGGGGTGGGCGTCCCCTCGCGCGGCGAGGCGGGTCGAAGCGACCTCGACTCAGTTCGGGTCCTGCACCAACTCGATCAGGGTGCCGAAGGAGGTCTTCGGGTGCACGAACGCCACGATGGTGCCGCGCGAACCAGGACGGGGGGCGTCGTCGATCACCCGACCACCGGACGCCTTGACCGCGTCGAGCGCCACGGCACAGTCGTCGACGCGGTAGCCCACGTGGTGCAGCCCCTCACCCTTCTTCTCCAGGTACTTCGCCACCGGCGAGTCGTCGCGCGTCGGGGTGAGCAGTTGGATATACGAGTCCGCCACCCGCAGCAGGGCCTCGGCGACCCCGTCGGATTCGACGACCTCCCGGTGCTCGACCGTGGCACCGAAGACGTCCTCGTACCACGCGATCGCCGCGTCCAGATCGTTGACCGCGATGGCGACGTGGTCGATTTCAGTGAGCAGCGATTCCATTAGATCTCCTTGTCGTGTCGACGGTAGATGCTAAGGCGGTCTTCGCCGATCCGCGCGCGCAGTTCGGGGTCGGTGACACCGAGCCCCTCGCTCGGCGCCACGCACAGCACACCGATCTTTCCTTCGTGACGGTTGTGGTGCACCTCGTACGCCGCCTCGCCGACCTGATCGAGGGGGAAGACCACCGAGAGCGGGGGGATCACCTTGCCGTCGATGATGGTCTGATTGGCCGACCACGCCTCACGGTAGTTCGAGAAGTGCGAGCCCTTGATGCTCTTCAACTTCATCCAGAGGTGCCGGTTGTCGTACTCGATCATGTAGCCGCTGGTCGCCGCGCACGTGACGATCGTGCCGCCGCGCTTGGCCACGAACACGCTCGCCCCCATGGTCGAGCGACCGGGGTGCTCGAAGACGATCTCGGGATCCTCGCCGACGAGGGCGCGGATGTCCTTGCCGAGTCGGCGCCACTCAGACTCGTCCTGAGTGTGCGGGTCCTTCCAGAACTGATAGTTCTTCTCGGCGCGGTTGATCACGAACTCACAGCCCAGTTCACGAAGCGTGTCAGCCTTGGGCTCGCTCGAGACCACGCCGATCGGGGTGCCGCCGGAATTGAGCACGTGCTGCACGGCGAACGAGCCAATACCCCCCGACGCCCCCCAGATGAGTACCTTGTCGCCCTGGGTGACCGGCGCACCGTTGTGCGATACGAGCATTCGATAGGCCGTGGAGTTGCACAGGGCGTTGACGGCCGATTCCTCCCACGAGAGGTGTCCGGGCTTGTGCATCAGCTGATTGGCCTTGACGACGGCGATATCGGCGAGCCCGCCAAAATTCGTCTCGAAGCCCCAGATCCGCTGCGAGCTCGAGAGCATCGAGTCGTCGTGGCTGCTCGGATCCTGGTCGTCGACGTAGTTGCAGTGGACGGTGACTTCGTCACCGACCTTCCAATTGCGCACCGCGGACCCCGCTCGGAGAATCACGCCAGCCGCGTCCGAACCGACCACGTGATAGTCCAGTGCGTGTCGTCGGCCCCAGAACGATTCCTTCGCGAGCCGATCGAGGAACCCGAAGGTCGAGAGCGGTTCGAAGATGCTCGTCCACACGGTGTTGAAGTTGATGGACGACGCCATCACCGCGATGAAGACTTCGTCCGGGGCGAGTTCTGGCAGGGGCACCTCGTCGACGTGCAGGCTCCGACGCGGATCCTTGTCCCTGCTCGCGAGCCCCTCGAACATGTTCTGCTCGTCGCGGCGCACGAAGACCGCTCGCGTGGTCGCCGGCATCGCAATTCCCGCGAGGATCTCGCCCGTGGCGCCGGATCGAACTGCATCAAGTATTTCGCTCATTGGGGGGAGGTTAGTTCGCGGCGCAGCGGATTGGAAGGAGATCCTGCCTCCGGTCGCGCGCACATTCCGTAGACTTCGTCGATGTCATTGCTGCACGTGGTGCCCGCGTTCGCGCTCACGGCGCTGATTCTCGCAATGGTCCCGGGTCAAGGCGTCGCCATGGTGCTGCGCCAGACGATCATCGGTGGTTCACGGTGCGCGTACACCTCAGTCGCCGGCAACACGACAGGCCTCGTGATCTGGAGTGTCGCCTCGGCCATTGGACTCAGCCAGATCTTCGCCCACTCCCACCTCGCTTTCAACGTCTTGAAGCTCGCCGGCGTCGCCTATCTCAGTCTGCTCTCCGTCCAGACCCTGATCGAGCTGCGCAACGACTCCGGGAAGTTCGACGACCACGGCCAAGCCCGCGTCGGATTCCTCGCCGCGTTCCGTCTCGGTCTCCTCACGAACCTCACCAACGTCAAGGCGGCGGTCTTCGCGGTGGCCTTCATTCCCCAGTTCGTGCCGCGCAGCTTCTCCCTGGGCGAGGGCATCATCCTGCTCGGTGTGGTGCAGGCGATCGTCTCCACGTGCTGGTACTTCTCGCTCGTCGCGTCGATCGAGCGCGCGTCCTCACTTCTCGCGCGTCCGGCCGTTCGCCGGTGGTTGACGGGATTCTCCGCCGCCGGCCTTCTGCTGTTGGCGGGCGTCTTGCTCTTCACCGCGCCGCGATAGACCGTCGCCGCTGCGCCACACGGTGTCGGCCAGGTCGAGGACTATTTGCCATACGTCTTCGCCCGCACAGTGTGGCGAGGGGGAAGCGTCTAACGTTGGACGCAGTCACGAACCTCGCACGAAGGAGTCGCCATGTCACGAAGCGTCATTGTCGCCGGAAGCCGCACCGCCATAGGGAAGTTGTCGGGAGCGTTCGCTTCGCTGAGCGCCACCGATCTGGGCGGCGCCGCGATCCGCTCCATCCTCGAGACGACCGGCGTCGACCCCGCCAGCGTGGACGCGGTACTGATGGGACAGGTCATTCTGGCCGGGACCGGTCAGGTGACCGCACGTCAGGCGGCGGTCAAGGGCGGCGTACCGATGAGCGTGCACGCGATGACCCTCAACAAGGTCTGTCTCTCGGGCCTCCAGACCATCTACCTGGCCGACCTCATGATCCGAGCCGGCGAGGCCGACATCGTCATCGCCGGTGGCATGGAGTCAATGACCAACGCTCCGTACCTCCTGCCCGGTGCGCGTGCTGGCTACCGTATCGGCGACCAGAAGGTCGTCGACTCGATGATGTTCGACGGTCTGACGTGCTCATTCGACCAGTGCGCGATGGGTCTCGCCACCGAGCGCTACAACGCCGGACGCATCACCCGGGCCCGTCAGGACGAGTTCTCGGCGCGTAGCCACCAGCTCGCCGCCGCCGCCATCGCGTCGGGCAAGTTCGCCCAGGAGATCACCGGCGTCGCCATTGCCCAGCGCAAGGGTGACCCGATCACCATCGACACCGACGAGGGCGTGCGCGCTGAAACCACGGCCGAATCCCTCGGTCTCCTGCGCGGCGCCTTCGAGAAGGACGGCACCATCACCGCGGGTAACGCGTCCCAGATCTCCGACGGCGGCGCCGCGGTGCTCGTCATGTCCGAGGAGCGCTGCGCCCAGCTCGGCCTCACGCCGATCGGCGAGCTCGTGAGCTACGGACAGGTCGCCGGACCCGACGCCTCCCTGTTGCTCCAGCCGGCCAATGCGATCACCAAGGCCGCCGCCCGGGCCGGCATCGACGTCAAGGGTATCGACCTCTTCGAGATCAACGAAGCCTTCGCCGCGGTGGGACTCGCCTCGACGGACGCCCTCGGCATCGACGAGGACAAAGTGAACGTCAACGGCGGCGCGATCGCGCTCGGTCACCCGGTCGGCATGTCGGGCACCCGTATCGTCATCACGGCGCTCAACGAACTGCACCGCCGCGGTGGCGGCACCGCCGCGGTGGCCCTGTGCGGTGGCGGCGGACAAGGCGACGGCGCGATCCTGCGCACGCTCTAGTCCGTTCAGTCGGGGACGTAACTCGCCACGATCTCGTAACGCCCGACGCCGACCTGTTCGTTCTCGGGCAACGCGAGCACGTACGCCGCGCCGAGCGGATAGCCCCTGGTACGCAGTTCACGCGGGAGATTCGACGCGATGTGCAACAGCAGCTCGTGCACCGTCGGGTTGTGCGCCACGACGAGCAGGGACGACGTCAAGGGGTCGAACGCCGCGATCTCGATCAGCAGATCCTCCGCGGTGACGTTGCGTCGCCCGTTGTAGATGAGTTCGCTGAACTCGCACGGCCCGGCGAAGGGCGTGCCGTCAAAGGCCCGGTGGAACGTCTCCCTGGTCCGCTCGGCCGCGCTCACGAGCGCGGAGGCGGGGCCGAATCGTCCGAGCTCGTCGTCGTCGAGGGCCCACGCTCTCAGTTGCTTTGCCTGGTGTCGCCCGCGTTTGCTCAACCCGCGCTCGAAATCCGACGTCCCCGCAGCGGCTGGCGTTGACTCACAGTGGCGGACAACGGTCAGGTAGCGCATCCGTCCATTCTGGCCGATGGTGGCGGACCCGAACCCGTCTCGCTTAGCGTTGGCTGGTGCACGCTTCCTTGACATACTTCCAGGCCGTCGTGATGGGGCTCGTCCAAGGCGTGACCGAGCTCTTCCCGATCTCGAGCCTCGGCCACGGCGTCTTGCTGCCGGCCCTCTTCGGATGGCACAATCTCGAGAACAGCCAGACGGCGTCACAGTCGTTCTTCCTCGTCTTCCTGGTCGGCTTGCACGTTGGCACCGCCGTCGGCCTCATCGCCTATTACCGCCGCACCTGGTCGACCCTGGCGCGAGGACTCCTCACGCAACTCTCGCGGGTGGGTGCGAACGGCGTGCGATCGCTCTGGCAACTCGAGCGCCCCGACACCGACGCGAACTACCGCCTCCTCGTCGTCCTGGCGATCGGCAGCATTCCGGTGGGTGTCGTCGGGGTCCTACTCGAGCACAAGCTGCGCGTGCTCTTCGCCAAGCCCCTCGCCGCGGCGATCTTCCTCACCATCAACGGCGTGATCCTGATCGCCGGTGAGCGTCTGCTCCGTTCACGGGGCCGCCACGCTCGCCACGAGCAGCTCGACGCGATCACGCCACTGCGAGCGCTCGGCATCGGCACGTCACAGATACTCGCGCTCTTCGCCGGCATCTCGCGCAGCGGCGTCACCATGGTGTCGGGCTTGATGAGCGGGCTCGACCACGAGGAGTCGGCCAATTTCGCATTCCTGCTCGCCACCCCGGTGATCCTGCTCGCCGGTCTCTACAAGTTGCCCCAGCTCATGGGGCCGGTCGGCGACGGCGTTCGACTCCAAAGCCTGGTCGGTGCCCTCGTCGCCATGGTCGCTGCCTACTTCGCGGTCCGTTTCCTCACCCGGTGGTTCGCCACCAAGACACTCGTCCCGTTCGGCGTCTACTGCCTCGTCGCGGGGCTCCTCTGCGTGGTGCGCTTCGCCTAATCCGCAAGGACCCGGCGACCGTCGATCGCCCGGCCGAGAGTGAGGTCGTCAGCGAACTCCAGGTCGCCGCCGACGGGAAGGCCACTGGCGGGCTGGGAGACCACCAGACCCGGTGCGTGCAGGAGGCGGCTCAGGTACATCGCGGTCGCGTCGCCTTCGACGTTCGAGTTGAAGCACAGGATCACCTCCTTCACCGGCCCGTGCAACCGGCGCACGAGTTCTTGGATACGAAGTCGGTCGGGCGTGATCCCCTCCAACGGGTTGAGCACGCCGTGAAGCACGTGGTACGTACCGTGGAACGCGCCGGAGCGCTCGACCGCGACCACGTCTGGCGGGTTCTCCACCACGCAGATCGTGGTCTGGTCGCGACGGTCGTCGGCGCAGATGGGGCACAGTCCCCCGCTCTCGGCGATGTTGCAGCAGCGTTCGCAGAACGAGAGCTTGGTCTTCATGTCCTCGAGCGCACCGGCCAAGCGCGCGACGTCCTCATTGGGTTGTCGCATCAACCAGAACGCGATGCGCTGGGCCGACTTCGGGCCGACGCCCGGGAAGCGGCCCAACTCGTCCACGACCGACTGCAGCGCCGGCGGGTAGTTCACGAGATCTCCTCGGCGCCGGGGAACATCTCATTGATGAGGTGGTCGGCGACTGACTGGACGATGATCGAACTCTCGTCGGGCGAGTACGACTCGTCCATCGGGTACGAATCGTCAGGGGAGTTCTCGGTTGCGCGACGACGAGTGGGGCGCGGCGGGGTCGGCGACGGGTTCAGCAACGCCGCGTCCACGACCCACTCGACCAGCAGTGTCGTCTTGAACTCGTGATCCATCGCTCCCTTGAGTCCCTGCGCGATCATCTCGGTGTTCTGGCGCATCTCGTCGCTCGGGAGGGCAATCGTGAGGCGTTGTCCCTCGAGGGCACGAACCTCGGCGGCCTTCAAGAGCAACTGCGCGGCTCGCGATGTGCGCGGCACGACTCGCTGGAAGAAACGCTCGCGCACGTCGTCGACGTCGAGTTGTCCGGGCTCAACCGGTGGCGTCAACGACCGAGCCACGGCCGCCACGGGAGTCTCGAGCGGCGGCGTGGTCGTGGCCGGCTTCAGCGCCGCTGGCGCAGGCGAGGTGGGCTGCGCCACGGGAGCGGCCGGAGTGTCGGTCGAGCCGATGGGACGAAGGAGCGGTGCGGGGGCTGGTGCGGGGGCTGGTGCGCTGCGCACGCCACCCCGCTCAAGTTTCGTGAGCCGCTCGTTCAGGGCGTCGAGCGACGAATCGAGTTCAGGCTTGATGAGTCGGATCAACGCCACCTCGAGGATGACGATCTTTTCGGGGGCACTCTTCATCTCGCGCATCGAGCGCCCAATGGTCTCGAGTATCCGTACCGTGCGGGCCAGTCCTAATTGCTCCCCCCACGCGCTCAATCGCGCCCGATCCGCGTCCACCGCGTCGGCGACCTCCGGCGCGACCTGCAGGAGGAAGACCTGGCGAACCTCGGCGGCGAAGTTCTCCGCGAGCTGCTCGGGGTCCCAGCCGTCCTGTCGCAGGAGCGCGAGCGTCGTCAGTGCCTCCACGGCGTCTTCGTTGACCAACGAACGCAACAGCCCGTCGAACTGAGGCTGGGTCTCGGTGATGGATCCCGTCGCCAACAATTGGTCGAGTGCGCTCAACGCGTCGCGCGCCGATCCTCGCCCCAAACGCACCGCCGCGTCAATCGTGGCTTCGTCAGCGGTGAGGCCCGCGGCCCCCTTCACGTCGTGCAGGAGCGAGCTCAACGTGTCGCCACCGATGAGGCGGAACTCCAGGTGCTGGGTACGCGAACGGATCGTTGGCAACACCTTGTGCGGATCGGTCGTGGCGAGCACGAACACAACGTGCTGCGGTGGCTCCTCCAGGGTCTTCAGCAGCGCCGCGGATGCCGCTTTGGACAACTGGTGCACTTCGTCGAAGATGTAGACCTTCCACCGACCCGGCGTGCCGTGCCAGGCCCCGGCGGTGATCTCACGGATATCGTCCACGCCGTTGTTCGACGCGGCGTCGAGTTCGATCACGTCGAGCGACGAGCCTCTCGAGATCGCGACGCAGCTCGCGCACACGTTGCACGCATCACCGTCGATCGGGTCTTCACAGTTCAGTGCCTTCGCGAGGATTCGTGCCGTGGTGGTCTTACCCGTGCCCCGGGGTCCGGAGAAGAGGTAAGCGTGCGAGACACGGTCGTTCTTCACCGCGCCCTGCAGGGCGCGTACCACGTGGTCCTGACCACGAAGTTCGCAGAATCGGCCGGGGCGAAAACGTCGGTAGAGGGAGGTCACCCCGTCCAGGGAAGTGGGGGTCGGGGTCGAATCAGCCATGAAGCCATGCTAACGGTGCCTTGTCAGATGCCGAGGTCCAAAGCGATGGTCAGGCGATCCGTGGCACCCGACACGATCCGCTGAGAGCTGCTGGCTTCCACCCCTGACTCGGTTCACGGACGGTCGTCGCACGGGACCCGACCACCGCTGTGGACCTCGGCATCAAAAAGGCTACCGGAAGTTGGCCGGTCGTCACTCGGGTAGCCTTGCAGGCCGGTATCCATTTCACCGCGTACGTGGTGGAAATCCTGGAGGAGTGCGAGAGCGGCCGAATCGGCACGATTGGAAATCGTGTGAAGGGAAACCTTCCGTGGGTTCAAATCCCACCTCCTCCGCCGCGGGGCTTGCGCGAAAGTTGGTCCCAATTGCTGACGAACGTCCGGGCTGGCGACCTCGCCAGCGGTCCGAGTGGCTGGCCGAGGTGACCGCGTCCTCGGCCGAGTTGAAATCGTCACGTCGAGAGATCAATCGGACCTCAACGCTCAGTCCAGACGGATCGGGTGAGCTGACAGATCGTGCGGCGAGCTGATCGTGAGTACTGACCATCCGGCGCTCACCGCTCTGCCGTGTTGCACCTTGAGTGTGGTGGGCCGTGGCGTTGAGAGTTTCGTCGTCGCGGAATTTCGAGATACGCCAGAAGGGCTCGAGCGATTCTGGGCGAACGCTTGGGTGCAATTGTGAAGCACGTCGACCGAGCCGACGTCGTGCGTCGAGATAGGGCTTCGCGAACCCGCCTTGCGTGCAAATGAAGTTGCACTGTTCATCGAGCGGTTCTGACCGGGCCCGCGTAACGGTTGGTGCCTCCTGTCGCGACGACTACCGGGGGCGGTCAACCCCGAAAGTCGACATGTTCTCGTGGCGCATCCGGCCACGAGCCGTGCCCGGCCGTGCGATCTCACACACCCGGCGGCGTCGGCGCTGTCCCCGCACGCAACATCCCTCATCGCAGCTGCTCACGTAGTCCAGGGTGGCGCCGAGCTACAGGCGACATCCGTTGGGAGCGTGTCAAACCGCGACTGATCGACCTCGATCTCGGCGGCTGGCGTCCATCTGAGAACTGCGGATGGCACCAACGGTTGGGAGTGTGTGCTATTCTCTACTAAATCACTAGGTTTTATAGATAAATAAGGAGAACGCTTCAAATGCAGCTATTTCACCCCTCACGCTGGAAGTTCGCCATGGCGACGCTGGCGGCGATCATCCCGCTGTCCGCGGCGTCCGCCCCGAGCCCCGCGGGTGCCGACTCGACCACCACCACGGTCGCAGGGTCCACCTCGACGACCACCTTGGCGCCGACCAACGTCAACATCGTCGGCTACTCGATCGTGGGGCCGGCGTTCAAGGCGCTCGAGGCCGCCTTTCAGGCGACCCCTGCGGGCAAGAATGTCACGTTCACTAATTCATTTGGCGCCTCGGACACCGTGACCAACAGTGTGGTCAACGGTCAGCCCGCCGACCTCGTCAATCTCTCCTATCAGCCCAATATCACCACGTTGGTCCACGCGAACAAGGTGCCATCGAACTGGACGAGCCAGGAGCTCACCTACGCGCACGTCAACGTCACGGCGAAGGGTGCCGCACAGCAGACCACCTACCCCACCCCGGGTATCCTCACCGACTCGGTCGTGGTCTTCGTCGTGCGCAAGGGCAACCCGCTCGGCATCACGAGCTGGTCGAACCTCATCCAGAGTGGTAGCCAGATCGTCACGCCCAACCCACTCACCTCAGGCAGCGCGAAGTGGAACCTGCTCGCTGGCTACGCATCACAGTTGTCGCTGGGCCACTCGGCCAAGCAGGCGCAGAACTACCTGAAGTCACTCATCGCGCACACCGTCGCCCAACCAACGAGCGGATCGGCCTCGCTCGCCGCCTTCGTCGCGGGCACGGGCAACGTGTTGCTGGCGTACGAAGATGACGCGCAGGCCGCGGTCGCCGCGGGCGACGCAGTCCAGGTCGTGACGCCGCCTCAGACGCTGCTGATCGAGAACCCAGCAGCGTTGACCACGACGGGGGTCAACAATCCCGGAGCCGTCGCGTTCTACAAGTACCTCTACTCCGCCGCCGGCCAGGGCATCTTCGCGAGCCTCGGCTACCGGTCGGTGTTGAAGAGCGTCTGGACGGGCACCGAGAACACATTCCCCGTCTTCAAGAAGGCGACCAACCTCTTGACCGTTGCCAACATCAACCACAATGGTTGGCCGGCGGTCGACCCCGAGTTTTTCGGTTCCAACATCGTCTTTCCGAGTAACGACCAGGTTCACCCGTCGTATGGCATCGTGACCTATCTGGAGAAGTTTGCCGGCACCAACTCGTAACGCACCCGCACTCAGCGCGAAACCGCCACTTCGCTCGAGGTGGCGGTTTCGTCGCGTCCGCACACTCGAGCGTGGCGGACTGAAGAGTCTGGCCGTCACCTTCATCAGCGTGACCGTCCTTATTCCCATGGCGGCCCTCGTCACCAACGCCTTCGGGCACGGCCTCGGGTCGTTCTGGGATGCGGTGGTTGCCCCCGAGTCACTCGCCGCTCTGCGCCTCACGCTGCTCTGCGCGGCGGTTGGCGCGGCGGTCAATGCCGTGGCCGGACTCGCCACCGCGTGGGTGCTCGTACGGGACCGTTTTATCGGCCAGGGCATCCTCAACGCCCTCATCGACCTGCCCTTCGCTCTGCCGACCGTCGTCGCCGGTGTGACCCTCTACACCCTCTACGGCCCTCTCTCGCCGCTACACGTGAACATCACCGGCACGTGGATTGGCATCACGATTGCGATCATGTTCGTCACGTTGCCGTTCACGGTCCGATCCGTCCAGCCCGTCCTCGAATCAATGACCTTCAACGCCGAAGCGGCGGCGGCCACGCTCGGGGCGTCGGCGCCGCGAATCTTTCGAACCATCACCCTGCCGACGTTGGCGCCAGCCCTGCTGACCGGCACCGGTCTCGCCTTCGCTCGCGCCATTGGCGAGTACGGCTCGGTGGTGTTCATCTCCAACAACCTTCCGTACCGCTCTGAAGTCGCCAGTTCCTACATCTTCTCGTTGACGACGTCGGGCCAGACGAGCGCCGCGGCGTCAGTCTCAGTGGCGTTGCTCGTCATCGCCTTCGCCTTACTGCTCCTCTTTGGCGCTCTCAGCCGACGACTTTCCCGGGGTCAGCGATGAAGCGCTCACCACTCGCTCTACGCGTGCTCGTGCTGGTCTACGTCGGCGTCCTCGTCGGTCTGCCCCTCGGCTTCGTGTTCCAGCAGGCCCTCGCGCACGGGATGCGTGCGCTGGCAGCCGCCCTGGCCGACGCCCAGATGGACCACGCCCTCTGGCTCACCGTCAAGGTGGCGCTCGTCGCGGTGCCGCTCAACGTTGTCTTCGGCGTGGGAGCATCGCTGTGGATCGTTCGCCACCCGTCGCACTTCACCAGAGTGCTCGACGCGTTGATCGACGTTCCCCTGGCCATCTCGCCGGTGATCGTCGGACTCGTCTTGATGCTGGCGTACGCGCAAAATGGTTGGTTCGGCCACGTCCTCGCCCTGTGGGGATGGCACGTGATGTTCTCGTACCCGGGCATCGTTCTGGCCTCGGTATTCGTCTCGTTGCCGCTCGTGTCGCGTCAGGTGATCCCCCTGCTGCGCGAGATCGGTGACCACGCTGAGCAGACCGCCGCGACCCTCGGGGCCGGACCGGTACGGATCTTCTTCACCATCACGATGCGTTCCATCACCTGGGCCAGCGCCTACGGCGTGTCACTCACGTTGGCGCGTGTGATTGGCGAGTACGGAGCAGTCCTCATCGTCTCGGGCAACATCGCCTTCGTGACCCAGACCCTGACGCTCGACATCGGGGCGAACTTCGAAAACTTCAACACCTACCAAGGCTTCATCGGCGCAAGCCTGCTGGCACTCGCGTCCATCGTCGTGCTGGCGATGCTGAGCGCCGCGCGCCACCGTGAAAGGAAACGTCATGAGCATCTTGCTTAATCGGGTCACCAAGTCGTTCGGTAATGACCTCGTCCTGGACGACGTCACCGATGAAATTACCCAGGGATCGCTCACCGCCCTGCTCGGACCGTCGGGGTCGGGCAAGTCGACGTTGCTGCGCATCATCGCGGGCCTCGAGACCCTCGACGCCGGTCACGTCGAATTGAACGGTCGCGACGTCACGAACGTGCCCGCGCGCGAGCGTCAGATTGGCTTCTGCTTTCAGGACTACGCGCCTTTTTACCAGATGAGCGTGTTCGACAACATTGCCTACGGGCTGAAGGTCCGAAAGATGCCCAAGTCCCAGATCCGCCGCGAGGTGGACGAGCTACTGGCGCTGGTTCGACTCGAATCGTTCACCGAGCGTTATCCACGCCAACTGTCCGGAGGGCAGCGTCAGCGCATGGCATTGGCGAGGGCTCTGGCCATCAAGCCCGAGGTGCTGCTGTTGGACGAGCCGTTCGCCGCGCTCGACGCCCAAGTGGGCGGCGAGCTGCGCAGTTGGGTTCGTTCGCTCCAGCACGAACTTGGGATCACGACCATCCTCGTGACCCACAACCAGTCCGAGGCCATGGAAATCGCCGACCGGCTGGTCATCTTGAACGATGGTCGCATCGAACAGACCGGGACACCACAAGCCGTCTACGACGAGCCGGCCAACGCGTTCGTTCAGGGCTTCCTGGGACCGATGACGACGCTGCGGGGCGTGGCCTGCCGACCTCACGATATCGAGTTGTGCTCTGAGGGCCAGGGCGTCACCGCCACCATCATCGATATCCTTCGCCTGGGTTTCGAGACTCGCGTAGTGGTTGGTGACGCCGACGGTGAGTCGTCGTGGGTGCAACTCACCCACGACCAGGCCCAGCGACTGGACCTCGCCGTGGGTGACACCGTCTCACTGCGATTGCGAGCGGGCGGCGATAACGCCCCCAACCCGGTCGAACGCTCGAGGTAGGTTCGAGCACCTTCACCAACCGACTTTGCCGAAGGGGGGTTCGAGTACTTCACTCGACGGCCGGTCTGGGGACGAGCGAGGTCGTCGTCGGTCGTCGATCCCGATGGTCAGTTCGATTCCGCTCGTTCGTCGCCCGCGACGCGTTCCGCGCAGGTGTCAACCAACGTCACGGTCACCGAGATGACGAGGTCGAGTGAGTGCACCGCGTTGACCACCCCGAAGCAGACCGAGTGCCCTCGTACCGTAGCCAATCGATTCAGGCAGCTCCGAGCACCCCATCCGCGCTCGGAGCCGTTCGATCGAACAGGTGATGGTGCGAATGGAGGAGTCGCTACGGGGCAGCGTCATGGCGATGCTGGGGGTCACGTACCCCGGACCCTCGAACCGGCACTCGTCGGTCGCGCACGCGAACCGGGCGCGGCGAGCATCAGCGAGTCATGAACCACCACGATCGGCACCGTGGGGATGAACCACGACGAGGACCTTCCACGCGCCGTTTCTTTCCGGAGCCCGTCGAGCGATCACGACAGAAACAGAACGCCTTCAGCGAGGAGCGACACTACACCAGCGTCTTGAATCTCGGGAATCGTTTGAAGGGCCTCGAGCCCGGCGACGACTGCGTTCTTGGGCACGCTGCGTAAATCGAGGAATTCAACCAGCCACGAGAGGAATTCGGTGAAGACCGTCGAATCGTCCGCATAGAGCGACGCGGCGGCGAAGCGAAGGATATACCGAAGGTCTTCGGCCGTTCTATCGAGTTGGCGCGGCGAGTAGTGCAACGCGGTTGGGAATCTGGAGCGCAACTCATCCATCGCCCGCCAGGCGTACTTGATCGAATCCCCGTCCAGCAGGGACGACGCGGAACTTCTCGTGATTAAATCGGTCCCGATCACGGGAAGGCTCGACCCGCCATCTCGCGAGCACCTCGAGTGCGGTCGTCACGTCTGGGGCGTACGCGTCGGCGCCGTTACGAAGAGCGACCTCGGGGCGACCCACGAAGGCTCGGCCGCCAACGATGACGGGCACTCCCGCGGCGTGTCCGGCCTCGGCCAGTCGGCTGACCCCAGGGATGAAGAGCGTCAGAGCGCACGAGACGACGAGAGCATCAGTCTGGTGCTCTCGAAGGAAACGACCCACGTCATCAGCCGGTGTGGAGGCGCCGAGGAACACGGACGACACGCCGCAATCTCGAAGCTGCTCGGAGACCATGTGGCCGGCGATCGAATGCCAATCACCCTCCGCGCTGGCCACGACGACCGAACCGAGTAGCTCACGCTCTGGCGAAGCGTTCGAGAGCGCGTACAGCGTCGACTCGGTGACGCTCGAGGCGACGTGCTCGTCGGCTGCGGTCAGGAGGCCCTTCTGCCACCGGTCCCCGATCTCACGCTGGGCTGGAGCGAGCACTCCGTCGATGATGCGACCGGCGGGCATGCCGTCGTCAAGGAGTCGCAACGTGTAGTCGACCGCCTCGTTGGCGTCCCCGGCGACTGCCGTCTCGGTGTACCAGGCGACGTGGTCGTGGTCAAAAGCGCTCACGTGGCCACCACCTGGAAACGACGAAATTCCCGGGCCCTGGGACGGTTGTCGCCACCCGGTATTCGACTGTGCGATTCACGGTGATCAGCCGACTGCATGTAGGCCCGGAACGCATCCCGGGATTTCCACCACGACACCATAACTAGTCTCCCTTGATCAGCCAGATCCGACCAGACTTCCAACCCGATGAATCCGGGCCAACGGTCGACCGCCCCGAGGCGGTCTCGAAATGCCTGCTGCACCTGTTCGATTCCGTCCTCTGGGACGAAGAGCTGACTGAAGGCGACAAACCTCGTCCCATCGCGGTCGGGCGAGTCAGACGTCGATACCGCAGGCCTGAGGGCAAGTCCATCGAGGGCACGGCGGGCGTCATCGAGAAATGTTGGCAGGTGTTGCTCGAGCAGCACCCACGCGGTGCTCCCCATCGGCGCCGTCGCCACAAGGGTCGGACCGTCGCCGAATGAGAGGTCGATCGACAAGGCATTGCTCGGCGCATCGTTCGCACCCACCACCTCACCTCCGAGTGACGTGACCATGTTCGCGACAACGCGACGAGTGTCATCCCTCGAAGTGATCCACAGGAGCGCCCGGGTGGCTTCAAGAAGAGCGCGCGACACGCTCCCGGCGTCCAAGTTGTCCCTCTCGGTCTGCATCTGAATCTCTTGTTCGAAATGCACAATCATCTCCCGAGGGACTTAGCCCTTCAGGCCAATGCTAGCGAGTTCGAAACCAACGAACTTGACGACCGTCGTCGATGTCGACGAGATCGATGACGAGATCGAATCATCGGCGTTGGGCGACGTGCGGGCGAACGTTACGACAAGAGTTCGGTGTGTTCCGTTCAAGACGAGTACACACTGCATGCAAAATTGTTGTTGCGCTGGACGAGCGGTTTCCTCACGATCCTCTCCGGTGAACGCACCACCCTGCTCGCGCAGCCTCGAGCAGTTTCGTACTGATCTCGGCGAGCCGATGGGGCGCAACCACGATCACGCCGAGTTCGGGAACCGCTGCGCCATCGGTCACGTGTTGACTCGTGACCCGAACACGGACGTCGCCCGCCACCGCAGCGGGTGGTGTCAGCCGACTATGGGGACGCTCATCACCGGGACCGCCTCGAAGTTGAAGCCGGACGCGAAGACACTCAGGCAACTCTCAACCACCTCGCGGTCGTAGAGCGTTCCCGAGCCCGACGCGATCTCGGCCAGTGCCGCCTCGAGGCCCAAGGCCGGCCGGTACGGGCGATGCTGGGTCATCGCCTCAACGACGTCGGCGACGGCGATGATCCGCGCGGGCAGGATGATCTCGTCGACCACGAGCCCCGACGGGTAACCCGAACCGTCGAGACGTTCGTGGTGGTCTCGGGCCACCTCGGCGATGGGCCACGGCACCGAGGCGCCGGACAGGATTCTGAAACCGGTCATGGTGTGCATCTTGACTATCTCGAACTCGATGTGGCTAAGGCGACCCGGTCGGGTGAGTATCTCCGCAGGAACGGCGATCTTGCCGATGTCGTGCACGTCGCCGCTCTGTCTGATGAGCTTGACCAACTCCGAATCCAATCCGAGTTTCGTCGCGATGGCGGCGCCGAGGGCACCGACACGCGACTGGTGGCCCGCGGTGTATGGATCACGCGATTCGGTCATGAGACCAAGGGCGAGGAGGGTCCCATCGAGGGCCTTGGCCAACCTCGCCACGGACTCCAGGTGTCGAATACCGAACTCGACTTCGGCGAGTACCCCCCTAAGGCCGTCCACTCGTGCCGGACTGGTCGCGAACGAGAACGAGGTGTACACGGCGAGGACCGCCTTGCGACCACCGGGGTTGAAGGGAATACCGATCGCCGCTCCCAGTCCGAACTGATTCGAGCGATGCCCGAAGGGTGGCGGCGTCGTGACCGACAATTGTTCGACCTGGATCAACTCCTGGCCACTTTGAACTGCCCGCATCAGCGGCGTCGATTCGTCCACGTGTACCGCGAACGGCAACGTCAGGTCCTTCGCGAGGTAGCCGGTAGCGCCGGCCGCGTGGGCGACCGTCAACTCATCGGTCGTACCTTCAACCGGGAACGCCACGTACGCGAGTTTGTAGCCGCCGGTCGTTACCAGCACTTCGCAAAGATGCTGCAGAATATCAACACTGTCCTTGGGGAACATGACGAACCTGTTCACCTCGGGAAGTATTTCCAGGATCTGCGACCTCAGGAACTTGCTGGTGACATCGACGAAGATGGACAACACACCCTTGAGCTCGCCGCCGATCATCACCGGCGACGCTTCAAGGGTCACCCATCGACGCTCGTGACCGCCTGCGCTGATTCCCACAGTCACGGGTTCTGGCGCCGCGCCCAATTTCAATGTCGCATCATCCGGGGACTTGGCAAAGTCATACGGCGCGCCGTCCGCGCTGACCACATCCAAGTCGATCTCGGCCAGATTCAGATCCGAATCGTCCGGCGGGGTGAGACCGAGAATCAACAAAGCGGCGGGATTGCACACCACCAACCGGCCGTGGTCATCGACAACGATGACGCCCTCAACCAGACTGTCAAGAGCGGTACTCACAATCACCGCACCGTCGAGGCGCTTCGCAGCTTCGTCTACCAAGTTGATTATCGCCACGGGCCCGTCCTGGGGTCTCCACAATCAGGATTTTCTTCCCAACGTCGAGATTATACCAAGATGTAAAGGGAATCAATAGTGAATTTAGTAGATGACGCTTCGGCAAACAACGAAGAGCGGAGTTCCCGGTCTAGTGACGCTGCGTTTCACGACTTCGGTCGTCGATCTCGTTAATGGACTAACCCGCCCGACCCCAACCCCGGGTCCGGGTCCGGGTCCGGGTACACCTAGGTGCTACTGATGTCCTGGTTTCCCGTGTGACGAGGGGCATTGTGACGTATTTCTCCGGTGTCACAGAAGGTGACCGGGGTCTGGTCAACAACCTGCACACCTGCGCCTTCACCGACAAGACCGATCGTGGTCCGTCCTCTTCGACGACGCCGGGCCAGCTCGTAGCACCGACCCCGCCACCGCGGCGATCTTCGCCACATCGCGCGAGAATCTCCTGACTGGCGCTCTTCACGACTCCGAATGCGGTCCCTTCAGCGATCTCGCGGGGACAGACCCAACATCGCAACGACGAAAGTTGACCGGGAATGAAGAGCATCCGGCGATCGAGGGCTCCATCCTTCGCGTGGGCCTCTCGTTCGTGGCACGACGGTGGCTGTTGGTCGCCGCGCACCCGACGACAGTGGGCGCCACAACCTCCGCCACCATCTCGGCGTGTGTCGATGTCACGCAATGAGGGCAGCACGAGCGCGGCGAGCGGATCATCGCCATCGTCAACTCCTTCGTCATGATCACCGTCCTCGAGCACGACTTGCTGCACTGGATCTACGACGAGGTGAATGAAATGGGGCTTCGCCTTCACATGGGTTTCCGTCGCCACGGGCGAGAACGACGGGATGGCACTCGCCCATGCGGGTGATCCCGAGGCACTGCTCGTACTCGCCGACGCGTTTCCCACCGCCGTGGGGGTTGATCAGTCGCCGACCAGCGACGCGATACACACCGGGACCGCTCACGTCGCCAGTGAGTTGGATCGGATTCCAGATGGGGACATGTGGTGAGAGACGATGGCCCAACTGCACGAAGGGCCGTCGCATCCGTGGCGCTGTGGGCCTGCAGATCTGACGTCCGCGATGCGACCAAGGGCCTGCGGCTAGAAAGGAACAGTGTTCATCGCCGCCACGGGCCTCACCTTCACCATTGCGGTCATCGCACCGGTCCTCTCAGTCCTTCAGTGTTTGGCGCAGGCGACACGAATCTACCGGACCGGCGCCGAAGGCGTGTCGCTTGCCACGTGGACCCTCTCGGTCTTCGTCGCTGAAATATGGATCAGCTACGGCGTCGTCTTCCACGTCCCCGCGGAGCTCTACGCCAACGTTCCCTTCTTGCTCGTCGCGAGCATCGTCGTCGTGGTCGCGGCGCGCAATCGAGACGCCGTGCGCCGTGCAGGCGCGGGCTACGCCAGCGTCACGGCGCTGACGCTGCTCAGTTCACTCTCCGGTACGTCACACCACTGGCGCTGGATCCTCGCGACGGTCGCGGTCGTCAGCTGCGTCGTGATCTACCTCCCCCAGATGCTCGTCACCTTGCGGTCGAACGATCTGGAGGGCGTGTCGGTGGTCAGTTGGTCGCTCGCGTTGGTGACGGGACTGGCGTGGGCCCTCTACGGCATCCTCATCCACCAGCCCGCGGTCTGGTTACCCTCGATCGTGATGGTGCCATCGACCCTCGTCATCTTGAACCAGGTCGGTCGGCACCGCCTGCGCGGTCGGGCGTTCGCAGGTTCCTACGCTCCCGTGCTCGAATAGTTCGAGTGGCGTCCGCGGTGCGACCGTGGGGCCTTGGCACGCCTCGACGAAGTCGTCACCTCCTGCTCACCACGCCGCTACCCACTCGCCCTACCATGGCCCCATGGTCAACTCCCTTGTCGTCACGACCAGACGGCCAACGACATCGGGTCGCCGACTCGCGACGTGCGCCGCGCACGCACCGACCAGTGCGAAGGACGAGCCATGAACACTCCCCGGACGGCGCTCGAGCTCCTCGCCCTCTACGAGCGAATGGGTGCCCAGCACTACGGTGAGTCGATCACCCAGACCGAACACGCCCTGCAGTGTGCGGCGTTGGCGCGGCGCGACCAGGCCAGCGACGCCATGGTCGTCGCGGCGCTCTTTCACGACGTGGGTCACCTGGTCGTCGACACCCAGGGAAAGGCGCACGTGAACTTGGAAGAGGACGATGACGACCACGAGGCGGTCGGTGCCCGGGTGCTGGCGCCGATCTTCGGACCCGCGGTGGCTCGACCGGTCGCCCTGCACGTCACCGCCAAGCGTTGGCGCTGCACGGTCGACCCCACGTACCACGCTGCGCTCTCGCCGACCTCCCAGGCGACACTGAAAGCCCAGGGTGGGCTCTTGAGCCCCGAGGAGTGCGCGCGCTTCGAGGCACATCCCGGCTTCGAGGATGCGATCACCCTGCGCACGTGGGACGACGTCGGCAAGGTTCCGGGCCTTGACGTCGGCGTGCTGCGCGATTACGAGACGATGATCACGACGCTGGCCGTCGCCCGGTGACGAGCACGTCGCGCGCGTTGAGCCCCAACGTGACGCGCGTACCGAGTTCGAAGGCGTCGGCCTCGCTGCTTCGAACGTCGACCTTGATCGTCGCGCCCGCGTAACCAACGTCCAGGCGGGTCGTGCCGCCGAGGAAGCTCCGGTGCGTCACGATGCCCAGCCCGTCGCCAGCGACCGTCGCCGACACGTCCTCGGGGCGTACCAGCGCGTCGAGGTCGCCGTGGGGAATGGCGTGCACGTCGCCGCGTACGGGCGCGTCGCTCCCGAAGAGGTTCACGCCCCGCGTGCTTCGCGCCACGTTGAGCCGTGACGAGACGCCGACGAACTCGGCGACGAACGCCGTACTCGGCTGCGCGTAGAGCACCGATGGCGTCGCCACCTGCTCGGCACGACCGTTGCTCATGACGCACACCCGGTCGGCCATCGAGAGCGCCTCCTCCTGGTCGTGGGTGACGAAGACTGTCGTGATCGCGAGTCGTTGCTGCAGGGCGCGGATCTGATCGCGCAACTCGGCGCGCACCTTCGCGTCGAGAGCGGACAAAGGCTCGTCGAGCAACAGGACCTGCGGCTCGATCGCGAGCGCGCGGGCAAGCGCCACGCGCTGCTGCTGGCCGCCCGAGAGTTGGTGTGGGTACTTCATCGAGTGATCACTGAGCCCGACCAGCTCGAGGAGTTCACCGGCGCGCGCGCGTCGGGCCTGGGAACGTTGGCGCCGCAACTGCAATCCGAAGGCGACGTTGTCGCGCGCGGTCATGTTGGGAAAGAGCGAGTAGCTCTGAAAGACCATGCCCATGTCGCGACGCTGCGCGGGAACCGCCGAGACGTCGCCGCCGCGCACCATGACGCGACCGCTGTCGGGCTGCTCGAAACCGGCGAGCACGCGAAGCGCGGTGGTCTTGCCACATCCGGATGGCCCGAGCAGCGCCACGAACTCTCCCGGCGCGATATCGAGCGAGAAGCCGTCGAGGGCCCTGGTCGCACCGAAGGTGCGCACGAGGTTGTCGAGTACGACGGGAGCCCCGCCCTCGGCCGACGGATCGGCGGTGACGGAGCGTGCGTGCGTGGCGACGGTCATGAGGTGCGCTTCCTTCGTTGTTGGCGTGAGGTCGAACGGTCGAGTGTGACGATGAGGGTGAGCAGCAGCCAGGTCGCCAGGAGCGAAAGCATGGCGACCGCGGTCGAGACGTGCGCGTTGGTCTGATCGAAGGCCACGATCCACACCGGCAGGGTGGACCAGAGATCGAGACTCGCCATCGTGAACTCCCCGAGTACCAGCGCGAGCGTCAGGACTGTCGCCGACAGGAGAGCGCTGCGCAGGTTGGGCACGATGATGCGCCAGATGGTCGCGACCCAGCCGGCCCCGAGCGAACGTGACGCCTCGACGAGCGTCTTCACGTCGAGGGCCCCGAGTCCGGCGTCGAGGGAGCGGTACACGAAGGGCATGGCGAGGATGACGTAGACCAGTGACAAGAGGTAGGGTGACGCCTTCAACCAGCCCGGTGCCGCTTGCAGCACGCCCAGGATGAGCACGATGGGCGGGATCACGATGGGCAGGATCGTGATCACCTCCATCACCCGACGGAAGCGGGGGAGCTTCAAGTGGACGTAGATCATCGTCGGCACCATCAAGAGCATGGTGATGGCCATCGTCACGATGGCGAGGCGCATCGAGAGGAAGAAGGCGGAACCCAGGCCCGGTTGGCTCGGGATGGCGGTGATGGGCTGCAGTGAGAAGTTCCCGTTGTTGTCCTGGAGCGAGAAGTGCAGCGCCGCGTAGATGGGCAGAAGGAAGTAGGCCGCGGCCACGAGCAGGATCAGACCTCGACCGAGGCGAATGCGGTGACGTCGCGGCGAGCGCGATGGTGTCGTCGGTGGCTCGAACTCGACGATGTTGTCCGCGACTAACGAAGCCATTTCGCCGACCTTCGCTGGAGCGTCACGTACGCGATGACCGAGATCAACACGAGCACGATCATCCCGAAACCGAGCGCGTAGCCAATGTGCTCCTCACCGGAGATGACGTTGCCCTGGAGGAATTCGCCGATCTGGATCGGCGTCAACGCGATGGTCCCGCCGGTCAGGGCCTCGGTGGTCGCGTACGCGGAGAAACCACTGCCGAAGAGCAGGAACATGCTGGCGAGAATTGAGGGCGTGAGCACGGGCATTCCGACGTGGCGCCAGAAGCGCCACTTGGAAGCCCCCAGATTTTCGGCCGCCTCGCGCCAGGCCGGACGGAGCCCGTTGAGCGCCGGCGTGATGACGAGGACCATCAGGGGAATCTGGAAGTACATGTAGACGAGCGCGACGCCCCAGAACTTGTAGAGGCTGAAGCCGTGACTCCAGGGGTTGAGACCGATGCGCGCCAGCCAGCCGGTGACGAGGCCCACGAAGCCGATCGTCGCGACGAACATGAAGGCCAGATTGACGCCACCGAAGTTGGCGAGCACGCCCGACGCCGTGGCGACGATTCGGCGCAACGTCTCGAACCGCGAGGTTGACACCGCGTAGGCGATGAGGGTTCCGAGGACGCCCGGGATCACCGAGGTCACCAGAGCGAGCTTGAGACTGGTTTCGAAGCCCGTCAGGTACTGACCGCCGCTCGTGATGGTGTTGATATTGGACATCGTCAGGTGTCCGGAAGCCGAGCGGAATGCGAGGTTGATGATGACGAGCGTCGGAATGCCGAGGCCGAGCACGACGTACAGCAGGAAGGGGAGCACTGGTGCACTGGTGCGAAGACCTCGCACCAGTGCACCAGCGGCAGTACGGACACCTCGGGCCCCGCCACTGACACCCAAGGGGGAAAGGGTGTCAGTGGCTGAGGGATTCGAGGTCTTCACGGCCGTCACTGCTGTTCGTTAGCTACCGGAGATCGCTGAAGCCCAGTTGGACGACACGGTGGTCTTCGCCGTGGTCAACTGCGTCAGTGTCGGGTAGGTGGTCACGCCAGCGGGCGCGGCGGGCAGTTGGGCCAGCCACGTCTTGTTCGCGGTTCCGTTCTTCACCAGCGTGGCGAGCTCGACGGGACGAGCGTTACCCTGCAGCCAGAGGTTCTGACCCTGCGTCGAGTAGAGGAACTCTTCCCACAGGCGTGCGGCGGCGGGGTGTGGGGCCGTCTTGCTGATCGCCTGGGTGTAGTACGCGGCGTAACTGGCGTCAGTGGGAATGTTCACCGTCCAGGTCGAGACCGTCGACTTGATCGAGTCCTGCAGGAAGTCCCACCAGATCAGGATCGGCGTGGTGCCCGATGCCGCGGTGGCGGCACTGCCACCGGGTACGTAGTTACCCGCCTTGTTGAGCGAAGCGAAGAAGTCGATGCCCGGCTGGATGTTGTTGAACGATCCGCCGTTCGACAACGACGCGGCGAAGACCGCCGAGAACGCGGCCGAGGCCTGCGTCGGGTCACCGTTGATACCGACTTCGTTCTTGTACATCGGGTTCAGCAGCTGCTTGAACGACGTGGGGCAGGTGGTCACGATCTTGGTGTTGCAACCGATCGAGACGTAGCCACCGTAGTCGTCAAACCAGCGACCGTTCGCGTCCTTCAACGCCGATGGGATCGAGGCCCAGGTGGCGACCTTGTAGGGGGCCAAGAGGTTCAGGTTGCTGGTGGCGTAGCTGGTGCCCACGTCCAGGACGTCGGGAGCCGAGGAACGGCCCTTGTCCTGCAGCACGGCGTTGATCTCGTCCTGACTCGAACCGTCGGGGTTGTACGAGTTGACCTTGATGCCGTACTTCCTGGAGAAGTCCTTGATGATGGTGCCGTAGTTGGCCCAGTTCGCCGGGAGCGTTATGACGTTCAGCGAACCTTCCTTCTTGGCGGCGGCGATCAAACTGGTCATTCCACCGCACGCGGCCGCTGACGTCGCGGTCGCGCAGTTGGTTGACGCCGCCGACGCTGCGCTGCTGGTGAGCGCCACGCTCACGAGCGTGGTGCTCAGCAAACCGGCGGCGACTGACACTTTTAGTTTGTTGACAAACATGTGTACTGCCTCCTCATTGTGAACGCACCACGATGGTGGTTCGACTGAGACAGTACGGAGGTCGAGTTAGCGCTCTGTGACGTCCCCAGGCAAACCGTGTGACAGTTCCATGGCACCTTGACGAACATCCTTGACACGTGGTTCGCTCGTCACGTGGTCGGCTTCATCGCATGCGCCATGCGCGACGCCACGTACCGCTCTGTCGTCACCCGCTCCGTAACTCGAGAGCGCCGGGGGGACCCCGCGTCCTCAGGGGCGACGAACCGCGAAGAACTCGCGCAGCAACAACTGCGATTCCTCACGCTCGACGTCGTAGGCGACGTCGATCTCGTGCAGGAGTCGCGGGTCACCGAGCACGTTGTAGCGCGAGCCCACCGCGCCGGCCTTCTCATCCATGGTCGCGATCACGACACGCGCGACGCGCGCGTTCAGTAACGCCCCGGCGCACATCACGCACGGCTCGAGTGTCACGTACGCGGTGACGCCGTCCATGCGCCAGCCGCCACCGCGCGACGCCGCGCGACGTAGGGCGACGATCTCAGCGTGCGCCGTGGGATCCTGGTCGGCTTCACGCCGGTTCTCCCCCACCCCGATCACCTCGCCGTCACGAACCAGCACGCAGCCCACGGGGACGTCGTCGTGCGAGGCCGCCTCGCGAGCCGCCACCAGCGCTCGTTCCATGAACGTGCGATCAACTGCCTGAGTATCCATGCGACCAATCCTCTCGCAAACACGGGTCCGATGCCGGTGGCCCCGACGATTGCCCTCACGCGGTGACAGCCCGGCGTCGCCTCGACCACTAGTGCCCCCGCGGGTGCGTTGTAGACTCGTCAACGGAGGGGTGCGAGAGCGGCCGAATCGGGCAGTCTCGAAAACTGCTGTGTCTACGGGCACCGTGGGTTCAAATCCCACCTCCTCCGCCAGGCGGGAACGGGTGACGAAAGTCACCCGTTTTCGCGTTCTCCTGACAAACGTGGGCGCCCGAAGTACGCTGGCCTTGTCCGATATTCGTTGGACTTCTTCTAGGAGATCATCATGGTTTCGTCAATCGATTCTTCAGTCAGCACCGAGCGCAACGTCATCACCGAACTGCCCGGACCCAAGTCCCAAGCCCTGCACGCGCGCCGCAAGGCCGTCGTGAGCGCCGGTCTCACCAACGGATTCCCGATCTACATCGAGCGCGCCGACGGGGCCATTCTCGTCGACGTCGACGGGAACCACATCCTCGACCTCGGGTCTGGCATCGCGGTGACGACAATCGGCCACGCCGTGCCCGAGCTCGTCGCGGCCGTCACCGACCAGGTCGCCGCGTTCACCCACACCTGCTTCATGGTGACCCCCTACGAGAGTTACATCGAAGTGTGCGAGGAGTTGGCCGCGTTGACCCCCGGCAGCCACGCGAAGACCTCGGCGCTCTTCAACTCCGGTTCCGAAGCGGTCGAGAACGCGGTCAAGATCGCCCGTCTCGCCACGGGGCGCCAGGCGATCGTCGTGTTCGACCACGCCTATCACGGTCGCACCAACCTCACCATGGCCCTGACGGCCAAGAACATGCCCTACAAGGACCGCTTCGGCCCCTTCGCCCCGGAGATCTACAGGGTGCCCATGAGCTACCCGTTCCTGGACGGATTGACCGGCGTCGAGGCCGCCGAGCGCGCCATCAAGGCCATCGAGGTCCAGGTCGGCGCCCACAACGTCGCCGCCGTGCTCATCGAACCGATTCAGGGCGAGGGTGGTTTCATCGTTCCCGCGGATGGTTTCCTGCCCGCCTTGTCCGAATGGACCACCAAGAACGGCGTCGTCTTCATCGCCGACGAGATCCAAAGCGGCTTCTGTCGCACCGGCGAATGGTTCGCCGTCGACCACGAGGGCGTCATCCCCGATCTCGTCACGACCGCCAAGGGCCTCGCGGGTGGCATGCCCCTCGCCGCGGTGACCGGACGCGCCGAGTTGATGAACCAGGTCCACGAGGGTGGCCTGGGCGGCACGTACGGCGGTAACCCCGTCGCCGCCGTCGCCGCGCTCGCGACGATCAGGACCATGCGCGACCGTAACCTCGTGGCGCGCGCGCGCGAACTCGAGACGATGATCGTGGACAACCTTCGCTCCCTGCAGCGCGACGTCGCCATCATCGGTGACATCCGTGGCCGTGGCGCCATGATCGCCATGGAACTCGTGCAGCCGGGGACGAAGAGTCCTAACGCCGCCGCCGCCAAGTCGATCGTCACCTACTGCAACCAGCACGGTGTGATCGCCTTGGCGTGCGGCACCAACGGGAACGTGATCCGCCTGCTGCCCCCACTGGCCATCACCGATGCGCAGTTGGCCGACGGTCTCGGCGTTCTCGGCGCCGCCGTTCGCGCGGCGAGTTAGGGAAGACAGCCCTGCGTTGACTCTTCGCCGGTGGCCGGAGTCCTCGCCAGGTCGCGCCGGACGACCGCGTCGCTGATGGCGTACGCGGTGTTGGCTTGGCTCAGCGACTTTGATTCAATGACCCCGGCCACCATCGTCCCGACCAGCACAGGGCTCCCGGAGTTACCCGGCTCGATGCTCGCCGCGACCGCCAGCACCGTGCGCTCGAGCAGCCCACCGTTGTAGATATCGCGTCCCTCGCCGCTGAGCGCGCCTTCGATCACCGCCGGCGCCCCGGTCCGGGTCCCGTTGAGGGGGAACCCGATGACCTCGGCGCGCGTACCCGGCGCCGGGGCACCGCTGAGGAAGCGAAGTGGCGGCTCGTCGAGTGACGCAACCCGCAGCACCGCGATGTCACTGACCGGGTCGTACAGGGCGACCTGCGCCGGCGCGCCGGCGACCGTCACGACCGACTGACCCGCGACGACGTGCGCGTTGGTCACCGCGACGTGTGCGCTGACGAAGAATGCGGTGCCCTCACTCGTTGACGAGCATCCACCGCTCGCGAGTACCTTGACGACATCGACCGGGCTGGCGAGCGAGGTGACCAGGGGGCCGAGCGAACCGGGTGCGACCGACACCGGCGCCGTGGGCGCGACGACCGTTGCGAACACGGTCGGAAAATCAGCGTTACGAAAGAGCGACTGCACCCTTGCCTCGACCGAGGGCAGCGGTGGCATGACCTTGTTCATCATTGTCAGGAAGCCCGAATGCTGGATACCGGTGGCGAGCGAGCCCCAGGTGGAGGCGTTCACCAGACCCGCCATCAGCCAGCAACTGAGAAGAGCACCCACCACACCAACGGCGACGCCAACGACCCGGTCGACGACCCCCAGCTTGAGCGCGTGCAGCCCCGTCGCCGCGATTCCTCCCAGGCGCCGCCCGACCACGCCCCCGACCAGCGAGGCCGCGAGGACCACGCCGATCGCCAGGGCTGGTCGCCAGAGCGCGTGGGTGACGTCCGACGAGAGCGAGGGGGCGACCATCGTACCGACCACGAAACCGACGCCGAGCCCGATGAACCGCGCGACCTGACGCAACGCGCCCTCGGCGTAACCGCGAAGACCCGCGATCGCGACGGCCACGGCGATGACGAGATCAACCCAACTCATGGGTCAAGGGTAGGCGCCGATCCCCGCGCCGGCGCTGAGACGACCCTGGAGGTGTCGGTAGCATCAACAGAGCAGTTCGCGTCGACACGAAAGAACACCCGACCACATGAGCCTCCTTCCCGTCCGACACCGCGTCCCGTGGACCATGCTCGCCGCGACGTGGATGGCGGCGGTCCTGCTCGCCGGCTGCAACGCCAGCGTGGTGACGACGAACGTGACCGGCGTCCCTTCATTGGGTCTCTCGGTACCACTCCACACGGTGGCCTGCACCACGACCGGATCATGTGTCGCCCTGGGGACGACGGGATCAGACCTCGCGCCATCGTCAGTCGGCGAGTATCGTCAGGCCAACGGGACCTGGTCGTCGCTGGTCGTGCCGAGCGCCCCGTCGTCAGTCATCACGACGGCCTCGTGCTGGAGCACCGGATGCCTCGTCGGTGGGGTCCAACCGAGCGGTGCGATGCTGTGGAACTACAACGCGTCGTCCCAGTCCATCGACACGGTGGCGTCCGCGCCCACGGGACAAGGCGTCCGCGCCCTCAGTTGTTTCGGCGAGGCTTCGTGCGCGGCCATCATCGACACCGGCGTGGACGCAGAATCGTTCCTGACCTTCAGCGCCGACGGTGGCGGGTCGTGGACGTCCCGGGTGCCGCTCGCCTGGTCCCTCGACGAGACCGTGACCGACCTCGCGTGCACGGATCCGCTGGACTGCATGGTGAGCGCCGTCACGCCGGCCAATACCCTTGACCTCGAGGTGACCCACGATGCGGGAGCGACGTGGCGTGTGCGGCCCACGCCGTCATCGTGGACGTCACTGACGTCGCTGACGTGCCGGGCGCTCGACTGCGTCGGTCTCGCCGCGACGAGTGGCACCTCAACACTCGTTCGAACGGGCACCTTCGGCCGCGGCTGGAGGACCACGACGTTGCACGCCAGAGCGAATGCCCTCGCCTGCTCGACTATCCGACGCTGCGTGGTCGGCGGACAGAGGACCGATGGGTCGCCCTGGTTGGCCACCTTCAACGATGGCGCACTCGACGTCGCGTCACTCACGTACGTCCCGTCACCGATCGTGGACGTCGCCTGTGCCACCAAGGTCTGCGTCGCCATCGGCGTGAGCACGGTACTCGCGATGCGCCCCTAGCCCTTCAGCGCCGCCAGCATCAGCCCGGGGATCTTCGCCCACGAGGGCGAGGCCTCGAACGCCAGCAGCTTGCGCATCACGGCGCCGGCGTTCGCGTTGGTCGCGAACCACGCCGGGGCGGGACTGACGACGAAGGGACCTCGCACGACCGACTTCTGGGGATGCGCGAAGAGATAGGCGTTGCCGACGAATCCACTCCCCGATTGGATGTCCGTGATCGCGTGGCCCGGATAGGCGCCCCACGCCGTGGTCGAGAACGCGAAGCTCATCGCGTGCCAGAGGTTGACGCCTATCGATCCATAGCGGAGATCCGCCACCGCCTGCTCGATCGCGGGACCGCATTCGGCGTCCTTCATCGTTCGCGGGTCGGCGATCAGGGTCATCGACAGTGTTCCCCAGACGACGTCGTTGCAGAACGACGTGGCCTTGCGAACGAAATCGGCCGGTGAGTCGGCGTCGAGCGCCGTCTCGCTCGTCAGCGCGCAAAAGGCTTCCACGTTCAGACAGATCCCGTTCACGTCCGTCGAATCAACGTCACGCACCAACGTCCACGGCATCGTGTCGCTCGTCACTTCACCGAGTTGGTGGGCGTCGGGGTGCACGGCGAGGAACGCGCTCCGACGGGTCTCGGCTCCGGGGTAGTACGCGCGGCGGGTGGGCAGCGCCGACAACACGCCCTCGAGGGCCGTGAAGAACTCGTCGCGTTGGGCCCACCCCTTGTGCGTGACGATGACCCGTGGCGTCAGGCAGTTGAAGCCGGCGTTGTTGGTGATCATCGTCGCCACGTGTCGGGCCTGGTAATCGACCTCCTTCGCCGACCACACGCCGGGAACGATAACGACGGGCGACACGTTGCCGAGCTCGCAACTCACGGGCTTGGTCACCAGCGGATCATTCGCCGCCTTCCTCCGATCACCCTCGGGTCCCACGCCAAAGACGATGGCGTCGTGCGTCTTGTCCGAACCGGTCACGTGGATGTCGGTGACGTCGGGGTGCTGGGTGAGGTAGGCCCCCACCTGGGCGCCACCGCGCACGATGCGCAAGAAGCCTCCCTCGACCAGCGCCGCCATTGCCCGCTCCCAGTAGGGAACGAGGTACTCATTGACGGGGTTGGCCTTCAAGATCACGACCTTGCCCTCTGCGAACAACTTGCTCAGCACGTCACGCGGCCCGAGCGACGCGACGTTGCCCGCTCCGAGCACCAGCGACACACCGGCGTGTGCTGCGGGCGACTTGTACGCCTCGGCCTGCGTGGCCTTCACCTGGGCTTCGTCGACGCCGGGCTCCATCCACACCTCGCCGGTCATGCCGGCGTAGAGGATCTTGTCGAACGTGCTGGCGGGCAGGACCTGGACCGCGATCCGGTCACCGGTCTTGTGGTACACGGGACCGGGGTACTGAGGGCGCCCCTTGCTCGCGATATCGAGCATCGAGTGACGAAACGCCTGCGCCATACGCACGAACGTCCCCACCCCGCTGAACAGTTCCTCGCCGCCCACGGGTCCCGACGGGTCGTAGCCCTTCGCCGCGCAGGCCGCGTTATTCCACTCCTCGGCCACGGCCAAGGTGTCACCCACCACCCGCTCGAGCAATCGTGCACGTTCACGCGGCGGGGTCAACGCCCAGACGCCCGACCGGGCACTCACGTCGGCCACGGCCTGGTCCAACGCCGCCTGGTCCAGAACACCATGGTCCTGCGCTCCCGACGTCGGCGCGGCGGCCCCTCGTACTTGGCTCATCAGTACTCCCCCCGTTCGTTTCTTATGGGAGGCTACATCGATGAGTCTCCCGACATCTCGCGGCGTCCCGCCCGGCTGGTATCCCGATCCGGGTGGCGCACGCCAGTGGCGGGTCTGGACCGGAACTACCTGGTCGGAACTCACGCGGCCCTACGGCGCACCCGTGCTCGAGGTTCCCCTGTCGAGCTCGTTGGGACTGGTCAATTCCCTGCACCGGCTCACCCGTTACGGCGTCGTCGCCCTGTACGCGGGGATCGGACTGATCGTGAGCATGCTCGCGCACTGGCCCGGAACCCACTAGCCGACGCCCCTGTGGTTCGCCGAGATCGGGACTGACGCCGGCGTCGCACTCGTGCTCGTCGGCACGGTGCTCTACGCCGCGACGCTACGCGAACTCGAAGGCTGCTGGACCTATCGATGCTTCATCCCGGGCGTCAACGCGTTGGTGGCCACCGCACTCATCACCGAGCGACTCTCGAAGAACTCGACGTGGTGGCGCGCCCTGAGCCAGGGGGCGCTGCTCGCCATCTACATGGTCAACGCGCACGCCGAGCCCTGGCTCTGCGTCGCGCCACTGATCGTGGCGCTCGACCAGATGCAGTGGGCGACCAACCTGATCGACAAACTCTGCGCACCGTCGTCCACCGCCCCCGCGAGCGCCCCGTAGGATTGTCCCAGCGCGGGCGGGGTCCGCGCGCGAGGGGGAAGCCAACGGTGACGTACGAGGAATGGGGCCCATTGGCCGGGCTCGTTGGCACGTGGGAATCCGGGTTCACCGGCCTGGACGTGGCTTTCCACAACGACAAGGGCAAGATCGCCGAGACCCCCTTTCGCGAGAGTACGACCTTCAAGCCCTTCGGCCCCGTCGACAATGGCCAGCAGTCCCTGTACGGACTCGACTACCGCACCGCAGCCTGGAAAGAGGGCGAGCAGGTTCCCTTCCACACCGAGGTCGGCTACTGGATGTGGGACGGCACTAACCACCAGGTCATCCGTTGCTTCCTCATTCCGCGCGCGTCAGCCCTCATCGCCGGGGCCACCGTCGAACCCGACGCCACGTCGTTCAAGCTCGAGGCGACCCTCGGGTCGAACACCTACGGGATCCTGTCCAACAAGTACCTCGACGCGGTGGCCAAGACCACCCGGTTCGACGTCACCGTCACCCTGGGCCACGATACATTCTCCTATGACGAGACCACCGTGGTCGAGCACCAGCACCATCCGACGATCATCATGCACACCGATAGGAACACGCTACGGCGTGTGAGCTGGGAGGCTTAAGAAAATGTACGACTGGTCCGAGGAACATCAAGCCATCATCGCGGTCGTTCGCCGCTTCGTCGACGAGGAGATCCGTCCGCACCTCGACGACCTCGAGCACAACGGCGTCCCGCCCTTTGACATCCTGCGCAAGATGTACGCCACCTTCGGTCTGAAGGAGATGGCCCAGGAGAACTTCCAACGCCAACTCGAACGAAGAGTCGCCGGTGACACGCCACCCAGCACGTCGCGGGGCTCGGACCCCTCCGCCCAACTGATCTCGACGATCGAGTTGTGTCGCGTGAGCCCCGGACTTGTCACCTCGCTCGGGGTCTCCACCGGTCTCGCCGCGGGCACCATCAACAAGCTCGGCACTCCCGCGCAGATGCAGCGGTGGGCACTCGACCTCATGACGCTCGACAAGGTCGGTGCGTGGGCCATCACCGAGCCCGACTCCGGGTCCGACGCCCTCGGTGGCATGCGCACGAGTGCTCGTCGCGACGGCGACGAGTACGTTCTGAACGGCCAGAAGACCTGGATCACCAACGGGCCCTACGCCGACACGATCGTGCTCTACGCCAAGCTTGACGACGGCAGCGGCGAGGACATGCGTAACCGCAAGGTCCTCACCTTCGTGCTCGACCGGGGCATGGCGGGCCTCGAGCAGGCCAAGCCCATGCGCAAGATGGGCCAGCACGGCTCACCGACCGGCGAGGTCTTCCTCAGCGACGTGCGCGTCGGCAAGGACCGGCTGCTCGGCGAGACCGAGGAGCCCAAGGGAGGCGGACGCCAGAGCGCCAAGGACAACTTCGTCTCGGAGCGTGCCGGCGTCGCCGCGATGTCACTGGGCATCATCGAGGAATGCGTGAAGCTCTCAATCGAGTACGCCAAGCACCGCGTCCTGTGGGGTAAGCCCATCGGTGATTTCCAACTGGTGCAGTTGAAGTTGGCCCAGATGGAAGTCGCGAGGATCAACGTGCGCAACATGGTGTTCGCCCACATCGAGCGTTCGGGTCACGGCGCGGTGCCCACGCTCGCCGAGGCGTCCGCCATGAAGCTCTACTCGGCCCAGGCCGCCTGCCAGGTCGCCGACGACGCGATACAGGTCTTCGGTGGCAACGGCTACATCGCCGAGTACCGAGTCGAACAGTTGAGTCGCGACGCACGAGTGCTTCGCATCTACGCCGGCACTGACGAGATGCAGGTGGTCGCCATCGCGAAGGACCTCATCCGCTCCTAGCGCGTCGCGGATCCGGTCACCGCTTGTTCCTGTTAGGTCGTACCACCAAGAACCAGAACACGGTGAGCGCGAGCGATGGGATGAGGATGACCACGAATCGGGCGGCGGGCAACACCGCGCCACGATGCACGTTGAAGGTCGTCGTCGTCGAGGACGCCAGCAACAGCGTGTGCGCTACGTGAACCATCGTCGCCCCTCCACCCGTAACGGGCACCGCGCGCCGGACACTGCGCGCAACCGCGCCGGGTTCACTCGGTCCCTCACGTCGCCGGCGAGCCCTTCGCCTCGGTCGTGTTCAACATCGTCTCCAGGCGCTCGACGATCGACGAAATTGCCTGGTCCTGTGCGAGAAGATGTTTCTGGATCTCCTCGGCCTCCTTCAGGACCGCCTCGGCGTCCTTGTACGTGTCCTCGGCCCGCTTGTCGGCGGCGTTGGCCTGCACGTTCTGGCCCACGATGATGATCGGCAACAGCACGAGTTGCAAGAAGCTGCTCGACAGCCAGACAATGACGTAGTAGGTGCCCTGCTTGATCGCCGACGGCAGGGCGAACAGCGCGAGGATGGTGAAGAGGTAGGCACACCACATCGTGCCGACGATGAGCGTCACCCTGAGCCCGAACTTGGCGTTCAGGCGAACGATGAAGTTCTGGTGACCGACACGTCGCATGTCCGCCGTCTTCACCGGCTTGCCCTCGCGAAGTTCCGCGGATCGCGGGTGTCGCACGTATTCGTAGATATTGTCCATCCACGGATTCTCACACACCGACGAGTGCTGCACGACGCTCGTCGCTCGAAAGAGATGGACTCGATTCCCGCTCGTGACGACCCGCGAGGGACTGTACTCCCTAGCCCTTCATCAAGTCAGGCGATGTCTCCATGCCCGAACGCCACACCGAGCGGGCGATGATCTTGGTCACGTCGGCGCGGTCACGGTAACGAACGGCGATGTCGCGCGATTCCTCGAGCAAGCCCTCCGAGAGCTTCGTCGGGTTGAGGCCCAGCGCGAGGAAGTGATTGCGACTCACGTTGAGCTCGTTCTCCACGGCCTCGCGACGCGGGTTCGGCAGCAACGCGATCTCGGCACCCGTCAACTTCGAGATCAATTCGGCGAGTTCGATCACGCGGTGCGTCTCGGTCACCTGGTTGAAGACCATGGGCTTGTCGCCGCGCTGGGGAGGATTCTCCAACGCGATCTGGATACAACGCACCGTGTCGCGAATATGGATGAACGCCCTGGTCTGACCACCCGTGCCGTGCACGGTCAGGGGGTGTCCGATGGCAGCCTGCATCAAGAACCGGTTGAGCACCGTGCCGTAGTCGCCGTCGTAGTCGAAACGGTTGATGAGTCGCTCGTCGAGCGCCGTCTGGGGGGTCTGGGTTCCCCACACGATCCCCTGGTGAAGGTCGGTGATGCGGAGCTGGTCGTTCGCGCAGTAGAACGCGAAGAGCAACTGGTCGAGCGTCTTGGTGAGGTGGTACACGGATCCGGGATTCGCGGGGTGCAGGATCTCACGGTCGATGTCGCCATCGGGCGTCGGGACCTTGACGGTCAGGTAACCCTCGGGGATGGGAGCCGAGCCGGACCACCCGTAGCCGTACACGCCCATCGTGCCGAGGTGCACGAGCGCGATGTCGAGCCCGCTGGCGACGATGGCGGTGAGGACGTTGTGGGTGCCGCGCACGTTGTTGTCCACGGTGTAGCGCTTGGCGATCGAACTACGCATCGAATAGGGTGCCGCGCGCTGCTCACCGAAGTGCACGATCGCGTCGGGCCGTTCCCTCACGAGCAGCGCCTCGAAGCGGTCGTACTCTTCGGCCAGGTCGAGGTGCTCGTAACCGATCTCGTGACCCGTCAGTTCCTTCCAGACGCGGATGCGCTCGCCGATCGGACGAATCGGAGTCAGCGAGTCGACCTCGAGTTCGAGATCGATCTCCCGGCGGCTCAAGTTGTCAACAATGATGACGTCGTGACCGATGTCGGAAAGGTGCAGGGACGTCGGCCAACCGCAGAATCCGTCTCCACCAAGAACAAGTACCTTCATCAACACTCCCATCGACGCCACCACCGTGGCTTGCACGAACGTCGATGCACCAGAAGTCGGGTTCTCGACCACACGACCTTACCAGCACCTCGACGAAATCCACTCTTCTGTCGCTCCCCGTGGCCGTGAATCCACGCGAAACGCTGACGGCCCCGATGATCGACCTGCACGTCGTGTCGTCGACCGAGGGGGCGCCCTGATCGACTCCGATGCCGCACGGCCCAGCCGGTCGCCAGGCAGCACCCCGGTCCTTGGTCGGATCGCGTCGGGTGTATCGTGAGCGTCAAGTACCGCAGCCACCGAGAAGATCGTCGAGGATTGAACATGGGTTTTGTTGAATCTGTGCAGACGTGCTTCAAGAAGTACACGACGTTCTCGGGCGCCGCGAGCCGCTCCGAGTATTGGCGGTTCGTCCTCTTCGCCGCGCTGGGTTCGACCCTGATGGCCCTGACGGGTATCGCGGCGCTTCGCGTCATCTGGGTCCTCGCGACCTTCCTTCCGGGTCTCGCCGTGGCGGTGCGGCGCCACCACGACGCGGGACGTTCCGGTTGGTGGCTGCTGGCTTCGCTCTTCTGGCCGTGGGAACTCGTGCTCCTCTGCTATCCCAGCAAGTTGACCGCCAACAAGTACGTTGCGGACCGGGTCGCGCAGTTCGACGTCACCGAGGCGAGCATCACCTCGACGGGCCAGCACTGTGGCGCCTGCGGCAAGTTGCAGTTGCCCGGCCAGAACTACTGCACCGGGTGCGGGAAGCAACTCTCGGGTTCGTAACCAGTTACCGGCGCGCGAAATCCATTGCGATGCGCCCGTGCACCGTGGGGCGGGCTACCGCACCCGTCGACCAATTGGTGCGGCTGGAGGGATTCGAACCCCCGACCCTCGGTTCCGAAGACCGATGCTCTATCCGCTGAGCTACAGCCGCCCTGACTTCAGCGATTCACACAGAATCCTCGGGTTGTCAGCGCGAGGAGTCTGGAGAAGATTGTAGCCCTTTGCCAGATTCGAGAACTCGGCGAAGCGGCTCGGTTCCGAAGGCTGGACGCGCCAGTGCGCGTGCTGTCGCGATGACATCCTCGCGAGGGGCTGGGCATGTCGTCGTCAAGGGCACCGCACGTCAGTCGACGAGTTCAAGTGGCACCACCTCGGAGCGCACCCGTCTGGCGAAGGCGAAGCCGACGAGCCCGAGTGCGGCGACGCACAACAATGTTCCGACCGTGAAGAGTTCGAAACGGAGGGCGGAGACGCCCCAACTGGCCTCGAACGAGTACCCGATACCGAACCACGAATCGAGCACGTTCGGGAATATCGTCGTGAGCGACCCGACGATCAGGTATGCCATTACCACCGCACCGAGGAGATAGAAGCCGAGGTCGCCGCCGGGCACCCGGTAGGGGCGAACGACGTCGGGGTACTTGCGTCGCAGCACCAGGATCGCGGGCACGATGGCCAGGTACGAGAACAGGAGCGTCGAGACCGCGGTATTGAGAACCACCTGGAAGGCCGACGCCGACGAACCATTGACGATGAGCATCGCCGCCACCGTGAACAAGGACCCGATGACGCCCGAGGAGATATTGACGCGCAGGGGCGTCCCGAAGCGTTCGTTGAACTGACCGAAGTAGCCACCGAAGAAGGTGCCGTCGGCCGCGGCCATGGCCTGAGTCCGGTCGGTGCTGATCATCCACGAGCTGCCGAGGTTGATCACGGCGATGACGAACAACACGCCGGCCGCCTTGATGAAGAAACCACTCGCCGGTCCGTAGACACCGTCGAAGACGATCTTCACCGCACTCATGTAGCCCGAGAGACCACTCACGCGATTCGACGGCACGACCAGCACGATGGCGAGCACCGGCAACATGTAGGCGAGTGCCGTGATAATGGTGCCGCGGCGAATCGCCGGACCGGTGTCCGAGGCGGCGTCGAACATCTCGGCGGAAGCCGAGTTCGGGGCCTCAAACCCCACGTAGGAGAAGAGGATGATGGGCGCCACGGCGAGGAATCCACCGGTCGACGGCAGCAAGCCGTGCCACGAGTGCGCGGCGAAGCCGTGTAGGAAACCGTAGACCGCGGTCGTGACGACGAGCAGCACCAGCACCGCGATCTTCGCCCACGCGCCGATATTGAGGAAGATCTTGCCGGTGCGCAGACTCATCACGGCGAGCAACACCGCGATCCAGACGTAGGCGAGTTTGAACGCCCAGTCCCACAACGAGTTGGTCGGCACGTGCACGACGTAGTTGTCGAACGCTCCAAAAGCGATGAAGGCGAGCGAGCCGCCCAACCAGATCGGCGTCGTGACCCAGTACATGACGCTGGTGACGCCACCGACCAGTCGACCGAAGGCGAACTTCACCCATTGATACGGTCCACCCTCCTCAGGAAATGACGACCCCGTCTCGGCAAACAGCATCGAATAAGGGATCATGAAGGTCACGATGAGGATCAGGCCCCAGCCGACCGACTGCAGCCCGCCTGCGGCGATGCTGCCGATGGTATCCATCGAGATGACGGCGGCCACGATGAACAGGACGATGTCGAGGCGGTCAAGGGACTTGACGAAGCGCTTCTCCTGCTGTGCCGCGAGGTCGGTCTGATCGAAGAGCGATGTGTCCACGTTTGGCAAGATGTCTCCCTCAAGGATTCGTTCTGACGAACCTTACCGAGAGAGGTGGGTCAGCCCTGGGCGCGCCAGTCATCTCGACGCACTCGGCGCCGATCAAAGGCCCCGACCCTTGACCGCCCGTCCTGCGTGGGCACCTTTAACGTCGTTTGAGCCGGGACAATCCACGTAGGGATACGCCATGTCGAACGCACCATTCCCTGGGAATCAATCCCAGGTCTACCCGAGGGGCCCGAATCGTCGCGTGGAGCCTGAAGTCAGCTTGCGCATCTGCAGGTGATGCTCGTCGGGCGTCGCCTGCACGGTCGGTGATGACGCCTAGTTGGTCGCGATACCGTTCTTGCAGGTCCACGAGCCCTTCACGTGCACCGTTCCGCTCGCAGAACCCTCATGATTACTCAAAGTCAGGTTCACTTTTGCCGATGTGGCCGTGATCGAGAAGATGCCGCTCGTCGCACTCCAACCATTGAGTCCGCTTTGCAAGATGAAGGTTCCCGAACCGCTGGAGAACTTCATGTTGGCGCCGACCTTGGCTGACTGATAGGTCACCGCCCAGTTCTTGTACTTCTTCGTCGACAACGACGTCGAAAAGGCGCTGAGTTGACCTCCGGTGCTCCCGATGTCGCATGCAGTCGTCGGACCGAGCACCAGGGTGCCCGACAGGGCACCGCTCACGACGATGCGATTGTTCGTGCTCGCCGCACCCGCCGTCGCTGCATTCACCGCGGCGCCGCTCATGATGACCGCCAAGGTCGCCGCGACTCCAAGTACCGCCTTCGTGCTGCGCCCAGACGGGCGATACGACTTAGCGACATTCTGATTAATGGACATGATTCCAACTTTCAGGCGCCCAGTGACGCGATCGAGCACTTCGACAGAGAACACGACATGGTGCAGCACGAAACTTTCGGACAATTCTGAACGAAGGCTCCCGACCATCCTCGTCCATGGACAACAACAGATGGGTTGAATCTGATTAACGAACGAACTGTACACGATGCTCCGATCTCGATCGCAAAGTGCAAATCGGACGTCAGCGGCGTTGCGCGAGAGCGCTCACGAGGCAGGGCTTCGGCTCCCGTGGGCCGTGGATGAGGAGAGGAAGCAGCCTTCCCAGATTCCAGTCGTCGTGTCGCCTTCAACCGTGACGACGATTCTCAGCGCAAGCCGCATCATCGTGACCGCGTGGGACCTCGTCAGGTGGTTCCCCTAGGTGACCGAGTCGACGATGACAACCGGTTCGACGTCGGAACTCGCCTGGTCCGTGAGACACCATCGTCCTGCGCGGCCATCGTCACCACCCACTTCACACCTACGTCTCGTCTCGTCAGACCGCCGCAGTGAACTAACGCTTCATCCGGGAACCGCAATGAGTCGCGCCCCGGTCAAATTCCTGCAGACCGCAGACACCCATGATGACCGCGCTGCCCATTCCGAGCTGCCTCTGGAGATCGATCCACGCCAAATTTCTCACTCTGTCGACTGAGACAGGAAATCTGGTGCTCTCACGAAATCCCTACGACCGAATTGCGGTGATCCTCTTGGTGCGGCTGGAGGGATTCGAACCCCCGACCCTCGGTTCCGAAGACCGATGCTCTATCCGCTGAGCTACAGCCGCAAACCCACCGACCTCCACCGCGCAATCCCAAGAGCGGCGCCAGGACGCTGTGACGACCGATCGTACCCGGGGTCCTGAGGTGACTACTCCGGACTGCGTCTCTCCCCGTCCTCACACCCGGGAGTACGGTCAGCCCTCGAGAGAAGTGAAGAGCGAAGCCCTCGACGATTGATACGACGACAGCTACTCTCGCCCGAATCCAATCGACAAACCACCTCGTGCGGTCTGCAGTTCATCGCCGCACCAACCCGCGCAGGGACCGCGCGACCGCGCCGGCCATCAGTTCGTCACCGCAGACCTCTCGTCACGCCTGTTGGAGATCTCGAACTCCAGATTCGATGATCATCGGGTTCGACGCTGGGTGACGCACCCAACAATGCAAAACGATTTCCTGAACGTTCGTCGGTTGCAATCGTCCGACCAGATGTCGAGACTGTCCTCGTAGCCGCTTGTCTTGCGGGTGAAGTGGAATACCTCCTTGTACACTACACCCGCACGACGAGCGGCTCCGCCGTTTCGATAGGGTCGCGGCGCATGACCGGTGGTTGCTTGTTCGCTTGCACGACGGACCGAGCAGTCGAAGTGATTCGCGCTGTGGGTCCCTCGACTTCAGAAAGCAATGTCAAGAGGTTTCTTGGTGCGGCTGGAGGGATTCGAACCCCCGACCCTCGGTTCCGTAGACCGATGCTCTAATCCGCTGAGCTACAGCCGCATTGTTACTGGAGGACCATCCTAGCCGACCCATGCTGGGACCACCTCGGCGCCTCAGTACCATGCACACATGACCCGCTCACTCATCGACGATCTCCCGCAACTCCTCGAACACGCGAATGACCCGATGATCGATATTCGCCGCGACCTGCACGCGCACCCCGAACTGGCTTTCGAGGAGCGACGCACCACCCAGGTCATCCGCGACCGATTGGTCGCCCTGGGCTGGGAGTTGAGCCCCTGCCCCACCGAGACCGGCGCCGTCGCGGTGCTGAAGGGCGCCAGGCCCGGCAAGCGCGTGATGATTCGCGCCGATATCGATGGCCTGCCCGTCCTCGAGGAAAGCCCCCTCGCCTACGCCTCGCGTAACGAGGGCATCATGCACGCGTGTGGCCACGACGTGCACACCGCGGCGCTCTTGGGCGTGGCGGACCTTCTCGCGCAACGTCGCAGTGACCTCGCGGGCGACTTCGTACTCTTGTTCCAACCCGCCGAGGAGGGCCTCGGCGGCGCGCGCGCGATGATTGCCGGAGGCGTGCTCGATCAGCACCCCGTCGACGCCATCATCGGAGCCCACGTGACGTCACTCGCACCGGTCGGCATCGTCGCGACGCGACCCGGGATCCTCATGAGTGAGGCGAAGGCGATCACCGTGCAGATCAAGGGCAAGGGCGGACACGGCGCCATGGCGACGACCGAAGGCAATGTCGTTCTCGCGCTCAGCCACCTCGCGCCACGTCTCACGGAACTCGTCGCCGGCCTCAACTACGAGGGCACGAACTGTGCGTGCTCGGCCGGCGTGATCCACGCGGGTACCGCCAACAACGTGGTTCCTCGACACGCACTGCTGCGCGGAACGCTGCGGACCTTCACCCCCGACCAGCAGCGCGAAGCGCTCGGGCGCCTCGAGGGCTTGCTCACCGAGGTGTCGTCCGTGTTCGCCGTCCAGTGCTCGCTCGAACTCGGCGAAGGGACCCCCGCGGTGAACAACAACCCCGAGGTCGCCGCCCGGGTCCTCGCCACAGCATCCGAGGTCATGGGAGCAGCCAACGTCCTCCAGTTGCCCCCGGCGTCGCCGAGCGACGACGTGTCCGAGTTCCTGAACCGCATTCCCGGCTGTTACATGTTCGTCGGTGGCGCCCTGCCCGACGGTTCCAGCGGCATGCACCACAGTCCCGATTTCAGCGTCGATGACGCGGCGTGTGGCGCAGTGGCGAGCGTGCTCGCCGCGTGCGCGGTCGACCTCGCTCAGCTGTAGAAGAGTTTGGCGGCCCCGCGCAGCGGCGCCTGGTTGCCCTCGATGATCACGCGGCACGCGAGCGCCGAGAATATTCCGGGCGACACCCGACGAGCGTTCCCGCCGGCGAGGTGCACGGTGGTGGCATCGAATTCCTCGGAGAAACCGGCCACCGTTCTCACGACGTCCTTCGACCACGCGGCCTCATCGAGCGAGCGAGCCCGTTCGCCCAACAACTGGTCGTAGGTCAGACCACCCTTCGCGGCCTCCGCCCCGACGTCGCGGGTCGTGCGCACGACGCCGTCGACGCTGAGCGACAGTCCGAGACCGGTGCCGAGCGTGAGGACCAGTTCCACGCCCTCCGCGCCGCAGCAACCGAGCGCCGCGAGCCGCGCGTCGTTGACCACCCTCACGTCACGACCCGTCGCGGCGCACAGGGCCTCCTGCAGCGCGAATCCCCGCCACTCGCGTTCGAGGCCCGGATCACGCTCGGTCATGACACCGCCTGGACGCGAGAGGTTCCCCGGTCGTATCACGTGGCCGTCGCTGAACTCACCCGGAAAGCCCACCCCCACCCAGCGCGACTGGCTGGCGATGATCCGCTGAGCGAGCAGTTCGACCAAACGCGCCGGTCGACACGGGTACGGAGTGGCCTTGCGCCGAATCGACCCCAGTAACTCGCCGCCCGCGTCGACGTGGCAGAACTTGATCGTGGTGGCACCGATGTCGATGGCGAGGATCGTCTCGAGCATCGAGGTCTCGACGGGCTTCATTGATGCATCGTAGTTACGATCAGCGCGTTCCGCGCACCCGCAGAGCGCGACGTCGCCACCACGGTCGCAGCTGAATCTCGAACACCGGTCGCCTCCCCGCCACCACGAGTGCGGTCCCCGGTGGTCGCTGGCGCAGTGTGGCGACGGAGGACCCTTGGGCGTCGTCGATCAACTCTGGCAGGTATCTCGAGATGGTCGGATCGGTGAGACCTCCCAACACGACACGCGTCGAGTGGTTGTTCACGATGCTCTGCGCCCGAGGGCCCCACCTCGCGTTCAGTTGCGCGAAGTCCTGGACCACCGTGACGAGGGTCACGTCCAGACCGCTCACGGTCGCCGCGAGTTGATCGAGTTCGTCGAGTGACGCCACGGTCGCCGCTTCGTCCAGGACCAGCAGGAGCGGGCGTTGGCACTTGCGCTCGACTCGCAGTTGTTGCTCCTCGAGCACCATGCGAAGAGCACCACGGAAGAGAGGCTCGTAGTGCTGCTGCTCGCCTCGCGGACTGCAGAGGAACATCGTGTTCGATGCGGCGACGACCTCACGGACCCGCGCGAGGGGTTGGCGGAACCGCCACGGCAACAGCATCGTCTCGGCGGTCGTCAGTACCCCGTCGAGGGTCCTCGCGTCGTGTTGGAGGAAACTTCGCAACACCAACGTGGCCTCGCTCGAGCGGTCACCTCGCATCCACTCCTCGAAGCTCCTTCGTTCAACGGTCATCGCCACGTCGAAGATGTCCGCTGCGTGTTCGAGAGCCAGCATCAGCAGCGACGCCACGAGCTTCGTCGCCAGCGAATTCCAGAAGTCGGTATCACCCCGACCAGAGGATTCCGAGGTGAAATCGCGAGCGACCCGCAGGGCGTGACGCAAGGTCGCCACGCCCTCCAGCGGGTTCCACGTGAGTCCGTCCTCACGACCCGGCTCGAGCACCTGCACCTCGCCGAGCGACGACCTCCACCTCGTGGTGGCGCTCAGCACGTCTCTCTTCACGCTGGTCACCACTGCAGGTCCGCTCCACGTGAGCAGCGACGGCACCACGAGCGCGGACGTCTTGCCCGCCTGCGTCGGCCCGACGACGAGCAGTGAACTGCGCGGCTCCAGCCTCGATATGCGCCCCATCGGGACCGTGTGCCACCGACGTCGCCCGAGCGGAAGCCGGTCGTCAAGCACGCCGGCCGGCACGCATCGCCACGTCGGTGTCGATGAAGTGCACGTCGCGCTCATCGGGTTCAAAGCGGACGACGGAACGCGACGAGCCGTAGCGAACCAGCGCCGCGCCCTTGGGTAGCGCGGTGAGGTACTGCGACTCACGCGGGTGCAGGCCGAGCGCGCGCGCCATCTCGCGTGCCTCGTCGGGGGGCTGGCGAAAGAGCCACGCGGTCTCGCATTCACGCAGCAGTCCCTGAGCGCGATCACGCTGGGCGGTCCCTTCGTCGCCCGCGGCGTCAACGTCGCTCCATCGGTGGAGCACGAGAATATGGCTGAGCCCGCGCGACCGGGCAAGTTTCCACGAGCCCTGCAGCCAACGCAGCGCGTGGCTGTCGGACAGCAGGGCCCACGCCTCGTCGAGGACCAGATACCCCAACTCACCCTCGTTCGCCACGACCTGCTGGGCCGCTCCCACGGCGCTGAGCGCAGCGATTGGGAGTGAGTCCGACGACCACTGCGCCGATAGATCCAGCACCACGAGGTTCCCCTCGAACGTGACCGGCGGGCCCTCCCCATCGAAGAGACCCGCCAGGTCGCCGTGAATGAAGCGATGCATCGTCATGGCGAGGCCCCTCTCGACGTCGCGACCCTGCGCGTCGATCGACGGGCGAAGTCGGTCGTAGAGGGTCCGCAGCAGACGAAGGGGAGGGGGGCCGGTGAGTTGAGCGAACAGTTCGTCGATCGCGTAGTGCTGCTCGGCGCTCAGGGCCGCACCCTGGGCCGTCGCGATGAGTGCTCGGGCGAAGTCGCGGCGTTCACGTTCGTCAGCGGGGAACGGATCACACCATCCGTCGCGACCCAACGCCACGGAGTTGACGCCGTAGGACCTCGCCAATTCGCCGTACTCGCCTTTGGGGTCGATGACCACGACCCGGCGGCCGCGCGACAGCGCACGGTCGAGCAGCATCTTGACCACGGTGCTCTTGCCCGCGCCGATCGATCCCGCAACGATCATGTTGGGATTGGAGACGAGTCCGGCCTCGTAGCCATCAAAGGGGTCGAAGACGAACTCGTAGCCCCGTGAGCAATGACCGAGGGAGCGTCCGCGTAGCCCCGTGCCCGCATCGTGCGCGGGAAGGCGAAGACTGGTCAGGTCTCTGGTGGTGCCCCAATGCGTCCAGGACCGGCTCACCATCCGGGACCACCGGGCAGGGCCGCGCTGAACCAGAGCGCCTGGCGCCCGTGGCCGAGCTCGACGCGATGACCGGAGCGTTCAGCGCGCGCAGTGAGCTCTCGGGTCGCGACTCGAAGTTGGTCGAGTGACGCAGCGCTCACGACCATGTACAGGGCCAGTCGGAGCATCGCCTCGCCCCCCGCGACCAACTCCTCTCGCTGCACCACTCGATCCATGGCACGAGCGGATTGAGCGGTACGGCGAAAGCCAGCCGCGCGCGTCGCCGCGCTGTCACTTCCGAGGCGGTGTACCGCCCGCGCCGCGAGTCCTTGCGCCTTGCTGGTCTCCACCACTTCGACGTGCAGCGCCACGGTGATCGAACCCGACGTTCGCTGCAGGTGCTCCAAGAGGGCGTGACCACTCGAGACGCTTCCGAAGTCCCTCACCCGCAGCACCTGGAGTAGGTCGCGGCGCGACCGCAGATACGACCACCGCTCCAGGTAGCGTCGACTGACCTCGTCGTCGTCCAGTCCAACGACCGCTCGAAGCAGACCCGGCTGGTCGCGCCACCCCTCGCCCGGTGGCGTGTCCGTGGGGAGGGTCATGAGCGTGGCACTTCGATCGTGGAGCCGGGCGACGTGCAGCGAGACGTGCGCGGTCGGGCCCCGCAGTGAGAGGCCGACGAGAAGTTCGCCGAGCCGGTCCATCACCGCCACGTCACCACCCGACAGGTCGAGTCGGCCGCGATGCTCAAGTTCGAAGCCGGCAACCTCGACGGTGGCGTCCGAACGAAGTTCCCACCCCGTCGCACCACGCTGAAGCCCGACCGATGACCACCGCGACCGGAGGCGGTAGCGGGTGACGATGGCGGCGAACTCCGCCCCGGTCACGCCGCCGCGAACGCAGACCGCGCTACCCGCCAGCAAGGTGCCCAGCACGACTTCCAGCGCCGACGATCGGGGCCTGATCGTCCAGTCACCGACGAGTCCGATGGCGAGCAGGACCGCGACGACCTGGTGGCGGCGAACGCCGACCCAGCGCGGCGCGGCGTCCGACGCACCAAGGATCAAATGGTCACTCATCGAAATGCCACCCGACGACGGGGCCCATCTCGTCGGTCCGGTACGCCACGTGACCACCGCGCAAGGTTGGTTCGCCGATCGGTACGGGCAATTTGACACCGGTCTGGACGGGGAACTCGAAGTCCGGTCCGGCCTCCCACATGTCGAGGCCCAGGTCGTCAGGACGGGACGTCGGATAAGGAAGTGGCGCGTCGGGCAGCAGCGAGCGGGCCAACGCCCCGGCCGGCGACGACGGGGCGCTCGTCACCCTTCGCGTGAACCGCTGACGCAGCCCGTCAAGGTTGTGCAGGGCCGACTGCTCGACGAACGGAATCAGGCGCAGCAGCAGGAAGGGGGAGCACGCGGCGAGCACCAGCGTCACCGCGCCGGTGATGACCTGCGTCGCCGATGAGCCTTGCAATTCGTCAAGGCCGAGGGACAACGCGATCACGATGAGGAACTTGCTCGAGGCGACCGCGAGGAAGGTCTCAGCGAGTCGCCAGCCCACCCGGCGAAGAGCCGGGAACGTCGCGAGGGGGACCACGATGGGCACGAGCACCAGCAGCAAGGTCAAGACGACGGTTCGAATGATCAGCTCGCACCAGAGTAACCACGTCCCCACCACCACGCCCAGGGCGAGCAGGAAGAGTCCGAAGCCCGGCGCGGCAATGTCAAGATTGAAGAACGCGCTGCCGATCGCCGCCTCGTGCACGATCACCGTACTCGCGGCCGTGCTGGACAGTTCATTCACGGCGGTGAGCGCCAGAACGCACAGGGGACGAGCGAGCGCCACGGCGAACACGCACGCGGGCGCCACGCCGAGATAGGCCTTCCACAACGAGGCGGTGTCGCCGTGACGGACCGCCTGCAGGGTCGCGACGAGCAGCCCGATGATCATCAGGATCGGCGAAAGCACCAGCAGCGTGTTGAACTCCTGGCTCGCGGAGCGCACCACCGTCGCCGGCTCGCTCGCTGACGTCAGCACCGTGCCGGCCGCGCTCAAGAGCCACTGCACGCTGTTGAGGATCCAACTCGTCAAGGCGTCAAAGAGGTCGCCCAATGTCGCCTTGGCAATCGAGGTCGCGGCGCAACTCGCCGGCGTGAGGAGACAGAGCGGATTCATCAGTGGACGGTGAGACCGGTGTGGAAGAAGAAGTTGATCAGACTGGGGGCCGCGCCGAGCAGCACCGCCGCCACGAGCGATGTCCCGACCGCTCGACGCCCAGACGCCGACTGGTGCATGTTCTGCGTATGACTTCCAACGGCCCACAGTCCGGCCCCCAGAAGGAGCGCGATGAGCGCCCCGATGAGGGCCCACGAGGCGATACCGTCGGCGATCTGCTGCAGCGCGGCACCGCCGGGCAAGGCGGTCGTTGAAGGACTCAGGGTGACGTCGGCGAACAACATGGCGGTCTCACTTTCGTTCGGGGAGGCGCAATGGTCGCTGTCGCGTGCGATTCGCGTTCTTCTGCGAGACTGACTACGTGCTCACCGCTTCAGCCCCCAACGTCGCGACTCACTGGCCCGCCATCGCGCTCTACGGCGCGGCGGCCGGCGTGCTGCTGCTCGGCGTCATCATCGGCATCTTGTTCAACCGGCGTCGTGGCCATCGCGCCATCGCGCAACGACTCACGGCGCTTGGTGGCCGACTCGGCGTGGAGCCTCACGACGACAACGGTCGAATCGAGTCAGCACTGAGCTACCTCGAAGAGGTGACGGGCGCCGCAACCACGGCCGTCTCCGAGTCGAGCGCCGATTCAATCCGGCTCCGTCGGTCCCTGGACGCGGTCCCGCTGGGCCTGGTCCTCTGTGACGAAGCGGGTGGCGTCCTGTTTCGCAACACCCAGGCCGAAGCCCTCATGGCGAGCCGGTACGGCGACGCCATCGCCGCTCAGGCCGTGACCGATGTCCTCGCCGAAGGATGGACCAATGGTGTCGCCGAACGGACCATCGAGATCTACGGACCACCACGACGGACCCTGACGATCCGCTCCTCGGTCATCGACGACGGTCGACGACCGCTCGGGGTCATTGCCGTCATCGAGGACGTCTCGGAGCGCCGTCGCCTCGAGGACATCAGACGCGACTTCATCGCGAACGTGTCGCACGAGTTGAAGACGCCGATCGGCGCCCTGGGCCTGCTCGCCGAGACCCTGCAGTTCGAACGTGATCCGTCGGTCGCCGCTCGCCTGGCCGAGCGCATCACCTCCGAGGCCTTTCGTGTCAATCGGATCATCGAGGACCTGCTCGACCTCTCGAGAATCGAGGGCGAGGGTTCGCCCACCCGCGAGCCGATGCCCGTCTCGCTCGTCGTCGCCGACGCGATCGAACGAATTCGCACGTCCGCCGATCTGCACCACGTCACGATGAACTTCGTCGAGCCCAGCGCCAACTACGTGATCGTGGGGGATCGTCGCCAGCTCATCTCCGCGGTGCACGCCCTGTTGGAGAATGCGGTGGTCTATTCGCCCCCGGGCGGAGAGGTCACCATCACGATTGACCGTGGGGAGATGGCTTCGCTCGAGGACCCCGACGTGACGTGTCCCGTCGTGAAGATCGCCATCGCGGACCAGGGTGTCGGTATTCCCGCCAAGGATCTGGAGCGGATCTTCGAGCGCTTCTACCGCGTCGATCCGGGTCGTGCCCGTGAGACCGGTGGCACGGGGCTCGGTCTCAGTATCGTGCGTCACGTCGCGCAGAACCACGGTGGCATGGTGGTGGTCGAATCGCGCGAGGGCGAAGGCTCGACCTTCACCCTGGAACTTCCGATGAACCGGGCATGAGCAAGAAGCCCGAGAGCCGAATCCGGATCCTGATCGTCGAGGACGAGGAGTCCTTCGTCGACGCGCTCACCATCGGGCTCAACCGCGAGGGGTTTGACGTCGTCATCGCCCGCGACGGTCAAGAGGCCCTGACGCTCTTCGCGCGCGACACCTTCGACATCATCCTGCTCGACCTCATGCTTCCCAAGCTCTCCGGACTCGACGTGAGCCGATCGATCCGCTCCATCAGCGACGTGCCGATCATCATCGTCAGCGCGAAGGGTGATGAAGTCGACATGGTCCTGATGCTCGAGCTCGGGGCCGACGACTACGTCACCAAGCCGTATCGGCTACGCGAATTGGTGGCGCGTATCAGAGCCGTGCTCCGTCGGCGCGAGGCGCACGAACAGATCCCGATCAACGAAGAGCAGATCGAACAAGGTCCGATACGCATGGACATCGAGGCGCGACGTTGCTTCGTCGGTGACGAGGAGATCAAGTTGCGAAAGAAGGAGTTCGCCCTCCTTCGCCTGCTACTGGAGAACCCCGGTCGGGTTCTGACCCGCGAAGTCCTGATCGACCGCATCTGGGGCACGGACTACGTGGGCGACACGAAGACCCTGGACGTCCACATCAAACGACTGCGCAGCCTTATTGAAGACGACCCCAAGAGCCCTCAGCACATCACCACGGTGCGCGGGGTGGGCTACCGATTCGAGGTCACGAAGCCGTCGACGTGATCCTGGTCTGGTCGCCCATGAAGGGGGCCAGGACCTGCGGCAGTTGGATCGAACCATCGGGCTGACGGTACGTCTCGACGAGCGCGGCCCATATCCGTGCCCACGCGAGCGCCGAACCGTTGACGGTGTGCACGAACTGGGTGGTCCCGTCGGCGGTGCGATATCGGACATTGGCGCGGCGTGCCTGGAAGTCGCGGAACCAGCTGACCGATGAGACCTCGAGCCACCGGTCGACGCCGGGGCTGAACACCTCGAGGTCCATCGTTCGCGCCGAGGACGTGCCGAGGTCGCCCGCGCAGAGGTCGAGGAGACGATAGGTGAGGCCGAGCGCCTGCAGCAGTCCCTCCGCCCTGGCCAGGATGTCCGCGTGCGCCGATTCGGCCTGGTCGGGGGTGCAGTACGCGAACAACTCCACCTTGTCGAACTCGTGGACCCGCAGCAGTCCGCGAGTGTCCTTGCCCGCGGCACCGGCCTCGCGTCGGAAGCACGCCGTCTGGGCCGTCATGCGGATCGGCAGTCTGGACTCGTCGAGGATCTCGCCGCGGTGCATGGAGGTGAGCGGTACCTCGGCGGTGGGAATCGCCCAGAGGCCGTCGCGCTCGATGGCGTACATGTCGTCGGCCGACTTGGGCAGATGGCCCGTCGACATCATGGTCTCGGTGAGGGCGAAACTCGGGGGACGGATCTCCTCGTAGTCAGCCATGTGGCTGTTGAGTGCGAAGAAGCCCAACGAACGGAGCAGTCGTGCCCCGGCGCCACGGTAGAGAGGGAACATGGAGCCCGCCAGTTTGACGCCAGACTCCATGTCCAGGATGCCAAGTTCGGTCCCGATATCCCAGTGGGCGACGCGCTGGTGCTCGGCGTACTCGGGGAACCCGACACCCTCTTCCATACCCACCCACCAGCGGCGGACCTCGACGTTGTCCTTCTCGTCCACGCCATCGGGCGCGTCCGGCGAGGGAATGTTCGGGATCAGGAGTAATTGATCGCGCAGGATCGAGCCCACCGCTTCGGTGGCCTGGGTCGCGACGCGCTCACGATCACCGACCTCGCGACTCTTGGTCGTCAGTTCCTCCGCGGCCGCCAGATCCTTGTCGCGGCGGGCGTCGCCCACCTGACGCGAAAGATCCTTCACTTCCGCACGAAGGCTCTCCGCCTCCTGCAGAAGTCGGCGGTGCTCGACGTCGAGCTCGAGAATCTCGTCCATGGTTGACGTCGAGACCCCCCGGCGTGCCAAGGCGGCCTTGATGGAATCGGGTTCGCGACGTAGTTGGGCAAGATCAATCATGACCGCCAGCCTACCGAGGCCGACACCGGCACCTCGGGGAAACGTCTAGGTTCAGATGTCGTGAGTCACGCCATCGAGGTCACCAACCTGAGAGTCGTATTCGGAGATCTCGACGCCGTGGACGACGTCACACTGCACGTCGCTTACGGCGAGATCGCGAGCCTGCTCGGGCCCAACGGCGCCGGCAAGACCACCGTGGTCGAGACGCTGCTCGGATTTCGTGCGCCGACGAGTGGCACCGTGCGTCTGCACGGACTCGATCCACTGCGCGACCACGTCGAGGTCGTCGCGCGAACCGGCGCCCTACTCCAGCGCGGTGGGGTCTGGTTCCCCATGACCCCGTCCCAGGTGCTCGAACTCACCGCCACCTACTACCAGGCACCTCGAAAGCCGGGCGAACTCCTCGCGCTGCTCGACCTCGAACGCTGCGCGCGCACGCCGTGGCGTCGGCTCAGTGGGGGCGAGCAGCAGCGCACGCTACTGGCACTCGCTCTACTCGGCCGCCCTCGCGTGCTCGTGCTTGACGAGCCGACCACCGCGGTCGACCCCGAAGGCCGTCAGGTCATCCGTGAGCTCATCGCCTCGGAGCGCGAGCGCGGATGCGCGATCCTCATCACGACCCACGAGCTCACCGAGGCCGAACGGCTCGCCGACTACCTGGTCATCATGAACCGGGGCCACGTCGTCGCCCAAGGCTCGCTCGACGAGTTGGCGGGCTCTCCCGAGATGATCATCGAACTTTCCGCACCCATCGACCACAGCGGGCTGGGACGGATCCTCGACTGCGAGGTCACGCTCGACGGGCCGTTGCGCGTGCGCTGCGCCGTGGGCTCGACGCCGGAGCTGATCAACGCGGTCACCGCCTTCCTCTCGAAGGCGCAGGTAAGCATGGTCTCACTGCGTACGCGGGCCTCGCTCGAGGAGCGATACCTGGAACTCATCGCCGACGAGCGGAACGGGTCGAGTCGATGAGGGCGTGGTGGGCTCAGACCCGCGCGGAGGTGCGGATGAACGTCCGTCGAGGTGAGACCTTGCTCTTGACCATCGGCATCCCGGTCCTGCTGCTCGTCTTCTTCTCACTGTCGCACGTGACGACGTCACCGACGCCGCACCGGGTCGACTTCATCGCTCCGGGCATCCTGGCGCTCTGCGTGCTCTCCACCTCACTCGTCGCGTTGTCGATCTCGACGGGCTTCGAGCGGTCCTTCGGCGTCCTTCGGCGTCTGCACGTCACGCCGCTCGGCCAGCGCAGGCTCATCGGTGCGAAGATCGCCGGAGTGCTCGTCACCGAGGCCATCCAGGTCGCCGTGTTGTCGGCCGCGGCACTCGCCCTCGGCTGGCACCCTCGCGGTGGCGCCGGTGGTGCCTTCGAAGTGGTGGCGCTGCTCATCCTCGGTTCCGGCGGCTGTGCCGGGATCGGACTGCTGCTCGCCGGGCGGCTGCGCGCCGAGGTCAATCTGGCGGCGAGCAACGGGCTCTACCTGGTCCTGCTCCTGGTCTCGGGGATCGTGGTCCCGACCACGTCGCTACCGGGATTCGTGCAAAAGGTCGTCGTCGGCCTGCCCTCGGGAGCGCTCGCCGACGGGCTTCACCGCATCCTGGGTACGGGCGCCGGCGCCTCGAGGGCCGACTGGTGCTCACTGGCCGCCTGGGCCGTGCTCGCTCCGTTCTTCGCGGCGCGTACGTTCCGCTTCGACTAACTGCTCTGCAGGGTCGCGATGCGCGAGCTCAATTGCGCGACGGAGATCGCGCCGAACTTGATGTACTCGACCACTCCCTTGGAGTTGAGGAACACGGTCTCGGGGAGCTGACCGAACTTGAAGATGCCCGCGGTCACCGCGTCGTTAGGGTCGAAGGCCACGGGAAATCGCACGTGATCCGCCTTGACGAACGACCTCGCCGACGAGAGGGCGTCACCGGCGTCGATGCCGAGCACGACGACGTCGCCCGTCGAGTGCGTCGCGAGATACTCCGCCACCTTGGGGATCTCCCCGCGGCACGGCGGACACCAGCTCGCGAAGAAGACGAGCACGCTCGGGTGACCCGACGCCCACGGCGCCTTTTGGGTACCACTGCTGAGCCCGGCCAATTTGAAACTGGCGACCTTCGTGCCGTCGAGCGCGCTGGTGGGAAGTCCGTTGCTGGACGTCACCGAACCCCCCGTCAGGATCGACATCACGATGATGAGTGCCACCGCGATCACCGTCCCGATCCCGAGCGAGATGAACATCATCGGTGACGGGTGGCCCCGCTGGGGCTTAGTGGAATCGGACAAGGACATCCACCGCCATCAGCACGAAGAGTGCGGTCAGATAGGTGATCGAGAAATGGAAGAGGCGCATGGCTTCGGCGACGTCGGCCTTGCCCTCATGGGCGTGGTGGTACAGCCGCCACGCGTAGAAGGTGAAGAGTCCTCCGAGGATCGTCGCCGACAACGCGTAGACCCACCCGAAGTGGGCGACCGGCCCGATGAACAAGGTGAGCGCCCACATGATCACCGAGTAGATGAGGATTTCGAGGGTCGTGCGCTGCAACGACGCCACCACCGGCATCATCGGCACGTGCGCCGCCTCGTAGTCGTCGCGATAGCGGACCGCGAGGGCCCAGAAATGTGGGGGGGTCCAGATGAAGATCACCAGGAACAACAGCACCGGCGTCCACGACAACGAATTGGTGACCGCGGACCAGCCGATCAAGACGGGTACCGCACCGGCGGCCCCTCCAATGACGATGTTCTGCTTGCTGCGCCGCTTGAGCCAGATCGTGTAGATCACGACGTAGAAGGCCGTCGCCGACATCGCGAGCCACGCCGAGAGCTGGTTGACCCACAACGCGAGCACCGCGAAGGCCACGACCTCTAGCGCCACGGCGAAGATGGTGGCCGCCCTCGGCGTCATCACACCGGTCACGAGGGGCCGCTTCTTGGTTCGTTCCATGATCGCGTCGATGTCACGATCCAGCACCATGTTGAAGGTGTTCGCGCCGCCGGCGGCGAGCGTGCCGCCGATGAGCGTCGTCACGATGAGCCAGAAACCCGGAATCCCGTTCGCGGCGACGACCATGGTCGGAATGGTCGTCACGAGGAGCAGCTCGATGATCCGGGGCTTGGTCAGAGCGACGTAGCCCCTCAGGACTTCCGCCGTCGATTGCGGACTACGCGAGGTCATTGTCACAGAGAGCATCCTAGGAGTCGGCGGATTACCTAGGCTACGGGAGTGACCCCCCGCCCACGCCGCACCCTTTCCGCACCTGTATTTCGCTGGTTTGCCTTCGCCTCCTTCCTCTCCATGATCCTCATTGCACTGTCGGGGGCGGCGGTGCGCCTCACCGGATCCGGCCTCGGGTGCCCCGACTGGCCCACCTGTTTCCACGACCGGATTACCGGCTCGCTGCGAATCCACTCGTTCATCGAGTACACCAACCGTTTCATCAGCGTCGCGCTCTTCATCCTCGTGGGCGCCACCTTCGTGGCGGCGCTGCTGCGCAGCCCTCGACGGCGCGACCTGGTCCGGGTCACCGGCTTACTCGTCGTGGGCATATTCGCCGACGGCATCCTCGGTGCGTTCGTCGTCTACAGCAAGTTGAATCCGTGGCTGGTCTCCCTGCACATGCTGCTGTCGCTCGCCATGGTCGTGATCAGCGCGGTGCTCTATCACCGCTCCAAGTACATCTACGGTCCGGGCGCGCGCGCCGATGTTCGTGACCCGCACATGCGCGCCGTCGCGAGGATTCTGTGGGTCCCCTTCGTGGTGTTGCTCTTCACCGGCACGATGACAACCGGGTCGGGTCCGCACGCCGGCTCGTCCCAGGGCCAACTGACCGCTCGGCGTCTCCCCTTCGCCTTCTCGTCGGCCGCGTGGGTGCACTCGCTCGCCGCGGTGCTCTTCATCGGGCTGGTCGCCGGACTGCTCCTCACCGTCTGGAAGTCCGGTGCGCCCCAGGCGCTCCAGCTCGGCGTTCGTCGACTCGTGGCCATCGCGCTGCTCCAGGGACTCATCGGCGCGGTCCAGTACCTCACCCACGTGCCGTCGCTGCTCGTGGAATTCCATATCCTCGGTGCCGTGTCGCTCAGCATCGGCATGACCCAGTTCTCGCTGCGCCAAAGTGCTCACGACCGCGAGCCCGGCACCGAAAAACGCCAAAATTCCTGAACAAGGGTACAAAGGCCCTACGATGCCCACTCGTCAAGGTGTAAAAATGTCGCAGGCGTACTGACTATCTGGAGGGGGGTTGGATATCCATGGGCTGGCTCTCGTCACTCGCGGCACTATTCCCGCTTGACAATCTCGGACATTATTTCCACTGGCATTTCATTCTGATCAGTCGCGCGAATCTGATCGTCATCATCCTCATGGTGGTGACCTTCCTCTCCGCACTCTTCTTGCCGTTTCCCGGACGACGCTCAAGGAAGGAAAACCAGTGAGTACATCAGAAATCGACCGCCAATGGACGACGCGACTTCGCAAGCGTGTCGAGGGCAAGTTGCCACCGGAGAAGATGCTTCCCGACACGCAACCGACGTACGTCGCGTCGTGGATCTACGTCTTTGGCGTGGCCACCCTCTCGTCGCTCATCGTGGTCATCGGCACCGGGTGCATTCTGGCGCTACGCGGCCCCTACTGGTGGCACGGATCGGCCTACGGCCACTTCGTCAACTCGCTGCACCTGTGGAGCGTTGAGCTCTTCTTCTTCACGATGGTGGTGCACCTCTGGGGCAAGTTCTTCATGGCCGCATGGCGCGGAGGACGGTCCCTCACCTGGATGACCGGCTGCGTGACGTTCTTCGCCTCGATCGGTGCAGGTTTCACCGGTTACGTCAGCCAGACCAACTTCGACTCCCAGTGGATCTCCACTCAGGCGAAGGACGGCATCAACTCTGGCGGTGTCGGGGCGTACTTCAACCCCTTGAACCTCGGTCAGATGTTGATGTGGCACATCGTGCTCCTGCCCCTGGCCGCAGTGGTCCTGACGGGACTGCACGTCCTGATGGTTCGCGTCAAGGGTGTCGTTCCACCATTTGATAAGGATGCGGAGGTAGGCGAATGAGCACGAAAGCCTTTCGACCGGACGTTGACGCGCCCAAGTACAAGGGCGGCTACAGCCCTTACGACATCTTGAAGGAAGGCACCATCGCGATCTGCGTGGTGCTCGCCCTGACCCTGGTGCTCGCGATTCTCTTCGGTTCGCCCGACGAGCACGCGATCACGATCAAGACGTGGTCCAACGCCGCGCCGATCGACTTCGCGACGACCGCCGCGAGCGAGTTGGACGGTTCGTCGGTCACCGGTTCGTACGGTGCGCCCTACAACACCGCGAGCAGTGGTCAGCAGATGGGTCCACTGCAGATCGAGAAGTGGGTTGGCGTACGTATTCCAATCAACACGGTGAACGACTTCGTCGTCGACCCGTTGAAGTCGCTGCCCAACGAGCCGACACTGGACCAGAACCTGGCGACGTGGTCGGCGGCCTCGGCGGCGACCAGGTCGGCGTGGTTGAAGAATTTCACCAACGCTGAGCCGAAGATGACCTTCAGCGCGGGCAATCTCGTGACGACCGCATCCGCTGCGGGACCGGTACCGGTCATGATCGAGAGCCTCACCAAGATGGCCCAATCCGGTGCGCTCGACCAGGCACTCGTGACGGGCTCGGGTTTCTACACCACCGACTTCACAAAGCCGCTCCTGTTCATCTCGGACGGCGCGTACCTGAGTGACCTCGCCTCGAAGCAGCACCTCACCGGTGATCAGTGGGGAATGATGAACGAGACGGGCAGTTACCCGGGCCAGGCGTGGCTGTGGCTCTACTCGTTCTGGTACCAGATCCCCCCGTTCAACACGAGTGCCAACGCGGACATCCTGATCCTCGGGATCATGGCCGTCCTCTCGTTGGGTCTGCTGTTCCTGCCCTTCATCCCCGGCCTGCGCTCAGTCCCACGCAAGACCAAGGTCTACCGTCTCATTTGGCGCGAGCACTACCAGAACACCGAGAAGGTGTAACCCCTACGCAGTAATCCCCCGCGGCGCAGTCTCGAACGATTGCGCCGCGGGGGATTCCTTCTTTGCGCAGTCACTCGCCGGCGAAGGTGTGTGGTGGCGAGCTGGCCGCACCGTCGAAGGGGCCCGCCTCGCTCTCCACGACGAACGTGCATCCACGCCACACCGACAGTCCTGGCCGGTGTGGCGTGGATACACACCGCGTCCGCCAGGCGTGCGACGTGACCGACACACGTAGACTCACCTCGAAGGTCGAGGTCCGAATCCTCAACGCACCCGTCGTTGCTGCTGCGATCTCTCCCCAGTGCCTCATCCCACATCAAAAGAAACTTGGTCCCTCGTGTCAACTCGCCTGCAAGCACTTCACTCATCGGCACAACACCTGCTCGCGGTCGCGGGTCAACTCGACGCGGCCAACTACGAGTCCCCCGCATATCCCCGCGAATGGACCATCGCCGACACGTTTTCGCATATCGGGTCTGGTGCCGTCATTATGAAGCGACGGGTGGAGGATTCAATCGCCGGACGCGATGCGGATCCCGACTACAACGCTTCAATTTGGGATGCCTGGAACGCCAAGAGTCCCGCCGCGCAGGTAGCCGATTCCCTCGCGGCCGACGCGGCGTTGCTCGAGTTCTTCGAGGCCGCAACCGAGGACGAGCGCTCATCGGTTCACATCGCCATGGGTCCGATGATTCTCGACTTCGACGGTTTCGTCGGGATGCGTCTCAGTGAGCACGTGCTGCACACGTGGGATATCGAAGTGATGGGCGATGCTGGCGCCACGCTCGACAACGACGCGTCGAATCTCATCATGGACAACATCAAGGGCATCATTCGCTTCGCGGGGAAGGCCAATGGTGCAGTGACGACGTTGAACATCCGGACCACTGATCCGGTTCGAGACTTCGCCCTCGTCTTCGACGCGGACTCGGTCAGTCTGAACGACGCGGCGTGGACAGATTCCTTGCACTTCGAGGCCCCCGCCGAAGCATTCGTTCGGTTGGTCTACGGGCGCCTCGATGACGACCACACCCCGGCGACGTTGCAGACCTCCGAGATTGACGCGCTGCGCAGCGCCTTCCCCGGCTTCTAGCCCCCGGGGCGAACGTGGTCCAGGGTACGGGCCTTGCGTTTGCGCCGTCCGGTGCTTGAAGCACACGGACAGACACCGTGGTGGAGACGATGGGGATCGAACCCACGACCTCAGGCTTGCAAAGCCCGCGCTCTACCAACTGAGCTACATCCCCAAGGGGACTCCCATCCTACCAAAGGTTTCGTCACTCGCTGCGGTGGCGACGGAGGGTTCGCGCACGCTGACGATCGATGCGCAGCAGTTGACGCTCCACGTCGGCCCAGTGCAGGGGTGACTCGTCCACCGAGAGCCCCTGTTCTTCGGCGTGGAAGAAGATGGTGAAGGCAATCGCCCACATGGGGATGTAGCAGCCCAACTTGGCGACGAAACCCGCGAACTGCTGATCGAAGAGCGGCGTCATGTGGAGCAGGGCGTACTGGTGGTGCAGTCCGGGGTACAGGGAGTGGCGCGAGAAGATCCAGACGAACGAGAGGCTGGTCACGACCAGGGCCGAACCGAAGACGTATCCGGCCCGAGCGGCCGGCGAAAGGCGTTTGGCGCCGGGCATCACGGCGAGCGCGGGTACCCACAAGACGAATCCGACCATCAGGACGACGAGCAGGACAAGGTCGCGACCCGCGCTCGAACGCGCACCCCAGTCGACGACCGGCGTCGAGAGCGTCGCGGTACCGGCGATGGTCACGGCGACGATCGCCACGCCGGGATGCGAGATGATTCGAACGAGAGGGTCGACCGCCCGGGGTCTCGTCAAGCGCGCGAGCACCGTCGTGGGCGTCGCGCGCAACAGCATGGGCGCCACGAACAGCATGATGACCAGTCGCTGCACCGTCGCTATCGTGAGCGACACCGACGCAGCGAGGTCGCCGACCGGCCACAGCGTCACGGCGGCCAGCGCGACCAGCGCGACCAGCGCGACCAGCGCCATACGTCGCTGTTGGTGCGAGGTGACCACGATCCGGTGCGCGACGCCCGCCGCGACGATCACCACCATCTCGAGCAGATGCAGATGGAACGGCAGCAGCGTCACGTTGCTACGGTAATGCCGCCGCGAGCAACAACGTCCTTGAGTGCCTCGAAGTCGGCGTGATTGCGGTCGCGATAGGCCAGCGCGAAGGCGGCCAGCGCCTCGTCGAAACGGTGGCTCTTGCCCAGGTACCCGGCGATCTCCGCGCTCCGGCCCGAGCGCGCGTGCGCGCGCGCCAACGTCCACGCGCAGAGTCGGCCGTACGCGACGAGCAGCGACTCGTCGAGTGCCTCGACGTCGATCGCCGCGCGACGATCGTAGAGCTGGCGGATCGAGAAGCTCCGCGGTTGCTCGCCACCCTCCAGCGAATGCCATCCGAGCAGCACGTCCGGCGTCGCCTGCAACAATCGTTGACCGCGCACCACACGCTCGCCCGCTGGCCCGGCGTCGTCGCGACCGAGTGCCTGGTCCACCACCGAAAGCTGACCTTGCTTGACCTGGAGAAGCAACGGATCGTGGTCGTCGCGGCCCACCAGCAGCACCGCCAGGCACTCGGTCCCCACTGATCCGATGCCCACCACGTGACGTGCGGCGTCGCGCACGCTGAACTGACCGAGCAGCATCTGGCGGTCGCTGCTCAACGTCGAGGCGTAGCCCGCGACGATCTCGAAGGCGTCCCCGACGCTCAAGGACGCCGGGTCGTCGAGGCGGGTGAAGTGGGGTGGGTCGACGATGATGGTCGGACCGTTCTCCCCGTACTCGAGCACCTTGGCGAACGGATCGCCGCCTTGCCCGCCCTGGGTGTGACGAATGACATCGTCGATCTTGTTCTTCGCCGAATCGGAGAAGAAGCCCCTGAGTTCGCGCATCACCGCGTCAAGTTCCAGCGATGCGTACCAGACCTCGAGACGGGTCTGCTGTGCGAAGCGGGCCATCGAGCTGCGATACTCGCGTGCGGCCCCGACCGCAATCGTTTCCTGCTGGCGGGCGTCGTGTCCGAGTTGATGCGATGCAATGACGAGCGACGTGACCAGTCGCTTCACGTCCCACTCGAAAGGGCCGACCGTCGTCTCGTCGAAGTCGTTCACGTCAAAGACCATCCGTCGCTCGGGTGAGGCGAAGACCCCGAAGTTCGCGAGGTGCGCGTCACCGCAGATCTGTACCTCGAGTGAGGACGAAGCTCCGCGCGCGAGGTCCTCGGCCATCAGGAGCGCCGCACCACGGTAGAAGGCCAACGGATTCTCGAGCATGCGCTGGTAGCGAAGTCCGAGGAGCCGTGGGTTGCGTGACCTGCCCTGCTGGCGCAGCCGATCGATCGCGTCGTAACGCTCGGGGCGCTCGGCGAGCACCGCGAGCGAGAGCCGAGGCGTGTTCGATCGTAACGACCGGCCCAAGCGTCGCCGCTCATCGAGCGTCAGGGGTTCGCGCGACGCACTCACGCGACACCCACGGTCGCGCGGCGCCTCGCGCGAGCGCGCGTCCCGATCTTGGCGAACACCAGGTTCGCGATGATGAAGTCCGATACGAAGACGCAGCCCGGGAAGAGTGCTCCGGCGGTGGTCACGTGCTTCAGCGTCAGCATTGTGACGCCGCAGGTGACAACCCCCACGGCGAAGACCAGTGGCGACTCCGTCTCGGGCGCGATCCACGACTTACGCAGCGTCGGCAGTACCGCGATCTGATCGGCAGCGACGAATGACATGAGGGCGACGGTGGGCTCTTTGATGAAGAACCAGAAGACGAGTCCCAGGACCGAGACCATCGCGCAGAAGACGTCGAACCTGCCTATCCTCCACACGCTGTGCGAGTTCTTGAACGAAGCGAGTACCACCAGCCACGGTACGAGTCCAAGCATCAACGTCATGATGGACGCCAACCCGACGTGTTGTTGTATCTCCACGGCGAAGGCCAACAGGCCCTCGATCCCCCACAACCCCCAACTCACGCGATTGGGCGACGTCGAACCACGTAAGGTGTCGCGGATGTAGCCGTAGGACCCGATCGACGTCAGTGCGACGGCCAGGTAGACGAAACGAGGATCGATCACCCGTCAAGTCTGCACCGAAAGCAATGACCCGTGACGCGCCGAACCGTCGATGTTGGATTTGGCGAGTCCAGTATCCTCAAAGGCTATGGATGCAAAGGCTTTTCTCGGGATGTCGCGACTCGGTGAGGACTCGTGGGGCTTCGAGGTCACCGAGCGACTCATCACCCCAGGCAAATTCCTGTTCGGTGGGTGCGGGCTCGCGTCGGGGCTCGTCGCCCTCGAAGAAGCGAGTGGGCGTCCCACGATCTGGGCCAGCGCCCAGTACCTCTCGTACGCCCCTCTCGGCGCTCAGGTGACGGTGAAGACCGATCTTCGCGTGGTAGGCGGTCACGTGACCCAGGCGCGGGCGACCACGTATTTCGAGGACCGTGAAATCCTCACCGTCAACGCCGCCCTCGGAACCGGCGAACTCACCGCTCCCACGCCGTGGGTCACCATGGCCGACGTCCCTGATCCGGAGGACTGCCCCCCTCGGAGCATGCCGAAACGCTTTGACAATTCGATCTTCAATCACGTTGAGAACCGAATCGCCATCGGGCGCTCCTACGACGAAATGGACGGAACGCCCGGATCACCGGTCTCCGCGCTCTGGTCGCGGGTTCCAGGTCACTTCGAACCGTCGGCCGCCACACTCGCCATCTTCGGCGATTACGTCTCGGGAGGGGTCACGCAGCCCCTCGGTCGCCACACTCTTGGACGCAGCCTGGACAACACGATCCGCATCGCCACGCTCGAACCTACCGAATGGGTCTTGTGCGAGATCCACATGCACGAACTCGGAGGTGGCTTCGCCCAAGGCACCGCATTCCTGTGGAGTCAGGCAGGCACGCTGCTCGCCACGGCCAGCCAGTCAATCGCGGCCAAGCTATGGGACCCCGATTCTCTAGGGGTCTAGCTGGTCTGGTGTAGATTGGAACCCCTTAGGGGCTATAGCTCAGTCGGTTAGAGCGCGTCACTGATAATGACGAGGTCGTAAGTTCGATTCTTACTAGCCCCACCAGGAGGGTGTATTGCAACACCTGAGCCTTGACATTTGGCTTTCAGGTGATGGTTGACACAACAACACCTGATGCCTGACACAACAACAGCTGACCCTTGACACCGGTCGACCACTGACCTCGACTTACGTCGAGGAGGTGGTCCGTGTTCAAGGAGATCAGCAAGATGGAGCAGCGCTACGACGCCGTGCTCATGGTTATCAGGGACGGTTTTCGCGTCAGCGAAGTCGCCCTCAAATTCAAGGTCAGTCGCCAGACCCTCTACAAGTGGATGGCCGACTACGAAGCCGGTGGACTCGAGGGTCTTCAGGATCGCTCGCATCGACCGCTTCACGTCCCGCACCAACTCGACGGTGAGCGCGAGGCGGCCATCATCCGACTTCGTCTCGCCCACCCCTATTGGGGGCCGGTGAGCATCGCGCACCAGATGATGCGCGACGGGATCAAGCCCCCGAGCCTGATGACGATCCACCGGGTATTGGCAAGAAAGGGCCTCATCGTCGCCACGCAGCAGCGCAAGAAACTCCCCACCTACAAGCGCTGGGAGCGGGGCCGCCCCATGGA